>Ga0180430_10000051_pt1 | contig 132957 bp, 83 predicted proteins | sample SS_ome_9_FD_132999 | JGI IMG/M metagenome (GOLD analysis project Ga0180430, IMG submission 132999) | Hypersaline lake sediment archaeal communities from the Salton Sea, California, USA - SS_1_S_2 metaG | ecosystem: Environmental > Aquatic > Non-marine Saline and Alkaline > Hypersaline >...
GCAAACGGCAGAGCCACAATCATCGGAATAGTACGGTTAAAAGCCAGATAAAAAACATATGCAAATGTCGCCAGAATTATGGGATATAGAATACTCCAAACTATACCAAACAAATACGCCGGAGGGGCGAAAGCGGGTTTAATTAGTTTTTGATACCAACCATAGGTCATATTAGATAATTATTTTATTTGATTTCAGCATATCAAATTATCGCGCCAACTTTTCTGTCCCAACTCAAATAGACACAAAAATAAAAACCCCGAAATAAATCGGGGTTTTTTATCTGAAAAAAACTATTTAGTAATCGCTTTTTTCTCGAGGTGGGCGAGCTACATCGACTTTGATGTTGCGACCATCCATCTCTTTTTGGTCTAAGCCTTTGATGGCAGCCTGGGCTTCTTCTTCAGTCGCCATAGTGACAAAACCAAAGCCTTTTGATCGGCCCGTAAATTTGTCAGTCAGGATGACAGCTTCGGTGACTTCACCAAATTCGGCAAACATTTCCTTCAATTCCTCTTCAGTGGTCTTGTAGGGAAGGTTACCGACAAACATTTTATTGTTCATGTCTGTTCTTTTCCTTAAAAAATTTTTATAAACAATAAGATCGAACCGCTTCTTTTCTGGTGAGACTACCAAGCGGCTTAAACACACGCTTACCAACTGACCATAAAGAATTCTTATTACATACAGATAGTATATTAAATAGCCGGGAGTGTAAAGGGGTTTTTCTCTTTTCTTAAGCCACACTTTAAGTTACAATGCACCCAGTTACTTTAACAAGTGATTAGTCGCTTTTCGACTAAGGATATTAGTTTGATGCGGCGCACGTATCACCGGACCAATCGTCCGGCACAAAGGAGGAGTGATCGGTGCGAATCATCGATCGATATTTTCAGGATTTAGGGGACAAAGATGACGACGATCAAAAAATCCGCAGCAGCCTATTTTACTATTTCTTGTACCTAGTTTTATTGTGCCTGTGCGCTTTCATTTTTTGCTCGGCCGGCAATATCTTTGCCCTACCATTGTATCTGTTTAGTTATTATTATCTCGGGGGAGAGCTGGGCAAGCACCTAATTGCTACCCATGAAAATATTAAACAGAAGAAAAAAAGAGAGTTGGAATTGCGGACCAAACACCTAGAAACCAAAAAAATTGCTAGTCAGTTGTACCGCGCCAACACTCAATCGCAAATCAATCGCAATTTGGAATTTTATGGAAATAATTTTTCCCTGTCTCAGGTTAATTTTGATAGGGAATATGAACTGGCCCAAATCGAGGCCATCGAAAATCTAAAATAAATTAATAAGCAACCACCAATTATCAGCGGTTGTTTCTCGTCTAATAATATTGAAAAGAGCCTCATTAAAAGGTACACTGCAACCAATACTTTAACAAAATGAAAAGGGGGAGAAAAATGATCACTCAGATAAATCAGGTTAATGGCGAGAGCACTCTCGAATTTGCCTACCTCGCACCTCGGTGTCTAGTGGGGTTGGTACAAAGACACTACGCTACCTGGAAAAATGAAGATAACTGTCGAGATGCACTGACATCATTTCTGCAAAAAGGTTTGACGAGCAATCGCAATACAACTATCCGACAATGCATACTGGGAAAACAGCGTATCGCGGTTGAGCAATTGGGAAAACTGGCCGACGCCTTCAATGGTTCTGATTTTTTTCTTGAACACGAGAAGCCAAAAATATTAGCACTAGCTAATATCTTAAACCAAAGACGGCAAGAAATTGGCTACACATTAATGGAAATCAGTGAAAAAGTTAAAGAGCCAAGGGTTAGTGTGATGGCCAAAATCATGAAAGGGGAGTCCGTGCCCACCTATACTGATATTATCAAGCTCTCGAGACTTCTCGACCTAAGCTCAAATGATATCGATTATCGTTGGGGTCCGGCTTTTGATGAAGATCTATTTGATTGGGAAATCCCGTTTACGGAATACTATGATAATTGCCTCAGCAATCTCTTCGCTACTAATCTAAATCAAGACAAAAGTAAATGTGCCATAGATGTGATTGGCGGCCAAGCAATTAATGGGACCGACAAAGTCTATCACGATGATTTCGGAACCTATTTGCCGCATGAGAATTGCGGGATGGTTATTCTCAACATTCGGCCGACCGATATCTATCACTATGCCGGTGAAATTGGCCTATTTGATACCCAAGCCGACTTCTGGTTCGAAAAAATCAGTCGCAATCAATTTGTTTTTGCCTGGGGCGAAAATTTTCGGCACTGCCTGCCTCCGGAAAAAATTGTCAATCAACATAATTGGGAGGAGTGGATCAATAAAGTTACTAGCGGGTATTATCAAGACGTCATCCCCACTTCCCGTATCGACCTCACCATTGAGCCGAATGAGCGGGAAATTATTGTATTAACCAAAAAAGAATACTCAAAGTTAGTTGAAGAAGTGGATAAACTAGAAAGCCAGAATTTTGCCCTCGATGTCGAAAACAAGAAAATTACTGGTGAGAAAGAAAGATTAGATGAGAATCTAGAAATAATCAAAAAGGGAATGGAAAAGCGTCGCCGTAAAAATAAAAAGCACCGGCGCAAATTCATCGCTAAAGTCGAAAAAAATCTTTTCGAGGATGAAGATGTTTCTGATATATAAATAGTTACAACCGCCAAAATTAGGCGGTTGTTTTAAAATCTGCTTAAACAAAGACATTAAAGCAATATTACTTCAAGATTAAAATCTCTTAATATGTCTATACAAGCCCAGACCAAATCGTTAGAATGTACTTAAATAAACGAATATCATGAATTTGGCATACCCATGAAATTGAACGCCAATCCAATTATTATATTTTGTTTTCTGCCGCGGCCCATCGGGAGAATTTGCCGCCCCCAAAATCTGAAAAAATCGCCAGCAGGCACCCAACACCGGGTGCCTGCCGCCTTTTAAATTAAGCAAAACTTAATACCCAATTAAGTTCTCGTTAAGCTCGGCTTAATATTTTATTTATTATTATTAAAATAAATTTACCAATTTTTACGGGTAATTTACTTTACATAATTAAATTCACAATCATATGCCAAACGAAAATGAAAATTTTAATCGTCGAGAATGAAATGAATCACCTAAGTTTTCTAGCCAGTGCCTTAAAAGCAGAATGCTATGAAGTTGACGCTGCTTCTGATGGAGTCACCGCCCTCAACCTGGCCCGCGTCAATGAATATGACCTGATACTCCTCAATTCCATCGTCCCCAAGTTGTCCGGCCGGCAGGTGTGCCAGACCTTGCGGCTGGAAGAAAATCACACTCCGATTATGTTTATATCCCACGACAATTCAGTTGATCGGAAAGTGGAGCTGCTAAATTTGGGGGCGGACGACTACCTCATTAAGCCTTTTTCCTTTGATGAATTGTTCGCCCGCATTAAAGCCATCCTCCGCCGCCCACCCCATTTTAACGATGATATCATCGCCTTTAGCCGAATTGAAATTGATCCGGCCCGCCATCTGGTCCGCAAAAACGGCCGCCCGGTTAGCCTCACTAACAAAGAATTTGCCCTACTGGAGTTTCTCGCTCGCCACAAGGGCAAGGTGGTCTCCCGTGCTCGCATCATCGAACACGTCTGGGACATGAACGCCGATATTTTTTCCAACTCCATCGAGGTTCACATCTTTAATTTGCGCCGCAAACTCGACCATGACCCGGACAATTCTATCATCCAAACCATTCCCAATCGGGGTTATCGGATTCGGGACGATGAGGAGACGGGGGAGTAAATAACCATGGTTATTGTTTAAAATCGTCCAATGGTTGCCCTGGCGACTGACCGTTGCTGGGGCGATGTGTTATTTTTATTTTTTCACCGTTTATCCTATATAATAAAGAGAGCTTATCGATTAATTTTTCATCATGGCTAAAAAACGAGTTTTATCGGCTGTGGCCCCGTCCGGCAACCTCACCATCGGCAATTATATCGGCGCAATTTCCCAATGGGTGCAGGCGCAGGATAATCCCGACACCGAAAACTGGTATTTTGTGGTTGATCTGCATGCCATGACCACGCCGTATGAACCGAAACGTTTGCACGAAAAATCTCTCGAGGTGATTAAATTGTACATGGCCTGTGGCATCGACCCGACCAAATCCACGCTATTTATTCAGTCTCACGTGCCGGCCCATGCCGAACTCACCTGGATTTTGAACTGTAACACCCCGATGGGCTGGATGAAGCAAATGATTCAGTACAAAGAAAAATCAAAAAAAGTCGGCGACGAAAATGTCACCGTTGGGTTGTTTGACTATCCGGTGCTAATGGCAGCCGATATTCTTCTTTATCAAATTGATTTGGTTCCGGTCGGAGAAGATCAGCGGCAGCACGTCGAAATCACCCGGGAAATTGCCCGCCGGTTTAACCGCACTTTCCGTCCCGTCTTCAAAGAACCGGAGGCTACCAATCCACCGGCTGGCGCCCGCATTATGGCGCTCGATGACCCGGCCGTTAAAATGAGCAAGTCAGCTGAATCCAAATATCATTACATATATATGTTGGACAAACCGGATGACATTCGCACCAAAATTTCCCGCGCCGTCACCGACTCGCAGGATGGGATTGCATTCGACGAAAACCGTCCCGGACTATTCAACCTATTGACAATTTACCAAGTGATTACCCAGGAATCCAATGATGAAATTGAAGCCAAATTCGCCGGCGGGGGATGCGCCGAGTTCAAAGAAGATCTGGCTGAGCAAATTATCAATTTCTTAAAACCCATCCAGGAAAAATACGCCGAGCTGGATAAAAATCCGGATTACGTCAATGAAGTCATTTCTGAGGGTGCCGCCAAAGCTGCCGCTGTCGCCAACGAAACCCTCAACCAGGCAAAAAAAGCGGCCGGTTTAGTCATGCCCATTCCCGCCCACGAACTAAAAACCAAACCAGAAGTGTCTTTTGAAGAATGGCTTAAACTTGATGTAGAAATTGGTACAATAGTAAATGTAGAAGAAATTACCGACGCTGATAAATTATACAAGTTGACGATCGACTTTGGAAAATCACAAACCACCCTGGCCGCCGGCATTAAAGAATATTTTCAGCCGGATGATCTCAAAGGTCAGCAGGTTCCGATATTAAAAAATTTGGCTCCGAAAGAAATTAAGGGCGTATCATCCCAAGGGATGCTTTTGGCAGTCAATCATCAGGGGGAAGCAGTATTATTAAATCCAAATAAAGGAGTGGATAATGGCGACAAAGTCAGCTAAAAAGAAAGCTGCGGCAAAACCGAAGAAAAAAACCAAGGCCAAAGCTAAACCGAAGAAAACCGTCAAAAAGAAAGTAGTAAAAAAGACGAATCAGAAGAAAGTTACTAAGAAAACTACCAAGAAGCCGAAGAAAACCGTCGCCAAAAAAGCTGTCAAAAAGACTGCCAAGCCAAAGGTCGCCAAGAAAAAACCGGCCACCAAAAAGACCACTACGAAAAAGACCACTACCAAAAAGAAAGTGGTCAAAAAAGCGGTAGTCAAACCAGCCGCTCCCAAGAAGTCGGTTGCCAAGCCAAAGGTCGCTAAGAAAAAAGTTGTTAAACAAGCTACTACCAAGAAACCAACTAAAACTGTAGTGCCCAACAAAACCAATCTCCTGCCAAAAAAATCCAGCGGGGAATACTACTATGAACACCTAAAATTCTGGTTTATATTACTATTCGTTATTTTAGTAGTCTTGCTTTTCTCCAAATATTCCGGTGGATTTATCACCAAAACTTATGCCGATCTCAAATCTGAGATTATCACCAATCCGGTTGTCTGTGCCACTGGTAATTACTACAAATATGAAGCGTCGGCTGACCAATGGGAGTATTTTGACGGCAATACCATCATCAAAAACCTGGCCGATAGTGGAGTTTATTTTGATGAAGCTTGGTATCAAGAAGGCGGCAAAGTCTGTAATTCTTGCAACTCCTCTGCCGCTCCGCTGCTATACGTGAAAAACCCGAGCCGCATTCTCACCGAGCCTTGGGTGCCGGTCAGTCAGCCCGGTTTTTACGGTGACGATAATCATCAAATCATACACTACTACTAATTCGGCCAAAGTAAATATGAAAAACAGCGCTCGTTAGGAGCGCTGTTTCTTTTATACTGTAAATTTCTTATTTCTTCATGTAATCGCTAAATATTTTACTCACCCTCGCCATGGCCGGATAACCGCGATGCAGCATCATAAGTTTTAATTGATCCAGTAGGTCTTTTTTGCCTGCAAATTGTTTTTTAATCTCTTCATTCTCATCAATTTCGTTAATTGTCTTACTAAAATAGGCTGATAAATAGCCGTGCATGGCTTGTTCGTTGGCAAATCTATCGGATGCATCAGTATTAAACCAGGCTTTTTTTAGCTCCACGATATTTGGGTCCCGGCTGACTTTAGTGCCAATCTGTCCGGTCACCTCCTCGAAAACCCGGCATGATTCCGGATCTTTTCGTTTTAATTTGTGGCCTTCATAAAAAAGCACGCCAAATTCTTTGGCCAGCTTAAGATATTCGGGTATTCTTTTAATCTCTTCGATGGTTGAGCCGACAATGCGGCGCTTGGGTTTCTCAATTGAATTAAATGACATCATTTTATATCCTTTTTAATAATATTACATTGTTTTTTTGCGTCTATATTGAAAACCGCCGCCCGGGGTTCCTAATGCACTATATCCTGCTGATACCCCACCCCGGCTCATGGCTCTCATTTTTTTATTCAATTCCTTCGGCGGAATCAAATTGGCTGGTGACGGCTTCTCATCAGATGACTTGATTGCTTCTACCGGCTCGGGCTTGCCGCGCATTTTAATTAATAACAAAGGTATCAGCGGCACAATCATAGTTAAGTTAAACTTTTCCGATGGCCGGGCAATCGGCATCGCCACCGAATTGTCACTTTCCATCACCTTGGGCGAACTGACATAAACCAAATTTCCCTGACAAAGCATTTCCTGAGAAATGTTTCCAACTAATACATCCTGCTTGGCAGCCAGATTTATCTCAATGTATCCGTCTTGATTAATGGCGTCCGACAAATTCTGAGTGGCTTTTAGTTCAAGCGCGGGCAAAGAAATGTCCCGACCAAACAACTGATACTTATGCAGTAAATCACCAATTAACTCGACATCATATTTTCCCACCGTAAATTCCGGAAAAGCCACCGAATAATCCGATCGATCCACCTCTTTTTTTAATTCAGGATTGGTCGCCGTTTGGGTGGTCAGCGGAATCTTCACTTTTTCCGTATTTCCGTTTTTGGCCATACTCTTTTCTAAACTCTTATGAACAATATTGTATATATTGTCGATATCGGTTTTATCCAGTTGGCCGGCATTATTTTCCTGAAATTTGTTGTTGATATCCTCGACGATTTTATTCGTCTCCTGGTCAGTCATTTTATCAAGATTGAACTTGGCAATCTCTTGATAGGCGACCGGATCTAATTCTTCCAAATCAGCCAGGTTATTAATCTCCATTCCTCCATTGGCTATGACATGATTAATGATATCTTCCCCACCGATTAACTGATGAACCTGAGAGTCGGGGGATAGTTCTAGCACCTCGTTACCGTCGGCATCCCGCACAATCAAGGGTTCTTTGGTGTTGATAAAGGTTTTATAGTCACTTTCGTATAATTTCTCCGCGTACTCTTTGGCTTCCAAAGTACCGCTCGACATTTCGCCCCGTTCGGCAGCTTCAATTGCCTGTTCCTTCGAGCCAGCCTTGAGGAGGGTGTTATATTCATTTCTAAATAATAACCAAGTTGATAAGGTCAGCTCCTTCTCTGATTCCGTTTTTGACTCCTGATACTTATCCATAAAATTGACCTTCACCGATTTCAGGTAATCACTTCTCTCGGCACCGGACAAATCCTGACCAATATTAATTAATTCCATAGCTTTTTGTTTGACCGGATTATTATCCTCTAAACCGCAAGTTTGAAAGGTTATCAATTTGTCCGTTTGCACCTCGGCCGCCATCTCATTCCAACCCTCCGGCACTTTTTCCTGCCCGAAATCAACCTCTATACCCATATCGGCTAATATCTGATCGGCTTGCCCAGCCTGCGTCATTTCATCAGCTACCGTCTGCACCGTCTCCGGTCGGCTAACCTCTCCCAACTCAATTTCTCCCGGCACAAAATCCTGCTCAACCGAGGCTTCGTATTTGGAGCCGACAGTCGCTAAAATTCCGGTTAAAAGGGTAGTAGCGGCGACTGTCCGTTTCCAGTCAATCCCCCCCACCAAATCCTTTTTTTCCGGTGATTTGCCCGGTAATTTATCTTTGTTTTTATCCATTTATGTTTATTATTGAGTATCGGATCATTATAATAAAAAATGAACAAAAAGTCAAGATATAAAAAACCACCATTATATCTGTAAAATAAGCAAAAATCCATACCTCAATCAGGTATGGATTTGTGACTAAAAGTGGGCGATATTAGAGTCGAACTAATGACCTCTTGCTTGTCGAGCAAGCGCTCTAACCAACTGAGCTAATCGCCCAAAACTATTATTAATTATAAATTAACAGGTGGGTTTGTACAACCAAACACTATACAACTATCAGTTCTTGGGCATCGAATAGTCAAATATAACAGATTAAAAACCTTGACAAAAGAAAAGATAAATGATAGAATAAACACATAAACTTTCAGTCTAATAAACTGACGAAATATTAAAAAGAAAGGGTGATTTTTAATGTCACAACAAAGTTATCTTCGCTACGGAGCGATAGTAATTTTAGCCATGTTTGTCATGGTGTTCTTCATCGCATCAAGGGAAGTGGCAAAAGAGAGAATCGACCAGTTTGAACTTGAGTTTGACCTGCATCTGAAAATCGGTCCGGCCGAAACTGAAGAAACTCAGTCAGAATTAGAAAAAATTAGCATCGAACCTAAGCCAACTAATCCGGCCTTTCAAGGTTTTGATGAGGGGGAAGCATTAATTGAACCTGCGCATTTTTTCCAGATTGCAGCAGGTCCTTATGGTTACTATCAGGAATCAGACGTAACAACCGTCATTTTACCTTCTGGTTTTTGTGGGCATATGTTCGGTAATGCCAGTACAACGCCTGAATCGTATATCGGTACTTATTCCAGCCGACTTGAGTATGCTCAAAGTGCACTTAGTAGACACCTATATCTGAAAAAATTTGATGATTTTGCCGACTGTCTAATATATGTAGAAGATGTCAGACAGATTCCCGAAAAATGGGTAAATGATATTCTTGACTCACATCTTATGTTTACCTGGGATCAAAGCGCAGAATACAGGATTGAAACCTCCAATTATTTGGATGATAGAGGCGAAATCGTAAAGATGTATGAGCTAGTTAGTCAAATTACCAACGAGCCCATATTCATAACTTTCGATTATAAATGGCCAGACCAAATAGTTTTTCAAAAGATAAAAAAAGATTTATAAAAATATTTACAAACAAGCTGAAATTCAGCTTGTTTTTTGATGCCAAACACCAAGTCGTTCTTAAGCAAAGATTGTTTTTATCAAATATAATAAGAATAACAGACCGGAAATTTCCAGTCTGCCATTCGCCCTCTTTTATGACTTCATCATAACACATCTAGTCTTCATGAAAACCTCACTTGAAAATAAAAAAGAAATTCAACGATTGGAATCCAATCTGGAAAAAGCCATAGAAGGTTTTAACGGAGGGGTGTTTGGACCGAAAGAGCATGAAAAATATTTAGGCATTGAACTTCAAGACATCGAACTCCCCGACAAATTGGCCTTAAGCAAGATTAAGCCATACTCACAAAATCGGCATCTAATTTTTCTGCCGGATATTGATAGGGCAGGCCAACCCATCAACTTAGAATATATTATTAATAAGTACCAACCCACCAATCGAAGAGCGGTATTTAACAACGAAACCCAGGATTGTCTCGATGAAAACAGATATCTTACCCACCACCACCAATCTATTCTGCAGGAAAAAATCCGACCGGGGTGGTATCTGATCCCGGATAAATATCTATCTCTTAATTCCAGTATTTACAGTGATTACCTCGAACATTCTTTTCAAATTGCTATCCAAATTTCCCGCCACATCAATCATAATCAGTCTGATTTTCAACAATCCATCCGGGAGATTAAAGAAAAGTATTTTGCTATCAATGAGAACATTCACAATGATAAAGCCTGTCATGAACTGCAAAAATTAACCGTCAATTCTCGTTTTCGCCCCAATGTCATTGAATCCATTCTCATTACTTCCTTGCTCTGTGAAAAGAAAAAAAATCACCCCGAGTTTCACAGTCAGATTGTTGATGCACTGGAAAAGGAGCAATCGATATGGACGTCCACATTAGATAATGATGATGAGTTTATGATTTTAGTGCCTTATGATAATTATTGTCAATTTGGCCTCGCCTCGGCCCACCCTTTTTACAGTGTGGCCAATGAATTAGGCGCGATTTGTATGTACCCATTGTCGGACAAGCGCAAATTGTGATTAATAATTTTTATTAATAAAAAAATTCACAATTATTGTTTATTCAACAATTGTGAATTATCAATCATAAACTGCAGACTGTCGCTTTATGCCACTGTCACCGTCACTTCGGCCGTATACGAACCACTTGGAGTATTTTTATCGATAAATAGCTCCAAAATACTTTCTGCTTCATAACGACCTTCTCCCGCACCCGGTAACGCATACATCAGCACCGCTTGGTCATTTTCATCAACCAAGTTGTGGGTCGTCCCCAAAAACACCCCGGATAAATCGGATTCACCATACGGGGTAATGGTCGCCGGATCAACTGATAAATTATTCACCGCAATTATATCTGAGCCGGAAAAAAAATTTGTGCAACTCATAGTCTGGCTCCAACCCACCGCCGTACCGCGGTGATCTTTGACAAGCGTATTTATCATTCCCGAAGTCACCTCATCCCCTCCACTTAAAAAAACTTTAGACATATCTACCTCTACCGTACCGTCCGCGCCTTCCACAATATTTTGTCTTAAAGTCCCGCCAGAAACTTCCAGATCCAGCACCGTTTGGGTCTGACCGGTATTAACCTTGGCATACTTGGTGTAGCTCCAAACCAGCCAGGCGGTTACGCTCAGAAATATTATCATTGAAATCACGAAGTAGAAATTTTTCATACTATAATTATAAATTAAAAATCAAAAATCAAAAACTTGTCCCGGACTTCGATCCGGGATCAAAATGCAAACATTAAAGCATGTCCCAGACCCCAATCCGGGACCACAACCGCACAACCCGTTAACCGGTTATATTTAATGCTATAGTAATAGTGTATTCAATAACTGTACAATCATGTCAAATAAAAACTGGTATCTTATTCTCGGGCTATTTGCCGCACCGCTATTGGTTATCATGATTATCGCCTACATCATTAGTTTTGTTTTGACCGGCAATATTGATAATACCGATTTGTTGCCGGCCAATCTGGCCACCATCCATTCGGCCATTACCGGCGAATCAACTAGCGATTTAGACGAATTCAGCCCGGAAAATATCGCTAAAGAGGCGGATATAAATTCTTCAGTTGAAAATTATCAAACCCAAAGCACCGCAGAGCGACTGGCCGCGGCCGGCTACGAAATTTTGTATAACGAAGATATCAACAGCCAGGAGGGCAATGAAATTATTGCCGTCAAAGCCGTCGATTTAACCCCGCCGGACACTTATGAAGACATGATTGTCGTTAGTGATTTACGGGTTTATACCGAAGGCGGCGCCACCGGCAATGGTTGGCCCCTGTTGATGCTTGATGAAATTAATCTACCCACCTCAATTCTGTCAGATTCCGAGCCACCGAAAAACAATCTCTTTGCCCTCAAAACCGAATGGGATCCGAATGGTCGGGTCAAGTTCACTATTTGTCCGGTTGATCACCAGGGCAACAATACCGCTCAATGCGGCGGATATATCTGGGATGGTCGGCAGGGCCGATACGATTTTTACGGGGGCGGCAAGAATCCGGAATGGGATAATTTGAAATAGATTGTCATCAGCCACAAATAATAGGTACCGCTTATCTAAATATTATTATAAATGAAAAAAATATTAATTGTGTATTATTCCCGGGACGGGCGCAATAAAAAAATCGCCCAGGATTTGCAGCGGCAATTAAACTGCGACATCGAAGAAATTATTGATTTAAAAAACCGGCACGGCTGGCTGGCCTGGTGGATCGCCGGTTTTGATGTCTCTTACCATAGGCCGACCAAGATTAAAGAACTGGCACAAAATCCGGCCGATTATGATTTAGTAATTATTGGTGCACCGGTTTGGGTGAGTGATTTGCCCCCGGCCATTTATGCCTTTATTAATCAATATCAAGACAGCCTCGGGGCTGTGGCTTTTTACCAATGTTTCGGCGGTGGCGGGGACGATAAAGCGCTAGCCAAGTTTAAGGCTGAAATCGGCTCACCCCTGGCTCATTTTGTCATCCGCAAGGCCAACCTAGAAACAGAAGAATACCATCGTAAAATTGACGCATTCGTAAAGAAGATAAAAGAATTTTAATCTAATAAATTGAAATTTTTATGACCAAAATCGCCACTTTCGGCGCCGGCTGTTTCTGGGGCGTCGAACACGCTTTCAAACAAATTCCGGGAGTGATCGCAACCGAAGTCGGATACATGGGAGGGACAAAGGAAAATCCGACCTATGAACAAGTCTGTGCCGGCGACACCGGTCATACCGAAGTCTGTCAGGTGACCTACGACGAAGATCAGGTCAAATTTGCCGACCTGCTTGATCGCTTCTGGCAAATTCATGACCCCACTCAACTCAATCGCCAGGGCCCGGACGTCGGCTATCAGTATCGTTCCGTGATTTTTTATCATGACGACAATCAACTCCTGCAGATTCAGGCGGCTATCAAACAGCTGCAGGCCAATCACATCTATAAAAATTCCATCACCACTGCCGTCCAGCCGGCGGAAACTTTCTGGCCGGCCGAAGATTATCATCAGGATTACATCGATAAACATCCCGGGGCGGTGTGTTAATATAAAGGTTACCTAACATTAAACAAATAAAAGACGCGATAATTATTCGCGTCTTTAATGATAATCCTTTTTCGAAAATCCCTATTATTTCCCGCAACACTTCTTATACTTTTTCCCGCTACCGCACGGGCAGGGGTCATTCCGGCCCACTTTCGGCTCTTCGCGAGTGATAGTTTTAACTTTCCCGGTGGCGGCCGCTTCGGTTGGCTTGGGCGGCATGCCCGCCCCGCTACGACTATAAGTCCGTACCGAAGTGCCTCCACTAGAAGTTGGTCCGGGTGAGGTTGCACCAGTCGATTGGGGTGGGGGAGCAGCTGACCGTTGAGCCCCGGGTGGTGGTCCTGCCTGCGCCATGCCTGGCACCGGTCGCCTCATTTCCTGACCCTTCGGCGCCGCCAGCGGCTGTTTAATAATCGTCACTTTAAATATCGTCTTGGCAATCTGATCATTAATCAAATATTGCAGTTCTTTATAAAGCTTATAGGCCTCTTCTTTGTACTCCACCAGCGGGTCGCGCTGCCCGTAACCGCGCAGGCCGACGCCGGTGCGCAGATAATCCATCTCATCCAGATGATCCTGCCAGAGATTATCAATAATGCGCAGCATCACCAGTTTTTCCAGTCGCCGCATCACTTCTGACGTCAGCTCTTCCTCGCGCTGCTGATGATAAGTGATTAATAATTCATTCAAATGGTCAACGATGCCTTCCGGATTATCATACTGACCCAGGTCCTGATCGGTGTAATAATGACCGGCAATCGCCCGCATATTTTCGTTGACTTCGGTCAGATTCCATTCATCCCGCGGGCCGGCGGTATGCTTCATGACAATTTCCCGCACTGCGTCTTTGATAATTTCTTTTAATTCTTCCTGCAAATCATCTTTTTCCAGAATATTGCGCCGCTTTTTATAAATAGCGGTGCGGTGCTTATTCATTACATCATCGTAATCCACCACACTTTTCCGGATGTCAAAATTGTAACCTTCCACTTTTTTCTGGGCATTCTCAATCGAACCGGTAATCATCTTGTGTTCAATCGGCTGATCCTCCGGAAAGCCGAAAGTCTCCATCATTGATTTGATTTTGTCCGAACCGAAAATGCGCATCAAATCATCCTCCAGCGACACAAAAAACTGGCTGGAGCCGGGATCGCCCTGGCGACCGGCCCGACCGCGCAGCTGATTGTCAATTCGCCTTGATTCGTGCCGTTCCGTGCCCAGGATATGCAGCCCGCCCACTTCCAGCACCCCATCTCCCAGCTTAATATCCGTACCACGACCGGCCATATTGGTGGCAATTGTCACCGCGCCGGGCTGACCGGCTTTGGCCACAATTTGCGATTCTTTTTCATGATTTTTAGCGTTCAATACATTATGGGGGATGCCGCGACGGGTCAATAAATCACTGAGATGTTCTGACTTCTCCACCGAAATCGTACCCACCAGCACCGGCTGTCCTTTTTCATGTAAATTTTTAATTTCATCGGCCGCCGCGCTAAACTTCCCCTCTTCGGTTTTGTAGATTAAATCATTGCGGTCATCGCGAATCACCGGTTTATTCGTCGGAATCACAATTACGTCCAGGCCGTAAATGGTGCCCAATTCCTCCGCTTCCGTCTCCGCCGTACCGGTCATACCGGCCAGCTTTTCATACAGCCGGAAATAGTTTTGAAAGGTGATAGTGGCGATGGTTTTGCTCTCTCGTTTAATCTCCACTCCCTCCTTGGCCTCAATCGCCTGGTGCAAGCCGCGGGAATAGCGACGACCGGCCATCAGGCGCCCGGTAAATTCATCCACAATCACAATTTCGCCGTTTTTGACCACATAATCGCGGTCTTTTTTAAACAAAATCTGGGCCTTCAGGGCCTCCTCCAGGTGATGCACCGTCTTGATGCCGCGTTCTTCATAAATATTTTTCAGACCCAGCAGGCTCTCCACATGATTAATGCCGTCTTCGGTCAGCGACACCGCCTTCATTTTTTCGTCGACATTATAATCCGCATTTTCTTTTAGCTTGGGCACAATCCGGGCAAACTGCTGATACATCTCGCTGACTTCATCGCCCTGACCGGAAATAATCAGCGGGGTGCGCGCTTCATCAATCAGGATATTATCCACCTCGTCCACAATCGCGTAATGCAACGGCCGCTGCACCATCTGTTTGATATCCACCACCATATTGTCGCGCAGATAATCAAACCCGAATTCATTATTCGTGCCGTAAGTCACATCGGCGCTATACACTTCCTGGCGGGTGGCTTTTTTCAATCGGAATTGTAATTGCTTGCCCACCGTCGTTTCTGTCTCTTCCTCTTCCCGCATCGCTTCCGGATCAAAAATAAACTGCTCATAATGACCGATAATACCCACTTTCATATCATGAAAATGGAAAATGGGGCCCATCCAGTCAGCGTCACGCTTGGCCAGGTAATCATTGACGGTGACCAGGTGAGCGCCCTGGCCAGACAGCGCATTCAAGTACAGCGCCAAGGTGGCCACCAGCGTTTTACCTTCACCCGTCCGCATTTCGGCTACCTTGCCTTGATGCAGTACAATACCGCCGATCAGCTGAACATCATAGTGACGCATTTTCAGTGTCCGCACGGCCGTCTCCCGCACTACCGCAAATGCTTCCGGCAAAATTTCATCCAACACATCCGCTTCTGGTTTCTCCTCTTTTTCCGTTCGCTCTTTTATCACATCGCGAAAATACTGCGTTTTACCTTTCAATTCTTCATCGCTCAAAGCCGAAATCTCCGGCTCGAGCTCATTTATTTTATCGACTAACGGTTTTAACTTCTTAATTTCGTTAGTGCTATGATCGCCAAATATTAATTCAAAAAGACCCATATTTTTTCAAAATCAAAAATAAAAAATCAAAAGTAAAAAGATTATATGTCATCCCCGCCTATGAGCGGGGATCGCCCAGTTTACAAGATACCGTCTTTTAACAGTTCCTCTATATAATACTATTTTTACCTGAAAATAAGAAACAACAAATTACCAAAAACCTTTACATAAAAGCAGACAGATGGTATTATCATCATCAGAGAAACTCAGTCGGCAAATTAACAACAAGGAGGTAAAAAATTTTCATGTCGGAAATATATATGGTGGAAAAAATAATCAAAGGATTTACTGTAGAGATAGAACTTTCACCGGATGATCAAATCATGGACATAGAATTTTTCAGACTTCAAGTAAACAAGCAAGATCGATATTTGAGATTCTTGATATTTCGTCCCAACCAGGAAGCTTCTATTCAACAAACCAAATCCTTCTTAGTTATCTACTTAGATCCCTTAAAGTGTTCTGCCACGTTGCCCGAATTAGACAAGAATCTAAAACTGACTCCCGTCAAAACCATCAAAACAAAATATGAAGGCAATTACTTTGTGTTCATGATAACCAATCAGAGCGAATATAATACACATACCAACAGACAGCCGGGGCCACAGGACTACTGCATAATCGAAAAATTTGTCAAAAACTGACTGAATTAGTTAACTGCGCTTGTCAAATCCGTACTCAATCAAAGTGAAAATAATAAATAATCAAAAACCGCCGGTTAATTTAACTAGCGGTTTTTACTTTTTATCTTTTTCTCATTTTCTCCAAATACTCTTTGAATGGCTTTAAGCCGACCGACTGACGCCTTCTATCAAGGTTTTTTCTGTCAATAATCGGTTGCGGTTTATTTTCACCATCATCGTCCCGGAAAAACTGAGTCCCATATTTCTGTTTTTGACCGGAATGGACCAGTATCCGATCTTCCAGATAAGCAACATGGGCAGAATTCACCAAATCTCTGGCCATTTTTTCCTTCATCATCTCCAGACAATTTTTTTGAAAATTTTTATCACGGTCTGCGTGTTGAGCCAACAACCAGGCATATTCCGCCCCTTCCTCGCCAACCAAATTTATATCCGGCCAGCCATGGATAGCGATAATTTCTTTCAGTCGGGTGGTATTTTCTTGATCTATCCGTTCATTCCACCGACCGCTTTTTCGCATCGCCTGATCTTTTTCTGCCATTGATTTCAATTCTTTAAATAACTTCTGGCCATCTGATTTCAACTTTTTCTTCACCTCCTTCAAAGCAATTTGTAAAGTTTCACTTGATTTGAGTTGAGTATTATCAATAATAAACGCTCCCCGCGGTTTTGTCAAGGGACTGTCTTTTTCTTTTGATTCTCGATGTTCCCGCAATTTCATTATTCGCTGAGTCTCTTCGTAGGAGATCTGTTTTTTTTGGCTAAAATCCCGATGACGCCGATCCACCCGCGCGTCAAATGAAGCTGTCAGATATATCTTCAGCCAGGCATCCGGAAAGGTATAAGTGCCGGTATCTCGGCCAGCAATAATAACATTTTCCTGCTCAGCATACTGACGCAAATTTTTCTTAATCAGATTTCTTAACAAGTAGTGCTGCGGAATTTCCGCCACATTCTGGTCGACCCGGGGTTTATTGTAAATATATTTATTAATAATCTTGCCCCGGTATTTAACCATCATCTCTCCATTATGCTTGTCCTCGCCAAATTCCAGATCCATTTCATCTTTGACAAAATTATATACCTGCCGGCGCCGGGTAATATCCAACCCGGCCTGCAGACAAAGATAGGTTGCCCAGCGAAAATAGGCCCCCATATCAACCAATTGAAAATCGGGCAGGCTATAATTTAAATTTCTGGCCAGCGTGCTCTTGCCACTCCCCGCCGGCCCGTCGATAGTGATGACTTTTTTCATTTGAAATCTCAAATCTAATATCGCAAATCTCAAGACCACAACCTAATAACCTGCTAACCCTGAAATAGTAGCCACCAAAATATATCAGTTTTGGTGTTATTGGGTTGTGGATTTGACATTTAACATTTGAGTTTTGACATATTTCAATATTTATTGAAAAATCCGCCGCCACTGCTGCCGCCCCCGGTCATCTGTTTGTACTTTTCCTTCAGCCGCTTTTTTAAATCTTTAGTTGATTCGGCGGTGGTAAATGATGAACCAAGACCGGCGCCAGTCCCTGCATCTCCCCAGGAATAATCAAGACTGCTTTTGGTTGGTACGGTCATTTTGACCGGCTCCAAATCATACACATCCGGAATTTTTTTCTCAATAAATTTTAATGCCTCTTTCAAAGTTTGACTGGCGGTATAATAGGTATTATCAATTTCCAGCGCCCCGGCCGGTTTTTTCAGTGGACCGTGCTCGCGCTCTTTATCGTGCCGGTCGCGCACCGCCATACTCTCCTTTAACTTGGCCAAAGAAATTGACTGACCTTGTTTAACTTCATCCCGATAGCGCCGGCGCGCCCGGGACTCCACCGATGGATTAAGAAAAATTTTCACTTCCGCCTGCGGCAACACTTCTGTGCCGATATCCCGCCCGGCGATAATAATATTATATTTCTTTGCCAACTGGCGGACCTGCTTTTTAACCAGATTGCGAACCTTTGGATAAACCGCCACAATCGGCGAAGTATCGGTCACTTTCCGCGAGCCGTAAATTTTTTTATTAATTTGTTCGCCATTATGGTAGATTTTAGCCGAATAATATTTATGACCGCGCGGATAGGGAACAAAAGTTAAGTCCAGCTTATCTTTGACAAATTTATAAACCTCCGACCTTTTATTGACGTCGATATCGTTGTCCAGACATAATTTAGCGGTCCAGCGGTAAAACGCGCCGGTATCCACCAGAATAAATGCCTTTAATTTCTTTTGCAGGTTTTTGGCGAGAGTGGACTTGCCGCATCCAGCCGGCCCGTCGATGGTGATTGAGTACATATTTAAAATTAAAAATCTAATAATCAAAGAATATTCACATAGGGCATGATTAGTCTAAATGGTTTTATCTATTGTAAATACGGCATGACTATCAAACCTAATCCATATGATGCCAAATTGGCCATCAGAGACAGCCACAGTGATCTCTTCCAGCCCAGTTTTAAGACCCCGTTCAAAATCACTATTTCCACTCCAAAAACAATTAGTTCGCCCCATAAAATTAACTCATTCCCCGTCCACAAACTCGGCATCACAAACCAAAGATAGGGGATGGTACAAGTACTGGTGAATAATCCGGCAAAAAGCACTTGTTCCGGTTTCACTTTCTCCCGCCACCATTTGATCAAGCCAACGTAAACTAAAGTTTCTGATAAAACGGTCAACAGCCAGGCGATGATAAAAAGATTAATGTAAGACATAGGCTAATTAATAAAAAAGTTCAAAGATCAATGATCAATAATCAATCAATGTTCAAAATAACAATATTCAAGATTCAAACTAATGTTATTTATTGAATATTGCTCCTTGATTGATAATTGAACTTTGATAATTCTATTCCCAATAATAATTATCGTACGCCCAGTCAATCAGTATTTTTGACTCCTGAAAACGATCGGGACTGTTTAAAACTATGGCAATGATTTTATGACCGTTATCGGCCAGCTCAATTACCGATTGACCGGCTTCATCGGTAAAACCGGTTTTTAAACCCTTAATCGGCAGATAAGAGTCGAGTAGTTTATTTGTATTTTTTAGGTAATAAGACCGGGAGCCATCAGTTGAATACACCGTTGCGCTCTTGTAAGAAACAATTTTAGCAATCAAATCATCTTGCAGTGCCTCCCTTGCTAATATTGCCAAATCCCGGGCCGTCGAATGATGACCAGGCGCGTCTAGTCCGTGCGGATTAGCATAATGAGTGCCAGTCAGGCCCAACGCTTCCGCTTTTTCATTCATCATTTCTACAAATTGATCAACCGAACCTCCGGCATGTCGGGCTAGAGTTAGGGCGGCATCATTGCCAGAATTTATTAACAATCCCCACAATAAATCTTCTACCAGCACTTGCTCGCCGATAGCCAGGCCCATGATGTTCGGTTCAATCGCCACATCAGTCGCTTGCACCGTCACCACTTCACTGAGCAAACATTCATCCAGCACCACCAGAGCAGTCATTAATTTAGTGGTCGAGGCCATCGCCCGCTTATCATCAATATTTTGGGCAAATAAGGTCGCCCCAGTCTCCACATCCATTACCATGGCCGAGGTGGCCTCCACCACCGGATAACTTAACTCATCCAATGCATAGGGTACGGCGGAGGGCAGTTTGACCGCTATATCGGCCGTCTCACTCTCCCTGACCGACTCCGCTTGATAGGCATCCTCCAACCCAAACTGATTCGCCAACGACAGCACTCTGTCGTTGGCGTTCGGGATGCCGACCACATCCAAAGCGACCATCAGGCCGGCCAAAGTTAATTTAATCGCCTCCTGCCACATGACTTCCTTCAACTCACTTAACAAATCTTATTTAGTAAATCAGGCTTAGATTTCGCAAAATATTATCAAATCCAGCGCTGTCCAACAGTTCAAATAATCCACCCAAGGCAAACGGACCGATGATTAATACCAGTGGCACAACCACAATAAATATCACCGCCCAAACTGCAATAATGACGGTCAGTGTCTTATTTTCTTTGACGGTGACTTTGCCTTTTGTCTCTTTAATACTTTTGTAAACTTGAACAAAGTAGACTTGGAAAAAGAGACCCAATCCAAACATCACCAGTAAATAAATGATATAACCAATCACCGCTGCTATTGCCATAATTACTGCACCGACGCCACCCAGCAAAGAAGCCACCAAACCTAGTAGCAATCCCAGTACTCCCATCACATAGACAGCAGCATACATCACAATCACCATCAGGATAGACACCACCATGTATCGAGCTACCACACTCCACCAAAGACCTTTAACCAGTTCTTTGCTTTTCCACAACGCGGCCACTCCCCAAGTCCCCTCATCCAAACAGACGTAAAACGCCATCGAAAACCAGACTAGCATAATCACGCCCGGAATAATAAATATAAGATAGCCGGGGATTATCAAGGCAATAAAAATTAAGTATATCCAGATTAAGGGAAAAATTTTGCCCAGCACTCGAGTGTATATCTGCCACAGTGTTAATTTATCCTCCAAGTAGAATACTCCGTACGCCAGTGCAAACATGGCCCATATCATAAAAAGCGAAAATATAAAGGACAAAATAGCAACCAACACACTAACAATCGTGGCTACCACCGAGTTGTCAACCGCCACTCCAATCCAGCCCAGAATAAACGAAATCAGGGCATAGACAACCACTACTAATAACGGAAACAATATCAGTTTCAACAAATGCCACCAGTTTTGCTTGAGCAAGGCCCAGCTTTTGGCCATAAGTTCATCTTCCGTATGGAGACATTTTTTGCAGCTCGCCATCGGTTGATTTTCCATTTTTCACCTACTTTTTTTTATTTAATAATAAATAACAAAAACCCTCCGTCTGAAGGGTTTTTGTATTATTGGAAATTTATGCAAGAATTATAGGTCTTCGTCGCCTAAATCTACCGCTTTGCCACCTTCAGGCTCTACAATTTTCATTGTAACACGAGCTTGATTCTTCGCGCCAAGAACCTTTAACAAAGTTCTAATCGCTTTGGCGGTACGGCCTTCTTTACCGATGACTTTACCCATATCGGTTGAATCAACATAAAGGGTGATCAGTACACCTCTTTCGTCAATCAATCGTTCCGTCTTAACCTTGTCTGGGGTGTCAACGATCATTTTGACAATGTACTCAATAAACTCTTGATCTTCACGTTTTTCTTCTGCCATTGCTTTCCTCACATTTTTAATTGCAAATAATACAAAATATACTTCAATCTGACATCACTGTACTGAAATCGACCTGAAAATGATGTCGAATGAGTACTAAATTAATCCTACCACAAAATTTTAAAAAATCAAGGTTTTTAGGCCTCTGGAGCCTTTTCTTTGTCGTCGTCAGCTGGTTTATTTTCTTCCTTTGGTTCTGGTTTATCCTCGGCCGGCTCATCTTCTTTTTTGGCAGCCTCTTTGGGTTTATCCTCTTTCTTTTCTTCCGCTGGCTTATCTTCCGGCTTGACTTCTGGTTTGTCCTCTTTTGCTTCTTCTTGTGGTTTGGTTGCTTCAGTCTTTTCTTCCTTTACCGGGGATTCTTCTTGTTTATCTTCAGCTGGTTTCTCTTCTTTCTTCTCCTCTTTTGGTTCCTCGGCCTTATCTTCATTTTTAGCCTCCTCCGTTGGTGCCTCTTCTTTCTTTTCCTCGCCTTCGGCAGACTCACCGGCTAAAGCTTCATCAGTTACTGGTTTTTCCCCACCTTCTCCTTCGGCCGCTTGATCCTTCTTTTTCTTGCGCTTCTTTTCCACCAAATACAAAGCCGGCAGGTCCTCTTTTTTCAATAAGCCTTCTTTAACCAAAATCATGGCCATGGTACGAGAATAGCCGGCTCCCTGCGAGAGCCAGTATTCCATTCTTTCCCGATCATATTTCAACTCCTTTGATTTGGGGTTGTAGTGTCCGATGTATTCAACTTTTTTACCTTTGGGGGTATGAATTTTTTCTGATACCACAATTCGATAAAACGGTTGTTTTTTCTTGCCGAAACGGGCCAATCTGATCATCAACATAACGTATTTTCCTTTGCTATTATTATATTCTTAACAAATCTTATTATATGATAATAAGTCAAAAGTTAAAAGTCAAAGGGCAAAACCATAACTTATTGACAGTAATAACCGTCCAACATTGAACAGCCCTTTATAAATTCCGGCGCGATTAGACAATTTCGGCCCTCCAGCTGCAGCTGTAGCACCTCGATTGCTCCGTCTTTGGTTCCTATAAATATATGATTGTCCTCATATGCCACCTGGCCCGGAGCCAAATCTTTATGACTGGCTTGGGCAGCCAAGATCTTCAAGCACTTGCCTTCCCACTCCGTGAAAGTTCCCGGCCAAGGATTAAAGCCCCGAATCATATTAACCACCTCCTCGCTCGCCTGATTCCAATCAATCTTTCCGTCTTTCTTTTTCAAAATTTGGGTATAGGAGGCTTCATTATTGTCTTGCGGAACTGGTTTAATTTCACCGGCAATGTATTTTGGCAGACAATCAATCAATAAATCCGCCCCCATTATAGATAGCTTATCGTGCATCGATTCTAAATTGTCCTCACTTTTGATTTTTGTTTTTTGAGCTTTGATTTTTGCTCCCGTATCCATCCCGGCATCCATCTGCATAATTGTTACCCCGGTTTCCTTCTCACCATTGGTGATGGCCATATGAATCGGGGAAGCGCCGCGATATTTAGGGAGCAGAGAAGCATGCACATTAATGCATCCATATTTTGGTATATCCAGAATCGATTGGGGGATAATCTGACCGTATGCTACCACTACTATCGCATCCGGTTGTAATTCGGTAATTTTCTCCACCCATTCCTGGTCCTTAATTTTTTCCGGTTGGAATACCGGCAGTTTTTCATAAACCGCCAACTTTTTTACGGCCGAAGCCTGCATTTCCTGACCCCGCCCGGCCGGCCGATCCGGCGCGGTGAAAACAGCCAACACATCAAACTGATCGCTATCAATTAGACCGGACAAAGAATCGACCGCAAACTGCGGGGTGCCCATAAATATAACTGAGATTTTTTTGTTATTCATCTACCTATTGCTTTTTAGTGCATATTGTACAATACTAAGCTAAGTCTGGTCATCAGTCCAGGCAAAAATGATTCAAGAGGTGAAACGTGTGAAACTAAGTGACATGCAAGGAAGGAAGGAAGTTAAAATAGTACAAGTCTTTTGTGAAGATGAGCCATGCTTACCAGTTGGTCCCATATATGGCCTGCATTATCGAATTTTGCAGAAATTCCTTGATAAAAAGAGCTTATGCTACTCCGAAACAGAACTATTAGACGGTGGACAGGGGCCCAGTCGATTTGGTCCAAAATACCAAGTCACCGGCATGGGCAAAGGGATTTATTGTTCTGAAAACAACGAGCTCACTATCTATGCTCTAAGCAAAAGTATAGACTACGGAATTGGGATCGATAAAAATCATGTCAAACAATATCAAGAAAAAACTGGAATCAAAATAAAATATAGATAATATTTTTTACAATATCATTAATAATGCAGAAATATCTGCATTATTTTTCTATCTCTTTCGGATCATACTTCCGAATCAACTTCGGATCATCGATATGGTCGATAAATAGTACGCCATTCAAATGGTCAATCTCATGCTGCAACACTCGGGCGAACCAACCGGTCACATCCAGATGTAGCGGCCGGTTATCAATATCTATAGCGTTCACAATCACCTGACGGTGCCGATTCACCGGGCCAATAATTCCCGGCAAACTCAAGCAAGCCTCATCCGCCTCCTCTTTTTCCATCGCCGCCTCCATAATCACCGGATTAATCACCACCATTGGCATCGGTAAGCCAAGATCATTAAATTTATCTTCTATATTAATGGCAATTATACTTCTTTGGTCACCTACCTGCATGGCAGCCAGACCAACCCCATCACTGGTCAACATTTTTTCCGTCAATTCAGCCGCAAATTGTCGCACATCATCATCAATCTGTTCCACCGGAACAGATTGGCGCCGTAACAACTTATTGGGGTGGGTAATTATTTTCATGACTACATTATAACCCAGTTTCAACCGCTAAATTATAGCACCTAATAACACTATTGACAAGAGATAAGAGTTTTTCTATAATCCAGGTGGTTTCGTATATTAACAGACCAAAAAACCAATTTCAGAAAGAGGTGATGGTTGTTGTCAGACAATCATGTAATCAAAACTTTTGATAAAAATGTCCTGCAAGAAATAATCAAAGAGCGCATCAAAGAAATAAAACAATTAGATCAGTTGAGTTGTGCCAATACATATTGTTTTGATTTTGCTCTTTCGAGTATTGAGCAGCTTGATACCACTCAGCTGGAAAAAATTATCCTCAAATTGGAAGCATATTCCAAACACTTAGAGGATAATAATATAGCCGGTACTGGCAAAATAAAATCAATTTTAAAAATCTTGGACGGCCTTGTTCAAGATAGTCAAAAATGGAAATAAAATAAGAACAGCCGCAAAGGCTGTCTTTTTTGAGTATTAAACCTTGACTAAATATGATTATTTTGTTACAATATAAAGATTTTAAACAAATAAAAACAAAAATGATGGCAAAAACCAAACTAATGCCCCAGGAAAAAGGCAATATTGATCAAGCTGCCAAAGAAACTCCTTTAATGGCTGAAACTGACGGCCGAAAACTTCTCAAAATTCTACACGATTCTCACGAAGAACACAAAAAACATACCTACACGAGCCTGTTGGAGTATAAAGCAGTCGAGGACACTTTTGATAAAATCGATCGTGTTTTTCAAAACCGCCATGATTTGATTAAATACAAAGCAAAAATCAAATACAACATTTTGTATCCTGACAGTATTAACCAAAATAACAATCTATCCCTAGAACAAACTGATTTAGCGACCATTAATAAAGAGATAAAACGGGGACTGGAAGATTTGCGTACTGACGAACTACGAGAATCAAAGCTAGTCCGTCATAACCCAAATTTTTGGATTAATATTGAAAACTCGATATTAAACACTAAGTACGCTGAAAAACCAATGAAATCATATATTGTTCCAGAAAGTCAGGATGAAAAAACTTCGACCTCGATAGAATCTAGTGATTTCAAAACATCAGGCCCGACCATCGAAACCGGGACAAAAAGCGAATATGAGGGTAAAAAATTATCACCTGCCGAAAAAGAGCTGGCCATACTCGAAGCGCAAGCCGACATTAAAGAAAAAGGCAGTAACGTGATTGAGTACCAAAAACCCAGTCCTTCGGCACCTGTCGAAGAAGACAAGTCGGCGGTTAAAGAAACTGTACAAGAAGATCAAAAACCCTGGTGGAAATTTTGGTAATAAATAAAAAAGAATCTCAAATAAAAATAAAAAACAAAAATGCTAAAAGAACATCCAACCAAACGTGATTTTGATGATATTGAGAAAAAATATCACAAGCTCAAAGAAGCTAACATTATCAGAGAAGAGGCGGACCAAGCTAACCCAGCTGAGCTAGTGGCTGAATCAATTGACCCTGATCGACCCAAAGAAACTCTCAAGCCAGAAGAGCTTATTCGAGAAAAACAGGTAAGAGATATTGAATACCTGCAAAATCAGGTAAATCAATTATCTAGTGTATCTGGTCAAAGCATTGAAAACTGGAAAAAATTTATGGAATACAAACAATCTTTAGACAAATTAAGAGAAATTAGCGGATCAAAAAATGGATAAATTCGTCAGTAAAATTAACGAAATAAATGAATTGTTAAAAAGCGCTAACACTGAAGAGTTGGCCGAGCATGCTGATTCTATTTTGAGTGGCCTTGAAGAAATTGAAAATCATGTGATCGAAATGCAGGCTTACCTAGATCAGCTTATGCTCAAGTCTAAATCAGCCAAATCACAAGAAGAATTTGAAATAATCCAATCTAAGATAGAAGAAATAAAAACTGATTTACCGGAACTGATTAATAAGCTTTTAGAATCCCGCAGGCTTACCAAAGATAATATGAAAAACATTCAAATAGAAAACTTAAAGGATAATATTATTCAGCCAACATCAAACAATTAAATTACGCCAGCCCGGAAGCAATTTATAGATCTCACTTATGAGATCTTTTTTCTTGATGACATGTAGCTCTTAAACTATACTTAATCTAGAATTTAGCATTAAAAATCAACATGAAGAAAATTCTATTATCATTGGGTCTGGTAATTATAATCGGCTCGGTTGGCTGCCAGCAAAATAGATTACAACCGAAAAAAAGTGGAGAAGTAATCGAGGATGATCAAACTGTTGTTGTCGAAGAGCAGCAAATTTTTGCGATCGGGGATGTAATTGAAATTGGTGATGAAAAAATCGTCGTCCATAGCGTCAGCGACTACAATGAACCTTACGAATGGCTAGCGCCGGAAACCGGCAATAAATATGTTGCCGTCGAAGTCTCCCTGGAAAATATCGGCACCAGCGACATTAACTACCATCCGGAAGAATTTCAGCTGAAAGATGACCAAGGTTATTCATTTAATATTTCCTATATCGGCAAACAAACTCCTTCTTTTGATGCCGGCACCCTCTCGCCCGGCCAAACCGCACGCGGCTTTATCACCTTCCAGGTGCTTAATGACGCCGGCCCGCTGGAGCTCAATTTCAAACCCAAGTGGTGGAACGCCGGACAAGTTACAGTCAAATTGTAAAAACATATTGTTATAAATTTCCGTAGGGACGGTACATTGTACTGTCCCTACATTTTGTATTTTTTCTTGTATAATAAAACCAAGAGGCAATATTAAATTACATCTATGAGAAAAAAATCTTTTATCACCACAATATTACTAATTGTGTTTTTGCTTGTGCCCCAATTGGCTCAAGCTTACGTCGAACTGCCCACCTCAGAATCAACCAATTCTCACTACGTTTACCGCTACTGGAGCCCGGTTTTTAAGGCTCACTTCTACACCATGGATCGGGAGGAGGGGATGCGGGTGGCCAATGAGGACTCCAACTGGAACTTTGAAAAAGTGGCCTATAGCGCCTACAAAATCCAGCAAGAGGACACCATCCCAATTTACCGATTCTGGAGCCCGATTTTCAAAGGGCATTTTTACACCGCTAGCCAGGAGGAGTGGATGCGGGTCAAAGACACCGACACTAACTGGGATTATGAATGGATTGCTTTTTATGCCTACCCCAACTCTTATGAAGGGGAGGCTCGCACCGTCTACCGCTTCTGGTCCCCGGTTTTTCGGCATCATTTTTTCACTATCGATGAAGAGGAAATGATTCGGGTGCGGGATACCGATTCCAACTGGGTGTATGAGGGCGAAGCCTTCAAGGTGCCGCTGGATGATACCAACACCACCGCCGAGGGCGGGGAGGATGAATTGGTGGAGGTGCAGGGCAGCGCTGTCCAGGTGGATGAAGTCGAGGATGTCAGCGACGATTATGCCAGTCAGGTCAATCCTGGTGAGAAACTAATTGCTACCAACATATATCTGCGCAATATCAGTGATGAGCCGATTAGTTATAGTCTAGATGATTTTGTACTGACCGATGGGGACGGCAATGTCTACGACCCGCAACTGATTCATGAGCCGTTCTTTGACAGTCAGGGACAGCTCGATCCGGATGAAAGCGTGGAGGGTTATCTCACCTTCAGTCTGCCGCAGGATGTTGAAAGTATATCCCTCGAATATGTCTCCGATGAAATGGAGCTGTTAAACAACAAAATTGATATTACTTTGGACATCACCCCAGCCGTGGTGATCATCAATCACGCCGTGGTTATCGATCAATTTTCCGGTAAAAAAATCGAAGGCACGGTTAAAAATAAAACCGAAGCGCCGGTCCGGCTAGTGAAAATCACCGCCAGCTATAAAGACTCGGAAGGAGTCGAAATTAGCTCTGATTTTACCTATGCCGAAGGTACCGACATCGAACATCTGCAGCCCGGTGAAACCGCCGACTTCCGCGTGTGGTATGATACCGACCCGGCCGTGGCTTACTATTCTTTAAATCTAAGTTGGCAGACCGGGTAATATATAAGGACAGCACAATGTACTGTCCCTACAATAGCGAAAAAGACGCAAATTAATGCGTCTTTTTTCTTATGTTTATTTTTCAAATTCAGCCGCCCGGTCCCTTAACCGCTTGACATCTTTCTGGTCAAGGCGAGGGTCATCCGGGCTCATTTGATATATCCGACAGCATTCTTCAAAATGGTCCAACAGCGTTTGCGGATGTACCCAGCCGCACTGGCACAAACCCATGACATTCAATTCAGCTCCGCATTCTGAACACTTTTGTTTATTTTCCAGATGGTTGGACTGCGTCATGCAAAAACCTCCTTTCTGGTCTCTTCTCAATCTCATTCAATAAGTCTTGCAGCATATTCACCGGCATATCCATAATCAAATTAATATCCATAAAACTCAGACAGTTCTCACAGAAACCAATCGCGTCCACCTTGCTTCCACAGTCATTGCATCTCATATGATTACCCCCTAGATTTTTGTATGTTCATTATTGACGTTATCAGAATAATGCCAAACAAAAGATAAGTCAATGAAATGTTACTCCATCGTACTCACCCAGACGCTCAATTTATCGACATTATCACGCACAAAATCCGCCATCGGACCGGGTAACAGATTACATTCGTCCAACTTATCCAGCGGCAGCCATTCACACTTCAAGTCACCTTCATTGGATTGGGGGACATCCGGGTATTTTACATTTTCTAATTCTCCGGCAAACAAAAAGCATAACTCATGATACGGACCCTCTCCCTCATCGAATGAATGCTCCATTACACCCAGAAAATTACCAAGTTTTACCTGACCGGAAAATTCCTCTTCACATTCACGGGTTATGGTCGCCTTGACCCCCTCGTCGTATTCCACGTGCCCGCCGGGCAAGAAATAATAATCTTTCTTAGCCAGCGCCAACAGGTGGTTTTGATCAACTATGACTGTGCGCCCCAAGACATTAATTGGTTTCATATTAAGTCGGTTAATGATAAACATTTATAACTTTACTATAACACTATCTCCTGGGTCTAAATCCCGTCGACTTCACCAAAAAACGCTTGACAAAAGCATAATCATGTAATATGTTACGGGCAGATCAATCAAGAGGGTCTAAAAATTACTCAAAACAATTCACTCAAAATTAGCTTCAATCCATGCCGCCTCTTGGTTTTTCCAGCCGGCGGCATTTTATATATTTAACATTTTCACTAAGAGGTGCGAAAATGAGAAAAATGGGAACCATCGAGTCCCGGGAGCGTCATGATGACGTCGCCCAGCTCGAACAAAAATATCCAATCATTGCCAAGACTTTAGCCAAGGCCATGCCCGTCAACATCGTTGAATATTTTGGACAAGATGATGATTTAGGCGAATTCGAATGGCAGGTAAAATTTGACGACAACAATCAAATTCCGCTGGATCTGCTTAATGGCGAAACTGCCGACACTGAAACAGTCGAAACCTGGTACACCCAAGCCGACAAGCAAAACGAAATCAAGGAAATCCGCAAATTGGCCGGTCAGTATTTTGCTAAACGACCGCGGCTCAAGGAAAGATTTGAATCAGTTGTGGCGGCCATGACTGCCTAAGCTGATTGGTTTTACAACTTGAGAATATGATAAACTCCCGCATAGTTTATGCGGGAGTTTACTTTTTATTCAAACTTGAATTTTTCGTCTTTCTTAGCCAAATCTTGTTGAATTTCGTTGAAAGCATCAACAAGACTTTTTTTCCTGCCGACTAACTTTTCCAGCTCGGCAATTCTGGCGTCCCTCTCCTCTAGTTGTTCTTCCAAGTCCCTATTTTCAATATCCTGCGCCTCAATCATTTCCTGCAAGTTAGCTATCTTGTCATTAGCCAGCTTCAGTGACTGATCAAGTTCTTTTTTAATAACTAATTCACTCTGCAACCGCCTGATTTTCTGGCGGCATTCCTCTTCCAGTTTTTCCTGAATGAATAGATTATTCTGCAGCTCATCAGATTTTTCCGCCTTCTCTCGCAGTCGCAAATTTATATCGGTCAGCTGCTTACCCTCTTCTTCCAGGATATAAAGCTTGGTTTCCAGGGCCAGAACCTCTTTCTCGTGCTGCTTGATTAGCTCATCCCGGTCCAGATTCACCTCTAACATTTTCCGCAACCGCTCTTCAATAATATCCGGCAAGGCGTAAACCGCTTTCCGGGTATCCTCGGCATGATGGGCAGCACTGATGCAGCTCTTTAAAACCATTTCATCGGTGTGATTTAGAATCGACTTTAGTGCTTCTGTCGGGGTATCAGTGGGCATATCTGCGTCGGGATTCATATTTTTCCGACAAATCTGCTCGATAGATTTTTCCTTTAGCTGATTTGTCTTTGCCGAATCCCAATGAGAACAAATAACATCGTCGCCACAAGCTAATTCCGGCAATTCTGCTTCCATAATTTTCAATTCCGGTCGAGAATCAACTTCGGCCGGCGGCTCCTCGTCAATGTCCAGTTCATCATATTCAGAGTAAGCGGCGGCAATATCCTCCTCACTCGGATAGACCGGTTTTTCCGTCACGTATACCGGAATCACATCAACGCTGTCACTATCCAGTTTTCCTTTTTCCTCGGCGGGCGGTTTAAAAAAATCAGGGTCAGTCCGTTCTTTCTCGATATTGCGAACCTCCACTTCCACCTGATAAGTTGTCTCGGAAGTTGAATCTGGCCAAGAGGCCACACTATTGGCTTTCACCTCTTCCATCAGTTGATTCTGGTTTTGATTGATAATTTCTCTTCTGCCCTCCGGACCGATTTCTTGCTCAATCTCCTCAACCATCTCTTCATTTACATCGATATCATCCACGTCTTCCACCTCAACATGTCCCACCGCTTGTTCAATTTTTTCCAAATCCTTTTCTTTCACTTCTTCCCCTCCTTCATTTTTTGTTGTTGTAATATATTCAGCCCTTCTCATTAGATTAATGAATTCAACAAAGTCACTCCTTTTCAATAAGTGTGACTTCTCCCAGGCATATTCATTATTGACCAACAATTGAATCGCTCGGGTTTGGTGATTGTTTATTTGCTGAAATAAGTCTCGAGCCTGATAAATCTTGATAAAATTTTCCGACCCAAGTAATTTCAGGGCTTTCCCCAACAACATGTCAATCGAACCCGAACTTTTTCTCGCGGCATAATCACTAATTCCACCCAATTGGGTGCTTTTTTCCTCAAGGAAATCTCTAAATTTTGAGACGCGCCCATGAGTGGGAAACAGCATTACTTCAGATTTATCCAGTAAACCCCAGCCAGCTAGCAAAACTTCTTTCAAACCCTGATAAAATTTCTGTTCCGTGCTGGACAACGAAACGCGCTTTAAATCCATCATTCATAAAACACCTCTCTTTTTAATATTGCGCTGAATTTTTCAGTTCCCTGACAATATAGTTGAATAAGATAAAAACGTCAATATTATTGACTAGCGAGCAAAATAAATAGGGACACGATTATTCGTGTCCCTATGGAGTTATTTTATATTGACCCCTTTTTCTATCAAAACATCGGCGATATTTTTCCAGCTCAGCTCTTCCGGCTCGAGCTGTAGTATGGAAGTAATCTCCGTCCAGTTTTTATCATGAATCTTGGCCAGTTTATCTTTTACTAGGGCGTGGCGCCGCTTCCGTTTCTCTTGATTGAACTGATCAACAAAGTATATTATCTTTTTATGATCCACTCTTTTCACATCCTTTCTGGCGGCGCAAGCAAATTAATTCCTGATTTAGCGATTTGACGGTCTCTTTTTCTTTAGCTAAATCAGCCGCCATTTTTCGCATCGGATCAGTCGCATCCTTATAGTTAGCCAGCACTTCCAGAATAGTTTTACTTTTCTTTAGTTCGACTATCACTGTCTGCTGGTTGCGGATGATTTTAATCATGTCCACTGACATTTTCTGCACCTGATCAGCAATTTTTTCCGCCTCTCGCTCATCTTCTTCAGCTGATAATTCAAAAAATTTGTGCAACACGAAACCAAAGAAATCCTCAACTGACATTTTGGTTGCAGTCTTGGCCGGCGCCAGTTCAGCTTTATCTGGCTTTTTTTTGAGAATAGTAGTTGTTGTCTTCGGCGCTGTCGGTTTTGGTTCGTCCTCGTCCTTAATTTCCGGCAATTGACCGGTCTCATAATTACGGCTAACCGGACACAAGTGAAATAATTCATCAATTAAATCATCAACCGCGCAACCCTTAATTTTCCGTTCAACGATTTCAACAATCTTTTCCATTACCTGATCGATGTCTTCGTCGAGCACAAGTGCCCGGTGTGCTCGACAAGAACTTTGACAATCATCTCCCATTACCTTTGATGCCGTTTCATATTCAGCTAACTTTAGTTCTCTCGCCAGTGCCAACATGGTTCCAACTTGACCATCATAGTTCATTAAATCGAGTTGTTTCATGGCCGCAAACCATTTGCGTTGCCAAGAATTCTCAAAAATATCGACTAGGTCTTTGGTCGACATGTCGTCCCAGATCACATTTTCCGCATTAGCTCCGGCCTTTGAAGTGGGTATAATTACCCAGTCGTCGTCAGCATCGCGCAAATTATCAAGAATGGCTAACATGGTAATCCAACACTGCAGGTTAGTATTAATCATTTTATCCATCGCCAAAGGCCTATCCGGAGTAAGTTCTTTTTTTGGCAATAAATTTTCCGGCAATGCCAGGCAATAAGCGGTTGGCCGCAAACAGTCCAGGCCACTTGCTTTAAGCTCTGTTTGATCAATCTCCTTAACTTTTCGCTTGATTAAAAAATCAGGATATTGTTTAAGTTTCTTTCTCAGTGCTTCCACGATCGTCTTATTGCGCAACTGATAATCAATCTCGCTCCGGTCAATTTTTACCTGTACCAGTTCCTGAAAATCGGTGTAAAAATTTTTCATAGGTCTGCATGCATGCTCGGGATTAGTGGTAATCGACGTCCATCGATTGCCATTTAGATATCTTTCTTGCATCACCGTTACTAAAGTCTCGATAATGATTTGATAGACTTTTTCCGTTCTTACCCTTCGTTTCATCCGTATTTTCCCTCCTGCTGATTAATTTAAGTTGTTAATTTTCTGCCTGTAACATATCGCAAAATCACGTTGACGTCAACATTAACAGCCACCAAATCATTTGACTTGCCAGCTCGATTTTGCTACTTTTTTCTTATCGCCAAAATTGCATTATTACCAAAAAGGAGTGTGGTCACAGTGAGAATGCGGGGGAAAGTGAGGTTAATCTGGCTCATCTGGCTGGCGCTATTCGTATTATTGATTCATGGCGTGGTCCAAGGGACCGGCATCATCACCGGCAACACCGAAGATCCGTTAATCGGGGTGGTCGGTCCGACCTCCAAAATGGACCGCTGCGGTGATTATTTTGTCTGGTTATTTGCTAACAACAAAGAGGAGATAACCATTTATAAAACGCCGGATATGAACGAGACAGACAAATATGAAGAGATTAAGAAAATCGACCTGCAAACAGAAGAAAATCAGCTCAATCCCGAGGAAATTTTCGTCTCCGCCGCCGATCAGTTAGTATTTGCTTGCGAGGAGGAGATGATGATTCTGATTCTGGCTAATTACAGCAGCGACTACATCAATCTAGCCCTGACCAAATTTGATAGCCAGATTCAATTATCCAATGGGGGAGAGAACGTAATATTAAAAATAAAAATCGAAAAATAAATCACTAGTCCCCAACAACGCCCAATATCGACCGGGCGTTTGTTTTATGATTAAAACCTTGACAACAATAACATAGCGTGATAATATAATAAAAATAACTAAGCAATATGTTCAACTTAAAATCCGATCAAATTTTCGCTAAAATAAACAAGAATGCTTTTTAAAGGCCTTCTTATTTTTTTATATATTTTATTCACTAAACTATTGTTATGACGCTAAGCAAAATCGCTACATTTACCCCTAAAGAGATCGAAAAACATGAGGAAAAGATGAGCGAATGCGAAGAAGAATTATCCAAAAACGCTGACAATGCCAGCGCTCTCATTCGTAAAGGCTATCTGTTGCATAAAGAAGGACGTCACGTCGAAGCCCAGAAATTAATTGAAAAAGGATATCAGATTGAGGAAGATGGTTTTCCTGAGTTTAAGAAGAACCGGGAGATGGTTGATAAAATGTGGCGGGAATATGCCGAAAACAATTGGGGTAGGGGCAACGGTGGCAATGGTCGCGGCAAGAGTAAAAAATAGGGCGGTTTAAATCTATCAAATCGCTGGCCAAAAAACCCGGACAAAATCGGAGTAACTCCGGTTTTTTTATTTCACTGCTAACTTCAACTTCTCGTGACGAGGCATTTTTTTCATTGCCGCCTCGGCCTTACTGGCATTGGATCGATTTTTGAATCGTTTTTTATAAACTAATTTAACCGGTCCTCGACCCCGGGTATATTTGGCCGCCGTACCGGCGTTATGCTCGGCCAGGCGCTTGTCTAAATCATTAGTAATGCCGGTGTATAATGTCCCGTCAGCACATTTCAATATATATAAATACCACATAAATCAATTATCAATGATCAATTATCAATTTTCAATCAAAGTTCAAAAGCCAATTTTCAATACTAAAAAAGAAAGTCTCGCGACTTTCTTGGTAAGACTATATGCTATTTTTTCTTCTTTTTCTTTGTGGATTTCTTCTTAGCAGTCTTTTTCTTGGCAGCCTTCTTTTTGGGCGCTTTTTTATTGGATTTGCCTTTTTTGTCAGATTTTTTCTCAGTTTGAGGCTTGGCTTTTATTGCTTCATTTTTGTCTATCTGGCCAATCCATTCTTCATTCTCCATCATATCGGGCTCGTCGTCCAACATCAGACTAATGATCTCCTCCAAATTATCATTCAATCGGCTCAGTTGTTCCAATAAACGAACATCGGAATTCCCGCCGGCGGAACCTCCCCGATTAACACCTCTTTTTCCGTTGTCTTGTTGGTCAAAACAAGCACTGCAAAAAACCGGTCTACTGCTGGAAGGTCTAAAGGGCAACAGACATTCCTCTCCGCAACTTTTACAAACTCCCGGAAACATCTCTTTTTTTCCACTCGATTTCCCTTTATCCCGCCCGCGATTAAATTTATTACCCCCAGCCCGTTTATCAGCAAAACAATCGCTGCAATAAATCGGCTTATCACCGCTTGGCTTAAAAGGAACTTCGCAATCATTACCGCAATCGCTACATACGGCCTGATGCATTTGATTGTCTCCCCATCCGCGATTACCGCCATTGGACCGGCCTCTGCGATTCCCACCACCTCTTTTGTTATAATTACCCATTCTTTCCATCCTTGTTTAATAAAATAGTTTCAAGGGCTAAAGTATATCTTTATATCAATATAATAGCAATGAGCATTGGTCAGACAAAAAACGACAACCAATGTCGTTTTTAATGGGAATTCATAGATGATAGATAATAGATCTATGTTGTTACTAATAGAGGTCCACAGAAATAATTGTTGATTGGACGAAAAGTATCTTGTATAGTGCTTACAAGAGAATAAATACCAAAAATACAAGAAAGAAGGTGACGATGTATGTTAACAAAAGATCAACAGAAAAACTTAGAAGACGAAAAAAAATATATTTTTGATAAGATTTTTGTTGAGGCGCGCAAAAGATTTTCCGGATTCATTTATCGCACTTTTGAACATGGTGATCAGGCAGAGCGATTTTTGAGACGGTCAAAAAGCGACTTCAAGCAAAATCTGTCGGATATAATCCTTGAAAATAAAAACAATTTTCTTTATTGGATAGGGTTTATAAAATGTATTTCAGATCTCATTGAAGAATATGATCGAACTCTATACTGCATTCAATTGAAGCAAAAAAAAGAAATCGAGGGTCAACCAAACCTGATAAAATCAGGTGGGATTGATAAATTTCTTAACATTCTGGAAATCAAACACAGTACTATTAAAATCCAGGGTAAGGCGGATCTACGAATTATCATGTCGAAAGAAAAGAATGCCATTATCTGCCATGAAAACTACTTTAGCACAAAAGTCCTAAATTTTATCTATTCAAGTATACAGTTTGGCTCAGAAGACGCATTCTTTCCCATAGCTACCCACGACGATTTATTATCGCAAGATCGCATTAAGGCCGAAGAGCATGAATATGTAAGAAATCAAACATTTTGGGTAGATCTGGATGAATGCTCAAAAAGCTTTGGTATTGAGACATATATTATTCATAGTAACAGTAAATACCTGGATACAAGCAATACAATAAAAAGAGTTGCATCCAAGTGGGAAAAGAAATATACAATAAAATATATTCAAGAAATTCTACCCCAAGCCCAAGAGATGGGGAAATTACTCAAGGAATTTTGGAATACGGGAATAAATATATCAGTCTGCGACATCTGAATATATTCTTGTTCCAGTCATATTTTGTGAATTAAAATAGATTGAAGAAAAAGCACAGCTAAAAAGCTGTGTTTCTTTTTTGAAAATGGACGAGGCGAGTCCCCGGAACAAGTCCGGGGCAGGCTTCTCGTCTCTTGTTATATCGAAAGATGGGCGAGGCGAGACTCGAACTCGCACGGTATTGCTACCAAGGGATTTTAAGTCCCTCGTGTCTACCAGTTCCACCACTCGCCCGGAATCGGCAAGCCGATAAATATCAAAGTCCAATGATCAATTATCAATCAATATTCAATATTTAACAATCAATTAATATTTACTTAAGCCAAAATTAAGCAATCAATTGAAATAATGTTGATATGGTTGATTTCAATTTAGAAAAAAGAACAACAAGATTCGGAAGTAATATTATAAAATTCTGTAGAACACTAAAACCCGATCATATTTGTAAAAGCTTGATTTCTCAACTCGTAAGATCTAGCACAAGTATCGGAGCAAACTATCGAGAGGCCAATAACGCTTGTTCAAAAAAGGATTTTAAAAACAAGTTATATATTTGCAAAAAGGAAGCCAATGAAACAAAGCATTGGTTATTGATGATAAAAACTCATTTTCCCAATAAAGAGAATTTCGTTAACTCATTTTACCAGGAGTGTCATGAATTGATTTTAATTTTCCAATCAATTATCAATAAAATCTAATAAACAATTGAATATTGATGTTTGCTTATTGATTGATAATTGATAATTGATCATTGATCTTTGCTACAAAAATCTACGATTTTTGTAAAATAATATATTCCTGCGTTTCGGCCGGCAATTCGTTACGCGACTTAATCTTCAAGCTTGGCTGTGATTCTTCGCATTTTAATCCCAGCTGTTTGGCCAGGTCGTGACAGACTTTATCGCTAATTTCTTCATTGGCGCCAATCGGGATAATAATCCGCGGATCAATCATTTCCACCAGCTTTTTAGCATGGTTTTCGGCTTCTTTGTTTGCTCCTACCGGAATAAATGCGACATCAATCGTCCCCATTGCGTCCAATTGATCCTGACTGGGAAGATAATCAAAATTATCACAATAGAAAAATGACACATCATCAGATATCAACTGGAAAGCTTTATTTATCTTACCATTTTCCACAATCAAGCTATACACCATTGTGCCTCTGACTTCGTACTCGCCCGGTGTATCCACCTTGAACTGGTCCTCGGTCAACTTAACTTTACCGCTCTCCTCTGAATATACCAGCAAATCAATTCCCTCTGGTTCTTGTAAATTAAGTCCAACCTTTACCTCTCGGGCATTGATTTGGACTTGCGAATTTCCCCGCCAAAAAACTTCTATCATTGTGACCTTTGATTAATGCTAACAAGGCTTATTATACAAGATATAAACCGGGTTTTAAAGTTAGGCAAAACCCCGCCATTTTTTAAGCGGGGCCTTCAAAATTTTTATTCTTCGACGTGGTCGGACCACTTGTCCCAATCAAATAAGTTGGGATCAATGCGGCCCTCGTCTCGGTGTTCTGGGTCATGAACATACTCATTAGTGACTCCATAAAGCAGACGTGTCTCGGTTAAACCGACGTAGCCATGAGCCACCCAGCGGGGAATATCCAGTACCGTGAACTCATTCTCCTGGGTGATATATTCATCCACTTCCAGCGCGGGATTGGTTGGGGTATAATTCTTGCTTTGGCGGTCAACCGTGTTCAGAATCACACCCATTTTCTGTCCTTCCATGATAAACCACAAATCTTTCTGGCGTTCATGGAAATGCTGGCCCTTGATTAAACCGGCATCGGCTACCGTGAAATTAATCTGTTTAATTTCCTCCATGCCGGATTGATGATTATAAACCGTAAAGTGCTCATGCTGACACCCTTTGATTGGCTTAAATTCAGCCGAGGCCTCTTCAATCAGATGCGTTTTGCCGGGGAAAGAATGATATTTATCATCGGCCAGAGAGTTTTCATAAAATGTGAACATTCGCATCTCTCGGCTCAGACAAAATAGCGCATACGATACACCGGAAGGGATAATCAACAATTTGTAATCATCTTCTCCCAGAGTCATCTCTATATCATCCGTAGCCAGCTTGACTCGGCCGCGACACACAAACACCCCTTGTTTCTGCTGATCCCTAAAGTTGCTTATGACAAACGGTTGATTGTCAAAAATTGGTTTGTTTTTGTAATTGGTGTAATCAATCCGGTGGATTCGGGCCAAGCCGCTTAAACTTTCCCGCCAGACTTCCATTAATATCCCGGTCTTATCCGGCTGATCAGTATCCGGCACATCACTAATTACCTTTAATACTCTCTCAACAATCTCAGTTGGGGGCAATATTTCTACACCCAAATGAATCAACTCCCTTCAATATTAAGGTCCACTTAAGAAATTTGGGTTAATTATAGCAAAAAAGATTACCGGGTTGGCAATCTTCTTAAATTTATTGGTTAATTTTTCTATTCGGGTTACTGAGCCGACGCCAGTACATGTTGATGGACGGCTACCAGTATTTTTACTTCTTCCAGTGTTAACCCTCGACCGATATTTTGACATAACCATTCAATCTTCGGCAAGTCACTTAAGTTATCTGAATTAATCAAGCTGGCCAAACGAGCTTCTTTAGCCTCAATCGATACGCCAACGACATCTGCTTGTTCGACGGTAAATTTACCCTCTCGATAAAGCTCATCAATTTTGCCCTGACTGGCTCCATAGCGGGCAATCTCAGCTAGGGTCTTACTATTCCATGATTGTTTAAAGTTTTTAGCGTAACACAAAACTTGGTCAACAAATTCAGTCTCCAATCGATAGATTTGGCAGAATTTGAATATTTCTTGCGACCGTTCAATATCATAAGCACATTCGGCTTCCGGATTTAACATCAACGCTTTCGCTTCTTCTATCAGGATTTGTCTAATATCATCCAATCGCACATAATCACGACATAAGTATTCTGATAAATCATAAGTAGACAATAGCTCTAAGGCTAATTTATAAGACTTTTCCCGTAGGTATTCTTCGGCCCGATCGAGCGTTAACCTGGCTATATCGCGCCATATTCCCCGGTCAATTTGCCAGTTAAATTCCTTTTCGAAACGCTTAGCTGTTTCTATTAATTCAACAATACTGCAAGCACCGGTCTTATAATTCTCAATTTTATTTCTTAAAAATTCTTCACAGTCAGCCTTATTCCAGGTAGTGTTTAGACAATTATAAGCCTGTTCACTTAATACTTTGTCAGCCTGTCGGATCCCAAAACGAAGTGCTATTCTGACTTCTCTGGGTGATAGATTGCGTTTAAAAAATCTTTTTGCCAACTTATCGGCTGATTCTAATCTTCCCCTTTCCAGAGATATTTTCAACCAACTCTTTGCATCTTGCTCATCAATATCTTTATCGTAATGGGCAAAAAAGTTCTCAATTTTATTGAGGGCAAAAATTCGATTTTGAATACAATCAGTAATAAATGTTCTGACTTTGTCATATGGCGGATCAAATTTGATAATCAATTCCGACAATCTTCCCCAATAGGTTCCAGTCGAGCTCATTATATGTAGAAGCTTATCTAAAAAATCTTCATCAATAGAATCGATTCCCTCCAGAACTTCATAAATCAGCGGCAGCACTTCAGTAGGCAATTGTTTATCAGGTTGAATCAACTTAATTAAATCTTTCACTTCCAGCGGGCGGCCAATTTTTTCCTTCAGCACCCATTGGGCCGCATCAACTTTTTGACGATATAGAAGATGTTCCAGCAATCGTTCCCATTCTTCCTTAATTTTATCCTCCGGTTCTTCCGATGACTCAAAACTGAATTGAGACACTTTCAGGCTGACTTTGTCCGTTGCTTTGCCTGATTTAGACTTTCTAGCCATCAATAATTCCCCCTTTGTTTTTAATTTACCAACTTATTGAAAACATAATACATAAGCACTAAAAGGTCAAGCAAAAGGCTCGCCGTAGCGAGCCTTATTTTGCAATACTAAAAAATTTCTACACACGCTTCAGTTTGGCAACAATCTCTTCCCCTTCAATTTTACCTTCACCTTCATGCTCGAAATCGCCGGCGGCGTCGAATTCAAATTTATCGGCCAACACTTCGGCAGCGATATAATCCTGATGCGCCTGGATGGCCTCGGTTAAAATATCGCCGGTGGTCACGCTCACTTCAATCCGGTCCTCAATATTAAAATCAGCGTTCTTTCGCTCGGACTGGATCAAGCGTACCACCTCCCGCGCCAGACCCTCCGCTTTTAGTTCGGGGGTGATTTCTGTATCTAATTCAACCGACATCGGCAAATCTTGATCTGCCCCGACAACATCAACAACTTTCACATTGACCTCATCTTTTATCAAATCAATCAACTGTTTATTTTCCAATTTACTCTCAGTTTTCACTGTCAATTTTTGTAACGGTTGTCTGATTTTTATCCCCGCCTTGCTTCTCTCGGCTAGTCCCAATTCAACCGCTTTACGCACCATTCCCATTTGCTGACTTAACTCGTCATTAACCAAACTTTCATCAAATTGTGGATAGTCTTGCAAGTGAACAGAATCCCCGTCATTAGTTAGGTTGCGGTAGATTTTCTCCGCAATAAACGGAGTAAATGGCGCCATTAATTTCGATAACTCAAGCAATACCGTGTATAAAGTTTCATAAGCGCTTTGTTTGTCATCATCACTTTCACTCTTCCAGAACCGACGACGTGATCTGCGAATATACCAATTCGATAGATTATCAATAAAACCAACTAGATTATTGACGGTCTTAAAGTTGTATTGATCAAATTCTTCATTCATTTGTTTGGTCAACAAATTCAATTCAGAGAGTATCCATTGATCCAATATATTATCTGATTTCTTTGGGGCGTCACTCGGTTTCCATTCATCAATGACAGCATAGGTATTAAAAAATGAAAAACTATTCCACAGTCGCATCATTACATTGCGGAAGACCTCTTCCACTTGTTTCTCTGAAAAATTTATCGACTCGGCATTAGTCATTAGCGGGCCCATGACAAGATAGAATCTCAGGCTATCCACTCCATATTTATTGAACAAGCCCCATGGATCAGGAAAGTTTTTCAGGCTCTTAGACATCTTTTGTCCATCTTCTGCCATGATCGTGCCGGTAGTTACGATATTTTCGTAAGGAATGTCGTCAAATAGTATCGCTGAAGTCACCAGACAATAGTAAAACCAGGTTCGAGTCTGAGCGATGTATTCCGCCACAAAATCAGCCGGGGAACTCTGTTCAAACAGATCCTTATTCTCAAACGGATAGTGAAACTGGGCATACATCATCGCACCCGATTCAAACCAGCAATCTAATACTTCGGGAATTCTAGTCATTGGCTTGCCACACTCGCACTTCAGATGAATTGGATCAAGAAAATCACGATGCAAATCAATTTCCTCTCCCTTTGGCAAATCGATGGCCTGTTCTTTGAGTTCTTCAATGCTCCCTAATACTTTCACAGCATCACAATCATCACATTTCCACACCGGCATAGCGGTTGCCCAATATCGATTTCTCGATATGTTCCAATCGGGTGCGTCTTGAACTATATTCAAAAAGCGCCCGTGTTTTAAGTGTTTTGGAATCCAGTTTATTTTCTCGTTTAATTCAATCAGTCTCGGTTTCACTTTTTGAATATCCACAAACCAGGCCGGAATGGCTCGATAAAGCAGGGGAGTGCTACATCGATAACAATGAGGATATTCGTGCTCATACGTTTCAACCTTGATCAACTTACCTTCTCCCCGCAACTTCTCGGTAATATCTTTATTGGTGTCAAACACAAATTTACCAACCAAATCACTTACTTCGTCAGTGAATTTTCCGGTTTTATCAACTGGAGAAACAAAATCAATGTCATTAGTTTTGCAAACCTCATAGTCCACCTCACCAAATGCTGGCGCAGTATGTACTATGCCCGTTCCCTCCTCAGCCGTGACAAAATCTCCCGGAATAATCCTAAACGAATTATCTTTGTCTTTAAAATATTCAAACAACGGTTCGTATTTTTTACCAACCAGTTCTTTACCCTTCACCGTTTTGACAATTTCATACTCACTTTCATCTTTAAAATATTTACCCAATACTTCATGACCAAGCAAATAGACCGCACCATCTGACAAATCCTTTACGTACGAATACTCCATCATCGGATTGACGGTCAGCGCCAGATTGGACGGCAGTGTCCATGGTGTAGTGGTCCAGGCTAGGGCGTACACATCTTCATCCGCCAATTTGAACCGGACCGTAATCGTCTCATCTTTGACGGTTTTATAAGAATTATCCATCGCAATCTCAGCTTTCGCCATTGGAGTTTCGCAGCGAGGACAATACATCAGTACTTTCTCCCCTTCATAAATTAAGCCTTTTTCATGGATCGTCTTGAAGGCCCACCAAACCGATTCGATGTAATCTACATCCATGGTTTTATAAGCGTTTTCAAATTCCACCCAACGACCCATTCGTTCCACCGTCTTTCCCCAGATATCAGCAAACTCCAAAACTTTGGAGCGACAAAAATCATTAAATTTCTTAACGCCCAGTTTCTCAATCTCATCTTTCCCGCTTATGCCCAATTCTTTCTCGGCAATATTTTCAATCGGCAGTCCATGACAATCCCAACCCCAGCGTCGGTTAACTAGCTTACCTTTCATGGTCCAGTAACGACCAACTATATCCTTAACCGCTGATCCCAATATGTGGCCATAATGAGGTTCACCTGTGGCAAATGGGGGCCCGTCATAAAAACTAAACAATTCCGCTCCCTCCCGAATATCCAGGCTCTTCTGAAAAGTGTTGTCCTCCCGCCAAAACTCCATTACTTCCATTTCCATGTCGGGCAATTTCTGTTGATTGTCGATTTTTTTGAACTTCATATTAGTCAATTATCAAATAACAAAATTCAATCATCAATCAATGCTCAATTTTCAAATATCAATTAAAAATTGGTTTTTTTCTTCTTGGTAATTGATTGAAAGTTGATCATTGAACTTTGAGCTTTATCAATAAAATCCCATATATAATTACATATATAGGATAATTGAAATCAGTCTGTTCGACAAATCAATTGTCGTATTGATTGGCCCGCGGCGCAAATGTATCATCCCACAGCCGCAGTAAGTTCAGCACTTTCTGTCTTCCTTCCAAACCATATTGGCCGTTGAGGTTTAATAATAACTGCTTCTTTTCACTCAAATTATCGGTATCGGCAATCTTCATGGCATAATCTTCCGGAGTTTCCGGTTTTTCCAATTTATCTATGGCTGTCTCTTTGGCTCTGTCTCTCTCTTCTTGCCACTGTCTAATCGCCTCCACGTCCGGCTCTTTAAAGGTTAAACTTCTCTTCATTTCTTTTATGTTAGTTAAATAAAAAGACTACTTCGAAAATTTCAAAGTAGTCATATTATATCACGGCCAACCAGCGCTTATTTTTTCTTCTTATTAAAGGCGCTCTCCAGCTTGGCCCAGAAAACCGGATCCTTTTGGCGCATTCTCTCTTTCTGTTCGCGCATCGTTTTCATTTTCTTCCAGTCTCTTTCCCGCTTCTCAATCTCCTGCAAACTGGCCTTATCAACCAGCGACAAATCAATCACATTTTGCCGGTCGGCTTTAGTCATGGTTTTGCTTTGTTTGAGCTCCTCTTCATATTTCATAAACACAAACATTTTTTCTTTCATTAAAGGCAGAGCTAGCTCCAGTTCAAATTCATCAGCGTTGCCCAGTCGCAACTTCTGGCGAAACATTTTATATTCATTAAAATCATCGCTTAAGTGCATTGCCGCCGCCCGTAAATAAGCCTTGTTAACAAACGAATTGTTATTCCTCTCATCAGCATAATGATTTAACTTTTCTTTAATCGCATCAAGAATCTCTTCTTTCACATCCGATTCAAATATATAACCAAACTTGTGTAGATAGCGGTCAAAATTAGCACTGTCAAAATCCTTTATTTCAATATAGTCGCCGGCGTCTGCCTTGATATTACTGACGTACTGTTCATAAAAACCAAGGTAGCGATAGCAGATGATATCCATCATCGCTTCAAATTCTTCATCCGAGGCGTGGCTAATCGGTCCCAAAAACGGCATATTTTTCAGTTTTTTATCCACCGTATTGAGGCTCCGATACTGCAGCAGCATCGCCATTTTGACAAAACCCTTATCAAAATCATCCAGCTCAATATCGGACTTTATTGAATCCCGATACAGGTCGGTTACCAATTCTTTTAACTTCCGTTTTTTAAATTTATTGTGAATATCTTTACTGTCAAATAGATCAAAATACCGGCGAGCGACATTGATACGCTGACCAACATGCTCCGGAGTGTCATGATAGTGTTCCACAAAACTGCTGACATAGTCTTCATATAAATCGGCTATCTGATTGTAATATGAGGTTTCCGGACAATCTTCCTCCAACAAAACCTCATCGGCTAAATCATCCAGCTCTTCCGTATTTAAGTTTTGGGTTTGAAACTCATTTGGTTCCAATCTGTCCGGCAGCACATTTTTCTCGGGCAGCTCAATCTGCACCTCATTATCCTCATCAATTTCCCCTTCCAATCCAGCCGTTTTATAAAGATTTTCGTCCGATAATTCATTTTTATCCAAAATGCCCTGCATCTGCCATTCCAAATGATTAAGGTAAAGATCATCCCCGCCCATGTCTTTTTGGCGCATGTACTCTTCCGTTAATTCATCCACCAGTTTTAGGTCTTCCGGGCTGAATTTATCCGGCCCCTGATTGTTTTTATCTGATAACATCATTTTGATTAATTTATTAATAGCCCTCCAGCTCCTTGATATCTTTTTTTAATTCATAATAACGGTCCCAGGCTTCATCAATTAAAAAGCCGTATTTTTTGTCTATCATCCAGATGGCCCGCTCTGTCTCCCGCAATTTTTGTCGCAAACTCTCAATCACCGTATCTTCCAATGAGTCTGCCTCCGGTTGATTAATATCTTCAATCACCTCCCGCTCCGACAAGCGGATGGTTTTTCTGGGGGTCCGACTGAATGGACTAACGCGGTCAATCATGTTAATAAAAAGTGTTTTGTTTAAACCATTCTTAAGATATAACGAATTAACCAGAAAATCAAAGGAAATCACTCCGGTGATTATGAAAGCCAATTTTTTTTATCTATAATATATTTATAATTCAAAAAACTATTATGACTAAATTCACCAAAGCTCAATATGAGCGCAAAATTCTTAAAGGCAAAAAATTATCCGATTACACCTGGGAGTTCGTCCGCGCCAGTGAAGAACTAGGCTTGAAATATAAATTCATTACTCACCCTAGTGTTACTATCGAACGGCACATGGAGATCTATTATAAGAAAAAAATGATGCGGATCATGCCGGCCTCCACCCCTTTTAACAATATCGTTGCCCATGACGTTTCAGTAATGAAACACCTATCCAATCAGATTTTGCGAGATGCCGGTCTGCCGGTACCGCTTCAATACGTGGTCAAATCATCAGATGATAAACAACTACAGAAAATGTCTTTTCCTTTAGTGGTCAAGCCATTACATCTAAGTGGCGGCAAAGGTATTTCCGCTGACGTTTCCACTCCGGCTGAATTAAAAAAAGCCATTAAGATTGCCCAAAAAGTAACCAATGAATATAGCATCGGCTCGATAAAAAAGAAAAAGGTGCTGGTTGAAGAGATGATTAAAGGAAACGAAAACCGACTGCTAGTATTCAAGGGCAAGTTGATTGCGGCCGTCCAGCGCATACCGGCTAGCTTGGTGGCTGACGGCAAGCATACCGTCGCCGAGTTGATTGAGATAAATAATAACCGCCAGGGGGTCAATCGGCGTGTCTATGATATAGTTGTCGATTATGATCTTCATCATTGCCTTAAAAGGCAGAAGCTGAAGATGGAATCAGTTCCTCCTAAAGACACCATAGTCCAACTGCACACCGTTTCCAATGCATCCAAAGGCGCCACTATCAAAAATGTGACTGATGATGTGCATCCAAAATTTAAAAAAATCGCCATTGCCGCCGCCAAAACCATTGATCTGGTTTTGGGTGGTATCGACGTAATGGCCGAGGACATCACCAAAAGCCCCACTGGACAAGAGCACGGCATTATTGAAGTCAACTCCCGGGCGGGAGTCCGTATGCACTGCAATCCCAATGTCGGTCAAATGGTCGACGTCCCTAAAATATTAATAAAAGATTACCTGGGCATTAAGTAAAAAACGCCATTAATTCAAGATTATTGAATTCCCAAGTCGTCCAACAGCTGAATGTGTCGATCATTACAGGGATTGTATTTACCGCAATAAACGCGCTTTAATTCTTGCGGGTTATTATTAATCACGTCCCACATGCAAATTTTTCCCTTTAGGTAAATCATGTCCCGCGTAAAACAAACTCCGGACACCTGACAACTGGTGCCGCGAAAAATTCGTACACAGCGGTTATAAGCATTATTAACCGCCTTTTGTTTTATGTCTTCAATCGATTTATCCGGATTGGCCGCCAATCCCATATACAAATACAATTTAATCAAAATTTCGTATAAATCCCGAAAATCTCGCCTTTGTCCGTCAACGCCGTAAACCATGCCTATCGCTACGTAAGATAGTAAGTTGAAAAAACCAAAGTTTATCTTGTCTTCAAAAAAGCCTTCCACCAAACTGGCCAGACCCTCCTCGCCAATTTCATAGTGATCCAGTCCCAGTCCTAGTAATTTCAGTTTTGACCGCTCTCCGTTTTCCCGCCTCAATACATGCACCCCGATTTCATGCAGCACCAATTTCTCTAAACTGGCCGCATCTATTTCTCTGTCTTTTGGTACATATATCGACTTATTCTTTTGGTCGACCGAAATAGTGCGATAATTGGCGTCAATTTTGACTGCCCACTCATTAAAACCCAACTGTTTAATTTTATTTTCAAAAAATTCCTTAATTTCGGCCGGTGCAAAATTCTTGTCTTCGTCTCGCAATTCCAACAACAGGCTGATTTCTTCCATCAGCATCTTTTTTACCCGACTCAAGTTTCGCTTATTTTTCCAAAAACCGAATTTTTTCGTGAATTTTTCGTCCGGCATCGGTAATCGACTGAGCAGTTCTTCTGAAGCTTGTCCGATGATGAAATTGTGATGGTTAATATTGCGAACAATCTTGGTCCGCAAGTTTTTTAGAGCATAATTAAATATCCCCGGCATTGGTTTACCATATAGCGATTCCGTTAATCTCTGAAAATGTCGGGAATGCTTTTTTATATTCGTCTCGTCTTTTGAACGGCTAATCTCCCGGGAACATAGCACCAGCATCAGCTCATTCGTTTTTTCTTCAATTTTATCCGTGTAGGCTTGCCGCACCAGCCGATTATTTTCCTTGGTGCCAATCTCCACTTTCAATTTTTCCAGCCCGGCCATTTTTGTTTTTATCTTTACCGCGTCAATCTGCGGATAATCCAGCCGGGGGTTACGAATTTTATCCGCCAAAAAATCCCGTTTCTGTCGTTGCCGGAATAAATCATTACCGACAAAATACTCGTAGTCCTGGACGGAGGCTAGTTCGGCTAATCGCATGTACCATTGTTCGTCGATGGAGAAAGACATAGTAGTAAATCAAAAATCAAAAAGCAAAATTCAAAACCACAATCAAAAACCCTTTAACAATCTTCAAATATTGAAGTGCCTTAGCTCAGTTTATTATTAATAAGTTAGGGGGTTTTAGATTGTGACTTTGATTTTTTATTTTTGAACTTTGCATTATATTCATCATAGCAAAATTAACCCTAGTCAGATTTTGTCCATAACAGTCAAAAAAGGTAAAATATTAGATATAGGGGCAATTCGCAGATGGCCCGTTATAAACTAAAACTAAACTACTATGAAGAATGAATACAAACCCGCGGACATCGAGCCCAAATGGCAATCCGTCTGGCAGGAGCAAAAATTGTTTCAAGCTAAAGACTTCGATGAAAAGCCGAAGAAATACATTCTGGTAGAATTTCCTTTTACCTCGGGGGAGGGAATTCATGTCGGGCACTGCTTGAGTTATACCGCTCATGATCTAATGGCGCGCAAAGCTCGCATGGAAGGCTTCAACGTCCTTTATCCCATGGGCTATGATTCTTTTGGTTTGCCCACCGAAAACTACGCCATCAAAACCGGCCGAGCTCCTCAGGACATCAACGCCGAAAACACCGCCAACTTTCGAAAGCAAATGGAGAGGATTGGTTTTTCTTTTGATTGGGATCGAGAAATTGATACCTCCAAGCCAGAATATTACAAATGGACCCAATGGATATTTTTACAATTGTTTAAAAACGATCTGGCCTACAAAAAAGAGATGCCGATCAATTGGTGTCCGTCTTGCAAAATCGGACTGGCCAATGAAGAGGTGGTCAAAGGCAACTGCGAACGTTGCGGCACCACCGCCAGCAAGAAGAACTTATCCCAATGGATGCTAAAAATAACAGCCTATGCCGACAAATTGCTTGAAGGTCTCAATGAAGTCGATTACCTGCCTCAGATAAAAGAGCAACAGATAAATTGGATCGGTCGGAGCGAGGGAGCGGATATTATTTTTGATATTCAAAGCAACGAACAGCAGTTAAAAGTTTTTACCACTCGGCCCGATACTCTATTTGGCGCCACTTTCATGGTGTTGGCTCCTGAACATGAGATTATTAAAGAAATCGTCAGTTCTGAACAAAAAGAAGATGTTGAGCAATACATCGAAGCCTCACTGGCCAAAAGCAATATTGAGCGCCAGGAGAATAAAGAAAAAACCGGTGTTTTCACCGGAGCGATGGCGATTAATCCGATCAATAACGAACTTATCCCGATTTGGACAGCCGATTATGTTCTGCCTGATTATGGTAGCGGTGCCATCATGGCAGTGCCAGCTCATGATCAGCGTGACTGGGAATTTGCTCAGAAATTTGATCTACCCATTGTTCAAGTTATAGACTCCAAGCCAGCCAAATACAATCTCAAAAAGGCCGCTTTTACTAACACCGAAAACGGATTTTTAATTAATTCCGGCGAATTCAACGATCTATCCTGCCAAGACGGAATAGCCAAAATCACAGAGTGGTTAAAGGTTCACGAAAAAGGCGGTCCGGCCATTAATTACAAAATGCGCGACTGGGTCTTTTCCCGTCAGCACTATTGGGGTGAGCCGATTCCGATTGTTTTTTGTGAGCAGTGCGGCACCGTGCCCCTGCCGGAAGATCAATTGCCGCTAGAATTACCCCCGGTCGAAAATTATCAGCCGACCGATACCGGCGAATCACCCTTAGCCGCCATCACCGATTGGGTCAATACCGAGTGTCCGACCTGCGGCGGTCCGGCCAAACGGGAAACCGACACCATGCCCAACTGGGCCGGCTCCTCCTGGTATTTTTTGCGTTTTTGCGACCCGCAAAATCCGGAAAAGTTTGCTGACTTTGATAAGTTAAAATATTGGACCCCGGTGGATCATTACAACGGAGGCATGGAACATGTCACTCTGCACTTGTTATACTCTCGCTTCTGGCACCGTTTCCTGTTTGACCATGATTTTGTTCCCACTATGGAGCCTTATACCAAGCGTATCGCTCACGGCATGATTTTAGGCGAGGGTGGTATTAAAATGTCCAAATCCAAAGGCAACGTCATCAACCCTACCGACGTCATTAATGAATATGGCGCCGACACTTTACGGGCTTACATCATGTTCATGGGTCCCTATGAAGATGTTAAACCCTGGGACACTCAGGGCGTCAAAGGGGCCAACCGTTTCTTGCATAAAGTCTGGAACCTGGCCCAGGAGATCATTTTAGTCAATGAAAAAATCCAGGAAACTCCGGAACAATGGTTGTATAGCGCCGCCGAAATCAAAGAAGTCGAGCTGGCCGCCCTGGTGCAAAAAAACATCAAGAAAGTTACCCAGGAATACGAAAAATTCTCCTTCAACACCGTCATTTCGCACCTGATGATTTTTACTAACGACTTGATTGCTCTCAAAGAACGATTCAATCCGGCCGAAGATCCGACCGCCTGGCGTCAGGCACTGGAAGCCCTATTGCTATTATTGTCGCCCGTCTGCCCGCACATCGCCGAAGAACTCTGGCGCCAACTTGGTCACACGCGCTCTATCTCTACCATGCCCTGGCCCAAACATGATCCGGAATTAGTCAAAGAAGACACCATCGTCGTGCCGGTTCAGATCAATGGAAAAAGGCGGGCCGAGATAGTCGTCCCGGCTGACATAGCCGAAACGGAAATTCTCGAACTAGCCAAGGCCAACGATAACGTCAAATCCCACATCGAGAACAAGAAAATTCACAAGGAAATCTATGTCCCCAATAAAATTATTAATATTGTAGTTAAATAGTATGGCTACGGAAATAACACACATTGTATTTGCCGATAAAATATTTGATAAATATTTCTCTGATAAAAATCGCTATGATTTTTACCTAGGAGCTTGCTATCCCGACATCCGCCAACTTGATAAAAATATCAAACGTACCCAAACTCACTTAAAGGTGGAAAATATTGAGGAGGTGATTGCCGAAACCGATTCATTTAGTGCCGGCATCCTTTTTCATAATTTGACTGACCATCGCCGCAATCAGTTTATTGAATCGCAAAATCATCTGAAAAAATACCAGACTCTACCTTATTTCACGGAATCGTTAAAACTACTGGAAGACGAAATGTTATATGGTCAGGTCAAAGATTGGCTCAATATCGCCGCCTATTTTAGCGATTTCGACCCATCCAAATATCCTATCAAAATCAAATCAGATCGGAGCATTGAGTATTTTCAAATCTTCGCTCGATATTTTACGCAGCCGCCATCAGATCAAACCCGCCAAACCCTAATCCGCTCGTTTGGTTTTCCCGAAGAGGTTGTAGGCACCATTAAACAAACCATACAAACCTTGCGAGCCAATCCGGCCGTCATTGATACAATAGAAGAAATGTACGAAAAAATCGAAGAGATTATTACCGAATAACACGCACTGACATCAAGCATCGCATCAGCCACTCCACAATTTTAATCTTTAAGTTTTAAGTCTAAAGTTTTCTAAAGAGGGTGTCAAAAAAATTAATTAAATCCAGCGCTATTCTATTTGTCGGCTCCATGGTGGCCAATGCCAGCGGGTATTTTTTTCATTTAGCTTTGGGTCGCATTCTCTCTCCAGCTGAGTACGGCACTCTTGGTGTGCTATTGGCAATTTTCACCATCGTCACCGTTCCCGTCACCGCCATTCAGAACACCGCCGCCAAGATATTTAGTCAGCTAAAATCCAAAAAATCCGAGATAAACTTTATACTACAACAAGTGAGTCGTCGGTTGGTAAAATTCAGTGCGTTAATATTCCTCGTCTTTATCGCTTTCTCATTATTCACCTACCAATTCTTCAATCTCCCCAGCTACGTCGGTTTAGTTTTAATCGGCTTGAGTATAGTCTTTATCTTCCATCTGGCCTGGAATCGGGGAGTGATGCAGGGCTTATTTGATTTTTCAGATCTCTCATTCAATTACGCCACCGAAGGAATTATCAAATTAGTATTTGGGGTTTTGATTGGATACTTGTTCTTGAAAGCAGAATATACCATATTATCGATCACGATTTCTTTTCTCATCGCCTACATTTTATCGATCAATTATATAAATCGATATCGCCAAACCACCCGACCCCATCGCCGTACCAAAATCAACCAATCAAAATACATGACCGAGGCATTAAGAATGACAGCCGGCACCCTTGGTATTCTCTTTTTCATCAGCATCGATTTAATATTTGCCAAAAAATTCTTAAGCGAATACGACGCTGGCTTCTACACCGCCCTGTCCACCCTCGGCAAGGTGGCTTTTTTCGCTCCTTTAAGCATCGCCACCGCTTTTTTCCCTTATGCCTCCAAAGAAACCAGCCAGCGCAAACGCTTCAAACTATTAATCTCCGCATTCTTGCTAGTGCTGATTACAGTACTAGGCGTCGTCGCATTATACCTGCTCTTCCCCCAACAAATCTTTGATTTCTTATTCGCCGGTAAGTACGGCCAGGTTGGCTCCCTACTGGCCATAATGGGAGTGGCCATCGGTCTGGTGGGCATCGCCCAACTGCTGATTAACTATTTGCTCTCCCAGTCCGGCTGGCTCTTCGCTTGGGCAATGCTATTCTCCGGCATTTTCCAGGTCACCGCCTACTTACTTTATCACGACAATGTCACTCTGTTTGTCACCATGACCCTGGTGTCGGCCGTATTTATGTTGATCCTAACCAGCTGGGCCTTAATTCAAAAAGAGCGGTTATGATTTGTCGCAATTCCGCTTCAAACCATCAAATCCCGCCCGTTTGACGGCGGATTTTTTAAATAATTGCTGGTATTCTTCGCGTCTCATGTCTTGCAGTTGAGAGGTTTTCAATCGGTCCCGTCCGTTCTTTGTCCTCAATTCTTCTATCCTGGTCGGCCGGGCAAATTTATTCCACGGACAAGCTTCCTGACAGATATCGCAACCGAAAATTCGGTTTTTCATTTTTGATTTTATCTTCGACGGAATTTCGCCTTTATTTTCAATAGTGTGATACGAAATGCATTTACGGGCATCAATTGTTCCGTCATTATTAACCGCTCCGGTCGGACAGGCATCAATACATCTACGACAATCCCCACAACTGCCGATAATCTTCTCTTTATATTCCGGCAGGGGCAGGGTAGTAAAGATAGTGGCCAGAAAGAAATATGACCCAATTTTATGGTTTATTAAACATGAATTGCGTCCTATAAATCCCAAACCCGCCGTTGCGCCCAACCACTTTTCCAATATCGGTCCGGTATCGGTATATAATTTATATCTGTCTGTCGCGTAGCGATTCCTTGGTAGTTGGTTTTGCGTTTTGAGTTGTGGCTTTGAGTTTTGAACTTTGAACTTTGCGTTGTGACGACCTTCGGATTCAACTATTCTAGCATCTAAGAAGCTGACTATTTGCGCCAATTTTGATTTTATAACCAGATGATAGTCACTGCCCCAAGCATATCGGGCGATTAGCGCTTGGTCCGGATCATTCGTTTCGTCATCAGTATAATTCCGATTAAAATAAGACGCCCCCAGCACAATAATCGACTGACATCCCTCAAGGATTAATCGCGGATCTTCTCGTTTGTCCAAGTTATTTTCCATCCATTTCATATCAGCGTGATTACCATCTTTTAGCCACCGCTCAAATTTATCAAAACCGGAAACTTTTTCCGGTTTAATCACGCCAAACAAATCGAAGCCCAGGTCAAAACAATATTTTTTAAGTTTTGGCATCATTATTTATCAATCTAACTACCGCATAAATAACCAACATCAAGAAAGCCAAATTACCCGCCACCAGTGCCCAACTCCGATCAAATATTAAGAGTAGGGGAATGAGAAATATCAAAGCAATTCCCAGGTACATAAATATGTCCCCCTCTTTGAGAATAAAAACAATCGCGCCGAGCAGCAGCAAAATCAACACCACGTACCACTCGAATAAACCGGCCGCACTCAGTATAATTAGTGCCAGCACCAGAACAGAGAGTTTTAACAGATTGTTTTTCATAGTCATATTATAAAGCAAAAATCAAAAATCAAAAACTTGTCCCGGACTTCGATCCGGGATCAAAATCACAACCTAAAAAACCTATAACCAAGCAATCATGTTCCTTAAGCAAATGAAAAAGAGCCATAATTTGGCTCTTATGTGTTTATTTATATTCTTTTATCTGGCCGGTGGTCCGCCTGTATCATAATAAATGGTGTCGGGCAGATTGGTTACATGGACCAACCCGCCACCTTCTATTATGTTAGCTTTGGGAAAATATGATGCCGGCATTTCAATTACTGTTCGTTTATGGTCGCTGACCACAATTATATAAACGAATCCGTCAGTGTAAGCAAAATTATCCTTCTCAAATCTTTCGTCCATTTGTTCGACGGAAAAACTTGAAAGGCTAATCTTCACTTTATCCCAGTAGTATATAATATTGTATTCGCTCTCCGTCTGCGCCACCATTTCGTAGGTGTAGACGCCTTCGTCGTCAACGTTTTCGTAATCGAATGCCCAGTTTCCTATGCAGTTGACATCATTCCACCCGGCCTGCGCTATGGCACTGTTTAATAATAGGAACGCCAGGACAAAAACTAATACACTTAATCTTTTATTTTTCAAGATCAAGCACCTCCTAAATAGATTTTTTGTAATGTTAAAAGACCATTACGAAGCAGAATATATTATATTCGCACCTAAATGTCAAGATTGTTCGCTGGGTAGTTTTAAGTTGTGATTTTGCTTTTTGCTTTTTGCTTTTTGATTTTGTTTAAATTCTAGTATAATAAAACCATAAAAGAGGGAATCTATGAGATGGAATGACTTCATTATCGGGCAGAATGTTACCCTAACGGGAGATCTTAAAAGTATCTCCAATATATACATTCACGGCCAAATTGAAGGTAATGCTCAATCGGACGCCAATATTTCTATCCATGACAGTGGTGTGGTCAAGGGGAAGTTAGAATGTGTTGAGCTGGAAGTCAGTGGGACCATTGAAGGGGAAGCCCAGGCCAAAAAAATCCACATCACTCCCACCGGAAAATTTTTAGGCAATCTTGCTACTAGTGTCCTGCGCATCGATGAGGACGCTTCTTTTATTGGTTGCAGTAAACGCATCGATCGCCGCACCGACTCCCGCCTCACCAACACTGATCCTGTATACGAGGTATAAAATATAAATATCAATGTATTACTATATAATCGAAAAATCCAAGCAGAAAGATTTTGAAAAAATCGAACCCAAGGTCAAAGAAATTCTGACCAATTTTGATATCTTGGGCGAGTTTATTTACGCCGAAAATATCGTCGACATACCTGATATTGTCAAAACCGCTCTCGACAAAGGTTTTAGTACTATTGTCGCGGTCGGCAATGACTACTTGGCCAACGCTGTGGCTGTCAATCTCATTAATACTAAAACCACCCTTGGAATTTTGCCCCTCGAAGACGGTGTGCTAAGTTTATCCCTAGGGCTGGGTAACTGGAAAAACGCCTGTGAGATTTTGGCCGCCCGTCGGGTGCTACTCATGGATACCGGTCTCGCCAATGATAAACCCTTCGTCACCGAGGTGCTTGCTCACCAATCACCCGATATTGCCCCCCAAATCAAATCTTCATCAATTCTTAGTAAAATACTCGGCTCTCCCAAATCCGATCCCTCCGAATCTATACCAATAAATATCAACATCAACGACGAATACGAGGTGGCCTCCGACATCACCGGCCTCATCATTGGCAATTTGCGACCTTATGGTAAAGATTTGGAAAGTATTCGTCAGAGCATGATTGATAACAACTTACACATTTCTTTTTCCGATAAAGTAGACTCCGGCACGGTATACAGCCAAATCGGCGTTATCGATAATAATACCAAACAGTCCAATATCAGTATTTTTCATGCCAACAGCTTTACCATCCAATCGGAAAAGCCTTTATTCTTTTGGAGCTCGGGCCAAGTCATTGCTCGCACTCCAGCCACCTTCTCGCTCGAGCCACAATCCTTGAAAATTATATCCGGCCGGCTAAGATAATTACTCAAAATTAGCTATAATATTAGATAGTTGTTTATAACTATCTTTTTTATGTCCAAACGATACTATCTTTTTTATGCAATCATCGCCATCCTGTTTCTCGTCCAGTCCAATTCAGTTTTTCCGCTCGATTTCTGGGGATTTAAACCAAACCTAGCCTTGTATTTCACCATGGCTTTATTTTTTTACAACCGAAAAAATATTCTCGGCCCCCTAGTGGTTCTCTGGTTACTATTCGAGTTGAGCGCCACCGTATTCTTCGGTTTTTTTGCCATAAATCTGGCTCTAATTTTCACCGTTCTGTATTATCTTGATCAAAAAATCCCGGAATTTAAGTGGGTAGCCGTCCTGCCATCGCTAGCTGCTTCCCATCTATTTCAATTGGTGTTTATTTATTATGGGCGGCAGTTTTCCGGGACATCCGTGCTGGATTTCTTCCTACGCATCTCTTTGCCCGAGATGATACTCGGTACCGGTTTTGCCTTGCTATTCTTCTGGTTGTTGATTAGTTTATTCAATACGAACACCAACCCTCTGTCATTCGAAAAATAATCCCGCCTCAAATAGCGGGACTATTTATATTCATGCCATGGTAGAAAAATTATTTTTCCGTCTTTTCCTTATCAACTGGTATATCGATATTAATATAGGCCTCCTGGTCTTTTTCAATTTCAAACGGCTGACCGCAATACCAGTCCACTTTAATCTTCTTCTTAAATTTCTCACAGGCGGCGCTCGGGAAGTTGTATTCCTCTCTCTCAACCGTAATCTTGTATTTGCCTGGCTCAGGCAAGAATGCATACCGGCCGGAAAAATCAGTTAGTGACGTCTCCAGTATCCGGTCAAATTCAGGATCAATAATCTTGACCACTGCCATACCTAGCGGATAGCCAGATTTAGCGTCATACACCACCCCCCAGGGTTTATAGGCAATACTGTACTGGTAAAACTTGTAAATCAGCGCCACCAGATAGATAAAACTGACTAAATAATTCAGCCAAAAACTTTCAATCAGCACAATCGCTACACTCACGATAAAACCAATCGATAGCAGGGGCAGAGAAAATTTGCCCAAAATATACTGGATTCGCTTTAGATAAAACTTGCTTTCCAACAGAATCGAACGTCGAATTGACTCATTGGGAGATATCGGGACATTATAGTTAATCTGCTGATCATCGCTTTCAATCTTGATTCTTTCACCAAAATACAAATTGGTGTAACGGCCATCATATTTACCGAACACGCCCTCGGCCGGAAAACGGTAGCCATTTTTGGTAACTTCCATTTCATATTCACCCTGCTTCACTAAGAAGCCGTATCGTCCATTTTTATCGGTTACCCGGCTTTCCACCTGCTTCTTGGTGACCGCATCATATAAACGAACCACGGCCAAATCAACCGGTTTTTTCGTCTCCGCGTTATAAACCACACCCCAGGCCTTTCTTTTCGGTACGTAACCCAGATATCCAATCAGCTGGTTTAGTCCCAGCAAGATCATATTGATAATATCGTAGATTAGGCCGAGTAGAGAATACAACAACAAAGCTAGCGCCAGCCAGAAACTTAACGCTTTTAATATATTCAGATAGGGCAGCAGGCGCATCAGAATAAGCTGATAAAACTCTGGTAAAAATCCAGGACCAGGCACAGCCAACACCGTCATGCCGCGATAATAACTGGGTTGACTGACAAAACCTAAATCATTTTTAGCCACCGCATACACTTCGTAGTCTCCGGGTGACAGATTGTTTTCATCTCTGATATCCCAAAAACCGATTGAATCCGATTCGGTAAAATACATACGGAAGTCGCCATTCTCATTAAACACATAAACTTCCAAATCAGCATTAGGGGCACTGGTACCGCGAAATTCCAGATATTCATCCTCAAAAATTATCTCATTAACAATTTTGATCGAAGGGGGCATTAATACATATATTGTTTGCCCACGTCGGACGGTAGCCTCATCAATATTAATACTAATATCGCGCGGGTATATTCCCAGTCGGGCGTAATAAGCATCGAGAAAAGCTTGTAATGATTCAATGTCTTCAAAAGTAAACGACATACCAAATACACCATCCAAATCAGCAAAATCGCTTTTACTAAGCGGCGATATGTTGATGTTTACATTTGAGTTGGGAAAAGTCCAACCTACTAGATTGATAATCCGAAATTCTTCCTCTTCTTCCGGTACCTCATCCGGCGGGGGAGGGGGCGGCAATTCACAAAGGATATTATTCTGATTAACAATCAGATAAACAGTCTCGTTATTTATTTCATATTCAAACTCAATCACATCCGGCCAGGGCACGGAGAGAGCGGTGTTAGTTTCGTTATTAGCAATAATCAGGCCCCATTGATTGTCACCCAAAGGTCTCCACCTCACTAAGTATTCCTCGTCATTAAGATTCTCAATGATAATGCGGCCGATATCATTCAAATAACAATCGCTGGTAAATGTCAGTTCAATATCCTGTGGGGTACAAGGTATGTCAAACTGGGTCAGAATGAAGTTTTCCGTTTCCCCATTCAATTCATATTGAAAATACACTTCATCGGGATAAACAACCGTAATATTGTGGTTGGTCATTGGTTCAATCAACAGTTGCTGCCAAGTGTCACTGTTTTGCTGTCTCCAGTTCAGAATGAAATCTTTACTGTTATTAGGGTTAGTAATCACCACCCGACCCGTGTCGCCGTCATGACAAATACTGCGAAACTCCAGCGAATCATAGGTCGTTCCCGGATTTGGCGGGATTGGATCGGAACCTCCTGGGGGGATGATTACCACCGCATTAAAAGTCGGTTGGGCATTATCGGCTATCGCTATCGGATTAGCGGGATCGGTTATTACTCTTCCGTTAATTGTCCAGGTGCCGGCTACGGGTGATGTAATCCAACCGGAGGTTTGTCCTAAAGCATTAGTCGGAGCGGCTGGTTGAGTCAATATGGCTCCGGCCGGACCGGTAAGTGTTAATTGAACCAATTCACCGGCCAGAGGTGTATTGGCAAAACCAAGTACAGTTACTCGCAACTCAATTAACCCGCCAACCGTTTCGGTCGGGGGAATGGCTTCGATGGTTGAGTTAGCGGCGATAGCGGCCGGAAGAAATTGAATATCTACCGAAACATTAGTATTATGAGTAGCTTGAGCATGAGCCACATTGCCTGTTAAAAACAGGGTAAGAACACATAACAACAGCCACTGACCAATTTTTTTGAGAATATTCATTTGTGTTTATTTTTGTTTTAAATCTATAAGTTTTCTCGGGGGCCAACACTTATGTTAAGTGTTGGATACCCGAAATAACTTATCTTTTCATTTCTTCTTTAATTTCCTTAGAAAGTTCTTCTTTGTAACTCTTAGATGACATCTTGATGAATAGAATTATCAAGATAATGATAACTAAGATAATCAGAAGAGTGGTGAAATGATATTGAGAGAAGCTGGTCTCAGCGGTGAACGCTTTGTTGGCGGTACCGTAAGCACCAGTAATGGTAGCGGTGTATTTACCAAATAAAGCACCTTGTGGCTGCCAGGTGGCAGTCAAATTTCGGGTGCTGTTAGGTAGTACATTTTCGCCTTCCATTTTCACTTCGGCAACTTTGCTGCCCAACCAGTTGGTGATAACGATATCACCCATTGGTTTGACGTGTGTGTTACCAGTGTTCTCGAATTTCAATTCGAAATCAACCACATTACCATCGGTTAAACCGGTGGTAGTGAAGCTGACCACATTTCCTTCTTCTCTAATGTCACCTGATACTCGCAAGAGTACTAGAGCGCTAACGGCTGACTCAACTTTAAGTTGAGTGGTTTCCGGAGCGCCTTCTGGGGCTTTAGTAGAGAAGAGCAAGCTACCATAATGACCACCTGGGGTGGCATCGGCAGGAACTGTGATGAAGAATTTGACGGTATCCTTCGCGCCGGGAGCTAAATCAACTGAGGTTTTGTCAAAGCTGATCCATTCCATCATCGCATAAGGAGTGTCATTCTCGGTCAATTCCGGCATACCTTCTTCGTTGCCAGCTTTTGGCAGAAAGTTTTGAGCTGTAGGATACAGCACAATTGCATCACTGCCCGGGTTACTGACGTCAATCTCACCAGTCAATTGTTCGCCGGGATCAGCTGTTAGATCCTCAAACAAGACCGGAGAAATTTTAATTGAAGTACCTTCTTGAGCCGAAGCTAAACCAACAGTACCAACCAGCATCAGCACACCAACAAAAACAGCCATTATGGAGGTTAAAAATTTATTCTTTTTCATTTGCCTTCCTTATAAATAATAAAGATTCGACCACTGTTAGTTTAGAATGTGGCAGTAGTGATATACATCAAGGTGTTAGTATAAACACCAGCTTCTTGTAGATCATCTACTTCGATCTGATAGTTGACCCAGTTTTCGCCCTCAGTACCGCTAACCGGTCCTGAAGCAGTCGCTACGTTGTATTTGGTCGGAGTACTAGCAGTAAATCCGGCCCACAAGTTAGCGTCGAAATCACTATAATCTAAATCACTTGGATGGAAACCGAAGTAACCATGATCAGGGTTAGCTGCAAATGGGTCAGCCGTCCAAGCCGACGGAGCCGCATAAGTGCCTACCCAATCTTTAATGGTATCTCCGCCGCCACTAGTCAAGTCATTGTTTTGTTCAACAGTTGTGACATAACCATTGGTCGCGTTAGTAGCGATAGCTAATTTCTGACAAGCCTTTTTGGGAGTGTCAGCTGTCAACAAACCAAACGCAATCGTGGTGGGAGTAGTGGTGATATCAGGAGTATAAGATACCAAAGCACCTGTGTCCTGATAATAGCAAGTACCACCGTCACCGGTAATAGTGAAGGTTAAACTAGACTGAACGGTTGCGGTTACGGTCACTAAATCATTGATGAATATAGTAGCCGTACCTTCGTCAATACTACCATTGGTAGAACCATCGGCCTGATCCTCACCATCGTCATCACCATGAGTGGTAATGCTTAGGTCGTAAGCACCGGCTGTATCCGGATTGGTAATTTGGCTGTCACCGGTAGCACCAGCAGTAGCGTTAGTACCAATTTCAATAGTAATATCCGCACCGGCTGGCAAAGAAATGCCAGATCCAAGGTCAAATATAACGGTGTTTGAGGCAATGTCATCCAGGTCAACCTGGATTTCATTAGCGCCCGGTTCTGCATCCACCAAGGTTTGCTCGGCTGCGTCGATGGTAACATCGAAATCATCGGCATCGAAATCACCTGATGGAGTGAAATCAAACTCGGTAGCAAAAACCAACTTAAAAGAACCATCCAACGGATTTCCGGTAGGAGTGGTAAATTCAATACCGTGGTTAGCGAGTTCTTCTGGAGCTGAGCTTGAAATCGTATCTTTCACGCTAGTCAAGTTGGCCGCATAAACTGTCGGAACAATCAAAGCAACCATGACTAACACAGAAAAAATAGAGAAAATTTTCGCTTTCATATTTTCGCCTTCTTTTCTTAATGAATAATTGAATTAAATAATTATCGACCCACTTTAGTTAATATAAAAATTACTTATTTCCTACAGATAAAAAATCCTCCTGTTTCTAGATTAACAAAATCACACCGGGTGTCAAATGAGGAAAAGCAGATATTTTTAACATATTTATTAATATTTTGACAAATCAATAAATTATAGCATAAGAGTAAAAAAATATCAAGGTTTTGTATCATAAAAACAACATGATTGTCATAGTCCTTTAAAATAGCGCAAAAACATAACATTTGCCAATCCTTAAATGAGTATCTATAATTTATAGTAGCGATAGTCATCCAACGATATCGTTGTTTAATTTTCATTGAGTGAGCCGAGATAGCTCAGTTGGTAGAGCAATGGACTGAAAATCCATGTGTCGCCGGTTCGATTCCGGCTCTCGGCACTCTCAGGCAAGTTTTATGTCAACACTAAACCGTAAAACTATTTATGGACTTCTCATCTTTTACTCAATTAAATTACTATTTTAGTTCCCGTCCCTCTGTCGGTATATTTGATTTTCTGATCCATCTGTTGGTCTTTTTCTGCGTTTTGTTTATTCTGGCTACATATTTTAAAATAGTCTACGGCATCTATCGCAAACATTTGCCTCATTATGTAGAACTAGCTGACAAAGTGTCTTCTTGGCTGTATACTATTTCTATAGTCGGCTTTATCTACCTGTTCTTCCGGTATGAAGGTATTGTTTATCTCTCCGCCCGCATCGTCCTGGTTGCCATTCTGATTGCCTTCCTGGTTTGGGGTTATTACATCTTTCGTTATTATCAAATCAAATTCAAGCAGGCCAAAGCCAACTATTTTAAGAAACAGAAAAAGAATGTTTACCGCCCCAAGAAAAAGCGACGCAAAAAATAGCACTAAGAACTTTATTAATATTTTATTTGTTTAATGACAATTAATTAAAATGGCAAACACTCAAGCATCACAACCTATGTCGATGAAGGATTTAATTGAGCAGAATAACCTGGAGCTCAAAATCTACCAGTCCGGAGATGTGGTTAAGGGAAGGGTCATCGACGTTTCCCAAAACAAAGTCTGGATGGATATCGGCGGTAAATCACTCGGGGTTATTCCCAAACGGGAGCTCCTCGAAGAAAAAAATCTCAAAGACGTCGAACTTAATGAGGAGCTGGTCACTTTTGTGCTAGCGCCGGAAAACGACGACGGGTACACCATTCTTTCTCTCAAACGGGCGGTGCGCGAACAAGCCTGGGAAGAGCTTAAAGAAACATACGACAAAGAAGAAAACATTAAAGTCCGCGTGGTTGAAGCCAACAAGGGCGGATTGCTAGTGGACGTTCACGGAGTCCGCGGCTTCCTGCCGGTATCTCAGCTCAAACCGGAACACTATCCGCGAGTGGATGGCGGCAATAAAGAGGAGATTCGCGAGCGTTTATCCAAATTTGTCGGCGACGATATGCAGGTTCGCATCATTGCTTTTGATCGTGGCACCAACAAACTAATCATGTCGGAAAAAGCCGTGCCTGATGCCAAACAGAAAGAGATCGAAACTAAATATGAAATCGGCGACACCGTCGAAGGTTCCGTTTCCGGTATTGTGGATTTTGGCGCCTTCATGAAATTTGATGGCGTGGAAGGACTGATACATATTTCCGAAATCACCTGGGGCCGGGTGGATAAAATTGATGATTATTTAAAGATTGGCGACAACGTTCAAGCTATGCTTATCGGCTTGGATAACGGTCGCATATCACTATCGATTAAGCGTCTGACTCCCGATCCATGGGTGCAGATGATGCAGAAATACTCCATCAATGACATCGTCGAGGGAGTGGTCAGCAAGATTACCCCGTTTGGTGCTTTTGCTACCATCGACAACAAAATTGACGGCTTGGTGCATATTTCCGAACTCTCCAGCCAGCGGGTGGTTAATCCGGCTGAAGTGGTTAAAGTCGGGGAAAAACATAAGTTTAAAATTATCTCGATTGAACCGGAAAATCACCGCCTTGGTTTAAGTCTAAAGGCTATCACTGAACCGGAAGGTTCATTGGAGAAAGCCCCAGTTAAAACCGAATCAACTGAATCAGCGCCGGAAAAAACCCAAGAAGCTCCTGCCAAAGACGAGACTACTGACGAAAAGCCAGTCGCCGATGATGAAGGCGAAGACCTAACTGTCATCGACGGTATTTCTGATAAAATTGCCGCCAATATTAAGAAAGCCGGTTATCACACCGCCGATGATTTGAAAAAACTATCCAAGGACGAAATGGTCGAAATCGACGGTATAGGCAACAAAACCGCCGACAAAATCATCGCCGCATTGAAATAGTTTTGTTTGCTAAAAACAATAGACGCCCAAGTTTACTTGGGCGTTTTAGTTATTCTAGTTTGAGTAACTGTTTTACTTATTTATAAAATCAAGGAACAGAATGTAAAATTTCTCCAACTCCTTTCCGCTCAGCCGTGTTTTTAACCGATGATTTACCGCCCGCCGCCTTTTTGCTTTTTCCAGACAATCTACCATCGGGCACAGATAAATACCCCGACCGTCCTGATTTTGCTCGACGTCAATCGTCAATTGATCATCTAGTAAAACCACCCGGACAAATTCATTTTTGTCGCCGGTGCGATTGCAGCCGATGCAGGTTCGTTGTTTAATATTCTTCATATAATAAAAATTACGCCCCCCAGTACAGACGTTCCGTCGGAACGTCTCTCGTCCCATCTCTTAATTCAATACATAGTCGACCAACTTTTTTACCACTTGTCTTTTTTTCACCGCAAAACTGTTGAAGTGATACCATTTGCGTTTATCTTCCCCCTTTTTTTGAAACAAAATACAATTCTTGGCCGAAAATTTCACCACTTTATAATTCTTTTTGTTGCGGCGAATCCATTCTGCCACCGTTTGTATGGATAGAAGCCAGGTGTCATGCAGCAGCACGTAGCCGCCATCGTTCAACATCAAATCAGCAAAATAAAAATCGACAAATACCGTATCAAAATTATGGCCCCCGTCAATAAAAACAAAATTAAATTTCAAACCTTTCTCATTTAGTTTTGGCAACACGGAATGTGAATAATCCTCAAAAAACTTCAGGTTATGCTTTAACTTCAGCTTCTTAATATTTTTAATGCCCAATCCCTGATATTTGCCGTTATTCTGATGCGGATCAATTACATAGTGCAATGAACCGGTGGCCGCCAAAATATAAGCAGCCGACACACCATAACCAAATCCAACCTCGAGCGTTTTCTTGATTCTTTTATCCGTAATAAATTGAAAAATCGCCTCACCTTCCGCTCTAGTAATGGCGGTGTGACGGTCGTTTTTATTTATCTCTAGTTGGTTGTAGATGTCGGGAAGCATAATTAAAATTCAAAATTCAAAATTCAAAACTCAAAAATCAAAACCACAATGTAAAACCAAACAACTAGGCAATAATACAACATTACAAGAATATTTCAATGCCAAAACTTATTGGTCGTAAAGATATCTAGACCAATCGATATATTATTGAATATTTAATCATATTCAAAATTTAAGCACCGTCGGGTCAAAAATCAAAAAATAGCCGAGTACCAACATAATCAGTCCCCCGATTAACTGGCAGTAGCGAGTGTATTGAGTGGTAATCGCCAGCTTGGAAATGCTATACATGGCAATTCCGAAAATCAGAAAATCATCCACCATATACATCAGTGTATAGAGACCGATATACAGTTGCCGGGCCAGGAAGCCGTACTCATTAATATCCAGTATTTTGGTAAACGCTTGGGGAATGCCAATTGAACAAGCAAACTCAATTACATTAATAGAAAGAGCTAGCAGGATGGTGGCAAAAAAGGTGCTAATAGTCAGTGGGGAGGTGGCAATCTCTTTGATGCGCGATATGGTTGATTGGCGAGTCTTGGCATCGACAACCTTGCATTCGCCATCTTTATTGGTGAAAAATTCCCACAAGAAGAATATTCCCGCACCAACCGACACCACGCCGATAATCGGAGTTATATAGGCATCAAGCTGGACAAAATTCCAGGTTTTATACCAGAAATTCAAAATCAGATAATACATCAATGCCTCAGCAATCAGAAAAATTCCGACCAATTCCCACATTTTCCGGCGATCTCCGGCCTGCAGAATAATGGTGATGAACATAATCAGTACCCACATGGCACAGGGATTGAAGCCGTCGATAAAGCCAAGAATGAGAGTCAAAACCGGCATGGAATAATCTTTCGGATTAATCTCACCCAACCAGGGGAGATTAATGGTTTCCTCCTTTTCGATAATACAGATCTCATTAACGTTGCATGCATCCGCCTTTGAAGCATGTTCTATCCTATCAACAGTTTCCAGAAAATTTCCGAAACTATTGTTGGGCGGGTTAGCTGCCAACAATTGTTCAATCTCCCGGCCGGTCGTTTCCGCCCGATCAAAACCCTCCAAAATTTCATCACCAATCAAAATTATCGGAGTAACTTTGGCCAACTCATACTTTTCCGTAAACTGATTAAACAAATCTAGATTAGCTTTGTCTCCCAAATCATAATATTCAGCTGAAATATCACTCTCCTCCAAAAAATTCTCCAAATCCCGGCAGTGCTTACAATTAGCTGAAGTAAATACCGATATTGAACTCGCCTCATCAGCCGCTATCGCCTGACCAGGAAGCAACATCCACCCCAACAACAAACAGCAATAGATAATTTTTTTCAACATGCTATTTAGTTAACTCAATCACGTCTTGCGACGGAAATAACGTGCTAATATTTATCAATTTAATAAACGAGGAATATATGTATTCATTGTTAAACTCGCTGATACCTTGATTATACTCCTCAACCAAACCTTCACTCTCATCCACCTTGGTATTATAAACTTCGACTTTATCATTATAATCGGCAATCCGATTATTTAATTTGAGTTCTTCCAATTCATTTTTTAATGCTTCCAATTCATTCTGGCGGGTAGAAATTTCTTGTTTAATACTTGCCAACTCCGGCAATTTCTTAAAAATCTCCCTGACATCAGCATAAGCGGTCAATTTATCATTTTGGCAAATATACTCCTGAACGATATCTCCAGAGGTGTTGATTTCATGTTCCTCTTGCAAATTTTTCAACCGTTGCTCATCAAAAGATGATTGGGCGCTATCCAATTCTTCCATCCAAATGAAATACAAAACTGATAACATTTTATCCAAAGTTTCTTCCTTTTCCGTCGCCGATAGCTTTCTATCTGTGTATAATTCCAAATTATCGTTACCCTTTTCTAGAACGTTTTGTTTGACCTCCTGCAGCAGTTGTTGGTCAATATTTTCGTTTTGGTAAACGCCATCACTTTCAGAAACATCATGGATGTGATTGCGTAAAACTATAATCTGTTGATCAATGGCCGATAAATTCAGATTGTGTCCCTCGCTATGACAGCCTAAAAAAAATAGAGCAAATGGCAAAATTAATATTACTTTTTTCATAAAAATCGAATTAGTGCTTTCTTTATTATATTTTTTGTTTTGGATAAAATAAAGGTATAGAAAAATTCAAAACTCAAATTTCAAATCTCATGCGCCCAAGGCGCACCCGCCTTTGGCGGGAAACCACAACCCCAAAACCCATCAACCAATCTTATCGCCATTAATCAAACATTATGAAAGTAGATTTAAACAACATTGAATCAATCAAGCAGGCTGATCCGAGTGGATATCTGCCCATATTAAAAAACACACCGGCGGATATTAAAAAAGTGTGGGAGGAATTCAAGGCCCAGAATTTTGCCGCTAAAAAGTTTGATAAAATCGTGGTTTGTGCGATGGGTGGTTCGGCCATTGGGGCTGATATGGCCAAGTCAGTGGTGGAAAAGTACAGCCATCTGCCCATGCAAATTGTGCGGGACTATCAATTACCCAACTGGGTTGACGACAAAACTTTGGCCATTATCATCAGTTATTCCGGTAATACGGAAGAGACTATTTCCGGATTTGTCGATGCCCAAAATCGGGGGGCGCAAATATTTTGTATCACTTCCGGCGGAAAATTGCTGGAGCTTGCCCAAGAAAATTCACTCGACCATTTTGTGCTGCCGCCAAACATGCCGCCCCGCACCGCCTGGGGACATTCATTCTTTGTAGTACTGGAATTGCTCATTAAATATGAAGTGCTCAATCCGGTCTTGGTTAGTCTGGATAGTTCAATTCAAGTCATGCAAGAAACCATTGAAGAGTGCTGGGAAGACGTTTCGGCTGATAAGAATGAGGCCAAGCAAATTGCCGCCATGTTGACCGAATCCATTCCTGTCGTTTTTGCCGCCGAGCACCTGGCAGCGGTGGCCCGCCGCTGGAAAGGGGAGTTCAATGAAAACACCAAAATTCATTCTTTCTTTGATGAGGTGCCGGAGCTAAATCACAACGCCCAGCAGGGCTTGGAAGCAGCCGACGATTTGAAAAAAGCCGTCCGCATATTGATATTGCAGTCGCATCTTTATCATCCCCGCAACCAGCTCCGTGCCCAAATTATTCAGGAGTCATTCAGTGCTCAGGGTCTTTCGACTGACCTGGTTAAAATTGGCGGGAAAAACATTACCGAGTCTATCTGTCGAGGGGTGATAATTGGCGACTACATTAGTGTCTATCTCGCTTTTCTGCTCGGTCACGACCCGGTCCCGTTTCAAGCGATTGAAGATTTGAAAGCCAAGCTGGATTCGAAAAAATATGTGGCGGAATTACTCAGTAAATAATTAGCAGTAAAATATAACTAGAAAGATCGTTTTGTAGTATTGTTATATTGCTATATTGTTTTTTACTAATGGAGCTTTTTGATTTAACATAACAATATAACCATATAACGTTATAACAATTAATATTTTTACCATGACCAAAATCAAGAAAGTAATCGCCCGGCAGATTCTCGATTCCCGAGGTAATCCGACTGTCGAAGCCGATGTATTATTAGCTGACGACACTCTGGGTCGCGCCGCCGTACCTTCCGGCGCTTCCACCGGTGAACATGAAGCGATTGAATTGCGCGACAACGCCAAAAGTTACGGAGGAAAAAGTGTGCTGAAAGCCTGTGATAATGTCGATAAAAAAATCGCTCCCGCTTTAAAAAATAAAGACGTCACCGACCAAGAGGGGCTTGATCAAATCATACTCGATTTGGATGGTACGCCCAACAAGAAAAAACTGGGCGCCAATGCCATTCTAGCCGTCTCTCTCGCCGCCGCCCGCGCCGCCGCCCAGACTGAAACCAAGCCACTTTATGAATACCTAGCCGAAAAATTCGATTTTGACACCAAAAAATACACCCTGCCGGTACCGATGATGAATTTAATCAACGGGGGGCAACATGCCGAAAACTCTACTGATATTCAAGAATATATGGTGGTCCCTTACGGCGCCGAAAATATTGCGGAAGCGGTCCGAATGGGCAGTGAGATTTTTCACGAACTGAAAAAAATTATCCGCCATCACCAGTGGCCAACCACGGTTGGCGATGAGGGTGGATTTGCCCCGCCCCTGCCGTCCAACAAAATGGCGCTGGATATTCTCGTCGAAGCGATTGAGAAAGCGGGCTATAAACCCGGAAAAAATGTCGGCCTGGCCATGGACGTCGCCGCCAGTGAATTCTTCCAAAACGGTATCTACGACATGGTTCGTGAGGGCAAAGCTTTGTCCACTAAAGAAATCATCACCGAGTATCAAGGTTGGATCGATCAATATCCGATTGTCTCAATTGAAGACGGTCTGCAGGAAAATGATTGGGATAACTGGCCAAAATTAGAGGCCGCGATTGGCGCTGACGTTATGAATGTCGGCGACGATTTTCTCGTCACCAATGTCGAACGCCTACAGCGAGCAATTGATTCCAAATCAGCTAATGCCATTTTGATAAAACTTAATCAAATTGGTACCCTCACCGAAACCGTCAATGCCATCAAGCTGGCTCATCAAAACGATTGGCGGGCAGTTGTTTCTCACCGCAGTGGGGAAACCTGTGATAGTTTTATCGCCGATTTAGTGGTGGCCTGCGGTACCGGCTACATCAAAACCGGTTCACTGTCCCGCAGCGAGCGGGTGGAAAAATATAACCGGCTGATGCGGATTGAGGAAGAGCTGGGCTCGAAATGTCGGTATGGTTTGAAGTAAAAAATCAAAATAACGTATGTTTTGGTTCGTCGTAGAGGCGTCCCGCCGGGACGCCTCTACGAAATTAATACCCCCAAAAACCGCTCCAAAAGCGGTATTTCGACATATATCAAAAAACAGATATAAACCCTTGCATTATTTTATCAATTGTGCTACACTATTAAGATTTAGGAATACTATACCCAAATCACCAAAACAAAAACGATATGAAGAAATTCATACCAAAACAAAAACAAATCTACAACTTTTTCAAATACGTTTTCTTATTTGGCGTAATTCTGTCATTGGTTTTACAATCGGTGGCCGCTTTTGCTTTGGAGATACAACCTATCTCCAGTCAGTCCATCACTGAAAAGCAGGAATGGGGGGATCTGGTTAAATTCAATCAAATCGGCGATAGTTACTCCGATCAGGTGGTGGAAAAGATTCGTCAAATCAACAACCAACCGGAACTGCTGATTGATAATCAAAATCTATCGGCGGCGGAAAAGAGTAAAATTGCTCAGGAGGCCAGTAACGCTCCCGATAAGGTACTCTTTAAAAGCATTGAAGACCTCGATACCAAGTTCGAAAACAGCGAATTCTTCAACAATCTAAATCAAGCTGAAGAAGAGGTAATTGATAACCTCAAACAGGCCAATGTCATCAAAACCTTTATTGATCCTGCTACCGGCTTAGAAACCGTCGCTGATCCTAATTTGGTTGAAGAAAATGGCCAAATCAAAACCAAGGCCACTCCGGCTGAAATCGCTCTGCCGACCAACCCCCGCACTGATGAAATCGACCTTATTTTTGCCGGCATCGAAACCGACAATCAAGTTGCCAAAACGATTGAGTATTCCGTTTCATTCGACCCAATCGGCGCCAATCAAACTCAGGTAGAATTTGAAAACAACATCGCTGTTTATAATAATCAGTGGGATAACGTTGATGTCGTATTAACCACCCAACCCAACGGTGTCAAAGAAGATATAATTCTAAAAAGCAAGCAATCCCGCCAAATCACCCGCAAAAATAGCGGTTATCATGGTGATAACAATTGGATTTTCTACTACCAGCTAGATTTAGCTAATGTTTATCCCCGGACCAATAACGGTCAGATAGAATTCGTCAACAGTCAGGGTTCGGTAGTGGCCACCGTTACCAATCCTTTTCTCATCGACAATAGTGGTGAGATTTCTCAGAATGCTTACTATGAATTACTAACCAAAGACCAATACGAAAATGGTTATGAAATTGATACGGAAAGATTTGATTTATCCATCAAAAACCGACCGGAAGAATCCGACCTGACCCCCACTATTGATGTCGAACCGGAAGTCGACCAGTCTCTGCCCACAGAAAGCGATATCACCCCGACAGCTAGCGAGGAATCATCTATCCAATCCGCTCCCGCCACCGGTTTCTGGGAGAACTTCTGGGGTTCCATCAAGGCTTTCTTCGAAGCCACCGTTCAGTTGGTCGCTCCGACTGCCGCCCAGTCCGAGGATGTTCCCGGTGAGGAGACCAATGACGGCGGATTGATTGACCAAATCATTGATGAAATCGGCGATGTCCTCCCCGACATTACCATTGACCCGAGCGGATATTCAGAAGAATTGGATCAGACTCTCCCTCCGGTTGAACAAATTGGTTTGGAGGAATTAATCAAAGAAGAATCCACCCAAAAAATAACCGAAAATGATTATGAATATCTTGCCCTGGTGGTCAACACTGTTAACCTGGAATACCCAATTGATATTGATCCGACTACATATATATTAACCGGAACCGATCTAATCAATACTGCCAACGGTCAACTGCTTTCCAATGAAATTAGCGATGTTAAATTGTATGACACCACTGCCGAACCGACTTCAAACTATACATATAATAAAGAACTAAAAACCACATTAGCCCTAAATAACTCTATCGGCGCCCTCAATCCGGACAACCTGATCGCGCTCTACACTTTTGATGAGAATGATTTATCGGTGGCAGTTGAAGATGATGTCACTGTTTCAGCTGTCAATGGCAGTCAATCAGGGGAACCAGGGTATGTGAGTGGTCAAGTCAATAGCGCTTTGGAGTTCTACGGCTCTGATGAATATGTCAATTTCACCGACAATGATAAATTTACTTTCTCGGGAGACTTTAGTTTCAGCACCTGGATCAATCCGGATGACTTCGATGCTCGCCACCCGATACTATCCAAAGGCACCGCCTCTAACTGGGAATATAATCTGGAGGTTACCACTGACGCGGCAATTGAATTCACCGCCCGAGCATTAAACGGCACTCAGTTGTACCAAGTTAGTACTCCAAACAATGTCATCAAACCATATCAATGGTCCCACGTTGTCGTAACTCGTGACGACTCGGAAGACAATCTTTCTATATATATAAATAATACCTTGCTGGTCAGCGACAACTCTGCTTCCGGGCAAATGGCCAATGGCTCGGCCGATTTCCAAATTGCCCGCACCGCTCATACCTCGGGTGCCTTCTTTGACGGAAAAATTGACGATGTTCGACTATTCTCAGATGTACTCACTCAATCTGAAATCCTTAACATATATGAAAACGGCAAATCCAAACTAATCGGTTGGTGGAATATGACTGATCAATATGATTATTCAGGCTACTTAAACCACGGATCATTTACCGGCACCACCGTCAACAATAATGGCAAAGTCGATTCCTCAAGAATTTTTGGCTCAAGTGATCTGGTCAATCTAAGCAACAATTATAGTCTGTCTCCATCCGAAAATATGACTATCGAAGCTTGGGTAAATACGGAATCAGCCGGCACCATCATCAACAAACAAGACGAATATAGCTTGGCCATCTGTGCCGATGGACGGCCCATGTTCTCTATATATACTAACGGCCAATGGCAAAATAATCTCGGCACCACTGATGCTTGCTCCGGTGCCACCTATCAAACCGTCAACGACAACAACTGGCACCATATTGCCGGTAGTTATGATGGTGAATATATCCGTCTGTTTATTGACGGTAAGCAGGTAGGACACTACTATTTTGCTGGAGAAATTGCTCGCACCAGCTACAGTGCCTTCATCTCACCCGACACCTTTGTCGGCGAAATCGACGAAGTCGCCATTTATAACCGATCCTTGTCCGGCGATGAGTTACTGGCACATTACAACCAATCCTACCAAACCCGCATCGCCAACATTTTAAACTTTGATAATCCAATCGAATTCACCGAATTCGCTCAACTAGCTTTTGATAATTTGATCGTCACTGTCCCTGGCGTATTACAAGTTAAAGGTTTGGATAAAGACGGTAACGAAATTAGTGAAAAAATCAAATTCCGGGCTGGTGAAATCACCCGCCAACTGAGTTCAAATCATTATCGCACCATTACCGAGATGAACTCGCTCAACTACAACGGCGATTCAGTCGGTGCCAAATTACAAATCGCGCAAGGCTCACTCAAAGCTTTCTCTCCGTTCCATGACGCCAACTGGCGCTATGGTATATCAAAAGTAGACGATCGAGTGACTGGTGTCTGGCACTTTGACGAAGGCGCCGGTTCAGTCGCCTATGATTCTTCCAATACATTCAATGATGCTTTCTTGGCTGGTGGTAAAACTGGCAGCTGGGAATTCAGTCGCGAGCTCGATATGACTCCGGCCACCCCAATTGATAATTATCAAGTAAAATTAATACTCGACCCCTCAACTTTTGATTATGGTAATGCCCAAGATGACGGCGGCGATTTGCGGTTCTATGATTCCAATAATATTGAGCAGCCATACTGGATAGAAACTTGGGATACAACTGGAGATAGTAGTATCTGGATAAAAATTATCAACAGCGGTACTACCTCAATTACCATGAAGTACGGGAATGCTTCAGCTGATAATGGTAGTAACGGTCAGGCAGCCATGGAATTCGCTGATAACTTTGAGGGAGATTCTATCGACACATCTATATGGGGAGGCAATACTACCGGCTTCAGTGTGGCTGACGGTCAGTTAACCGGCACCAATACCAATGGCATGCTCACCTCAAACGTCAATTTAACCGGAAACTATATTATCGAGGCTCGACACTATTCAACCGCCAATGCCGCCAACGGTTACACGATTGGTGGTTTCTGGGAATCTAGTTCTAATGGTTTAAGTTTCTTAGCCTATAGTGGCACAAATTATTATTTGCGAGATGATGCTGGTTGGTTAGGAGCCTACAACTTCACCTGGATTAATGAATGGACGCGATTGAAGGTTGTCGGCAACGGTGCTAACTCGACCATCCAATTATATCGTGAATCAGATGATGCTTCTTCAACTCTACATACCATCGACAATACTCCCGGCATTAACAACGAGAAAGTTATGCTTGGTAGTCGAGCCGACGGTGGGAATAACCAAAGCTATAACGGTCAATGGGACTGGATATTCGCTCGTAAATACAACGCCATTGAGCCTACCCTAACGCTAAGTGGAATAACTATAAACCCTGAGTCATATACCGGACAGACTCCATGGTACAACACCAGCTGGTCTTATCGCGCTCCTATATACATTGATAACACTCAAAATCCATACGATCTAACCGATTATCAAATTCTTTTCGGTATTGATACAACTGACCTCGTTCCATCGCAAATGTTGGCTAACTTCAATGACGTCAGATTTACCGAAGACGATCAAACCACACCGGTTAATCATTACTACGACTCAACCAATAGTACCAGCTCCAATACCCACTTTTGGGTAGAAGTGCCTGACATTCCGGCCAAATCAACCGAAACAATTTACATATACTTCGGTAACTCCGGCGCTTCCAGTGCCAGCAGCTTTGATAATACTTTAACTAAGGATTTCTACGAAGATGGATTAGTCGGTTTATGGCATTTAGATGATGGCAGTCCAGCCACCACCGTTGCTGATTCATCCGGCAACGGCCACTCTGGAACATTCAACGGCTCGCCTAGCTGGCAAGGTAGTGATGGCGGCTTCTGGGGTCTGGACAACTCGCAATCATTCAGCGCTGGAGACCATCTATTCTTCAACGATTCGCCATATGTTTCAGTGCCTCATCACAGTGAGTTTGATTTTGAATATAATGATTCGTTTACAATATCGACCTGGATGAAGAGTAATAGTCTAGCAAATGACGATTTTCTAATTGCCAAACAGCTTAATAGTGGTATTTATAACGGCTATAGCATATCTAAAGATACATCAGGAAAAATATATTTCAGCTTAGTGGGAACCGGTAGTAACTATGCATCAATTAAGACAGATACTGGAATAACTGACACCAACTGGCATCACATAGTTGCTGTCCATGATGGTACTGGAAATACTAATGGTATGAAATTATATGTTGATGGAATTCAAAAGGCTACGACTATAAATGGTAGCAACAATCTCGGTGGACGCACCATTCGCAACACCGTACCGGTAACATTTGGTTCGCGTGATACCGGAGGTGTTCCTTTTAACGGCTATCTGGACGAAATCCGTATCACTGCTCGCGAGCTTTCCGCTGAAGAAATCTATCGTCAATATATCCGCAGCAAATATTCTCCAGTTTCCCCGATTATTACCACTTCTACTTCTGCACCAGATACCAATATCCCGACCTGGACCGACAATGGTAAATACGACCAAGCTTTAAGTTTTGATGGATCAAATGACTATGTCGTCATTCCGGACGAAGACTCGCTCGACGCCAAAGAACAATTAACCATCGGCGCCTGGATCAATCCCGGTGCACTTGACGGTTGGCTGTACAATAACTCGCTCAATATCGACCCTCCCACTAGAATTGATGGGGAGCAGCTGGAATTGACCATCGATTCAGACAATTTTGATTACCTCAAAGCCAACAGCGACGGATCGGATATCCGTTTTGCCGATGCGTCCGGCAACCAAATTCCATACTACATTGAAAACTGGGATCCATTGGGAGAATCAACTATTTGGCTGAATGTGCTCGAGGCCGGTACCAGCAAGCTATACATGTACTATGGAAATGCCGGCGCCACTAGTCAAAGCGATAGCATGGCAGTTTTTGAACTGTATGACGATTTCAATGATGGATCGCTCGACACCGGCATCTGGTCCAGTGATATTCAGGGTACTGGCACTATCACCGAAAGCGCTGGAAAAGCCAATGTATTCGTGCCGCAAACCACTAACTCCTACACCATACTTCGCTCCAACTCAACTTTTGGAAGTGATATTATCATGGAAGCTCGGGGAGCAATCGATTGGGGAGGTAGTAACATCTACGGCACCATCGGTTTTAATAGTTCCGGTGCTCAAGCTTATAATCAAACCGATGCAATCGATTTTCAGGATGGTAGTTCCGGCAATAACAATATCTATTACTACTCGGAAAAATCAAGTGTATCAAACTCGCCCGGCAATATCGCTTCCGATGAAGGATTGCCTCATGACTATAAGATCATTCGCGAAGCTGATCAAATTCAATGGTATTACGATGATGTTCTTCGCGCCACTCAAACCAACTCAACTTACGTTCCAACCGTAAGCCTGCCGTTTACTTTTGGTGGTGACACCCACCTAACCGCGGGCCCCAACTCGACCGAAACCCATCAACTCGATTGGGTGCGAGTCCGCAAACTCACAAAATCGGTAATCACTGTAGCCGAAGGTAGCGAAGAATCCGGCTCCCCTTCTACCGTTTCCGAACGAACCATCACATTATCACCGGCAACACCATACATTAATTACATCGCCAAAGTTAATCTGACCACTTCCAATTTTGATTACACCAAAACCCGTCTTGATGGCGGCGATATCCGCTTTTATGACAATTCAGGCAATTCACTTTCATACTCTATCTACAATTGGGATAGCTCCGGCACATCCACCATATATGTCAAAATTCCTAACTCCGGCACCAGTCAAATTAAGATGCAGTATGGCGAAAAAGATGTTTATAGCTTGAGTGACGGTAATAACGCCCTCACTATTCATGACAATTTTGACGATGGCCAGTTTGATTCCAGCAAATGGTCGCGCATTAATGATGATCCGTTGGCTTGGAATGAAGGTGTTGATATCCCGGGATGGTTCAAACTTAAGGCCTTGAATGGCAAGAATATGTCCGGCGATACTGCCACTGCACCAATTATTCTCAGCCAGCAAGATATGGCTGCCGAAGATTATGATGTTTACACTACCGTTCGCTTCGACCCCAACACTCCATCCGCCAATGGTCAGCAGACCGGTATTATTATCTACCAGGATGATAACAATTATATCGAAGCTGGCATTGGCTACAATGGCGGCGACAAAGCCATTTTCAAAATCGAATCAGATAACGCCCCGGTCAGCTTCGAAGAAGACATGACCACCACTACGTATGTTGACTTGCGGGTCAATAAATCCGGTGACAATTTTAAATTTTACTATAAGGACCACTCTGATGCCGACTGGATCCTTCACGATACTACCATCAATAAAGACCTGGGAGTAGAGAAGGTCGGCTTCATTAGCTATGCCGATACCGCTGCTGATCTGACAATTTATTACGACAATTTCTCGGTGATTAAGACCCACACCACTCAATCCACCGCCACTATCGGATCCGCCGAAGACTGGAGCTACAAGCGCGGTGTCAGCATTTCACCTCCTACTCAATATGACGACATGCAAATGCAAATCATCCTGGACAACACATTTACCTACGGAAATCTACAATCAGCCGGTCAGGATTTGCGCTTCTTTGATGATAATTTCAATAAATTAAGTTACTGGATCGAATACTGGAATGACGCCACATATAGCAACTACTCAAGTGTTTGGGTGGATATACCCAATTCTGGCACTGAACAAATCTATATGTACTACGGCAATTCCAATGTTTCGACTGAATCAAACGGATACAACACCTTCCCATTCTTCGACGACTTTACCGGTACCTCCATCAACACCTCGAAATGGTATGAATTTGACAATAATAATTATCTGTCTCAAAATGACAAAATCATTACTACCGGGGGTAATGGCTGGAATAGCAACGGCCTAATCAGTGTCGATACATTTGATCGATCTGATGGTTATGATCTTCGGTTCGACTATAAACCAACCGGTGGCAACTACTTTATGTTTGGTTGGCACGATGAAGGCACCGGCACCAACTATACCGATTTGATTTACGGATATTATGACACTTCCAGCACGGTTGATGTCTACGAAGACGGCAACAATCGCAGTCCTTCCGCCGGCACTTGGAGCAATGGCACCACTTATAAAGTTAGTGTTAATTACAAACCCGATACCGGTGCGATTTATAGCAAGAGTGCAGATGGTGGAGTGACTTGGGAAGAAAACTATAACTCAACCTATTCTTCGGAAACCCCTCTCAAAATCGGTCTAATGAACAATGCCAAAGCTTTTGAACTTGATAATTTGTTCCTGACCAAGCGAGTCAACAATCAATCAGTAGCTACTTTGGATACGGAAGATAGTTGGTTCTATAAGAAAACTATTAATTTAGAAAAGAATAGTGCTGCCACCACCACTCCAGATGATGATTATCAAGTTAAGCTAACTATTACTCCTTCTGATATCAATTACAGTAATGTCAATGACGATGGTTCTGACCTGCGCTTCTTTGATGATGATGGTAATCAATTGAATTATTGGATAGAAAGATGGACCAATGGTGGTACTTCCACAGTTTGGGTAAAAATACCAAACAGCGGCACTTCCAGCTTTACCATGTTCTATGGCAATGCTTCGGCCAGCTCAGTCAGTAACGCTGAAGCCACCTTCGATTTCTATGACGACTTTGAAGATGGTGAGCTAGACAGTGGTAAGTGGACTTGGACCAGAGCGGTAGCTGATGCTTGGGATGAAGGCCAAAGCCGCGAAGGGATGCTCATGATTGAGGCCTTGAGTGGCAGCAACATGTGGGAATCTGATAATTCTGCTCCGGTGCTGGCTACCAATACCGATTTTTCCAGTCAGGACTATGAAGTGGCTGTCAGACTACAGGCCAGCCTAACTGAAGACTATCAACAGGGCGGATTAATCGTGTACGAAGACGATAGTAATCACGTCCAAGGAAATCGTGGTTATAACAGTGGTCAAAAAGTTACATTCAAGAAAGAAGACAGTGCCACCGCTACCGCCTCCGATGCCAATCAGTCCGATACTGATGTTGACTTAAGATTACGAAAAGTCGGCAATACCTTTAGATTTTTCTATAAAAAACATAATGATAGCTCCTGGAGTGAATTCAATAGTGGTGCCGAACTTGATTTAACCATGACCAACGAATATCTCGGTCTGTCCAGCTATTCTGACAACGGCGCCGATGTAAATATTTATTATGATGACTTCCGAGTTAATAAGATCGACGAAATCGATCCGGATGACGATATCGTCGCTACCTTTGCCAGTGAACAGGCCAAAGACGCCGATTTGTCCGAAACCACCAATCTGATTACCAAAGGCTCGGCCTTCTCGCTCGGTGCTAGTGAAAATGACATTTACGCTACCATCGGCTCACAGTCAATTGACGCACCCCTCTTCGACGGCTGGAATCACGTCGTCATGACCTATGATGGCCAGAATCAATCATTATACATTAACGGCAACTTGGCTGTTTCCGAATCATATTCAACCGACATCAATGTCAATGGAGACAGTCTAATCGTCGGTAACAAATTCTACGGTTATATCGATGATTTGGTTGTGTCTAAAAAAGCGATGTCGGCCAGTCAGATATCTGACTGGTACAACAATGATCAAGCTTTCTCAAAAAACCAGCCGGTTGAAGCTCAAGACGAAACCATCAATACCGAAATAGTGACTGATAATTTGGTCGGTCATTGGAAGCTAGACGAAGGTACCGGACTTTCCACAGAAGACAGCTCCACTAGCGGACACGACGGCACCCTTACCAATGGTCCAAATTGGGTTAGCGGTAAGGATGGTTTTGGTTTAAATTTTGACGGTACTGATGACTATGTCAATATGGGCAATCAGACCACTTACCAATTTGAATACAATGATCCTTTTTCGCTATCAACCTGGATAAAGACAGACACTAATTTAGACCGGACGTTTATCGGCAAACTTCAAAATGGCGGTAGTTATCGTGGTTATTACTTATTTGTCAACGGTGGCGCCGAGGGTTATGTGGCCGGTGAAATTCGCTCCACCGCCACTTACCGTATATATTTTAAAGGTTCCACCGTAATCAACGACAATCAATGGCACCATGTAGTTATGACCTACGACGGCAGTGGGGTTGGCGCCGGTGTGAAATTATACATCGATGGTGTTCAAGATACGGTAGTTCTCAATATCGACAACCTGCAATCAAACACTATTATTGATGATGCGCCTTTTGCTATCGGTGCTCGCGAAGCTGCTACTTCACCTTATCCCGGTCGGATCGATGATGCTCGTGTTTATAATGATGTATTGTCTGCCAGTGAAGCGGTCGCTCTAGCCAACGAACACAACTACCGCTTTACCGAAGACATTAACACCAGTCAGTCTAGCGGCATCAATGTCAGCGGCCAGCAATACGTAGCCGCCAGTCAGCTAGCTATTAAAATCAATAGCAGTGGACCGGTCGGAGGTGCAAGTTATAATGTTTCCAATGATGGTGGCCTGTCCTGGTCATCCGCTTCCTATGTCACCTCAAATGAAGTTTCTAATTTAATGATTGATGGCACCGATACCGGCGTTGATATCCAATTTGATATCGGATATATCTTTAATAAAGGCGATAGCTACAACATCGCTTCCTGGTACACCGAACCTCGATCCAGCACCCGCGGTGTTCGTCGCTCTTTCCCGGAAGTGGCCGGCATTATTGCCACTGATAATTCCACAAATCCGTTTGCCAAATCGATTGATATTATCGATACCTACGACAACAGTTTGTGGATGCGATTTACTAATAGTAACGACGATGACTTCCTTGGTGGAGGCAACACCTCCATCACCGGATTGGATATGACTTATGGTCAACTATACGCTGCCAGCGCCGATCAAAATACAGACTCGATTGGATTGCTCAAAGTAAACTATCTGGATGATTCAGCTCGATATTTCCGCAATACTACCCAAGCCGAAATCATCGAAGGCAATATAACCCAACGCAACAGCGGTAATGTTTTCTACAATGACAACACCATGGTGCTCAACGATATTGAGGTCAATGATGTCGATGTGGCTATGCTGGCCGGAAGAGTTGTAGCTGTAGCTGCTACCACCGGTACACAAGGTGGAATTGCCATCATAGACGAAGCCAATCATAGCGTGATTTACGGCACTAGTGGGGGAGATGATGTTAATACGCTTAAAGTAGCCGCCAACGGCAATCTGTATCTATCCAATGAAACCGACAGCAACGTCATCAGTATCGACAATATCTTGAGTTACAACCAAAACTTCAATTTCAATAATCGCAACGAAACTTATGCTAATACCACTTCGGCTACCTATCAAATCCCTAGTGGTACTATTACTGACATCGCTCTAAATGAAAATCAATCTATCGCCGACGAATACTCATCTGATCAAATCTATATTGCTGGCGGTGCCGGTGTCGGATTAATTGACACCCAAACCAGCCACGTTTCAGATGATGTCGATATCGATGATTTATCCGGATTTAGTAAACTAATTACCAACCAATACATTACCGAATCCATGAACGGAATCGGCCAGATCAAGGGCATGTGGATTGCCGGTGACCAGACTTCTGCCGCTACTGTTAGCGATCGATCGATTGAAGCAAATGATATGAGCGTCAATGGATTTAGCTCCAATAGTTTATCCGGCTCCGATTGGGACAGTGGTGTCCGCGGTCCGGCTCTGGTTTTCGATGGTGACGACTATTTGTCACTAAGTGATAACGCCGACTTCGACTTTAGCGCCGATGATACCATTAGTTTTGGCGCCTGGGTCAATCCGGCCACCAGTCAAACCCAAACCATATTTGGTCAAACCAATAACTTCGCCCTATCTACATCCAACTCGGGCGGCGATATAATCTATGAAGCTTTGATAAATAAAAACTCAACCAACTACACCGTTATGTCCAATGAATATGACCTGACTGATGTCTGGCATTACGTAGTCGGTGTCCATGATGGTGTTAATAACATTTTAAAACTCTATGTAGATGGCGAGTTGGAAGCTGATACCACCACCCCGGCTGATTACACCATTACCAATCCTTCAACGGCCGTCACTATCGGCGCCAACAGTGCCGGCGGCAGCCAGTTTGAGGGTAAGATTGCTGGCGTGTTTATCAGCTCAAATCAACTAACTCACAATCAAATCAAGCGATTATATAATATCGGTGCCGGAGCTGAAGCGGACAATTCCGATGAGCTCAATCAAATCGGCGGTTCATCCAACTCAATTACCGCTCTAGCCATTGACCGTGGCAATCGCAAACTTTACATCGGTTCAGCCGATGGTCTGACTGAATTGAGCTTGGGCTCAGACGTCCAAACTAACTACTGGAGCACCACTACCTCGCCCGCTCTACCAACCAACAGTATTACTAGCCTGGATTATGCGAACAATAAGACGCTTGTCGCTACCAATTCAGGCGCATTATTAATCAAAACTGACGGTAGCTACACCAACTCAGCTAGTGTTGGTCAGGTGCTGTCCGGTATGGGCAATGATGTTCATACTGATGGATCTTACAACTACTATGTCAGTGACAATGGTCTTGATGTTATCAATCTGGTTGAACAAACCCGACTGGGCTACGTCCTAAATGACTACGGTTTTGATACTGTTACCTCAGTCAAGAACTATGTCTATATGGCCAATGAGAATGGGGTCTACTCACTCAATGTGGCTACCATGTCCGGCGAAACCACCGTCACCTATCCGACCTATCATACAAGTACCAGTGTTCCTCTACTATCAAATAATGTGAATGACATTCACGCTCGTGAAATAAATAACAAAGAATATTTGGCCGTGGCCACCGACGCCGGCTTAACTCTGATCGGTGACATCACTGGTGAGGTTTATCGCATCGAATTCTATAACAATGAAGGCGATAATATCACCAAAGTCTGGATTAATGAAGCCGGTGACCTGGCTTACTTCAATGCTACTGATGAAACCATCAATATCTATGACAATGCTATTGGCGATAACATCTACCCATTCCAAACCGGAACCAATTCCTACACTCGCCAATACTCAGTTAACTCCACCCCGGCCTATGTCGGATCGGATGTAAATGATCTGGTCTATGTGGCCAATACTTCAACCGCTCAAACCAATTACGACACCCTTTATATTGCCACTAACAATGGCGCTTCCGTCATCCAAGAGCACAGCACCCAGTCATCCGGCACGGTTGAACATTACGTCAATCAAAGACTGCACGATGAGCGCACCGGCTTGATGCTGTCATTTGCCAATAATTATACCCCAACCAATCAACACACCGCCTCATATATAAACTCGGTTAATCAATACGATCCGGCCAGACAAAAGTTTGATTATCTCAACGATCCTAACCTAGTCGGATATTGGGATTTCGATCAAACCGCTCCGGCCAAGATTGTCGATCGGTCTGGTAGTGGCAATGATGGTGGATTTGGTCCGACCACCGGCACTCAAGGTGGTAAAGTTGGTCAAGCTCTATACTTAGACGGAAACAATAGCTATCTAATCATCGATGAAGACAAATCACTACATCCTACCTCCGCCTTCTCGTGGGCCGGTTGGGTATGGAAAGACGGCGCCATTTCCAATGATGCTCTTGGACAGCCTATCCTGGCTTCTAAATTTGATAATAACAATAACGGTGAATTCGTTATCTACTTCAATAAGTCCGATAAGCTTCAACTCAAAGTAGCTGACGGAACCACCAATGTTACTGCTAATGAGTCAAGTGCAATCGGCACCGAAAGCTGGCACCATATCGCAGTTACATTTAATAACGGCATGGTCCGGTACTACATTGATGGTGAATTTGACAGCGAATACACCACTTCCGTCACCAATCTAGCCCTGCCTCCATACAACAACGTTCCTGGCAGCATGTCAGATCTATATCTTGGTAATGATTGGTCCGTGCTTAACAATGCGTTCGGTGGATATATGGATGAAGTAGTTTACTATACTGACGAGTTAACTCCTGAAGAAATACAGTCTCTATACTCATTGCCGGAGTTTACCAACTCTGTCACTGTTGATAATTATGACTCTTTAGCTTATCGAACTTCAGCCAATCTCACCACCACCTCCGGTGCCGAAGAAACCTTCTATCTTAACTTTGACGAGACCCTATCCGGCAATCAAGGTGAAACTTTCGACCTGGCGATTGAGTCAGAGTTACAACGACCCGATCTCGACCTGATTAGCTACAGCGGCAACACGAACAATAACATTGTTCTAGATGTCGGTGGAACGGGGGACTGGGATGATGCCGATGTATTCTCGCCATACGTTATCAAAGATGGTGACGAGTACATGATGTGGTATAGCGGTAATGATGGCACTAACAATCGTATCGGTCTGGCCACTAGTTCAGACGGAATTAACTGGAATAAATATTCAGGTAATAATTGTGGCGGAACCTCGGGTAGCGGCTGTGTGTTTGATTTGGGATCAGGTTTTGACAGTACCTGGGTATATACACCAAGCGTTTTAAAAGACGGAAGCACCTATAGGATGTGGTACGGCGGTCGTGATGGTTCCAATATCGAGATCGGTTATGCCACCAGTACCGATGGTATCAACTGGACCCGTCAAAACAGCGGCAATGCCGTTCTCAGTCAAGGTGCGGCCGGCAGCTGGGATGACCTAGATGTAAGTTATCCTCGAGTTATCAAAGAAGGTACTATATATAAGATGTGGTTTGAGGGCGAACAATCTGCGGCTAACTGGCGAATCGGCTATGCCACCAGTTCAGACGGTATCAACTGGACCAAATACGACGATGCCAATACAGCCGACTGCGGCTTCAGTGAAGCTAATGACAATGGTTGTATCGTCGACCTGGGCGGAACTGGGGCTATTGATGAAAGAGACATGGAAGAGCCTAACGTGATTAAAATTAATAATCAGTATTATATGCCTTACACCGCCAGCGACACCAGTGGCAACGAAAAAGCTGCCATGATGATTAGTGACAACGGCATTGATTGGAATCGTGTCAATGATGCGGCCGCTATTCTGGATTTTGGCACCGGCGGCAGTTGGGATGATAGCATTGTTACTGGTCCGTATATTGTTTACGAAGGCAATCAAACCAAATATTATTACTCCGGCAATGACGGCACCAATCATCGCATCGGCCTGGCTACCATGGACTTTGAAGCCGGTCGGTATGGCAAATCGCTCCGCATTGAAAACAACGATATTTATACATACGACGTCAGTAATGATTTAAATAGAAACCAGGGAACTATCAGTTTCTGGGCCAAACTGGATAACACTACCAATGAGCTACACGAAGTATTCAACCTGCAATCAAGTTCTGATACAGAACAAGACGGTCTATACATGGCCCTGAAATCAGGTCAAGTTGAAGCTGGATACAATGGAGAATTCAAGCTGGGTACCACTCCGACACTAACCAATGACAACTGGCACCATTTTGTGCTGACTTGGGAAAAACCAAGTGCCAACAATCAGAACTTCAAACTCTATGTTGATGGAGAACTGCAAGAATCTGTTCTGTTTGACTCCGCCATCAGTTCAACTTATGATCAGCTACAAATCGGTGGCAATCAAGGTGAAACCCGCGACTATCTTGACGGCAATATTGATGAATTCAGAATTTACAACAAAGCTGTCAATGCCAGTGACGTCACCGAATTGTACAACGGTTCGCTCGGTGATTCAGTTAAAATAAATACCGTTTCCGATCCGGCTGAAGGCACGATTGAATTCCTATACACTCCGGACTGGGATTCATCTTCTGATAATGCCACTAGAACTCTATTTGATACTCTCGGTGGTGACCCGTTACGTGTTGGCAAGCAACACATGGATTCAAAAACCGAGGTAAATCGATTTAGACTTTGGAAAGAAGAAGGTCCGACTTTGGATGATAATGACCGTCTGCACTTTGGTATCCTTGATAATGACGGCGACCTGTATGAAGTTTACACTAATGAGGATATTGATTGGACCCAAGACACCACATACAAGATCACCGTCGAATGGGATCTGGATAATAATGATGCAGCCGGTGGCGGTGCAAATGTCATGCGCATCCTGGTTGATGATACGTTAATGGCGGGTGACAATTTTGACACCGGCAATACTGACAACAAGAAGAAAAACGGCACCGATACCGGCATTGACGAAGAAATCACCATCGATCATGTCTCTGAATTGATGTGGATCGGATCCGGCCTTCCCAATAATCTAGTTAACCAAGTGTTTAATCCAAGTTTCGAGGAAAATAATTCCGGCAGTCCGTCTGACTGGAACACCACCGGATCAATCACCTATGACACCGGCGGAACCAATTCAAGATTTGGCACTGATGCGGTTAGCATTACCGGTCCTCGCGGCACCAATCGACTACAACAAACCATACATATTATCCCTGGCACCTGGACGTTAAACTGGTACTCAAAAGGTGCCGCAGCTGATAGCACCCAAGACATTGATGTGCAGATCTCAGCCGGCTCTTTGACCGGCACCACCGGCGACAGTACCGATCCGGGCACAACTTATAAATACCACCATTTCACCTTTGCTAATGATGCTCCCGGTGATTTAACCATTACGCTGTCCGCCAGCTCCGGCGAAACCGTATTCTACGACGGCCTAACATTGGTCAAGGGCCGAATGGATGAAAACTATCAAACCACTTCATCTTCATTCTCAGACTTAAGCATTTCCAATTATGTTAAAGATGAATCTGTGCTCGACGCTCAATATCTGGCCTATACATATGACTCGTCCAACCAAAACGCTTCACTAGCTGGTGAAACCAACAATGCCTCGGCAATTGCGGTCAAGAAAATCAGTACCAATGTGGACGCATCCGATGAAATCATTTTTGTCGGCACGCTCGGCGAAACCACTGAAGGTGCTGTCACTCAAATCACATTTGGCTCACCCGACCAACGTACCAACGAGTATCGCCAGGACACTTCCGGTGACAGCCTCACCTCGAACCGCATTAATGCTATCTCATACTCACTCATTCGCAATAACCTCGCTATCGCTACCGCGGAAGCCGGCGTATTCGGATTCTTCGACGATGTCCCCGCTCAAGTCACCTTGTCCGAACCGAACGGCACGGAAGAGTGGGAGGGCGGATCCAGTCAGGATATTAGCTGGAGCGTTGATATCGGTGAATGTGACCACATCGACCTATACTACTCCACTAATGGTGGCTCTAGCTACGAAGATATCGTCATGAATCTGGACGGCGTCACCACCTACAATTGGGATCCGGTTGATACCATCAACTCCAATTCTGTGATTGTCAAAGCCTCCTGTAAAGATCCGTTCGGTGCCGAAATGGCCTACGACACCTCTGATGCCAACTTTATCATCGACAGCACCTCACCTAGCTTCTCACTATACAATATACCCAACCCATCCGGTGACAATATTATTTTTGGTCGCGGTGCCGGTAATGATACCGGCGGCGCCACCAGTATCACTGAGGTACAATATAAAGTAGATAGTAATGACTGGGAGTCAGCCGTTATCACCTCCGGATCCGGCACCACTAGCGTCGAATTTGACTTCTCCACCGCTGCCCTTGATGCCGGCTCGCACACCATATATGTAAAAGGTAAAGACTCCAGTCTACCTGGCGGAAACGAAACCGATTTATCTACTGCCGCCTCCCGCACCTTTAATGTAGACGCGCTAAGCATTAGTTTCGATAAAGATACGTTTGACATGAATCTGTCTGTGACTGGCTCCACCAGCATGACTGACAGTGTTGATGTCACCGTCACCGGTTATGGTACCGACTACTCTTTAGCCATCAAAGCCGATCAACCCCCGACCAACCGTTACTATCCGACCGCTACTATACCTTTCTATACCGGAAACGATGCCTGGTCTGGAGCCACGATTGGATTTGGATGGAAGTACTCTGGATACAATTCTGGCAATTATAACGACTTCGAAACTTCCAGCTATGAAGTGTTTAAAAATAGTTTTGCTTCCCTGCTCGGCGACACCACCACGGTAGAATTTAAAGCCGCCATTGACTGGACCGTCGCCGCCGGTGATTATGACTCAACCGTATCTATCGTAGTAATACCAAGATATTAATAACTCAATAATTGTCATCCCCGTCCGCCTTGGGCGGAAGCGGGGACCCCATAAAAATCTTCAACCAATTCAATTTCGCAATAAAACCAAAAATAAAAAGACATGAAAAGAGGACGAACAATTAGCCAACTTGCAAAAATCAGCCTAACCGCTGCCGCTGCTCTGTTGCTTCTCTCTCAAGCCGTCATGGCTGACGAGATCTTAACCGAAGCTCCGATTGTTTCCGGCCAAATCCAATCAGCCGGCATATTTGAAAATAGTTATTACTCATACTCAGGTAATGACTTTGATGTTGAGATTGGTGATAAAGCCCTCGATGATGAAAAAATTGTTAAATTCGAAGCTTTGCCAGTCAAAGAAGATTCGGTCCTTTCAACTATTACCAAACTAATCGGTCTTAATCGACCCCTTGGCATTCAATTTAATCTAATCAATGCTTATGATAGTGACTTGACCACTACCGTCGAAATACCTCAAGCCGGCATTCTCGATTCAATCAGTAGTATCTTTAACTCACCTGACAAATCAAATATTGAAGGCCAGGGTGTAAAAGTTGATAACGCCATCGCCGACCTCGATATTAAATATTCGCCTTTGAACAAAGGCCTTAAAGAAGAAATTATCATCCCAGGCGATAGGGAAGTGTTTGACACCTATCAGTATCAAATCACCTTGGATAGCGGCGTGAAAATTAATACTGCCGCCCCCGACAATATTTATAAACTAGGCACCGGCACCATTTATTTCACCGATTTAGCTGGCAACTATTTTGCTCACTTCCTGCCACTGGTCGCTTACGATTCATTGGGAGCCGAAACCACAGCTATCGAAATTGACTACGAATTAGTCGAAGACAATACATATATACTAACCGTAACCATCGATCGCGACTGGCTATTCTCTACCGACCGCCAATACCCCGTCACCATCGACCCAACCATTGTTCACGACACCGAAACCGAATTCGACAACGCTACCGCTTTGAATCGCATCGAAGTCACTTCCGACCCCTACGTTCAAATTACCGACCTCCCCGTTGGTGCTGACATTCATACTGCCGGTCTCTGGCACATGGAAGGCTCAGGCGCAACTGTCACCGATAGCTCAGCCAATAACAACGACGGCACCGCCACTAATACCACTTCAGAAACGGGTAAACATGGTAATGCCCGTGGTTTTGCAGGTAATGATGACTATATCTCCGTTTCCGACGATACCAGCTTAAAACCGGCTGAAATTACGGTAGAAGCCTGGGTCAATCCAGATAGTTTTGATGATTACGACACTATTGTCATGAAAACTAGTTCTAGCTCATGGAATGACGGCTACGGTTTGGCGCATTATGCGGGCACAAATGATATTAATTTCTTTGTAAATAACTATACCAGTTACAAGGTATCCGGCACACTTGAGTTTAATCAATGGTCACACGTAGTCGGCACTTATGACGGCAGCCAGATTCGTCTCTATATCAACGGCAAACTGATTGACAGCTATAATTATAGTTCTGCTATCAACCACACTACTCAACCGTTATACATCGGTATGGGTGGCGGCGGCGCCGGTTCTCAATACATCTGGAATGGCGAAATTGACGAAGTGGCAATATACTCTAAAGCACTGACACCGGCAGAAATTTTGAGTCATGCCCAACTCAAACCTTATGGCACATACACTTCCGAAGTGCTTGATCTTGGTACAACCCAGCCGACTTTCAGTTCATTTGAATGGACGGAACATGGCGTGCGGACAGGCGACGGTGAAACCGATCTAACCGACAACGCCCTGGTTGCCCACTGGAAATTTAACGAAACTTCCGGCACTACAGTATCTGATTCATCCGGAAACGGTCACAACGGTACCGCTACCAATATGACTACCACCGGCCAAGATGACTCAGCTACTTCCGGCTGGACCGCCAACAATCGCAAATGGGGAGCGGGCGCACTCATGCTTGATGGTTCAAATGATTACGTCAACGTCCCCAATCACAGCGATTTACAAATAACCAACAATCTTACCGTTTCCGCCTGGATTAAAACCAACGGCTCTACCGGCAATACGCAGTGTATTATTCGAAAGAATTACAACTATTGGCTCGGTGTCATTAATGGCTCTTATACCACCATTGGTGCCAACGTCTATACCACTTCGTGGGACGGAACATCTTTTACCAAACCACCTTCTTACTTCGAAGATGATTGGCACCATATCGCTATGACGTATGATGGATCAACTTTGAAATTGTATTTGGACGGAAAGCTTGATAACTCGAAAAATATCTCAGGCACCCTGAACACTACCAGTCAACCATTACACATTGGATCAGCCAGTTGGACGACGGCCGAGTACTACAAAGGATTGATTGATTCTGCTTCTATATATAACCGCGTCCTCAGCGAGGAAGAAATATTATCAAATTATCAAGCCGGCAACGTTCAGCTCCAAACCCGCACCGGCACCGATTCCACCCCCGACGATGGTAGCTGGGAAGCCTGGTCACCGGTCGGCGGTAGCGAAACCCAAATCGACGACTATGACGATGTATACTTATATAACACATCCGAAACCGGCCTTCTCAATTACTGGCCGATGAATGAGACTTCCGGTACAAATGTTGATGATGTCGCTAATAACAACGACGGCACTTCGGCCAATACTGATATTGTGGATGCAAAATATGCCAAAGGTCTTTATTTCGACAGCACTTCGGACCAGGTAACCGTTACCGATACTTCTCAGTATGACTGGAGTGACGAAATTACTATCTCCACCTGGTTTAAGATCGATGATAAAAGCGTATTGAGGTCACTAGTATCTAAAGTCTCTTCTGCTACAACTCGCGAATTCAACTTCAACCTAGAAACCGACGGACGATTGCGATGCTGGGTTTCATCTGATGGCTCAAATGCGAGTAATTTTGCCTATAGTTTGTCAAACGATTATGCCGATAATGAATGGCATTATGGTGCTTGTGTTTACGATGGTTCAAACATAAGGGTATATGTTGATGGTTTGCCTGGAGCCACGGCTTCACATACTGGAAATATATACAACTCTTCTTCAAATCTTGTGGTTGGCAACAATGCCAACAATACCGCTGCCTTCTGGAACGGTTATTTAGATGAAGTTAAACTATATGATGCCAGTGTTTCCGGTACCCAAATTTATGAAGAATATCTCGCCGGTATCGAACGATTCGGCATTTCCCCTTGTCTAATCCAAGACACTGATTCAAATATTAATATCGAAGGCACTAACGCCCAGAAAATCCTTTCTGGTGTGCACAAGAATGAAGCTAATACGTTTGGTGTATATCATTTTAATGAAACTGGAGGATCTTCCGACTACATAAAAGACGCTAGTGGCAACGGTAAGCATCTCACTCCAACTAACACTCAGGTTGTGGATGGATTTGAGTCAAGAGGTAGATATTTTGATGGCAGTGGTGACCAGCTAGTAAGTGCCAGTAGTGCTGATAATTACTTAGGCAACACCTGGGTTTTTCAAGCCTGGCTTAAACCGGAGTCATACAATGCAACTTACAATACCGTGTATTCTTTTACTCCGGGAAACTGGTTGCAGATATTTTTAGATGGAAGTGGTCGGGTCAAAATTGCAACTGATAATAATGGTGAGCAAACCTGGACCGAAGACTCTATACCACTAAATCAATGGTCGCATTTGGCAGTTTCAAATAACTCCGGTACTGCTTCCGTATATATTGATGGTCAGCTGTTAAGTTCAAAATCATTAACTCATGATAGTGGCACAACAAGCTTTCGCATCGGTTGGGATGGTATCTCCGGTCGGGAGTACACTGGTATTATTGATGAAGTCAGTATTATCAAAGGTGATTATTTGACCGCCGAAGAAATCTACGAATCCTACCGCGCCGGCCGCGGTCATCGCATTCAAAGCACTCTCGACTCGTCAGTCGATTTAAGCGCCAATACACTAGTCCCTTTCTATATCGCTTCCGACCAACCCGGCACTCACGCTGAGGTCACTTTCGGCGAATCTCCATACGCCAATAATATGCCGGATGAAGATACGGTTGGTCTTTGGCACTTTGATCGAGCCGCTAGCGGTTTTGATATCATCGATAGCTCCTCCTATTCTCATGACGGTACAGAAAACCTAAGCTCCGACAAAATATATTCAGCTAAAATCGGTCAGTCGCGGTATTTCAATGGTAGTAATGATTGGGTAAATCTTGATACACACGCCGGTGATATGCCGTCTGGCTCTGACAATGTTACCGTCTCCGCTTGGGTAAGATGGAACAGCGTGCCAACTAGCAATCAGGTTATAGCCAGTTATGGTGGTAATGATAGTGCTACCGGTTGGATATTGCACTATGAAGCTACCAGAAAACTTGAATTTAATATGCGTGGCAATAGTGTTCCGGTTTCGTCTGGCATCACGCCAATCGCCGGCAAATGGTATCACATAGTTGGCACTTATGATCATAGTTCCGCCAAAATATATATTGATGGTAAAATAGCTGCCGAAAGTAATCTATCCGGCAATATTGTCTCAGCATCCACTTTGAGATTTGGCAACGAATACAATCGCTCATACTACTTTAACGGTTACATAGATGAAATACGAATCGATGAGGTGGCTCGCAGCGCTGATGAAATCCGTCAAGCCTATGAATATGAAAAACGCACTCATCCCGTCACCATCGACTTCGCTGCAACACTTGATTCCGGTAACTTAATCACCGGCTCCGGCGACACTTCTTTCACCATCGATGCTACCGCCAAAGGTTTTATTAACAAAGGTTCAAATCTATATGTCGGTGACAAAATTATCGTCCGTGAAAACTACGACGGCACCGAGTATATCGCTCAGGGTACCGTCAATTCAGTCAATGCTTCGACCGGCGCTGTGACTGTCGCCAGTTGGGATACCGGCGGCACTTTCCCGAGTGGGGGATATACCGCTAATGCCGATGTTTTCAAATGGCAACGCGAATACTTTGATATATCCGACGCTTTAGATAGTCATATTAATGCCGTTGATAATATCACTTGGCGCATCTTAGACGGCGATCGCGGTCGCACTTTCTGGGTCGACGATCTCAACATGGTTAGTGACTATCTCACCGATCCTACCGGCGCAACTATTGCCTCGACACCAAATCAATATTTTCAATACCGGATCTTAGAAACTTCTACTGACAATAATTTTACTAGCAAAGTATCATCCGTAACCCTCGATTATAGCTACCCGATAACTATAACCGGAGGATCCACCTCACAAAGTTATATATACAACGGTAATAAAGCCGCTTTTAATGTTCAATGTAACGGGGTCACCATCGCCCAAACCGGGAAAACTGTCTATTGTGAAGGTTCCTGGAACCAGTCCGACTGGTACACCGTCGGTACCGCCTCTAGCCCGCTATCCGATGCTACCATCCAGGGTGATGTCAATGTCACCGCTTGGAACGGTTATCCGGCTGATGGCAATGTCACCTTGTATGTCCGGGCGACCGTCGACTCCACTTCTACTCCGTCCGAATCATTCATGGTCCAAAAAGATACCGTCAATCCGACTATCGACTCAATCACTTCGGTGGCCGGCGATTCGTCTTCGCCATACTATGACACCACTGACGATTCCTCAACCATCGTTTTATTCAACTCCACCGGTGCTTCCGCTTGTAAATGGGATGAATCGGATGTCACTTATACCGCCATGACCAACGACTGTGACAGTACCGGCCAATGTACGCTTGATCTATCCGGTTTGGGGGCTAAATCAGTTTCGATTGGCTGTATCGATTCCGCCGGCAATTACACCGGCACGGCTGATAATTATGATCTTTCATACACCATCGGTGGCGTCTCCATGACTGGTGCTCAATCCGATGATATTGCCATTAACAACTATACAAAGAGCGCCTACAACATCCAGTGTAACGGCGTCACCGCTCCCACCACCAACACCATTCGCTGTTACGCTTCCTTCGACCAGTCAGACTGGCACGAAGTCGACAATACTACCGCCCCAATTTCTGGCGTTACGTTGCAAGGCGACATGAACGTCACTGGATGGACTGGTTATGCTCCCGATGGCGCCAAGACAATTTATACATATGTATCCGACGGCAGTAATGACTCCGAGGAATTCAGTTTCGCTACCCACGTTGATACCGTTTATCCGGTGATTAATTCGATCACTTCCGTGGCCGGCGACACCACTCCTCCCTATGAAGACGCGACTAACAATGCTTCTACATTTGTAGCTTTTGATGCTTCCGCCGATAGCGACCAATGCCGCTTCTCCACAAGCGATGAGGACTACGACTCTATGACCAATTCCTGCGGAGTGTCCGGCAATTCATGTAACCTAAACTTCACTGGTGTCCAGGCCCACACCGCTTACATTCGCTGTATCGACACCCACGGCAACAAACAACAATCATCACTACAAGTTGATTATGAGATTATTTCCGAAGCCCCGGTCCAAACCGGCTGGAAATATTATCGTGATATAAATTTAAGTCCGGCCACAACCGTAACGAATGAACAAATCAAAATTGAACTGACTCCGGGTAATTTTGATTACGCCAACGCTCAAGACGATGGGGGAGACTTAAGATTTTTTGATCAATTCGGTGAAACCGAATTCGACTATTGGATAGAAACCTGGAACGCATCCGGTACTTCCGAGGTCTGGGTGGAAATACCCGACATCGGTACGACTAATCTCCTTATGCAGTACAGCAATGACTCGGCTACTAATGGTTCTGATTATGACTCCACTTTCACCAAAGACTTTAGTGTCAACGATGGTTTAATCGGTCTTTGGCACATGGATGAAAAGGTGTGGAATAGTTGTTCCGGAGGCGAAGATCTCTGTGATTCTTCCGGCAATGATAGTCACGCAATCGCAAGTAATCAGGCCCCTTATTTGTCTTGGCGGGAAGTCGATGGTGGTCAATGGGATAGTCGCAGCGATATGAGGTTCGCCGAAGGCGGACACATACATAACATTTTCTTAGATTCAAACGTTCGTACTACTGCCTATATTCCCGAAAATGATGAATTTGACTTAACTCAGGCAATTACGCTGGAAGCCTGGGTCAACTCTGATTATAGAAATGCCTTCTTTAGGCCCAACAATCGAATTATCACCAAAGCAAACAACTCCTGTTCAGGTGTGTATGATATGTATACAATCAGGTTAGATGGCAGCAATCGGCCGGGAATGTTTATCGGTGGGGTCGGATCAGCAATCGATGATGTCGCCTTAAACTTTGAAACCTGGTATCACATCGTCGGCACTTATGATAATGCAACTAACGAAATTAAAATCTATGTCAATGGAAACCTGAAGAACACAACCATTGTCACCGGCGATAACCCGATTCCGACCAACGATATGCCGCTGGGATTAGGTATGGGTTATTACAACCTAAGTCAGGGATTTGACCCTTGTGTAGATTCCTGGCAGGGAGAAATGGACGATGCCCGCATTTACAATCGGGCGATTACGGCTGCGGAAGTACTGGCTCACTACGAACGACGCAACACTCCGACCGGATCACAGCCGGTAGCCACTGTCGGCGGCGTCCGTACCGACACAATTGACGAAGGTGGTCAGGAAGATTGGCTCGATGATAACTGGAGTTATCGCACCGAGCTTTCAATTATCAATGAAGACAATAACAATACCCTGACTGACTACCAGGTCCAGCTAAATCTGGATACGAAAATTTATATTGATCAAAGTCAGATGCAGTCCGATGGTGACGATATTCGTTTCGCTGATTCTGACGGCACCACTCTAATGCCATACTATATAATCTCCGGAATTAATACTAATAACACTCGTGTTTATGTAAAAATTCCTTCCATTCCCGCCAATAACAACAAGACTATATATATGTATTACGGCAATCCATCGGCAAATGCTTATGAAGATTTCGATAATACTTTTACCAAGGACTACGGCCTTGATTCCTTGCTGGGTCAATGGAATTTTGATGAAGGCAGTAACGATACTTGTGCCGGAGGAGAAGATTTATGTGATTCGTCCGGCAATGACGCTCACGCTACCTTCGTCAACGATGCTACCTGGCAGGGTAGTGACGGCGCCCAATGGGATAGTCGGACCGACCTAAACTTCTCTACCGGTGACCACCTTTATTTTGACGGTACCAATGATTATGCCAGTACCGGCAATGCTACTAAATTAATTAATTACAACAATCAACTAACTCTCTCCGCTTGGGTCAAACCAACCTCGGATGCCGTCACTATGCCGATTATCTCTCAAAGCGCCACCGCTTGCGGATACACTAACTGGTATTTAGCTCTCAATAGCCAAAAGCAGGTTTACTTCGCCACCGCAATTGTTTTGTCCGGCACTCACACTTTTACTTCCGAATTCACTGTCGACCCCAACGTCTGGACTCACGTTGCCGCCACTTTTGATGGTATTAACGCAAAATTATACAAGAATGGCATCCTCATGGAAACTTTCTATGACGTACACAATCGATCAGAAAATAGTTCATATCATACCTTCATCGGCACCAAGTCTGATGGCTGTGGTACTTATTTCAAAGGATATCTGGATGAGCTGGGAGTATACAGCCAAGCTCTGAATGATCTGGAAATTATGGGAGTCTATGAACGGCGCAAAGCTAGTAAAATCGAGCCGCAAGCCGGATATTATCGTCCCGGCTATATCGAAGTTGGCGGCGAAATCCAGTCTGAAAACTGGGAGATGGAATCGACCATATTCATTACCGATCCGGTCACTATTGCTGCCGGAGAAACTCTTACCATCGAGCCAGGCACAGTGATCAAATTTGCTCCTGATGCCTATATCGAAGCTGACGGCGCCACGATTATCGCTGAGGGTACGGCTAACAATCCTATCTACTTCACCTCTATGGATGACGACGGCATTGGGCTAACCGTGGCTGGTAGTGACGCTACCCCGTCAGCTGGTGATTATAATGGTATATATGTCTATGGCAGCGGCTCATCCGGTTCGTTCAAGTTCTGTGACTTCAATTACGGCGGTGAAGAACTGCTGCTTGATGGCACCACTTTCAAAGGTATGTTAAACACTAAACAAGTCGATATCACCGCCTACAACAATGTGTTCAATAATTCTGCCAACGCCGACATCTTTGTCTATGATGCCGGTCCCGACATCCAGCGCAATAGCCTTGGCGATAGCCCTTACGGGCTTTATATCGATGCCGGCGGCAATGTCGTTGATGCTACCATTGAATACAATTCATTCGCCAGTACCACTTTGGCCGGACTGTATATCGATAACTTGCCCGATACCGACAACGACGGTGGTCCGGGATTAGTATTACGCCACAATGATTTTGATAATACCAACACGGGTTTCTACATCGATAATCCGTCCGGTTCAGCCGTCCGCGATAGTGATGCTGAAAATACGGTTGATGCCACCATGAATGCTTTTGAAAACTTAGCCGGCTATATGTGTTATTACGATGTCAGTGGCGGCAATTGTAAATTCGATCGCACCGCTGGTGGAGAGATATTGTTCGACACCAATAGTGCTATCGTCACCGCACCGAATGGGGGAGAGTCATTCTTCGCCGGCTCCAACCAAAATATCACCTGGTCATTTAACAACGGTTCAACTGATGGTGACTATCTGGATATAATGCTATCCACCAATTCCGGCGCCGAATTCGACCAGACCGTAGTTGCCGGTCTCAAGTGTGACGGCTCAGGATTAGGCTCGGGCTGTACCGGCACCTCCGGCACCTACAACTGGACGGTGCCATCCATCGGCTCAACCGAAACCCGGGTCAAGGTGAGCATGAAAGACTCATCCGGCAATACCTTAGTCGAAGATATTTCTGATGACAACTTCTCCATTACCGTCATGCAGGACACCCTGTCCGACTACACTCCTGACGCCGACTCTACTCACACCATTCAATTTGTAGTCCGCCAAAACAGCGGTACATTTATCGATGATAGTGTCAAAATCACTTTCCCGGATGAATTTGATTTGTCACTCTCCGCCGCCGATGTTTCCGCTTCCGGTGGTGATGTCACCTGGTCTTCCGCCGAAATCATCGACACCAATTCCGTCACCTTCCCCTTCACCGGCACGCTGGATTACAACGACTCGGCTATCACCATCACTATCGGTAACACCACCAGCGCCGTTAACAACCCGGAAAATGAAGGCTCATACCGCATTACCCTGACCATTCACGAAGGCCAGTCGGGCAGCGGCAGCGCTGTTGAACGGCTTTCCACCAATATCTTAATCACTGAAGGTCTGGCCTTTACCATCAATGTCGAATCCGCCCTCGAATTCTCCATTCGTGATACCGGCGACACCCAGGATATCACCACCCTTGATTTTGGCGATATTTCACCCAATACCATCTATGATAAAAGTCATATTTTGAAAATAACTTCTAATGCGTTCAATGGATATACGATTACCGCTCACGAGGAGCATGATCTGAGCAGCAGCAGTGACTATATTCCTGATATCGACGGCACTAACGATATTCCGGTCGCCTGGTCATCCCCGCCCGGCAGCGGAACCAATGGTTATTATGGGTACCATACCTCTGATACCAGTCTTGGTACCGGCACCACCACCCGCTTTGCCGCCGCTAACAGCTGGGCCGCTCTCACCAGTGACCCGCTGGAAGTGGCATATTCAAATACCCTGGTTCAAGACGAAATCACCACCATGACTTACCGTGTGGAAATAAATTCCAATCAGACGGCTGGAGCTTACTCTCATACCGTGTTGTACATCGCCACTCCGAAGTATTAAAGTTCAAAGTTCAATTATCAATGATCAATCAATGCTTAAAGAGCAAATGAAAACTATTGATTATTGATATTTGATCTTTGATTGGTAATTGAATATTGATCATTGATTAGTTGTAGGTTCGTTTTTGTTTTGGCCCCGCGCATCATTTATGTGCGGGGTTGTTTCGTTTGTTATCCTCGTAATAAGCGTTTTGATTTGTCATCCCCGACTAGTTCGGGGATCTCATTCTCTGTCATCCCGGACTTGTTCCGGGATCTTTAAATCAGGTCATCATACAAGTCTCTCCAATCAGGATTTAGCTCAGAAATTATATTGTATTTCCAGCTTCTTCGCCATTTCTTTAATTTTTTTTTCTCTTTCAATAGCTAAACCAATGTTTTCATATGTCTCAAAATATACCAACTTCCTTAATTTATACTTAGAAGTAAACCCTTTAACGATATCGTTTCTATGCTCCCAAACACGTCGAGCAATATCATTGGTGACACCCGTATAGAAGATTTCATTTGACCAATTTGTCAGAATGTAAATGTGATAATATTTAATCATGCTCTATTAATAACACGAAACTAATTAAAACTATCTTAAGCTGATATTAACAGGATCCTGGTACAAGTCCGGGATGACATAGCACAGTTAAAGCTATTACTGGTCTTCGGTAAAACCTTTACCAACAAACTTTATCACCATGCCGTCATTCCATTTCCCCACCCTCATATTTTTTGTTAAAATATATGTATGAATATAGAGGGCTGATTAATGTCTAAAAAAACCACCGATAAAATCCGCCAGATTTTACCCATGGCCATATTGGTTATTTTGGTTGTGGTTATTTATGTTTTACGAGTCAATATCGTCGATAATCAATCGTCAGTCACCAATTTTACCACCCCAGGTGAGAACCAAGAGTCGCCTGATTCGGTAAATTTAGTTGACAGTTTTATGAGTGTTCCGGACGACGAAGAGATAGCCGAAGATGCAATTGACGCGATTTTAATTACTCAAAAAATCAAACAACAGTCTCCCAGCTTGGAAAAAAACAATCCATTCTATGATTCTAAAAAAAGAACATCACCGCTTGATGTTTTTAATTTTTTTGGCCGGGATTCGAAAGTCGCTCAAAACAATGATTTGTATGTTGAAACCACGGCTAACAGTAACTCCATTACCACTCAAATTAACCGGGTTATTGATGGAGAAATGTCCAATAGTGATTATTTTTCCATGACTTTTAATCTTGATGACAGTACCGACATTGACACCTATTCTCAAGGCGACTATGTCATGCATGAGAGTGATCAAAGTGTTGTCGCCCAGTATCAGCTGGTCGATAAAAAACTAAAAGAATACATCATTATCGATAAACATACTCCCGGCACGACGTTGACATTTGACTTAGATTATCCCCGCAGCCATAGCCTGGAGCCAACCGGCAATGGTGGCATTATTATGACCAAGCTAGTCGATGGTCGAGAACAGGCGGTTTGGCAGATCCTGCCCGCCACCATTACCGATCGTAAAGGCAATAGCTCGGAAGTTACTTTGAATTTAATCAATGACAAACAAATCCGATATTCATTTGATGAAAACTTCCTCAATTCAGCTGATTATCCAATCGTGTTTGATCCGACTGTAGAAATTCCTGATGCAAGATTTTTGCATCAGATGGTATGGGATGACTCAAACAATCAAGCGATTTTGTTTGGCGGGGTACAACTGCTGGAAACCTACGGATACCCGTCAAATACATACGGTGTAGCCGATACCTGGATCTATCGCGTCGGCGATGTGCCTGAATATGCCTCCGATCATGTTTACGATTTCACAATATGTTTGGGAGAGTCCACCCAGTTGAACTTTGCTGTCAATGACATTTTTACTTACGACAACTCCGGATCATACACTATTAGTACTTGCACCAACTCCTCTTGCGGTACCCCGGAAACGCTAACCGTCGATTTTACCAACGGTACCACCCCGACCACTACCACAAATAGTTATAGTGGTTGTTTTAATATCGAAGTATCCGGATATGGTGAAGCCGCCGGTACTCAATGGACTGATGCATTCTATCGATTTACCGATTCCGCCCACAACGAAATCAGCGATCCGGTTCATTATCGATTGGGTGATGGAGACAATAATTGGGCCTTGATTATCAACGGAGCATCTCCAACATATCTCATACCAGGGCATGAAGGACGTTGGATGAAAAAGTATCCCGCCACCTCACCCGGACCGCGTGGCATGTTTAGCATGACTTGGGACAGTCAGAACGACCAGGTGATTTTGTACGGCGGCGCTAACTACACTGACAATACTTTCTATAGCGACACCTGGGTCTATATCCCACCGGCCAGTGAAGATGAAGAAGGCGAATGGATCCGTAAAAACCCGACCGGCAATCCCGGTAAACTGGCTCGCACCCAAATGACTTTTGATAAAATCAACAACGAAGCCATCATGCACGGTGGATTAGTTCACACTTATGGTCTAAATGGAAATGTGACCAGCAAAACCTGGAGCTTTGACCCGGACGCCAATGGGGGACAGGGCGCGTGGACGGAAGAAACCAGTTCCGGTCCAGAAATTTATTCTCACACCATGGACTGGGATGAACAGAATAATCAGGTAATCTTGTTCGGAGGTGATGAATGTTAAATACTAGGGCAATTAAAATATTAAAGTTTAGTGCCATCGGTATAATCGGCATCGTGTTCGCTATTATTTTGTATGGTCAAATTATAGCCCCTCGACCAGCCGCTGCTATCGGCGGTAATTTACAGGATTGCGGTGAACCTTGTTTTCGTCAATATGGCACACCGGCAGATGGTAATTGTTTTACATCGCCAGTGCAGCTAATCTGCTATGATGTCGCTCAATATGAATCCTATCCATCGCCATACGGGCCAACTGGAACGGGCTATATTGGTGAATGTCGTCGAGCAGCTGATCCGACTGATAGTTCATGCGGCAGTGGCACCCCTTCCGGGGAGTGTGGCAGTGCGGCAAAAACATATACCGAAACTGAAAGTTTTCCCGGCAGTAATAATTATTGCGACTCCGGCACACCCAGTCCAGCCACTCCATCCAACCCAGATATCGGCGGCACTTCTAGCTGGCAATGTGATGGTGCTACCTGTTTTGCCTATCGACAGTACAATGGTGAATGCGGCACCGCTCATTTAAGAACATTTGCTTATTCTGATACGTCCTACTCTCCATACACCCAATGTACAGAAGGATTTTCATTTTTAGCTTCAAATACAACCTTCCCTGAACCAAGCGAAACTGTTACCTGGACCTGCCCCGGTCTATATGGCGGTCGGGATAGCGATTGGTTTGGCAATCTCTGCCGAGCTTCCCGTGAAGGTGAGCCTGATCCACCTCCACCCCCCGATCCACCATTAATCTGTTTAACCAGTGACACCTGGACATACAATCCCAGTACAACCGTCTGGACTCAAAAAAATCCGACTGTTGATCCCACCGATGGGTTAACTATTCGCGGGGGCATGAAAATGGTCTGGGACAACCAAAATAATGAAATGGTTTTGTATGGTGGCTCCAATGAGGATTATGACACCATATACTATAATGCAGATTATTATAATGACACCTGGGTCTATGATCCCGATGACGGATCTCAGGGCAGTTGGAAGCAAAAATTCCCGGTTCATAATCCCGATGGCCGGGCCGAATTTGATATGGCCTGGATGAATAACACCAAAGAAGTATTGCTATTTGGTGGACGCGAATATGATAGCGCTTTTCAAGATACCTGGTTCTATGACCCTGACTATGCCGACGACCCTACCAACGGTGAATGGATCCAACAGGATACTCCTGATTCCACCGGAGAAGGTGCTATCAATATAGTCGATACCAGCTGTACTACTATTACTATTGATTTCACTCAACCGGAAACCGATCCGGACAACACCTCATACTCCATCAAAGTAGTCAATAATTCCAGTGGCTCAACTCAGTATGTCCAGCCTGACCATACTTTAGCCGATGATGCTTATTATCAAAGCTATGAAAACTGGAGCCCACCTTTAGCTATCACCGGATTAGTGCCCAATACCGAATACGAAATTTCCTACAATTTTGCTCTTGGTGTCGAGGGCAGCGCTGATTCTTCCGGTACTTTCGAAGCTTCTACGCTAGCCACCCGCGACAATGAAATTCAGGGTTTTCAGCATGTGATTGAAGGCGAACAGGTTTATATGATTTGGAGTGAAAAAGATAATAACAATAACTTCCAGATTTGGACCGCTTCTATGACTTTGGGCAGCACCTCGACATTTGCTCCGGTCCAGCGCACAAATTATACCGGCACTTCCGGACTATATCCTAAATTAGTCTATGTGGACAGCACCCTGCACTACGCCTGGAATAACGGTGGACAACTGGTTACTGCCATTCTCGATATCTCCGGACCGACATTTACCGCTACCAATCGCGGATCTATACCGACTGATACCCGACCGGAAGTACGACTTTCACTGGAAGATAAAATGTATTACTTCTGGCAAGGTGCCGACCGGTATATCAACTGGGCCACTACCGATCTGGATGGCACCAATTGGTCAGCCAGCAACTATCAATTGCCGGCCAGCGGCAGTTTCGCCAGCACTGTTATCAAAAACACCGCCTTCGATGTCTATGACGGTTGGATTTACATGATTTATCAAAACCGCGATACCAATGATGTGGCCGGTGAGTTATCAACCTCATACTCAACCATCGCCAAAATCGAAACTGACGGTACCAATTTTACCAGCGCTGATGTCAATGAATATCAGGACGTAGACGACCGCAATGAATTTGGCAACGGCTATGGCTATAAGATTTTTGCCGGATTCGATGACATTTTCTATATGGGTGTACTCGACCCTCGATTTGATGAAGCCGCCAACCCCGCTCCGCAAATACCGGCGGAAAAACAAGTCTGGATGGCCAAAACCGACACCAGTCTATCCGGTTTCAGTGGTAACGATTTTATCACTCTTGATGATAGTGCCGGTCACGGTAATGTCGATGCCGAATTCTCTCGCGATTTCTTCTTCTTTGTGACCAATTACACCCTCAAAGCCACTTGGAACGAAGGCCCGCGCATCACCGCCAATAATGGTGGCAGTTTTAGTTATGACAACGGGCATCAGCTAATGACTGCCAGCCTGACGGTTGACCTCGATGGCATTTCCACCAAAACCAGAATTGATAACAATATCACCCATGATTATCCGCAGCTATCCGCCAAAACCACCTGCGATACTTATTTTGCCTGGGTAGATAACAAAAACATTATCAAGCTGGCCCTGTCTGACATCTGCAACGATCCATCCGCCAATGCCTCGCAATACTCAGACGAAGTCGCGGCTACCACCACTTGTGATAGCGGAACTGATGGTCCCGATTCCGGCTGTGATATTAATATTAATGGCGGCAACATCTCCGGTACCTGGCCCAACACCGGCTATGGGCCGACAACCGTTGTCTGTATCAACAACACGCCCACCATTCGCGAGTCTGCCACTCTAACTATTGAGCCCGGCGTGGTGGTCAAATTTATTGATACGGTTAGTACCAACGATTATTTGGAGGTTTTTGGAAACCTCAATGTCGGCGACCCAACCGGCACCGACATCCGTCCGGTTTATTTTACCCATATCCATGACGATACCACTCCTGACGGCGATACCGGTAATAATGGTGCCGCCGCCATTCCCACTCCCGGCGCTTGGGGTGGGTCACAAGGGATCAGGTATATCGCCAACACCAGCTCTCGACCCGCCGGAGGATATATGTATAATGCAATAATACGATATGGCCGAGATATCTCGATTCAGACTCGGCAACACAGCGGCTATGGTCACACTGCCCCCGATTTTCATAACGTCACTATCGAAAACGGATCGGGTGTGGGTTTTTATAATAATAATGGCTACGTTGATATCGAAAATGCTACCGTCCGCTATATGGGTAGTCATGCTTTCTATATGTATGGTCCGGCCGGTGCCAACTTTCAATTCACCGGTACTCAAAATGTCCATCATTGCGGCACTAATGGTATTTTCATTGAACCGAACTTCTACAATCGCTCCATGTATACTAACACCACCTATACTAACGATTTACCCTACGTCATCAAACCGGTCGACGGCTATTACTTCGCCCAAAACGGTATCGATTGGACACTGGAAGAAGGTACTATTATAAAAATTGATTCAGGCACATCTACATCAGAGCGCCTTACCATTACCGGTCGTCTCTTTGCCAACGGCACTGAAGACAACCCTGTCTATTTCACCTCTACCAAACATGATATCGCCTCCGCCAATTTACATCCGGACTGGTTTGATGATAGGGGCAATTGTCTTGAAAACTATCCCTGCGACACTAACAATGATGGTTCATCTACCAGCCCCGCCCCCGGTGATTGGCAGGGAATCTACTTTAGGTCCGATCAGGGTCAAGGCTCCGGTGAATTAGAATACACTAATTTCTTATATGGCAGTGGTTTTTCCAATGAGTATGCCATAGTAGAAGTTGAAGGGCACAATCAATGGGGCGAAGTCGAGCCAAGTTTCAGTAACTGTACCTTTGGGTATAGCGAGGACATAGGTCTATTAATTGAAACCGCCAATCCCGTATTATCTAATTGTCATTTTCACGATAACGGGACGCACGCAATAAAGTTGGAAAATAGTGGCTACAACACCAATGTTGAATTTATTGGCAATAACACCGTCGAAAATAACGGCACCAACGGAGTTTTTCGAGAATATGATTTTTATGGCTACGCCCACGACAGCATAACCATTTACAACGACATGACTCAAGTCCTAAGTTATGGTACCAGTTATCAACCCCGGGTGAATAATAACGGCACGCTGACGGTTGAAAAAGGGTCGGTACTAAAGTTTGATCCCACAAGTACAGATACCGGAAGCTATACAATTTACGGCACTCTAAACATGGAGGGCACATCGGAAGATCCCATCTATGTCACTTCTTTATATGACGATACGGTTGGCGGAGACACCAATAATGACGACGATGCCACTTCGCCCAATCCCGGGGATTACCGTGGATTTATTTTTGAAAGTAACTACGGTTACGCCACCGGACAATGGGACTATGTCGAAGCCAGATATGGCGGAAGTACCGGCAGTCCGGAAGCTATGATTTACGTATTTCAACATAATTTGAACGGGCAAACTGAACCATCATTTAATAATCTTACTTTAAAATATTCGGCCAATCACGGTTTACATTTCAACTCAGCCAATGTCCCGGTTCATAATTTCACCGCTATTGATAATACCGGGGCGGCCATGTATGCCCCCGATCCCGGCTATTCCGCCTCAATTGAATTTACCGGAGAAGCCACTGCTACCGGAAACGGTGTCAATGGCATTGAATTCAACCTCGGCCCTGGCGGGTTTGGTCAAAACGACAATCTCAACTTCCCCACCACCTGGCAAAGCGATTTGCCATACTATGTTCACGGCATTCATCCGAAGATAGACAGCACTCTGACTGTTGAAGCAGGCACTATAATTAAAATGGACGACTTATTGCACTTTGAGGTCAATGGAACCTTAAACGTCGACGGAACGGCTGACAATCCGGTTATCTTCACTTCTATTGAGGACGACACTCACGGCGGCGACACCAATGGAGACGGCAGCGCCACCTCGCCGGCCAAAGATGACTGGGGTGGTATCTGGTTCCGCTCCAATGGTGGTCTTGGCACCGGTAATCTCGATTTTGTGGAGATATATTACGGTGGCGACAGTTCGACCGGTGGTGGTTATGGAGAGTGTGATGCCGGTATTTGTATTGACCAGCACAATGCCAATGGTGATCCGGAGCCTACCCTCAGCAACATCACTATTGATAGCAGTGGCAGCTATGGCATCTATCATGTTCAGTCAAACTTTAGCGTCACCAATTTTACTGCTACCAATAACGATCTGGCCGCTGTATTTACCAATGGGCCCTGTGCTTACACCGTAGCTCGTTTTCCCGGCACTGTTACTTTGGAAAACAACGGCATTAACGGCATGCAGGTTCATCATCAGGTCGGATATGGCGGCTGCTACTATTATGACAATGACATTACCTATACCGACGCTATGCCAATCTATTTTGAGGGCGCCAACTCAATCATCTACGACAATATCAACGTCACTTTCGAACCGGGAGCCATCGTTAAATTCGCTCCTTCTTACCAGATAGAGAACCGTGGACATATTAACGCCATCGGCACCGCCGATCAACCCATTTATTTCACCTCAATATACGACGATTCAATCGGTGGCGATACCAATAACGACAGCACTACCACCTCGCCCGCCAAAGGTGACTGGAACGCCATTCACGTCTGGTCCTATGCCGGCGCCACTCCGATTGGTAATTTTAAATACGCTAATTTCCGCTATGGCGGCGGCGGCGGCACCTGGTATAACTACCTGCTGTCCTATCGTGACATTACCGCCGATCAATCTGAAGTTTCCTATTGTAATTTTGAATACACCGACAAAGGTTTGTACTCATACAACGCCGATGTCAATATTCACCACAACACTTTCGACTCCAGCAGCGACTATGGCATGACTTACTACAATCCACCCGCCGGAACTATATTCGAATATAATACCATCGAAAATTTTGATACCGGTATCTACGCTCAAAATATCAACAACGAGCTTATCGTGCGCAATAACTATATCGACACCGTTATCAATGGCGTTTACGGCACCGGATTTAACTCCGGCGGTGGCGGCTTAACTATGCGCAATAACACCATCGATGCTGGTACATATTACGTTCGCAATGATAGTACACCTTTCCAGACCCCGGCCGGTGGCACTACTATCGATGCCTACGAAAACACCTGGGGCGCTTATCCAGTGTCAGACTCCCCAGCCGGCAAGATGCACAAAAATCCGGGAAATATTTTATACGACAATCACGGGGTGACCGTTACTTCACCTACCGGCGGTGCCACCTGGGCACCAGGTACTACCCAATCAATCGAATGGACCACTTACAATGACGGTGGTAACGCCGATACGGCTGATTTATATTACAGCACCAACGCTGGCTCCACTTGGACCTTGATCGAATCCGATCTTTCCAACGCCGGCGGAGCCGTCATTTACAAAACATATTCCTGGAACGTACCCAAAGTAGCCTCATTACAAGCGCTGATTCGGGTGGACATCAAAGACAATGCCGATACGGTTATCGCCTCCGATACTTCACCCTTCTTCTTTATCACCGAAACAGGTGCGGCGCTAGAGGTTATTCTAGGCGATCCTCGACCCTCGCAGAAAAATGGTGCTAACAATATCTTATACACCAATATCCTGGCTTCCAGCACCACCGACGGTTCTGTCAAACTGGTCTTTGCCGACGAATTTGACTTCACTGGTCTGACCGCTGCCGATGTGGAAGCTACCGGTGGAAACATCACCTGGTCGGCTAGCGAAATCATCGATACCGCCAACAACACCGTCATCTTCCCCTTCACCGGCCAATTAGATAGTTCTGACGGTACCATCAGATTCGAGTTAGGCGGGGACAAAGTCACCAATCCCGATACGGTCGGCATCTACAACGTCGATATTGGCATCTATCCCACCGCTGACGGCACCGGTGAACCGAATGAATTGCGCGATGCTAAAGTCAGTATCAATGAAGGCTTACTCATCACCGCCAACATTCCCCAAATCATCCAATTTGATTTATCCGTCGTTGCCGTGGCTGATGGTCAAAACGTCAATGGCGCCGCTACCAATCTGAACGCCACCTCCGGTAATCGCATTGATTTTGGTAAAATGACCGGTGGCGACAATCGCATTGCTGCCCACGACCTCACCGTCGACACCAATCTCGATAACGGCTACCTGCTTGAAGTTAAATATACCGGTAAATTGTCCGGCCCAATCGATATCAATGACTTCACCGCCTCCAATGCTGATCCGCAAACCTGGCTCGTACCCAACACGAACGGATATTTCGGCTATACTACCGATGACTCCACTATTCCGAGCGGGGGAGCGGCCGACCGCTTTACTGCCAATGGCGGCAATAAGTGGGCGGCCTTCACTGAGAGCTACGCCCCTATCGCCGGATCGGACGGACCGATTACTGAAACCACCCGTTTTGGTTACCGGTTAAATCTCTCCGATGTCTTCACCCAAACCGGTCTCTACGTCACCGAAGTGATGTATCTGGCCACCTCTTCCTACTAAAAAATAGCGAAAAACAGCTTAAAATAAGGCCTTTCAGGAATTGTCTGAAAGGCCATTTTTAACCATAAAAACCTTGATAAAATATGATTAAAATGCTATAATATACAGATTTGGGAAATTATATACCTTTCTATATATAATGCCTACCAATACCAAAACAAAAATTTATGAAAATCTCATCGCCGTGGCCGGATGTCTTTTGCTGTTTTCTTCGATATTTACCGCTCAGGCCGCTGTAGAAACACCGGTGTCAACTGCCGCACTAAAACCAACCTCAACGTATAATGATGCCTTCTTTGAACACAAAGATAGCGATTTTACCATCGAGATTGGTGACAAGAATGAAAACAACAACACCAAAGTAACTTTCTCAGCCCCGGCTGAAGACAATAATCCTAGTTTGGTGGATAGTTTAATCCAATTTTTCGGTGGAGAGGAAAAGTATACAATTGAATTCGATCTAGTCGAAAAAACTGACCAAACCCGAATTGACGAAATCAGTCAGGAGATTTTTGCTGAGACAGATGCAGCTAATTGGGATCAGGTTGAGACTAAAAATAATAAAGTAAAAATCAACGACCGCATCGAGGATATCGATGTGGAATATTCGGTCATTGAAAATCGCGGCGTCAAAGAAGATATCATCATCAAAGGCGCCAAGCAAATCAGTGACACCTATATTTATAAATTCAAACTTCATCCGGATTTAATTCTATTCAAAGCCGCTCCGGGCAATTCTCTGGGCGTTCCCGCTGACACCTACTATTTCACTGACCTCGATAAAAACTATGTCGCTCACCTGTTGCCTCTGGAGATCTACGATTCACTTGGCAATACCACCGAAGACTACACCATTCAATTTATCGATAATGAAAACGACCCGACCGAAAAACTGATGACGATTACCATCGCCGACGACTGGCTCACCGACCCCGACCGCCAGTACCCCGTCATCATCGATCCGACTATAGTACATGATACCCAGGGGGAGTTTCAGGCGGGTGAGGAGAATCGACTCGAAACTACCACCGACCCAAGAGTTCAGCTTAGCTACCAAGAACTAACATCGGACGTAAACACTGTCGGTCTCTGGCATTTTGATGATGCCTGTGGTCAGACGTTAACCGACAGCTCCGGTCACGGAAACGACGGTCAGCTTGGTTCAACTAGTGGATCTGAAACATCTGATCCAAGCTGGACGACGACTAATCAAAAAATTGGCGATTCTGCCTTGACCTATGATGGTAACACAGATCTGGTTGTGGTTCCGGACGATATAAGTCTGCAACTTTCAGATAAAATGACGATTGAAGCCTGGCTCAAGGGTAATGAAAACAGATCAGTAAGTTCTAGCAAAAGAACAACCAGTTCTGTCGATAAAAATAACATTCAATTTCAAATTGTTGGCGATAAAATTTACCTGGTCTGGGACCAAAGTGACGGTACATACAACCAGATCTGGACTGGAAAAATGAATATAGATGGTACCGGTTGGAGTGCTACTCAGCGCACCAGTGGTTCGCCAAGCAAGTTACATCCCCAATTGCAGGTAGTTGGAGATAAAATCTACTACACCTTCGATTCAGCTCAAATATGGACGGCCGAAATGAACACGGATGGCACCAGTTGGAGTGCTACCAGTCGCACCTCGTATAGTAGCTCTGATCAAGAATGGCCTCAATTACAAGTAGTTGGTGACAAAATATATTATGTCTGGACATACATATACTCAGATTTCGCGCATCAAGAACTAAAAACTGCGGTAATGAACACGGATGGCACCGGTTGGAGTGCATTATCGAGAACACCTTATAATCCAGAGCGATATATATGGGAACCACAACTTCAAGTAGTTGGTGACAAAATCCATTATGTTTGGGCTACTAAATACGGGGCCAATCCAGGGGTATTTTATATAACCACCGCGGAGATGAATACTGATGGTACCGGATTTACTTATACCGACAGAACTAGCTCTTCAGGTTATATGCTATTTGTCCAATTTCAAGTAGTAGGGGATAAAATATATTATGTCTATACTGATGGGTCTAGTACATCCAATAAATATATTACTACCGCCAGTATGAACACCGATGGCACCGGCTGGAGCGAGACTCGTCGTACTTCGAATACTCCAAACAAATACCCACCTAAATTGCAGGTGATCGGAAATAAAATATACCATATTTGGTCGCAACTCGATGGAAGCTATCAACAAATTCATATTGGAGATATGAATATAGACGGTACCGGCTGGACAGAAAGTGCATTGACTACATCGTCATATAATAAATACCTTCCTCAAATACAGTTAGTGGGTACAAAAATATATTATAGCTGGGTGGAAGATGATAGCGGACCTTACCAACAAGTTTGGACAGCCACAGATGGGGCTAACTTACTAAATAAAGGTGACAGCTTCGGTATCGGTATCGATGGCTCCACATTAAAACCCTTTTTCAACGCTGGAGTTAATAGTTATAGATATAGTGCTGGGACCATTGATTATAGCAACGGAGAAATACTTACCGGCCCATCTATTTCTTCAAACTACTGGAATCATATCGCCATCACCTTAGATGCTGATAGATTAAGCTATTATTTAAATGGTTCGTATGTAACATCTGAATCCATCAATAATTCTCCTATTACCAATGAAATTCCTCTGATTTTAGGTGACGGATTTAATGGGATTATAGATGAATTTCGTATTTCTAATAACGTGCTTTCCCCTGAAGAAATCTACCATGACGCCAATCTTCGTCCTTATGGTGTTTACACTTCAGATGTAATCGACCTAAATACCGACAATCCAATATTTAATTCACTTTCTTGGGAAGAATATGGTGTTCGCACCGGCGATGGCGAAACCGACTTAACCACCGCCGGACTGGTTGCCAAATGGAAATTCAACGAAACCTCCGGCACTTCTGCCAGCGACTCATCCGGTGAAGGCAACTCTGGTACTTTAAGCAACTTCAGTTCGACCGGCAGTCAAGATGCCACCGCCGGATCAGGTTGGACAGCCAACTACAGACGTTGGGGTACTGGAGCACTAATGTTCGATGGTAGTGATGATTATGTTTCCGTCAGCGACAGCACCGACTTTGACGATTTTGTCTCGGACGGTGTAATTACCGTCTCGGCTTGGGTTAGATACAACGATACTAGCGGTTCGAGACAAATTATAAACAAACAAGACCAAGGATCCGACAAGCGCCAATTTGCTTTATATTCAAACGGCACCGATCTCAGTTTTGGCGTCAACAGCACTGGTCAATCCGGTGCCGGCTGGTCATTTGCCTCCACTGACATTTCTATTATTAAACCCGGACAGTGGTACTACGTCGTGGGTGTCAACGATGGTACAAATATTAAGCTCTATATTAACGGTGCACTCAAAGACTCGCAAACCGGACAATCTTCTATCTATAACGGTGATGCCCCAATCGGTATCGGAGCCTATATTGCCGGTGGTGCTTCAAACACAAATAATTTTTATGGTGTAATTGACAGTGCCTCCATTTATGATCGCGCACTCAGTCAGGACGAAATCCTGTCCAATTATCAAATGGGTCAAATCGAAATCCAGACCCGAACCGGTTCGGATACCACTCCTGACGATGGTGATTGGGAGGCTTGGATGCCGAGTGATTTGTCGGTGGCAGCACAGCTACTAGATCTCGACAGCGACCAGTCCAACTGGAGTTTTGATCAGACGGTTGACACATTAGCTAAAGCGAATGAGTCAGTAGTGAAAATTGAAAGCACCGGTTCGCTTCGAGTCGATCAAGGACAACTCAACTCCGACTCTGATACCGTCGCCCTCTGGCATTTGGACGAAACCGGCGGCACCGGCGCCTACCTGAAAGATAGCTCCGGAAACTCAAACCACGCTACTCCAACCGGGACTACTCTAGTTGATGGTAAATCTCGTTTTGCACGCAATTTTAATGGAACGAGCGACTATATTTTAGTTTCAAATAGTTCTGAATTAAACTTTGTCAGTCAGCCCTACACTATAGAGGCGTGGATAAAATTAAATTCCGGACTGACTGGAAATGTCTATCGTCGAGTGGTAGACAAAAGTCAGGCCGGCACTGGCAACGGCTATGGTTTGGATATTAAAGATTACTCAAACATTAGAATGTTGGGAAATACTATTCTCGATGTCACTCATAGTTTTAGTGCTGACCAGTGGTATCATGTAGCCGCTGTCTCTGATGGGGCTGGATCTGGGGAAATATATGTAAATGGTGAAATAGTAACTAGCGGTCCATATGACTCTGATAACGCTTGGACAAACACCTTGCAAATTGGTAAAGCCAGCGATACAACTTCCTATTTTGGTGGAACAATCGACGAGGTCCGCATATCTAATGTCGCTCGCACCCCTCAGGAGATCGCCGAAAGCTACCGCATGGGCGCATCTCATTATCTAACCCGGTCACTTGCTTCCCCCGAAGATTTATCATCAAATAACAAAATTTCATATTATATAGCCTCTGATTCACCCGGCACGCATATAAGTACCACTGCCGGTGAGTCGCCTTACACTAACTATCAACCTGATACTAATACAGTATTATTGTGGCATTTTGATGACAAAACAACTGATTTGCAAGACGCTTCAAGTTCAAACAACCATTCAACCGCTGAGTACCAAGGGATAAAATATGGAGTCGCAGAAGACAACTTCGATTATTCACTAAATCAATATTGTGGAGTGTCTAATGCCGGTGAAATCGATATTGATTGTCCGGGCGGAGACGGTAATTGCTATATCAAAACTAAAGAGGGGCAGGTAATACCAACTACCGACATCGATTGTGGTATAGCTCTCGAAGATGGATCAACTGGACGTGCTTACATAATGTATTCCGCCACTGATGTCACCAGTCGCTTTACCGTACACTCCCAAAATAGTAGTCATTTTGTAGCCGTGCGCTATAATAGCGGCTGGCAGTATAACAACAACAGTACCTGGACTAGCTTTACACCACAAGACACCGACATACTTATTGCTCGTGTCGAGCTTTACACAGATTATGACTGGCTGAATATGCCAATTGGGAGGTCCAGTGGTAAACTTGGCACCAGCACCGTTTTTGATTCCAATACCGACCAGTTCCAAGTTGTATCTATTTCAAACTTTCCCACGACCGAAATAACTAACGATTTTTGGATCAAAACTACTGATACCGGATCCGGTATAGTGTCTTATGCTAGTTCGGCCTCCGATAATGATTGGCTTCTTTTTGAACCCTCAAGTATTCGCATCTATCGAGGTAGTTCGTATATCGACACCGGAATCGATGTCACTGACAATCAATGGCATCACGTCGCAATTACCTGGAGAAGTAGCGATGGCAGAGCTCAAGCTTATCACAACGGCCAATATGTCTATACCGGCACAATCGGATCAGGCACTCCAATGACCACCGGCGGTTCATTCGTGATCGGTCAGGAACAAGACTCGCTGGGTGGAAACTTTGATTCCGGACAAGGTTTCGAAGGCCTTCTCGATGAAATGAGAGTATCAAATACCGTTCGTTCCGCTGAATACATTCGGCAGGCTTTCGAAATCGGCAAACGTACCCATTCGGTAACCATCGATTTTGCGGCCGATCTGGATAGTGGCAATCTGATTTCCGGGTCGGGTGACACTTCATTTACCGTCGACGCCACCGCTTACGGATTATCCGAAAAAGGATCGAACTTGTACCCTGGCGACAAGATTATCATTCGCGAAAACTATAACGGTACCGAGTATATCGCTCAAGGTACAGTCACCGCCGTTAACGAATCTACCGGTGCAGTCACTATCGACAGCTGGGATTCGGGCGGAACATTCCCTTCCGGTGGCTACACCGCCAACGCCGATGTCTTCAAGTGGCAACGCGAATATTTTGATATATCCGGCGCTATGTCTTCGCACATTGACGCTGTTGATGAATTATCGTTCCAATTTTTAGACGGCAATGTCGGACGAACATTTTGGATAGACGATATTCATATGATTGAGAATGATGGTTATCTCACCGACGAAACCGGTTCAACCATACTTTCAACACCCGCTCGCTACATCCAGTACCGCGCCATCATGACCACCACCGACCCCGATCCGACACCGGGACTCGGCCCGATTACCCTTGATTACACCGAAGGGGATCTGACCATGACCGCCGCTTCCACCTCGCAAAGCTATTTGAATACCAACAACAATTCCGCCTTTAACGTCCAATGTAACGGTGTCACTCTGGCTACCACCGGCGACACCATCACTTGTTACGGCTCCTGGAACCAGACCAACTGGTACGCCATCGATACCGCCACCAGCCCGGTTTCCAACGTCACCATTCAGGACGACGAAAATGTGGCTGGCTGGACCGGTTATCCGCTCGGCAATGGAAACGTGACCATTTATGTTCGGGGCGGAGTCGGCACCGATTACACTGACACCTTCTCCTTTGATATCGAAAAAGATGTTTCCCGTCCGGCCGTTTTATCCATCACTTCCGTGGCCGGCGACACCGCTTCAACTTATTATGACACTACTGATGACAGCTCAACATTAGTGGTTTACACCGCCGATACTGATGCCGTCAGCTGTAAATGGGATGAGTCTGATTTAACCTACGGCGCCATGGCCGACACCTGTGAATCAACCACTAATTGTACGCTTGATCTATCCGGCGAGGAGGCTAAAACCGTCTACATGCGCTGTCTCGATACTGCCGGCAACTATTCCGACAGCTCATACGTTTTAAACTATACAATTGATGCCACCCCGCCAACTATCAGTGCAATTACTTCAGTGGCCGGGGACAGCACCTCTCCATACAAAGATAATACTGATGACGGCTCCACCGCTGTGCTCTTCTCCGTCTCGGCCGACGCGGCCGATTGTAAGTGGGATGAAAGCGACTTAACCTACGGCGCCATGACTAATACCTGCAGTGCCGCGGGCAACTGTGAGCTAGATTTGACCGGCGAAGGTGCGCAAACAGTCTACCTGCGCTGTATTGATTACGCCGGCAATCCGGCCACTAGTTCATATCAATTAGACTATACAATCGATACCACTCCGCCCAATGTCGACACAATCACTTCGGTCGCCGGTGACACTAGTTCACCATATTACGACACCACCGACGATTCTTCGACGCTGGTCCTCTACACTACCGATGCGGCTGATGCTCAGAGCTGTAAATGGGACGAGTCCGATTTAACTTACGGCGCCATGGCCAATACCTGTAGTTCAACCACCAATTGCACCCTTGATCTATCGGGAGACGGCGCCAAAACAGTATATATGCGCTGTATTGATGATATCGGCAATGTTTCTACCAGTTCATATCAACTAGATTTCACGATTGATTCCACCCCACCCGAAGTCACCAGTATTACCTCGGTGGCCGGGGACACATCGGCTCCATATTATGATACTTCCGATGATAGCTCTACCGCCGTGGTTTACGCCGCTTCCGGTGACGCCGTCAGCTGTAAATGGGACGAAAGCGATGTTACCTACGGCGCCATGGCCAACACTTGTACCGATACTAGTAATTGTGATTTGGATCTGTCCGGCGAAGAGGCCAAGACTGTGTATATGCGTTGTCTGGATACTGCTGGCAATCCTTCGTCCAGTTCATATCAATTAGACTACACCATTGACGCCACTCCACCATCGATTACATCCATAACCGATATTGCTGGCGATAGTAGCGCCCCATATTACGACACTTCTGATGATAGTTCTACATTAGTCAACTATGTAGCTGATGCTGATGCCGCTCAGTGTAAATGGGATGCATCCGATGTGGCCTATGATAGTATGGCCAATACCTGTACATCTACTTCACAATGTACTTATAATTTATCCGGCGAAGGCGCCAAGACCGTTTACATGCGCTGTGAGGATAATGCCGGCAACAAAGCCACCAGTTCTTATCAAGTTGACTATACTATTGATAGTATTGCTCCTAACGTCACCAGCATAACTTCTGTCGCCGGCGACACCGCCTCTCCATATTATGACGGCAGCGACGACGGTTCCACCGTGGTTATTTACACCGCCGATGCCGAAGCTACCAGTTGTAAATGGGACGAGTCCGATTTAACCTATGGCGCTATGGCTAACACCTGTACCGACACTAGCAATTGTACTCTTGATGTGACGGGGGAGGGTGCCCAAACTGTCTACATGCGCTGTACTGATGCCGCCGGTAACGGTTCTGATACATCTTGGCAATTAGATTACAACATCGACACCACCCCGCCTGATATTTTATCCACCACTTCCATCGCCGGTGACACCGCCGCCACCTATTACGATAACACTGACGATTCTTCCACTTTAGCCATATTCACCTCCGATCCGGACACCGCCAATTGTAAATGGGATGCCAGTGCCGGCACCGCCTATGACGCCATGGCCGGTGACTGCGGCTCCGCCACCCAGTGTACTTTCAATCTCTCCGGAGAAGGGGACAAGACTGTCTATCTGCGCTGTATCGACGAAGTCGGCAACAAGGCCACCTCCGATTACCAGATGGATTACACCATTGACACCACTCCACCTTCAATTGATGCTATCACCTCCGTAGCCGGCGATACCGCCGCTACCTATTATGACACCACTGATGATAGTGATACACAAATTATATTTACCTATTCCGGCGATCCGACCGCCTGCAAATGGTCAAGCTCCGATCAGGCCTATGCCAGCATGCCCAATACTTGTACCGCTGCCGGTGACTGTACCATTAATCTCTCCGGACAGGGCGGCCACAGCGTATTCATTCGCTGTATCGATGAAGCTGGTAATCCGATGACCTCCAGCCAGGAGGTTGATTACATTATTGACTCAATCGAGGCCAACGTCACCTCCATCACATCAATCGAAGGTGATACCGAGGCTCCTTATGTTGATATTATAGAAGACGACAATGCCGACATAGTTTACACCGCCACCGCTGATGCCGTCGCCTGTAAGTGGGATTATAGCAATGACACCTATGACAACATGGATAATACCTGTGCCAGTACCACCAACTGTACCATCGATCATGACTCTGATGGCGCTAAAACTATCTATATGCGCTGTGAAGATGTGGCTGGCAACAAGTCATCCAATTCATATCAAGTTGACTTCGAAGTCGATGAATTGGTAGTCGGTGGCGGTATCAAGGCTCAACTCGACACCTCCCAACCGGAAGCCGGCAGCAATATCTTGATAACTTTCACAGTCGATATGACTGCAACCGCCGTCACTAACGGCGCGGTCAAAATTCGCCTCGACGATGAATATGATCTGTCCGCCCTGACCGTCAATGATGTGGTCGGCAGCTGTGGTGATGTCACTTTCACTAACACCGAGATAATTTATGACAATGGTATTAAAATCACTTACAACCCGTGGAATCCGGATGATTGGTTTAAAGCTTTCGCCGCCGGTGAAGACGCCATCGTCTTCCCCTTCACTGGTACTTTAGATAATTCCGATGGTCAGTGTAGTTTCACTATCGGTGGTACCAACCTGCCGGTCAATCCGGCCAGTGAAGGCGGCTATTCCGTTTCCTACAACATATACGACAATATGCAGGGCACCGGCACCCCGGTTGAATACGGTGACGGCGTGGTGCACCTCAACCATATCGTTATCGTCACTGCCACCGTACCATCTCGCTTAGAATTTGCTATTAACCCGGTCTCCACCGGTACCGTCAATGGCGCTACCATTACCACCGCCACCACTTCTGGTTATCTGGTTAACTTTGGCGGATATGACGGCGCCGATGACCGCATCGCTGCTCACGACCTGGTAGTCTCCACCAATGCTACCGACGGCTACATTATTACCGTCGAATATAACGAACCAATGACCACCGGAGTATTTACCATACCCGACTTCACCGCCTCTAACTCTGACCCCCAAGACTGGGCCACTCCGCCCGGATCCGGTAGCAACGGCTACTTTGGCTACACCACCGATGATGACAGTTTGTTCGCCGCCCCATACGACCGCTTCTCCGCTGACAAATGGGCCAAATTTGAAGCCATACCGCGAGAAGTGGCGCATGATCCCGGTCCGGTCCGCGACCAGACCACCCGGGTCGGCTATCGTCTCGAACTAAATCAATATCAGAATGTCGGTGTCTACAGCAACACCCTGATGTATATAGTTACACCGACTTACTAAATATTTTTCAACTCTAGAACGCTTCGATAATTCTATCGAAGCGTTATTCTTTTATAAACAGTTCAAAACTCAAATGTCAAAATGTCATCCCCGCCTTGAGCGGGGACCACAACTCAAAAACCCTCGTAAAGACGTTCCGGCGGAACGTCTCTAGCCGCCAAGGCGCGGATTCTCCACAGACATCATTAAACGAAAGGGGCTAAATAGCACCTTAACATTTGTGACAAATCGCAAACCGACTAGTCAAACAATTTAATAAAATCCTGAATTCGCTTCTCTTGTTCCAATCCAAGTTTTTCCAGATTGATAAAATGTTGCTCCTGATCAAATTTCTTGACTCGGGCCGAGATATCATCAGCAATTTTCTGCAGCGCTACGTCAATTTTCAGTAACTCCTTTTCTTCCTTAGAATTATTCTTGACCGCATAGTCGGCAAAATCATATTTAAAAATCTGACTGTTCACTTTCCCAAACACACCCTTGTGCAGTACTGTCTGCAAATATTTCCGACTAATTCCCACTCGACCCTCTTTCTCCAGTCGGCGCACACTGATTAATATTTCCGTAGAAAACAAAATCCGAAAATGGCGAAATTTGGCCGCCCGCTCAATCAAATCATGATCTTCAGTCAGCACCAGTTTTTCATCAAAACCGCCAACTCGCTCAAACAGTCGCCGACTAATCAGAATGCAGGCTCCACCGGCCAACGGCTGCTGACTAAATTGGGACAGAGCGATATAGTTATTGGCTATGCCATGGAGCACCTGATCAATTGGTCGATCCGATAATGGTTTGAAATTGCAGCTAGCCAGCTCCAGGTATCGTTCAAATATTTCATCCCAGCTCTTTTGTAGGAAATCCGGCGGCAACACCACGTCCGCATCAAAAAAATACAAAAACTCACCCTGCGCCGCTTTCGCACCGTTGTTGCGGGCTCGACCCGGCTTTCCACCCGGCACAATTTTTGCACCATGCTTTTGCGCAATCTGGCGGGTTTTATCGGTTGAATCGGCATCGGCCACAATCACTTCGTAATCTTTAAACTTCTGCCGTTTAATACTCTTCAGTAGATCGGGCAACAGCTTTTCTTCATTAAGAGTGGGGATAATGATACTAATTTTCATGATAATATTTAATTACTTTATACTCATTATATAGTGTCTATTTTGTAATATACTATATATAAAGAAATCAAAGTGCAAAATTCAAAAATCAAAATCACAACGCAAAACCAGATAACTGGCCGCCATAGAGTGGTATCGCCACCTTTATAAGAATTAGTTATTGATAATTGTTTATAAATTACAAATTATAAATTATAAATTGTTCCCATGGGCCTATTCGACATTTTCAAAAAAACTAAATTAACTGACAAACCTCCAGTTGTCCTACTCATACTCGACGGCTGGGGAGACGCTCACGCCTGGGGTGGCAACGCCATCTCCATGGGCCGCACACCCAACTTTGACATGCTCTGGCAGGAATATCCGCATTTCATCCTCAAAGCCGCCGAAAAGTCAGTCGGACTACCCGATGCCATGCCCGGCAACTCGGAGGTCGGCCACGTCGCCATCGGCGCCGGCAAGGTTATCCACCAACATCTATATCTAATCAATCAGTCCATCGAAGACAAGTCTTTCTATACTAATGCCGAACTGGTCAAGGCCATGCAGACCGCCAAAGAGCGCGGCTCCAAGCTGCATATCATGGGCATGCTGTCCATCGGCACTCAGGTGCACGGCAGCATCAATCACGTCTACGCATTATGCGAGTTAGCCAAACAGCACGGATTGTCGCAGGTCTATATTCATGGCTTCTCCGATGGCCGGGATTCGCCCCAGCAGGAAGGCTTCGAAAGAACTCACGAACTGGAAGACAAATTGAAAGAGCTGGGAGTGGGGCAGATTGCTACCGTCACCGGCCGCTATTTCGCCATGGATCGCAACAAGCGTTATGAACGCACCGAACGCACCTATGACGCCATGGTGCTCGGAGAAGGGGAGAAGTATAAAAGCGCCGAAGAATGCTTTGTCAAAAATTACGCCAAAGATGTCACCGACGAATATATCAATCCTTCCGTCATCGTCAAAGAGGACGGATCGCCCGTAGCTACCATTGGCGAAAACGATGTAGTGATATTCGCCAACTTCCGCGCCGACCGCACCCGTCAGATTTCTAAAGCGTTATGCAATGCCGACTTTGCTGGATTTAAAAGAAAGCAATGGCCAAAAATTTACTTTACTTCCATGGCTTATTTTTCTCCAAATTTACCCCAGAATATCGCCTTTAAAATCAAACCTAAAGGGGAAACCCTCGGTGAAGTTATCGCCGCCAATGGACTCAGTCAATATCGAATTGCTGAAAGCCAAAAATATCCGCATGCCACTTTCTTTATCAATGGGGGTCGGGAAAAACCTTTTCCCAACGAATATCGCAGTCTAATTCCTTCCCTGGAAAATATCACCTATGACCAAGTGCCGGAAATGAGTCTGGAGAAAGTGGTCAAAGATTTAGCCGGCCAAATCCGGCACAATAAATACGATGTCTATATCTGCAATTTCGCCAATCCTGACATGACCGGTCACACCGGCGATCTGTCCGCCACCATCGAGGGCTGTGAATACTGCGACGAGGGCGTCGGTTTGGTCTGGGAGGCGATTAAAAAGCAAAACGGCACCCTTATCATTACCGCCGATCACGGTAACGCCGAACAGATGGTGGACATCGAAACCGGTCGACCCGATCCGGAACACACCAAGAATCCGGTTCCCTGCATCATTGCTAGTGCCGACAATCGTTTTGTTAAAAATCCCGATATTCCTACCGATCATGTGCTCGAGCTCAAAGAGGTGGCACCGACCATATTGTCGATTCTGGGTTTACCGATGGGTAAAGAGATGACCGGCTTGCCACTGGTCAAAACCAAATAAAATATTTTGCCACATTATCCCCGAACAACGCGCACTAGTCGTCGGGGATATTTTTACTATTAATAAGATAAAATGAAAAAACTATCTATTTTATCTGATTGTGAATCGAATAATATCAATCAGACAGTTACGGAGATTCCTCTGAATCGAGACACTCAATATATCATCTACGGCGGTCAATTCTCCCAGGGAATCGGTTCTGTGCTTGAACAAATGATCGACAATCAAATCAAGGGTTCGGCCTTAATGCATAAAAAAGATTTTCGGGTTATCAGCTCTGAAAATGGTCAGACAATAATCGACATTTATGAAAAGATGCTGGCCCTTGGCAATCCGCCCAAATACGTTTTAGTAGCCAGCCGATACCAAGATAATTTTAATAGTTTAAAACTGTGCCAGCATATCGATGCCGCCCGGCGAATTAATCAGCATCCGACTAAAATATTCAGCCACAGCATAAGTTCGGATTTTAATCGTCAGGCCGAATCATGCGGCGTGGTTGACGAGCGGGTGGACAAAAGTAATCTGGATAAATTATCTTACCAACTAATGCTGGGATTGGTTTTGGACGGACTGAAAAAATAAACATTGCGCCCCCAATCTGTATAATTTATAATATTAATGCGGTCGCCTAATTCCCCCTTAAGGCGGCCGCACTTGAATTATAATCAAGTATGGCTGTTCGTTAATGGGTCGTAGGGCTATGGTTTTGAGATTTGCGCTTTGAGTTTTGAGTTAATTAAAAATGTAATTAACCTAGTTTTCGCAAAAGCATTTGCCAATGGCTATTACCCTTACTCTAATTTTCATATTAACCATCCCTCTTTTTTCCCCTCATAAATATGTATATAATTATACATAAGAGGGATTTGTTAATATTTGGCCAAATGTTTTTAATCCAACCAAAGGAGTGGATTTAATCTGCAATTTTTATAATTGCAGGCATTTTTATATTTAACTGGTCCCTAAAACATCTATTTTACATACTTAGTAACCATTAAAAACAAAATCATGGATTTATTTTGGCAAGAGTACATTTTCTACGCCGTCTCGATTTTTTCTCTGATCGTCAGTGTTTCCTCATCTATTCTGTTCCTCTACGCACTAAAAAAAGAGAAAAAATTGCAGACCCCCTGGCGTGCGTTTGGCTTCTTTTTACTGGCCATCGCCTTCTTTTTATTAATCATTGAACGAATTTATGATCCGATTGGGATTTTGGCCCTGACCATACTATTCGTCGGTTTCTACTGCATCTATCGCGGTGTTCTGCTCGAGCCCAGCCTGGTTTCTCTGGCTCAGGTCGGTAAAAGCACCTCGAAAACGGCGATTAAGTTCAATTGGAAAACCATCTCCAAGTCCATCGCCAGCTTTTTTAAAAATATCGGATATCTGGTTTCTCAGGCCTACCACAGTTTAAGTAAAGAAGCTAAGCAAAGCACCAAAAAGGGCTATCAAATGACCCAATCCGGCGCCTTGGCTCTGGCTTTTATCCTGGCGATAATAATTTTTGTCATCGTCTACTTCTTTTTCCCGACTTTCGCTCCCTCCACCCTGGCCATTCTCAGCTTTGTCTTTATTATTACCACCATTCAAGTCCAGATTAAACGTCTGCAGTCGGAAAAGAAATTATCAAAAGCTACCTACTATCAAAACCTCTGGCCGCTGCTCGGTTATGTTTTCTTGGCTGTCAGCACCTTTTTCCTTTTCCTCAATCGTTTACCCGATCTTGATATAGTATTTCTTTTCTATCAAACCCAAGCGTTTAGTTGGGCTTTTTACCTGTCAATTCTCGGTTTGTTGGTTGGGTTTATCTTCCTGGCCGTTTGGTCCTGGAACTTCATTAAACTGCGAACTTTCCTCCGCACCTATGTCGTCTTCCTGTTTTTGACTATCCTGATTTCCTCCCTTGGCTCACTGGTTTTCACCCTGCGCATTTTTACCGTGGTTGAAGATAACAATCTTAACCTCATGGCTCAGGGCGCCCAGGCTCAATATTATGTGATGACGGAAAAAGCCGATAACGCTTTATTTGTTTCCCGAACACTATCCAATGATCCGCGCGTGACTGCCGATTTCAACAATCTTGACCAACTGGAAATAGTCGCCCAAGAGTATTATGACAGCGCCGATTTGGATATCATGCGTGTCTACAACAAATTTGGCGAAGTCATTTTAAGTCCCCATGATGAGCGCGACATTGGTCGGCTCTTTAATGAAGATAAAATGGTTTCCTACGTTTTAGGCGAAAAAAGTCAGATCAAAACTTTTGACCAAGAAGCCGGCGTCCTTTCGCCCGTCATCATCGCCCGCGGTATTTACCCGGTCATGATTAACGGTTCTATCCAGGGCGCAATTGAAGCCGCTTATCGAATGGATACCGCTTTTGTCGATTACTCCAAAGAACGTACCAGTCTTGATGTGACCATTTATACCGACTCCACTCGCTCCGCCAGCACCATCACCACTCAGGACGACGTTTCTCGCTGGGTCGGCACGGAAGAAACTGACCAGGAAGTTATCTCCGAAGTGCTGCAAAAAGGTGAACTCTACAGCACCCGCCTCGATCGGCTCGGCATCGAATACTATTCCGCCTTCCTGCCCATTCGCAACACCGACGGCAATATTATCGGTATCGTTTCGGTTGGTGTACCCACATATATCCTGTTTGAGAGCACCCGCACCCAGTTGGTGACCACTTTCTTAATCGGCGCGGTCATTTCTCTGTTTGTGGCTTTCCTCGGTTACATCGCTATCCGCAGCTTTGAAAAATAAGATCAAATAAAATATTAAATTAAAAATATATCATGAAATTTACAAGACATAATTTAATCCAGTTTGGGATCTTTGTCTTCATTGCTGTGCTGGTGGTATTTGTGGCCACTGACCGCTACTTCCAGTCCGGTCTGGAGGGAGTGCGGCAGAGTGAAGTCTCATACGTTCCCATCCGGTTTAATAACCCCCTCGATTTCACCTATAGTTTTGATAAAATCGAGATTACTGATGAAGGCGCGACCTTGAGTCCATCCCATGAGAAGGCCGCCATCACCCAGTTAGATCAAGTGCAATTCTCGGCTAATAGCGACATTATCGGCTTCAAGGAAAACGCCAGCTACGGCGGCACCGGCCAGATTCGCTACCAAATTACCAACAATCTGAGTAACTGGTACTATCACAACGGCACCGCTTGGATAGTATCCAGTGGCTGCAGCGACTGCGGCAATACCGCCAAGGAGATTAATGAACACATTGACAGCTTCCCTCAACAATCCAGCCAGTTCAAGGTAAAAGCCCTGATGGACAATGATTTGTCCGGTACCACCCTGCATTCGGTTGAATTGGTGTTGTCCACCGATAAGATTAACCGCGATGATTTCATCAATCAAAGCCTTACCTTTGCTCAAGGGAATAATGATTATGCCAATATCATGTGTCAAGGCGGTCGGTGCGGGGACGACGATGATGATGACGACGATGACGACACTGACTATGTTTGTGTTTCCGGTAATTCGTTAAATCTTTATATTCCGTTCACTCCGGGAGCTTCCGGAGTTTATCCCGGTGCCGGTTCCAGCTCCGACACCGCCACCGTCACTCAGTCCAACCCGGTCTCCCAGGGATATGTCAAAGCTGACCTCAATTTCAGCGGCATCCCGACCAATTTTACCAATCCGGTCCTGTATATCCAGTTTACCGACCTGGACTTGACTGGCGACAACATCTCTTCCGGCAATCGCCAAGGCACTTTGTTTGAGGAGTTCGAATTGACTGACGTCAATGGGGGAGTCATCGCCAACTTAAACGCCGGCAGTGGTTATAATGACAATTTCAATTGGAGTCAGAGTTTAAACCAAAATCTATTCAACGGATCAAATTTGACTCTAAAAACCAAGTTTGATGCCATTGTTACTCTCACTCAAGGTAACAGTCTCTCCGTGACTAACTCGATTGAATCGATTCAAGATATTAAAATCTGCGGTGATAGCTATAGTGATCCGGGCAATGATGACGATGATGATGACGATGATGATGACGATGACGACGACTATGATTATAATTGTAAAATTGAAGGTTCGGGAATTGGTCAAAACGGTGCTACCGTATGGACTGGATCTCAACTAATAACTTTCACCAATTGGGTTCCTAAAGGTGATTCACCGGGAGAGTATGCCGGATTCACTTTTAGCAGCAACAATACAGCCTCTTATGTAGTTAAGGCCGGTCAGGATACTTTTTCAGACAACACCAATACTTGGGTGAATCCAAATGGTACGAGTGGACCCACCGTCAAGGGTATTTCTAATATCGATTTCTGTGTTAGTGGCGATGACGATGATGATGACGATGATGATGACGACGATTGCGGTGACGACGACGAGTGTTACTGGGACAAGTCTGATATCACCGTCACCGGCATTTGTGAAGCCAATGATGCCATTTTTACCATCAAGAACATTGGTAAAAAAATGAAAGACTTCAGTCAGTATCGAGTTTATCGTAATGACACTCTCGAAGACACCGGCACTTTCAAATTAAATAAAAATCAAACCAAGACTATTACAGTGGCAGCCAATGGCGACACCATCAAACTGGAAGCGGATGAACGGCCCGGTCACCCCACCACCGATTTTGAATTCGATGTGGTGGAAAATTGCGGCACCCCGGAAAACACCCCGCCGGTGGCCGTTGATGACTACGCTGAAACCAATGTCAATACACCGGTAAACATCCCGATTCTAGCCAACGACTATGATACGGACGGCACTCTCGATAAAAGTACTCTAAATTTCATCAGCTTACCCAATCACGGCACCGCAATTATTGACTTTGCTACCGGTACGGTTGACTATGAGCCGGACAGCGGTTACACCGGCAGCGACCAATTTGTATATGAGGTCTGCGACAATGATGGCGATTGTGACTCGGCTACCGTATTCATTAAAATCAAGGAAATTGAAACCAAAGGATCAATCACCGTTTGTAAAGTGATTATCGATCCTAACAATGAAGTCGCCGACGGTAACGCGCTACCCGACACCACTTTTGTCGTCCCCAACGCCCCCGCTCCCAACGGATATAGTTCAGCCGGCTCCATTGGTGATTATAGTTTTACTACTCCATTGGTATTCAATCGCGACATTCTCTATGATGATCAGGTGCTCGACGCCGAATGTTATCTGTATGAGAATTTAACTATTGGTGATTATTTCTACGGAGAGGAGCAATATAGTGACCCGGCTTCTCAATGGCAGGCCCCTCTATATAATGATCAGAATACCACTAATATATCTGATCTCAATGACTTCTTTGTATATAGTAATGAGTTATTCACTCCTGACCCGAGCGACGATGACAATCGCAACACTAACTCCGACGGACACATATTACTAACCCAGCAGCGACCCCATCGCATCCTCGTCGTGCTCAATCAATACAAAGAAACCAATTTACCGCCAATTGCTGAAGACGATTTCGCCAATACCCCAGTCAATACACCAGTTGAGATAGATGTTCTCGACAATGATAGTGACCCGGATGGCACGCTTGATATTTCCACTTTAGTAGAAACCGTTCCGCCCGACCATGGTCAGACATCGGTTGATAATGTCACCGGACTAATCACCTACACTCCTGATCAGGATTATACCGGTACCGATACCTTCGAATATCAAATCTGTGATGATGACGGTGCTTGTGATACCGCTATTGTTGAAATCACCATTGAACCAGGAGAACCGGAGAACGGTTCGATTACGGTTTGTAAGATTATCATCGACGAAAACTACGAGGTAGCCGACGGTAGCGAATATCCCGGTCAAACTTTCCTTATCCCCGGATTGCCCGCTCCTGACGGCTATGAAGCCGCCGGCCAAATTAACGATACTCCTTTTACCACCGCTATCACTTTCAATCGGGATATTTTATATGGCGACGAAACCTTCGACGCCCAGTGTTATACATATAGTGATCTGGCCATCGGTGGTTATTTCTATGGACCGGAGGAATTCCAAAATCCCGGTTCCATCTGGTATCCGCCTTTATACAATGATCAGGACACCAGCAACATTTCCAATCTGAATCATTTCTACGAATTCAGTGGGGAAATATTTACCCCCGATCCTAGCGATGATGACAACCGCAACACCAACTCGGACGGACACATTGTCTTGACCGAGAATCGACCCCACCGCACCCTGGTAGTGCTAAATCAACACAAAGAAAGCAATCTGCCTCCGGTCGCTCTTGATGATTTTGCTGAAACCGAAATGAATGACCCGGTGATTATCGAAGTGCTCACCAACGATTCCGATCCAGATGGTAATTTGGAATTCTCCACCCTGGTCGTCACCGATCCACCTGCACATGGCAGTGCGGTCGAGGATACCGGTTTGGGAGTGATTACCTACACGCCCGACACTGATTATGTCGGCACGGACGAATTCAAATATGAAATCTGTGACAACGATGGGTTGTGTGATGAAGCGACTGTCTTTGTCACCATTAATCCACCCGAACCGGGCGATGATGGCGCCATCACCGTTTGTAAAGTCGTGATCGACGCCAACGGCAATATTATTGATGGTAATGCTTATCCCGGTACCGAATTTGTGGTTCCCGGCGTGGAAGCTCCGGAAGGCTATGAGGCTGCCGGCGTTATTCCCGACAGCACTTTCATCACCCCGATTGTTTTCAATCAGGATATTATTCTCGGTGACGAAGTCTTAGACGCCCAGTGTTATACCTATTCCGACCTGGAAATCGGTGGCTACTTCTACAACCAGGAGATATTTAGTGACCCCGATAATATCTGGGAAGTGCCGCTATATAACGATCAATATAATACCAACGTCAATACCCTGGCTGACTTCTATCAGTTCAGTGGGGAACTATTCACTTCCGGCACTGGCGATGACGACCAGCGCAATCAGAACTCTGACGGACACATCATCTTGTCGGAAAACCGGCCGACCCGAACCTTGGTGGTACTCAACCAATACAAAGACGATAATCTGCCACCGGTAGCAATTGATGATTCCACCAGCACCCCGTTTCAGACTCCGGTTGAAATCGACGTGCTCGATAATGACTACGATCTCGATGACGGCCTCGACCCGAGCACGGTTGAAATTACCAGTATGCCGTCCAACGGCACTATTACCAACATCGACCCGGTCACCGGCAAAATTACCTATCAGCCGGACATCGGTTTTGAGGGTGATGACACTTTTGAGTATAAGGTCTGCGACTTCAGTGGCCTGTGTGATACCGCTTTAGTCACCGTCACCGTGCAGGAGCAGGATGAAATAATTTGTCCGCTGCAGCCCACCGAAGGCCGCATTATTATTGATTTTAGTGGCAACACTATTCGGGCCAACAAGACCGAGGACCAGGCCATGGAAGGTCCGGTTGATGCTAATATCCCGGTCGGCACTTATGATATCACCCTGGTTTCATATGATACCCACACCACTAAACCGCCGCAAAATCAACCGAATGAACAGTATTATGTGAAGCTATTAGACGACAACGGCGATCTGCTTGGTATTACTTCAACTATCAGTGATCTGCCGGCTGACCAAGACTGGCTAGTGGAAATGGTTGACGAAGATTACGAAATCACCGAATTCGTTGATCAAATTCTGGCTTATCACGCCGTCTGGCAGACCAGTAATCCTAATTCAATTGTGCCCGTTTGTGCCGGCTTTGATTACCAACTTCCGCCCAATCTGCCTCCAATCGCCGAAGATGATTTCGAGACCACTGACTACGAAACTCCGGTCACCATCGACATCGTCGACAATGATTATGATCCGGATGGATATCTAGAGTACAGCACCATTACCATTACCAATCCTGCCTCGCATGGCACCCCGTCCATTAATTTCGGCAACGGCACAGTCCTATATACCCCTGATCCCGGCTTTTCCGGCACCGACACTTTCGAATATCAAATCTGCGACAATGATGGCGATTGCGATGATGCGCTAGTCACCATCGAAGTTGGCGAGCCGGTTATTCTTATCCCGCCGGTAGCGGTTGATGATGAAGATTCCGGGCCGCGGCAAACCTTCCCGATTGACGTCCTGGCCAATGATTATGACGTTGACGGCGTACTGGTGCCCGGCACCCTGCAAGTCATTGCCGACCCGGCCAATGGTATCGCTGTGGTGGTTGGTGGCATTATCGAATATACTCCGCTACCCGGATTTGTCGGCACCGATACCTTCGACTATATAATTTATGATAATGATAACTTGTCCGATACCGCCCGCGTTACCATCAACGTATATAATCTCCCGCCGATTGCGGAGGATGACTACGCTACTACCGATGAAGAAACACCGGTTTCAGTCTTCATTCTCACTAATGACGACGATCCGGATGGTTTCCTGGTTCCGACCACCATCAATATCGAATCAGACCCCAGCAACGGTATGGTTTCAGTTGACACTCTGACTTCCTCGGTCGTCTATACTCCCGACCCCGGCTTCTTCGGAACGGACGAATTTGTCTATTCCGTTTGTGATAATGATGGTGCCTGTGATACCGCTACCGTCTATATTGACGTGACCGAATTACCCAACGAACCGCCGGTCGCCGTCGATGACGCCGAGACCACCGAATATATGACCCCGGTTAATATACCCGTCTTGGATAATGATTATGACACCGACGGCACATTAGACGTTCTCACTCTCAGAATTATCACCCCGCCGACCGACGGTGATGCCCAAATCAACACTCTTGATGGCACGGTTGATTACACTCCCGATGCCGGTTTCTGGGGAGATGACGTCTTTACTTATGAAATCTGTGATAACGATGGTTTGTGCGACCAGGCTCTGGTAGTGATTACCGTGCTTGAGCCGCCACCACAAAGTGAAAAAATCATTCTAACCAGCATATGTTACGTTGATGAAGACGGGGAAGAGCTTGGTAAAATGCGCTTGCGCAACCCCAACGACTTTAACATCAGTGTCGAATGGCAAAAATATCCGGGCGCTTGGCAAGGACCGGTGATTGCTGTTGGTGAAGAGGACACTTTCTTCTGGGTCCCGCATCCCGGCACTATTAAGATTCGCTACACCCTGGATGGTGAAGAAGTTCAATCAGTCAAAGCCCAAAACAATGAACCCTGCAGCACCCCACCGGAAAACGATCCGCCGATTGCCGAGGATGACTTTGAAATCACCACCAAAAATGTGCCGGTAGATGTCGATGTATTGATTAATGATTCCGACCCGGACGGCACTCTCGATATTTCTTCTCTGGAAAAAACCAGTGATCCGACTAACGGCAGTATCGTCGTTGACAATGTGCTTGGTCTAATTACCTATACTCCCAACCTTGATTACGTCGGCGATGATCAGTTTGATTATCGAATCTGCGATGACGACGGCGCTTGTGATACCGCCACCGTGTTTATCACTATTGAAGATGACACTCCACCGGAAAATCCCGGTTCAATCACTATTTGTAAGATTATAGTCGATGCTGAAGGAGAAGTGGTTGACGGCTCGGTTTATCCGGAAGTTGGTTTCACCATTAATGGCGCCACCCCGCCGAGCGGATATGATGCTGCCGGTGTTCTGCCTGCTACCACCTTTAACACCCCACTGATATTCACTACTGATATCCTATATCAGGACGAAGTGGCGGATGCCCAATGCACCACATATAGTAACCTACCGATTGGTAATTACTTCTACAGTCAAGAAAGTATCTCCGGGGGAGGGGATAACTGGTTTGATCCGTTATACAATGATCAAGTCAGCACCCCGGTAGTGACTTTAGATGACTTCTTCGCTTACTCCGGTCAACTGTTCACCCCCGACCCTTCCGACGATGCCAATCGCAACCAAAATGCTGACGGACACATCGTATTGACCAACAATCGACCGGCCCGCACTCTGGTGGTACTCAATCAATACGCCGCCATTAATCAACCCCCGGTAGCCGAAGATGATTACGCTTACACACCCTACAATGTCGCGGTTGACATCGGTATACTCGACAACGATTATGATCCGGACGGATACCTGGTCACCAACACCATTACCATTACCAGCTTCCCGGTCAATGGTAATGTGACCGTCGACTTGGTTTCCGGTGTAGCTACGTATACACCCAATAGCGGATTCTTCGGGGAAGATAATTTTAAATATCAGGTGTGCGACAATGATGGCGCCTGTGATGATGCCAATGTAGTCGTCGAAGTCGGACCACCGAACACCCCGCCACCGCCACCGCCACCTCCTCCACCTCCTCCACCTCCTCCACCTCCGCCGCCACCTCCCCCCCCACCCCCCCTCCCCCCCCCCCTCGCCCCCCCCCCCCCTCCCGGCGCCCCC
>Ga0180430_10000053_pt1 | contig 130111 bp, 113 predicted proteins | sample SS_ome_9_FD_132999 | JGI IMG/M metagenome (GOLD analysis project Ga0180430, IMG submission 132999) | Hypersaline lake sediment archaeal communities from the Salton Sea, California, USA - SS_1_S_2 metaG | ecosystem: Environmental > Aquatic > Non-marine Saline and Alkaline > Hypersaline >...
CAAGTCCAATTGAAGCTAGCACAGTAGAATTCTTACTAATAATATTCTTATCTGCATCTGCAATCACTCCAAAATCAACAAAAGCAAGAGGCTGAAGTCTTGTGCAATTCTTTCTGTAGATTTTCCAAGGACGAGCGCGAAGTTCATTTTTTATTAAAACTCCATTATCACCGATCACTTCATTTTCATCATAACCACGAACAGTATAAAAACCTCCTAAAGAGAAAGCCTCTAAAGGTAGGAGTTTTTCAGTTGAAAATTGTCCCTTAGCATTCAATAACCAAGCCCACCCCTTCCAAAACTCTGTGTACTCATCTAAGAATATTTCTCCATAAACATAGTCACTTTGTGCCCCAGGTCTTTCTAATTCGAAAATACTGGTTTTATTGTAAGCGGTCATATCACCAGGACTTAAAAATAATGTTAGTCCAAAGGCTGTTTGTCCACAGAAAAAAGATTTTTTACCTCGATACCCTAAAACAAATTGAGAAATATCGAACTTCTTGTCAAAAAGTAAGGTGTTTGCAAAAGATAAAAAGTTATTTGTTCTTTTAAATTCATATCCTACAAAAAAATCTGACTGTAACGAGTTATAGTTGTAAGGGATAATATATCTCCCTGTAACTCTCCATCCTCTACCTTTTGAAGATACATCTATTTCTGAAGGACTTGCAATTGTATAAGCTCCATTTAATTCAATACTTTGCCTATTTCTAAACCTGTATACATAAGCACCGGTATGTGAATACCATCTATTAGAATTTGAAGATGTAACAAATAGATATCTAAGTTCATGATCAAGAGAAAAAAGATTACCAATATTTGCACCAGCAAAATATCTTGAATTTCCTCCAATGATATTTCCGGTGTTTTCATATCCACCAAATGCACTTAACGGGTAATGATCACAAGTTTTTAAAAGTACATCTGTATAGCCTGGTTTTTCTCCAGGTTTATATATCAGTTGAGTGTCTAAGTATGGATTACTATTAATCCACATAAGATCATTTAACATTGTACAGTTATTGATAATCTGTCCAGGCTTTGTTGTTATCTGTTCTTTAATTTTGTCATTTGAAAAGTATCTAGCTCCCTCTGCTTTTACTGTTCCAAGCCTTCCCTGTACAACTAAAACTCTTAAAACACCTGTAGTGATATTTTGACCAGATGGCATATTGACAACTACAAACGAGTAATTGTGTTTTTTGTAGTAGTCAATAATCTTTGTGCGGATAGTTTGGATTTCTTTTTCAGTAATCTCCTTACCAAGAAAACCTTTCATGATACACATAAAATCTTGCTCATCCGGAATAAAAACATCCTCTGTTTTTATTCCAGAAAAATTAAGCTCACCATTTAATTTAACTGAATCATTTTCTCCATAAAAAATAAGACCTTTTAGCCTTCTAATAAGAACTTGATTATTAGAATCACTTTCAGCAAAGAGAAAAGAAATACAACTTAAGAGCAAACAAATATACGCCTTCATATGCTCATGTTATAAAACATGTAAATTATAATTAAATATTTTTTAATTTTTTTGATAAACTACATCATCCATAACAAGATAGTATTTATCTTCTTTATCTTTTTCCCAATGACAAGAAGTTGGAAAAATTGACATTACATGGTTTGATAAAAAATCAGATACAACAGAAAAACTTGAATCTCCACCCCGAATAAAATAATCAAATTCCATCATGGAAAAAAAATCAGCCAAAACATTTTTGTCGTGACTATTATTCTTTCTAAAATGAAATGAAATATTATTTAAACCTATCCATTTTTCAATACGGGAAGCCAAGCTTTTCGGATTGGGATCATCTGTAAATAAAAACAAATAGATCTCTTGATGATCTAATACCTCAGAAAGTTTTTTTATCTGATCAATATAATATTGTTCAGGAGGAAATTTTAAAGGACAAAAAATATCTGAGAATTTTTTCTTTGGTGCAGTTGTAATCTTTGTTAAGCGGTTTGTAATTTTGTATGTTTGCTCAGAAAATAACGACTTATCATACCCTCCTCCATTTCTTAAATGCACTGCAACCGAAATTACCTCTTTAGGTGGTTTAATCAAATCTAACTCTTCATTAGGATAGATAAGCTCACGAATTTCCTTATAAAATTTTTTATCTCGTTTCATTTTCATTAACAATTCCCATGATGGGTAGGGAGTATAGGAAACAAGATAGTAAGCACCATTATTTTTTTTTAATAAAGTTGGAAAACCAGCTAATAAAATCTTATTAGCTCTTCTTGGGATTTTTTCATAAAAAGTTTCTTTCTCCTCTATCATAAGACCTTGATAAAAAGAATTAGGAAGGACATTTAAAGGCAATCCTGTTTTATGAGAAATCCATTTAGCCTTTACATAATGTAAAAGCTGATCACCTAGCCTTCCATAGTAAGGAACTAGATAGATTTCACTACTGCCTTTTGGTGATGAGTAACAAGTAGTAAATGAAAAAATTGTAATTAGAAATAGAATAAAATTTCTCATATAAACTCCAATAGCAAACGAAAATACATCTTAGAAAAATTCAATTCAAGAAAGAGATTAAGCTGTTAGATTTTTAATAGAAAAAAGGTTAAGATTTTTAAAAAATCAAAAGAAAAAAGGTAAGTTTTGTCTTTAAATCCTAAACAATTAGAAGCAGTAAATCATATTGAAGGTCCACTATTAGTTTTAGCAGGTGCCGGCTCTGGTAAAACACGTGTTGTCACACATAGAATTGCCCACCTAATTAAATTAGGAACTCCCGCTTCAGAAATTTTAGCAGTCACATTCACAAATAAGGCTGCAGGTGAAATGAAACATCGGGTACAAGAACTTACAAGTGCAAAGGTGATGTGTCTTACTTTCCATAGCCTTGGAGCTAGAATCCTTCGAGAAAAAATCACTTCTTTAGGCTATTCCAAAGACTTTACGATCTACGATGAAGAAGACACAAACAAACTTGTAAAAGAGTGTCTACTACAACTGCAAATCAAACCTGAAAAAGGAACCATTAGATCATACAAAGCTGCAATCTCCTCTTTTAAAAATGATCTTATAGAACCTCATCAAATTGACTTAGATACCCTAGAAGATAAAAAGATATATAATGTCTACCAGATGTACCTTGAAAAGCTTAAAAGATGCAATGCTGTAGATTTCGATGATCTTTTATTTCTTACTGTTAAACTTTTAAAAGAAGATCAAGCAGTAAGAGATGAACTACAATCTAGATGGCAATTTTTACTTGTTGATGAGTATCAAGATACAAATACCTCCCAATATGAATTAACAAAACTTTTATCGCAAAAACACCAAAACCTATTTGTAGTTGGCGATCCAGACCAATCAATTTATTCGTGGAGAGGGGCTCAATTTCAAAATATCCTAAATTTCGATAAAGACTATCCAAACGCAAAGATCATCAACCTCGAACAAAACTACAGAAGCACAAACACAATACTTAAAGCTTCCAATGCAGTAATTCAAAATAATGAAAAACGATATGAAAAAAACTTGTGGAGTGAGCTTGGTGATGGAGAAAAAATTAAACTCATCTCTTTAGAAGATGAAAAAATGGAAGCTAAGTATGTAGTTTCTAAAATATTAACTCATCAAAAACTAAATGGAATCCCTTTAGATCAATCAGTTATTTTCTACCGCACAAATGCTCAATCAAGAGCTTTTGAAGATGAACTTCTATCTAAAAATGTTCCCTATGTTGTTATTGGAGGGTTATCTTTTTACCAAAGAAGAGAGATCAAAGATGCTTTAGCTTTTTTAAAAGTAATCTATTCTAACAGTGATCTAATCGCTTTTTTAAGAACCATCAACCTCCCTAAAAGAGGCCTCGGACAAAAGACTTTAGAAAAGCTTACAAAAGCCTCTCAAGAACATAGAACAGGGATTCTTAGCTTTTGTATAGATCTTACAAATGACCCTCAAAATAAACTCTTATCAGCAAGACAAAAAGCAGGTCTTTGTGACTATGTACAAAAAATTCTTTCGTTAAGAACTCGCGTATCTATACTTTCATTAAGCCAGCTTTTAGATGAAGCTCTAATGGAAATGGGCTACTATGACTATCTTAAACTTGATCAAGAGTCTTATGAAGATAGAAAAGAAAACTTAGATCAGCTCATCGCAAAAGCTGCAGAGTTTGAAAGCAATTCTTTAGAACAGTTTTTAGAAGAGATCTCACTAAAATCTTCTGCTGATACTTCAACAAACACGCCTTCAGTTAACCTAATGACCCTTCACCATGGTAAAGGGTTAGAGTTCCCTTTAGTTTTCATTACAGGTCTTGAAGAAGAACTTTTTCCTCACGCAAGAAGTAAGTATGATCCTGAGAGTTTAGAAGAAGAAAGAAGGCTTTTTTATGTTGGAATGACAAGAGTCAAATTGCTTCTTTATATTACATCAACCCAATCAAGATACCTATTTGGTTCCTATAAATGGATGTGCCCATCTAGATTTTTAAGAGAAATCCCTCAAGAATTTTTAGAAGAAACAGGATTACACACTCAAACAGAGCATTCAGGTGACTTTCTTCCTGGGGATAGAGTAGTACACAAAGACTTTGGTGTTGGGATGGTCCAAAAAGGGTATGAAACTTCTATGGGTAAAACCTATGAAGTCTACTTTGATGAGGACAATAGTACAAAAACTTTAGTTGCTAAATATGCAAAGTTGGTTCCTTATAAGCCTTCTGATTTTTCTTTAAGTTGAAAAAAAGCATTAAGAACTCTTTTTACAGTAACAAATTTTTTCCAGTATCTATCCCTTAATCTAAATCCTGAGATATTAGGTATCCAAGAATATGGAACTACCACAACCCCTTCAGCCCATGAAGGTCTCCATAACTTAGAAATACGCTTTCCTCTAGTTAATGTTATTGTTGGAATCCCTAAGGACGAACAAAGATGGCCAATACCGGAGTCATTACCAATAAAATACCCTGATTCATATATAAAACTTGCAAGCTGACCAAGATCAATAAATAAAGGACATGAAAAATCCTTTTCTAAAAACCCATACCCTTTCTTTTCTTCAGCACTCATAACAAAAACAGGTTCATAACCTCTTTTTTTAAGCTGTAAAGCAAGCTTTACATATTTTTCAATACACCAATTTTTTCCCTCACGTGAGCTTGTTGCATGAAAGCAAACCCGTTTTTTATGTTTTTGAAACTCTAAGTGCTCAGGAACTACAAAACCAACATATTTTGTTGTTTTAGATAGATGTAGCATTCTTTTACAAAAAAGCTCCATGTTATCCACAATTGAAGTAGAAGGATCAAACATACAATCTTCATAAAAAGGTTGATTTCCAATATTTCTAGAAAAGCAAGGATTGATCACTGTAATCTTTTTCGAATCTATTTTTTTTCCTTCTTTGATCAATTTTTTAGTAAAAGGATCTACTTCACAATAAACTACAAAAATTCTTTCATATTTAGATAGCATTTCATCTATTTGATCAATCTCATAACCATTTTCAATTTTGAAATGAGGTAACCAAGACTGCAGCTGATTGCATATTCCTTTTTGATACATGGTCACTTCCCAACCATTTAGCTGCAGGTTGTTTGCCAGGATCATTGCTACAAGTCCATCACCTAATCCATTTCTTGCGATAATCGCACCTTTTAAAAAACTCATATTAACCACTGCTTTTTTATCCTATTCTTGCATCTTCTTATCTTTGATCTCAAGAAAGAAGGCTCTTTGCCTAATAATTAAATACTTACAACCACTAGACCTAAAAACAAACTAAAACACGAAATTTAATTAGTTTAATTTATCTTTTTTAAAAAAAAGTAATTATTTATTAGTAAAAATAAAACAATAAATAATAATGGATCGTTTTTTAAAGCTACTTCCTAAACAGTCATTACAAATGACACAAGAGCTACAAACAGCTTTATTGATCCTATCTTTACCAATTAGTGATTTAGAAGAGTTTTATGTTAATGAGATAGAAAAAAACCCCTTATATGAAGCTGTTTATCATAAAGGATTAGTAGGTTATGAAAACACCTATGATCAAACAGAGTACAAAAACTCATCATATGAAAACTTAATTTTTCAGGCAAAATGCGTACTTAATGGAAAAGATAAAAGCATAGCAGAAAGGATACTAAGTCATTTAAATGAAAAAGGATTCTTTGTTGGTCAAATTAAGGAAATAGCTAAAGTAGAAAACACTACATACAATCACGTAGAAAAAATTCGAAAAATTTTACATGAATTAGAACCTAAAGGTGTTGGAACATATAACCCTAGGGAATTTTTTCTTTTTCAAATAGAAGATAAAAACACTCTTATCTATCAAGTGATTGATCTATATTATGAAGATCTACTCAACCAGAGATTTTCAAAAATAGCCAAAAAGCTTAAAACCACAAAAAAAGTTTTACAAAAAGAGATAGAAGAAAAGCTTAAAACCTTAAAAATCTTTCCACTATCCTCACAAGAAGAGGTTATCTGGACAAGACCTGATATAACAGTAGAAGATCAAAGTGGAAAACTCCAAATCCTAATTAATGAAGAAGGAGTATTCCCTATAAAGCTCAATGAAAAATATGAAAAAATCCTAACAAACCCTTTATTAGAAAAAGAGGAAAAAGCTTTTTTAAAAAAAGCTTTATCTTCAGGTAAATGGCTGATTAAAAACGTTCAAATTAGAAATAAGACTCTTATCGAGCTAACCAACCATTTAATCAAAACGCAAAAACATTTTTTTCTAAACGGACAAAAACCCACTGCCTTAACTATAAAAGATGTTGCAGCTGATTTAAACCTTAGCTATTCAACGGTTTTAAGAGCAATAAACAATAAAATTATTCAAACACCTTTTGGTCTTTACCCTTTAAAGTTCTTTTTTAATAAAGGTGGAGAAAGTGGCAGTGAAGCTTTGGATAAGCTAAAAACAATTATTTCAAAAGAAAACAAACTAAAACCATTTACTGACCTTGAGCTTTGTAATGAACTACAAAAGCAAGGGGTTGAAGTTTCTAGAAGATGTGTTGCAAAATACCGCAAAAAGCTTTTAATTAGTTCCGCTAGTAAACGTAAAAAGTTTTAAAGATTCTTTTCTCTCTTACTATTTGGGAAGGTTCATGATATTATATCTTTCTAAAATAAAGAAAAAAGATGATTAAAAAAGTTTTGTTATCACTTTTAATAATACCCACATTATTAATTTCAAATGATTCTGGAGAATCATTTACCTACCTACATGCAGGTGGATGGGGACAAGACAAGCCCTATGGAGCAAATCTTGGCATAGGCAATAGAAAAAGACTTGGAAAAATTGGTTATGGATATTCAGCTGACGTATCTACTATATTACATATACCCATAGTTGCCTCTGGAAAAGGTGAGCTATTATACTTTTTGAGCTCAAGCTCTAATAGCTACTACACTGGAGTTTCAGGTGGGCTTGGAACTTTATATTTTCCTAATGATGGAATTTTTATCAAACAAGGGTTTTATCCTGTAATCACTAGTGAGCTACTACTTGGAAAACAAATGATTGATGCTGATGGAAAACATAGTTTTGTAAATGTAGGTATAAACCCATTATTTAGCTTACAAGCTATTGATGATGGACAAATAATATTTCCTACAATTGCTGTTTCATATGCTTGGGAATATTAAACATAATTCGGATTTACACCAGCATAACCTGTCATTCTTTCTAAAATACTAATTGGAGCATTTTCAGGGTTAATAAGAGCTGTTTTAGGCACCAGTAAAGTTTGCTCCAAGGCATACTGACCAGATAGTGCTGCATGTGTTACTTGGTCAGTAAAAACCATCCAACATGAATTAGGAGGAAAAGACCAGCTATCTTTTTTCTCATTTTCTTGGTAAGAAGTATCTTCTTTAAGATAGTGATGAAGTTTTAACATAAACTCATCATATGGAGAACGAAGTGTAACAGGGATACCTGCTTTTAAAGCTTTTTTCTTACTTTTTAGTAAAAGCTGATCAAGAATTGTATGTGTCACTTTTTTAGGTAGACCTATCTTAGGACCAATTTCATATACAAGCTCTTGAAAAGTTCTTCCAGTAATCCACTTTCTTGGCTCCTGAGGATTTATATTTGTAAAAAATCTTAATATTCTTCTTCCATGCATCGGTCTGGTTGGAAAGGCATCAACATGTAAAAGATCATTTCTTGCTCGAAGCCTTAAGTCTCTTCCCTTTTCTTGAAATGGTCTAAAACTTGTGTAGTCTAAAACCATCTCTTCTTTATATGGGCTTAAGATAGCTCCTAAAAACTCTTCAACAGAGTAACAATAATTTTTTAAAATGTTTTTAAGCTTAGATCCATCTTTACTCGCAGAGTTTGTAATGGCATCTTTTTTTGGTTTATAAGCAATGTTTTTTCTGTTTTTTGCTCCAGTTTGTTTTTGCTCAAGTAAATAAGCTATATCATCTTGAGGAAAATTAAACGGAATTGAAGGAAAAAAGATGATATTTCCTTTTTCTAACTCTAAACACATCTTTAGAGGATCTACATTTTGTGCATTTTCTACTGTAATTTTTTCAGACATCATTTACCCCCTTTTAAAATATGCTAGGTCAATCATCTTCCATCTTAACGATTTTTCCTTTTTTTCATTTACATATTCTATGATTTTTTCTGGCTTTAGCTTTGAAAAAAGCTTGATTTCACTATCAGACATCCTAAATAAAGTTGCTCTAACACTTTTTTTTACCTTTAAAACCTTTCCAAGGTTTTTGGCTGCCCTTCTAATCGTTACCTTTTTTCTTATTAACCGAAAAAGACCTAAAGACAAATAGCCAACCGTACATATTGAAGATAAAAGATACACAATATCTAAAGATAAAAAAAGGCTAACCATTGAAATAAGAACAAACGAAAAAAATACTAAAACTTCTTTTTCATCTTCAATAATAGGACCCAAAGCTGCTCTTAATTTGGAAGATGATAGAATATACGCAAAGATTTCTTCATTTTTTTCATCAAATCCCATTCGAGCTAGATGAGCAAGCTCATGAGTTAAAATTTCATCATGGTCATAAAAAAAATACTTTTTTTTCTCTAGTTTCTTTCTTAACTGTAATATCCCAATAGAAAATTTATTCTTATGTTCATAGATCCAAGTACAAGCTCCTTGAAAGAAATAAAGGTCCTTATCACTGTAAAACCCAACAAAATAATCTGGGGCGATATCAAAAGTCTTTATTAATTTGGCATAAACCCAATCCATGTTCTTTTGACCAATTCTATTGGATAAATCATCGTTTTTTTTAAAAAAAAGACCAGGATCGTTAAAAAATTTTTCACAAAAGTCGATCCTCTGATAGTATTGTTCGTTTGACTCATATGGACCCGGTATTAGGCCTCGTTTATTTAACTTGAGCAGCTTTTCATCTGAGATCATGAAATTAGGGAGGTTTTTTAAGTTTAAATTAGCAGATATCTAAATAAAATAGAATTTTACTTTTTATTTAAATTGATTTTAGTATTTATATAAAGTAAGATTGTTATTGTTATTAGATGTCCTTTTTATTAAATAAAGATTATGAGCAAGAAAAAATTAGTAATCGTCGAGTCACCTGCTAAAATAAAAACCTTAAGAAAGTTTTTAGGGCCTGAGTACGTATTTGAATCTTCAATTGGACACATTCGTGATTTACCTCAGAAAGATTTTGGGGTAAATATTGAAAAGGACTTCGAGCCAACATATGTAACCATGCCTGATAAAAAGGATGTGATTGCAAACTTAAAAAAGCAAGCTGCAAAAGCTGATGTTGTTTACCTTGCTCCCGATCCCGACCGTGAAGGAGAAGCAATTGCTTGGCATATTGCACAGATCTTACCAAAAGACACACACACTTTAAGAACTTCATTTCACTCTATTACTAAAAACGCGGTTACAGAAGCTATTGAGAATCCTAGACAGATTGATATGTCTTTAGTAGATGCTCAACAAGCAAGAAGAATCCTAGATAGAATGGTAGGGTATTCAATATCACCTATTTTAACTAGAAGAGTAAAAAGAGGAAGATCTGGAACATCTGCCGGAAGAGTACAATCTGTTGCTCTTAAATTTGTGGTAGACAGAGAAAAAGAGATAGAAGCTTTTGTACCAGTTGAGTACTGGACATTACGAGCTTTTTTATCTGATGATGGAAAAGAGCCTTTTGAATCTTATCTTCATTCAGTAGATGGGAAAAAAGTAGAGAAAGAAAAGGAATCTGGCTACTTAATCAACAATGAACAAGTTGCTCAAACTCTTTTTGACCGTGCTAAGCAAGGAAAATACACTCTTGCAAAAATTGAGAAGAAAGAGAAGAAGAGAAACGCTCCTCCTCCATTTATTACATCTACTCTTCAACAAGAAGCTGCAAGACATTATGGATACCAAGTATCTAGAACTATGAGCATTGCTCAACAGCTTTATGAAGGTATAGATCTTGGTAGCGCTGGTGCAGAAGGTTTAATAACCTATATGCGTACAGACTCTGTACAAATTGCTCCTGTTGCATTAAATGCAGCTAGAAAGCATATAGAAAAAGAGTATGGGAAAGACTACCTACCTGAAAAAGCTAATGTATTTAAAAGTAAAAAAGCTGCCCAAGAAGCTCACGAAGCAATTAGACCAACAAATCTAGCTCATCCTCCAGAATTAGTAAGAAGTTACCTGACTGAAGAGCAGTTTAAAATTTATCTACTTATCTTTAGAAGGTTTATTGCTTCACAAATGACCCCTGCAATTTACGATACTGTTAGTTACGACATTAATACAGATAATGGTCTTATGTTTAGAGCCAATGGATCGGTATTAAAGTTCAAAGGTTACTTACAAGCTTATGAAGAAAAAACTGATGGAGCTACTGAAACTGACCAGCTAACTTTACTTCCAGAGGTGAAAGAAGGGCAGGAACTATTTTTAAAAGATCTGACAAAAACTCAATCCTTTACAAAGCCCCCTCCACGCTATACAGAACCATCGCTTGTAAAAGAGTTAGAAAAATCTGGTATTGGTAGACCTTCTACCTATGCCTCTATTATGAATAAGATTCAAAGTAGAGAGTATACCACTAAAGAAAACAAAGCTTTAAAACCTACAGAACTTGGAAAAGTGATTGCTGAAATGTTAGAGACTAACTTTAACATGATCATGGACGTTGGATTTACAGCTGAGATGGAAGATGAGCTAGAACTTGTTGCCGAAGGCAAGAAGAAATGGCGTAAACTTATAAAAGAATTCTGGGATGCCTTTTCTCCATTAGTTGATAAAGCAGAAAAGGAAGCTGTTGTACCAAAGCAAGAAACTGACCTTGTATGTCCTAAATGCCAGGGTAAAGTACATAAGATTTGGTCTAAAACTCGTTACTTCTACGGATGTGAAAACTATCCTGACTGTGACTATACAACAACAGATGAAGCTTTATCTTTTAACAAAGAAGATTATGACCCTGACTTTAATTGGGATCAAAAATGCCCAAATTGCGAAGCAGAGATGACACTTCGTCATGGAAGATTTGGTCCATTTTTAGGTTGTTCAAAATATCCTGACTGTAAGGGAATTGTCAATATTCCTAAAAAAGGAGAAGAAACACTAAAACCTGAAGATCGTCCTGACTGTCCAGCAATAGGTTGTGATGGTAAAATCATGATGAGAAAATCAAGATTTGGAAAAACTTTCTTTTCTTGTTCCAACTACCCTGACTGTGATGTGATCGTAAATGATCTTGATCAACTTACAGAAAAGTATGTGGATCATCCAAAAACAGCATATGTAAAAAAGACAAAGAAAAAAGCGACAAAAAAGACTGCAAAAAAGACAACAAAGAAAAAAACTACTAAGAAAGCTACAAAAAAAACAACACGTAAAATGCCATCTTACAAACTTTCAAAAGAAATGGCAGCTGTTTGTAAAGAAGACACATTAACTCGTGCCGAAGTCTTAAAAAAGATCTGGGAATATATTAGAGAAAATAACTGTCAGGACCCAAAAAACAAAAGAATCATTGTTCCTGACGAGAAACTAGCTCTAGTATTTAAGACTAAAGAACCAGTAGACATGATGAAAATAGCAGGCTTTATTAAAGATCATCTAATTAAGGAATAACTCCTTTTACAAAGCTTTCAAATTCTCTAGAAAACCTTTTGCTAGAAAATTTTTCTGCTTGCATTCGTATTTCTTGCCTATCAAATTCCATATTTTCGAATTGTAAAACGGCTTTACGTATTGCATCTGGACTACTTTTTTCATAAAAAAGCCCAGTTTTTCCATCTAAGATCGTTTCTAAAGCTCCACCTTTACCAAGAGCAATAACAGGAGTGCCGCAAGCTTGTGCTTCTACAGGAGTAATCCCGAAATCTTCAATTGAGTTAAAAATAAAAGCCTTTGCTTGTTGTAAAAAACCTACAAGCTTTTCATTTGATACATGACCTAGTATTTCAATGTTACTTGTAGCGATTTTCTTTATGATTTTCATGTTCGGACCATCTCCTATTACTAAAAGCTTACGATCCAACTTTGAAAAGGCTTCTACAACTTGTTTTACGCCCTTATATGAGACTAATCTTGAAGCTGTGATATAATATTCATCTTTTTTCAAACAAAGCTTAAAACGATCAATATTTACAGGGGGATAAATCACTGTTGCTTTTCGTCTGTATACTTTCTCAATTCTCCTTTTTACAAATTCAGAATTAGCAATGAAGTGATCTACTCTGTTTGAAGATGCGACATCCCATTGTCTCCATTTGTAAAACAATTGCTGAAGAATCCATTTCTTTATTCCTGAATAATCTTCTAAATATAGATGAGAAAGATCCCATATATATCTCATAGGAGAATGACAGTAACAAATATGTGTTTGATTAGGTGAAGGGATAACCCCTTTAGCCACGCAGTGAGATGAAGAGAGAATAAGATCGTATTCAGAAAGATCAAACTGTTCAATCGCTTTAGAAAAAAAAGGGGAATACAAAGTGTGCTTAGAGAAAACACCAGGGCATTTTTGCAAAAAACTTGTGATCACCTTCTCATTTGAAAATAGGGCATTTTTGAATGATTCTTCATTATAAAATAAGGTATAGATATTTGAAGGAAATATTCGGTAGATTTCTTCTAATACACTTTCTGCACCAGCAAAAACATTTAACCAATCGTGAACAAGACAAGTTTTCATAAATCAGATAGTATACATTCTTCACTAATTTAAACAGACCACATCAATGTCGAAAATCTCTCAATTCTTTATTGTATTGTGCTTTTGTTTGATTGAACTTGACTCAAAGATTGAATCTATAGAAAAATTTCCAAAACCACTGAATTTAAAAACAAGTGTGATCATCCCTTGTCACTATTCTCATTTTTTTCTTTTATATGATGTTTTAGAATCCTATCAAAATCAAACAGTGTATCCAGATGAAGTTGTAATATCCTTATCAGAAGTAAATAAGATACCTAATCAAGCTATTCAAGATTTACAAAACCGTGATTACCCTTTTCAAGTTACGATTCTAACAACAAATAAAAAAAACTACGCTGGTGTAAATAGAAATATAGCTTGTAGCAAAGCTCAAGGCGAAATTCTTACCTTACAAGATGCAGATGATCTAGCGCACCCTCAAAGGGTAGAGATACTTAAGTATCTCTTTGAAAATTTTGATCTTGATGTCATTACACATGAAATATTTTTTGATTCTAATGAAATTCCAATGTTCACTTTAGACGAGCTTTCTGGTGTAAGAACTTATGATTGTGATTCTTTCTTTGAGATTGCCTGGCCAATTGGTAGCTGTATAACATGTTTTAAAAACTCTGTATTTAAACAAGTACAATGGACAAACAAGAAAACCGGTGAAGATGTGGAGTTTTTAACAACTGTAATCAAAAGAAGCTTCCAACACTTTTATCTTAAAACCAAACTTTATATTTATAGAAATGAACTTTCTTCATGGAACAGAACATACCAAAACCAAACGTATCCATTTAAAACTTCAGAGACAACACTTGATCTAGTTTATCAATATTTTTTAAGGAGTAACCAATGATGAAACATGTATGCCTTATTTTATGCTTCATATTTTCAATAAATGGACAAACGATTATTCGTGGAGATGAATTTAAGAGTTTTTCAGATTTTATTGTTGAGCCTGGAACAAGATTCAACCCAAAAGATGTATTTGCAGGTTCTATAGTCTTTGTAAAGACAAATTGCTTAAACTCGTTTTTTATAAAAGATTATCCTAAAATCGATCACCCTTTTATTCTTGTTTCTCATGAAAGTGATAAGCCAAGTCCAGGTAAATACAAAAAATACCTTAATGATCAAAAGTTCCTTGCATGGTTTGGTCAAAACCCTTCTATCATTAATCACAAAAAATTCTTTCTATTCCAATTGGGATTGCAGATGAAAAATGGATTCATGGAAATTCAGAAACTCTTACAAAAATCCAATCAACCGATATTGATAAAACACAACTCTTGTACCTCAATATTAACGTGAACACCTATCCAATTGAACGACAAAAAGTGTTTGATATGTTTACTGATAAACATTATTGCCTAACTGCATCTAATAGAAATTTTGAAGAATATCTAACAGATTTAAAATCATCTTGTTTTGTTTTATCTCCCCGTGGCAATGGTCTTGATACTCATAGAACATACGAATCTATTTTAATGGGAGCTATTCCTATAGTAAGAACTTCAGAGCTTGATTCGTTATTTGAAAACTTACCGGTTTTAATCGTTCAATCTTGGGAAATGATTACAGAAGAATTTCTACTAGAAAAATACGAAGAAATTTCTAAAAAAGAGTACTGTCTTGATAAACTATATTCCTCTTACTGGAAAGAAGTGCTAAAAAAGAGCCTTGAACTGTAAAGCTGGTTTACAGCTACTGACCAAGTTTTTTTAATTCCAACTCTTGGTAATGACGAAGCTCATCACGCAACGAAGCTGCATCTTCAAACTTAAGTTCTTTAGCAGCTTCTTGCATCTGTTTTTTTAGAGATTTAATTTTCTTTTCGATTTGATTTAAAGACATTTCTTCAGCTTTATCCACAAGCTTTTCTGGAATCTTCTCTTCAACCATTCCAAATGTCTCTTCAACACCCTCAATCGCTTTTCTTTTTACTGTATGAGGTTTGATATTATTTTCTTCATTAAAGGCTTTTTGTATCTCTCTTCTTTGGTGAGTAATCGCAACACAACGATTGATCTGATCTGTTTTTTTATCAGCATACATAATTACACGACCATGAACATTTCTAGCTGCTCTACCACAGGTTTGTATTAAAGCTGTTTCACTTCTTAAAAACCCTTGCTTATCTGCATCTAGAATCATTACTAAAGAAACTTCTGGGATATCAAGTCCCTCTCTTAATAGATTGATTCCAACAAGCACATCAAACTCACCTTTTCTAAGGCCGTTGATAATATGTATTCTTTCTAGTGTATCAATATCTGAGTGTAAGTATTTTGCTTTGATTCCTATTTCAGTTAGATACTTTGTAAGATCTTCTGCTAGTTTTTTTGTAAGTGTAGTAACTAACACTCTTCGATCTTTTTCAGTTTCTATACGTATTTCTTCTAAACTATCATCAACTTGCCCTGTTGCCTTTTTTATCTCAATAATTGGATCTAAAAGACCTGTAGGCCTAATGATTTGTTCTATAACTTCTCCTCCAGCTTCTTCTATTTCAAAATCAGCTGGAGTTGCCGATACGTACACAACTTGGTTAATCTTATGATACATTTCATCAAAAGTTAACGGTCTATTGTCATAAGCCGAGGGTAGTCGAAAACCAAATTCAACAAGAGAATTTTTTCTTGAGCGATCGCCATGATACATAGCTCGAACCTGAGGAATTGTCTGATGAGATTCATCTACTACAAGAAGATAGTCATCAGGAAAATAATCAATCAAACAAGAAGGTGGATCTCCCTCTTTTCTCTTACTAAAGTGTCTTGAATAGTTTTCAACGCCCTTACAAAACCCCACTTCTTTGATCATTTCAAGATCATATTTGGTTCTTTCATCAATGCGTTGTTTTTCTATTAACTTATTTTCTTCTTCAAAGTAGGCTTTTCTTTCTTTAAGCTCATCTTTGATCGTTGTTAACGCATCAAATCGCACTTCTTCTGGAATCACATGGTGAGATCCAGGATAAATGCTTAACCCATCTTGTCTATGAAATACTCTTCCAGTTAAAGGGTCAATCTGACTTATCCTTTCAATTTCATCTCCAAAAAACTCAATGCGAAAGGCTACATCATCTTCGTAAGCTGGAACAATCTCTAAAACATCTCCTCTTACACGAAAATTACCCCTGGCAAGGTCAAACTCAGATCTTGTGTAATGAAGCTCTACAAGGTGCATTAAAACGTCATCTCGAGCAATTGACTGACCTGTTTTCAAATGCAAAACCATCTTGCTGTAGTAATCAGGTAGACCTAGACCATAAATACATGAAACAGATGAGACAATGACAACATCTTCTCTTTCGATTAAAGATCTAGTTGCAGAAAGTCGCATCTTGTCAATTCTATCATTGATCTGCATGTCCTTTTCAATATATGTATCAGACCTTGCTATGTAAGCTTCTGGTTGATAATAGTCATAATAGGAAACAAAATACTCAACTGCATTGTGAGGAAAAAATCCTTTGAACTCCTGATAAAGCTGTGCTGCTAAAGTTTTATTATGAGCTAAAATCAAAGTAGGTTTTTGAACTTTTGAAATCACATTTGCCATGGTAAATGTTTTTCCAGAACCAGTAATCCCCAGAAGTACCTGAGATTTTCTTCCTTGCTTAATCCCAGCACTTAACCTTTCTATAGCTTCTGGTTGATCACCTTTTGGACTGTATTCTGATTCAAGCTTAAACATTGGTCATTGGTAGATATGAAGTAACTAAGTATTTTAAATACCCCAATTCCTCAGCAATGTCTATCAGAATTACTAGAACACCAACAAGAATAATGAAAAGCAATGAAAGCCTTCCAAGTGCAGTAGACCAAAAGCTTTTTTCTTTAAGCTTCCATGTCATTAGCGCCGGCATAATTACAAGTAATATCACAACAAAAACAGCTGCGTACTGCAAGGCAAGCATAAACCCTTTTTCATAAAAATAGACGAAAAATAAAGGAGGTATAAAGGTTAATAGACAAGAGCCCAACCTACCTAAGGAATCTTTTTTGATCTTAAGTCCATCTCGTAAAAAGCTAGCTAAACTCAATGAAACCCCTAAAAATGAAGTGATCAAAGCAAAAAATGCAAAAAATCGAGAGGTCGTTGCAATTACAGGACTTTTAATTACTTGCATTAACGGCTGAGTACTAGCCTCCCCATTTAACCAAGCTGCTGCAAGGCCAATTTCTCCATAAAGAGGCACAGTTCCAAGAATCAAAAACTGCCAAAGTATGTAGATAAACAGAGGAATTAAACTTCCTACAAACAATGTTAAAGATAGTTTTTTTCTATCTCTTTCCATGTAGTTTGTAAGGCTAGGAATGATAATATGAAAACCATACGATGTAAAAAGTAAAGGCACCCCTACGATAAGCGCTCTTACATCAACATGAGCAAGAAGCCTATAATCAACATAGGAGGGTAAGAAAAAAGCTATGATAAAATATGTAACAATTAGTCCTAGAATTAAGAGTCTATTAACATAATCTACCGTTCTAGTACCCAAGTAGATAAACACACCAAATATTGCAAGTAATGGCAAGGGGGTTACCCAATCAGAAACTTCAAACCCTAAATACTGAAACACATCAGCAAAAATTGTTTTACTACCTGCTATGTATGCAGCTAAAAGAGAATACAGCAATAGCAGGTAAGTTACCCATGAAACAACTTTACCAGTTTTTCCAAGGGTGGTTTCTGCCATAGTAACTAAATTAATTTCTCCGGGAATAGCCAGATTTACCTCTAAAAATAAAAAGGCAGTCACTAACATAAAAAACCACACAAACCCTAGTAGAAACAGCGATGGGGTAAAACCTGCAAAAGAACACATAATAGGGATTAACAACATACCTCCACCAATAGAGGTACCAGCAACTAGGAGTGTTCCCCCTACAAATTTATTTGTATGTAGCATAGAATTATGTTTGTTTAAGTTTTTCCATTTTTTGGACTTTTCTTTCTTCTTGATCTACACGTCCAAGATCGTATCCCTCATAGTCTACGAACTTAAAGAAACGCTCAAAACAAGGAATTTGATCACATACTTGTCTTGCCATTTCTTGTGCAATAAAGCGATAGGTCGGATGACCTGCTGGAGAAGAGCGTAGCTCACAAAGCCATTGTAATGCTCTTAAATTTATATGGAAATACCAGCGTATATTACAAGCCATTGGAACGACATATTGAGCTTCTTCTGGAAGTTCTTCAGCAATTTGATCATAAGCTTGCTTTGCTCTTTCAATTGCTTCAACATATTCTTTTTCCATCTCTGTTCCCTTAATTTCTTGTGGAACATAGTAGCCATAGTCACATGATAACATTTGTCTTTCTTGTGTAAGCATACGATGGCGATGTAAATCTCTATAAACACCAAAATCAGACAGAATTTCAAAAGTAAATTCCGCATGCTCTAATGCTCTTGGAGATTTATGCCTTCTATTTTCCCTATAATTTGCTGCAACATCTAAAATTCTTAAGATTTCTTCTTCAGGAAGTTTTGTACAAAACTTCTGTAGATCGTGCAAAGATGCTGTAGAATGAGAAAACAACAGAGCTCCTGCAACTTTTTTAGGGCTTTCAGGATCAAAAGAAACAAGTCTTACCCCAGGAGTTTTGTTTTCCTCAATTTCTGGAGCATAGTTATCAGCTAATATTTTTAAGTCGTTATCCATTTGCTCAGCAAATTGGGTGAATGTTTTTTGATACTTATGAGTTGTATCAGCTCTTCTAATAAAAGAAGGGATAACCTTCCCAAGCTCTTCATGAGATTGCTTACCAATATCTTGTAATTCTACAAGATTATGAGAGTTTAGTCTTTGAATGAGAGTTTCAAAAAACCTTCCATTTCCAAATACACCCATGTCAGTCAAACTACTAGCTGGAAGTAATCCTCTTAAACAGTCTAATACCTTAGCGCGTAAGGCAGCTGTATAAGCTGCTTTTGATATGTCATGTTCTTTTGGAAAGCTTTGTTCTATTTTTTCCGTTAGAGGGGGGATAAGCTTACTATAAGTTTCAAATAAATGATTACAAGTAGATAGATAAAGCTCTCGGTAGGCAGAAGTCATTAAAATGGGCTCTCTATAATAAAGATATTCCCCATTTACCTTCTGATCAAAATAAATATAACGAGTTGATTTTTCTAAAGGAGATCCGCCAATTCTAGCATCTTCAATAGCTTTTGCAGCTAGCATAGAAACACCTTCTATCGCTAGATGAGCACCACCAAGCTCTCCAATTGAATCATCACCATATCCATCTAAAATTCTGTCGTAAAAATTTTGTGCTTTTTTTATCGCTACAACTTTTTCTTCCGCACTTTCTTCGCTATCATCACCAGCAATAGATAAAAACGCCGTGTTTTCATTTAGAATAAACTCTTTTAATAATAAAGCTCTAAGACCTAGTGAAGATCTTGAATATCGAGAAAAAAGAGCACCCTTAATAACTTCTGGTAAATTCTGTAGGACAAAAATATTTTTTGAGGTGTTCGTGACATACTTTTGCAAAATTTTACGTTGATTTTCTGAAAATTCTTCAAAAGATTGTTCCATAGCTACCTCTTGCTTAAATCAAACTTTGAGATTGCCATATTTATCCAGACAATTTCAAGTAAAAAGGTTTTTTAGAGGATTTTATAAAGAAAATAAACCACCTCTTTTTTAAAAGAGGTGGTTTATTAAAGAAGAAAAATTTAGTTACCAGCTATTGTCTTTTTCATAGCCCATGTTAACTAACACTTTACCGTATTTGTCTTTAAATAATTTTTTGTTTTCTTTAGAAAAGTGCTTTTTCCAAGCTCCGCTTTTACCAGATCTGAAAGTATAAGAAGAACCAAAAAGGTCTTTTGAAATTCTTTTATATACAGCTCTATTAAATGGCATTCCAATAAACGCAGCAATTTGTTCCATAGCTTTATACTGAGCTTCATTAGAACCACCACCTTTTGCGCCGACTAAGTCTTCGAACCTTACAACTAAGGTATTTGGTGATTTCATATAAGTTAAAGATGGACCAAATTGATAGGTATAATCAAATGGAGGGATAAAAGTGCTATTATTTTTTTTGTAATAATCAGGAGTAAAGCTATAGATAGAATCTGGTACTTCTTGATTGATTAAAGAAGCAATTTTTGAATTAATAGAAAGTCCATCCCACTTTTTCAAAAATGTTCCATAGTCTTTTACATACCAGTCAACCCACTTTGGATGTTTAGTTTGCATTTTCATATCAAATATTTTTGGAACAAAATAAGAAGCTGAGATAATGATATCTCTAGGATCACGCACCATCATAATCTTTTTATGGTAGTAACCATTTCTAAAAGAATCAAATTTCTCTAGATATGGAATATGTCCAGATCTTACAACAGTACCACATGGAAAGTTAATCTGTTCAGCGATAAACCTTGCATCTACTTCCTCTTTTATTTTTATATATTCTTTAGCATTTGTTGCAGAAAGAAGTTGTAAAAACTTTTCAATTAAATGAGTGCCTGATTTTCTCATAGTAATTAGATCAACTTGCTTGCTATCCCTATATCGAGCAACAAGAGCGTTGTGAATTAGAATTCTATTTTTTTCAGTAAGCTGTTTAACTTCATCTGTAATTCGATCTTTAGTTAAAAGTACATTACAAGCATTTAGAGCTTCATCTAATTTCCCCATTCCAGCAGTTGCTTCTATATATGCTAAGATCATTCCAAAGTCATACATCCATCTTTCAACAAATAGGATATCGTTTGGAATTGGAGTGTTTATCGCACCATTTACAATAAGATAAGCCATAGTGTGCTCATTTTTTCTAAGATAGTAATTGGCAAGTTGATAAATAGATTCAATTCTTGAAGGACGAAATCGATAAGCTTCTAAATAGGCTTCTTCTACTAGTTTTGGATCTTCATTAAGTTCATCTAACATTTTTCCTATTTCGTATTTACACCAATAGACTTCTTCATCCCATCCACCCATAGCAATACGTTTTTTATAGTGCATAATAGCTTCTTTTAGCATGTTGCAATCACGGTAACTTTTACCTAAGTAAAACTGATATCTTGAGTTATTAGGCTCTTTTTTTACTGCTTTTTCTAAAACCATAGCATCGTTGTAGTACTTATTAGGATCACTTGATCTACACCCTTCCATACTAATGATGTTATAAATACCAGGTAAAATTCCTTGACCTGTAGGGATTTCACAATCTAAAAACTCATGTAATACCCCAACCCATTTCCAAGGTAGACCATCTTTAACAAGTAACTTTCTATAATATCTTGTTCCTATATGCTCACAGGTAAATAAATACGAATCTTCATTTAGCTCTGGCATAACAAAATTTTCTGGGATAACAAGCTGCTCGTCAGCATCTATAAACAAGATGTAATCTGCTTTACCTTTTGCAAGTTTTAAAGCTTCATTTCGATTGTGCTCAAAATTTTTCCAGGGCCTTTCATAAAGCTTTCCCGGTATATTTTTCATATACTTTTTGATAATAGATTGTGTTCCATCTTTTGAACCAGTATCTACAATTATCCAATGGTCAATAATCTTAGAAAGTGATTTTAAGCATCTTTCGATCACTTTACTTTCGTTTTTAACAATCATATTTAAACAGACAGTCTGTTTTTTGCTTTTTGATTTAACACTCTTTTCTTTTGCAAAAAGCGTAAATGAAAAAAGCAAAAACAAACAAAAGAAGAATCGTTTTCTAAACATAAAAATAGCCCTCAGGTGTACTCCTTAATAAGATAAGTTGTATAACTAAAGAAAAATTTCTTTTACAGAAAGTTTCTAAAAATCATTCCCGAAAATAAAATATTTATTTACATTTGTTGCCAATTAAACTCAAAAAATCAGGAGTATTCTATGAAGTTTTTTTCTAAAGTTTTTTTATTCATCGCTTGACTACAAATAAACCTCTTTTCAGAATTAATTTATACTAACAACATAAATAATAATATAGTTTTAATCCTGGACACATCAACTAATGCAATTATAGAGACGGTTTCTGGTTTTAATTTTCCATTTTATTCATTTTATAGTTCACAAAATAATATCCTATATGTAGCTGATTTTGGTAATGATCGAATTTTTCAAATGAATACATTAAATAATGAAATCCTTTCAACTACCATTAGCGTTGGCAACGAGCCACTAGGCTTGGTTGTCGAACCAGACGGAAGCTTTCTTTATGTAGCAAATGGAAATGACGATAATATTTCGATAGTAGATCTGGCTGATAATAGTAGTACTATTTTACCTGTTGCCGAGAGACCTGCTGAGATGGTTATTAACCCAGATGGGACTCGTATATATGTCTCTATTGGCTCTCCTAGTAACAATGTAACTGTTATAGACACAAGTACAAAGATGATCGATACAACGGTTTCTGTTGGCAGTGATCCCTTTGCGATGGCTATTTCTCCTAGTGGAGATTTGGTATATGCAGCAAATGAAATTGACAATACTGTTTCTGTTATTGACACATCTACAAATATGGTTATTGCAACAGTTCCTGCAGGAAATGATCCCTCAGGTCTCGCAGTTACTCCAGATGGAAACTTTTTATACATAACAAATCAAACTGATGACACAGTTTCGATAATTAGAACTTCTGACAATACAAAGCTTCCAACAACTATTTCAGTAGGAAACGGCCCTACTGGAATAATAGTCTCTTCAGACGGTAGCTTTGTTTATGTTGCCAATTTTGATGATGATACTATATCTATCATTAAGACGTCTGATAATACTGTAATTGATACTCTTAGCGCTGGAGACAGTCCTGTATTCTTCTCAAGAGGGCCAGAAATTTTGACTACACAAAGCAAAAATATTCATAATGTCTTTCTGACTCAAATTGATATCTTTAATGAACTAACCTGGACAAACCCAGCTTTAGATCCTGGGTCCGTTTCTAATTATAAGGTATTTAGGGACGCAAATCTTACAGATCTGGTAAATACCATACCAGTTACAGGTCCATTTGTAATAGAAGATCATAATCTAAGTAAAGATTCATCATATACATACTATATCATTGCAGAAGATAGCAATGGAGCCACTATCGCTCAAGCTGTAGTAACTATACAAACCTAATATTAAAAAGAGCTTCTTAATTTATAAGAAGCTCTTTAATCTATAATTCTCTTTATTTATTAAAAACAAAAACTAGACAAATTAATTAACTTACTTTGTTAATCATTTGATAAGAGCGTATTTATATTTTGCGTGTTTTAATATTTTTATGAGAAACTATAATGAACAAAACTATTTATAGTATTCTAATCCTCTTAGCTTCATTTTGTTCAGTTGAAGCAAATGAACTACTAGTAGAAGGGAAGATTGCCTATTATTATCCCACTGACTCAACAACAAGAGACATCTTTGAAAAGTGTGGTATCTACTCAATAGAGGCATCATATGACTTTTGGTGTAGAAAGCTTTATGGCTGGGCATCGGTGGGTTATTATTCAAAAGAAGGACAATCAATTGGTGATAACACAGATACTAGAGCTACTATTGTTCCATTGGGGTTTGGGCTTAAATATCTTTTTCAGTGTGGGTGTTTAAAGCCATATGTTGGAGGAGGAGTTTTATTTTCTCATTTAGAGATACATGTAATGATTCAGAATTTGTTCCAGATAGAAGTAAATGGGGAACTGGTGGAGTTTTAAAAGTTGGTCTTTTCTGGTTTGTAACTCGTTGCTTTTTTGTTAATTTTTTTGTGGATGCTTCATGGACTACAATTGATTTTTCTGATGAAGATGGCACATTAGGAAGAAAAGCAGATATATCAAATGTAACTCCAGGTGTTGGTCTTGGTTGGAGATTCTAAAAAGGGTTTCTTTCAGAAAAAATCGTAGGATACAGCCTTTTACCTGTCTCTGCTTTAGCTCCAACATCTCGTAGCCAAGCAGACATAGCATACCCTAAATTTCTTTTTGAGCTTTTATAAGAAAGAAGCTCTAGTGGTATTGATAAACCTACTCCTTTGTCAAAATAGACATCTCCATTTACATGATCATTGCCATCTGTAAATGTATACCAAAAATAGACTCTTACTCCATTACAAAAGTTTTTACCAGCCTCTATCTGCGCTCCTTTATCTCTTGCTAAAAACTGACCAATACTTAGTTTTGTATCGATTAAGAATTTTGGATAAAAATAATAAAGATCTAGAAAATACTGATAAGCATAAGGAAAAGAAACCTCTTGGGGACAATATCCTACATACTTGCGTATCTTGCTTGTAAAGCCCATTCCATAATAGCTTCTTTTCTTAAAGACTGCTCCTTCAATTCCAATAGCAAAATTAGAAGAGACAGGGTAATAAAGAGTCTCAAGAGCTATACCTGCATATGCTGGCTCAAAATAGCCCAAAGCAAGCCTTGAAAAAAGCCCTCTTGAAAGATTAAACCCTTTTTGAAAGTAGAGCTTTTCTAAGTGAAATGAACTAGACTGCATGTATAGAAGTCTATCTGTTCTTACATTAATGATTTGAGAAGGGTTTAATTTATCACAAGCACCAAGATCTTGCACACTTGAGCTAATGGTATAACTTGCTAAGATCTCATAGAAAACCTGGTCAAATAGATAGCCTTGTAAATCCGCAATTAAAGAAAGATCATATTTGATCTTTCCTTTTGTAGACCCAAATAAAGTTCTTAGCCTAGGTCTTGCAAGAAAATTCCATACAGCTTTTTTTCTATCATAAAGACATTGTCCACAAAAAAAAGAGTCTACCTCTTGTCTTGGAGCTTTTTCCCAAAGCTCACACTGTGTAAGTTCATCTTTATCAAACAAAAGTAGATCTTTTGTTTGATAGGTATACTGATGAATATTTACTCCATCAGATTCTATAACAACAATTACTTTTTGATAGTTATTTGGAACTAGCGCTCCAAGTAACCTTTCTATTCTTTTTCTTACGTCACATTCTTTTCTGTAAGTTTGATTAATCACTTTTAACCAAAGACAAGCTCCTTGCACTTGAACAGAATATAGATCTAATCCCTGACAAAGGAAAGATAGAGCAAGCTCTTGAGCAAATCGCTTATCTTTTCTTATTAGACCAAGAGGTTCATGATCTATAGGTGTTGAATAGTAAGATGGATCTCCTCGCTTTCCTAAAAGAGGCTCTGTTTGTCCAAGAGGGTATTTTAAGTTTAGTGAATAAGCTACATCTTCTCCTCTAATTGAAGAGACTTTTAATGAGAAAAAATCCTTAAATGAATAATTTAACCCAAAATTTATAGGATACTTAACATTTCGACCACAAGGATGCTCATCTTTATGGTTTTCATAATCATTTGCATCATACTCTGCGATTAGTGAAAGATTCTCTAATCTTTTATCTATTTTTCCAAAAGGGCTGAAAGAAATGCCACCAAAAAACCCGTTAATCCTCCCGGTTCCAAATCCCAATGAACCTTCCAAGCAGTATTTTTCAAACTGCTTGGTGCCTACTACGTAATAAGAACAAAAGCGCTTGGAACCAAAAAAATCAACAGCTCCAACTACAAGCTCTGGTAGGTAGTAAATACAATCTTTTTCGTGCAAAATCGAAAATCGAAAATCACCTGTTCTATCAGCATCATCTCCAAAATCTTTTCCAAAATAAGGAACATCGACTCCTTTAAAAACCCAGTAGTTACCATTAAGCTCTAGTCTATTAAATGGCTGAAATGAAAGAGAAAAGATCTGATACGGAGGCAAGTTTGCATACATACCTTCGATATAACCAGCTTGCCTCATTCTTGCAGAAGGCATTGTTAAATAGCCTCCCTGCAAATTGTAGTTTGAGTTATAGGGAAGAGATGCAAATGTTGTCTGAAAAGTTAAAATCAGAATAAAAAGTAAAATACTATTGCATCTTATAAAACTGATCGAGCTTTTGTTCAACAATAGACACCATTTCAATTTTACTTGGACAAACAAAAGATGCGAGAGCAAAGTCTTCAGGAACAACTTCGAGTAAACCCAGCTTTACAGCAGTTTCATAATCTTCGGCAATTAATGATTTAATTAATAAAACAGTAGGTATATTCATAGGCATAACCTTGTCATACATCTCTGAGTTGATAAATGCTCTTAGCTCCCCATGTTTTTTATCTGTAAATGAAACAGGCCTCTTATTTGAAAGAAAAGATGCATAAGCTCTAGTTGCTGTATATTCCTTTCTAAAAAAGCGTAGAAAGTGCAAAAACTTCCTTTTTTCTTCATGTCTCAATACAGATAAAGTTGTATCAAAAAAACCTAAATAATCATCAATTGAAACTGGATGGCCGAATAGGGGATTTCCTGAAATTAAGCGAGTATTTTGATCAATTTCTTCGTTTAATAACTCTTTTATACTTATTCCAGCATCTACTTTATAATATCCTATTTTTTCAGGATTAACTGACCCGCCTATGCTACACACTCTTTTAAGGTAATGAATTTTTTCTTCCAAAAGATGTCCTATAGCAAGAACTTCAACAACACCAAGAGTCCAAGCAATATCATCTACTGATACAATTGGATCAATATGATGAATGTGAACAGAACTTAATCCAGATGGATGAGGACCAGAAAATGTATGCTTGTTCACATCTATTGCTCCAGTAAAAGCTGTTGCCTCTTCATTTTCATCCATGACAAGATGAATATTTCCATCTACAAGCTCTGAAAGCAAAGATAGCCCTTGTTGAAAGGCTTTTTCATATCCCTCAACCTGTAAAGAGCATGGCACTGCAAAAGGATAAGATTCTATCGCTCGAACAAAAATTTTTTTAGGGGGAGTATCTGCTCTTGCGATAAGGCCAAAAGGACGCATTTGAATGCCCATTAAAAGGCCTGTTGAATTAAGAAATGTAAGTATCTTTTCTTTTGATGAAATATCAAAAGACTCGTATTGATAATGTTCCTCAGATTCTTTTTCTATGACAACTGTCGTAATTGACCTTTTAAGACCTCTTTTTATTTCTTTTACCTTTCCAGATGTTGGACTAATGCAAACTCTCCCCAAAACATCTTTATCTTCTAATAGAGGCTCACCTTTTAAAACCGATTCACCCTCTTTTTTTAAAGGTTTTAACCTTTGCAAAGGAAGGGATTGGATATCTAAAGCAGTTAGTCCTGCAGAGGTGATTTCTCCTTTAAAAGTTTCTGGTTTTCCTTCAATTGGGACGTTGAGACCTTTTTTAATTTTAATTTGCATGACAATACCTTAAGGATGAATAAAATAAAGGTATCTTGAGATATGATTTTTTTCAATATTAAGAACCTAAACATAATCTAAAACAAGGCTTTCAATATCAGATATAGAACTCACATCTATTTCAGAGTTATTTACGAGCCTTTGCATAAACTGATTGTTAACTATTTGTCTTATTACTTCAGCTCTAATGAAAGGATAAATAGGTGTTTTTTTTAGTGCGATAGCTTCTGCTTTAGATATCTTGATCCCTTGGATATCAAGGTGATCAAACTGAATATCTTTAAACCGGGATAAAGCATTCACAGACAATTGAGGGTTGTCAGAAATAGTTAACCATTCTATTGAGTCTCTATTAATATACTTAAACCCCTTATCAGTGATTTGCTTACAATTAGAAATGCTTAAATTTGTTAATTTTAATTTGTAAATCTTCTTAAGAGCTTTATCCGAAAAGTTTGTTCCACCTACACTTAAATATCTCAAAGGTAAACCTCTTAAGAGAGAAAAACCTAAATCTGTGAAATGTTGATTGTTATAGATCACTAAAACAACTAAAGGAAGTTTATGAATACTCAGAAGATCATCATCGGTTAAATTCTTACAACCACCAATAAATAACTCTATTAACTTTGTATTTGAAAGATGCTTCAAACTTCCAGAGTTTAATGGAACATGGTTCAAACGCAAATACTGTAAGTTGTTTTGAGCTATATACTTTAACCCTGAACCTTTGATATTTTGACAATCATTTAATATTAAGATAGAGACTTTGGCTTCAGATAGAGTTTTCAAACCTGCATCAGTTATCTTGCAGTTTTCCAACACTAATGCTTTTAGATTTTTTAGTTTTTTAAAGTCGATACATTCAAATGTTTCAAACTTTGAATTTGATAAACAAAGAATTTCAAGGTGAGCAAAGTTAGATACATATGCTAACCCTTTTGGGGTAATATATGGGCAGTTTGATAAATCCAAAGATTTAAGATGAGAACATTTTTTAGCTATCGCTATTAAATCTCTATCTGTAAAAGACCTTGTTGGCTTTAATTTTTTAATAAAGCTGCATTCACGTTGAAAAACTTGATTGGTATTTGCTACTTGAAATATGTTTTTTTTTGGAAGAAATGAGAGTATATGTCCCCAGAGATGTGCAGGGAGTTTAGATGCCTGTTTATTTGTGTTTGTATCAAAACTTCCGATTGTTCTTATGCTCATCTAACTTCCTTAAAATTTTTTTAAGGGAAAAGAGTAATCTTTTTCTTACATGAATTTCAAGGTTTTGTAAACACATCTATTTTATTAAAGAAAGAGTACATCCTGTTATTGGAATGTTAAATTTACCAACAAAGGTAAAAAGATTTTTATATAAGAACTTGGAATGACTCTTGTTGGTATGAGATACGAAAAAACAACAATTGGTAATATTCTATTCCACTAAAAAATTATAAAAATAATTTTTTAGTGCTCTTTTTTTTGTAAAAACATTTCTAACACACGTTCTATTTGAACATAAAATCCATTCGTTCTATACTTTGTCACCAAGACTTATCAATTTATTTGGGGATGGGGGAGAAATGACGTATTTAAAAGACTTTCGAGAAAGAATTGAAGACAAAAATTACCCGAGTTTTTTGCAACTATGGGAAGAGTACTGCTACAGTGAAGAGATTGACCCAGAAGAGCTCCGAGAAATATTAGAAACAATTAAAAACTCCCCTCTGGCTCCTTCGTTTGGAAATCATGTAGAAAGAGCCCTATGTCTGTGGAGACAAATCCAAAACCCTGAACAAGCTGAAGAAGTCTTAAAATTAATCTTAGACATTCAAACTACAAACTCATCTGAATTTGCAAATTTAGCACTTACTCATCTAACAAATAAATATGGTCAGGATCCAACATTCCAAGAAAAAATTCGTATAGTTGGCTTAAGAACTAAAGATAAGTTTCAATCATGTATTAGAAACTTTGACCTTTTAAATCACATGGTAAAAGGAAAGTTTGTATACCATACAAGTGGATGGGGAACAGGTGAAGTTGAAGACATTTCAATGCTTCGAGAAGAGGTTTCTATTGAATTTGATTTAGTCGTTGATATTAAAACTTTATCTTTTGAAAACGCATTTAAAACTTTAATTCCTTTAGGTGATCATCACTTTTTATCAAGAAGATTTGGAAATCCTGATGCTCTTGAAGAGTTAGCGAAGAAAAATCATCTTGAAGTGATGCATATGCTTCTAAAAGATTTGGGACCTAAAACGGCACAAGAAATCAAAGAAGAGCTTTGTGATTTAGTTATTCCTCAAGACGATTGGAATAGATGGTGGCAGACAGCTCGAGCAAAAATGAAAAAAGACACTAAAATCGACACTCCAAAATCTCAAACAGAGCCTTTTATCTTAAGAGAAAAAGAAGTTCCACATGAAATGGCTTTACATAAAGCTTTAGAAAGCAAACCTTCTATTGATGATACAATTCAAATGATTTATACATATCTGAGAGACTTTTCAGATACATTGAAAAATAAAGAGTTTAAAGATTCTTTAATCAAAAGATTAGAAGACGCACTTAACACTGATGACATTCAAACACATCACAAGCTACAAATTTTATTTTTCTTAAGTGATCTTGGTATAGACCAAACAGTAGAAATTGAAAATATTGTTAAAAACCAAGACATTAACACTTTAGTAAAACACATTTCTATTCTTATATTTAAAAAGCGTCTTTTACAACTTTGCAAAGAGATGAAAACAGAGTGGGATGATATCTTTTTGACTCAGCTTTTTGAAATAGAAGGAAGCATGTTAAAAGATTATATCATTCAAACGCTTGAGAAAGAGAAAAAACAAGATAAGCTTAAAACAAAGCTTCAAGAGTTACTACTTCATCCAACTGCTCATCCTGATGTGTTTTTATGGTACTTCCAAAAGATCAACCAGAAAAAAAGCTCTCTACCATACAGCGATGAAGAAGGTAAAAATCGCTTTTTTGAAAACCTTTTAATTGTTTTACATCATGTTGAAAAAAATCCTGACAATCGTGACATGGCAAAGAAAATTGTTTCTATGCTAACAGCGAAAAGATATGAGCTTGTTCGTACAATTATGGATCATGCAAGTTTATCTGATGTAAAAGAGTACATTTTACTATCAACAAAATGTGAAAGCCTTTCAGATCACGATATAAAAATTTTCCACTCACTTGCTCAAGTAGCTCACCCTTCAATTGAATCTAAGAAAGGTGAAGAAGAAGAGGAAGAGCAACCTCTTTGGACTACTGAAGAAGGATATGAGAAGCTACAACAAAGAATCGAACATATTGGAACAGTTGAAACTGTTCAAAATGCAAGAGAGATTGAAGCTGCAAGAGAACTTGGAGATTTAAGAGAAAACGCTGAGTACAAAGCTGCATTAGAAAGAAGAAGCAGACTGCAGTCAGAATTAAAACTATTATCTGGTCAACTAAACCAAAGTCGTATTATTACACCTCAAGATGTATTAGAAAACGAAGTGGGACCTGGAAGTGTTGTAGAATGCTCTGATAAATCCGGGAAAACTTCTACTTTTACACTACTTGGACCTTTTGATGCTGACCCTGAAAAAAATATCCTTTCATTCCAATCTAAACTTGCTCAGCAAATGATTGGAAAAAAAGTTGGGGAAAAATTCACCTTTCAAACTGAAGAGTATACTATCAACCAATTATCAAATTTCTTTTCTGTAAAAAGTTGACTTGTTAGAAATTTTTAGTTAAAACTAATGATATTTGGGAATGATAAGATGAAAGAACATACTCTACAGCTTGTTATCGCTTCAAAAAACGTACATAAAATACGTGAAATTAAGGCGATTTTAGGCAAAGATAAAAATTTAGATCTTTTATCTTTAATAGATTTCCCAGACTACACCCCTCCAGAAGAAACTGGAAGCACTTTTGAAGAAAATGCAATTATTAAAGCAGAACATGCAGCAAAAACTTTAAGCCACTGGGTAATAAGTGATGATTCTGGATTAGTTGTACCTTCATTAAATGGTGAACCAGGTGTATATTCTGCAAGATATGCTGGTAATGAAGCTTCTGACAAAGACAATCGAAAAAAACTTATCCAAAAACTTATAGATAAGAAAGCTGAAGATAGACAAGCATATTTTCAATGTGTTATGGCTATCGCATCACCTGAAGGCATTGTAAAATGTCTTGAAGGTAAGTGTGAAGGTGAAATCACAGAAGAGGAAAAAGGTGGTGGTGGTTTTGGTTATGACCCACTTTTTATTAAACATGGTTATAATAAAACCTTTTCAGAAATTGAAGAAACTATAAAAAACCGCATTTCTCATCGTAGAAAAGCTCTTGATAAAGTTCTCCTCTACCTAGAATCTTTTTTCCGAAAGTAAATGGAATACTGGATTGACGGTTACAACCTTTTATTTTTCCTTTTAAACGAAGAAAATAACTTTGAAAACTCACGACAAGAGCTCATCAATTATATTTCTGAAAACCATAGTCATAAAAAACTAACAGTTATCTTTGATGCTCATCATAGTGATGATGAATTTGTTCATATTACAGAAAACAAAGGCATTGAAGTGATTTTTACCCCTTCCAAAGTAACTGCAGATCAATTTATTATTGAAAAACTCTCTTTTGCAAAAAACCCAAAAATCATCACTGTTGTTACTTCTGACAATGGAGTTCTTTTAAACGCAAAATCACTTGGAGCAAAAACCCAAAAGCTAAAAACCTTTTTAAAAGCCACTAAGAAGCAAAAAAACTTTTTAGAAGAAAAACCTAGGATAGATTCAGATCCTGAACTTGAACGGCTTTTAAAAGCCTTTCTCAATCGTTTAGATGACTAATGTAAAGCCTCTTTACAAACTTTCTTCTTTTAAAAAATATTTTTTAAAAGATACACTCTCTTAACAAAATCACTTTAAGAGGTAGTTATGAGTGTGTATGCAACAGAAAAGCAAACTAAAGTAAACCCAAAGGAACTTTCTGAAAAAGCAAAAACCATTGATACCACTGCCATAAAGTTTCCAAGAAAAATTTCTTTAGATGATTCAAGCATTACCCTTGCTGATAAATCTATCACTGTAGAACTACCAGAAGTTCAATACCCTGGAAAACAAGGTTATTTTATTAACAGTAAAGGGGAAGATTTTTCAATAACAGAGTCTACTGAAAATTTTACCTGAGTATATGAAAATATAACCGAGGGAGTTTCTATCACAAAGTTTAACTTAGAAAGAGGTGAAGATGGATTAGTTGTACTAACAATAGATTGGACTAAAGATGTACACAAAGAAATGATGCAATTATTGCGATCTAAAAAAATGTCTATTTTTTTTATGAAAGAAAGCAATAATCAGTATTACAGAAGCACAACTCATAATCATGCAAAAATACTTTTCAATATCCTTGCCGAAAATAACCAACTCCCTCAAAAGGATTTTCCAAAAATAAGAGCTCTTATTGAAAAAGGGTATTTTAAAAACAAGCCCATAAAACCCGCTGAGTCATCAGTTGGTTGGTGTCTGATTTCATAATTATCTAAAAACAATCTAGATAAATTAATTTTTATTCGTTAAAGATAAAAATAAAAACCTAGGTTGAATAATGAAATTTTTCTGTTCACTTTTTTTACTTGTAAATTGTTTTGCAGGGTATGTTTGTGATCCATGCAATCCTTGTAAACCTGACAACCCATGTGATGCGTGTTGTTGTGGTCCCTGTGAAGAATACACTCCGCCTCCTCCCCCAAAAGATTGTGCCTATAACGCGCCCTACATAATAGAAACCGATTGTTGTTCTGATTTTTATGCTTATGTAAGTTTTTTATACTGGCAGGCCTGTGAAGATAACCTAGAACCTGCAGGATTGCATGTATTGATCAACGGAATAAATGGCAATAACCCTGGGCAACAACAAAACCAGCTACTGACAATGGATTTTTCTTTTAAGCCTGCATTTAAAGTTGGTTTAGGACTTACATTTGATTGTGATGATTGGGAGTTTTTTGCTGAATACACTTGGTTTCATCAAACTCCCGCTGATGATACAACAGTTTTAGATCCTGGCATTCCAAATGTTACTGCAACAAGTATTCAGGCTCCTGCAACCTTTTTAAATCCTCACTTTTCTATGACTTTGTATGAGTTTTATCATCCTTTAACAAGCACTGCTTCTGCAGATTTTGTTTCTCCTTCAGAAACTGTTTTAAAAACGAAATGGGAACTAGATCTAGATATTTTTGATGCACAGATTGCAAGATCATATTATGTAGGTCAATGTTTAACCTTTAAAACCCATTTCGGTTTGAGAGGTTTATTAACCGATCAAACAGTTAAACAAAGTTTCAATGGAGCTACACAAAAAACAGATACCTTTGCACCTTCACTTATTACAGATGATAAGTTTGAAGTTGACTCTTGGGCTGTTGGACCAAGAGCTGGAATTGAAGCTGCTTGGTTATTTTGTAAAAACATTTCCTTGTTTACAAAGGCTTCTGCAAGCCTTTTATATACTGATCATGAAGTAAAAGCGTTTGGTCAATCGTTTAATGCTTTTAATGCACCTCTTCCTAGCCCAAGAAGACCTGAAAATGCAACCCCAACAAATGTAAAATTTCCTTCGTTGCATATTTGTGCAATAAGACCTGATATAGAAATGAACATAGGACTTTGCTATGAAGGATATTTTAACTGTGGAAGATTTCATTACTGTATTAAAGCTGGGTATGATGCACTTGCATTTTTATCACAAAATGTATTTGCAAAACTTTCTATACCTACCAACGATATTGTTGATATAAACGGTGCTGAAGTAGTAGAACCTATCTGGTTTCCAGAAACAAACACAGGGGATCTATTTATTCATGGTTTAAACATCACTGCAAGATTAGATTTTTAGTATTCTATACTAAAACTTGAATAGGACTTTGAAGGAGTCTGATAAGAAACTAAAGCTCCTTCAACCTCCGCTTTTCCACATGAGATTTTTATTAAAGAAATAAGTTCTTCAATATCTTCTTTATTTCCTTGAAATACAGCGATAACAGTTCCATCTAACTGATTTTAAACATAACCATTAATAGAAAAGTTTTGTGCATGATTGAATACTGTTTTTCTGAAAAATACACCTTGTACTTTCCCTGAAAAAATCACTTTAGCTTCTATCATATATTTTCAATGATTTGAATTGCTTGTTCAGGACAAGTGATTTTATTTAATTCTTTTCGAATCGCTTTGACACCTGAAAACTCTTTTAAGTAATAGCAACCAACTCTCTTCATATCCAACATCGCTCTTTTTTCTGAACGATAATCCATAATTAAGCGATAGTGCTTTAGAAGCTCTTTTTTTACATCTTCTAAGAAAAACTCAGGAGCTTTTCTATTTTCGTATCCTGCAATTATCTCTTGAATGATCCAAGGTTTTCCCATTGTCCCTCTAGCAACTAAGATCCCATCACAATCAGTATGATCAAACAAATCTTTGGCTGAAGAAAAGTCCATGACATCTCCATTTCCAATGACTAAAATGTCTTTGGCCATTTGCTTACACTCTTTAATCACATCTCTATCAGAATAACCTTGATAGCCCTGCTTTCTTGTTCTTCCGTGAATAGTGATTGCCTTAGCTCCAACTTGTTCTGCTATCTTTGTAACTTCAGGTGCATTTATTGATTCACTATCCCATCCAGCTCTTATTTTCACCGTCACTGGAATATCCACAGCTTCAATCATTGTTTGTAAAACCTCGCCAATAAGCTCTGGGTTTTTAAGCATTCCTGAACCTGAACCATCTTTAGTGATTCTATCAACAGGGCAGCCACAGTTAAGATCTAATACATCAAAACCTAAATCTTCTATGATTTTAGCAGCTGTTTTAGCTGAATTTGGTCTAGGGCCACAAAGTTGCGCTCCTATTGGATGCATAGAAGGATCGTAATCTAAAATAGTTTTAGTATCCTTTACATCTCTAACTAAAGCCTCCATCATAACCATCTCACAAAAGATAAGACCAGGCTTATAATGAGAGGTCATCTTTCTAAAAGGGTAATCTGAACAACCTGCTAAAGGAGCATAAAAAATATTATTTGGAAGGGTTAAAGAACCTAATTTAAAATCTTTCTTATATCCTGACATCTAAAATAACCTTAGTACTAGACCTATTAGAACAGGTTCTAAAAATTTTAATGCCATAAATCCTAGTATCGGACTTAAGTCTAATACCCCCCCAATAGGAGGAACAACTCTTCTAAAAACCCCAAGATAGGGCTCTGTATAAAAGTTAATAAATCGCATAAATGTATATTGTCTAAGGTTTGGTACCCATGAAGACAAAATGTATACAAATAACATCAGGGTATAAAGAGCGAACAGAAAGTGTAATGAATTTGCTAAAAAAACTTTGAAACCTAACATAATTGTCTCTTTTTTCTTTCTATTTTACTTAAAAATTTCATAAAAAGAAACTTTCCTTTTTGATCTTAACGAAAAAAACAATTCTAACTAAGATAGATTACTATCCGAGGTGAGTATGGTTTGTGGGATTGATATAGATAATGAAATTAAAATTGCTTTTGTCAAAAAGCGAGGTAAAAAATTTCATATTAAATGTAAAAATTTTCCTAAAGTTTCTAAAGGTGTAAAACGGCTTTACAAAAAGACAACTTGTACAGGCCTTGGACCTGATGAATTTATTTTAAATGAGCTTGAAATAACCTGGAAAAACTTTAACAGCACCGATAAAGCTCTATTCTATCAGATCAAACCTCTTAGTCATTTACCAAATCGAATTGACTTTCCCTATCTTCATAAACGAGAAAATGAAAAAGCTTATTTTTCCATTTTCACAACAACTGAAGATTCCCTTGCTTCTCACTTAGAAAATCTAAAAAGCTTTTCTATTGATCCTGATATTGTTTCTACAACACCTTCAGCTCTTGCAAGTTTTGCCTCTAGTCAAACCGACGTAGAATCAGCTTATCTTCTTAACATCTCAAAAGAAACATCAACTCTTGTATGGATGGAAGATAAAAGGGTAAAAAAAGCCTTTCAAATTGATCTTGGCTCAACACAACTTACAGACAAAAAGGCTTTTGATCTTTTTATTAATAAACTAAATACTTTTTTCTTATCGTTTCCCAAAGATAAGTTACCATTAGTTGTATCCGGCTCTTTTGATAAAAGCTTTATTCCCTTAATTGAAAAAAAATTTTCTCAATGGATTCTTGGGGCTTTAATTCCTAATAATTATGAATATGCCGTAGCGATCGGACTTGGTATTCAGGCTTATGAAAAAAACACTATTCAATTTAGGCAAAACAAGTGGATTGCTAAAAAATTTGTTCGTCGTTTTATATTTAAATTTCTTTTTCTTTTAACTTTTTCAATTTCTGCTTCAGCTTATCTTTATCAAGAAAAATCTAAAACTTTAGCAAAAGAAGATCAAAGAATAGAAAGTCTTTTTGATACAGCTTATCTTATCGACCAAGAGCAATTTTCAAAAAAGCCAGATTTAAACAAAACATTTAATCAAAAAGCAAGTGATTGGAAAAAAGAACTTAAAAAAGTTTCTTTTCCTTACATGAATGCAGGGCCAAGTGCAAAAGAGCTCTTTTCTTTTTTAGAAAATCAGCCTCTAGTTTCTAAAATCAACATTCAAAAAATTGAGTTTAGGTTAGAGACCTTTTCTAAAATAGGGTCTTTGGGAGCAAAACCAAAACTATTTGTTGAAATTACCTATTCAGGGGATAAAACAGATGCAAGAAAATTTTATGAAACAATTGCAGATGATAAGTCATTTATAGCTTCATCTGAAAAAATCACCTGGACTCCGTTACAGGACACTTATAACTTAACTTTTTACTGTAAACCTACCCCATAGTAGATGATGATTAGAAAAATACTTTCAGATAAAAAACTTAAAGCAGCTGTTTTTCTTCTACTGCTTTGCCCTCCTTTGATTTGTTTATCACTCGTGTCTACTGAAGAATCTAGATTAAACGAGAAAGCAGAAACCATTTCCACTCTTGTTCAAAAATCTAAGATTACTTTTATCAAAAGAAAACAAATACAAGAGTTTTTAGCCAGTCACAAAAACACAGATGAAAGTTATGTGGAAAAGAATATTGAAACTCTAAAATTTTTAGAATCTGAAAAGAATTCCTTAGCCTCACTAGTCAATCATCCTGCTTTTCAAAACTCTGACTCTTCTAAAAGATATCATGAAATTACAAATGAAAATTCATTACAGTTCATTGAAGAGCAACCTGTTCAAAACACTATTTGTAAAGAAACAAATTTACGTCAAAAGCAATCTATAGAAGTTAATCAAAAAGATTTAATTACACTTCTTCATCTTATTGAAGATGAAAGCAAAGACAAACCTCAATTAATAATTAAATCTTTATCTCTTAAAAAGACCGATAAAAATACTTATTCTTGTAAAATGGATCTGTTAAAAAGAGAGTTCAATTAATGAAACACATATTTTTACTATCAATTATTTTCTTATCCAGCTGTTCTAAAAAAATTGAAACAGAGTCAAACCTAGTTAGCATCCAAATAACAGATCAAAATGGTTTATCTGAAACTATTAGCACGAGCGATAAGCTATCTAAATATCAGCAAGTTGATTTTACTGATGCTCAACCCTATCAAAAAGTATTTAGGGTATTTAAAAAAGATAGCCAGGGTAAAAGTAAAAGTATTTTAACTACATATTATCCAAATGGCCAAATTGAACAATATCTTGAATGTACTCAGATTACGGCTTTTGGAGCTTATCGTAAATGGTATGCAAACGGACAATTGAATATTGAAGCTCAAGTGATAGGTGGTCCTGCTGATATAAACCCTCTAGCCCAAAGACAGTGGCTTTTTGAAGGTGAATCAAAGGTTTATGATGAAGATGGGACTCTATCAGCTAAAATAAATTATTCAAAAGGATTGCTTGAAGGACTTTCAACTTACTATTTTACAGATGGAAAGGTAAAAGAAGAAGTTAACTACAAACAAAACTACCTTGCAGGAAAGCGTAAACTTTATAGACATCAAGGTGTCGTATACATAGAAGAAAATTATCTATTAGGTGTAAAAAGTGCTGAGCAGAAAGGTTTTTTTAACGATGAAAAAAAAGCCTTTCTAGAGTTTTACTCAAAGGGATTAATAGAAACTGGTATTTATTATGAAGAGCAAGGCAAAACTCTTTGTAAGATTCAAGATGGTAATGGCAAGCAAGCTCTTTACAATGCATTTGGTGTAGAAAGGTTTGTAGAATATAAAGCTGGGGTTCCAGATGGCCTTGTAGAAATCTATTCTGCAGATCACAACCTTATTCGATCGTTTAATCAATTAGATGGAAAAAAACAAGGAATTGAAAAGCTTTATTATCCTGATACAGATTCTATCAAACTTACAATGCAGTGGGATGATGACACCATTCACGGAAGTGTGAAAACCTACTATCTAAATGGTAAGCAAGAAAGCCAAAAAGAAATGTCTAGAAACAAGAAAAACGGAATGAGTTTTGCTTGGTATGAAAATGGCGATCTAATGTTAATGGAAGAGTATGACAACGATGCTTTAATCAAAGGCACCTATTATGAAAAAGGTGATTCTGACCCAATTTCAAAAATCCAAAATGGCTCTGGTGTAGCAACTCTCTTTGAAAAAGATGGTTCTTTTTTACGAAAAGTTACTTATAAAAAAGGTGAGCCAGTAGACTAATTTGTCCCAGTTAGGCCTTGGGGAGTATCACAAGGAGGACACTGCAATTGCTGCTGCGGTTGCTGGTCTTGCTCTTGCTGTTGGTCATCATCTTTAGGCTTACAATAATGAGCGCCACTACAAGCAGAAGCTCTTACTAAAGACCCTGGAGAAACATTTGTGCAAGTTGAGTAAAACCCACCATAAGCACATTTCCATAATACCCTATAGGGTGTAAGTGATACATTAGAGTCTGCAGGAACGCTTAAATTTGTTGTGTAAAGATCTTGTGTCCAATTGGTTTGTTCTCCTGGGGCAATCGTTACTTGATTTAACATAATACCATTGGCTCCTTGAACTTCTGCAATAAGCATAAAAGGAGAGTCGTTTACAAGAAGTACTCCACAAAAACCAGACTTAAAAAGTATAAGTAATAAGATAAGTCTTTTCATTACATCCTCTTTTAACTTTGTAATACCAAGTTCATAATATTGATACAAAAAGATTCTTGCTAAGAGATCTCCGATCAACTAAGCTAAAGCTAAATTGTTTGATAAATTTTATTTTTCAAAACTTTTAACATTAACATTTTATAAGAGGAGCGCGCTTTATAAGCGTGTAGTGAATATGAAACATCTTTTATCATTGTTCTTCATTCTAAATACTTGCTTTCTAACTGATTTATTTGCTTTTACAGACCAAGAGTTAATTGCCCAAGCAAATAAGCCTTGTGGTTGTCTTTATGCTTGCTGTTGTGATCCATTACCTGAAACTAAAATACCTTGTAACAAAGCATTCAATGCTCCTCTACGCTACGCAAGTTGTTGGGGATATTTTGTAACAGGAAGTTTTCTTTATTATACTGCTGATATGCAGAACTTTTCTTTGGGGATTTTAGATAACCAAATTGGGGGTGATTTTCCTTTAGATGGAGAAGCTATACACTTTAGCACCTCTTATGATCCAGGTTTTCAGGTTTCTTTTGGAATAGATCTAGGTCATGATAACTGGAAGACTTATATCGAGTATACACGCTTCCATAAAACCTATAACAAATCAGTTTCAATTGGTCCTGATAGTTTTCAGGAAATTTTTCCTTTTTGGGTAACAACTGAAATTGCTGACAGAGTAAATAGCACCCAAGGGCAATGGGAACTTGGCTTAGATGTTATAGATTGGTATCTTGCTAGAAGATATTATGTTGGCCAATTTTTAACTTTTAATACATTTGTTGGACTAAGAGGAATGATTTTAGATAACTGCTTTACTGCAACATATACTCTAGAAAATAGACCTGATGTGCTAGCGTCTGAAAATACAATTAGATCTTGGGGTATAGGACCTAGAGCAGGAATAGATACAAACTGGACTTTATGTGGTAACTTTAAGTTCTTTGCAAATGGATCTTTTGCTCTTATCTACCAAGATTTCAACAAAATCAAAAAGAAAAACACAGAAACAGATACTTTTCCTCTAACCACATTAGAGTACAAAGAAGACCTTAGTGAACTTTGCTATGATGTTCATTTTAGCTTAGGCCTTGGATATGACAACTATCTTGTTTGTGATAGATGGCATTATGATCTTACTATCGGATATGACTTTAACCGATTTTTCGATCAAAATGTTTTAAGACGTTATCAATCTATTGATGACAATAACATCCTATATGGAGATCTTTTTCTTCACGGACTTACAGTTAAGTTAGCGGTAGATTTTTAAGTTTATTAACCATTAATAGAGGAGCATGCTTATAGCATGTTAAAATCCATGAAACGTCTTTTTTTTCTAATTTTTATCTCTCTTTTTGCAAACACTGTTTCTGCGCAAGAAGATAACCCATGTAAACCTTGTGGTTGTGATACCGCTTGTTTATGCGATCCAATTTTAGAGTCTGAATTTCCATGTCTAAGTGGTTTTAACTCTCCACTTAGATACGCTAGTTGTTATGGCTATTTTGTATCTGCAAGTTACCTTTATTGGTCTGCAAACATGCAAAGCTTTACACTAGGAACAATGGGGGATAACCTTAACAACTTTCCAGGATCAGCGACTGTTATAGACTTTGATAATACCTATAACTCTACATTCCAAGTTACCGGTGGTATGCAGCTTTTTTGTGATGTATGGCAAACATTTATTGATTATACTCGTTACCACCAAACTTTTGTAAAAAACGAATCTGTTCCAGAAGACTCTACACAAAGAATTTTTCCTTTTTGGGTAACACCAGACCAAACCGATGTAGTAAATAGTGTAAATGGAACGTGGAAGCTTGGGCTTGATTTAATAGATTGGTATTTATCAAGACAGTACTATGTAGGTCAATTTTTAGTTGTAAAACCATTTGTAGGAATTAGAGGAATGATCTTAGACAATTCTCTACGCGCAACTTATGAAGTGCAAAACTCTATAGATTCTCTTATCTCTTCTAACTCAACAAAATCATGGGGAATTGGACCTCGTATTGGTTCTGATACATGGTGGACTTTTTGTGGAAATTTAAGAGTTTATGCAAGAGCATCAGCTGGTCTAGTTTTCCAAAACTTTTACAGAATCACTAAAAACAATGTTGAGCTAACGACATTTGGAAGCTCTTCTATAGACCTTTCTGTTTTGAAATATTCAGAAAAGCTTAACGAGCTTTGTTACGATGTTCAGTTTAGTCTCGGTGTAGGTTATGAAGACTATGTTAGCTACGACAGATGGCACTATGATATCACTATTGGTTATGACTTTAACCGAATCTTAGACCAAAATGTTTTTAGAAGATTTCAAACTGTAACAGACAACACAATTCTGTATGGAGATTTAATCTTACAAGGTCTTACAGTTAAACTAGCTTTAGATTTTTAAAAACAAGTAGTAAAGGAATAATCTATGAACAAATATATATTCTCATTAATCGCTCTTTTTGCAACAAGTACACCTGCTTTTGCAGAAAACGTTTCTTGCTGTAACACCCCTTGTTGTGAAAAGCCAGATCCTTGTGATTGTTTTGAATGTGAGCCATCTCCTGTTTGTCAACCACCAAGAGACGAGGCTTATAACGCTCCCTTTAGAATTGGAGTTTGTTGGGATTTATCTTTAGCATTTAGCTTTATTTATTGGGATAACATTGAAGATGGACTTGCACTAGGAGATGACGTTTCAGCTGTAAGCAATACTGATACAATATTAAACTCATCATGTGTACCCTTTGACTACTGTTTCAAACCTGGTTTTAAGATAGGATTTGGAATTAATTTTGACTGGGATAACTGGGATTTTTACGCAGAGTATACTTGGATGCATAATGATACTAATACATCAAAAAGCACAACTCTAGGATTAGAATCTGCTTGGTTTTTACCTGTTGTAAATGAAGCTATTGATACATTAGATGTATCTAGCGTAAACTCAGAGTGGGAGCTTGATTTTGATATGCTTGACTTTCAGCTAGGAAGGGTTTCATACAATGGTTGTAGACTTCTTTTAAGACCTCATTTTGGAGGGAGAGCTGTTTGGACAAGGCAACGTTACACTCAAACTCTTCAATTACCAGGAGACAATACCGCAACTTCTCAAAACGATTTTGATAGCTGGTTATTTGGTTTTAGAGGTGGTTTAGACACCCGATGGAATCTTTGTTACGCATTTTATATTTATGGAAATGTAGCTTGGTCTCTTCTGTTTACAGACTTTGACAGCATAAATATTTCACAAAGTGAAACAGCAACAAACCTTTCTACAACTTATACATGTGATGAAATACAAAGGCTAACTACAAATATGGACCTATCTATTGGAATGGGGTGGGGAGATTTTTGTGATAGCTGTGATAGATGGTTTTTAACTTTAAAACTTGGCTATGACTTTTTGGTCTTTATGGATCAAAATGTTTTAAGAGAAAAGTATGGAACAAATAATTCTAGTTCCAACCTTTATTTTCATGGTTTAAACTTTTCAGCAAAAGTTGATTTCTAGTTAAATCAAACTAAATTAAAAATAAAAAACCCTTTTGAGAATCTACTCAAAGGGGTTTTTTTATTTCCTTGAAAAATTTCTATCACCAATCTATATTTTAAGTTTTCTTTTATAAACAGAACGGAGAATAACTATGAAAAAAACCCTTTTTTCCTTATTAACTTTGCTTACTTGTTTTGCTTTTGCGGACAATTGCAACATCTGTGTATGTAATCCTTGTGAGTGTCCTTGTCCAGAATTTACACCATGCCCACCTCCATCGACTTGTGCATACAACGCACCTTATGGAATTGATTTACTATGTCAGTGGGATATATTCCTAACTGGTAGCTTTATTTGGTTAGAACCAAAGCAAGACAACATGTCTTTAGGATATTTCGCACAACAAATAATGCTAAGTGGAACTGATGAGCAGCCTGATGAGCAGCGTATTGTATCTACAGGCTCAGACCAACCAAACTACACATATAAGCCAGGTTTTAAAGTTGGTTTAGGTGTGAATTTTGACTGTGATAGCTGGGAAGTGTATGCAGAATATATGTACCACCATTCAAAAACAGTTAGTTCAATGAATGCTGCTGCAAGTGAATTTGCTGGTGCTAACCAAAATACTCTTAACTATATCGTACCTGATTGGTTATTTGTAAATGTAGTATCCACCGTAGTATCCACCAATGCAGCAAATGCAAACCTTCAAGTAGGAATTAACAAAGCAAGCCAAACATGGAAGTTAAATTTAGATGTAGCTGATTTTGAGCTTGCAAGACAATATTATGTAGGCAGATGCCTAACCTTTAGAACTTCTGGAGGATTAAGAGGAGCTTGGATAAGACAAGATGTAGAAGCAGTTTATGAAGATGATCCAGCGACTACAATTGCTACAGGTGCCCCTGGTGTTACAACATCGACTTCAAAATCTAAATCATGGGCAGTTGGTCCTAGAATTGGATTAGATACAAACTGGATGTTCTGCCAAGGATTTAAATTCTACATGGACACATCTGCAAGTATTCTTTTTACAAAATATACAACGAATTCAATAACAGCTGAGAGAGTTTTATATGACACTGAAGTTGTATCAAATTCCTTTAGCTATACACCTACTAATGATCTTTGTTACTTAAGACCACAATTCGATATCGAGCTTGGTCTTGGTTGGGGAGATTATTTCTTTTGTAATAAGTGGTTTTTTGGTTTAGATATCGGATATGTTTTCCAAGTTTATTTTAATGAAAATATGTTCTATTACTACACACCTTCTTCAACTACAAGTAATGCATACCAAGCAATTACACCAAGAAATGGAAATCTATACCTTCATGGTCTTGTAGTAAGTGCTAGATTAGATTTCTAATCTGTTACAAATTGAGCACAGTTTAAAGCCAAGTAGTTTTCTGCTTGGCTTTTTTTTTTGAAAAAAAACGGTTAATGATACAAGATCATTTTTAAAGAACCATTATAGTAGTTTTATGAAATCCTGTTTTTTTTCTTCTCTTGTTTTAATCACATCAATATTTTCAGTACCCTCTGGCTGTCCAGAGATAAAGCTTCCTAGAATCCCTTGTGAGCCTTGTCAAACAGAAATCATTCCACCACCATGTATTTGTGCTTACAATACTCCAGCAAGATTTGATGCTAGAGGATGTTTTGGAATTAGTGTCTGGGGAAGTTATTTATATTGGACTGCAAAATTAGATGGTTCTGAATTAGGAATTTCTACTGCTGTTCGTCCAGATGTTGGAACTAATATCCCTATTCAGGGAGGAAAAATAGTCGATTTTGACTGTCAGTATAAATCAGGATTTAAGGTTGGTGTCTCACTTCTTTATGATTTTGATCATTGGGAATTAGAAGTTGAATACTTAAACTATCACAACACTTTTGTAAAAGATAAAGAGGCCTTTATCTGTCCAAAATGGCTTAGCCCAAGAATTGTTGCTTTGCAATCAAGAGCACCGATAGGTGCAGAAGCTTCTTGGAAGGTGGGTTACGACCAGTTTAACATCTTGTTTGCTAGAAACTATTATGTTGGAAAAAAACTTACCTTAAAGCCGGCATTTGGGATTGAAGCTATATTCTTAAAGCAAGATTTAAACATTGATTACCTTTTTCCTATACAAATAGGACCTGGATTACTAGATAGAAACTATATTTCTGAAAACCATATCAATGCAAACTGTTGGGGAACTAAAGCTGGGATAGAAAGTAATTGGATTTTTGGTCAGACTTTTAGAGTAGTTGGTGCTTTAGCTGGAAGTATTGTCTATACAGATTATGATGTATCTACAAACCAATTCTTAAAAAGACTTCCCGACTTACTTCCTACGCAAGTTGATGATGATATTTGTACTTTACGACCTCATTTTGAAATGAGATTTGGACTTGCATATGGAGATTATTTTTGTTGCGATAGATTCTTTGTAGATATCGGTGCTTTTTATGAGTTTCATGTCTTATGGAATCAAAACATGTTTATCTTGCTTTATGATGCAGACTGCCCAAGAGCTTTACAAACAGGAGATCTATACTTTCACGGGTTAACAGCAACTTTAAAAATCGCTTTCTAATTCGTTTATTAGATTTGCAACAAGGCCACTCCATCCTGTTTGGTGAGTGGCTCCTAGACCTCTTCCAGTATCAGCATGGTAGTGTTCATAAAAAAAGATGTTATCCTTGAAAAATGGATCGTTTAAAAGCTTTTCTTGCTCTTTAAAAATTGGTCTTTGACCATTTTGATCTTTTGTAAAGAGTTTGACCATTCTTTTTGAAAGCTCTTTAGCAAAGTCGCTAATTGTTCCATTTTCTAGCTGTATCTCTTCTTGGTAAAATGCATCAAAAAGTTTTAAAGAATCGATAAGTAAATAGGAAGTTGGAAACCAAATTGGTCCTCTCCAATTTGAATTTCCCCCCTTTATCCTTTCTGTAGATTCTCCAGGCTCATAACAGATACCACTTCCATCTAAAGAAAATGGGTTTTTCTCATGGAATTTTGAAACTGAACGAATTCCATAGGGAGATAAAAACTCTTCTTCATCTGATAAATATTTTAATACTTTTTCAAGCTCATCTTTTTGTAATAAAGACAGTAGGTATGTTTTTTTCCCATTGATCGTTTTTTCTAAAATACATGTCTTTGTTAAGTGAGAGCGGTTTTCTAAAAACCAGTTAAAATTCGTTGCAAACTCTGGATGAATATCTAACTCTTCTTCGTCTATAATTGCCACTGCATATAGAGGTACTATCCCTTCTAATGAACGAATTTTAAGTTTAGTGCTTTTTTGATCTGCTGTTTTCATTACAGAGTAGAAAAAACCATCTTCTTGATCAAATAAATCATAATCTCTCCAATAACCTTCTCTCATTGCTGCAGCAATGTATACAAAGTGTTCAAAAAACTTTGTTGCTAAAGATTCATACACTGGATTCTTTTTCGCGATATAAAGAGCTATTTTCATTAAGTTAAGGCAAAAGGTCGCCATCCATCCAGCGCCATCAACCTGGTCCAATAAAGCACCTTCTGGAAGCTTTGAAGATCGATCAATAACTGTTATGTTATCAAGTCCTAAAAAACCTCCCTCAAATATGTTTCGACCATTTGGATCTACTTTATTAATCCACCAAGAAAAGTTTAGCAAAAGCTTATGAAAACATTTTTCTAAGTAAGAAAGGTCTTCTACTCCATATCTTTTTCTTTCAATTTCAAAAAGATGTAAGCAAGCCCAACCTTGTACAGGTGGGTTTACATCAGAAAACTCCCACTCATAAGCAGGCACTTGTCCGTTTGGATGCAAAAATTGATCAAAAAGTAAAAACCAAAGTTGCTCTTTAGCAAAAGAGATATCAACAAGTGAAAAAGTTAAGCAGTGAAAAGCTAAATCCCAAGCAGCAAACCAAGGGTATTCCCATTTATCTGGCATCGATAAAATTCTTTTAGAATTTAAATGACGCCAATGGAAATTTCTACCTTCTTTGCGTTCAACTGGAGGGGGATTATCTGGATTGTCTCCTTCTAGCCATTTTCCAACATCAAAAAGGTAGATCATTTTACTCCAAATCATTCCAGCAAATGCTCTTCTTTGAATTTGCTTAGCATCATCTGATGCTTTTTGTGGGGTAATTGCTGCGTAAAATTGATCTGCTTGTTCAATACATTTTGCAAAGATTTTTTCTACACCGTCAAAAGGATCTTCTAGCATTTTATCTGACAGACGGAAAAGAAAAGACTTTTCTTCTTTTCCTTCCATGCTAACCTCAAAACAAACACATCCTTTTGTTCCTTTTTCATCTAGCTTAAGTTCTTTTTTTTCTATTAACTTTTTTGCAAATGAGTCTTTAGGTCTATCTGAATTGTTTTTCTTTTCCTTAATTCCTTCCCAGTCAGTTTCATTATCACAAAGCCAAAGACTCCCTTCTTTAGGCGCATAAAAATACCTTTTACCTAAACGATAATCTCCCATAAGGTTTGGGATTGTATCTCTATCTGCATCATCACATACAAGTAAGTTTGCTTTTTCATGATCTACAGATAAAATTGAGGGTTTGTTATCTGAATTTTGCCAAAGGTTTCTAAACCATAGCTGAGGAAGAACAAATAAGCTTGCTTGTTTATCTGCTCGATTTTTTACATTTAAGCGAATACAAATATCTTCTTTGCTCTCTTTTGCATATTCGATTTCTAAATCAAAATACTCATCTTGGTCAAAAATTCCTGTATCAACAAGTTCATACTCTTTTTCTTCTAAAGTTCTTTTCTGATTTTCATCAATTAGCTTTTGGTAGGGAAATTCATTTTGAGGGTATTTATATAAAAACTTTAAATAAGAATGAGTAGGGGTTGCATCAACATGATAATAGTACTCTTTACTATCTTCACCATGGTTTGCTTGCTCTGGAGTAAGCCCATAGAGTCTTTCTTTTAGTATAGGATCTTTTCCATTCCAAAAAGCAAAGGAAAAAATAAGAGTTTGGTAGCGATCACAAATTCCCGCAATCGCATCTTCTCCCCAACGATATGCTCGCTTATGAGCATGACTAAAAGGAAAATAGTTCCAAGCGTCACCATCTTTACTATAGTCTTCTCTTACTGAGCCCCAAGAGCGATCTGAAACATAAGGCCCCCATCTTTCCCAAGAAATACGATCTTCTTTTAATCGTTTATACTCTTCTGTATCAAAAACCTTATTCATAAAACTTTTCTCAGTATATATTCTGCGGAACCTAAAAGAGCTGCCTGATCATTTAAAACTACTTTTATCGGAATACTTGCAAGTAGATCGGAAAACCTTCCTTTGTCGGTAAAAGCTTGAAAAAATGTTTTTTCTTTTAGTTTATCTAATATTTTTGGAGCTATACCTCCGCCGATAAAAAGCCCATTTAAAGATAGGAATTTTAAAGCTACATTTCCAGCTTCTGCTCCATAAATAGAAACAAATAACTCTAAAGCCTCAGAGCATAGCTCATCTTTATCATCTAGAGCAAAAGAGGAGATCACTGAAGCTTTATCTTTATCTTTAAATTCTACTTCAATCTCTTCAGAAACTTTTTTTCCTCGATGCTCTAAAAAAAATGCATGAAGAAATTCTATTCCTTGCCCTGATAAAAACCTTTCATAAGAAACATGTGGGTAGGTTTTTCTTGCGAACTTAAAAAGATCAATTTCTAAATCATTTCTGGGAGCAAAATCACAATGACCTCCTTCACATGCAAAGGGAGTGTGTGTGTTACCATCAAAAAAAAGTCCCGCTTGACCAAGTCCTGTTCCTGCGGATATAAGCGCTTGGTTTCCTTCTTGTTTTTTTCCCTCGTTTAAAACAAAAAAATCTTTGTCTTCTAATACAAAAAGTCCATATGCATTTGCTTCAAGATCGTTGATAAGATAAACATCTTTGACGTTTAGCTTTTCCATAATTTCTTTTGCATCAATCACCCATGGAAGATTTGTTGCTTGCACTCGTTGGTCCCTTACAGGGCCTGCTATTCCAAAACATGCTCCAGTAACTTTTGATGAAAACTCTTTTAAAAATTGTTCAATGATTTCATATAAGCTTTTGTAATCAGCACTAGGATATTTTTTTTCAGAAAGTATTTTTACAGGATGTGATTGTTCTATAAGTGCAAGGTGTGTTTTTGTTCCACCAATATCGCCGATCAAAAGCATAAAAGCCTCTTTTTTTTGTCATTGAAACATATCTTTGATTTTTTTCGATTGATAATTGTGAAAAACCATGTGAAACTAAAAAAAGAAAAAAAATCTAAGGAGATGCGATGAGTCAAAATCCAGATAAAAAACAAGCGCTAGAAAGCGCGCTATCCCACATCCAAAAACATTTTGGTGAAGGGGCAATCATGACACTTGGAAAACACTCAAGTGCTAGAACGATTAGTACAATTCCAACAGGAGCAATTGCTTTAGATCTAGCTCTTGGTATTGGGGGAGTTCCTCGTGGAAGAGTTGTTGAAATCTATGGTCCAGAATCTTCTGGTAAAACAACACTTGCAACTCATATTGTTGCAAACGCACAAAAAGCAGGTGGTATTGTAGCTTATATCGATGCAGAGCATGCTCTAGATCCATCTTATGCAAAAAGAATTGGTGTAGATGTAAATAACTTAATGATCTCACAACCAGATTCTGGTGAAGAAGCTTTAAACATTGCTGATATGTTAGCTCGTTCAAATGCAGTAGACCTTATCGTTGTTGATTCTGTTGCTGCTCTTGTTCCAAAAGCAGAACTTGAAGGTGAAGTAGGTGATACTCATATGGGTCTTCAAGCTAGAATGATGTCTCAAGCTCTTCGTAAACTTACATCAACACTTGCTAAATCAAATACATGCTGTATTTTCATTAACCAAGTTAGAGAAAAAATTGGTGTGATGTTTGGAAACCCAGAAACAACAACTGGTGGTAGAGCATTAAAATTCTACTCTTCTATCCGTATGGAAATTCGAAGAGCTACAACTTTAAAAGGTTCTGACGGTATTGAAGTTGGTCTACAAGCAAAAGTTAAAGTTGTGAAAAATAAACTAGCCCCTCCATTTAGAACTGCTATGGTTGATATTATGTTTAATGAAGGTATTTCAAAAGAAGCTTCTTTAATTGATATGGCTGTTGATCTCAACATAGTTGAGAAAAAAGGTGCTTGGTTTTCTTTCAACAATGAAAAAATTGGTCAAGGAAGAGATGCTGTTAAAAATAACTTAAAAGCAAATCCTCAAATAGCTGATCAAATTGAAAAATTGATCTACCAAAAACTTTCAGGAAAACCTCAAGACACAAAACAACCAGCAACTGCTAAATAATGTTTTGTACTTATTAGATGCCTGCAAGGGCATCTAATAATTTCGTTAGCTTACTCAGTCCTTTATGATCCACTTTAGCAAGCTCCATAGCTCTATCATAAGATGCTCTATGCTCTTTATACAATTCTAAAGCCTTTTCCTTACCCAAAGTCTTGGCTAAACTAGACTCATCTTGATCAAAGTCTTGTAAATCATCAGCAATCTGAAATGCATAACCAATATGGTTTGCCGCTTCTGTTATTAAAGATAAGTTCTCAATTGAGCCTTTTCCATAAAGATAACCAAGAGCAAAAGAGATTTCAAAAAGTGTCACTGTTTTTTGATAGGTGATCGTATTTAATGTTTGTAAATCATCTCCCTTAAAATACAAATCTAAATACTGTCCATTTGTTGCACCTAATATCCCAGCTCTTTTTGAAACATATTGTAACGCTTTTTGGCATATACTTGGCCCCTCTTGGCCTAACTTAGTAGCACCTATAGAAAGTCTTTCATAAGCTTGTGCAATGAGCGTATAGCTTGCTAAAAGAGCTACATCTTCACTATATGCTTTATGTAATGATGGCTTATTTCTTCTTATGTCATCATCATCCATACATGGCAGGTCATCTGCAATTAAAGAGGCTGTATGAAAAAACTCAACAGCTAAAGCAGCATCCATCACATCTTGATTGCCGGTAGCTTCGGCGATAAATAAAACCATTAAAGGTCTAAAACGTTTTGCTTCTCCCGTTAAAGAGTACTCTATTGCATCTCGAAGTTTTGATTTTGGTCCCATTTCTTCAATAGCTTTAGTAATCGCTCCATCTATTTTCTTTTTATAGGGAGCTAAAAACATAAGGTCTAATAGTTTCATTATTTTCCTTTGATTCGACTTTTTTCAGGGAAAACCCCACCAATGCAGATGCATGGATAAACATAAGAATTTTTTCCTATGATTGTGCCTGGTGATAATACTGTATTGCAGCCAATTTGAGTATCATCTCCAATGATCGCACCAAACTTTCTCAAATTAGTGTTGATCACTTTTCCATTCGATTGAACTTTTATTAGGCTTTTATCTAATCGAAAATTTGCACATTTAACTCCAGCTCCAAGGTTTACACCTTGTCCTAGAATACAATCACCAACATAAGCAAAGTGAGCTGCTTTTGCTCCTTTTTGCATAATAGAATTTTTAATTTCTGTAGCATGGCCAATGACACAATTGTCTTCTGCAATTACATTTCCTCTAATGTAGGCTCCATGACGAACTTCACAGTTTTTTCCTATGATGCAAGGTCCTTTGATAAAAGCTCCTGGCTCTATAACAGTTCCTTTGCCAATTGAAATAAGATCTTTATTTTCTAGGTAAACTCCCTCAGGTATTTCAATTTCTATCTTACCTTTGGAAGGGAATAAACTATCGATATTTTCTAATATTGACCATGGATACTCCAGATCATTAGAAGGGAAAGAGCTTTGAAAAAAATCAGTTACTTGCATGCCCTTAGTATAGCGAGAAAATCCTTCTTTCGAAAGCAATTTCTTTTAAAAGAATCTATTATATATATATTTATCTTCTTCTTTAGAGGGCGTGGAAATGTTGATAAGTATGCCTATCTACGAGAGAAAAATTTTGTTCATAACTTGTTAATAGCTTGATCAAAAGTGGGTACTTATCAACATTTTTAGTTTTGAACAAAGTTGTTAACACACTTATCAAAAAGTTATGAACAAGTTTTCCGACCACGTCATATTAGAACAAAACCTTAAAGAATATTTTAGATGTATGTACCAGTTTTACCTCCTAAATTAAAAAATCTAAAAAAAAGCCAGGTGTTTTCACCTGGCAATAATCTGGATGAGAGGATTTGAACCTCCGACCTCTTGCACCCCATACAAGCACGCTATCCAAGCTGCGCCACATCCAGAAGCTGATCTATATTTTCCATTCCTTCAAAACGGAATGTAGCTTTTTTAAACTCACTCATCGCAAGACGAGCTGACTGCTCTATGATTTTTTCTAATGTATCACCTGGATGTAGTTCTAGTGATGAAATGTCTACAGAAAAACTTGCTGAAAAAGTAACTCCAGCACGGATTCCTTTTACTGAAAAGTTTGCAAATAAACCATTTTTTTTCTGTGTGATTGTTTTAAAACGAATAACATTATTTTCTGCTAAGTTTGTCATAACTGCTCCTTGGAATGTAAAATCGATAAGTGTAGAGACAACGCTTAGTTCTGTCAATACAAGAAGAATTCAAAAAATCATTAGAAAATGTGAAATATTAGTCTGTTTTTGGTACAATGGCTGTATTAAATAAGAGAGTCATATGGAAAAGGTTTGGAAAGAAAAGTTAATTGATGAAATTAAAAAACCTTATATGCAATCTCTTTCTTCTTTTATAAACGAGGAAAGAGAAAAAGGTAAGATTGTTTATCCTCCTAAAGAGGATATTTTCTCAGCCTTTAATTTTAGCCCTTTTAATGAAGTTAAAGTTGTGATCATAGGGCAAGATCCCTATCACGGTCTAAACCAAGCTCATGGTTTAAGTTTTAGTGTTCAAAAAGGGATAAAACCTCCTCCTTCTCTTGTCAACATTTACAAAGAGCTTAAGAGTGATTTAGGTATTCCTATTGCAGAACATGGGTGTTTAACCAATTGGGCAAGGCAGGGAGTTCTTTTGTTAAATGCGACACTAACTGTTTTACAAAAACAACCAAAGTCTCATTACGGAAAAGGGTGGGAACAGTTTACAGATTTTGTTGTTGAGCTACTTGCAAAAAAAGATGATCCTATAGTGTTTATGCTATGGGGAAGATCGGCTAAAGAAAAATGTGAGAAGATGTTAATCAATAACAACAAACACTTAGTCTTAAAAGCAATGCATCCATCTCCTTTTTCTGCTTATAATGGCTTTTTTGGTTGTAAACACTTTTCAAAAGCGAATGCCTTTTTAGAAAAAGCAGGAAAAAAGCCTATTGATTGGAGAGTGTAGGTGGAAATAGATTTAAGCTATATATATGCTTAATTTCCTCTTCTGTAAAAAACTCTTTTCGGTTAATCCAAGAACTATGTTCTAACCGGTAAAAGGTCAAAGGAACCAAAAGGCAAGCAACTTTATCAATCTTTTCAAGAAGTTTTTCTACAAAAATAGTGTCTTCTCCTCTTAGCTGATTTGGCCACTGAACTTTTTGACAAACTTGCTTTAAGTAACAGACATGACCAAGGGTAATGTTTTGTAATAGATCTTGATAACGATGGATATAACGTGCTTTTTTATTTCGAGGTGTGAAAGAAATGTCTTCTTTATAAAAGCAGTGATATAAGACATCAACGCAGTAATTTTCAAATATCTCTTTTATGATTTCAATTCTTTGGTTATGAGGTAAATCATCAGCATCAATACAAATTAGAAGATCAGAGGAGCTTGCATCTGATGCGATTTGTCTATTTTCCCCTGCTGATTTTTTTTCATTAGTACAAATAAGATTCAGCTCAAAGGGCCATGGATGGTTTTTTAAAGAGGTTAGATCAGAATCTAAAACTTTATCAGCTTCAGATAAAGAAATAACAATCTCATCGGGCAAAATAGATTGATTACAGTGATCTTCTAAAAGAGGAAATAAAAACTTAAAGTGATTCCAATGGCAAGGAATAATAATGGCTGTTTTAAAAGAAGCCTTAATGGACCTAGCCTCTAGTCTGTAGAGTTTTTTTTCAGGCAAGGGTTGATCAAAAGAGAATAAAAGAGGTGAAAAAAGAAGGAAGCAAAACCTTACCAATTGTAATCCTTTTCATATCCGAGATCGATTATAATATCTCCGTATGTTTTTTTAAAGACTTCTTTGTTCTTCTTAGAAAAATGAGTTTTCCATTCACCTATTTTTCCTTTTCTAAATGTCCAAGTTCCTCCAAAAAGATTTTCAGCTATGTTGTTAATAGAGGTTTTTTCTAAAGAGATATCAAGAAATTTTAAAACCCCTTCGACTGTTTTAATTTGAAGATTTTTATCTCCATCTCCTCTTGCGCCAATTAAATCTTCAAATTTGCAGAGCAAAGAATTTTTAGAATGGTAATATTTTTTAAATTCATTAATGTCTCTTACAAAAAGGTTCATCGGTTTTGGTAGGGGGCGATTATTTAATGATTGGTAAGCTTTAGAATTTTTAGGAATATTACCAGTCATTAGACTGTTTAACTTCTCATCAAAAGTAAGTTTTGTCCAGTCTTTATAAAATTGAATGTACTGTTGATTAAAAGCAGGACCAAAGCCGTTTTCACTTATTCTTCTATCCCAAAAATACACATGAGAAACTAGAGTATCTCTTAGATCTCTTATTCCAAGAATTTTTCTTTCATCTAAATTTACTGAAAAATATTCAGATTCTAAATCAGGACAAAAATGTCTGAATTTACCAGCATTTTTATTAGAGATTTTTTTAGAGTAAAGCTCTTGGTCTACTAGTTTTAAGAGCTTTAATATTAAGTTTGTTCCAGATTTATGAACAGTTAACACACAAAAAGGATCTTTTATAACTTCTTGTTTGGAGAAACTGTTTTCAAAACATTCAGTTATTGAAAGAAAAAAAATAAGAAAAAATGTGAAAATAGTTTTAATCTGTTTCATATGTATCTCGTAAATGGTTTAACCAATAGTGATATAAGCTAAAAATATTTTCGTACAGGATTTTTTTATTAGATTTGGTATAAACAAAATAGTAAATCTGAGGTCAGATGGAACAACAAAAGAAAAAAAAGCTATCTCTTTTTATCATATTCTTAACATTCTTTGTTGATAACTTAGGATGGTCAATTGTATTTCCTATTTTTGCTCCTTTTTTCATTGATGTTAACCATAATATTTTTCCACCTAGCTTTCCTTTAACATCGCGTACTGCAGTTCTCGGGATATTTTTAGCAGCCTTTCCATTAGCACAGTTTTTTGGAGCTCCTATTTTAGGTGATGTAGCTGATAGATTTGGTAGAAAAAAAGCTTTGAGCATCACAGTATTTTTAACCGCTATTGGTTATTTAGTTTCTGCTTGGAGCATTCACACTGCTAATCTAGTGGTACTATTTATCTCTAGACTATTTACAGGTCTTTTTGCTGGAAACCTTTCTATTTGTTTAGCCGCAATTGTTGATTACTCAAAATCAGAGAGGCAAAAAGTTAAGTATTTTGGCTATCTTTCTGTGATCGCTGGTTTTTCCTTTATTGTAGGAGCTTTTCTTGGAGGAAAATTTGCAGACCACACGTTAAACAAGCTTTTTACCCCTGCTTTCCCTCTAGTTATTGCCTTTGTAATTACCATGTTAAATTTTGTGTTTTTAGTGTTTGGATACAAGGAAAAAGACCATAAAGAAGCTGTTACCTTTGATCTTTTAGAAGGGATTCATAATGTGCAAAAAGCTTTAAAAATAGAAAAAATTAAAAGACTGTATCTTATGTACTTTCTTTTTGCTTTTTCCTGGACGTTGGTTTTACAGTTTACCCCAGTTCTAGTAATAAAAAAGTTTAAGTTTTCTTTTTCTGAAATAGGCGATATTTCTGCCTTTATGGGAATCTGTTGGGCTTTAGGATCTGTATGCTCTCATCTTCTACTGAAAAGATTTTCAAAGCTTAAGATGTTAGAAACCTGTCTTTGGGTTTTTATGGTCATTTGCTTACTAGTTTTATTCCCAATTCATCTAAGTGTATTACTTAGTGTACTAGGTATTGGTGTGGTCTTTGCGGGTATTGCTTGGCCTCTTTGTACAGGTCTTATTTCTTCTTACGCAGATAGCAAAATTCAAGGGAAAATCATGGGAATGAGTCAGTCTGTTCTTTCATTAGCCATGTTTGCCTCTCCGTTAGTTGCTGGTCTTTTGGATAGAATTTATTGGGGAGTGCCTTTTATCTTAGCTGCATTATTCAATTTATTTGCAGCCCTTGTATATTTTACTATCAAAAAATAAGAATCATGATAGAAGAAAGAAAGAATATAATAAAATTTTAGCTCTTGTTTTAACAAACAAAAATGCTTTTTTGTGCTAAACTAGACAAATTATTATACACCCAATAAATGATGATATCAAAACCTCTATCTAAAAAAACAGTTCCAATAGGAGCTTTTCTTCTTTTTCTTTCTTTAAGTTTATCTGCTTATTATTGGGCCGTTTACATCCATCCTTATGTTTTTTCTGTCGAAGCTTATATTGAAGGAAAAAATATAACAATTTTTCCTGAATCAGAAGGTAGAATTATTTCTTCTTATGTCAAAGAAGGAGACTTGGTGTCAAAAGGCCAAGTCCTATTTACTCTAGATGATGCGCTTTTACAAGCCGATCAAAGAGAAAGTCTATTAAAATTAAAAGCTCTAGAAGGGAAAGTCGCTTTTTTAAAAAAGACACTAGATTCAAAAATGAAACTATATATAGAGCATAGAAAAGATTTAGATATAGGGTCTATTGCAAAAAAAGATCTAACATCTGCTCTTCATAACTTAGAAAAAGCTAAAAATGAATACGAAAAAGCAGACTCTATACTAGCATTAGAAAAAATTAAATATGAAAAATTAGAACAACAGCTTTTACAAAAAAAAGTAATAGCTCCCTATGATGGAGTGATCACAAAATCCTTTTTGCAAACAGGCTTGTTTGTAGATAAAAAAGATCCTATATTAAATATCAACAATACAAATAACATCTGGACCTATGCTTGGGTAAAAGAAAAAGACCTTCAATCTCTTAAACTCGGAATGAAAACAAAAGTTAGCCTAGAAGCCTATCCAGATCTTTTGTTAAATGGTAAAATAGAATTTATCTCTCCCTCTACAAAAAAAAGAAAAAACAAAAAACTCATACCAATAAAAATTTCAATTGACACTTCAAGCTTAAATAAAGATTATTTATTTTGTAATGGAATGACAGCTAAAGTTAAAATTAAAACCAAATAAAAATTCTTTAATATATACATTTTAATTTAAAGTTTATATAATACTTTCGGTTGTCTAATTTAGGAGAAAAAATGTCATATAAAGACTTGTTATTAAGATTAAAAAACAAAGTTGCAAATAAGGCAAAGCTAAACATGGATGTTAGCCATGGAGCCTTAAACCTTTCTTGTTGTGTGTATACCTCTCCAAGAGGGCATATACCGTTAAATATTCAGCATTATTTAGAGAATAAAAAAATTTTGAACATACCTTCTGAGCCATCTCTACATGTTTTTCAAAATAAAATATATCTTACTCAAAAAATTCCTTTAGAAAAGGTAAATTCTTTTAGAAGCGCGCACGCAAGCTTTTTAAATGAAGCAGAAAAGTATAAAAATATTTTACATAAGTTGTCTGTAGAAAATATTGACTTTTCATTTGCCTGAGAATCTGTTATCTCTTTTGATTTGCAAAAGAGGTAGCTATGTTTTTTCAAGGTTCATTTGTCGCTTTAGTAACTCCCTTTAACAACGATCATTCAATTGATAAATCAGCTTTAAAAGCCCTTGTTAGATGGCATATAGAACAAGGAACTGATGGAATTGTATGTTGTGGAACAACTGGAGAAGGAATCAGTTTATCTTTCGATGAAAGACTAGAGGTGATCAAAACTTGTGTTAAAGAGTCTAATGGGAGCATTCCTGTTATTGGAGCTACAACAACAGCAAACACTCTGGAAAGCTGTAAACTTACGAGAGAGGCAAAAGAGATAGGGGTAGATGCAACTCTTGCAGTAGTGCCCTATTATAGTAGACCTACAGATAAAGGGGTAGTCCTCCACTTTGAAAAAATAGCTGAAGAAGGGTTAGATATGATCGTTTATGAAAATCCTCTAAGAACTTCTAAATCACTATTACTTGAAACTTTTAAAAGATTAGAGTCCATTCCTAACGTCAAGGCTATCAAAGCTTCTGTAGGTAGAAAAAATTTTCAAATGATAAAAGATACTACAGATATACCTCTATTTGCTGGAGATGATTTTATTACTTATGACTTACTACAACTTGGCGCAGTAGGTGCTATTTCAGTAGTGGGAAATATTATTCCTAAAGAGTGGAAGGAGATGATTTCACTTTGTTTGTCTAATGAATTCGAAAAGGCTCTTCTTAGTTTTCTAAGGTACAAAAAACTCCTGGGGATACTAGTGGCTGAAACCAATCCACAAATTGTAAAACTTGCTTTACACCTTTTGGGTAAAATAGACCTTGTCTATCGTTTGCCTTTAATATCCCCGGAAAAAAAACATCATGAAAGCTTGTTTGATGAACTTGTGGATCTAAATTTATGTAATCAAAGCACTTATTTTGGAATATAGCCCTTGGTATATTTCTGGCTCCACTATAAGTTAACTGAATCTTCTCATAAATAAATTCAGAGGGCACTAAGGGCTAGTTTCACAGATCTCTGAACCTATTAGCTTAAAAAATGCATTGTTCTTCTGCGGTTTTTAATATATTATATATTTTCTTTTTGTTTTCGATAAATTGTTGGTGAGATATTGAAAGCATTTCGTATTTATTTTGGATTTGTTCAATTTCTTCTTCTAAAAATTTAATTCGAGCCTTAACAGTTTCTTTTGAATGGGTGTTATCCTCATTATGGTGTAATTCTTGAGGAAATTTAGAAGTTTTTTGTTTTTCTACAGCCTGTTCTTTTGGTGATATTTTATATTGATGAATTTTTTCTGAACGAATTTCAATTAATTTTGTACGACATTTAGATGTTTTTGCAAATTTAACTCGTTCTTTTTCTATTATATGTTCTACAAATTCGCTTGGAGTCAGTCCTTCAAGATTTAAAACAAGAGGATTGGCTTTATGATTCATATATTCTTGTACAATTTCTGGAGTACCATGTTCTACTGCAAAGAAAAGGGCAGTTTCACCTGACTTGTCTGTTGCATTAATGTTTTCTGTTGTCTCTATTAATATCTTTAACAACTCTAAATCTTTGTTTGTGTTTATACAAGCGTGGTGTAGGAGAGTGCCGGCTCTAATTTGTGCTAAATCCGGATTCACTCCAGCCTTAAGTAAACATTTTACTAATGATGTACATCGGCTTGTAACAAATGAAAGAAGAGCAGGGGTTAAGTCTTCTCCTTCCTGGACTAATAGGTTTACTGCTTCTGAAAAGTCACATATTTTTTTTGCAATCATAAATGAGTCTATATCTTCTTCATTTAGACTTTTTCTTTTAGACAGTTGTAAAGTAGAAATTATAGGTGTCTTTTGTCTTTTTAAAGGCCTCGAGGCACTATTAGTGTGGTGTTTGGATCCCGTGAAGGCAGAACTTCCAATTTTATGAGCTAGGGTAGCTGTTTTTTGAGTGGAAGATTCATTTTGTAAATACCGTTTATTTATATTCAATGGTGATATTATATTCGAGGTTGACATAGTAAAAATTCCTATTGTTTTTGCTTTCAAGGCTAAAATTATTACATAATAAGGTGGTTATTTTCTATGATTAAATATGATCCAGAACTCAAAGATTCTTTGGGCTCTAGCTTTATTATAAGCTTTCTTGAACCAATCCGAGAAGTTTTTCGATATTCTTTTTGTCTTCTTCTGTTGGTTTGTAGTTTTTAGAAGTAGTAAGAGAAACAGTTTTTCTTAACAGATTGATCACTTGATGGGCAACGATAGGGTTTCTTTTATCTTCTTCTGGAAGAGGAAATACTTTTCTTATTACAGTAAGAATTTCTTGTTTTGTTTCACCTTGATAGCTTTCTACAATCTTTTCTTTTTCATCTTTTTGTCCAGGTCTTGAGGCTAGTGTATAGACAGCCTGACGAGGCATTTTGTCTACTTGAGGTTTTAAATGAGGAGGCATAGCTGTATAAAATTCGTAATACTGCAAAAAGTTGTAAGGAGTTTGTCTGTTGCCATAAGTTGCCATCAGCCATGCGGTAAAAGCCCCTTCCTTGTAGCTTTTTAAGATGCTCTGGGCTTTTTTAATTCTTTCTCCATGCAAAATGATTGCTTGGTTTGTAATGGCTTTTACTTCCGATGTAAGAGCTGATAGAGACTGAAAATCTTCTTCGATGTTTGTGTTTTCTTCAGAAAAGTTTTCTAGGAGAGTTTTTAATTTGTCTTTTTCATGATCTGATAAAGCAGAAAGACGAAAAACACCTGAAAAACCAGATAGTTGCCCTGATTGCGAACGCTCTGCAAGAGCGGTCATTTTATCTTCTTCTTTATTTTTTTGCTTCAGCCGCAGGTTTAAAAGAGCGTTGAATTTTCCCATGTTTACTTTCCCCTTTTGATCTTAAACGTTCAATAATTTCTTCAGCCATATTTTGATAATCTTCAGCTGCACGAGCAGTCTTAGCTGTTTCAAAAACAGGTTTACCATATATTGTGGCTTCAGATACAGAAATATCTCTTCTTATTTTTGCTTGCAAGACTTTATTTGGAAAAGTATTTTCAATTACATCTAAAAATGCTTCGTTACTCTTACCTCTTGCATTCCAAAAAGAAAGAGCAACTCCCAATACTTTTAGAGAATGTCTTTCAGAAATACTTGTTAAGAAAAGAGCTAACCTTTGAAGACCTTTTACACTGTAAAATTCTGGGGTTGCAGAGATTAAAGAATAATCAGCTGCAATAAGTGCTGATTCTGTTAACCAACATAAAGATGGAGGGGTATCAATGATAACAAAATCATAATCAAGTTTTTTGATGATTTGCTTTAACCTTTCATGTGAGTAACGATCTGCAGCTAAATTTCCTGTAAGCTCAACTCTTTCTAGCCAAGTATCTGCAGGAATTAAATGCATATTGTCAATGCATGTAGTTAAAATCACATCTTGAACATTTTTATCACCCTGTAAAACAGGAGCCATGCTGTCGTTTTCATCAGGATCTACACCAAGACCAGTTGTTAAGTTGGCTTGAGCATCAAAGTCAATAAGCAAAACTTTTTTGTTATGAAATTTTGCTAGCGCTGATGCTAGATGCAAAGATGTAGAGGTTTTTGCAGTTCCTCCTTTAAAACTACTGATAGCTATTGTGATCATGTTTCCTCTTTTATGTTGATTTAGAAAAAGGACTTTCTAATGATTTAGTCTTTCTTTCATCTTCAATCTTTTCAATAAACTGATCAAGTTTTATTTCACCGTGAACTACATTATCTCTAGTTCTTAATGAAATAGTTTTATTTTCTACTTCTTGATCACCAACAGTTAACATGTAGTTGATTTTTTGAAGTTGTGCACATCTTACTTTTTTTCCAACTGATTCTGCAGACTCATCTATGTCTACAATAAATCCATGAGCTAAAAGCTCTTCTTTTACTTGTTTTGCATAAGGAATATGTCTATCAGCAACTGGTAAAAGTCTAATAGGTAATGGACTTATCCAAAGAGGAAATTTTCCTGCAAAGTGTTCAATTAAAATACCAAAAAAGCGCTCAATAGAGCCTAATATTGCTCTATGTAACATTACAGGTCTTTTGTGCTGACCATCTGAATCAACAAAATATAGATCAAACTTTTCAGGTAATGACATATCTAGCTGTACTGTTCCACATTGCCAGTGTCTTCCAAGAGCATCTCTAATGTGAATATCAATCTTTGGTCCATAAAAAGCACCGTCGCCTTCATTGATTTTATAAGGATGCCCCCACAGATCTAATGCATTTTTTAGTCCAGTTGTTGCTGTTTCCCACTCTTTATCTGAACCAATAGACTTATCAGGTCTAGTTGATAGCTCTAATTTGTAAGTAAGGCCAAATGTCTTATAGATTTTATCAGCAAATTCTAATAGTTTTAATATTTCATCTTGAATGTCTGTGTCTTTCATAAAAAGATGCGCATCATCTTGATGAAAAGAACGAACTCTAAAAAGACCATTTAAGGCGCCTGAAGGTTCAAATCTAAATACATTTCCAATTTCAGCAACTCTTAATGGTAGCTCTCTATATGAATGTATTGCACTTTTATAATATAGCATTCCACCCGGGCAGTTCATGGGCTTTATCGCAAACTGTCTATCTTCTACTTCAGAGGTAAACATATTTTCACGATAATGTTCCCAGTGACCTGATTGTTCCCAAAGTTGTTGGCTCATGATTGTAGGAGTTTTGATTTCAATGTAGTCAGCTTTTTGCATTTCTAAGCGAAGAAATGATAGTAACTCATTCCATACAATAAGTCCTTTTGGGTGAATAAAAGGCATACCAGGAGCTTCTTCTTTAAATGAAAATAAGTCTAAAGCAGGGCCTAGAACTTTATGGTCTCTTTTTTTTGCCTCTTCTAGAAGGTGTAAGTATTCTTTTAAAAGTTTTTTGTCAGGAAAAGAGATACCATAAATTCTTGTTAGCATTTCTTTAGATGAATCTGCTCTCCAGTAAGCTCCAGATACTTTTAAAAGTTTCATCGCCTTTACTTTTCCAAGAGCTGGTAGATGAGGACCTCTACAAAGGTCAAAAAACTCATTTTGTCGATAAGCTGTGATAGATTGATCATCATCAAGCTCACTTATAAGTTCACATTTATAAGGGTTTGAAGAAAAAGCTTTTAACGCCTCTTCTTTTGATGAAAATTCTTCTCTTTGAGGTTTGCTGTTTTCTTTTATGATCTTTTGAACTTCTTTTTCAATAGCTGGAAGATCTTTGTCTGAGATATCTAAATTTGCAAAATCATAGTAAAACCCTTTTTCAATAGCAGGACCAATTGTTGGTTTTGCTTCTGGGTATAGTCTTAATACAGCCTGAGCTAATATGTGTGCAGAACTATGCCAAAAAACTTCTTTTCCTTCTTTTTCAGAAAAAGAATAAAAAACAATTTTATCTTTTTCTTTTACTGGAGTAGAAAGGTCAACAGATTTTCCATTTACTGTGCAAGCTAATGCTTGGTCAGGTCCTGTTAAGTTAAGTTTTAAGGCTATATCGTAACAAGTACTTGCTTGCTCAACTTCTAATTCTTTTTGATCTACGTATACCATCATTTTTTTTCTTTAAAAGGGTTACTTGGGTGTTATTTTTCTTAAAAACAGTTTACTATAAAAATTAAAAAGAAAACACCTTTTCTAAGGAAAAAAATTTTTCGATGAGTTTTCAAAAGATTTTTTTAGATAAATCAATCAAAAATCCAAAAGGAATTTTTTCATTTTTGGATATTAATGAACTTTTTAAAAAAAGTTTTCTGATAAACCAAACAAAAATTCAGCGTTCTGACTTATATAGAGCCTCTTGTTTATCTAGAGCAATTGCAAACTTTATCATTGATGATGATGGAGTTTTAATTTTAGATAGAATTGACTATTGCATAGATAAAGCAAAAGAATCTTCCTATGTACTTTTTGAAGACAACCAGTCTGATGCTTTTTTTACAAAACACCTAGTTCAAGCACTTAAAAAAATTTCAAAAAGTAATTCACTGATAAAAAAAATTAAAAGACTAAAACTTCCTCTTTGTCATAAAAAAGCTGAAGATATTATCAGGCAAACGCTTTTATTAAACGCTGATGAGCCAATTACTAATAGAGATGTTAAAAGAGCTTTTTTATGTGCTCTTTTTACTTTTTTAAGACAAAGTGTAGGATCTTGTTTTGCTACTTCTTGTGCGATTTATACCCAAAAGTTAGATCTTGAAAAAGTTTTTGAAGATATAGAAGAACTAATTAAAACAGGTTCTTTAACAAGAACTATTTTAGGGGTAAAATACTTAGTTCCTTTCAATCCGAGTATTGGTATGGGGGATTTAAAGCGTACTTTAACCAAATCTCAATTTGAAATAATTTTAAAAAGCCCAATTATTTTAGATGCCTTTGAAAGAGCTGAGATCATTTCACTAAAACTTACTCAAAAAGAAAAAGAAAAAAAACTTACAGAGCTTGTTTCAAAGGTAACAGAAAAAAAACAAATATCTACTCTATACGATCTTATAGACTCTATTCTATTAAATGTTTTTGAGCTAACCGATAGAGACTTTTTTGCAAAAAAATGGGAAGAGAAAACCGAAAGGTTTGTCGCATCGTCATTTCATCCTCAGATCAACCAGCCATCAAAGTCTTACAAAAAAGATAAGGTAGAAACTTACTTAGAAAAAAAACAAATCTTTTTGGATGTTTTTCGTAACGAAGTCGAATGTGCTCTTTTAAAATGTTGGGAGTTTACTCTAGCGTCTTTATGTGATGTAAAAAGAGAGTTTACCCTTTGGAATCTTTATTATTCATTGGGTTTGAGTAATAAAGAGTCAGATGGAATTGGTGCTTTTTTATATAAGTTAATAGATGAAAAGCTACAAAAAACAAATATAGAAGCTCACAAATACCATCAACAAGCAGATGAAATAGAATCACAGGTACGGGCGACTGAAACAGTGTTATATCGTACACAAATCCCATCTGAAGAATCTAGGATGCGCACAGAATTGAATCTTCTAGTTACCAAACTTCAAGAGGTTTCTGAAAATAGAGATCTTTTAGATAAGAAAGTTGAAGGATATCAAAACTTATACAAACACTTTATTGAGTCTTACGTAAAGCTTTTTGAAACATACTTTCAAGAAGTATACGATCCTGAGATGTTAGAGTTTCCAACTCTTGATTACAATGATAGCCCTGCTGGTTTTCGTTTGATTTATACTCATGGAAGAAAAGATCCTTCAAACTGGTCGTTTATTAAAGATAAAGACGAGTTTATTCAAGCTCTAAGAGATTTTTTTACAGTAACAGAAAGAGAAATTGTTTCTTCTTTTTTTCAATATGATCTGCAAATAGAAATTGCAGACATCATTACAGAAATGATTCAAGATGTTTTATCACCAGTGTTTATCGACTCTTGTATGAAAAGAGTGCAATCAACACATGCAAGTTTGCTTTCACATGTTGAAAAATCTTTTAAAGAAAAAATCATTCAAAAACCTTGGGCATATATATCAGGGGGTACTTTAGAAACTCTTGTAAAAACTTACTTTAAAAAAGAGAACTTACAAATTGTTGAACAAGAGATTCTTTCACCAGAAATGCTTTTTGCTTTTTTAGTTGATACAATAAGAGACATTGATTTTCCTTTAAAAGGTGAAATTATCGACAACAAGCTTAACCTTCTTTTGTACAGTACAAGCCACGCTTGTGTTCTTTGCCCAAATATTCCTTCATTTAAAAATGCTTGGTATACAGAAGAGATCCCAGAAAGCATTTTACAAACACACCTTTTTGCTCCTGCTGAAGAGTTTGTGACTAAAATCATTTTAGATGAAGAAAGGCAAAAAGACCTTTTAGAGACACTACTTATTTCTCATCCAGAAAAAAAGAAAATTTTATCCTCATATATTCCAGTTACGCAACTATCTGTTATCAATTTTAAAGAACACCTCAGTTCTTATGTTTCTATTTCCTCAGAAAACATAGATTCATTTTTATTTACTGCTTTACTTCATCCTTTGTATGACATTGATAAAATCTTTTCTTATCTTTCTTTTGAAAACAGTCAAATACGACAAAAAGCGAAAAAAATTTATCAACAGAACTCACTGCAAGTTCCTTTAAATTTTCTTACTTTGAGAAAAGAGATATTTAAGAGTTTAATAGAAGTTTATGACTCTGTTTGTATGCCCTTTGATTACCATAAAGAGCTTATAGACATTTTACAAAAAGAAGGCTGGGTGTATCCAAGACCGATTTTATTTGCTGATACTAACTGGCCCTGCTATTATTTTGGTTTTCTTCCAAGTCCCACAAGTTTGCAACTTGAGTTGTGGCGATTTGATACCCTTAGTGTTACAGGATACAAAATGGAAAAAGGGTATTTTGATCAAGGGACTAAATGGGGAGTGATTGCAGACCAATTAATTTACGGAAACTAATTATGAACAAAACCTTTTTCTTTTCTCTACTATTTATCACATACTTACAAGCTTCTTTTGTTGGATCTCCAGCATCTTCTGGACTAGTTGAATGTGGCGCTTTTTTACCAAACTGCTACCGCTTTAGTTTTAGATTAGGCTATGAAGCTGATTTTATCTTTGATGGAAAAATGAAAAAGAAAACAACAGGTCAAAGAGTAGATTCATTCGAGCAGAAAAATTTTCTTGGAACTTTAGTCTTTAATTTTTGCGATAGATTTGATCTTTATGGTTCATATGGAGAAAGTCAGTTTGAAACTGACTATAGAATCTTTTTAGATTCAGGAGAAGCCTTTTGTATAGATTCAAAAAGTCATTACTCTCCTTCTTGGGCGGTTGGAACTTCTATGATCTTATTAGATTATAAATGTGTTCAAGTAGGTTGGGGAATTAAATACCTAGAGGCTGACTCTAGTTTAATTACTCTAAAACAAAATGGTGCTGACTTACTTGAAGGGCAACAAGACTCAGCAAATATACATTTTCGTTCTTTAAATACATTTTTTGGTTTAGCATTTCAATCAGGATTCTTTGTTCCATATGCTAACTTTCACCTGAAATACTCAAAAGCAAAAATAGCATCTCCTCAAGGCCCTATTTCTGATGATGGTACTAATTCTATTACCATGGAAGAGAAAAACCCATACGGGCTTACAGTTGGTCTTTCTATTACAAACAAAAAGCAGATGTCTTTGACCATAGAGTCAAGAGTAATATCTGAAGAAGCAATCACTGTGTCTGGTTCTTTTAGGTTTTAGTGATATGCTGAAAGCACAACTAATTTTGAAGTTTATGTTGAAAAAACATGCAACAAAGAAGATGAATTAGATCTATATTATGATCAAATAGTTCGTGCATCTATTAAATCAGAGCGTTAGGATATTAGCATTTCAACCTTTTTTAGGATTACTATGTCTAGTTTTGCAATTTCTTCAAGACAGTATTTAAATATTTCAAGAGCTATAAATCGCTCTGGTTGTACTTCAATAATGACACCTAAGTATCACGAAGTTTTTTCAAGCACGGATACGCGAGTAAAAGATATTGTAAAACCTTTTACCACGATGAAACATGTTCACAAAGCTAGTGATGGTACTGTAAAAAATTCACTTTCTTTAAAAAACATTCATCATAAGTTAGAAATTAACTCTCTTCCTTTAAAACACTCAGGTGCATCAAATGTGTTACTTAGCACAATTAGCTTTAATTGTTTGATTACAAAAGCAAATGGAGAAGAAGTTAGAGACTTTATTACATTTGATCTAAAAATACCTGGAGTAAACCAAGATAATAACTCGGTGTTTTCCTATGATGCGCTGTTAAAAGCATATGGAAGTAAAAAGGGTCTATATAATGCATTAAACATTTTTACATGTATGGAAGATCAAAAGCTAACCCTAGAAACCATACTCATGGACACAAGCCAGACTATGATCATACAACGTCCAAACATGATCAATACATTCGTCATACAGAACAATTATTGGTAGCTTATTTAGCTTTGCCTCAAGCATCTGAAACGCTTGCAAATCGCCTTAGATGTGAAATAAGAAATAAATTCCCAGATGTTGCATCTGTTAAAATGTATAATATGGGTCTTCATATGCATTCGACTAAAACTTGTTGTGCTCCTTGCGAATACTCTCTTTTAGGGCTTATGAACTATAGAGGGGTAGCTAGGCTTAAGAAAAGCCGCAGAATGATTGGTTTTTATAAGAATTTTGAACAAGCATGTGAAAATTTTAAGGATTATTTTAATTATAAATTTCCTCAAGATTCCAACTTTCAAATGATAGTTACTGTTACTGCAAGTGAAACAGATGCTCACCATCAAAGTAAACCCAGATTTACAATCACAGATCTTGGTGATCAAGAAACCTTTAACCCCTATGAGATATCTGTTAAAAGTCAAAGAGCTTCTGAAAAAATATTTATCACCTTGCTTAACTCAAAATTTGATAGAAGAAGGTTTCCGACTGAGAGTAACTTATCAGATCTTACCGTTGGTATTAGTGGATCCAATGCTACCCCAGGTAGTAATGGAACGATGAATAAAGTAAATGAAAGCAGAATTGAAGAAGTTGATAATCTTTCAGATAGGCTTTCTGTTTTAAAGCTTTAACTTATCACACAAGGTCCCGGTCCAACGACAAAAAATTCTTTCGGCTCTTTGCTGTTTGACATGTACTGGCTTATCAGTAGCTTTATCTTTTTAGTAAACACAGAAGAGCTTTTTTGAATTATATGGTAGTTTTTAGCTACTTCCAAAACCCTTTCTAATTGTTGTTTGGAGGTATATGGACAAAGATCTCCATAGTAACTGAACTCTTTGGGTAATTTGTCTTCTATGGCTTTTACAACTCTTTTAATATCTTTTTTTAGGCTGCGAGAAAACTGATACTTTTCTAACAATGCTATCATAAGCTTTATGGTGATTTGATCAGTCTGTTTAAGTAGCGAGCGGTATTTTAAAGAAGCTGCAACAGCATTAATTAAGTCTTTTTCTTCAAGAATACCTCCATTATCTATTAAGATATGAGCTATATTAATATGGCGTTTTTCTAACAGCCAGACAACTAGGTGATCTTCACCCGAAAATGTCTTAGAGTAAAAACCATTAGTTTTTAGAAATGAAAATGCACTATGAAAGATTTCTGCTGTACGAGACTTTGTACAGACTAATCTATAATATTCGTAATGTGTGCTAACGGGTTGTTGTTCTGGTTTTAGAATCTTAGCTGCCTTTAACTTGCCGCTATATAGCGCGACTCCAAATGCTGAAGATATGCGACACTCAGAAGAGTCCGTCACTCCATGTTCTTTAAGTAGTTGAATAAAGGCTGGGTTATCAGTTTCAACAGCAGCTAATAGTGGAGGATTTAGATAATAATTATTTGGTGATGCTTTTTTTCTTAAAAGAAGTTTGGTTATCTAATAATTTTTTTTTGTAATGCTTGTTAATAAAGGGGTGGAATAGATCTCTTTTAATGGACCTTTAGATACTTCAGCAATCAAATTTAATTCGGATTTCTCAATCTTACTGGGGATCTTGTTTATAACTACCCTAGCAACCTCAGGGTGAAAACGAATGAAATGGGTTAAGAGAGTTGTTTCAAAATAAACAGGTGATTTGTCAAAAAGTTTTGCACGATTCTGTAAATTAAGAACTAGTTTTTGTTCATAACTTGCTTCGTTGCTTAAAGAGTTATTTATCCTGACACTTGAAACTGTTAATTTGATATGGGCATTGATTATGACTCTAGTATTTAACAACGTGCCAATACGTTTTTGAACTTTGGGATCTTTCTTATAACATTCTACATTCTCTAAGTTAGTAAAATTATATGTGTGAGTTAAAAATAGTCCAAATAAGTTCCCAAAATTCTGAAAAATCTGATTCAATATTTTTTTTGTAAGGAAAGAGTTGTCTAGGTCATCTGCGCTTTTGCTTATATATGCAAAGCATGTTCTATGTTCAACTGGAAGTTTACCAAGTAATAAAGATGACATTTTTTACTCCTTTCAAAATAGAAAAGCAGCATATTACAAAAATATCTTTTACAAAAAGAGAAAAACTTTTTTTGATTAAAGATGTTCCAAGTCTTTTTTAAGCCTTTGAAATTATTTATCATTTAAAAACCTTTTTAGATTTTGTTTAAAAAATTCATTCTACTTTTTGAACAAATCACTTTTATTGAAAGTGATTTGTTTTTGTACTATAATTTCTTTGTTAAAATCTATTAATTTTCAACGAATAGGAGAAACAATGCGAATTCTATCGCTATTTACAATGGGAATGCTTTGCACATCACTTTTTGCAGCTACTGAAGAAGATGAAATGGAAGCGTTAAAAAGATGGGTACAAGACAAGCGACTAGTTACTGTTAAAGAAACTGGCGGAGATCTTTCTATAAGTGGAGAGGTTAGAGTTGAGTATCAAAATACAAACGAAACTAAAAATGGGATTGACCAAAGAGCTCCTAATGGTGAGTATCTAGCCCCTTCTCATGGTTATGATGTAGAAGTTAATTTAATGCTTGATTACCGAACAGATAAGCTATGGGGAGCAATTAAGCTAGAAGTTGACAACAACATGGGTTCTCAAACTGGAACAGGAAATAAGATTCGCTTAGAAAAAGCTTACTTTGGTGGAAGATTACTTGATGGAAGTTCTTATTCACTAGATGGAGAAGTAGGTAGAAGATGTTTAGGAAATGCATTTTCATCAAAACTACAGTTTGCATCTTTATTTGATGGAGCGCTTCTAAGGTTTAACAAAGAATATGCAACTCTAGGAAATTTCTACACTAGTGGAGCTGTATTTTTAATATCAGATCAAACAGATCGTTATGGTCAAGCTATTGAGCTTGGGCTTTTAGATATTAATAACAGTGGTGCGCAAGTACAATATTCACTGACAAACTGGAGAAAAAATCCTTTTGCAACTGAAGATGATTCTAAATTTAACTTCTTGGTTTCTCAAGTAACTTTTGCAAGAGCTTTTTATCCAACATACTTTACAAAAGTTGTTAAGCCATACGTTGGATTTTTAATGAATACTGTAGCAAAACCAACTGTACAATCAGCAAACAAAAAAGCTCCTTACGGTGCTTACACTGGAATTTCTTTAGGGAAAGTAAAGCAAAAAGGTGATTGGGCAATTGATGCAAACTATCAGTACTTACAAGCTCAAGCAGTACCTCAATTTGATGTATCTGGTATTGGAGTGGGTAACTCTGCAAAAACAAGTTTTTATGATGTGAACAATTGTAACGATGCTGTTGGGAAAACAAACTATCAAGGGTATCGTTTAGAGTTTTTATATGCTCTTGCAGATAATGTAACTCTATTTTCTTGTTACCAACATTCAAATAGATTAGACAAGCAAATTGGTCCTGAAATGAAATTCAGACAGTTTGAAGTAGAGCTTATCTACGCATTCTAAAAGAAGGAAAGCCTAGCTTTCCTTCTTCTTTATTATAAATATAAGTCCTAAGCTGATTGCAGCAGCTAAAAAACACCACATAGAAATAAAGAAAGTGGCGTCAATCCATAAAGTAACAAGTGCTGATATAAAGGTTAATATACCTATTACCCATAAATGCTTTATTGAAGAAGCAATCATAGATAAAATCACTGCAAAAAAATAAAAAATCAAAACCCCTGTACTCATTGTGTAGAATAAAGAGTTTGATATAGGCCCATTTATTTTAGGAGTGTAGTGAATGCTAAAACAGTATGGTTCTATTTCCATATATGGAATCAAAAGCCCCAATAGAGAACCTACTACAATCCCCATTCCTAAAAGAATAGATAAACACATTTTTCTTTGTGAATTCTTTTCATAATTCCATAGTCCGAAGGGGATCCAAATAGGCCAGAAAATAAAAGCAAAGAATAAAAAGACATTCTTTGCTAGTTCAGCACTACATTGGGTTCCTTTTCCCGGGATATGAAGCCACAAAATCCCTTCAGCAAACTGTTGAATCGCAAAAAATAGTGGTACTAAAGCGATCAGATAAAGCTTTTTATTTTTTACTCTTGAAAATAAAACAATTGAGCAAGCTGTTAACAACGCACTTGCAGTAAAACTTGCAGAAGCAGAAAAACACATAAACATACCCTTTTATTATTCATATAAACAAAAAGGGTTTATTCTTTGAGATTTTTTTCTAAACAATGTTTAAACATTCACCTACCTTGAAACAATCGAAAATCAGGTGAGTTGAAAGTAATTTAGGTGTATTAACCTTTTCTTTTGTGTTCAGTTACATACTCTTCTTTTTTTCTCCCTGATCTTGATGGGTTTCCAGTTAGAATAGCTTCCTTATCATACAAAGAGGCTAGCTCTTCCCAAAGGGATTCACGTTTAGAGTGATAAGCTGCAAACTGATCATTTAAGGTTTTAATTTTTTGATTGATTTGACTATCTTGATTCTTATCTGCAACATCTCCCAATAATTTTAGTTGTGTGGAGATTTTTTGTGTTTCACTTCCCAGTTCTTTTATAAAAGAAAAGAATTTTTCTTCTACTTGCCTTATCTTTTTATTTAGTTCATTCAACTGTTTTTCTTTATTAGATTTCTGGGGTACTTTTGTGAAATATACTTCTTTACTAGGACTGATACTCTTTGTACTCATACTATATTCCTTAATAATGATTTATCTATAAAACTTGAGAAAAGATGTTCTGATAAACACTAAAAATTCAATCTAAAATTCTGAGCCTTGATTAAAGAATTTTTTGATAAGTTATTGGTTGAATTTTTAATAATTTTTATTTATAATTTCTTTGTTTTTAAGGAGAAAATATGACAATTCCAGAAGACTTAGTAAGCTCTACAGTAAGATCAGTAACAATAGCTGTTACTTCAAAAGATTCTTTTATAGATAGAATTAAAAAATATTATTTACTTTGTGTAAAGAGTCTAGTCTTATACCTAAGGTCTTTCGGCTGGAAAATAACAGCTGCAGTAACTGCAAGTTTTCTGGGTGAACCAATCTGCAATTTTATGGCTAGTGTTTGTTATTTACTTGGTTTGGTAAAACCATTTAGGTTTTATGATCTTAACCCAAAAGAGATTACTAAAGAACAGGCGGAAAAAAGACCAATAATTTTAATTCATGGAAATTATTCAAATCCCTCAAATTGGTTATCATTTGCAAAAGAGCTTAAAAAGCATGATCTAGGTCCTGTTTACACTGTTTATTTAAACTCAGGCAATCTAACAGAAAAGGATGTTACCATTATTAACAGAAAAATGGATGAGATCAGAGTTCAATATAGTTCTTATGGTAAAAAGCCTGTTTTTGATCTTGTAGGCCATTCTAGGGGTGCAGAAATGGCTTTTTTAATGGGTTTAGATAAGAAGTGCTGGAAGATATCTGACTCTGGCAAAATTTCGATTAGTAAAGAGCAATACTCTATAAACCCCTCTATTGGAAAAATTGTTCGTTTAGGTCTTTCTACATCTAAAACTTGGCTAAGTCATATAAAACCAGATCTATTATCGAAACTGCATGAAGTTGATGGTGAATATGATATTATTAGAGAAGACGATGAATACTCTTCTTTAGACTCAAAGCATAAACTTGTTGTTTCTTGTGGTCATCTAGGGGTTCTTTACACTAAACAAGCGCAAAGTCAAGTGGTTAATTGGTTAACTTCTTAATTTACAAAAGAAATTGACATTTGATTTTTTCTAAATGAAGTAGAGAAAAAGACTTTTTGGATTGTATCCCATTTTGTTTCGGCAAAAAATAACATTTGTCGATCTTTTTGAAATACAGAATGAAAGCTTCTAACAATTTCTTCTTTTGAGTAATTCTCGTTGATGAAAAGGCAGGTGGTCTCGTTGTTTTTTTGTGCTCTATCAGCTTTTTGCATGAGTTTTGTTAGTGTATGGCTCGAGTTAGACGTTGTTTTTACAAGAGAAAAATTATTAAACATCCCGTTAAAAAAAGGAAAATTATAAAAATGATTTTTTTGAATGATCACTTTTAGCCTTTTGATAATAGAAAAGAATAGAAAAAGATCTAGCCAAGATCTTTTTTGAAATACAACGATTGCACCATCAGGTGGGGTTTGAGTAAGAGGTTGCAGTAGATATCTAGAAAGAAGAATCTTGTTTGAAATAAAAGGAAAAAATAGAGGTGCAAACCTCCCTGTTACAAAAACTGAGAAGATAAGTGTTAAAACACCCATAAATCCAAATCCAGAAGCTGCTGAAAAGTTTAATCTATCACCGATTAAATAAAGAAACATAGAGGCTAAAAGAACACCTACAAAGCTCATAAAGTTTCCAGCGGCGATGATTCTTCCTCTTTGGTGATCTGGGCTGTTAACTTGAATAAAAGCATCTAGAGGGATTAACAAAAGACCACCTCCAAAACCTATGACCATCAAAGCAAATACTACTACCCAAAAATTTGAAGAGAAAAAATAGAGTAGGAAAAAGAAAAATGAAAGTAAAAATGCAGAAAGGCAGGAAAGCCCTACTTCAACTTTATCCTTTGAAATTTTACCTGCAGTAACTGCTCCCGCAGCAATTCCAACAGCTGTAAATAAGAATAAATACCCACCCCATACCTCACTTAACCCTAATGATTGCATTGCAAATGGAATGATATTTAATTGAGTAAAAGCTCCTATGAATAAGAAAAATCCAGAGCCAAAAATACAGGTTACAAGGTGTTCTTTTTCATAGGCTATTTTTAAACTCTGATAGATCTCGTAGAAAAATAGAGGGTTGATTCTTTTCTTTGTCCCCTTTGGAGGGGTTTTAGAAATTCCCAAACTAGCTAAAAGACCAATAATAGCTATGACTACGCAAAAAGATGAAGCAATTGTAAAATTCTTATTTGTAATATCTGTAACAAAAGAGGCAAAAAATGTTCCAAGGATTACCGCTAAGTAGGTAAAGGATGTAAGTAGACCATTTGCCTGTGAAATTTTCCGAGTGTCTACAAGCTCTGGTAAAATTCCATATTTTGATGGGCCAAAAAAAGCACTTTGCATGGCCATAAAAAATAAAAGAACATAAGAACCCACAGGAGATTGGTAGTATGCTGTTACTACTGATGCTCCCATTACAAAAACTTCAGTAAATTTCATTGCAACGATAATCGATCTTTTTGAAATTCTATCAGCTAATACTCCAGCAGCTGATGAAAACAAAAGAAAGGGGATAACAAAAACAGCTCCAGCAAGTGCTAGAATATAGTTAGCATGTTGCTGTCCTTGTACGTTAATGATCATAAAGATAATCAATAACTTAAATAGATTATCATTAAGCGCCCCTAAAAATTGTGTAGCATTTAGAAGGTATAAAGAGCGATAATCAGATCTAAAGAAAAGGCGCATGTTGGTTCATTGTTTTTTTTATTACAATCAGCATAGCTAAAGATTAATAAAATATAAACTCTTCTTGTGATGGCAAATAATCTACTTTTTTCCAATAGTATTGATACTCTTATAGATAGGTTAAAAACTTCCCTGTTTTCAAAGCAGACATTTCTTTCTACTCAAGTGGTTGTTGTGCCAAATAGCGAGTTTGAAAATAAGATTCGGTATGCATTTTGCAATGACAGGGATTTACAAGGAATCTTTGGAGTTCAATTCCTTTTGAAAGAACAGCTAAGCTCTTTATTATCTTCTTTTTATAAAGAAGATAAGACCTCTAGTAGGCTTGAAGTTTCTTTATTTATTGAAAAGATTCTAGATTCTCTTTTAGAAAGTCACAGAGATGATCCCCTTTTAAGTATTATTAGAAAAGATCCCCTTTCAAGAAAAAGCAAAATAGCAGAAGAGCTTTCTGAAATTTTTATGAAGTATGCTCTTTTTCAGCCAAAGTTTTTCGATGGAAATTTTTCTCTTTTACAAGAGATTTTTTCTAAGGTAAATAAAGAAATGCCCTTTTTACAGATCACAGAAAATTCTCCAAGGGTTCAAAAAAAGACGCAGTTGCATTTTTTTTGTTTAAGGTATCTTCCTCCAAAGTATTTGGATCTTTTTAGTAAAACTTCTGCAAATATCATCCATTATATTTTTTCTCCTACTGAGCATTACTGGGAAGATTTTGTTTCTGATCATGAAGAAAAGAGAATTCTAAAAAAAGCCTTAGGAGATAAGAAAATTGTAAAGCAAGCTTTACAGGATAAACATCCTTTGCTTGCAAATTTAGGGGTTTTAAAAAGGGAGTATTTAAAAACTTTAAGCAATTATGATTTTCCAATTGAAGAAAGGTATTTTGAAAAAGAACCAAAGAATCTTTTAGAACATTTGCAAGCAGATATTTTTCATTTAAATAGTGAAAAGACAACTCTTACAAAAGATGATTCTATAACTGTCTACCATGCTACATCTAAGTTAGATGAAGTATTACAAGTAAAAGCAGCTATTGAAAAATCTGATGCAGAACTAGACCAGGTTGCAATATATGTTCCAGACCTAATTTCCTATCTTCCATTTTTTGAAATGGTATTTGGTCAAAACATCAAAGTTATAGGAAAGCATAAAAGTTCAAATTTATTAAGTGGTATTTATGATCTTTTTTCAATTTTTGAAAATGGGTTGAATGCAAAACGCTTTCAAAAACTTTTGTTTAATCAATGTATTCAACAAAGCTTTAACTTATCAAAGCAAGATGTTTATCGAATTACAAGATGGGTTGAAAATGTATTTATCTCTGATCAGTGGGACACGGAAAAATTTAATAGAATTGTTTTAGGTCTAGTAATTCATGTAGACAAGGAATTACATAATGAAAATTACCCACTACTTGGTCTAGAAAATGGTGATTGTGATCTTGTTGATCGCCTTGTGTCTATTGTTACAAAACTTCAAGAAGATTTACTTTTTGTAAAAGATATTCATCATTTAGATAGTTGGCTTTTCTGGCTTTCTGAAATAGAAAATAGATACTTTTTTAAAGAGTCAGGAAGTTTTTTAAAAAGTGTTTGTCAAAGCTTTGAAATAGACACTTTCTTAAACACACCTTACTTGTTTGATAGTATTTTGAGTCGCCTTTACCCAATGTTAGATAAGAAGAAAACTTCTACCTCAACTAATTTTGTTAAGTTACCAACTTTATCTTGCTTAAAAAATAATGTTGCCTGCTCTTATGAACAAACTTATGTGCTAGGGTTAAATGATAGTGTTTTTTCTTATAGGAAAGATCCTTTAGATCCTATGGAATATAAATGTTATACCCCTTGTCAAAAAGACCAAGATACAGCCTTTTTTCTTGAAGTAGTTATGTTTACATCTAAAAAGCTTTTCTTTTCTTATCAAAAAGGTTCAAATCCAGCATTAATGCTTCATCAGTTACTTAACTACATAGATCAAATATATTCAATTGATCAAGAAAGCTTACTGTTCAATATATCAAAGCCTTTTGTAGAAAAAGAGCTTTTTGGCCTAGATCAGCAACAAAGCTCTGAAAAGCAAATAAACACTATTCGAATAGAAGATCTTAATGCATTAACCACACATCCTGTTCGATTTTTTGTACAAAAAGTTCTTAGGTCTGATTTAGATAAATCTTATCTTGGTAATGTGAATTTAACGAAAGAGTATAGTTTTGATGCAATGAATCGGGCTTTTTTTAGACATGATGTACTTATAAATGGTTATGTCAAAGCTTTTTCAAGCTGGCAAAAAGCTGATTTATTTCCATCTCTCTTTTTTCTTAAAAGCATCAACGATGACTTAGAAGAAGAAGGAAGAAAAATTGATTTGTTTTTAAAAAAGTTTTCTCTTCGAAGAGAAGCTTTTGAAAAAAGGACATTAGATTTAAAGCTTGATGATGTAGAGGTTCATGGAAGGTTTTTAGTTCATGATAAAGGCTTTATACTCAAAGAAAATAACTTAGATCAACTTGTTAAGTTTTGGCCATCGATTTTAGGTTTATGTTTGCTAGAGAATAAAGATCGAGTGGAACTTTTTTTCTTAAAAGAAGAAGAAAGTAAAGTCTTTGTTATTGAAGATGTGATAGATGAGTTTTCACTTCTTGTAGAGTATTACAAAGCTGCTTTAAAATCTCCTTCCCCCCTTATTAGGATGTTAATTAAACCTCTTTTATATGAGGATGAAAAAGCTTTTCAGAAAAAGATAGATCAAAGTTCAATGCTTTCTTTTTCTGATCCTTATTTCAATCTTATATTCGAAAAAAATGGAGCAGCTGATCTATTTGCTAAATGGCATCCAATTGCAAGAAAAACATTTAGTAGTCTTATGAAAAATTTTGAGGGGTTGTATGAAGTCGTTTGATTGTCTTGATTCTTCAACAGAGATTTTAGGTTCTCACCTTTTAGAAGCATCAGCTGGAACTGGAAAAACATTTGCAATTGAACATTTATTTGTTCGTTTTTTATTAGAAGTTGATATTTCAAAAATCTTGGTAGTTACTTTTACCAAAAAAGCAACAGCAGAGTTAAAATCTCGAATCTTTGAGAATATAGAAAATGCTATTTTAGTATTAGAAAAAGAGAAGGAAACAAACTTTGATTACCTTCTGTCGATGAGCAAGATTAATGGGGTAAAAGAAAAGCTTAAAGATGCTCTTTTTTCTTTTGACGAAGCACAAATCTATACCATTCATGGTTTCTGCCAGAGAATGCTTACAGAGCATTTTTTAGAAGCAAAGACATACATTAATTCTAATGCAGATTTACAAAGTATAAAAAATCAAATAAGAGAAGTATTTACAGATAAGATTTCTTCTATTGGTATTAACCCTTTTCAGTTGAAGCTCCTTTTAAAAAAATATGAGAGTGTTGATAAACTGATAGATAAGTTTTTGCAAAAATATCCTGAAAAGCACTTATTTAAAACAGACTCTTTTTCAGAAGCACTTGAATCATTTAATAAGAAATTAGCAAAAATTCCTCCACCAAAGTCACCTTTAGCTGATTTAGCAAATTCTTTTTCTTCGTTTAAAAAAACAGGATTTAAAAATACGGAGACTTTTGTTTTACAGCTTGAAATGCTAGATCAAGTTCTCGCTTTAAAAAATTGTACGGACAAATGTTTTGTATATTTTTTAGAAACAGGATTCTCTGTTGTGAAATTTTTATCTGAAGAAAATCTAAAGAAGAATAAAGAAGAAAAAATTCCTGAAGCATTGTCTTTGATAAGAGAAACTCTTTTACAAGATGTTGAGAGAGCAAAAGATCCAAACTTTCTTTTTTCTTTTGTGTACGATTCTTTTTATGATGCGATTAAAGAAATAGTAGAGAGAGAAGGTTTTTTATCTCCTGATATCATTTTAGAAATGATGGCAAAAAAATCAAAAGAGCCGTTGTTTGTTCAATCGGTACAAAATCGATTTGATGTTTTAGTAATAGATGAGTTTCAAGATACAGACCCAATTCAATGGTCGATATTTGAAAATCTTTTTCTAAAAGAAAAAAAGTTAAAATCTCTTTACCTTGTTGGTGATCCGAAGCAATCAATTTACCGTTTTAGAAAAGCAGATTTATATACGTATCTTAAAGCTCAAAGGGTAATTGGCTCTGATAATCTATTTCATTTAAGCTCAAACTTTAGATCTGAAGAAAGTTTGGTTGATTCATTAAATGCTTTTTTTAGCTCTTCTTTTGCAAAAAAATGGCTTGCGCTACCCAAAGAAGATTCTCATCTTCCTTATATTCCAGTTGAGGCAAAGGCGAGTCATCAAGCGATAGCAGATGACCTTGCTCCTTTACATTTTTTTATTGGAGAAGAAAAGGGTAAAAGATCTTTTCCGTCTAAGGAAATGGAAGAAAAGACTTTGTATCCATTTATTTATAAAGAAATAAAGCGCCTAAAATTAGAAGGGTATCAAGATAATGATTTTGCGGTTCTAGTTAAAGATCGCTATCAAGCTTTACGCATTCAAGGATATTTAGAATCTCATGGACTAAAGTGTATCTTACACTCACAAACAGATTTACGAGATACACAAGCTTTTCAAGCAATAAAAGATTTATTAGAATTTTTTATCTTTTATCCAAGTCAATCAATGATGAAAAAGGTTTTGTTAGGTCCCTTTTTCAATTTTGCTTTTGAAAGCCTTGTGGATTTTGAAACTTCTACTCATTATTTAGATATACTTTCAGAGTTTTCTAAGCTTTATGAAATTTTCCATTTAGATGGAATAGGTCCGTTTTTTGATGCATTTCTTAGCTTTACAATTACTGAGAAAGTAACAGTCATTGATAGACTGTGTGAAAAAGATCCTGCATTTTTTCATGAAACATTAAGAGTGTTTGAACTTCTTCTTTCTCGTTATCATCAAAAACCATCTGAAGATTTATGTTTATTTTTTGATGATATTGAAAAGCTTTCAATTGAAGAAGAAGAGCTACTTATAAATCAAAGTAGTGATTCTGAAGATGGAGTAGAAATTATCACTATCCATAAAAGTAAAGGTTTAGAATATACAATTGTCTTTGCATTGGGGCTTGTAAATAGAACAAATCCTGATAAGAGTTTAAGTGAAGATGAGCTTTTGGAGCTTGATGCAGAGAAATTAAGACAACTTTATGTAGCGTTAACTAGAGCAAAAAATAGAGTTTATGTTCCCTTTGTACTTGATCAATCAAATACTGTGTGTTCTACAGGGGGAAGCTCAAGTATTGAACTGTTTTTTCATTCAATTACTGAAGCGAGTAAAAAACTTGATCGTACATCTTTTCTAAACATCTTAAAGCAGTTAGATAATAAGGTATCATATAGCCTTCTTGAAGATGAATATATTCCAGGCAATAAGAGCCTTTGTCCCATATCATATTCATATCAAAATGCAAAGTTATCGGTTTCTTCTCAAAAGGTTTATTCCTTTACTTCCCTGTTACAGTTAAGCGCTAAAGCTCATGGGGGTATAGAAGGAGGGGTAACCCCTCCTCCTCAAGAAATCATTCCTCCGGGACCAGAAACTGGAGTTGTATTACATAGCTTAATTGAAAAAGCGGTTGTAAACCCAGATGTTCTTAGAGGTATTCCATCTTATGTGCAAGGAAAAGTGCAAGGGTCATTTTTAGAAGAATATCAAAATAACATTGTAGCTTTAGTAGAAGATGTATTTAACGTTCCTTTATTTGAGCAATTTGGACTAAAAGATATAGATCTAAAAACACTACAGGTTGAGACAGATGTCTTGTTTCCTATAGTTCATGAAGATAAAATAGTAGATTATTTCAAAGGGATTATTGATCTTGCTTTTTACCATGAGGGAAAATATTACCTTGTAGACTGGAAGTCAAACTACTTAGAAAATGGATATGACAAATCAGAAATACATAAACAAGTTGTAAGTCATGAGTATGACTTACAAGCATCCATTTATTTTGAATCTTTTAAAAGATTCTTGCAAAGGGTTGAGAAAGTAGATGTAAATCAAGCTTTTGGCGGATACTATCTTATTTTTCTAAGAGGATTAAACGAAGGCAAAGGAATTTATAAACTTGAGAATAATCAGTTAAAAACAGAAGAAGAAATTTATGCTATCTTATCTTCAAGAAAATGAAACAACGACTTTTACAGCTTTAGATAAATACTTTGCAAAAGTAATACTAAAAGATCAGAAAGAGCAAAACGCTGAGTTATTGTTAACTACTTTAATGATGTCTTATCGAAAAGGAGATGTTTGCCTTGAATTAAGCTCTGAAAATCTCAAACGCCTATTTCCATTTTTATCTGACTCTTTAGTCAGTAACTTTTTACAAATGCTTCAAGATGCAAGAAAATTATTACCATCGTCTTCCCATGAAAAAGTTAATGAGATCAAATACACAGATAAACCTATATGTGAGTATGAAGATTGTCTGTACCTTCAAAAAAACTGGGTATATGAAAATCTTATTATTGAAAGAGTTATAGCTTTAACTGCGAGTTTTTCTGGAAATAGATTTTCCGAAGAGATATTTACCAGCAAACTTAATTCCTTAAATGAACTGGAAACAGCTCAAAGGCAAGCGGTAAAAGCCTGTTTAGATCAAGATCTTGTGCTTGTTTCAGGTGGTCCTGGAACTGGAAAAACATTTACAGCGGGAAAGATCATAGAAGTATTATCAGAGGCATTTACTGAAAATAGAAAGCTAAAAGTTTTGCTTGGAGCACCTACTGGAAAAGCTTCTTTTCTGCTTACGAGTAAAATGCCGGATCAAATTTTAGAAAAAGTAGCTTTAGAAGCTAAAACTTTACATGCTATTTTAGGTGTGATTCCAGATAGACACATTGCAGTTGGCTCAGCTAAAATTAATGCGGATCTTGTATTGATTGATGAAGCTTCTATGATTGATTTAAGGTTAATGGCTTGCTTACTTTCTATGATAGAAGATAAAACTAAACTTGTGTTGATTGGAGATAAAAATCAATTGTCACCTATTGATACAGGACAAGTGTTTTCAGATCTTTGTTCTTTAGATAAGACAGTGTTTTTAGATAAAACTCATCGCTTTTCTAATGAGAGTTTAACGCAGTTAAACGCATCAATTTGTGAAGGAAACATTAATAAAGCCTTTGAAGCAATAGAAAAAAACGATCCTTGTTTACAGCTTATTGAGCTTGAATCTTTAGATCAGCTAAGAGGTTATCTAGGCTTTTTTCCAGGAGGATGTAATCACAAGGGCTTTGATATAGAAAGGCTACTAGAAGATTTTGGGAAATTTCGTATCTTATCATCTTTAAAACAGGGGTTATTTGGTGTGGATCAAATAAACAAATGGTTTATTCAAAGCAAAGTATCAGAGGTTGATTGGGGTGAAGAATTTGCTTATCCAATTATGGTGACAAGTAATGACTATTCTAAGGGCCTTTTTAATGGAATGATGGGTATTTGTATTACTCCTTTAAGTAAAAAGGTTTTTCCTTATGGGAAAGATCCAAAAGTTTATTTTCCTTCTGCAGAAGGATTAAAGCTTTTTTCTTTAGATCAAATCAACCAGTATGAACTAGCCTATGCAATGTCTGTACACAAAAGTCAGGGAAGTGAGTTTGAAGAGGTAGTAGCTATTTTACCAGATGGAAGCGAGCAATTTGGTAAAGAGCTTTTATATACCGCAGCTACTAGGTGTAAGAAAAAATTTACTCTAATAACAAAAAAACCCATTGTTTCAAAAATGATTGAAACCAATGGGTTGAAATTTTCTTTACTTATAAAAAGACTAAGCAGAAGCTTTCTTAGCTAGCTTAGATTTTTCTCTTGCAGCTTTGTTAGCATGAAAAATACCTTTTTTCACACCCTTGTCTAAAAGAGCATAAACTGTGTTTAGAGCTGCTGTGTTTTTTGCATCTTGCAAAAATGATTTTGTAGCTGTTTTTACAGACGATTTAAAAGCTTTGTTTCTAAGCTGTTTTCTCTCGTTTTGAATGTCTCTTTTCTTTGCTGTTGGTCTCTTTGGAGGAAGTTTTTTTTCTTCAGCCATGATAATTCCTTATTTCTAATCCTATTTTGGTTTCCCATAATATCCTATTTTCAAAAATAGGTCAAAGAGATCTTTTTCAAAGGGGTTTATATAAGTAATTTTAATAAAATTAAAATTAATTTTATAAATTGAATTTAATTAAAAACTATATTAAAATATTTACATTCGATGATTAAAAAGTAAATAAAATGGATTATTCACATTCTAATTTTCTTTTTGAAGAAAACCTTCCTGAGGGCAGATTTATTCAGGTTTTAGACCTGATTAAAAAAATGTTTTTTCTTCCTTTCTTTTTCTTAAGTAAGGTTTTAAGAACTGTTTGTTATTTTCTTGGGCTAGTTACAGGGCTTGCGGGGGTAATTTTCACCTTTGGTCTTAAATGGGAGAAAAAAGAGGCTTTAAAAAGAAAAGTTACAATGATAGCTGAAGAGATTGCTGATTGGGTATTATATCCATTTGCAATAGTTGTGAATATTTCAAAAAGTTTTTTAAGGATATTTTTTAAAAACATCGGATAAATATGTCACAAAAAGTACTGTTCTTTGCAGGAAAAGTGCTCTTTAATAAATTAGAAGAGCTCTTCTTTTTCCAAGAAAAACAAGATCTAGATCAAATGCTAATGATGGAAAAATTTTTTTTAATCCTTCATTAAAAGAATCTCCTGAAGGATTCAAAAGTCTTTTAAATCAAATCAAAAACAACTAAAAATAAAATATTTATTTTAAACTAATTAATTCAATCGGTTTTTTTATTTTTTGTATTTGTTATCATCTTTTGCAAATTAATATAAATAATGGGGAAACCATGGTTTATATTTCAGATAGAGAACTAGATGCGGTAGCTACTTACCAAAAAGGCAAAGAAGTTATTGCGGTAAGAAATGACGCTCCTAAGGGTCATAAAGTATGTAGAATACCTAGAAATGAGTTAACTTGTTTAGAGATGTTCAAACATTTCTTTGGTTTTGGTAAGTATGCAAAGTATGATTTTCATCTTATTAATATAAATAATTATTTAAGTCAGTTTGATTGGAAGGATATTGCACTGACTGAAAAAGAAGCTTATCACAACGCTTGTGAGCTTGGAAATAAGGCTTTATTTTATAAGGGTAGAACAGAACTTTTTGATCGTGTATCTACTTTAATTTCAGGTAAAGAAATAGACTACAAGCTTTTTCAAAGAAAAAGTTGTAAAACGACTTATATTGAAAATGGGATTACTAAGTTTAAGTGGAGTTATACATCTTGGAACTTAACCTCTCATCATAAAGTGACAAAGTGCCTAAAATGGAATCAGGCAATAGAAGCTAAGCATGTTGAAAAATATGTAAAATCTCTTTTTTATAACCAAAATTTTGGCAACACAACAGTTTTTTTATACCATCCAGTTAACTTCACTTCTTACGAAGGGAATCAGAAATTAAGCAAGCAAGATCTTGCGAAAATGTCTGTTAATGTTCAACAAAAACAAACAATAAAAATTGATAACAAGAACATTACTGTAAAGCCTGAATCTTCAGAATCTGACACAGTAATTATCATCAATTCATAAGTATGATTTTTATGTTTTAATGGTGGGGATACCCACCATTAAAACTCTAACTTAGCTGTGACGGTTAGTCCATGGATGAAGAGATCTCCGCCTAGGGTATACCAAGATTGGTTGTGTTTGTCCATAACAGTTCCAGGGTCATCTGAAGCGTTATTGTTTCTTACTCTTGCACTATCAAGTTCTTTATAGAACATATTTTGATTCCAATATGTAGAAAAGTAATACCCTATTTGTAGATCGAAAAACCAGCGGTTGCAATTTAAAGGGTTTCCCCATGCAATACCGATTGTTAAATCATTTTGAGGGCGTAGAGCGCAATAATCGGAGCCTGGCTGAACTAAATCAGTTTTTTCTTCGCTAAGAGTGTTTCCAGGGTTTTCAAATAGCTGATATAAAATATTTTGCTCTTGTGTGTAGTAATCTGTGTAAAGAATACTTAGAGAAAAATCTGAAAAAAGCCTAAATCCATTACATAATTGCCAGCTTGAGTTGATTCCAAATCTTGGACCTAATCCCCAAGATTTAACTGAGTTTATCATTTGATAGGTAAAACTTCCGCTTGGATTGTTTTGAGCATTTGAATGACTTGTACCAACAGGTCCTGAATAAAATGAGGTGTATTTTTGTGAAATCCAGGTTAGTTGAATACCACTTAAAAAATCTATAGTGAGGCATTTACCAAAATAACCTTCACGACTAAGTTGTATGTAACCTGAATCAAGATCTATATCCCACTTTGCTGAAGCAAAAGTTGGAAAATAATTTTCATTGAGTCCAAGTATGCTAGAGGTATTTAATGGATTAGATGGGAAATAGATATTTAGGTGTTTGTTAAGCCTTCCTTCTCTAGTGTCAGTATTAAGCTCCTCATTTGAAATGCTTGAATTATTGCTTGCCGAAGATCTAAAGTAAGTGTATTCGGCATATAAATCCCAATTATCACAGATAAAATTAAGTCCTAATCCTATTTTAAAACCAGGTTCATAATTAAACTTTACATTTTGAATGGTATTGGTTTTATTATTCGTAGCAAAGTCTGTATTGTTACCCAGTGTGCATTGAATATCTGCATATTCAGTGTTATCCATTTTTGCTTCCCAATAGATAAAACTTGCATTGATAAAGAGGTTTGATGGGCAGTGAATCCAATTCATATAAGGTGCAGAAAAGCCACATGCAGTTGGTTTAGGCGGTGGAGCCATTTCAGGGCAAGTAGTATCACAAGGCATACATGGTTTACATCCCTCACAAGGATCCATAGGATCGCAAGGATTGCCAGGATCACATTGATAGTTTGCAAAAAGGCAAGTTGAAAAGATTATTGAGAAAAGAAAAAAGAATTTTTTATTCATGATAGTGAAATGGTTTTTTTCTTTTTTCTATATATAAAAAAAAATTAATTCACAAACGCGAATAAGTTTTTTTGATTGCTTTTTCAAACAAAACGTTGACAGAAAGACGTTTTGCTAAGAAAATAAAAAAATGCACGTGTGTTTCAATCATTCTTATGTTATAATTATAATCGCCAATTCTATCTATTTTAGGAGACCATGAATAATCCGTTGCCAGAAAATACTTCATTTACGCCCCAACATCAACAAAAAGTAGAAGAGCTAGTTGCTCTTGCTAAAGATCAAGGTTTTATTACTTACGAAGAAATTAATGAAATTCTTCCAATGACCTTTGATTCTCCAGATCAATTAGATCAGGTATTGATCTATTTATCTGGTATGGACATTCAAATATTAAACCAGTCTGAAGTAGAAAGACAGAAAGAAAGAAAAAAAGAAGCAAAAGAGCTTGAAGGTCTTTCTAAAAGAGCGGAAGGATCCTCCGATGATCCTGTTAGAATGTATTTAAAAGAAATGGGTTCAGCTCCTCTTTTAACAAGAGAAGAAGAAGTTGAAATTTCTAAAAGAATTGAAAAAGCTCAAATACAGATTGAAAAAATCATTCTACGTTTCCGTTTTTCTATCCGTGAATCAATTTCAGTTGCTGATTATTTAACTCAAGGTAAAGAGCGCTTTGATAAAATCATTGCAGAAAAAAATATTGCGGATAAGCAAAAGTATTTAAAACTAATTCCTCGCCTTTGTGAGCTTCTAAAAAAAGAAGACAAACACTTAGAAGGTTTGATTTCTCAATTACAAGATCCAACACTTTCTAAAAAAGATCGTGTAAGTCTTTTAGATAAAATTGAAAAATCAAGAATTTTATGTCAGGCATTTCTTCGTCAGTTTTCTTTAAGAAATAATGTTGTAGAAGATTTTGGAGAAGTAATTTTAACTTCTTATGATCGATTCTTAGCATTAGAAAAAGAAATTAATGAACTAAAACCTCGTGCAGAAAAAAATAAATTTGCCCTAGCTAAACTTAGAGCTGCTATGCGAAAGCTTAGAAAAAGAGAGCTTGCAGCAGGTAGAACTATTGATGAGTTTAGAAAAGACGTTCGTATGCTTCAGCGTTGGATGGACAAAAGCTTAGAAGCAAAAAGAGAAATGGTGGAGTCTAACTTAAGACTTGTAATTTCTATCGCAAAAAAATATACCAACCGTGGTCTTTCTTTTCTTGATCTTATTCAGGAAGGAAACATGGGTCTTATGAAAGCTGTAGAAAAGTTTGAGTATCGTAGAGGATATAAATTTTCTACTTATGCTACTTGGTGGATTCGTCAGGCGGTTACGCGTGCGATTGCAGACCAAGCAAGAACAATTCGTATTCCTGTACATATGATTGAAACAATCAATCGTGTTTTACGTGGTGCTAAAAAGCTTATGATGGAAACTGGTAAAGAGCCAACTCCAGAAGAGCTTGCAAAAGAACTTGGGCTTACTCCAGAAAGAGTAAGAGAGATTTACAAAATTGCTCAACATCCAATTTCCCTTCAAGCAGAAGTTGGAGATGGTGGTGAGAGTCAATTTGGAGATTTCTTAGAAGATACCAACATCGAATCCCCTGCAGAGGCTACTGGTTATGTGATTTTAAAAGATAAGATCAATGAAGTATTAGAAACTCTTACTGAAAGAGAAAGAACAGTACTTATTGAAAGATTTGGTCTTTTGGATGGTAAACCAAAGACTCTTGAAGAAGTAGGTGTACGCTTTAAGGTAACAAGAGAAAGAGTTCGTCAGATTGAGGCAAAAGCGCTAAGAAAAATGCGTCACCCAACACGTGCAAAATCTCTACAAGCCTTTTTAGATCTATTAGAAGGGACCTAATTTTCTACATTTACTAATTTGTAGATGATCGAGGTGAATTTAATAGGCGCTTTTTGTAGTCCAATATTAAAATAATTGAAGCTAAAATAAATAAAGCTCCAGAGATCCAAATTGGATAAGAGGCATTTAAGCCTACTAAATATCCAACCAAATGCTAAACCTACATCTTCTGGGGTGGATCTTGATCTTTTTGTTGGAACGAATCAGGGTTTAACACATTAGAAATGGTTTAGAAACAACTCGTAAAATAGTTTTAAAATCTATTCTTGTATAAATAGACTGTTGAAAAATGGAATGTAACGGAATCGAACCGTTGACCTCAACAATGCCATTGTTGCGCTCTACCAATTGAGCTAACACCCCGAAATATATATCGCTATTTTAACTAGGGATCTCTTTTTGTCTCAATGCCTTTTCGAAAAAGTGAGTATATATGTAGAATGAACTTATAAGAGAAGGAGATTAGCCAGTGTATTTTGATAATGTTGATGCTGCACCAATGGATGCAGTTTTTGGTCTTAACAAGATTTATAACGAAGATCCTAGAAAAGATAAGGTCTATCTTGTTGTAGGAATTTACATGGATGAATATCTAAACAAAGATGTAATGCCCTCAGTTCAAAAAGCACAAAAAGAAGTAGTTAATGAGCTAACATCAGCAAACTATCTCCCTTTTCATGGGAATAAAGATTTTGTAAAAAATTATGGTAAGCTTGTCTTTGGTGATCACCTTTTTGAAAAGCATGAAAAGAGAATTTGTGGTTTTCAAGCAGTTGGAGGCACTGGAGGTCTTAGAATAGGTGGAGAGTTTATCAATAAATATGTATCTAAAAAGATCTATTTTCCAACACCTACATGGGCAAATCACAAACAGATTTTTGAAGCTGCAGGATTTACCATTGAAGAATATCCTTATTATGATCCTAAAGAAAATAAAGTAGATGTAGAAGCTTTTCTAAATACAGTTTCTTCATTACCAGAAAAAAGTGTTCTTTTACTTCATGCTGCCTGTCATAATCCTACAGGTTGTGATATCTCTAAAGATGATTGGAAGAAGTTAGCAACTATTATTAAAGAGAAAAAGCATCTTCCATTTTTAGATTTTGCTTATCAAGGTTTTAAAGAAAATCTAGAAAAAGATCGTTATCCTGTAGAACTTTTTGTAGAGCAAGAGATTGACTTTTTAGTTTGTGGATCATGTTCAAAAAACTTTAGCATGTACTGTCAGAGAATTGGTGGACTTTTTATCTTTTGTTCAGATCCAAAAGTTAAAGATAATGTTCATTCTCAAGTTGGTAAAACTGTTCGCTCTAATTATTCTAATCCTCCTGCATTTGGCGCTGCAGTAGTCAATAAAGTCCTTTCAGACGCTACTTTAAAAGAAGAATGGAAAAATGAACTAGCTACAATGAGAGATAGAATTTCAACTATGCGTAAACAATTTGTAGATGGTTTAACTGCTAATGCTAAACACAGAGATTTTTCTTCTCTATATGATCATCAAGGAATGTTTTCTTATTGTGGTTTACAAAAAGAAGAAGTGCAAACACTGATAGAAGATTATGGAATATATATGCTGTTTTCTGGAAGGGTGAACGTTTGTGGTCTTAATAATAACAACATTGATTATGTTGTAGAATCTATCTTAAAAGTTTGTGATAAGTAAAAATGAGAAAGATTAATTATTTTCCTTTTGTTGCTTTAGGAGTTTGTTTCCTTTTTTATTTTTCTCTTCCAAATATTTTATCATCGACTATCAGAGCTTTTTCAACAGGTAAGGTTATACCTAACAATTTTATTCCTACAAAAGATGAATATGAAAAAACATTATCCGAAAATGAAAGACTAAAAACAGAGCTTAACGCAGTTTTAGAATGGCTTTTGTTCGATGCAAGATTTGAAAAGCAAGTGGATCTTTACAAAAATTTATCTGAAAAAAAAGAAAGTCATGTAGTTCTAAAAGATTTTTTTCAAAGAAGAGCAGATGAGCTATCAGATATTTTACAACAAAAGCTTTTGTCAATTCCATGCCAAGTAATTTTAAGAGAGCCTGTCAATTGGTCTTCATCTTTATGGGTAAATGTTGGCTCAAACCAAAATGAAAACCTTGGGAAGCTCATCATTACAAAAAATAGTCCAGTGATAAAAGGAAATACTCTTATAGGGATTGTAGAAGAGGTTTTGTCTGATAGATCTAGAATTAGATTAATCTCAGATTCATCTTTAATACCTTCTGTTAGAGCAGTAAGAGGGAATCGTCAAGATATTGAAATAGCCCTCCAGTTAGATAACCTTATTGATAGAATGCAAGCTCAAGAGCAACTATTTTTAGATAAAGAAGAAAAGGAAAGATTTATTCAAGCGTGTAGTAGCTTAAAGTCTCGACTTTTTCAATCTGAAAAAGATTTATATCTTGCAAAAGGAGAGCTTCATGGAGCATTAACAATTTCTAATAGAAAGCGTTCATCATATCTCAAAGGAGAAGGCTTTAATTATGCTTTTGCTGATGAAGAAGGAGAGGCAAAATCCTATTCGAAAGAGCCACTTATTCAAAAAGGAGATCTTTTAGTCACTACTGGTTATGATGGAATATTCCCTAAAGATCTTGACGTGGCAATTGTTACAACTGTCTATCCTATGAATATTTCTGATTGTACATACAAAATTGAAGCAAAATCTACGATTGGAAATTTAGACGATTTAGCTACACTTTACATTCTTCCTCCAGTTACAGAAAATGTGATTTCAAGGTGATTTCCCAAGTCGCTTATGATAAGCTATATGCGAATTTATTGATGAAAACACCCCCGACTTTTTATCAAAAAGTGACAAAAACACCCCCGAGTTTTTGACGATAGTCAGATTCATAGACTTTTTGAAGAATAATAAGCATAATCAATTGCCATCACTTAATATAGAGGTTTAATATGTTTCTTAGATTTTTTTTATGTGTCTTTTCTATTTATTCTGTTTATGCAGGCGGTTTATCAGAAGATACTTTAGACAAACTTATTTCAAAACTTAATAGCGATCGTATTGAATACTTGTTTGGTAGTTTTGGAATCGAGGTTATGGAATTGAATTCCTCTTATTTTCCCAATGCGAGATTTTCAAACTTACATTCAATAGATGGCAATAAAAAGGTTATGAGAACCTTTGCTATTGTTGCTTTCAATGAACAAATGGATGATCGTTTATTAAATGCTCATCAAGAAATTCAAGCAGGCAATTCTATTGGAATAACACTTCAAAAGCATGGGTGGAAGATAGAAAAAGTTCCAGTTCTTTTTAGCTCTGTAAAGCTTAGTCAAAAAGTAAGAGACCTGATGACTATTAATGGTTCTGAAGAAGCTGCAGTGCATGTATATAGATTAGATTTATCGAAAGATTTTAACCTTAACTATTGTACAATTATAGAAATTCATAGCCCTGAATATTTAAGCTTAGATGACCTAGGATACATTTATTATGATGATTTTCAAAAATATAGTTCTTTAGACTTAAGTTCTAGTTTACTATTAGAGAAATTAGTCCAGCTAATGGATGAGTTTTAAATATGAAAGTTGGACTTTACTCTTTTTTGTTATTCTTTTCGTACTGTTTTACAAACCAAACTGAAGAGATTTTACAAAAACATGACATAGCAAGCGCATACGTGGGTATTTGTATTTCGGATTTAGAATTAGAAAAGCCTCTTATAGAAGAAAATAGCAATAAATTTTTCATACCAGCATCGTGTGCAAAACTTTTTACTACCCTAGGCGCTTTAGAAATCCTTGGTAATGATTTTCAATTTCAAACTAGAGTTTTTACAAATGGTTCGATTGCAAATGGTGTGCTTGATGGAGATTTATATCTTTGTGGTGGGGCAGATCCTTCATTTACAAGTGATTCTTTAGATCAACTAGTTATGCAAATTAAAAATCTGGGTGTTAACAAAGTATTAGGTGCTGTTGTTATTGATCCTGATTTACAAGAAGATGTTATTTATACACCCAACCGTGAATGGGATGATTTTTATTGGGGTTATTCACAAGAAGTAAGTTTTTTGTGTCTTGATGAAAATAATTTTGTACTTTCAATTTCTCCTAATGAGGTAGTTGGAAAAAAAGCTAGTGTCTTGTCAGATGAAAAAGTAGCTTATCATACATTTGTATCTAAGGTAATCACCGTAGATCCAACTGAAAAAACAAGCTTAAGTATTGAAAGAAATCGCTCGCAGAAAAGTATTACAGTATCAGGGCAAATAGCTAGAAACTCAGAGCCAGTCTTATGGAAGCTTTCTACTTGCAACCCTGCAGAGTATGCAAAAAAGTGTTTTGTTCAAAAGCTAGAAGACAAAGATATTCGAATACTTGAACATAATGTTACTTCACCTAATAGCCTCTTTACTAAGCAACTAGCATGTGTTTTGTCAAAACCATTAAAACATCTAATAAAAGATTTGAATAAGCCTTCTAACAACCTTTATGCAGAACAGCTTTACTTATCTTTAAGTAAACCAGGTCCAACATCCCTATCTTTTACAAGTAGTCGAAAAGTTTTAGATAGATGTTTAGATAGGTTAGATATTGAAGCAACCATTACAAATGGATCTGGAGGTTCTAGACAGAATCATGTAAGTCCAAATAGCGTTGTAAAGCTCTTAACTCATGCAAAAAAGTCTTCATACAATGAAGTGTTTATACAATCACTACCTATCGCAGGTGTTGATGGTACACTAAAAAATAGATTTTGTGACTATAAAGAGTTTGAGATAGTTGCAAAAACAGGCACCATGGGTGGTGTTTCAGCTCTTGCAGGCTATGCAAAAACAAAAGCCAACCGTGAGGTTAGCTTTTGTATTTTTATCAATCATGGGAATAAAAGTGCTAAGATATTAAGAAAAGCGATTGATGAAATTCTTACCTTTCATCTTCAATCCCTTTAATTAACTACCTTTTCTATTATAGAAAGTAACTGATTGTAGGTGTCTATCCTAACATGAGTATTTAAGGGTAGAGTTGTTTGATAGTCACCATGACCGGTTGCAAGACCATAAATAACAGGGTAGCTGGCATTAGAAAAATATTCTTCAAATACTTCTAATAGAGTTCTATCATTTGAACCTTCTCTTTGTTTACAAGAGACAAACTCTCCTATCACTACACCGGCTAGGTTGTCTAATAATCCAGCTTCTTTCAGTTGCCAAAGATTTCGATCAACTTTATAAGGTCTTTCACCAACATCTTCGATTACAAGAATTTTATCTTTGGTGTCTAGTTGCCAGTTAGATCCACATTGAGATGCAATTAGAGTAAGGTTACCACCTACAAGTTTTCCTTCAGATACCCCTTCATTGATTACAAAGGTCTCTTCAAGAAAAGGTAGCTCCTCTAAATTTTGATAGGCGACCAAGCTTTCAAAATCTAAAACACTTCTTTCTTTTTCAAAATCATCATTCGTAAAAAATGTTAAAACTGGCCCTAAAAATGTCACAAGATCAGCTTTTTGATTAAGAGCTTGGTGTAAAGAGGTGATATCACTCATTCCTATAAAGATTTTTGGGTTATTTTGTATAAATTCATAATCTAAATAGTCTAAAATCTTGCTAGCTCCCCAGCCTCCACGCACACACCAAATAGCTTTAACATCAGAATCTTTCCATGCTTGCATTAAGCTATTTGCTCTGTTTTCATCAGTATCTGAAAAATTACCTATTGGGCTTGTTTTTTCAGGATAAAAAACTGTCCTGTATCCTTGTTTTTGTAGGTATAGAGAAATTTGATCTATAACGATTGCATCATTAGGAACCCAAGCGGGATACACAAGGGCAATAAGATCACCCTTTTCAAGTTTTTTAGGTGTTACTGAACTATATAGGCATGTAAGTGAAAAACAAAATATAAGCATCGATGCAAAAAATTTCATTAACGACTCTCTTTTAAGTTTTAGTAGGTAAAAAAAAACAAAAATAGACTAATGTATTACCTTTTTTATAACCACAAAGGTGAGAAATTTTATGCGATTTATGACTTTTTTATTTTTATGTATTTTTAATTTTACTCTTTTGGCTCATCAGATAAACCCGTGCCAAAAAGAAAAAAAATTCCTTGTAAATGTTCCTGTTTTAAATATGTATGAGGAGTGCTCAACAAAAACCCCTTTAGAATCACAAGCAATCTATGGTCATTCAATATTTGTAGTAGAAGAAAAAGATAATGGTTGGGCTCTTGTTGAATCAGAAGAAGGGTATAGAGGTTATGCTAGAATAGAAAAATTAGTACAAGATAATCCAAGATTCAGAACAAGCAAAAAGTTATATAAAGTAAGTTCTGTAGAGGGTTTAGTTTATCCTGGACCTGATACAGAAATCCCAGCTTTTTTACACTTACCTTTTAGCTCACGAGTTGAGGTTTTAGAAGATTCAGATTCTATGCATTATCAAAAAGTAAGACTGATTGATGGAACTGAAGGATGGATGTTTAAAGGTGATCTTGTGAAAAGAGAAATAACTTTTTCTAAAGAACAAATCATCCAATTTGCAAATAAGTTTTTGGAAAGGCCGTATGTATGGGGAGGTTCTTCATCGATAGGTTTTGATTGTTCAGGTCTTACGCAAGCATTATATAAAGAATATGGAATCATGCTTCCAAGAAACAGCAGACAACAAATCAAATCAGAGCATGTTTACACAATCAGTAGAGAAGAACTTATGCCTGGTGACCTTGTTTTTCTACTTAAAAAAACAGGTCCTCATATTGGTCTTTATTTAGGAGATAATCAGTTATTGCATACAGGTTATACCCTCTGTGGGACTAAAAAAGCTGTAGTAGAAGATCTTGATAAGTCTGTTTATAATTATGAATCTGCCGTAAGAGTAAAAGAGCCTGTCTTTGTTTCTTCTATCTCGCCAATAACAAGTCAAATAAAAGAGAAAATGATTTACTCATGGAATGATGACAATCCAGTTGCTTTAGAAGATCTAAGGTTTATTGAAGTTGTTCATTGGGGATATGATGGATGTATTCATAATGGACAGATGATCGTACATAGAAAAGTTGCTTATGAAGTAATTGAGATTTTTGAAGAGCTATTTAATCAAAAATATCCAATTGAAAAAATGCATTTAATAGACTCTTACAAAGCAATTGATGAACTTTCAACAGAAGACAATAATAGCTCTGCCTTTTGCTCAAGACAAGTTACTGGAAAAGAAAATGAGTGGTCATATCATAGTTATGGGCTAGCGATTGATATCAACCCGCTTTTAAATCCTTATCATAAAAACTCAACTATTGTTCCGAGTAATGGAGAAGAGTTTTTAGAAAGAACAATAGATTGCCAAGGGATAATTGATGAAGAAGACCTTTGTTATAAAGCCTTTATCTCAAGAGGATGGAAATGGGCAGGCGATTGGTTTGAAGAAAGAGGATATGTTGATTTTCAACATTTCTACAAAAAATTTGAAGATTTGTAAAAATAATTTGACCGATAACTATGCATTTTGATAAAACCTTGCCTCTTTTAAATCTCAACCTTGGAGGGTAATATGAGTGCAGCAGCAGTTAATACTAATCCAATAGTTCAAGTTAATGAAGGTAAACAAGCTAAGCAAGCTAAGAAAGCTAAAGAAACTCCTAAATTTACTTTAAAAGCAAACTTTGGAGGAGCTAAACTGTACTATTCTAGTGGGAACGTAAGATCTATTTTAGAAAAATATGATGTATCTGTTTTAAAAGACCTTATAAAGGGTGAAAAAGAGCAGGTTGCTGAAAAGATTCAATCTTACATTAAGAAGTGGGATCAAGGAAATCCATTTAGCCTTTTTGCTGTTTTACATAATAGACAACCTGTTGGCTTTATTGATTTCAATGAAACTTCTAGCGTGATAAATATTTCTTGCTTAGGAACAGATAAATTTAGTGAAGGTCAGAAAAAAGACGCTATAAAGCTTATTTTTAAAACACTTGTTCCAGAAGTAAATAAGCAAAAAGAAGCTCAATATTCATCTAAAAGGTTTTCTATGACAGTAGATCCTAAAGAAAAAGAGTTAGCAAAAACTTTAGAAAGTTTAGGGTTTAAAGCACCTAAAGCAAAAACTGAAGAAGAGCCAAAAGTTTATACAAGAACTTTTAATGGAAAAGAAGAAGTATGGGGTTATGGTAGATATGCTATGAATGGTTTAACTTTCGGTTATTGGGGTTAATTTAACAAAAACAGAGGTAATGAATCTTACCTCTGTTTTACTTGTGCTCTTTTTATCACATTTACTAAGTCTTTTTTTATTTCACATAAATTTCTATTTTTTCCAAATGCATAGCTAAAAACTTCTTTTTGCTTAGCTCTTTTTTGCTCTGACCAATGATCAATATGTTGATCAATATCAGAAAAAGCCTTTTCAATTGGTAACTTGTATCCACAGTCAAAAAGATTACTGTGTTTAAGTTCTTCTATTCCTTTATCAATGAAAAACATAGGTTTCTCAGTATAAAGAAAGTCATAACCAACAGAAGAAAAGTCCCCTATATAACCATCAACACGATTCATGATTGGATAAATGAGGGGAATATCATCTAAAAGAAAGACGTTTTCTTTGTCAAAGTCTGTAACTACCCACTGTTCTATAGATCTTCTTTTTATAAGTGGATGAGGCTTGATTAGTAAATTATACCCTTTTGGAAGTTGGTCAATTAGTTTTTGGCATGCCAATGAATATGAAGATAAGTCTTCATAGTCATTCCAGGTAGGGCAATAGATTAGAGTTTTATTATTTGTATTAAGTTTTGAAAAGATTTGCTTATCTACAACTTTATCAAAGAAGCTTTTTTTAGCTAGATAATAGGCTAAGCGGTAGTTACCAATTCGACTGGATTCTTTTAAAGCGGAAAAAAGATTTCGTTTTTTTAGATGATCAATCATCTGATCACCGTAAAGAAAAACATGATCTTGAAAAATGTATGGTTCTAGTAAAGGTTTTATATGACCTTTATCAGAATTTCCATGAGGAACAAAAAATAGTTTTGGTATCTTGTTTGTCATAAACTGAAAAAGAATTTTTTGTTCTTTTTTCCAAAAAGTTGAAGAGAACAAATTTTCATATTTACTTAAATAAACAAGCGTACATTCTCTGTAAGAGACATGTTGAACATTAATATCAGGATAAAAAGTCTTACAAAGGTTAACTTCATTTTCTTCTGTACAAATCAAAGGCATATTTAACAGATCACAAAGTGGAGCTAGATGATCAATTAAATGGGGATGAGATCCAGTGATTAAGGCTGCAGAGTGTGACATATAAGCTCTTTTTTAAGGTTTTGAAAATAGTTGTCAAAAGACTCAATGCTTTCTTTTTCTCCAAATACTTCTTGATAGAGTTTTTGCTGTTTACTTAGATAGAGATCTTTATGTGTTAAAAAAGCTTTTTTGACAGCTTGGTCTATAGTTGGATATTCTTTTTTGCTCAAAGTAATCCCACATTCATATAAGGGTAGGTTGTCATCATGTTCACTAAGAAAAACCATAGGTCTTTCAAAAGTTAAAAAGTCGTAACCTATTGAAGATGCATCACCAAGATAAAGGTCAACTTTTGAAAGTAGTGGATAAATTAATGGACAGTTATGAATAAACGAGATGTCATGGTTTTCTAACATTTTTTCTAATTCATCTATTTTTTCAGGGCGTTGCTTTAATAGATTTGGGTGCCATTTACAAACAACAAAATAGTCTTTAGTAAGAACCTTTAAAAATTTTGAAAAGTTGTTAAAAGAGCCTAAACTGTTGTAGTCATTCCAAGTTGGAGCATACAGGATGATTTTTTTTGATGTTTGTGGAATATATGGAGCAATTTTCTGAAGATAAAAAGCTTTATTTTTTAAAAAATGATAGTAACGATAATTTTTTAAAATATGACATCTTGTTGTACTAGTAACTTTACTCTTTCTAACTTCATCGATCATTTTATTGCTATAGAGCAGTAGATCAGTTTCTTTGTCTAGTGGGCCGTAAATAGTATGGCTGTAAAGAGCCTTATCTGAATAGCCGTGTGGTAACCAAAAGTGTTTAAAAGAAGTCATTTTTCCAAACACTTGTTTAAATGTAGGTCCATAAAGACAGGAGAATAGGTTTTTTATTTGAGGAAAGTAGTATGTGTAGAGGTAAACGAAATTAGAATGTTTAAGTGTTATTGGAGGGTAGTATTTTTCTACAAGCTTATAAAGCATTTTTTCTGACATAATAAGAGGGATATTTAGCTCTAAACAAATGGGAACTAAATGATCAACATATTGTAAAGAAGGTCCAATAATAATTGCAGTTGAATGAAATCTACTCATAGATTTATTCATATATTTAAATTTTAATTATGAAAAGTTTTTTTTACCCCTTAATTAATTGGTTTAATTCATCTAAAAGAGAGTTTCCATGGAGAAATGAAATTACCTTTTACAGAGTATGGGTATCGGAAGTTATGCTTCAGCAAACACGTGCAGATGTGGTTGTTCCCTATTTTGAAAAATGGATGAAGGAATTTCCAACTTTAGAAGCTTTAGCAAATGCTCCAGTTGAAAAAGTCATAAAATGTTGGGAAGGATTAGGCTATTATTCTAGAGCAAGAAATTTACATATTGGTGCCAAACAAATTGTAGAGTCTAAAATTCCTACTACTGAACAAGAGTTAAAAAGCATTAAAGGTATTGGCCCTTATACAACTGGTGCTATTTTATCATTTGTTTATCAGAAAAAAACAGTTGCGATCGACGGAAACGTTTTGAGAGTGATCTCTCGATTATTTTGTATCGAAGATGCTATAGATTTACAAACAACAAAAAATAAAATTTCTCAGCTTGTTTTAACTCACCTACCAGATACTGATTCGCATATTGTAAATGAAGCTTTAATTGAACTTGGTGCATTAGTATGTCAAAAAAAACCAAAATGTGACATTTGTCCTTTAAGAAAAAAATGTAAAGCACATTTACAAAGTAAAACAGAGATTTTACCTGTTAAAACTAAAAGACAAAAAACTATTTTTGAAAGTAGAGTTGTTTTAATCATAAAATGTGATCAAAAATTTCTTCTTAAAAAAAATGGAGAGAAACTCATGAAAGATTTGCATGAATTTCCTTATTTTTCTTTCGACAAAGATGTTCCTACAGTTGAATCACTTTTAGAATATATCGATAAAGCTTTTGCTTTTCCAAAAATCTCGTTTGAACAAAAGCTTCCAATTTATAAACATACCTTTACAAGGTACAGAGTCAGTTTATATCCATTTGTTTTTCATACAGAAAAAGCAAATAGAGTAGAATCGTTTTTTTGGGAGGAAAAAGAGCTTATTGATAAACTAGCCTTTTCTTCAGGACATAGAAAGATTAAAGAGAGTCTATTTTGAAAATTATACATACTGAAGCATCTCCTGGATGGGGAGGTCAAGAAATACGAATCTTAAAAGAATCTCTAGGGATGATTAAAAGGGGTCATGAAGTTGTTTTTATCTTGCAAAAAGGTGGTGGCCTTGTTAATCAAGCAAAAAAGCATGGCATTAAAGTCTATGAGCTTGTTTTTACTAAAAAAAGAATTCCTCAGCTTGTTTTCGAGCTTCTTTCTATTTTTAGAAAAGAAAATGTACAACTCGTTAATACTCATTCTTCAGTAGATGCTTGGAGCGCCGGAATTGCAGCTAGACTTTTTAGAGTACCTGTAATTAGAACAAGACATTTATCTTCAAAAATACGAGCAGGTTTAAATAGTATTCTTTTATACAACAAGCTAGCTGATTATGTAGTAACTACCTGTAAAGAAATTGTCCCAGTAATCCAAAAACAGTCAAAAAGATCACCTTCTACTGTTTCATCTATTGCAACAGGTATAGATGTTTCGGAAGTTATAGCCAAAAAAAAACAGGTCTCAAACTTTCGAAAAGAGCATAACTATTCAGAGAATGATTTTATTGTGGGAATGGTATGTTTTATGCGTTCATGGAAAGGTGTAGATGACTTTATCCAAGCTGCTAATCTAGCTAAAGATATACCCAACCTTAAATGGGTAATCATTGGTGGAGGGCACCAAGATAAATATTTAGCTTTAGCAAAGAAATTAAATCTTAAAAATCTTTTTTTTACAGGTCATTTAGATAATCCTTTTCCCGCAATTGAAGCAATAGATGTTTTTTCCTTGCTAAGCACAGGCCATGAAGGAGTTTCTCAAGCATCCTTGCAAGCAGCTTTATTTGAAAAACCTTTAATAACAACTCCTACAGGAGGTTTAAAAGAAGTTTGTATAACCAATAAAACTGGAATTCAAGTGCCATGCTTCAGCCCAGAAAAGGTTAAAGATGCTGTAGTTTCATTAATGAATGATCCCGATAAATGTAAACTTTATGGTCAAACTGCAAAAAAACTTGTTGAAGAGTCATTTTCTTATGAAGCAATGTTAGATCGAACTGAAAAAATCTATGAGTTGATTTCTTAGGTTTACTTTTAAGTCATTTAGATTTTGTAGTTTAATAAATTCAGTAAAGAATTGTTGAGGCTTATTTTCAACTTCTATAGGATGTTTACTTTTAAGTTATTTTATTGAGTGTTTAATGAGTGTTCAACCTACATCTCGTGTGCTTTCAAATGATGAACTAAACAAAAGAATAAATCTAATAGACACTACTACAATTGATCCGTTTTACAGAGCTGGTTTTGGGTATGAATTAGCTCTTCATTACTCTGAAAAGGATGATAACAAAAACGCTTTTAAGTACTTAATAAAAATTCATAACCTTAAATATAAAAACAATCAGCTTAAAACGGGTGTTTTTGACCTTCTTGGTCAGATATTTTATTTGAAAAATGATGACTCTAGGGGAGAAATTTGTTTTAAACGTGCAAAAAAATATGCCGCACGCACTTTAGACTATGACTTTATTGAACAATGCGTGAAAAAACAGCTAACCTTTTTGGAACAACTTAAAAAATATCAAAATCGAAAACTACCAAAACGTATGGAAGAAAAAAAATTTATTAAGATCCTTCCAAGGTAGATTTCCTCTACCAAAAAACCATTGTTTTTTCTATTATAGAACAAATTTAAATAGGAGACATCCATGCAAAATAATCCTGAAGAACAATTGTTGCCACCAGTATTAGATTACCTAGTAAAACAGAAAACAAATATTGGTCTTGCTCTTCTAGCTATTTTTGCAATTTCTTTTCTGTTTTTTCGTTCTTCTGGAGAAAAGCCTTTCTTTGAAGCTGAAAAAGCGCTTGTTCAGTATAAAGAAAAAGGTGACTCAAAGTACTTGGACCGTTTAATCACTCTTACTGAAAAACATAAGAAGTTAAAAGCGAAGTATCAAGGTTTGGTTATAGATCGATATTACGGTCAAAGTAATCTTAGTGCGTTAAAAAGTGAAGTCAATAATAGCTCATACTATTTAAGCCAAATCTTTCCTTTGTATGATGAATATTCAAAATGCAGCTTATTAATTTCTCAAGGTAAGAAAAAAGAAGCTTTAATCGCTGCTAAATCGTTAGAAAAAAAACTAATAGATGCTAAAGAGCAAAATTCACTTCTCTATCAATACAATCAAATACGTATTGCATTACTTCACAATAATTTAGGTGATGCTGAAAAAGAATTGCTTGTATACGAAAATTTAAAAAAATCTGAAAATACAATACCCCTTTCTGAGAAAGAGATTACCTTTTCAGATTTTATCGAACATCGTGCAGAGAAGCTAAGAAACTAATTCTTAGCTTCTTTTGTGTTTTGATGCTAAAGTTACACCAGCAACAAGACCAAACATACCAAAAATTAAAGCTGGGATGATAATCGCTACAAGAATGCGAATCACTCCTACCATAATTTGAGTTGTTTTATCTTTTTTCTGAGTAAATCCTAAGCCTTTTTCTAAAAGAGGCTGTACTTGGCCAGGAATTAATAGACCACATAATGCTCCAATACCTGCTAGGAAAATACCCCAGTTTGAGCCAGTAAAAGACCAGTTAAAAATGCTAAAAATTACAGCTAGAACAACTGCAATAATTAAAAATACTTCTGTAGAGTATTTTTTTGCATATGACTCTAAGTCTTGAACAGACACACCTTCTTTAATTTTGTCTTTAATTGAAGGTTCTTCTTTTTTTGGTTCGTCTGCCATTTTCATCTCCTAATAAATTTATAAATATGGCGATATAAGGAATATCTTTCCTTTTGCCTCATTAAAATATTTATTACATTTATTTGCAATATCCCTAATTCATTCTTTGATTTGTTTTTTGAAATCGTCTAAAATCGATTTCTTAATATAAAAAGATTTGCTTATGTTAAAGACAATGTTTTCTCATAGAAGTGCAAGGTATGATCTTCTTATAGGTCTGGCTTTATTATCAGCGCTCTTTTTATTCATTGAGTTTTACCCTTCTTCTCATATTGAAATGTTTTTACCCAAACAGGTGGATTATTCAAGTCTAAACTACAAAAAACAAGTGGTTTATGAGGATTATTCTTTGGATAGGTCTTTTCCTTATACAGAAGAAAAAAAGACTTTAGTTGTATGTGATTTATCCAATCAAATCAAATTACAAGTAAATCCTAATAGACCAGATAGTAGCGATAAACAAATCTGTTATATGATTTTATCTGGGTCAAATGCAAAAGAGAAAATTGAGTTTAATCAACCAATTTACCTTGAAGCTAAAGATAAATCATTTAAATTTTCAAAGAATAAAACACCTTTAGCTCTAATCATTTCTGAAAAAAACAATAGTTTTTACTCAAATATAAAAATACAGTCTGAAGAACTTGAGAAAGAAGGCTATAAGATTGCTGACCTTAAAGGATTTAAGCCCGCAGTTGAATATTATAGTGAGAAAAAACTAATTGAGCCTTTTAAAACCTTATTTAACGGTCTTTTTAATGGAGTTGATTTACTGAGTAAAGATAAGCTTTACCAATTTCAAGTAGATTATAACCCCCTGTATTTTCAAAGAGGAGATATATTTGTTTTTGAAAAAAACAAATGGCAGAAGGTAGATTCCTTAGCTAATAAAGAAAATTTACCAATTTTTAGAGTAAAGCAGGTAGATCGCTCTAAGCTTCAGTTAGAAGGTTGGTCTAAGGATGGAAAATATTTTTCGAGTTCATTTTCTCCACCTAAAGCTAGTAGCAGAAGAAATAAAACTACTATAAACATTCAAGAAATTCGTAAGCGTACATCTGAAAAAGTATCAGCAAAAGTCTCTGGTAAGCGGATGATTATAAAGGTTGGAGATTGGCTAATAAATAAAAATGGAAATTGGTCCATTTTAAAAACTGGTTTTCAGAAAGAAAACTTTTTAAAACATAAATCTGATAGTGAAGTTTTTGTTTTCGAAAGGATTGTTGAAAATAAAGGTAATAGAAAAATAATCGGTTTGCTTTATAATCCTTCTAGAACATCTGAACAAAGGTTAGAATTTTCTTTCGCTAACACACGTAAAAAAACAATAAATAATAATAGATTTAATAAACGACGCTAATAGGAGAAATAGATGAAAAAAATCTCTATTCTTTTTATTTTCTGCTCTCTTTTTTCTGAAGATATCTCTCTTTTTGAAGAAAAAGAAACAGCAACATTTAATGAAAAACTTATTTTACTAAGAAATGAGCTTAAAGAAGCTTGTACAAAAACTATAGAAAAAACTGTAGAGGGTGAAGAAGAATTAAAAAAACATTTTGTAAAAGTACAATCTTTAAAAAAAGAAATTCAATCTCTTGAAGAAAAATGGAAAGCACAAAGAATTGAAGATGTAAAAGATGAGGAAGCTGTTTATTGGGATCAGGGAGATACCACAATAGCTGATCTTGTTATGGAATATGGCTCTTCAGATTATCTTTATATCATTCCAAAAGAAGTAGGATCAATTAAAGTGACGCTGCAATCTCAGATTCCTCTTCCTTATGAAGCTTGGGATGATATGATTCAGCTTATCTTAAGCCAAAATGGCGTTGGTGTAGAAAAGATCAATACATTTTGTAAACAGTTATACATTATGAAAAACAACATTGGTCAGGTTGAAGTAATCGCAACAGAAAAAGACCAACTATTAGGAATTGCTGATACATCAAGAGTTTTTTACCTTTTTTCTCCTCCTCCTGAAAAACTGAAATCTTGTCAGTTGTTTTTAGAAAGATTTTCAGATCCAAAGCAAACACAAATCCATGCGATAGGTAGTAAAATCAGTATTATCGCTCCATGTCAAACAGTAAGCAAGTTAGTTGACTTATATACAGCGGTAGTTGAGCAAGAAGATGGAAGAAAAATTGAAACCCACAGTTTAACAAAGCTATCGGTTCAAGAAGGTGAAAAAATCCTACAGGAATTTTTTCTAGAGTCTGTAGGAAAAGGTCATGCAACATTTTTTAAATCCCAAAGTCAGGGTTTGAAAGTGATGCCTTTAGAAAGAGAGTCTTCTTTAATTCTTATGGGGCCTAGTCGTATGATTGATCGTGCTAGATCAATTTTAGATGAGGTTGAAAACAAGCTTAAAGATCCGGATGAGATGACCATTTTTTGGTATACTTGTAAACACTCAGATCCAGAAGATTTAGCAGGAGTACTAGAACAGGTTTATAACTCTCTTATTCAAACACCATTTGGTGGAGAAAATTCAGAGAAAAAAGAAGAAAAGAAAACAAACCTTGAAGTTAAGTGTAATAACGATCGTTGTTACAAAAAAGAACCTCCTTTTACTCCAGTAAATCCTGTTACACCTCCAAAAGTGTCTCCAAGTGTTTATGATAAGAAAGAAGAGCCTAGCTATGGAAATTTTATTGTAGATTCTAAGACTGGATCGATTTTAATGGTTGTAAGGTTGAATCAGCTAGATAGGTTAAAACAAGTTTTAGAAAGATTAGATGTTCCTAAAAAAATGGTTCATATTGATGTTCTTTTAGTAGAAAGACGAATTCAAGATCATAGAAAAGCTGGGATTAATATTTTAAAAATTGGTTCCGCAGCTTCAAATACAAGACAGTCGGCTATATCTTTTGATACAAATTTAAAGGCGATGAATAGAGGTCTTTTAGAGTTCATTATGTCTAGACCAAAAGGGGATTACCCTGCTTTTGATCTAACGTATCAGTTTTTACTCACCCAAGAAGATTTACAAGTAAACTCTAACCCATCTGTTACAGCGATCAACAACACGCCAGCTCTTATTGCGCTTGTTGATCAAATTTCTATTAATAATGGTGCTGTTCCTATTGATACTCCAGCAGGTGGTGTTGCAGTTGAAAAGTCTTATACTCGTGCAGAATATGGTATCACTATTAACTTAACTCCTGTAATTCATCAAGCTCAAGGGGAAAAGGGGTTTGTAACTCTTCAAACAAATATTACCTTTGATACTCCTGGAATGAGTCTAGATGATAGACCACCGGTTGCAAGACGACACATTCAAAACGAAGTTAGAATTGCTGATGGTGAAACAGTTGTTATTGGGGGGTTAAGGCAAAAATCATTAGAAAATAAAAGAGAAAAAGTTCCATTCCTAGGTGATATTCCTGGCTTTGGAAAATTATTTGGGATGAACAATCAAGATGAAAGAAATACTGAAATGATTTTTTTCATCACTCCACATATAATTCAAGATCCAATAGAAGATTTAAGATGTGTAAGAAGAATGCAGGTAATGAGAAGACCTGGAGATATTCCTGAATTCTTAGAAGAACTTAAACTAGCAAAAGATAAAGAAAAGACTATGTTGCTTGAAAAGAGCATGTCTTTACTTTGGGATAAACTGTAATTATGCAAGAAATTGCTGAATCATTGGGGTTGAAGGTATTATCAGAGCTTTCTTCTTATCCATTTGTGAAGGAGAAAAAAGCATTAATCCCCTATTTACTAGCTAAAAAAAACTCTCTTTTACCTCTTTTTGAAGAGGATGGTAAAATTGTAGTTGCGATCTCTGATCCTTTAAATCTAGATCCTCTCAAGGAGCTAAAACTCCTATTAAAAAAAGAGATTATATCTAGTTATTGCCCTAAACAAATTTTAGAAGCTGCAATTGAATATGTATATCAACAAGATGAAGATGATCTTTTTAATTATTCTGATGACAAGAGAAATCAAAATATTAAAAAAGAAAAAGAGATTGAAGGCTACGATCTTTTAGAAAAAGCAACAGACAATCCTGTCATTCGTATTCTAAATGCCCTTTTGACAGAAGCAATTAGCCAAAAAGCATCTGATATCCATTTTGAACCTTTAGAAGATGATCTTTTAGTGCGCTTTCGAATTGATGGGGTACTACAAAAAAGAAGGTCTCCTCCAAAGGGATTTATTCAGCAAGTATTAACTCGTATAAAAGTAATGGCAAGCTTAGATATTGCAGAAACAAGACTTCCTCAAGATGGTAGAATTAAACTTAAAATGAACCAGAGAGAGATTGACTTTCGTGTTAGTACCTTACCAGTAGTATTTGGAGAGAGAATTGTTTTAAGAATTTTGGATAAAGGACAAGTAGAGTTTGGTCTTGAACATATGGGAATGGAAGAAAAGACTTTAAACACTTTTAGAGATCTTATTCATAATCCTGAAGGTATTGTTTTAGTTACAGGACCAACAGGAAGTGGAAAAACAACAACTTTGTATAGTGCTTTATCTGAAATAGATTCAAAGACTATGAATATTATGACAATAGAAGATCCTGTGGAATATAAGCTGCAAAACATTGCACAGATTGCTGTTAATCCTAAAATTAACCTAACATTTGCGGCAGGACTTAGACATATACTAAGGCAAGATCCAGATGTAGTCATGGTAGGTGAGATTCGAGACAAGGAAACTGCTCAGATAGCAATTCAATCATCTTTGACAGGTCACTTAGTTCTAAGCACTCTTCACACGAATGATGCTCCTTCTGCATTGACTAGACTTGCAGATATGGGAATTGAACCTTATTTACTTTCATCATCTGTAATAGGAGTTTTAGCTCAGCGACTAGTTCGTAGAATTTGTACTCATTGTAAACAGGAGTATAAGCCAAGTAAAAGTGAGCTAGAAAAGCTTGGGCTCACAGCCAAGAAAGGGATTCATTTTGCCAAAGGTGAAGGTTGTAGTAAGTGTTTTAATACAGGTTATAAAGGAAGAATTGGTATCCACGAACTTATGGTTGTAACATCTAAAATCAAGCAACAAGTTGTTAAAAGCCCTGATGCTGAAGAGTTACGAAAAATATTTATTGCAGATGGAGGAGCTGACTTAAGAAAATCAGGTATTAATCTTGTTTTAAAAGGGTTAACAACTCCAGAAGAAGTCTATCGTCTAACAAAACTTAGTATGGATGATTCATGACCTTATACAAATATCAAGCTCTAAATGATGAGGGAAAAAAAGTTTCAGGGATGATTGATGCCGATAGCCTAAATAGCGCTCAAGAAAGGCTTAATCAGCAAAAAATTCTTATTTTACAATTAAAGGAATATCAAAATAAAACAACTGTTCCCAAGCAATCAGTAATTCTTTTTACACAAGAGCTATGTAGGCTACTAAAAGCAGGTCTAGCTTTATATGAAGCATTACAGATCATGGAAGAAAAGTATAGAAGATCAAAAACTCACCCACTTTTTTTAAACCTTTTAGAAAAGATCAAAAGAGGTGAAAAATTATCTAAAGCAATTAGTCAAGAGTCAGTATTTTCTCCTTTATACAGGGCTATGATTGCAAATGCTGAAAAAACAGGAGATCTTATTGATAGTCTAGAAGAGTTATCAACTCTTTTATCAAAACAAAATAAGTTAAAAAAACAGATTGTTTCAGCTCTTGTGTATCCTGGGATTTTACTTTCATTTTGTCTATTTGTGTTAACCGCTCTTTTATACTACGTAATCCCCTCATTAGCTGAGCTTTTCCAAGGAAAACAACTCCACCCCATGACTTCATTTGTACTAGGGTTAAGTAATTTTATGATTAATAATGGTGTGATAATACTTTTCTCATCTCTTTTTGCTGTTAGCTTTGTAATTGGGTTAATTATTTATTCAAAAACAAAAAGAGCAATTGTTCAATTTTTGTTAAGCCTTCCGTTTGTTAGGTCACTTTTTTATAATATGTCTCTTATTCGATTTGCTAGAGCTCTGGGGACTTTGATTAAAGGAGGGGTGTCTTTTGTAAAAGCAATTAGTTTATCGAAAGAAGTATTAACCCATCCTAAACTCCAAACAAAAATAAAAGAGGTAGAAGAAGGAATCATTGAAGGAAAGAAATTTTCTTCCTTGTTAAGCGATTCAAACTCTTTTCCTCCTTTATTTGTTCGCTTATTAGCTATCGCGGAAGAGAGTGGGAAAATGGATTTAATGCTTTTTCAAATCGCGCATATATACGAAGAAGAAGTTGAAAAGACTATCACACGATTTACTACTGTCTTACAGCCTTTATTATTAATTGTAATGGGGATCTTAGTTGGATTTATATTACTTTCTGTGCTGTTACCTTTAACAGATATGAACTCATTTATTTAGGAGAAATCTATGAAGAAAAGATCAATAACTTTGCTTGAAATCATGATCGTGATTTTTTTAATTGCTATGATTGGTGGTGCAATTGGATACAACATGAAAGGAAGTTTAGATAAAGGTAGAGCTTTTAAAACAAAACAATCTCAAGCTCAAATTGTAGATATTTTGACTTTAGAAGAAGCTAATGGAAAAACTTTTAATGGAAATGCAAAAGAAATATTAGAAGGGTCTGGTCTTGTTAAAAATGTAAAAAAATTGATTGAAGATGGTTGGGGAAATGAAATGACAGTCACGAAAGATCAAGCAACTGGTCAGTTCTCAGTCATTTCGGAAAGACTTTTAGCCTACAATGAGCAAAATGGGATTAAAGAAGAAGAATAGTAACTCCTTTACTTTACTAGAGGTTCTTATCTGTGTCCTCATCCTTGCTACTGCTGGCTCTTACATAGGTCTTAAAGTGCATACGATGATAGGAGAGTTTAGGGTAAAAAAAACAATCAATGCCATTGAGAGACATATTGAACTTTGTCAAAAAATTTCTCTTTTGCAACAACATGATGTGATTTTAATTTTACAAAAAGAGAAAAAAGGTTTTTCCTGCATGATGGGTTCTGAGGGAAATTTGGGTTTTTATGATAAAACAAAGCCAATAAAACAAACTTTTCAAAATCTAGAATTTAGATTTCCTGGAAAAAAAGATTATGTAGAATTTACCTTTTGCTCTACTGGTACTGTGTCTCCAACTGGTAAAATCACATTTAGAGACTCTAACAAAAAGATAAAAGAAGAGTCGATCGAAATTAAACATAGATATATCACTCACCAAAATCCTCCTCCAATCCATCCATTAACAACTAAGGCTCTTAAAGAAAAAGAAACTAAAGTGTAAACCTGCTTTACAGTTTATGATATTTATGAGGTTCGATAGTAATTACAATAGGATTATCTTCAGTATATTTAGATGTTCCTAGTATTCCTTGTTGTTCATTTGTTTTTATATAATTGAAATAGTCAATTAGGTGTAAAAGTCTATTAGAAATTCCTGTCAGTGGAGTGTTTTCTAACTGAAAGCGGGTGTTTCCTTGGGAATCTAACCAAAAAAGAGAGTGGGAAAAGGCAAAGCATTGACCTGGTTTGTGATTATGAGAAGAAGCTCTTGAATACACAAGGGGATTTTTTTTCCATTTCTCAAACAACCTTCCTTGGTCGATTATTTTTACATTGGCTCCATGAAAAATTTCTTTTAAGTGAGGGTGAAATTCTCTTATATGGAAGACCTCAAGTAAAAGTTCTTCAAAGTCTTGTCTATCTTTTTTCCACTCTAAGCTTAATGAATAGATAAACTCAAAAAGATGCTCATCCTTATTTTCTTGGCAATAATTTTTCAGTTGAATCATTAGTTTTTCCTCTTTAGAAAGACCAAAGAGCTGTCTTTTTATCCAAGTAAAAATATGGTACTGTAGTAGATAGCATTTGATTGTTAAAATACAGAAATTTGCAACAATTTTGGTTATTGTAGTTACGGACTTTTTTACTGGATGAAAAGAGATGCTCTCTTTTCTATCTCCAATTGTTACAAAGGATTGTTGTTTTTCTAGTTCTATTGGTGGTTCTGCTACATTATTTGTAGTGGTAGATGAGTCAATTTGCATTTTTTTTCCTACGGTCAAAAAAATCGTAGATTAAAGAGACTCTTTTTTCAAGGGTGTTATTTGACCATCTTCAATTTTTTCTATTCTATCTGCGTAATCAAATATTCTAGGGTCATGAGTCACTACTATAAGAGCACATTTATTCTCACCTTGAATTTGTTTTAAGGTTTCCATGACAGATTTACCTGTTTCTGCATCAAGATAACTTGTTGGTTCATCACACAAAATAAGAGGAGGTTTTGTTACAGCTCCTCTAGCAATAGAAACTCTTTGTTGTTGGCCTGTTGATAGTTGTTTGGGATACCTATCTACTTTATCCTCTAACCCAAGTTCAGAAAGAATTGCTATAGACATATCAAAAGCTTCTTTTTCACTATAATCATTTAGAATAAGAGGGATAGCCACATTTTCTTTTGCAGTAAGAGTAGGTATTAAATTAAAGGACTGAAAGATAAATCCTATATTTTTTTTTCTATAAAGATCTTTTTGATATTCAGTAAACTTTGAGATTTCCTCTTTATAGATAGATACAGATCCTTCATCGCAACTTAAGATTCCTCCTATAATAGAAAGAAGGGTTGTTTTTCCTGACCCGGAAGGACCTACTATTAAAACTGTTTCTTGTTGGTGAATAGCAAAGTCGACTCCACGAAGAGCAAATGTTGCACTTGAGCCTTGGCCAAATGTTTTCTTAATTCCTTTGCAAATGACTGCTTCTTCCATCTTATGACCTAAATGCAAGTGCTGGTTCAATTCTATAAATTTTCCAAAAGCAAACAATAGAAGAGATAAAGCAGATAGTTAGCATTAATATGAGAGAAATTAAATACAGTTGCCATGGGAAAAAGAAAGAAAGCTCTGTTGTCTGAAATGAAAAACCAAATAAGCCAGTAACTCCCACTCCAATTCCCCAACCAATCAAACCTGTCCAAAGAATTTGTAAAAGTGTCATCTTAATTAGATAGTTGTTGTTAGCTCCTATTGCTTTTAATACAGCTAAATAACGCATGTTATCAATAATAAATGTATAGAATGTTTGTCCAACAATCGCAGCTCCTATGATCATTCCCAATAAAACAGTGACTCCAAAGTTGATTAAGATTCCGGTATTAGTTAAAAAATACCAAACCGTTAAATCCATAAAACCTCTTTGAGTGTAAGCTCCAAGTCTTGTAAATTGCTTAATGTTATTTAGTGTTTTTGCAACTCCAATTTTTGGGTTTGCTTTAGCTAGAATAAATGAGAGTTGTTTTCTTTCAGGTGGCGCGTAGGTGAGTGCTCTATTGTAAGTCGTATAGATCACAGGTTGTGATTGAAAAGTTCTAGAAACTTCACATATTCCAACAACCAAAGCTCTTCTATCATTAATTTCGATTGTATCTCCTACACGAAGAGGGCGGTCTTTTCCCAAAGAGAGTTTATCCTCAGCTCCCACTTTATTTACAATAATTGCATCGGGTCTTCTTAGATCTTCAATTTTTCCTTCAATTATTTTTGGGGGTCCTCCAATAAAAGTGGAATCATCAACGCCGATTACATTGCAGTTTTGAAACTTTCCATTTTGTAATCGCGCTTTGATAAGACCTTTATAAAGAGGTGTTGCCCATTCAATTCCAGGAACGGATCTGACTCGATAAAGATCAGTATCTTTTAATGGTTTTATATCATCTACAAATTGAACCATTGGATCCATTACCCATATATCAGCTTGAGAAGAATCTGTAATAAAGCCATAGGTTCTTGCCATAAGACCTAAAAAGATAGCAGATTGTTGTGAGATGATAAATGAAGCAAAACTTAACCCAACTATGATAGCAAAGTATTTTGCTCGGTCTCCAATAAGCATTTTTAAAGCTATTTTATACATTAAAACCCTCCTCCTAATGCTTTGTATAGTGAGATAAGGTTTGTAGTAAGATTTTTCTGGCTGTCTGTTACAAGGTCTTCTTGAGTAAGGGCCTGTTTTTTCGAAAGTAGGTAATCTAGCCTATCTTCTATACCACTTTGATAAAGAGAATTATGTAAATGCTGCTGCTTTAACTTTGCATCTAAAGCAAGGTGACTATGATAGAGAAATTTTTCTTCTTTGAAATAGGCGTTAAAAGCATTTTCAACATCGTTAAATGCATCAGTTATTGTTTTTTCATAATTTAGTAATGCTTGTTTCTGAATGGATTTTTTCTCATCTATATTAGCTCTTATTTTTCCAAAGGTGATAATAGGCCAATCAACAATAGGGCCTATATTCCAACTTGAAGAAGGGAATTTAAAGAGCTTATTTGTTTCTGCTGATTGTTGGTGGTAGTTTCCAATTAATGAAAATTTTGGAAAAAGATCGGCTACTGCACTTCCAATATTTGCAGTTGATTCAGCTAGTTTTCTTTCTGCGTTTCTAATATCAGGTCTTCTTCTTAAAAGGCTTGATGGAGATGGGCCAAATACTTCTGTTTGAATAAAGGGTATGGGACCATTTTTTAGTGATTTAAGAGTAAGATCTCCTGGGTTTTTTCCTAGTAAGGTTAATAGAGAGTAAAACGTTTCATTTAGAGCCTCATCAATTCTAGACAGCTCGGAAGTTACATTTTGATAAGCCGTTACAGCTTCTTCTAATTCTAAAAGTGAATTAATTCCAGAGCTATATCTATCTTTGTATAAAACAGCTAGCTCTTTTTCAACTTCTTGGATTCTAGTAAATATTGAAAGTTTTTTTTGAAGATATCGAATGTTTACGTATAACCTTGCAACTTCTGCGGATACTGAAAGTTGTACATCGTTGGTTTCTTCTTCCTGAGCTTGTATTGCATAAGCTGCTGCTTGCTTTTCTCTACGGATTTTACCAAATAGATCAATCTCCCAAATTGCATCAAATCCAATTTCGAAAAAGTTTTGGTACTGAGTTCCTAAAAATCTTGAATTAGCTAAATTTTCGCTTATCTTTGATCTTATTGCTCGAGCATTTGCATCAACTTGTGGAAAAAGGTCAGCTTTGGTGATTCTATATCTAGCTTTCAGTTGGCAAATTCTTTCTTTAGCTATATTTATATCGTAATTTTTTTTAAATGCTTGGTTTACTAGCTGGTCAAGCACTGGATCTTCAAATTTTTTCCACCAATTGATCAAAGATGTATTTTTGTTTTTCTTCGACTCGCTAAACTTCTTAGGTGTTTTAACTTTAGGTTCTTGATAATTAGGGCCTACCATGCAACTGGTTAAGAAAACAAATACTAAAAATCTACATTTCTTCATAAAACTTCGCATTGATAGGGAGTGATTGAATATAGATATCTAGCATCTGTCCTACATAGACAGGAAAGTTATTTTTTTGAAATCGGTAGATAATTTGCAGTACTCTTGTGTCTACTCGTTCGCGGTTATCTCCTGTAAGACTATTTTTAGGCACTATAAGAGGTTCAATTCGAACAAATTCTAGTGGGATTTTTATAGAACTATTTCCTCTTACATAGGCAAAAGCTGGTCTGTCTTTTAAAATTCGCCAAGAATCTTCTTCATCTACATCTACTCTTACATGATAACTATCTAAATCACCAAAGATTACAAGACTTTCTTGGTTAAATGGATTTGGTTGAGCGCTTTGCCCAAGTCTTGCTTTTATCTGCAAAATTGTTCCGTTGATCGGTGCCCGAATCGTTGACCTTTCTATGTCAGCTCTAATTACTTCGATGTTTTTTTCAGCAACCTCTACCCTATCTTCAGCGATTTTTACTGTGTAAATCTTATCTACAAATGAGCTTTTAGATACTGCTCTTTTATCTTTTAATGACTCATAGAAAAATAACTGTTTTTTTGCCTCTTCTAGCTCTGAAATAGCTACATGTTTTTCTCTTTCAGCTTCATGTAACTTTGCCTTTAACGTCCTAATGTCTAATCGAAATAAAGGGTCTCCTTTATTAACTGTATCTCCAGCTTGTACAAAGACTTGTTTTATTATGTCATTAAATGGGGTTCCAACATTTATGTTTTCTGATGCAGCTTCAATCAACCCTGCTCCTGCAACAAAATTTGTAAATGGAACCTTGGGAGGAGCAAGTACTATAGGTGCAACTGGTGGCTTCTTACTGCTTAGGTAAACAGTAAAAATAGCAAAGATTGCTCCAAATATTGCAATACCTGGTAATAGATACTTCCGAAACATTAAATTAACTAGTTATATTTACTTAACTTTAAAATAACTATTTAAACATAAAAATCAAGTTAATTGACTTAATTTATTTTTATATAATTACATGGTTTAAGTTTTTTGATTTTAAGGTTCTTTGGGTTTTTGTTATATGTTTAGGTTAAAAATGCTCTACTGATAATCCATTGTAGAAAAACAAACCGTTGATTAAAATTGCAATAAACAATCCTTAAGGTACACATATGAAATTCTTATCTTCTTTATTGTTTCTTTGTTTTTCTCTATTTGGAGTGACTCAAGAGCAGGCAGCATTACTATCTTTATTAAGTCAAAGAGAGCCAAATCACAGAGCTGAAACGAATGAATATTATCCAGATCGTACATCAAAAGTAGTTACATTTTACGCCCCTACTTCAAATGGAAAAGAAATTCCAGTAAAGAAAATAGAGTTTAACCAAGACAGATCAATAAAATATGAGATGGATCTTTGTGAAGTAGACTCTAAGAGTAAAGCATCAGAGATTTGGAACTCTACAGTTGTTCCTCATGGAGTAAGAGTAGACTTTTACTCTAGTGGAAATATATCAAAAATTTCTTTGTATAAAGATGGTCTGCTACACGGACCTGTAAAAGTCTTTCACCCAAATGGTAAGTTAAAATCTAATTTAATCTACGAAGAAAACAATGCCACTGGTCCTTATATAGTATTTGGGGAAGATGGGGTAAAAAAGGAAGAAGGTGAATTTGTTAAAGGAAAGATTCACGGACAGTATACTTACTATTATCCAGAAGGAACACAAGCGGCAAAAATTCCATATTTAATGGGAAAAGTAGATGGTGTTATTGAAGAATGGCATGAAAATGGAGCGATCAAAGCAAAAAGAAGAATGGCTGGAGGAAAACCAAATGGTGATGGAAAAGATCCTGCACTTCAGTTGTTTGACACAGATCATAATCTAGTTGAATCGTTAGACTTCAAAGATGGTCTTCCAGTGGGAGAGCACTTAAAATTTTATCCATCAGGAAAAGAAAGTTACAAAGTAAGTTTTCATAATGGAAAAAAACAAGGATTAGAGCAGTTTTTTGATAAAAATGGAAAGGTAGTTGGTAGAGGGTCTTACAAAAATGGGGTTCCAATTGGTAAGCATTATAAATACCATAACAACAAAAAACTTGCTTATGAAGCTGAGTTTGATGATAGCGGAAGTATGGTTAAGCCAGCCTATGAATACAATGAAAAAGGCACTAAAGTAAAAGAGTTTACCATTATCAATGAAAAGCCATTTGGAGCATTAAAAAAGTGGTATGACAATGGCAACTTAGAGTTATCTTCCAATTATGATGAGACTGGTAATTTACATGGAGAGCAAAAAGAGTATTACCTAAATGGAAAGGTAAAAATTATTTCTCATTTTGATCATGGAATAAGAGATAACTTATATCAAGAATATGATGCCAATGGAACGCTTACTCAAGAGGTTCAGTTAAAATTAGGTAAAAAGGATGGTCTTGTTAAAGAGTGGTATTCAAACAAAAATAAAAAGTGTGAAGCTACATTTAAAGAAGATTTACCAGATGGGATTCATACATTTTGGTATGAAAATGGATCATTAAAAAGAAAGTTTTCATTTAAAGAGGGTGTGCGTGATGGATATGCACGTTCTTGGAATCAAAAAGGAGATCTTTTATCTGAAGAGTTTTATAAAAATGGAAACATAGAAGGGAAAGCGATAGCTTTTTATGAAGAGAATCTTTTGCAGCATAAGCTAAATTTTAAAGATGGTAAAATGGAAGGAGATCAGTATTGGTACTATCCTTCGGGTCAGTTAAAAAGAAAAGCCTTTTATAAGGATGGAAAACTTGATAGTAAGACAGTTTCCTACTTTGAAGATGGTTCATTACATTTAGAAGAAAACTATGTTGCTGGAGTTCTTACAGGAGAGCAAAAAGAGTATTATTCTAAAAAAGATGAAAAACAAGTTTTATCAAAGCATCTGTTTTTTGATGAAAAAGGAAATCCTCACCTAGAGCATAAAACTTACTATCAAAGTGGAAATCTTCGCACAAATGTAACTTATGACCATGGAAAACTCCATGGAAGAAAAATTATGTATAGCGATAATAATGACATCATTGAAGAGATGGAATATCAACATGATCTTGTTGAAGGAAGATTTTTTCAAAAACTTCAAGATGGTAGAGAAGTTGTTTTTCATTATGAAAAAAATCTGAAAGAAGGTCCTCACTTTGTTTATTATCCAAAAAATTCTGAAGGGGAAAAAGTTAAAGCGTTTGAAGCATCATTTTCAAATGATTTAATTCATGGAAAAGCAAAAGAGTATGATGAAAAGGGTACTTTAAGAACGGAACAAAACTTCAAGCAAGGTAAAAAAGAAGGTGTATCTTACGTTTACAGTCCAAATGGAAACGTTATGATGAAAATACCTTTTAAGAATGATTTACAAGATGGAAAGGTTGTTCAGTATTATCCAACAGGTAGAACCTACAAACAAACTTTAGTCAAAAATGGTAAAAGAGAAGGTGAAGAAAAAACATTTCATGAGAATGGAAAACTAAAAGCTCTTTGTTATTACAAAAATGATTTTTTAGAAGGGGTTTCAAAAAACTTTTCTAATGAGTCTGTACTTATTTTTGAAGGTAACTACAAGAATGGAAAAAAACATGGTGCATTTAAAAAATATTACTCTGATGGCGCTATTATGTTAGAACAAAACTTTGTCAATGATGAACTTCATGGTGAAAAGAAGAAGTATGACAAAGATAAAAATGTCACTGTCTCCCAATATCAATACGGGAAGAAAATCAATTAAATTAAAAGCCCCCTTACTCAAGGGGGCTTTTTTATTCTACTATAGCTTGTTTTTTATTCTTTAATTTTGTGATAGTTTTTGTAGTTAATCAGGAGGCCTTAGATGTCAATAGAACTAACTTCATTTAAAACTAAAGTCCTTCCAGGAAATATTCACAATTCCCCGCCAACACAATCAAAAAGTTTCTTTCCTACTATTATTAGTGCAGTAGCAAAGTTTTTTGAAGCTGTTGAAAAAACAGTAAGAAAACCAGAAATCCATATAGCCATAAGAAATATGGAACTATTGTAGAACCTAAAAAACCTACAATTAAAAAAATAAGATCCTTACAAGTTTTTACAGAAAAAAAATCAGAAGAGCAAATTAACTCTGAGCTTCAAAAAATCATTGAACAAAATCAAAAGCGTAGAAGACGTATTTTAGATGATCCAAACAACCCTTGGCTTTCAGGGGAAGAATGAAGAAGAGCGTTAAATTATCAAAGGTATTAAAAACTGCCTTTAAGGCAGTTTTTAAAAGCCAAATACTTTCAAGATGGTTTCCCAGTTAACAGTGCCGATAACAAGTCCTAACATACAGACTTGAGCTGCTTTCCAGTTTACTTGCTCTTTATAAAGGTATTTTCCCCATAAGTTACAGTAAACAATTGTTAAGACTGAGAAGACAGGGAAAATCATTGCATTTTCAATCGTAGAAGCAAATTCAGTAGACTGAATTAAAAAGAAAGTTGATGCACCATTACAAATACCTCCTAAAACTCCATACCCTGCTTCAGAGGAGTTAGGTAGTCTTTTTTCTGAAAGAGTAAATACAAAAAATTGAAAGAAAAATGCACCCAAATAGATTAAAGGCAAGAACCACTGGCTTTGGGCATCTTGTGCGCTCATTAAGCGAAATATTTCAGGTAAATTTGGATTTGAAAATTGTAAAACTCTCCATTGTGTTACCACTAAAAAAACAATGTGTAAGCCAAAGGCAAAAGTAACAAATAAAGCCCATTGGCGAAGATCTTTCATTCCTACAAGACTTCTGCCGGCCCAAAATAGCCCCAAGAGTACTAGTAGAGAGCCAATTGCATGATACATTGAATAAGTATGACCCAGTGCTGCACCAAATACAGTTGCCATAACAATTGCAGGCATCACTGTTGAGCCATTTAATGCTGCAAACGTTAACCCTGGAGGGCCTTTTTCTAAAGCTTTACCAATAAAAAATAACATTAAAGCTAATACTACACCTTCAATAATGGCTAAAATAGTAATAGGAATATTTACATCATAGGATCCTGTTCTTACGGGATTTAATAAAATCATAAGAAAAATAGCTGAAAAAAACTGAATAACTAAAAAAGCTTTTGTAGTTCCTCCATGATCAATTGATCTGCGCATACACAAATTAGAAAAAGCACAAAAAAAAGCAGCGATAGCAGCTAATAAAATACCCATCAAATACTTCCTTGTTTGATTTTTTAGAAATGTTTTTATATCACTATTAGAAAATAAAAAACAGAAACATTTTCCCAGTGCTTTCTTTTATAATAGTTAGAAGGTATAATCAGGCTGTGCAGGAAAATCGTGATAAAGGATAAATATGCTTGTTTTTCTTTCCCTTGTAATGCTTATCGGAGGGGTTTTCGCTCAAGAAAATTCTATTAGTGAAGATGAAGCTCTTTTTTTAAGAAGAATTACCGAATTTTATGAAGAAAAAGAATTTAATATTGTTTTTAACCAAGGCAAAGAGTTTTTAAAACAATATCCTAAAAGTGATCATGCAGATGAGCTTAGAATCCTACTTGGAGACCTTTCTGTAGAAATGGAAAAGTACACAAGTGCGCTAAATTTTTACACAAGTATCGAAGATGGACAAAAAAGAGAAAGTGTTTTTTTTAACACTTTAGATTGCTATTACCATAGAAAAGATTACGAAAAAATTGTTCAATCTTGTAGACAACTTTTAGATTCAAATAAAAGTTTAGATAAAGAAGATTCTGATAGAGCAAATAATATTTATGCTTTAACTCTTTTTAAGCTAATGCAAGATGATTCTTCTAATAAGTATCAGATTAATGAAGCAATTACTATTTTCAACAAATTGCAAGACACGAAATACGATATAAGTGCAAAAGAACACCTTGCCTACCTTTTCACTGAAAAAAAAGCTTATAAAAAGGCTACTGACCTTTACTTTTCTTTAGCTTCTAAAGTTGAAGATAAGAAAGAAGATTTTTTATTTTTAGCAGCACAAAATGCGACTAACTATGATCTTGATCTAGCGATTAAAACCTATGGTCAAATTTGTTATTTAGAAGGTGAAAAAGCTAATGCTGCTGCTTTGAATCGATTGTTTTTGTTTTTTGAAAACAACAAATTTGCAGATATTGTTTTAGCAAAAGATCAAATTTTTGAGCTTTTACCTCAAGAGAAAAAACCTATTTATCACTACATTTTAGGAAGAAGTCATTTTGCTTTAGATGATTATACAAGAGCAAAAGATCAGCTATTAGTTTACTTGGATCAAAAATCTGATAATACAGAAAGGTACAATGCTCATATATATCTTTTAGGTTGTGCTCAAAGAGAAAAGAACATAGAGCTTATGAATGAAGTAGTTCGCAGGGCAGAAGTTGAACTTGAGGGTGATAAGCTTTTTTGTGAGATCCTTTTTGCAAGAGCATTACTGCATAAGGAGTTAAAAAATTACTCACTTGCTGAAAAAGATTTTGAAAAAATTGTTGAGAAAAAATTTCCTTTAGAAAAAGAGATGCTGTTTGAGTGGGCTCATATGTATATAGAGTCAGAAAAACCTCTTAAAGGACAAAGTCTTTTTAGAGAATATGTGACTAAGTACCCAGATGAAACACACGCTCCACTTGCTTGGCACTATCTTCTTTTTTGTTCCCTTAAACAGGCTGAGGAAGAAGCTGTAAATGAATCAGAGCACAAACTTGTATTTGTAAAGGACTTACAAGATGTTTTAAAAACAGACCTTTCTGATTCAGAGCGTACTGAATATTTGTATCTACTTGGAAAAACAAATTTTCAATTAAAGAAATATGATGATGCGATTAAGTCTTTTGCTTATCTTATTAAAACATTTCCTTCTTCAAAACATGTTTCTATGTCTAGTTTATATATGGGATATGCCTATAGAGATGGTAAAAAAGATGTGAATAAATTTGTGCAATTAGCAGAACAAGCTTTAGAAAAGCCTGAACAAATTTCAAGTGTTGAAAATGTATATGCAAGTTTATACAACGCATATTTACATTTGTTAGAAAAAAATACATCGAATTCTACATACAAAGATAAAGCAGCAGCTAACTTATTTAAACTTTACTCTGTAAATCCACAAAAAGTTAGCATTAAAAATCAACTTTGGCTAGCGAGCTTTTACCATGAAAAAGTTAAAGAAAACGCTTCTAATCAAGAAGCTTTGAAAACAGGGATCGCTCTTTTTGAAGAGGCTTTAAAAGGATATAAGGGAAAGACAATAGAACCTTCAGATCAATTTATTGAGCCACATCTTTTAAGGTTATCAGAGCTTTATCATTATTCAGAGGATAAGAATAAGGAAATTGAGGTTCTAAATGATCTTTGTCAATTTTACGATCAAAGTGCTGATTTAAAATGGGAGTATGAAGATAGAGCTTATTACTACTTAGCAAACGTCATTAAAGATGAAGATAAGAAAAAGGCTATTTCGCTTTATGAAAAAGTTGGTAAAAGTCCTTTTAAAAACTCTTCTATAGCTGGGTATGCAATTTTAGAAGGAGCTAAATTAAAAAAGCAATTAGATCAATCTGATGACCAACTTTTAGCTTTAGATTTAATTAATCAATTAAAAAATCTATCGATTCAAAGAAGGTTAGATACTGAGCCAGTACATTTAGAAGCAACTTTAGAGCTTGTAGAGTTGATGTGTGATTCAGAATCTGATGAACTTGCGAAAAATAAAAAAGAACTTCATTTATTAGAACAAATGAAAACAAGGTTTTTATCAACCGAAGATGTGATAGGTAAAGATTATGCAGCTTTAAGAGAAAAAGATGCTGATAAAGAAGCTCTTTTTCAAGGGTATATGCTTTATTTAGATGTAAGAATTAAGCATCTTCAAACAAAACTTTGTGAGAAAAATGAAAAAAATGAACTAGAAAAAGAAGCAAATCGTTTATTAAAGGAATTAAGTAGTAAACAACAAATAAATCCATATTTGGATGCAAGAATAAATAGTTTGAGTCTTTAAGGAATTATTTTGAAGAGAACTAGATCCCTTTTCGTTTTAGCTTTTATCTTTTCTGTTTCATTCCATATGGTTTTTTTGTTTCTATTGCAATCTACTTCTATCTGGCAAGAAGAAAGATCTGGAGCTGATAACAAGCTTTCAAAAAGAGAAGAAAGGGATTTTCTAAAAACTGTTTTTGAAAAAACAGTGGTTCATAAATCTAGTCTTGAAAAACAAAATGATAATCCAAAACCTTCATGGGCTGATGATATTCCTTTAGATTGTTATGATCAAAAGCCAAAGCCTTACAAAAAGAAAAAATCTCAGAAAAAAATCCAACATCATAAAATTTGTAAGAAAAATTTTATTAAAACTGAAAAGATTCCCGATAAAAAAATTCAGATTTCTCAATCTAAGAAGGATAGATCTTTTAAAGACCTTGCGAAAAAAATTGAAGTTAAAACTATAGAAGAGATTTCAAATAAAAAATTAGCAGATTCGCTTAAGCCTGATTTAGAAGAAGAGTTTATTTCTTATGTGCCTATAAAAACTGAGCCTAAACTAAGAGAGTCTTATAAATTAGATCCTTTCAAAAATATTAAGCCTAATCAAAAATGTGAGTATGTAGCAGCTGGATCTTCAGTACCACAAAAAGCAAAAATTGAGATAAAGAAAAAGAAGTTTGGCTTTTTTAATTTAAAAGACCTCCAAACAACTTCTTGCTCAGAAAATTTTGATACAGATTTAGTTTTTTTACCAAAGGAAGATGGTTCTGGTTACATCTTTGCGCTTACTTTAATTCCAAAGCCTTATGTTGATTTTCCAAAGATAAAGCAAAACTACTTTTTTCTTTTAGATCGGTCTAATGGGATTGGAAAAAAGCGCTTTCATGTTACTCAATCTGCAATTTTAAAAGCGCTTGCAAATCTTCCAGAGGGAGATACTTTTAACATTCTAGCTTTCGATAACCAAGTTGAGCTGATGAGCCCTTACAACTTAAACCAAGGTAAGAATGGGCTTGTTAAAGCAAAAAGATTTTTAGATAATTTATACATTGGATCTATCTTTACCTCTTCAAATCTAACACTTCCACTATATTCGGTACTCTCCTATCCAAATAGTTCTGAAGAGATCAATATTGCAATTTTGTTAACTAATGGAGATGGTATTGCAGAGGTATTTAACAATCGTATGTTAGTTGATGAATGGAGTGTAAAAAACAATGGAAAGGTGTGCTTACATTCTCTTTGTTTAGATTCAGATAAAGAACAGCTAATGATGGAAATGTTTTCAGCATTTAATCAAGGAAAAGTAACTTCTTCTTCAACAGTTTTAGGGCTAAAAAGAAAGCTACTAAAACTTATGAAGCAATTGAAAAACCCAATTGCAAAAGATGTGAGATTCACTGCTGTTTCAAAAAATAACGACAATCCAATTGAGCTTTATACCTATCTTAAACCACCCCATTTATACCTTGATGATCCTTATGTAATTATGGGATCAGTTAAGAACTTAGATGACTTTGTTTTATTCATTCAAGGAAAGAGAAATAAGCAATTTCTTAATATCAAAAAAGATATCTCATTTGTAAATGCTAGAGCTGGACACAGAAGCTTAAGAAAACAATATGCGATGCAAATGGCTTTTGAAAAATATCAACACTTTGTGTATGAAAAAGATCCAAAGTACATTACTGAAATGAAAAATTTATTAGCTCCTTATCATATTGATACAGCTTTCCAATGAAGATAAAAATTATTTCTGGCCAGCTTAAAGGCAGATACATTAAAACTCCCTCCTCAAAAACTACAAGACCAACTTCTTCTTTACTAAGAGAAGCTTTTTTTAATATTTTGCAATCTTCAATAGAAGATGCAAAATTTTTAGATCTATTTGCAGGTTCCGGTGCAATGGGAATCGAAGCTCTATCTAAAGGAGCTTTAAGCTCAACTTTTGTTGAAAAAGATAAGTTTGCTTTTTCAATTATAAAAGATAATATTTCATCTCTTAACCTTGAAGGCCAAGCTGATATTTTTTTTATGGATGTAAAAAAGGCAGTGCAGTTTTTTAAAAGAAAGAAGAAAACATTTGATATCATCTTTTGTGATCCACCTTACAAGCTTGCTCCAAAGATTGTTTTTGGGCTCTTAGTTGAGGCTAGCAAGCTTTTATCCAGTGGAGGAAGGTTGTTTTTAGAGTATGGACAAAAACTTGAAGATTGCCCACTTAAAATAGTTTCAGAGAGAAATTTTTCAGATACTTATCTTTATGAATTTTCTTCTTTAATAGATTCTTGAGGTTTTACAGGATTGTTAAACGCTTTAAGAGTATTCAAAATTAATCCAATAAACTGCTCATGTTTTTGCATCTTAGTGATATCTCCTGAATGAGAAAAATAGATACCCCAACAGCTATGAAATAAAAGAGCTTCTTTAAAATGAAATCTCTCTCTATCTGGATAAGCAGCTTTCAATACTTGCTCACCATTAAAGATCTTTTCAAAGCCTTCGATATCTTCTTCTTCTAAGAGGATATGAGCTTCAATACATTTAGTAATTAATGCATCAGGGAATTTAGATTTTATTTCATTAAAAGCTTCTTCAGCTTCATCTAGAAGCTCAAACCCTCTTAAACCTTGGTAATAAGCAAGAGCAACGTATTGGCTATCTGGATGGGTTTTATACATCTCTTCTAATTCTTTTAAAGCTGGAGGTCCTTTAAGCATAAAGTCTTTTTCTAGTTCTAAAATCTTCTTTAACTCTTCTTCATTTAATTTAAAAAAATTTTCAGGCAAAGCTAGATAAGAAATATTCACTTTTCCTTTGTTTTTATTGTTATTCCAGGTGCATTCAACTTCTAAGTTCATAGGCTTACTCATTTTACGTATAGGTTAGATTAACTTTGTAGCACATTAAAAGCTATAGTAAGAAAAATTAAGAAGGTTACTGGCTTTCATACCAGCTATAGTTTCTTCTCATGTTTCTATGCATCACTCTTCTTTCTTGAGCATTAGTCATTTGAGGGAATTCCTGAGAGTAACGATTTAACTCTCCTTCCTCAAAAGTTTTTTGAATGATTGTTTGAATAGGAAATCCTTTTTCAGAACTTACTTGTGTAAGTTCCAAGTAAGGAATTTGCTTTAACTTTTTTGGGTCTTTGCCATTTCTTGGCATCTGCACTTCAACCGTTAGGTTGTGAAAAACAACTCTGTCTATAATGTAATTTTTATCATGGGTCGATTTTCTTTTTGCAAGTTCTTTCCAGTTATTGTCTGAACAACCTTGATCCTTACATTCTATCGTAATAAAAGCATCATCAAATGTGATTTGATCTATGTAACTTGGGTTTCCAGTGATATCAGAGTAGTTATAATCCAAATGAACCTTTTTTGAAGAAAAAGCTGAACGAAGTTTATGGTTTTTTGAATTTTTAATCCTAAAATTATCCATTCGCATGTTAGAAGGGCTTACCCAGATATTTGATGCTGAAATATCTAAGTCAATTTTTCTAAAGATAAAATGAGATAAAACACTATCTTTTACAAGCCAGACAAATAGGGATAAGACAACAATAAAGATTAATGACCACAAAACTCGCATGTTTTTCCTATATAAAGCGCTTAACTATACTGTTAAAACGATAAGATAAATATTTCAAGTAAATTATTAAATATTTTTTTTCGATGAAAATGAAAAGAAAATATTAAAGATTTCAAAGATGTCATTATTTTTAAATAATGAGCTTGTAAATACTACAGATCCTATAAAACAAGTAAGGTGAGAAAAAAAAGTGATTATCTGAGTCCCAGCACTATGTGAAAACATAGCTTGACCAGTTGTAATGAGCGGTAAAATTGTTGGGGTAAAAGCAATAGAGTCAAACAATACAGTTATAAAAAAAGCAAACAGGTAGTGTCCTAAAGTATCTAATACTTTTTTTATGTTTATCGGAAATGGTATTTCTATAAAGTGAGATAGTTTTAGTAAAATATATAGGTTGATCCATGCGCTTATGCTTGTAGCTAGAGCAATACTCGCAATACCAAAGTCAAAATAGAGTATAAATAAGCTATTTAAGAATACATTTATTATAACTGATGCTATGGATCCGATAGTAGGAAGGCGAAAATTGTCATAAGCATAGCTAATTGATGACAAAAGAATAATAAGAGCAGAAGGAAGCATTCCAAGACCATAAGCCCACAAACTCAATGTTGTTTTTGATATGCCAATTGTAGAGTAGGCTTCTCTTCCCCAAAGAAGAGCACAAGAACAGGGGCCCAATGCTATAATTGCAATTGTACATGGAATCATTAATAAAAAAATCCTATGTATACTAAAGCAGTAGTAGGATGTAATTTCTTTGCTATCTCCCTTTTTAATAGCTCTAGAAAGTCTTGGGACAATTGTATTAATACAGGCGATTGCTAAAATAGCTAGAGCAAGTTGCTGCATTCTTATTGAATACCAGAGGTATATCGGTCCTTTAGGGTCAGCATAATTTGCAAAAAGAGCGTCTAAAAAAGAGTTTATTTGTATTGCTCCTACACCAATTGCGCACAAAGAAAATGATTTTAAAAGTTTTTTGACTTCAGGTGGAATTTGAAATTTAAAGACATCCTTTTTAAATCCTAGGCCTTTTTTTCTTACAAGTATAGAGGTGATGAGCCATTGTCCTATAAAACCAACTACCACAAATTGAGCTAGAATAGGCATTGCTTTTTCAGGAGCTATACTTTTTAAAGTTATAGCTCCAATAATCCACATGGTATTTGAGATAACTGGTGCAAAACTTGGTGTAAAAAAGTGATCATAACAGTTAAGTATTGCAGTGTTTAATCCATATAGACAGATAAATAAAATGGCAGGAAATAAAATTTTTGTAAGATAGACAATTTCTGAGTAAGAGTTAGATAAATAATAGTTACTAGAAACCTCTACAATTACAATAGAAAGAATTAGAAAGAGAGTAAGAAGAAAACTTACTTTGCGAAAAAAAAAACAGCTCGGTTTTGATCTTTCATTCTTAGTCCTTCAAAATAAGGAATGAAAGTAGACTGAAATGGTCCTTCTGCAAAAAGTCGTCTCATTAGATTTGAAAAGCGAAAGGCAATTAGAAAAGAAGCGATAGATGGATGATCACCAAATGCAAGAGCTAAAGATAAATCTCTTCCAAAACCACTAATACGACTTAGTAATATTCCAGAAAAAAATCTTCTAAAATAAGAAGTTAAGCTTTTTTGTATTTCCATACACTTATTTTGAAGGATAGGGGTTCCATTGTCAATGGCCAAATGACCAATAAGGATGATCTAATACTTTTTCATACTGACAAGTATTTTTATCATAAACCATAGCAGGGTCTATATTCTTTCCATAGAAGACCTGTAAATATTTTACTGTGTCATTTGGAACAAAAACTTCAATTCCATCAAAGTTTGCTTTTTTTAAAGGAAAAATGGAACTAATTGGATGTGGAGCTGCATACCTTCTCTCTCTCTTTCTCCACCATTCAGGGTAAAAGAGATGTTCTTCAAAAGCAAAATTTACAGCTATTTGATCGTTTTCAGGAATGATGTTGTATTGGTAAAGATCTACAAGACCATCTGATTCTTTTACATAAACTTTAAGAAGGGTTTTTGGATATCCTCTTGGTGACCAATCTAAAACCTGATACTTATCTTTATCAAGATCATTAAGAGCTCTTAAAACGTTATCAAAGTCTTTGCTAAAGACCGCTAAATCTAGATCATCGTCCCAAGGGATTACTCCTCCATGCCTATAAGTACCAAGAAGAGTACCACAATCTACCCAGTTAATAATGTTATGTTTATTTAAGATTGTAATGATCTGTTTTAAACATTCTTTTTCAGCATGTAAGTTTTTTTCATCTCCAGGTCTTCTTGGATGGTTTTGTCCAATAAGCATTTCTGTAGAATCTTTACCTGGAAAGTTTACATTGTATGCTGAAAATGATTGGTTGTTTGAGTAGATTTTTTTAGAATTTAAAGAAGATAGAACATTCTTATATCTTTTTGATGAAGCTTTTGAAAGCAAAGCAATGTTTTTTAAAAGACTTCCCACAGTATAACTTGGAAGTAGCGAGATTAAAGAGGCTGTAGTTTTAAGATAAAAAGAATCGTGGTAGCTAAATCTATCTTCAAACTCATAAAATAGATCGTCTTTGTTTATTCGTTGCTTGGCAATTTTTCCATTAAAAAAATATTGGTAGGGTGCTAGTACTTGATTTGCAACATACTCTAAACCTGCAGCATCTTCGCATGCAATATTGATAAGAGGGTTTGAACAACAAGCAAAATACAAAATGACAAATGGCATTCCAATTTTTTTTGCGTAAACAATAGTTAATGTCCATAAGAATTTCATTCTTCTTCCTCAATTTTTAAATTTTCTTTGCCATAGAATTGTAATAGCTCATCAGCTCGAATAAAGTGTGATTTTTTTAATGTTTCATAAGCTTTTAAACCTTTCGCATTTTGACCTAGTTTAAAATAACAAACTGCACACTGAAACATTACCTGAAGATCATCTGGTCTTAAATTTAATATGTTTTCATATTCATTTTTTTCTTTTTCTAAAAGACCTAGTTCCTTATAGCTTTTTGCAAGCTGAGCGTGTACCCATGGATCATTAGGTGAAAGATCGTTTAGAATTTGAAACTCTTCAATAGTTCTTTGAATTGCAATTGAATATTTTTTATCTAATGTTTTTTCTTTTTTGGTATTGATAGATAATGATTGTTTATGATCTTTATATAAAGCTGATAAGTTAACATAGTTATTTGCTAAAGCAACATGTAATTCAATATCAACAGGAGTGTTTTTAATCTGTTTTAATAGCTCTTGCTTAGATGAAATTAAAAGCATTTCTTTAAGAAGAAAAATATCTTCTTGAGCAATTTCTTTTGAAAATTTCTTAAAAACTTTCATTCCAGGTAAAACTTTTAGATCTTCAACTAAAAATGAAATTGCTGAGCAAATAGATAGATGGTGTTCTATTTGGCCTTGTGCTATGGGTAAATTGCTTCTACAAGATCTTATAAACCGATCTTTTAAATACTCGAAGTAGTCAGGTTTTTTTGTGTTGAAGTAGAAAAACAGTATTAAGTATGCAAATCCTGTTAAAAGAAAGACTGCTAAGAAAAAAGCAATTAGAGAAGTTTCAGAAAAATATTTTATAGAAAAAATACACGCTAAAAATTCAAATGCAAAAATTCCTATAGCAAGGTAGTTAAAACGAGTAAAAAAATTGGAATTTTTCTTAAAGTCGTGAATAAATTTTCGAGAAAAAATGCGAACTTGTCGATTGTAAGAAGACATTTTTTTTACACTTTTTTCCATTCTTTTCCTTTTGACTAATAAATTCCAACAAAGTTATAGCTAAATTAAACATTAGGTAATGCTTATGATGGCAGCTTTATTTTTACTTTATTTTGTTGCAATAACATTAATTTTCTTTTCTAAGAAAAAGTATGCTATTGCATTAACATTTTTTACTTTGGTATTATGCGTCTTGATGTTGTACTACCACGCTACTGATACTTTACAAATTAGGTTATAAATTATGCAAAGAATTTTAAATACTATTTGGTTATACATCCTTTCGGCTATTTTGCTAGGTGCATATGTCTATCAAGATGTTGAAAATCAAGATCCATGTTCCCTTTGTGTGCTGCAAAGACTAGCAATGATTTGTGTTGCTATAGGTCCTATTATGAATTTAAAATATAAGATTCTTGCAAAACACTATGCAATATCTGCTTTTGGTTGTCTTTTTGGAAGCGCAGTAGCTCTAAGACAAATATGTTTACATATCTGTCCAGGTTCACCTAAATTTGGTTATCCAGTTTTTGGCTTAGAACTATATACCTGGTCTTTTTTAGTTTTTGCATGCTCATTATTAGGCTTAGCTGTTTTACTATTTATCTATAAAGAGGAAAAAGAGCCTTTAAACTGGTTCGAAAAAGTAGCAATAGCCCTAATTGCTTTGATCGCTTTTAGCAATATGACTACAACATTTATGGAATGTGGTTTAGGCGCTTGTGAGTAAGGTTATTCACCAGTATTAATCAAGTGTCTAATGACTCTTTGCGAAACGGTGTGGTTTTCTAGCTTTTTGATTTCTGGAAAGTTTAAGTTATACTTTTCCTTTGTTAATAGAAGATAGCAGAGGATAAAGTTATCTGAGATTCCAACTTCAGAAAGCGTAATAATGTCATCAACTGCAAGGGATTGACAACGATAAAGCTTTTGCAAAGTCGTTGGGTTTCTTTTCATGATCATTTTTTTCTCCTCTTCTTCTAGGGCAAGACCTGTTTTTGTCTCTAAAGTCTCAAGAGTGATGTTTTGATTTGTTTTTTGAGAACATCCACATAAGAGAATCATCGAAAGTAAATATTTTTTCATGAATAAACCTTTTTAGCTGCTTTGTTTTTCTTTATCGTTTTTAAAGCGATATCCAACACCTCTTACAGTTTCTATCCACTGTAAAGATCCTAATTTTTTTCTAAGAGAAGCAATGTGAACATCAATATTTCTGTCTACTATAAACCCATCATCATTGTTTACATCATCAAGAAGCTGGTTTCTAGTTAATACCTTTCCTCTGTTTGCAAGAAGTCTTCGAAGTATTCCAAATTCTGAGAGGGTAATTGGTATTGGTTGATCATGTTTTTTTAAAAGATAATGATCAATCTCTAAAACAAAATCTCCAAATTCAAGTTTCTTATCAGGTTTTTCAGGACCTTGTTGTCTTCGCAATACAGCTTTTACATGTGAAAAAAGAATTTTTGGGGAAAATGGCTTTGTAATGTAACCATCTGCTCCTAGTTCTAATCCTAACACTACATCTAATTCCTGGCTTTTAGAGGATAAGATTAATACAGGAATATGCCTTAATTCTTGAGCGTTTCTTATTTTTC
>Ga0180430_10000054_pt1 | contig 129162 bp, 145 predicted proteins | sample SS_ome_9_FD_132999 | JGI IMG/M metagenome (GOLD analysis project Ga0180430, IMG submission 132999) | Hypersaline lake sediment archaeal communities from the Salton Sea, California, USA - SS_1_S_2 metaG | ecosystem: Environmental > Aquatic > Non-marine Saline and Alkaline > Hypersaline >...
ATCCTTATAATGGTGCTTTGGAAGTAGGTTTATTGCCTGCTTTGGGCGGAAATCCGGTATGCTATGTACCTAGTCCGGCTGGTGGTGGCGCTGGTTTGATGTTGACTGATTGTGGCGGAATGGTTGAAACTGATCCAATTGTTGGTGCAGTTAATGGTATCGTCCTGGCTGATGGTGCCGGTAATATTTCAGCTACAGCTAATAATTCTGCCAATTGGGATACCGCTTTTGGTTGGGGTAATCACGCTTCGGCTGGTTATTTGACCGCGGCCAATAATTTATCTGATGTTGCCAATGCTGCGACTGCCAGAACTAACTTAGGTCTTGGTTCAGGTGATTCGGTTAACTTCACCGATGTAACTGTGAGTGGTTTTGTGTCAATTGGCACTTCTGCTACTGCTCCGGTTGGACCTCAAGCTGGTAGTATGTATCTTGACACAACCCCGACTCCGGCAGCTCTCTGTATTTATGATGGCTCGGCTTGGGTGGATATTAGTACTAACGCTTCTCCGGGTAACTGTGCTTAAGTTTAATCGTCTATTAATTTATTAACCGTGAAAAAAATTGCATTTACACTTGTGCTTGGGCTGTTGCTCGGATTGTTGCCGACCGGAACGGTTATGGCGGCGCCTGATGACGGCACGATAGACGGTACACATAAGTACGCCTGGGGCGAAAATACCGGTTGGATCAATTTTGGTACGACAGGTGGTGATGTCCATGTATTGGATTACCAACTGACAGGCTACGCCTGGGTGCCAAACTATGGTTGGATAAACCTTAACCCAACCACTGCTGGTGTGACTAATGACGGAGAGGGAACTCTCGGTGGTCACGCTTGGGGTGAGAATTTGGGTTGGGTGGATTTCACTGGTGTGGTAATTGATGATGGCGGATATTTTACCGGATATGCAACTAATCCGATTGCTGGACAAATTAGCTTTAGCTGTTTGAATGGCGTGAGTAGTTGTGCAACCGGTGAGTTTAAAGTGCGCACTGATTGGCGGCCACGCAGTGTACGTGGAGCAGACAAAGGTGCGACTCCATTGCCAAAATACCTAAATCCAGAGGATGAGGATCAACCAGATCCAGAAAGTAGTTATGTTTATCGATTCTGGTCCGATGTGTTCCGTGGTCATTTCTTTACCATTGATGCTGATGAAGCGGAGAGGGTGAAGAACTTTGACTCAAACTGGAGATACGAAAAAGTTGCCTTCAATGGTTACATTGACGAAGTGGATGATAGTATACCTCTATATCGCTTCTGGTCCGATGTTTTCCGCGGTCATTTTTATACCGCTGATTATGAGGAGTACAAGCGAGTGAAGGATACTGATTCCAACTGGAATTACGAATGGGTGGCTTACTATGTATATCCAATGAGTTATGATGGCCCGATTGAAACAGAAACGGTTTATCGTTTCTGGAGTCCGGTTTTCTTACATCACTTCTATACGGCTGATTATGATGAGATGGTGAAAGTAAGAGATACTGATAGTAACTGGACTTATGAAGGACCAGCTTACCAAGTGCCGGCTCAACAATTTGAAGGGTGTGACTCCAAGTCGTGCTCGCAAATGGTGAGTTGCCAAGAAGCACAATACTATTACAGCCAATGTGGCTTGACTGATCTAGATAGTGATGGGGATGGAATGCCCTGTCCGAATGTATGTGGTGGATAAGATCGTTCAAAGTTGAAATAATGAACCCCCGTCTGAATAGGCGGGGGTTTTGATTTTGTATTTATTTTTCTTGAGCGAATTCAACGCTCAAACTAGTGGCTTTGTACAAGCAGAAAAAAACAATAAAAAGAGCGGAATAAAGGGCGGGGGTAGCGTGATAATAATGATAGAAAGCTAATAGCATAATTATTGGTAGGCCGCATAAAGTAACCAGTATGGAGAATGCATAAATTATATGTAGTGTGAAAATAGTTATTTTTTTAAAGGTCAAAGTTGACACCCTCTCTCCTGAAAATCTATTTGGATTGTAAAATATTTTTAAAAGAAATTAAAGGATTATCTGATGGCTTCATAGATAATATTTGGAATGTGTTTGACAATATGTAAAGCAAGCTTTACAATAAGTAATGTAAGGTTTACATCTTAATCTAATATTATGAAAGCGAGAACTTTTGTATGGGCTAAGGCACTGATATTGATTTTTATGATGGTGGTGGTTGGTTTTGCCTATATCAATCAGAATCCATTCTTGGGAGTGGGGGCGGTGGTAATCGGGATGTTGTTTATGGTGTTAGTTAAGTCACGAGTGAAAGAGGTGATGGTGGATGAGCGGATAATGAATGTGGCGGGCAAGGCAGCGGAAATCACCTATCGGGTGGTGACGCTGACTTGCGGTCTGGGAGCGCTGATGTTGCTGACTTTTGGCCAGCGGGAAGGCATGGAATTTTTGCATGCGCTAGGCTTGATTTTTGCCTATATTGCTATGTTTAGTATCGGAGTATATGCATTAGCTTATTGGCTTTACAATCGCGATTATGAGTAAGATAAATAATAAATTAAAAGTTTTGCGGGCGGAACATGATTTGACGCAGGAGCAACTGGCGGCCAAGGTGGGAGTGACTCGCCAAACTATTATATCGATTGAGAAGGGAAAATATATTCCGTCGCTGGAGTTGGCTTTTAAGTTAACAAAATTATTCAATAAGAAGATTGAAGAGGTATTTAAGTATGAAAAATAATTGGAAAAATTGGGTGATATTTGTTGGCGGTGTCGGAGTTGGTTTTTTTCTGCTGGTCTTCTTTTCGACATCAAGCTGGATTGGCTATTCGGTGAAAGAACGCTGTCTAATAGCACAGGGGGAATACGGGGGTGATTGTGTGGAGGCGTTGTCGGCGCAACTGGAAGATGAGTCAAAATCATTGAAAGATAGAAATCGGGCCACCTGGGCGTTGGGGCAGATGGGGGATGAGCGGGCGCTGCCGGTTTTGAGTAAATATTTTCAAGGTGGTGATTATAAATGTGATCACGAAAAAGAGCTCTGTCAGTATGAGTTGGAAAAATCGATTAATTTGATTGAAAGTGGGTTTAATCTGACTCATTTTGTCTGGCGGCGGTAATAAATTCCTATACAATAAGATAAAAGACGCTCCTTAAAAAGGGGCGTCTTAATAAATTTATTTTATGCGTTTTGGTATATCTCAATGAAGGTGGATATATCACTATCATTGAGATATTCTTTTAATTTGTTCTTTAACATGCTATCACTTTGGGAGTAGCAGGAACAAATTATGAATGATTGGTAGATGTTAATGAAAGTATAATTATTATTGCATGGCAGGGAATTGAGAGCTAAATCGAATGCCTTGGCGATTTTTAGCCAGGCATCAATTTCTTGAAAGGGGTGTATTTCTTTACGAAAGAAAAGCTCCCATTCTAGATGATTTTTCGAATCGACAAATGATAATAGCTCGGCGATATGACCAATTTTTTCTTTATCCTCTTTTTTGAAGGGGTTTTGGAAACGGTTTTTTTCTTTCTCGATATTCAACTCATCAATCCAGACTATTTGTTTAGTTTTTTTGTCATAGGTGGCTATCATCGAGGGCGATAATTCATCTTCGGGAATTCTAACAATTTTGTTTTTGTGGTTACTCCAATAGGCAACCTTAGTTTTCCTGCTGGTCACGATAAAAATTCTCCTTTCTTTTTTTTAAGATTCTGTCGAGCAAACGACATGAGGATATTGTAGTGGTCAGGTATATGGATGTCAAGATGTAGTTCGAGTGAAGTGAAGTTTTGTAATAACATAACAAATACGACGCCGTGTAAATTTACAATTTTCGTTAATCAGTATAATCAATTATCATCTCGCCATTAGCTGTGGAAAAGACAATCTAGCTTCTATATATAATTATTTTGGAGGTGAATTTTAAGGGAGACAATAAGTAGTAAGCTGCCGGCAGAAGGTGGGGGAGGTTGTTGCTTGGTGCTTATTGCTTGTTGTTTGCCGTCTGCCGCTTATAAATTTGGAGGTGAATTAAACCATGACGACAAAAACAAAAGACACAAAAAATTTGGTAAAAGATTATCTGCAGGAAAACGATTGGCAAGTAAAAGAGAACTCAAATATGAGTTTTTCTCTGCAGGGTTTAAACAATTATGTGTCGTCGGAAATTAGTAAGGATTACTGGTTGTCGGCGATTTATAATGAAGAAATTGCCCAAGCGCATCGCGAGGGTGATTTTCATATTCATGACTTGGGTATCATAAGTGTTTACTGTGTTGGTTGGGATCTGATGGATTTGTTGCAGGAGGGTTTCCGTGGGGTGTCAGGTAAAGTGGAGGCCGGGCCGCCTAAGCATTTTCGCTCGGCGCTGGGGCAGGTGGTAAATTTTCTTTATACCTTAACGGGAGAAGCGGCCGGGGCGCAGGCTTTTTCTAATTTTGATACTTTGCTGGCGCCGTTTATCCGGGTGGATAAACTTGACTATAATCAGGTGAAGCAGTGCATGCAGGAATTTATATTTAATATTAATGTACCCACTCGGGTGGGGTTCCAGACGCCTTTCACCAATTTAACTTTTGATTTGAAGCCGCCTAAGTATTTGGCAGAGCAAGGGGTGATTATTGGGGGGGAGATTCGGTCGGACAAGTATGGTGATTTTCAGTCGGAAATGGATATGCTCAATCGGGCTTTTCTGGAGGTGATGCATGAGGGCGATGCTCGGGGTCGGGTGTTTACTTTCCCAATTCCTACTTACAATATGACCAAAGATTTTGATTGGGATAATCCCAATTTGGAGTTGTTATGGAAGGTAACGGCCAAATATGGTTTGCCGTATTTTGCTAATTATGTGAATTCGGATATGAATCCGGAAGATGCGAGGAGCATGTGTTGTCGTCTGCGGATTGATAATCGTAAATTGGCTAATCGAGGTGGTGGGTTGTTTGGTTCGGCACCGCTAACAGGTTCAATTGGGGTGGTGACTATCAATATGCCGCGGATTGGATATCTGGCTAAGAATAAGAAGGAATTTAAACAACGGTTGGGTAGGTTGATGGATTTAGCACGGGATAGCCTGGAGAGTAAACGGCAGATTCTGGAGGATTATATTGATAATGGTCTTTATCCTTATGCCAAGTATTATTTGCGGAATATGAAGCAGCGCCATGGCAGTTACTGGAAAAATCACTTTTCCACGATTGGTCTGGTGGGAATGAATGAGGCGTGCGTGAATTTTTTGGATGAGGATGTGGCTTCAGATGAAGGTCAAAAATTTGCGGCGGAGATGATGGATTTTATGCGCGATCGCTTGTTGGAATATCAGGAGGAGACTGGAAACAATTATAATTTAGAGGCCACGCCGGCGGAAGGCACTTCTTATCGTTTGGCTCGGTTGGATCGGGAAAAATTGGGAGATGTGAAGTTTGCCAATCAGGCGGAATGCGAGTGTGGTCAGGATCCTTTCTATACCAATTCTACTCAGTTACCCGTCAATTATACGGATGATATTTTTGAGGTGTTGGACAAGCAGGATGATTTGCAGGTGAAATATACCGGTGGCACCGTAGTGCATTTGTTTTTGGGTGAAAAAATCAATGATACCGCTTCCCTGAAAAATCTTATCAAAAAAATCTGTCAGAATTATCATTTGCCTTATTTTTCGATTACACCGACTTTCAGTGTTTGTCCGGAATGCGGGTATTTAAGCGGGGAGGTGAAGGTGTGTCCAACCTGCCAGTCGGAATGTGAGGTGTACTCGCGGATTGTCGGCTATTTGCGGCCGGTACAGCAGTGGAACAAGGGCAAGGTAGCAGAATATGAAATTCGTAAATCATTGAGGATGGATATATGAAAATTGGTGGATGGCAAAAAGTGTCTTTGATTGATTATCCCGGTCAGGTGGCGACGGTGGTCTTTACGGCCGGATGTAATTTGCGTTGCCGTTATTGTCACAACGCCAAGTTGGTGGTGGGAAAGTGTCAGCCGGTTGATTTAGAGGAATGGTGGAGCTGGCTTAAGAGTCGGCAGGGAAAATTGGATGCGGTGGTGGTGAGTGGGGGAGAGCCGACACTGCAGCCGGATTTAGCGGTTTTTATTGAACGAGTGAAAAAAATGGGATTCAAGGTCAAATTGGATACCAATGGCACTAATCCGGAGGTGGTGCGGGTTTTAATTGAGCGAGAATTGGTTGATTATATTGCCATGGACGTCAAAGCGCCGTTGGATAAATATGCGCAGATTACTGGCGTTGACTATGACACGGAGAAAATTAAGCAGTCGATTGATTTGATAATTAATTCTGGAGTGGATCATGAATTTCGCACAACATTTGTGGAAAGTTTATTGTCGGTGACCGATTTGCAAGAAATAGTTAAGTTGATAAAAGGCGCCCAGCGCTATTATGTCCAGGACTTTGTCTATTCGGAGGATATTTTGGATAGAAGTTTAAGGTTGGGGTCGGGCCAGGCATCAGAAACCAGTGTGATCAATTGGGGAAATATTTCGGTTGGTTTTCGCTGATAATTGGCGATTGGGATACTAAATAGGCCCGAGAACGGGTCTTTTTTAATATTGAAAAACAGGGGAATTTATGGTATTTTAAAGGCGGAAAGGAGATATTATGAAATCACCAAGGGAAACAAAAAGTTTTGGGTTGGACGAGTATGGCCTGAGAAATTATTGGCTGCCGGCGGTGAAAACTACCGGTGACGCACCACCTAAGAAATGGGGTTTGGAAAGGCCCTTTACAACCAAGGACTATCTTTTTTCCGAGAAAGATTTGGATTTGATGATAAGTAGTTTGAGAGAAAAACAAGCTCGAGGCCGGAGAGTAAAGTTGGCCAATCAGATTCTCGATATGGCGACCGAAACTAAGGACAAAATTGCGGAAATCAGGAATAAATCACGAATGACCGGTGGAGAAAAGATTGAGATAGAAAGGGTAATTTACCCGAGTAATACGGTGACGGTGGAAGATGTCCACTATGACCCTTATGACAATAAGGGAGTGGATAGCCGGATTGGAGATGTGGAGGATAATTTTGTGGGTGGGGTGGACAAGTGTTTGCGAGAGGAAGATAAAAAAGGCAATTATCAATTATTTGAGAAATTAGATCAGAATCACAAGAAGATTGATTTGCGAACAACGGTGGATATGATGGTGGAGTTAGCTGCTTAGGTGGATGTTTAATATGAACCCGTTCATGTATTTTGAGCGGGTTTTTCTTATTTACAGATTGGCAGCCGAATGATACGTTTTTAGCAATAAACTGATATTAGACATGATTGATAAAAAAATAAACCGGGATTTGGGGCGACTGGAGAATGGCTTGAGTCATTTATTCTTAAAGCATGGTTGGCGGGTGGCAAAACCTTTGCCGGAGGGTTCCGACTGTCTGGATTTGCGAGGCAAGGTGTATGAGGAAGATGGGGAGAAAAAAGTAGAAATAATTGTTGATGCCAATTTTGCTCCGGCTATCGACTATCGTTTATTTCAGATGGGGTTGCATCGCAATTTGGAGGATTATTTCAAAGATGGCCTGAAGGAAATTATTGATGATAAGGAGGTAAATGAAAAACTGGCTGCATATGCTGAGGAGTATACCGGTAGTGATGGAGTGGGATTGAAAAAATATCAGGTGGAGCAGTTTTATCAGCAACATGGTCGGGATATTGTAACGAAAGTGGCTCGGTTGGAGAGTAATTTTCGGGTGCTACAGAATGTTTTTTTGGAAAGATTGTCGGAATATACTGACAGCCAAAAGCAAGATATGGAAGACTTGTTGGATAATTTTTTGGTGGAGTGGGATCAGCATGTGTCGCCCGACGATGTGGTAATGGGAATAGATGAGCGCCGGCGTATCAAAGATATCCAAAGAAGAAGTAAATTAATCGGTTGGCTGCGGTGGAAAATTGATACCGGTAGTCACGAGAAGATAAAAAAAGGGGAGGCCAATCAGATTTTTCGGGCGCTGCGGGAGGAGACAGATCAGACGAGAAATTTGCTAGCCTGTCGGCGCTGGTCGCGGCGAGCTAATAATTTGATGTATGATATCGGCCGGGTGATGTTGGAGCTGGTCAAAGAGCGGCAAGCGATTAACAGTAATTATTTGAATATTGATAAAGATAGGATTGAGGCGATTATCAATCAGTTGTATGTGCGAAAAGAAGTGAATGGACGTCTGGAGATGGAGGCGAGGAAGTGGTCGGAGTTGTATATGAAAATTGAATTGGGGGGATTGGCCAATGTCGATCAAGTTAGATTGATGGATTTGCTAGAGGTGCGTCAGGGAAATTTGGTAGAAGAAGATGTTAAAACTTTGATAATTAGTCGAATCTCGGAAATTGAGCGGCGTCTGTCGCGTAATTTTGATTATGAACGGGGCGGTGAAGGAGAAGGTTTATCCGGGGCCAGTCTGATTGATTTGGAAAATGAATTTTTGGCGCTGCGGCGAGAGGCTCAGGCTAAGTTGAGATTGTGCCACGATACGCGGTTGGCGCTGACGGGACTGGAGGTGGATAATCTTTATCGATTATATCTGGAGAATATGTGGCAGAGCGATCAGATTAATGACATTGATGCTTTTGTGCTGAGGGATTTTGCCAAAGATGAGGTGAAGCGGGCCTATTTTGAAAATATGAAACAGAGAATAGGTAATAGTGAACATGAATATGTTGATCGGATTTTTACCCATCAGAGTGATTTTAATAAATGGAAAGAATTGGCTTTAGCGGTTGATTTTAACCAGAGAAGACAGCGTAATCAGTTAATTAATTCCTACAAGCAAATGGCGTTGCGACTGATGCCCGAGTTGGCCAATCGAGATATTAGTCCGGCCAAAAGGCAGTTTATTCGCCGGATTACCAATGAATATCAGGAATACAAACGGATTACTAAAATCTTTACATAAGTTAACTAAAGTGTTATCGTTAAATTGGAAGGAGATAAATTATGAATTCACCGCGAGAAACAGGTTTTGGATTGGAGAAACATGGTTTGACGGAGCGCTATTTGCGTCCGTTGGAGGATGTGCCATCGAAAAGACTAGGGGTTATGCCGGAGGAGAGGGAAGGAATTGGGATTGAACACTATGAGTTTAATGAGGACAAACTGGAAAAGTTGATTGAGGCTTTGGAAAAGAGAGAAGCACAAGGTAAAATTGGCCGGTTGGGTTTGAGGGTATTGGAGTCGTCTCGTCAGACCTGGTCGGAAATAAAACAGTTGCGCGAGGTATCGCGTGAAAGTGGTGGCATGACGATTGAAGAATCAAGACTATTGCTGCCGGGTGAAACTGTAATTGATGCCCAGTGGCCGGAAGAAAAAACGGCTGAAGACTGGCGACGGGAAGATCAACGCAAGTTAAAAATTGAAGTCTTTGTGAATACAACTGATGCGGCTTTGCGCAAGGTGGATGTATATGATTTTTACAATCAGATAGATCAAAAAAAGCAACGGTTGGATTTACTGAAGACGGTCTTAGTTTTTGATGACCTGGAAACTGTGAAATAGAAGTATATATAGTGTTTTTTAAAACCCTGCAGAAAAGCGGGGTTTTGTATATGTTATTCTATAGATAGATTATTCATTAAAAAGAGGGCGATGGATACAGACACTTTGTTTCTGGCGCAATTGCTGGGTGTTTTTTATTTGGTGATTGGGCTGTCGGTTTTATTAAAAAAAGAGTACTACACTAAACTTTTCAAGACGATTGAAAAGAGCGGTATGTTTGTGATGATGATGGGAATTGTGACTTTGCTGATTGGTACGGTAATGGTGATGCTGCATTCCAAGTGGACGGGTGGAATTGAGGTTTTGATTTCGGTAATTGGTTGGTGTGCATTATTGAAAGGTGTTTTTACTCTAATGTTTCCCAAGTGGTCAATCAATGTGGCCAAGAATGTGGTGGATGAGAACGGGGTGTTGGTAATGGGTGTGGTTGGTTCGATTTTGGGATTGATTTTGATGTATTTTGGTTTTTTGGTTTAGTTTTTGCGAAAATTTTAAGCAATTGAACTCCGGGCTCATCTAACTCGCTTCGCTCAGACAAGAGATTCGCCCGGTTTTTCAATTGGCTTTAAAATTTTCTTGATAGGGGTGGTTCGGGCAATTTAATTTTAATAGGTTATAATGTAAAGGCGAGTGATTAGCTCGCTTTTATGATTTATTAAAAAGCTATGAAAGATTTTGATATAAAAAAATTGAAACGCGAGTATTGTTTTGATGTGAAGCTAAGAGGACAAGAGTTGAGTTTTTGTGCTGATATTGGCCTATTTAGTCCCAAGAAAGTGGATGTTGGCTCCCGGTTACTTATAGACAAAATGGAGATTGGTCCGGATGATGAGGTATTGGATGTGGGCTGCGGTTATGGAGTGTTAGGAATAGCGGCGGCTAAGTTGGCGGTGAGTGGTCGGGTGGAGATGGTAGATAAAGATTTTGTGGCGGTGGATTGTGCCAAGCTCAATATTGAGAGGAATGAACTGTCGAATGCGCAGGTGTATTTAAGTAATATGTTTGATCAGGTGGCCGAGGAAAAGCAATTTGATGTGATTTTGTCCAATATTCCGGCGAAAGTAACCAAAGAAATGTACTGGTTGATGTTTCATGAGTCATATCAGCGATTAAAACCGGGCGGGAAGATTTATCTGGTGGCGATAACGTATTTACGAGATTTTTTGAAGGCGAATTTGAAGCGATTTTTTGGTAATTATAAAAAACTGGCACAGGGTAAGGGGTATGTAGTGTACCGGGCGGAGAAAAATTGATTTGAGTTGGGGAAAGTTTGTTTGTAGAATAGAATAAGAAGCTTAAAGCTCAAGGCTTTGCGCCTTGGGCGCGTAAGCTTCTAAACTTTTAAACTTTAAATCGATTAACATGAAAGTAAATATAAAACGCGATGACTGTATTGGTTGCGGCGCCTGTCAGTCTATGAATGGGGAGATGTTTGAATTGGATGGGGATCATAAGTCCACTTTTAAAGAGGAAAACAAAGGGGATTTTTCAGTTGAGCAGGTGCGGGAGGTGGCGGAGGTGTGTCCGATGGATGCGATTGAGGTCTATGATAACGATGGAAATAAGATTTATCCCATATAAACAACTCAAAATAATCATTAATTATTTTTATGAAAAAAATACTATTTTCTTTATTGATAATGATGCTGGTAATGACCGGCTGTGCTGATAGTTTTACCGGCGGGGGCAAGATTAAGGTGGTGACTTCGATTTTTCCGATTGGTAATATTATCGAAAATTTGGGTGGGGATGAAGTCGAGGTGAAGGTATTGGTGGATCCCGGTCTTTCTCCACACACTTATGATCCCCAGCCGAGTGATGTGACGGCGGTGGCTGATGCGGATTTGGTGTTTGTGGTCGGGGGTGATTTTGACAACTGGATACAGGAGTTGGTCAAGGATGCGGGAGTGAGTGAGGAACGAGTGGTAGAATTAAAGGATTTCGTTACCTTGCGGCCGTTTGGTGAGGGGCATCATCATGGCGAGGATGAATCGGGAGAAGAAAATAAGGATGGCGAGGTTGAAGATGAGGATCATGAACACGCGGGTGAAATCACCGACGAAAACTTTGATCCACATTTCTGGCTCAGTCCGACTCGGGTAATGGAGATGATTGATGATATTACCGCTAAATTTAAAGAAATGGATCCTGATAACGCCGCTTTGTATGATTGGGAGAATGATGACTTTATGACAGAGATTGATAGTTTGAATGAATTTATCGATACTGAGGTGGAAAAATTTGCTACTAGAAAATTGATTACTTTTCATCCATCGTTTGGATATTTTGCCGATGATTATGGTTTGGAGGTAGTTGGAACTATTGAAGAGTTAGCCGGGGTGGAGCCGACTCCGGAAAAGTTGCAGGTTCTGAGCGATGCTATCAAAAAAAATAATTTGAATGTGATTTTTATCGAGCCGCAATTATCTTCCGATGTGGTGGAGGCTTTGACGACAGATTTACGCGTGCAGATTGGAGAGTTGGATCCATTGGGAGGAATTGACGGTCGGGTGACATATCAGTCACTTATCAGGCATAATGTAATTGAGATGCGGACGTATATGAAATAGAATTCAAAATTCAAAAAGCAAAGTTCAAAAGTATATTATGAGGGTGCTGGAAGTACAAAATTTGTCGGTTCAGTTTGGCGATAATAATATTCTCGAAGATATTAGTTTTGATGTGGATGAGGGAGATTTTTTACTGATTTTGGGTCCGAATGGGGCCGGCAAGAGTGTGTTGATAAAAACTTTGTTGGGGATTAATCGTCAGTATGCGGGCGATTTTCTCTTTTTTAATAAATCTATTGATGCGGTTCGAGATTGGATTGCTTATGTGCCGCAATATGTTGATTTTGATCAAACTTTTCCGTTGACGGTCAGCGAGGTGGTGCGGATGGGGTTGATTGGGGTGAAGTTTCGTTATGCCAATAAGCGAATTCGGGCGGCGCTGGGTCAGGTGAAAATGGAGAAGTTGGGGGATCGATATTTTGGTGATTTGTCGGGAGGCCAGAAGAAACGGGTGTTGATTGCCCGGGCGTTGGTGAGAAAACCGAAGCTGTTGATTATGGATGAACCACTGGCCGGGATTGACGTGATTGGTGAAGAGGGTTTTTATGATTTGCTGAAAAAATGGCATAAACAGATGGGTTTGACCACCATGATGATTTCACATGATATTAGCCTGGTGCATAAGATAGCCACCAAAGTTTTATGTCTGAATGTGAAGCGGGTCTGTTTTAATCAGGCGGATAAAATTTCAGAGCAGAGTTTTGATAAATTATTTGGTAAAGAGATTAGATTTCATCGACATTAAATATCTCGAATGTAATATGTCAAATGTCAAAAATGGATTTATTTTTCTTTGATATTTGAGATTTTATCTTTGATGAATCTTGCATGTTTGATGTTTTTGTACAATATCCGTTTTTGTTAAGGGCGCTGCTGGCGGCGGTGTTGATTGGCGGTGTCTGCGGCGCGTTGGGGTCGTTCGTGGTGTTCAATCGGATGTCTTTTTTTGCTGATGCGGTAGCTCATAGTGCATTGACGGGTATAGCAATTGGGATATTGTTGAACGTGTTGCCTTTTTGGACAGCGGTGATCATTGGTGTGTTAGTGGCCGTCGGTGTGGTGTATTTAAAAAATTCCGGTCGGTTTAGTGCGGATACGGTGTTGGGGATATTTATGCCTTCGGCGATGGCATTGGGGATAGTATTGATGAGTTTCAAGTCGGGATATGCGCCGGATTTGATGAGTTTTTTATTTGGCAGTATTTTGTCGGTATCCTGGGTTGATTTGTTAATTGAGTTGGTGATTGGAGTGGTGGCGTTGGGGGTGATGATAAAGTACTTCTGGCCTTTGTTGTATTATTCATTTGACCGGGATGCGGCGGTGGCGGCGGGAGTAAATGTTGATGGGTTGGAGTATTTATTTGTGATTATTTTGAGTGCGGTGGTGGTGGCCAGTTTGCAGGTGGTGGGGATTATTTTGGTGGGGGCAATGATTGTGATACCGGCCGCCGCGGCCAAGAATATCGGCCGCAGCTTCGGGCAGGTGGTGTGGTTGGGCGGATTGATTGGTTTGTTGGGTAGTTTGTTGGGCTTGTTGTTATCGATAGCTTATGATTTGTCGACTGGATCGGTAATTGTCTTAACTTTGGTTGTAATATTTGTAATATCGTTTATTTTTAGAAAAAAATAGGGAGTGGTGATGAAAATATTATTAGTTGAGGTGAAAAGAAAGTGTGCTGATTTGGAGTGGGAGGGAAAGTATTTGCGTGATAAGCTGACTGATCATGAGTGTGTGTTTTTTGATGGTCTGGCGGAAGAGCACGAAGGTGACATGAGTGAGGTGGAGGTGTTGTCGACGTTTATTCATTCGCAGGTTAACGCCGAGTTGCTGGATAAGATGCCGAAATTGAAATTGGTGGTGACTCGTTCGACCGGCTACAATCATATTGATTTGGCCGAGTGTGCCCAGCGGGGAATTGTGGTTACCAACGTGCCTTCATATGGTGAAAATACGGTAGCGGAGTATGCTTTTGCTTTGTTGCTGGCAGTGTGTCGCCGCACTTATGAGGCTTATGATCGCTCGATTCGAGGGAATTATTCGCTAGAGGGGTTGATGGGCTTGGATTTGAAAGGTAAAACATTTGGTGTGGTAGGTGGGGGTAAGATCGGTATTCACGCAATTAGAATCGGTGTAGGCTTCGGTATGAAGGTGTTGTGTTATGATGTTAAACCGGATGAAGGGTTGGCCAAAGAAATTGGCTTTGAATATGTGGAGCTCGATAAATTGTTGGCCGAGTCGGATTTTATTAGTATGCATGTGCCACTGATACCGCCGACTGAGCATATGATGAGCGAAGCGGCTTTTAACAAAATGAAAGATGGAGCAATATTAATCAATACTGCTCGTGGTGGGGTGGTGGATACGGAAGCCTTGGTGGCCGCTTTAAATAGTGGCAAGTTGGCTGGGGCCGGTTTGGATGTGTTGGAGGGTGAGGAGTGGTTGTCAGAGCAATTGGGTTTGGCACCGAAAGAATCCGATGCGGAGAAGTTACGGGATGCGTTGCAGAATCATATTTTGATGGATCATCCCAATGTGGTAGTGACTTTTCATAATGCTTTCAATACCAAAGAGGGTCGGACGCGGATAATGGAGACAACGGTGGAAAATATTGATGGTTTTATGGCTGGTAAGGTGGTTAATGAGGTGAAGGCTAAGAAATGACAATTAGTGTATGAAGTTTATCAAAGAGGTGGCTTTGCTAAGGCCGCCTTTTTAGTTATTTCTCTCTTGGCAGACAGCGATTATTAGGATAGACTATTATTGATAATAGTTATTATTTAAAAAAAGATGAAAACCAAACAAACTCGTTTAACCAGACAAAAAAAGGCGATATCTCAGGTGTTGGAAAAGAGTGGTGGGCATTTGACGGCTGAAGATGTATATAAAAGTGTGCGACGGAAGATAAAAAATATCAGTTTGGCTACAGTTTATCGTAATCTTGAGCAATTGGCCGAAAAGCGACTGATAGATGTGGTTTATATTGCCGGATATCCGAAGTGGTATGAACAGAAAAAGTATAGCAGCCATGGGCACTTGTTTTGTCGAAATTGCGGAAAATTACATGATGTGGTTGATTGTCAGCTTTGTTTCACAAAAAATAAGTTTGCCAAAGAGATGAAATTTCAGGCAGAGGAGTTTGAGTTTGTGGTGGTAGGAATGTGCCAAGATTGTGCTCGAAGGTAGAAGATTTGAATTAATTTCCGTACCACAACTAAAAACCTATTAACTAACTGCCACGGAGTCGCTTTGCGACGAATTATATTTGATATGAGAGTGTGATTAAAAGGTTTTTGATTGTGATCCCGGATCGGGGTCCGGGACAAGTTTTTAATTTTGATATATTTTATGAACAAGTTTTTGTATTTTGATTATGCTTCGACGACACCGGTTGACCAGCGGGTGTTGTTGGCAATGGAACCTTATTGGCACAAACAATACGGCAATCCATCCAGTCTGCATCAGTTGGGCTTGGCTGGTAAAAAAGTGATTGATGACTGTCGGGCTCAGATTAAGGAGGAGCTAGGAGGGGCTGATGGAAGGATTGTTTTTACTGCTGGGGGGTCGGAAGGAAATAATATGGTACTGATGGGAGTGGCGCGAGCCAATCAGGATAAGGGTAGGCATATGATTATTTCCGCAATTGAGCATAAGTCGGTTTTATATCCAGCCAATTATCTCCAATCGCAAGGTTGGCAGGTGGATGTTTGTCCGGTGAATAACGAAGGGAAATTAGATTTGGGTGAGTTGGAGAAGCTGTTGAGAAAGGATACCGTTTTGGTCAGTATTATTTATGCTAACAATGAAATTGGGGTGGTGCAGGATTTGACGGCGATAAGTAAAATTATTAAAGAAAAAAATTCTGACACCCATTTTCATACCGATGCCTGTCAAGCAGTTAATTATTTGGAACTAGATGTGAATAAACTGGGAGTGGATTTATTAACTTTCAATGGCAGTAAGTGTTATGGGCCAAAGGGAGTAGGTGGACTATTTATCAAACAAGGGGTAAAAATTGAGCCAGTTATGTATGGTGGAGGCCAGGAATATGGCTTGCGACCGGGGACGGAGAATGTGCCGTTGATCGTTGGTATGACCGAGGGGATTAAGTTAGCCAGACAAATTCATCAAGAAGAGTTTCGGCGACTTTATTTACTACGTCAGCGGATTATTTCTACTATTAATAAGGATATTGAAGGGGCGGTTTTGAACGGAGGCAAAGAGAACAGTTTGCCCAATATTATTAATTTTTCTTTTCCGGGAGCGGAAGGAGAGTCGTTAGTGTTGTATTTGGATAATGAGGGCATCGGGGTTTCGACTGGATCGGCCTGTAGCGCTTCTGATTTGGATCCGTCGCATGTATTGTTGGCGATTGGTCTGTCCAAAGAAAATGCTCACACTAGTTTGCGAATTAGTATGGGTCGCTGGACGAGTGAGGCGGCGGTGGATCAGCTGCTGGAAATATTATCCAAAGTGGTCGAAAGGGTTAGATCAATGTCGGCGATTAAATAATTATAAAAAATATCATGAATAAAAATAGTCAAACTGATGTAAAAAACAAATCCCAGAACTGGGTGTATTCGGATATGGTCAAGGACCATTTTATTAACCCCCGTCATTTTGTGGATGGGGAGGAGCCAAGTTGGGGTTATGATGGGATGGGAGAAGTAGGCAGTCCGGCCTGTGGTGATGTGATGCGCTTGTGGATTAAGGTGGATGATGGTGACAGGATCGTAAAATGTGGTTGGAAGACATTTGGGTGTGCGTCGGCGATTGCTAGCACATCGGTTTTAGCGGAAAAAATAGTGGAAGATGGCGGTATGGTATTGGCGGAAGCTAAAAAAATCAAACCAAAGGATATTGTTGGCTGGCTGGGGGGGTTGCCTGGCAATAAGATTCATTGTAGTGTGTTGGGAGATCAAGCTCTTAGGAAAACGATTGCGGATTTTGAAAGAAAACAGGCGGAAAGATAGTAATAGTTGTTAGATGGGGCGTGAATTAAATTATCGGACAAATTTTTCTGTCGTTCGTCTAACTCGCCTAAATGATCTTGATATTGATTGCTCAAGCAAAGACTCACTCCTGAAAAACTTATCCGACAATTTAATTCTGATAAAGGATGATTCTTATTATCGAAAATAATAATTAAATTATTATTCTCGTAAAATATTTGAAATGAGTTTTTAACAGTAAGTATGAATAAAATCAAAGCCAAATTAATTGCCAATAATCAGCTGACGGATAATATCTACCAGTTGATTTGGGAATTAACGGTGGGTGAGCTAATTTTTCAGCCGGGGCAATATGTGTTGATTAATCAGGAATTTAATGAAAAAAATATTAAGCGGGCTTATTCATTTTCTTCAGTGCCGAGCGATTTGCCCCAATTTGAGTTGACTGTCCGGCGATTTGATGATGGTTTGATGTCATCCTGGTTGACTGATTTGCCGGCCGGTAGCGAGCTGGAAATGGTAGCGCCGCTGGGTGTATTTACTTCCGATTTGGGTAAAAATCAGCGAAAATGTTTGATAGCGATTGGTTGTGGAATTGCCCCCTTAAAGTCGATTATGCAGGATTGGTTGAATAACAATAATTATGAGGTTAGTTTGTTTTTTGGCAATCGTTTTTTAGGTGGGGTTCCTTATCATGAGCAATTTGAGCAATGGCAGTCAGTTAATGAGAGTTTCCACTATTATCCTTGTATTTCTCGTTTGAGAGAAGAAACGACTGAAGGAGTTTATCGCGGTCGAGTGTATGAGGTGATGGATAACGAAATAAAAGATTTTAATAATCAAGACTACTATTTGTGTGGGTCGCGTGAGATGATAGACCAAGTGAAGGAGTATTTGCTGGCCAAGGGGGTGGCGGCGGATAATATTTATTTTGAGCAGATTTTTATATAGGAGGTGAAATGAGTGTATTTGCTAATGCCCTGGAACAGTTAAAACGGGCCGATACATATTTATCGATTGAGTCGAAGTATTTGGAGATGCTCTCTAGGCCGGAGAAAATCATTAATGTGTCTTTTCCGGTGAAGATGGATAATGGTGAGGTGAAAGTTTTTGAAGGTTATCGGGTACAGTACAATAGTGCCCGGGGGCCGTACAAAGGCGGCATCAGATTTCATCCCGCCACCGATTTGGATGAAGTAAAAGCGCTATCTTTTTGGATGGCGATTAAGTGTGCGGTGGTGGGTGTACCGTTGGGCGGAGGCAAGGGTGGGGTGACGGTGGATCCGGCTAATTTGAGCAAGGCTGAGTTAGAGCGTATGACTCGGGAATTTACCCAACGAATTTATCAGGATATTGGTCCTTATCGAGATATACCGGCTCCGGATGTATATACCAATCCGGAGGTAATGAGCTGGATAGCGGATGAATATTCCAAATTGGTAGGTCGGCAGGATTGGGGGGTGGTAACTGGTAAGCCGGTAGAAAGGGGCGGCAGTCAAGGTCGGGGGGTAGCGACTGCATTGGGTGGATTTTATGTGTTGGAGGAAGTGCTGGCACAGCAAGGCAAAGATCCTCGATTGATGAAATATGCTATTCAGGGGTTTGGTAATGCGGGTTTGAATATGGCCAAAATATTGTCTAAACGTGGTTGGCCGGTGGTGGCGGTATCGGATTCGCGGGGCGGGGTGTATAATCCGGCTGGACCACTGGATATCAAGTTATTGGAAGGATTAAAGAATGATCGCGGTTCAGTTACTGAGGGAGTGGAGATGGCTGGGTATGAAAAAATCACTAATGAACAATTGTTGGAATTGGATTTGGATGTATTGATTCCAGCCGCATTAGAGAATCAGATTACGGAAGAAAATGCACGTCAAATAAAAGCCGGAGTTATTTTGGAGTTGGCCAATGGTCCAATTACTCCGGAGGCCGATAAAATACTGTTTAATCAAGGTGTGATGGTGGTGCCGGATGTGCTCGCGAATGCGGGGGGCGTAACGGTTAGTTATTTTGAGTTGGTGCAGAATATTACTCAGTATTATTGGGATGAAGAAAAGGTTTTTGCGGATTTAGCAAAAATCATGAAGGGGGCCTGGAACGATGTTTATGAGAAGAGTGAGGAGTTGAATGTTGAATTGAGGACGGCGGCGTTTATTCTGGCGGTGAAAAAGATTGTGGAGGCAATAAGGGCGCGAGGGTGGTGATTTATATTCAATATTTATCTTAAGATTAAGAAATGAGGATTGATAATTATGAAAAATGAAATTACTAAAGACATGAATATCGCCGAAGTGGTGGAAAAATATCCGAAAGTGGCGAAATTATTAATGGAAGAAGGATTGGGTTGTATTGGTTGTGTGGCTAGTGAATTTGAAACGTTGGAGGAGGGGTTGCGGGCTCACGGTATGGACGTGGAAAAATTTATTAAGAAAATTAATCAATTAGCAGAAAACGATGGCGATGCATAAATGTCAGTGTGTGCAGTGTCGGCATGAATTCTATTGGGTATCGGTTGATTGTCGACAGGACGATCGAGTGCTTTGTCCGGTGTGCCGGGGGCCGGTTGAGGTGGGTGAAATGGATTTGCCAAAGGGCAAAGAGTGGTCGGTTTGCCCAAAAAATAGCTGCGAAGGCTGTTCGGGTAATAGTGGCGGGGATTAAAAAAAACAGATTGCAAATCTGTTATTGGAAAACAGTGAGATTGTGGTTTAATTAAAGACTAGCGAAAAATTCGTAGTCTTTTTTGTTGAGGTCTTTATAAAGCTTAATGCAGGTTTTTTCAACTTTATTTTCTGACCATTCCGGGTATAGTTCGTGGAGAAATTCGTGAATAATGGTGGTGATTTTTTCTTTTTTGGTTAGGTTTTGGTTTATCAAGATGGTGTCGGTTTCCGGATTAAAAAAGCCTTTGATGGGAATACCCTTAAAACCCCGAAAATATCGGACAAATTTGATATTGATGTCGCCATCGATGATTAACTTTTTGATTTTGTTGATCATGGTCAAAAATTAAACGTCATAATATTGTACTCTAAATATGAAAATATGTCAAGGTTTATATGATAAAAACGAAAAAGCAGTGATTCACTGCTTTTTCGTTCGCCCGACTTAAAAAATAACTATTTGCGGCGTTTGGCTGGTTTTTTCTTGGCAACTTTTTTGGCCGGCTTGCGTTTTTTAACCACTTTCTTTTTAGCCTTCTTTTTGGTAGCCTTCTTTTTAGCTGGCATGGGATTGGAGTTAATAAATAAATATTTAGCAGTTTAATTGTAAGGAAAAAAATAAAAAAATCATACCATTTTTTGATATAATGTATAGGGAGTATGTTATGAGGATATGGATATTATTTTTGGTGTGGCTGGTTGGTTGCGCAGTGCCGCTGCCAGTGGTGACAAAACAGGTGGCGACAGAGTTACCGCTGAAGAGCGATTGGGTAGCTGAGGAAAAGATGGATTTGCCGGAAAGTTATCAGTTGGATGTGCCGTTTGTACCACAGGCGCCGTTTGCTAATTGGGAAGTACATAATGACAGTTGTGAGGAGGCAGGATTGTTGTTGGCCCATTATTATTATACTGGGGAGTATTTGAGTAAAGATCAGGCTAACGTAGAACTGTTGGATATGATCGCTTACCAAAATAGTAATTTTGGGGGTCATTTTGATATCTATACGGATTTGATTGCCAGGTTGGCTAAAGAATACTATGGCTATGAGCCGAGGATAATCGAGGTTGATATTGAGCAGATTAAGGCTGAGATTTATGCCGGCAATCCGGTGATTTTGTTAACAACAGCAGCATATTTGAAGCCGGAGAAGAGTGATTATCCGGAAATGGGCTATCATATTATTGATGCGGTTGGGTATAATCAGTATGGAATTATTACCCACGATGTGGGGACAATTACCGGAGAGAATACGGTTTATAGCAATCACGTTATTATGAATGCGATTGCCGATTATGATAATTTGGCGGTGGTGCTAAAATGATTTTGTTATCTTGTGAGTTGTATCCGGAAGTCAAGGAATTCGGGCGTGACTTGAAAATGGTCGGCAATTTCGCTGATGTCCCAGTGACTGATTGGTAGCAGTTGATGGGTGGGTAAAAGCAGATGGGCGGCGAATTCGTCGGCTTGTTTTTCTTCTTTGTTATTTTGCAGATGACGATGTTGTTGGAAAAAGAGATAATTGCCGGCGTGAAGATAGTGATGTCCGAGAGCGTGGGCCAGTAAATGCCGTTTGCGCTGAGGGGAGAGATTGCTGTTGAGAATTATGCAGTCACCGAAGAAAAGTTCGGTCAATCGACCGGCGAGGGGTTGTTCGAAAACATCAATGTTTTCTTGTTCGGCAATTATGAAAGGATCGTTAGTTTGGTAACGATTGATAATGTTTTCCGCTTTTTGTTGGGCAAGGGAGGACATGTGATAAAACAATTGTTTTAGGCGCTTTTTTTGGAGCGGCGAAGCTTGACTAATTCAAAAGCGTCGACGATGGATTGTTTTTCGTCGCGTGACATGTAGGGTATTTCTTTTAACATTAGAGTGATGGCGGGATCAGCGATGCCGGCATCGGTGATTTTAGCTTCCATAATAATATCGTCGATTTCTTTGCGAGGGATTTGCAAGCCTTTGTATAGGATGTTTTCATAGACTTCATATTTTTCTGGGATACGGGCGAAGTTGGAAATTTGACTGAGATAGGCTTCGGTGTAACCGGTTTTTTTGGAGATTTTTTTCAGCGGTGTGCCGGGTGGTATTTTCTGTTTGATTTCTTTGATAATTAGCTTACCGACTTGTTTCGAAATTCGCTGATTTTTTTTGCTCATTTACTCTCCTTTTTTAAGTAATACTTGCTAATTTGATATTAACACATTTGTTATGATGCAAGCAAATGGGCTGGGGATAAATATGGCTATAGTGTTTTAAACAGCGTGTTTAGAAAAAATCTTGTTTACTATTTAACACTAGTGTTAATATTGAATTAGTTGAGTAATTTAAAAAGTTGATGGAGAATTTATCTCAAGTTTTGCTTGAGAAAAATTTCGGATTTTATATTAACAAATATGTTAAATTATAAGGAGGTAATTATGAAAAAGAGTAAGGGTGTGACCAGTGTAGGTGGTCGAGTATTGGATTTTATGTCCGTAGTAACTGTGTTTTTATTGTTTATCGGCATGATGTTTTAGGAGGGCATATGGAAAGAGTGATTGATTTCATGAGGATGATAGTATACATAATTATGGCGGTGGTCTTATATATCGGGGTAAATCAATTACTGGAGGTGGCTGAGCCGTGGGCGGGTCAAGGATTGATTGAGGTTTGGAAGAATAATTTTGCCTTGGCTCACCCAACGGATCAGTTGAGCGAATCGGAATTGATTGATCAGTATTTGTTGTCAAAAAATAGTCCAATGGTAGGAGAGGGAGCCAATTTTGTGCGATTTGGTGAAGAGTGGGGAGTGCCGCCGCGGCTGATGGTGGCGATGGCGGGAGCTGAGAGTAATTTTGGAAAGGTGGGTTATGCGGTTGGCACTTTTAATGCGGTTGGTTTGGGTGTGCATGAGGGGCGCAGCTATCCCAACTGGGAAGAAGGAATAGAGGATATGGCTTGGGTGTTGCGGCATTACTATTTGGATGAGGGGCGGGTTAATCCGTTAGAAATTCAAAATAAATGGGCACCGCGTTGCGTGGATGGCAATGCCTGTCATAATTCCTGGGCGGATAATGTAAATTATTTTTTAAATGAGATGGATAATTTAGAATAGAGACAGCCTGACAGGCTGTCTGTACATAAAAAAAAGGAGTTAAATATGCGAAGATTTAAATTTGATAAATTGGTGCGGGATGAGGTGGTTTATAAAATTATGAAGTCGGGGGCGGAGCCAAACTATCGCTACTTAGACGAGAAGGAGTATATCGATGAATTGACTCGGAAAATGATTGAAGAGGTAAGTGAATTTTATGAGGTGACTGATGTTAATGATAAGCTGTGCGAATTGGCTGATATGCAGGAAATTATTGATTACTTACTAAAAGGAATTGGTAAAAACAAGAAGGACCTTAAAGATGCACAAAAAATAAAAAATAAGGAGAATGGCTCTTATCGACATGGAATATATATTGATTATGTGGATTGTCGAGATGGCTATGAGTGGATGGATTATTATTTAAAAAACCCGTTGCGTTATCCGGAGATAAATATTCAGCCAGCGAAAACGCCAGCTATGGTATAGATTGCAACTGACAAGAACAGCGCTAAGTTTCTTAGGGCTGTTTTTATTTGAGAGAAAGCTCATATTATTATATTGTTATAATATAAGAGTTAATCGTTGTTTTCTTTTATATAAAGCGTTATGCCGCTTATCAAAAAAGGATAATATCGAGCTCCGACTAGGGCCTGTAGCTCAGTGGTCAGAGCAGTCGGCTCATAACCGATTGGTCGTTGGTTCAAATCCAACCAGGCCCATTAATTTTTGTAAGTATAAGTATTAACTAAGGATATCAATGGCAAAAGAGTGGAAGAAAGTTAAGCCGGTATGTTTGATAGTGCTGGATGGGTTCGGAGTGTCTTTAACGAGAAAGGGTAATGCGATTGTTAATGCCCAGACACCGAATCTGGATCGATTCTGGAATGACTATCCTCATGCAGTTTTGAAGGCTTCGGGGGAGTCGGTTGGTTTACCTTGGGGTGAGTATGGTAATTCGGAGGTGGGCCACATTACTTTGGGGTTGGGATCGATTATCAAGCAAAGTTTGGCGTTGATCAAGGATAGTATTGCCAATGGTGATTTTTTTGAAAATAAAAAGATTATTGAGGCGATTACTAATGCGCAGAGCAAAGGTAAAAAGTTGCACGTGGCTGGTATTTTCTCTACGGCTGGCGTGCATGGTCACTTAGATTATATGATTGCGGTGTTGTCGATGTGTGAGAAATTGGGTTTCAAAAATGTCTATCTGCATTTGTTTACGGATGGACGGGATGTGCCGCCGCAATCATTTGATGTATTTTGGAAAAATCTGAAGGCGACGATGGATCAGACCGGTATTGGTCAGGTAGCCACCGTATCCGGACGTTTTTATTCTATGGATCGTATTAGTCGTTGGGATCGGACCACTTTGACTTATCAGGCGATGATTGGTAAGGGTAAAGAGACGGCAGCCAATGTTAAAGAGGCGGTGCAGAACAGCTATGCTAAGGGTGTGTTTGATGAAATGGTACCGCCAACCATGATAACGGATAAAAATGGTAAGCCGGTGGGGCCAATCGAACCGGGAGATAGTTTGATTTTTATTAATCATCGGCGCGATCGTATTCGGCAGATAGCTAGTTTCTTTGCTTCCAACGAGGATACAATAATTAAAGAACGGGGCGGGGAGAGAATGAAGGATATGTCAATCGTTAGTATGGTGTTTTATGAATTGGTGAATATGGGAGTGAAGGTGGCGTTTACGCCGGAAGAGGTGAGCAAAAGCGAGGAAGAGATTACTAGTCTGCCGCGTCTGTTGGATGATCACGGAATTAGACAATATCATGTGGCGGAGACAGAGAAGTTTCCGCACGTGACGTATTTCTTCAATGGGGGTAGTAAGAAAATTTATTCAGGCGAGAAGCAGCAGCACATTCCTTCACCAAAGGTGCGCGGGTACGATGAGAAGCCGGAGATGAGTTTGTACGAAGTTAGTGGTGATATGGTTAAGCAGATTAATGCTGGTGCTTACGGTTTCTATCTGGCTAATTTTGCTAATCCTGATATGGTGGGTCATTCGGGGACCTATGAAGCCGGGGTGCGGGCGATTGAGGTGGTGGATGAGTGCTTGGGTCAGGTGGTGGAGGCGATGATGGCTCAGGGCGGTTCGGTGGTGGTAACGGCTGATCATGGCAATTGCGAGGAGATGGTCAATCCGGTATCCGGTAACATTTCTAAGGAACATAGCTCAAATCCGGTGCCATTGTTTTTTATTGATGATAAATTTAAAGTAAATCGTAAACGGAAGATGAAATTTGAGGATGCCGGTCGGGTGGAGCCAAATGGCCTGCTGGCGGATGTGGCGCCTACCGTATTGAAATTGTTTGATATTGAAAAGGCTAAGGATATGGTGGGGGCGTCGTTATTTGATGCGCTGTCGTGAATTTAATTTTAAAAAAATGATAGACTCGTTGGCGGCTGCGACGAGTTTTTTTAGAGTTGATATAAGTTGTTTGTTAATTTTCTCTTAAGCCAAAATTAATCGGTGATTTTTTATTATTGATTGGTGGAGATAATTTGGCATTTTGTTGATTGGTGCTTAGATTGGGTTTGGCCGCGGATGTGTTTGGGGTGTGGGCGGGAAGGTGGGTGGTTGTGTGCCCGGTGTTTGCGGGAAAAGATTGTAGTGGTGGAGGTCAATGTTTGTCCTGGTTGCGGTAGTCGGGATAATGGTTTTTGGATGTGTGGTGATTGTTGCACGTTATGGCAATTGGATGGATTGCTGGTTTGCTGGCAGAAAAGTGAATTGGTGAAGCGGTTGGTGCATTATTTGAAGTATTTGGTTGTGCATAATTTGGCTGGGTTGATGGCTCGGGTATATGCTGATCGACTGATGAAGGAAAAATTTGATGTGGTGGTGCCGGTGCCGATTGGAACCAAACGATATCGAAAGCGTGGCTTCAATCAGTCGGAGCTCATTGCGAGTCGGTTGGCTAAACTGCTTAATCTAGAATACGATGATGGTTTGGTGCGAATTAAAGAAACCCGATCGCAAGTCGGGTTGAGTCGAAATGATAGATTAAAGAATGTGACTGGTGTGTTTATGGCGAAAAAGACATTGACTAACTTGCGGGTGCTGCTGGTGGATGATGTTTGTACTACTATGGCAACTTTAAATGAGTGTTCGCGAGCTTTAAAAAAGGCGGGAGCAAAAGAGGTGGTCGGTATAGTTTTGGCTAGGGGATTATAGTTTTTGCAGGATACATGATTGGCTGGGGATAATCTGAAAGGGTGATTGAGGAGAAATGGTGATATGTTCTTGATTAACTAGATTTCGATAATTACCGTTTAGTTTGATTTGCTGACTGTTAATTAGTTGCGGATAGGTGTATGAGTTGACCATAATTTTCAGGTTGGGATTTTCTAGATAGTGATAGATGACAAAGCGTTGTTCGACTTGGTCGAATTTGATTTGCTCCAATCGGGGTTGAATTTGTGGCCGGATTTGGCTTAATCTTCTAATTAAATTAATAGTGCGTTGTTGATGAGGGGAGATGGAGTTAAGATTGGGCATGGGTTGTCGGATATTGGTATTGAGGTTATCGGCGATGCCGACTAGGTTGATTTCGTCACCATAATATACGCTTGGTATGCCTGGCATGGTAAATAGACAAGTAAGAAACTGACTGATTAAATCTTGGTGATAGAGCTGGGTGTGGAGGCGGTTGGTATCGTGTGAGCCAGTAAAGGTGACCAAATCTAATTCGGAATAACTGTTTTGCTGAAATTCGATATGGCGAAATAATTTAAAATAATCTTTTTGGGCGATGCTTTGCCAAATATTCTGGTAAAGTTGGTAGTTGGTGGCTGATTTGAAGAGGTTGGTTTTGGTGTATTGGGAGTAATTGTGTTCGATGAGTTCTCCGTAAATAAAACAGTCGGGTTGGAGTTGATAACAGTGCTGGCAGAATGGCTGCCATTGTTCCGGCGAAAATTGATAGGCGACGTCAAGGCGCCAGCCGTCGATACGCATCTGGTTTATCCAGAAATCAGCGACTTGTAGGAATAACTGTTGAACGGAAGGGTGATTGAAATTTATTATGGGAAGTTCTGATAAATTTTCATAGCAACGATAAGAGAATCCGTCGTTCCAGATAGTGTTTTCCAAAAAATTAATATCAAAGAACCAATCGAGATAGGCTGATTGTTGGTGGTGGCGGCGCAAATCAACGAATTGAGGAAACAGCCGGCTGACGTGATGGAAGCAGCCGTCGATGATGACCTTGATGTTAAGGGAGTGTAATTCGTTGATGATTTCTTTGAGTAGTTGGTTGGTGCCCAGGCGGCGATCTATCTGAAAGTAGTCGATGATGTCGTAACCATGGGTGCAGGATTCGAAAATCGGTCCCAGGTATATGGCGGTGATGCCCATCTTTTGGAAATGGGAATAATAGTCGCGTAGCTTGGCCAAGCGATGGACCGGTCTGATTTGTTCGGGGGTGTATTCGGGTAAAGCAATCGGGTTAATTTCTGGGCAGCCGCAGAAGCCGAGGGCATGAATATGATATATTATTGCGTTTTGATGCCAAGACATTTAATCAAGTCAAGGGGTAATAAAGTCAAAAGAATGGTTGTTTCGTTTTTTGACGGCATTATTATTATACCCAAAAACTTGTGATTAAGCTTGTTTTGCTAAAAGGCAGAGGCTATATTGGAAGTATATAAAAAATAGGGGGGGGATGAAAATGAATGTTAAAAAATCGGTATATTATTGTTGTCCCGTGCAAGGTAATCGGGTCAATATAAAAAATTGTATTTATACCGTGGATTTTCTTAAAAAGAAACTGAATTGTGATGTCTTGACTGATTATATTGTAACTGATAATGCTAATGGTTGTTTTGCTAAAAGACTGGGAGTGGACGAAATCGATAAATATATTATTCGGGAAAAGTCGGTCGAGCGCTTGTATAAGGCTGAATATTTGATTGCGGATATTTCAGCGGGCAGTACCGGAGTGGGTATGGAAATCGAGTTGGCGCGTCATCGCCATCTAGTCATTGGCGGGGAGCCGATGATGAAATTATTGATATATTATCGTCCTTTGAAAAAATATGCCACGTGGATGGCAACCGGTATTAAGTGTCGAGGTTTTGATAATATGTATATCCAGTCGTATCGGAGCAAATATGATTTAAAAAAAATACTACGGTGGTTTGTTGGTAAATAAAAAAACCCCGCGTTTAAACTAACGCGGGGTTGGTGTTGTTCGGGCAGGAACTACTAGAAATTATTTGATGGTCAGACAAGCTTCATGGGCTTCGCGGAGGGCTTCGTTAATACGCCGGACTTGCTTGGAATCGCCGATATTAATAACCTTGAATTTTTTCTTTAGTTTTTTAAGTAAATCCTGATTAGGTTTGCGGCCAAAACAGATAATGATGTGGTCGGATTTTAGTTTGGTTTTGCCTTTGCCTTTTTTAATGATAGCGCCCTCTTCATCGATTTTGACAATTTTGGTTTTGGTGTGGATCTTTACCTTTTGTTTGATTAGTCTTTCCATCAGTAAGGCTTTTTCGGCAATGGGCATTTCCAGAGCGATATTTTCACTTAGTTCGATTAGGGTGACGTTATGCTTTTTGGCGGAGAGCATGTCGGCGATTTGGGCGCCCTGACAGCCGCCGCCGGCGACAATGACTTTTTTCTTTAGTTTGGGTTGTTTGGTAAAAATATCATCAGCCAGTTGCACGTTGGGATAGTTGATGCCGGTGATAACCGGACGGATAGCAGTGGATCCAGCCGCATAAATCACGTAGTCGGGTTTGGTTTTGGCGACATTTTTTTCATCGGCTTCTTTATGAATTATTTTTATGCCAGGTTTCTTCGCTTTATCAATAAGATGGTTTTTGAGGACGGTGATGCCCCAGCGATGGGGAGGTTTTTCGGCTTGATTTAGCAATCCGCCCAGTTTTTTGTCTTTTTCGAAGAGGGTGACTTTGTGACCGATATTATGGAGTAAATTAGCTGCGTAGAGTCCGGCCGGGCCGCCGCCGATGATAGTCACATTTTTTGGTCGTTTGGTTTTTTGATAGGCCAGTTCTTTTTCAAAACCACACATTGGATTGACGGTGCATTGGACATCTTGCTGGGCGAATAGTCGGGTGATGCAACCTTGGTTGCAAGAGATGCAATAATTGATGTCGTTGAGTTTGTTGGTTTTAGCTTTTTGAGGCCACTGGGGATCGGCTAATAGGCCGCGGCCAATGCCGATGAAGTCAGCCTGATTATTTTTGAGTATTTTTTCGGCAGTTTTGGGTTGGTGGATTTGATCGACAGTAATAATGGGGATGTTAACTTTTTTCTTGATGGCGGCGGCGTATTTAACTAGGGGCGCTTCCGGAATAGCCATGGGTGAAATTAAGTAACCTTTGGCATAAGAGGCATAATTACCGGAACTAATGTGTAAGGCGTCAACATCCAGGTCAGCTAACTTTTGGCAGATTTTAATACTGTCATTAAGTTTTATGCCTTTGTCCACCATTTCGTCAGCTGACAGACGGACAATGACTGGAAATTCGTCGCCGACAACGGCGCGGACTTTGAGGATGATATGAGTGAGAAAGCGCATCCGGTTGGTTAGGGAGCCGCCGTACTTATCTTTGCGTTTGTTGCTGAAAGGGGAGAGAAATTGGGTAATGAGATAGCCGTGGGCGCCGTGAATTTCGACGAAGTCCATGCCGGCTTCTTTGGCGAGGCGGGCGGATTCGGCAAATTTATTTTCCAGTTCATAGATTTCGTTGGTTTTCAGGGCTTCCGGTTTATCTTGCATGACAGGGCAGGGAATGGCGGACGGGGCGACTGGAGTTTGACCGGTGACGTTGTGATGGGTTTGGCGGCCGGCGTGGTACAGTTGCGGTCCAATTTTGGCGCCGTGAGCATGGGCGACCTTAACTAATTTTTTCAAGCCGGGAATTAATTTTTCATTGTTGATGCCCAGTTCATTGACAAAGCCTTTGCCTTCCGGGGAGATGAAACTGGCTTCCAGTATCATCATGCCGACGTCGCCGGCGGCAATTGATTCAATGTGATCGAGGTAGCGGTTGGTGACCTCGCCTTGTTTGGAAGCGTAGTTGCGGACCATGGGAGGCATGACTAAGCGGTTTTTAAGTGACATGTTACCAATTTTGCCGGGGGCAAACAGGTGGGGGAATTTCATTTGTGGTTTTTGTTAGATATGTATTACTTGTTAATAATATTGTAACATGATGAGATTTGATTGGGGGTTAAGTTATATCTGTTAAGCATTGTATTTATCATAAATTGTGTTATCGTGCTTGACAGTTGATGTGTGGATTTATTATAATATAGATAGTTATCTATATATCTAATTTATTGTCTTATGGATAATATTTTTAAAGCGTTGTCGGATAAAAATCGGCGAAAAATTATCGAATTGCTGCGTAAAAAAGATATGTCGGTTAAACAATTGTTGAAGCATTTTGATATTTCCCAGGCGAGTTTGTCTCATCATTTGGATATTCTGAAGCGGGCGAATTTGGTGATTGATGAGCGTCAGGGTCAGTTTGTGTTTTATTCGCTGAATGTGTCGGTGGCCGAAGAAGCGATTAACTTTTTTATTAATATGTTTAAGCGGGGGAGAAAGGCAGGAGAGAAATGAAAAGAGTCATGCAAGTGCTAAAGTACGTATTTGTACTGTTAATGCTAGTGGCTGGTGTGGCGGCTTACCGGTACCTGCCGGAGATTATTCCGACCCATTGGAATTTTGCCGGGGAAGCGGACGGCTTTGGGCCAAAAGCTACCTTTGTCTGGTTGTTTCCGGGGATTGCGATTGCCGTGTTGATTTTGTTTTGGTTTTTGCCGAAAATTGACCCCAAGAAGGATAAATATAAAAAGTTTGCCGAGGTGTGGGAAATTATGCAGGCGGTACTGGTCGGTTATTTTGCCTATATGTATTTTGTGTCGTTGTATGCGGCGGTGGTGCCGGATGTAAATGTCAGTGCGTTTGTGTTGGTGGGCGTCGGTGTGTTGTTTCTGATTTTGGGAAATTATATGGGCAAAATTAGGCAGAATTATTTTGTCGGAATTAAAACCCCCTGGACGATTGAGAACGAAGATGTCTGGAATAAAACGCATCGGTTTGGGGGCTGGTGTTTTGTGATTGCCGCGCTGATATTTGTTCTCCAGGGTTTGACCGGCTTTGTCAGTATCTGGCTGTTTGGGTTGGCGATTGTGGTTGCGGCTTTGCTGCCGATACTGTATAGCTACTGGATTTTTCCGCGAAATAAGTAGGCTAGTTAAATACGAGAATGTGCGGGCAGTCCATAACATTGGGCTGCCCCTTTGGTATAATATGAAAAATAATTAACAGTTATAATGAGTCAAAATACAGTTAGGAAGAAGCCGCGCAAGAATAAGAAGTTTCGATTTCAGTTATTGAAAGAATGGATCGTGGCTAATTATTCGCCTTGTCGGGTGGCGGATATTGGTGGTGGTAAAGGGCTACTGGCTTATTTGTTGTATTTAGATGGCTGGGAGGTGACGGTGATTGATCCAGAACGGACGCTGCCGCTGAAAAAGTACAAGGATTTGAAAACTGGTCAACGGATTAAGCTTGACACGGGCGATGAGCAGTCCGCTTTTGATGATATTGATTGGTTGGAATCGGAATTCAAGATTGATATGGCCAAGGATTTTGATTTACTGGTGTCGTTGCATGGTCATGGGGTGAATATGAAAATTATTGAGGCGGCAGCCAAATTTGATAAAAAGTTTATTTTGCTGCCCTGCTGCGTAATTAATGAGCCGATAATTAAGCAGCCGGGAATTGATTGGTATCAGTCGCTGGTTGATTATGAGGTCAGTCAGGGATTGAAAGTGGGCGAAGACAAGATTAATTTCAAAGGCAAGAATCGGATAATTTTTAATCAATAGAGGCACAAAATTTGTGCCTCTATAACTTGTTCGGATTTTTTGACTGGTTTTTACTGTTGCATGTTGTGGCCGGTCAGATCGATGTTGGTGTCGGTGTTGACTTCAGGGTATTTGGGTTTAATTTTCTTTTCTTCTTCGTCTTCATCGATGTTTAATAAATCTTTTTCGCCAAAAGTGGTGTAGTAATTAACGATAGCTTCTATGGCTTTCTTGTCCATTCCTTCTAGTCCTAGACCTTCTTTAATAGCCTGGCGGGCCATAGGTAAGCCTAGTTTGGTGGCGACGTGATGCAGTCCCATAATAGCTTCACTGTAGAAAGTGGTGCCGGAGCCACCTTCGGGACCGCGGGCGCCGAAGATCAGGGTGGTGATGAGGAATGCTTCAGCTTCGAGGCCGGCTTTTAATTTGGTGAGGTATGATTCTTTTAGGGTTTCAGTGCCGGTAGCAGTCGATAGTTTTAGTCCCTTGAGAGCTTTTTGGGTGGCTTCGGGGAAGGTTGCCATGATTTCTGGCGGGATGGGATCGCCACTTTTTAGGTAGTGTTGAATTTGTTCTCTCATTTCATCGGTATATTCACGATCGGGCTTGATTTCCGGTTTGACCGGACCGACTGGACCTTCTTCTCTTGGACCGATCGGCTCTTCTCCGGGTTGAACTGGTCCGACTGGTTTAACCGGCCCAACTGGGCCTTCTTCGCGGGGACCAATTCCTCCTTCTGGTCGGATGGGGCCAACGGGACCTCCTTCACCAGTATGCTCTTCTCTTTTAACCGGCTGCTCCTGCCCGACTGGTTTCGGTCCGGCTGGTTTGGGGCCTTCTTCTTCGGCTCTTGGTCTAGTTTGGTCGGTGTCTTCGTTGCCGGGTAGTTCTTGTTCAATGTCGGCTGGCATTTCCGGTGCGACTGAATTTTCTGCTGGGGTGTACTTAGCTTTGCTTATATCTTCGATGTTTTTTATACCGGAAAGTAGCTTCTTCACCTGCGGGTCTTCGATGTTTTTTACCGCTTCAAAGGTTTCCGGTGAGGAAAACCCAAACACGGAGGGAGTCAATAGTTCCGGGTATTTTTTGTTTAGATCTTCAATGATCTTGGTTTGTTCATCTGACAATCCTTTAACAACACTGTCTAATCCACCATTGAATTTGGTATATAAATTGGTGACATGTTCGGCCTGTTCGGGGGTCATTTTATTAAACTCGTTTTCCAGCATGTTCAAAGATTCTGGACTGATAATTTTACTGGCGTTTTCGGTGATTTTAGCCCATTGTTTTTCTTTGGTGTCGATGTTGGTGTCGAGAGATTCATCAATGATATCCTCGATATCTTCCATTTTTTCTAAAGCCTCCTCGGCTTTTTCTTCCGGAGAGACTTGGTCCTCGGCCCGGTCCGGGGCTTCGGTTTGTTCTTCTTTTTGTTTTTCGATTTGATCTGGTTGATTTTTGTCTTCAATGTCGCTCATAATAAAAAAATTACTGAAAGTAAAATTACTTTCAGTATATCACTTGAGTATGCTGTGGATTATTCACCCATAAACATCAATGACACATTGCGGGGGCGGGCGCGGTCAAGCTCGATAACGAAAACGCGCTGCCAGGTGCCGAGATTGATTTTGCCATCGATGATTTGGACGGTGATACTAGTAGGGAGAAAAATGGCGTTACAGTGGGAATGACCGTTGATGCAGCCGTCGCCATTGCAAGCGTGTGATTCGTTGTGGAGATATTCGGCATCGGACGGGTGAAATTTTTCCAAACAATTTTTGAAATCTTCAAGTAGTTTGGGGTCGGTATATTCGTTAATACACAAGGCGGCGCTGGAGTGTTCCAGAAAAACATTAAGTAAGCCGGTTTGCAGTTTTTCATCAGTAATAAACTTGCTGATGTGGTGGGTGATATCAATCATGTCGTAGATATCCTGGGTGTCGAGGTGAATTTTGTGTTTGGCGATATTCATAAATATTTGGAGATAGAAAATTTGACGGCACGATTTGTGCTGTCCACATTATAAAAAATCAAAAGTCAAAAAGCAAAAATTCCAGCCCGCCGGCAGACAGGAGAGTCACAGCCCGATAACTCTATAACCACTGTATTCTGTCTGCTTAATTCTGTATACTATTTTTGTGGAGAGGTGGCAGAGTGGTTGAATGCGGCAGTCTTGAAAACTGTTAGGTCCTCACGGGCCTCGGGGGTTCGAATCCCTCCCTCTCCGCTTGTTAATATAGACGGGATGAGAAGTTTATGCCCCTCAATATTATTTCGATATAGAAAGGGTAAATCCCTCCCTCTCCGTTTTAAAAATTATGTCTTTTTCGAAGAGCACGTTTTCATGGCGTGTTTTTGTTGTAATATGACTTAGTGATTTAATGTAATAAGTCGGCGAGATAAAATCAGGTGCACCCGTAGCTTAGCTGGATAGAGCGTTGGCTTCCGGAGCCAAAGGTCGCAGGTTCGAATCCTGCCGGGTGCGTTTAAAAATTAGATGCGTGGCTAAGAAGTTGGTGCTTTTGTTTGTTGGATGGCGGAATGATTTGGTTTGAGATGGCGCCAATTGTCGGGTTGTGTGTTAAATTCGCTATCAGGATTGTAATCGTGGCATGATTGCAATTTTTTTATTGCCAAAGTAAACAGATTGTGTTAACTTAGATGACTGACAATAATTATTTAAATAAGCGTGTTTTCATGAAAAATATTGAAAAGCAAACGATTGAAAATATCGATGAAACGGCGGGCCGGTGTTTGGACCAGATGGAAGAGCAGTTGTTTCGCTTAGCGGAACGGGCGGTGGATGATTATTTAGTGGATAGGGGCTTGAAATCAATGGAAGCGGTGGCGGAAAAGGTGGATTTGAATCAAGTCGAAATATTGCCGGAAGATTCCACCAGGCTGAAGGGTAACGCCGGTTCATTTAATATTTTTGATGGCAAGATTCGGATGATGGAGATTAACAGCCGGTTGCATTTTATCAAACATTCCATTCATGAATTGCTGCACAGTAAGGCGTCTTTGATTTTTGAAGTTGACGGGGTGACGGTCGGTCAGACTTATGGTCTGGCGATGCATGAGCTGGCAGCCGACTGCTATTATTTAGTCCAGACCAGTGAAGCGCTGACGGAAAAGATGGCGATTGATATTTATGAAGGTTTGCTAAAGTCCAAGCATGAAGAGTTGGTCGGTTTGTGTGGGGAGGAAATTCTTGAACAAGCTGAATTGAGAAAAATCTATCCACGTTTATTCGGTCGGGAGACGGTGGTGGTGCAAATAGATAACATTAATTCGGATGGGTATGATTTTGTCGAGACGCATTATACTTATGGTGAGCAGCGGCGGTACTTAGATGAATTGGTAACGCGGGTGGCTCAAACGAAGGGAGTTGAATCAAGTCAGGTCTATGATTTGATGATGCAGGCGGCATTTAATCCGAAGGAAAAAATTTCGGTGCTGGAGTCTTGGTTGGATGGAACTTTTGGAGAGGGTTTTTACCGTAATCTTGGTGCGATTGACGGGTCGGTGGAGGATTTTGCCCCGGTGAGAGAATATTTGGATCGGTGTTTAGAGAACAATAACAATAAGGTGGTAAATGATGGTAGGGTTTAATTTTGTATATTCTCGAATCTATTTTGTTAGTTTGAATCGTCATCAATCGTGTGAACGTGATTGGGAGGCGGTCAAAGAGATTGGAAAAAGATTTGAAACTGATTATAGGGATATTTTACAGCAATCAAAGATATTGATTCCTCGGGTGGTTGGTATGGAGTGGCAAAAATCGGTTGTAGATATTTATCTAGTGGACTGGTGTGGGCCCAGTTTTTCTCATCCCTTAACTTTGAAAGTTAGAGAGGATGGTAAGTTAATGTTGGCGATTCTGATTCATGAGTTGCTGCATGATTTCTATCTTAAGCAGGAAAAAAATAAGTCAATGATGGAGATTGAAGATGAGATTAATAACAAAGTGGAGGAGGTTGCCGGGGAGCTGGGACTGGATTTGACAAAACAGATGAAGGCATTGAGAGAAAATACAGTGAAAAGAAAGGAGTGAAATGAATTGGCTGAATGGGTGGCAAAAGAAGGTATGCGGGTGCATGTGCTCAGTCCGGATAGGCAGCAGGATTGGGGCCTGGGCACCATTACCGAAGTGGGTCGTTTTCATTTGCCGGAGATGGAGATTGAAATTGAAAACTATCCTTTGGCGATTGAGTTGGATGACGGTAGTATTACCGAAGGGATGGAATGCTGGTGGATTCCGGTTGAAGAGATGAAAAAAATACTGGCTCATTTCAAGAAACAAAAATAAATCATGGTAATTGCGGGCGCAGTACTTGCGCCCGCTTCTATTAACAGGGATAATGATAGGGCAGTTTATAATTTACAAATAATCTTTGGTAAATAACATGATGAGAGTATTGATAGTAATATTTATATTAGCAATAACAATGCCAGCACCAGCTTATGCTTTTACTTATGAAGGGACGACCATAAATTTTGAGGGTGATAGCATTGTGATTGAGGGGGAAGAGGGAACAATGGAGATTACTGAAGATGCAATCAAAGTGGATGGCGAGGATGGTACAGCGGTGATTACGGATGAAGATGTAACTCTGACGGGAGAGGGAGGTGAGGAGGTTTTAATTACTGAAGATGCGGTTGAAGTGCTGGAAATGGGAGATGGTATGGAGTCAGATGACAAATTGGTGATTAATGATGGTGGTGATTTTAGCGCGGTGGTAATTGAGAGTGAAAATGGAATAAAGGTTGAGGCCGAAGGAACGGAGTCGGGTTTAGTTTTGCTGAAGATTGAAGAAGACAAAGTCTATCTTGCGGATGGTCAGGATGAATATGAAGTACAAATCGGAATGGCTGGTATAAAAGTGACGGAATCAGATAGTAGCGTGGTGGTGTACTATGGCGCTAGTGGGATTGAGACTAGTGATATTTTAGTGGGAGACAAAAGCGGGACGATTTATTTGGGGACGGATTTTGGGGAGAAAAAAATTGGAGCGATGCCGAACAAAATGGTTAAACAGCTTAAATATGCCCGCAAGTTGGATCCGGTGAGAATTGAATTTAGTTGGGATTTGGGTGGTGAGGATTTGCAATATATGATTCGGGCGGAAAAGGTGGAAAAATTTCTTGGTCTGATTCCGACTACCATTCATGAGACTAATTATTATTCGATTGAATCGGGGGTTCTACTGAAGACGGACAAGACGGCTTGGCATAGTTTTATGGATTGGTTGAGCTTTTGATAATTAATGATTTAGAATTAATAATTAATAATTATGGAAGAAGATAGAAAAAGTGGGGAGCAGCCGATGGCCGAAAAGACCAAGCCGAAGGGCGGCAATTCATGGATTATCTGGGTGGTGGGTTGTTTGGTGGTGTTGGTGATGGTGGTGGCAGTCGGTGGTTATTTTATCTGGAAAGCAGGGAGCGCGCTAACTACTAATCTGGATGAGTATGCCGATGAGTTTGGGGAGAGACTGGAAGATGAATTCGAGGATGTGATGATGGAGGCGGTTGAGGATGCGGTTAAAGAATCAGGCGAAGATATTGATTTTGAGCAGTTGAACCAAATGATTGAAGCTGGTGATTGGGAGGCGATTGAAGAGATGGGTAAGGATTTGGAAAAAGTTGAACAATAATAAATTGCTAAATGCAAGCAAAAAAGCTCTATACTGTATATATAGGGCTTTTAAATTTAAGAAAAATGAAAAGAATTGTTTTTATTGGTTTGGGTTGTTTGGTGTTGTTGGTTTTGGCGGCGGTTGGTGGTGGCATGAGTTACTTGGGTTTTGGTTTACAGGGTGTAGACAAAGGGGAGTTGGTAGTAATTGATCCTACAGCGACTGATCAAGCTCAGATTTCCAAAGATATTGGTATGTACTATAAAGTGGAGGAGGTGGCGACTGGATTGACAGTGCCGTGGTCGTTGTTGTTTACTGATGAAAATCGGATGCTAATTGCTCAGCGTGGTGGTCAGGTTTTGGAAATGGTGTATGAACAGTTGAATCTTGATCCGGTGTATGAATTTGATTTATCGGCTGCCAATGAAGTTGGTTTGATGGGAATGACCAAAGATCCAAGTTACGCTCAAAATCGATGGTTGTATTTCTGTATGGGTTATGAAAAAGATGGTGTGATTGTAAATAAGGTGGTTAGGTTGAGGGATGATGGGGGTGGTTTGCTTGATGAGGAGGTGATTATTGATGATATTCCTTCCGCTCAGTTTCACGCTGGATGTCGGATTCATTTTGGTCCGGATGATAAATTGTATATTTCGACCGGTGACGCGACTGATAAATGGTTGGCTCAGGATGTGAATAGTTTGGCCGGAAAAATGCTGCGTGTGAACAAAGATGGTTCAGTGCCGGATGATAATCCATTTGCCGGTAGCTATATCTGGAGTTTGGGTCATCGAAATTCACAAGGGTTTGATTGGCATCCGGTGACGGGTGAGATGTGGGCATCAGAGCATGGACCATCAGTGTTTGATGGGCCGGCGGGTGGAGACGAGATAAATCAGATTTTCAAAGCTGGCAATTACGGTTGGCCGTTGGTTTCGCACGAGGATGACATGGAGGGTATGATTTCGCCAAAATTGGTATTTACTCCGGCGGAGGCGCCGGCTTCAGGCATGTTTTATGATGGTGGTGTTTTGGTAGGATTTGAAAATAATTTCTTTTTTGGGGCCTTGAGAGGTGAGGGTGTTGTGCGGGTGGTTTTGGATGAAGCCGGTCAAGAGGTTTTGTATTTTGAAAAACTGAGAGTTGATGTTGGTCGAGTGCGGGATGTGGTGCAGGGTCCGGATGGTTTGATTTATTTTTCTACGAGTAACATGGATGGGCGGGGGAGTCCGCGCTCCGGTGACGACAAAATATTGCGATTGAATGTGAAGTGATGGCTATGAATTATTTTTCTCAAGTTGCTATGGTCAAAAATTTATCTAATGATTTCTCATAAAATCATAAAACGTCCCCGCATCAAGTGCGGGGCAGGCTGAAATGAAGTGCGACTCGAGATGTTTTTAATCGAAATTCATTAGATAGATTTTTACTAGTCACAAATCATTTGTAGTCGAATATTAATTAACATTCAACAATCATGAACAAAAAAGACCCAAAGCAAGATTTAAATGAAATGCAATACCACGTCACTCAGCAGTGCGGGACGGAGCCGGCCTTTGATAATGAGTATTGGGACGAGAAGCGCCCGGGTATATATGTGGATGTGATTTCTGGTAAACCGTTGTTTGTTTCGACGGATAAGTTTGATTCCGGTACCGGTTGGCCTAGTTTTACTCGACCGATTGATGAAAGCGAGATAGTAAAAAAAGAGGATAGTAGTTTCGGTATGAAGCGGGTGGAGGTAAGAAGCAAATCAGGTGACTCTCACCTGGGGCATGTGTTTGATGATGGCCCCGGTCCGGAAGGAAAGCGCTATTGTATTAATTCGGCGGCGCTGAAATTTGTCCCCAAGGGAGAGATGGAGGAGGAAGGGTATGGTGAGTATTTGGATTTGGTGAAGTAGATAGTTTTAGACAAACAAAAAAGCCGCCTATAGTATGGCGGCTGTTTTTATTGTTCTTCTTTGTATTCGAATTTTTTTTCTGTTCCGACAACAGTGAAGTGACAATAGCAGCATCTCTCGCAAGTGATAAAATAGCCTTTGTTTTTGTTTAGCTTTAATTTGCGGAAGAAGTCTTGGTTTTGTTTTGTATTGGTGAAACCGGAAAAACTATGGCAGTATGTGCACTGGGCGATAATCCAAGCATCGGGATCGTTGTTGAGTTTTTCTAATGCTTGTTCACGGGAGATGATTTTATTTTTGTCTTTTTTTGTTAAGAATTCGTTTGGATTTTTTCCTAGGAGCTCTTTGATAATCTCCTTTTTCAATTCAATTACCTCCTTGCAGTTATTCTGAATTGTTGTCTGGATTGTAGGTTATTTACCGTAAATAAGCAAGGTTTTTATAGCATATAGCGCTTTTTTCCAGCTGGTCTTTGGAGCAGTTCTTCTTTATCTTTAGGAACTAAAACATCTTCGTCGTTTTCGTCGCGAATAATTTCACCTTCTTTGTTGATGGCGGGTTTCATGAATATTTGATCGGTAATATTATCGATTATGGTTTTCTTTTTATCTTTGTCTTCTTTACATAAATAAATATCAGCATCATCAAAACTCATTTGGATGACAAGTTGTTTGTGTTCGGGTTTCTCGGGGTCAGCGGTTAGATCACAAAATATGTAACCCTGTTTTTCGATCCACAAAAAGAAATCGACCCCGTCAAGGGCGTCGGAAAGGGTGTCAACTGCGGTAAAATACTGAACTTCCTGGTCAAAATATTTTCTTTCTTTGATGGTATTAAGTAAATCTTTGACGAATTGAGTGCGTTTTTTTGGTTGTCTTAATTTAACATTTTCGATTAGGCTCCAGAATGACATCTCTGGTCTTTGAAAACGTTTGTCGTAGAATTCTTTCAAACGATCGGCCTTGGCGTATTTTTCTAGTAGTTTTTTGACTCTTTCTTCCGGTAGACTCTTTTCAGGTGATCCAAGCATGTCTTTTTCTAGTAATTTGCCTGTGTAACCTCGTTTCATTTTTTTGATAATTAATAATAAATCATAGTATTGTACTATAATTTATTATTATAGTCAAGGTTATTGGTGCTGTATGTTTATGTAAACCAATTTATGAAATGGGTTCTTAATTACATCTGGTTCTCTGTTTCTTTGATGACGTCTTTGGTAAATTCACGTTTATCGTAAAAACGCATTAGAGAGAAAACAATCATTCCGGCGAAAATAATGCCGATGACGTTAATGAGAAATATCAACAGAGAGCTGGCAATCAGGCTCCAGTCGAAATTAGCGATACCGATGCCGGCAATTGATAGTGGTGGGATAAGGGTGACGGCGATGGCGACTCCCGGTAAGGTTTCGTTCATGGATGGTATGAGCATGGCAAAAGTGCCGGCAAATCCGGCGATGATGGCAATGGCAGAGGTAATGATGGTGGGGTGGACGTTGTTGAGAATGGTGTTGTGTTCCAGGCCGAGGTCGCGACCGAAAAATAACCCGATAATTGTGGCTACGACTAAGCTAATACCAATTGCGCTTAATATACTGAGAAATGATCGACTGATGGCTTTATTGTCAGCGATGACAATGCCAAGTGAGGTGGCGAGGATGGGGTAAAGCATGGGGGCAATCAGCATGCTGCCGATAACCACTGGAATATTATCAATAATAACTCCGAAGGTGGCCATGGCGACAGCCAAAATGATCATGATAAAAAAATCAGCATCGGCGGTACTGTGAGTAATGAGGGTGTCGATGCATTTTTGTTTATGTTCTTCGGTAAGGTTTTTGAAAAGGTTGATTTTCATGTGAAAAATTATGGGGCTATTCGTAATTAATTGTAGAGGATTTTTGGAGGTTGGGCAATTTGCGAGGAGAGATCAAGTGATTTGTTGTCTATCTTGATTCCGGGTTTGTTTAACTCAGCGGAGAGATTTGCGATGAACAAATAAAGGTTAAGAAAAGGTTTGTTTACTAGTCTTGTTATTATCTGTTGAAATGCATAATAGTTGAAAATATATCTTGATTTAATGTATAAATTATGATATAATTTCATGATTGAAAAATTTATAAATAAGAATAAAACATGAATAAGAAGCTATTTTTAGTGCTAGGTTTGATAACCGGTTTGATGCTTTTGGCAGTGAGTTGCGGACCTCTAAATATTGAATTGTCTGATGATCAAACTCAAGTTGAGCAGGAAAAAAAGACTCCGGAAACAAAAACTAAAAGCACAAAAACTCAGGAGAGCGCTTCCGACAGTAAATCTAAATCTTCCCAGAATTCAAGCAAGTCCGGTGGTTCCTCAAAATCTACCGGTTCGTCAAAATCATCTAGTGGACAGGCGACTACTTCAGGTAGTGCTGATGATAGTTGGTATGGCGGTTTAACTGATTGGTGGGGCGGTATCTGGGGTTCTGGAGATGAAGATTATTATGATGATTCCGGATATGATGATTATAGTTATGAAAGCAATATCAGTGACTATACCAATAAAACCGGCTACGAAGTTTTGACCGGTCAGGAAGAGTATGTCGATCCGTTTACCGGAGATGTCTATTGGGATAGTGCTGATGGTGAATATCGATGGATGACGGATACCGGTGAGGTGGTTTATTCAGATGATCCGGAGTATAACCCTAACTATGATGATTCTTTAAGCGAGACCGGTTTCCGCTTGAGTGAGGAAGCTGAATATGATGAATACGGCGGATATGTATATGATTATGAAAATACTGATTGGGATAGTGCCTATCGAGATGGTGACGGAGTGCCGTACTGGAATGATGAGGGTGATTTTGATAGTGGCTACTATGACTATGATAGCTATGGTGATTATGATTATTATTACTATGATGATTACGGCACAGAAGAGTATTATGACTACGGATATGAGGATTATTCATATGACAGTTACGATGATTATTCCTATGATTACGGCTATGATGACTACTCTTATGATAGTTACGACTATGGTTATGATGATTACTCTTGCGATAGTTACGACTATGGCTATGATTCTTACGATTATTCGTATGATTCATATGATTATGGCAGTTATGATTACGGTAGCTACGATTACAGTTATGATTCGGGCGGATATGATTGGTATAGTGATTACTAATTAAGATACTGAAGTTTGCCCCGCCTGGTAAAACGGGCGGGGTTTTTTGTGTTTGGGTATAATTAAAGTGAGTTTTGAAAAGTGAATTATTTTTTTATTAGATGAGAATGTAATTTTGTACTTTTTTGGATTGCAGTTTCCCAGTCCGTCTTGGTGGAAGGGTGTGCCTGGGGCGCATGATTTAATATTTTTTTATTTTTAAATATGTGTGGACGTTTTAGTGTGACAAGTGAAAAGAGTTATTTGGAGGATCGGTTTTCGGCCAAATTTGCCGAGCCGTTTTTACCGCGGTTTAATGCTGCGCCTTCCCAGAAGTTGCCGGTGATTACTAACAATCATGCGGATAAAATTCAGCTATTAAGTTGGGGGTTGAAACCGGAATGGTGGAAAAAGACAAAAGGACGACGGGATGGGATTATTAATGTGCGGATGGAAACGTTGCGGGATAAATGGACTTTCAAAAAGGATTTTCAAAATCAAAGGTGCTTGGTGTTGGCGGATGGATTTTATGAGTGGACGAAAGTTAATGGCAAGCAGCCGTATCGGATTACTTTAAAAAAGGAGGAGCCGTTTGCCATGGCCGGAATTTGGGAGGAAAATTCGGATGCGGATGGACAGTTTTTTACTTTTTCTATCATTACTTGTGACGCCAATCAAAAGCTCAGTAAGATTCATCAGCGAATGCCGGTGATTCTGGATAAGGCAGAGGAAAAAGACTGGTTGGGTAGTGATGAGAGTATCTGGATGGAATTATTAGATAGTTATCCGGGAAAAAATCTACATATGTACCCAGTCTCCAAGGAAGTGAATGTGCCAACCAGAGATCATCCTGGGGTGATTGAGGAGATTAAGCTTTAATGAATGTGCAAAGATTAATATAATGAAGTCATGAAAAAGATTTTTGCGATTTTGGGTTTGTTAATTTTAGTCGGGTGTAATGATGTGCCGACCTATAATTATGTTACCTGTAAGTACAATTGTCAGCAGCAGGGGCAAGAGAGTGGGACTTGCGTGGCTAATCGTTATGTTCATGAGACGGATATGACATTGGGAAATTGTGTGGCGGAAGGATCATACCGATGTCAGAATTTAGGACTTTGTCAGTGTGTTTGCGGGGATGATTTGACTGATAGTTTACAGCAGGATAGTGAGGGAATGGAAGAAGTTTTTCAGCCGACGGATTTTGATTCGGTTGTTATTGAAGGCTTGTTTGATGATTTGAAAAGTGAAACCCGGATGGATTTTGGGGAAGCGGAGTTGGTGGCAGTGGATTGGAGTGTGGATGGTGGAGTGACAAAAATATCGGCCAAGCAAGTGTCAGCCTGGAACCAGGAGGCAAATGGGGAGATGTTGGTGAAGATGTTTTTTGAGATGCATGGCTGGGGGGAAAACCTTTTGAATAATGCGGTCGGCACTTATCAATCTCAGTTGGGATGGCAAAAAGATAACGTGGTTTGTTTACTAAATTCGGAGATTTTTGTGGAGGCGGGAGTGCCTTCCGGTGACAATTTGTATAGGGTTGCTTGTGGATTAATAAATTAATATATGTTTACAATTTAGTATTTAAAAAAATAATATGAGAAATTTAATTTTGATTTTATTATTGATCGTTTCGGTCGCTTTGGCCGGTTGTTCCATTAGAAGGGTGGAAAATCGACCGGAAAAAAATAATGTCGATGTGGAGGAGACTGGTGAGATGAGTGGAGATGATGGGGAGGGTGAGATGGTAGATACGGAGATGACGGTGGAAGAAATCATTATCGGATTATTTGCTGACAAATTTGATATGGATGAGGAGGATATTACTTTGCAGGATGTGCAGCAGGATGATAATCATGCGGCCGGCATGGTTATAATTGGTGAGGGTGGTCCGGGGGGAGCGGGTGGTTTTCTGGCCTCCAATCTGATGGGTGATTGGGAAATTGTCTGGGATGGAAATGGGGTGATTGATTGTGCGGTGGTGGATGGGTATGATTTTCCGGAGAGTATGTTGCCCAGTTGTTTTAATGAAGATGGGGTGGTGATTACTTTTCAAGAGGAATTGTTAAAGCAGTTACTGGTAGCGGCCTTTTTGCGTGAGCCCGGATTTGAAAGTTATGTGGAGAGTGATATTGAGTTGACTATTGATCAACGAGATGACTACCATGTCAAGGGCGGTATTTTAATTCAGGGTGGCGGTCCCGGTAATGGTGGTGGATTTTTAGCGGCGAATACGGCAGCTGGTTGGGTGTTGGTTTGGCACGGTAACGGTGTTTATATGTGTGATGATTTAGCGCCTTATGATTTCCCGCCAAGTATGTCAGAAGGTTGTTATGCCGGACCGTGAGAATAGAATACAGAATACAGAATACAGATGGGTGGCCTAGAATAGCCACCCTTTGTTTGACAAATAATACTAATATTATATATTGTTTTTGACCTAAAATAATTCTGTTTAATGATCATTTTTTAATTAGTTAGACTGATAACTTTGTAAGATTGGCGCTGTCGGCGCGGAACTTATGATAGCAAGTTATCGGTTTTTTTATGTTAATAAGAAAGGATTATTATGCGGAAAAATTTAATAAATATCAAGAATCTCTCGATAAGAATAAATGGTCAGAAACTGGTTGATGGTTTGGATTTGAGTATTAAAACCGGTGATAGGTTGGGTTTGATTGGTAATGAGGGAAATGGTAAGTCGTTGCTAATGAAAATTATGGCTGGGGCGAAGTTAGGAACAGATATTAATGTTGGCGGTGTGGTGGACTGGAAGGGCATGATTGGTTATGTGCCGCAGGAATTGAATATTCAGGAAAAAAAGATGACTCCCCGGGAGTATTTAATAGGTTCTGATTGGGATAAGTTAAATGATATGAACCGCTGGAGTGAGATTTTGAACCACTTGGGTTTGGATGTTGATTGGCTGGAGCGGGAGAATAGTCTTAGTCAATGTAGCGGCGGGGAGCAGGTAAAATTGAAGCTGGCGAAAGCGTTATTCGATCAGCCGGATGTATTATTGTTGGATGAGCCGACCAATTATCTTGATATTGATACTTTAGGTTGGCTGGAAAATTTTTGTTTGGAATTTGGTGGTGGTTTAATAGTGATATCTCATGATGAGTTATTTTTAGAAAAAGCGACTAATCGAATATTGCATTTGGAGCGGCTATCCAAACGGCAGAAAAATGTCTGGCGATTGGAAAACATCGGATTCGCTGAATATAAAACCATGCGGTCGGATCAGTTTGAGCGGGATGTGAAGGAGTCGGCTCGCCAGCGACGGAAACATGATGAGCAGATGAAGAAATTAAAAGAAATCAAACACAATGTGATGATGCGTCAGATTACGATTATTGATTGTAATGCCCGACGGTTGTTAAATAAGAAGATGAAATCTATCTTAGCTCAACAGGCAAAATTGGACAATCAAGAATTGTTAATCAAGCCGGACAAGGAAAAAGAAATTAGTTTTTGGTTTGATGATCAGTCAGTCAATCAGAGTAAAGTGTGGTTGGATTGGCGGGATAAATTGATTAGGTTGCCGGTGGGAGAATTAAATATTGAGAGGTGGCGAGTGAGTGGTGGTGATAAAGTGTTTGTGGTTGGCGCCAATGGGTCCGGTAAAACGCAGTTTCTAAAATATGTTCGGCAAAATTTGAGAGAGCGGGGAGCTCGGATTGGATATGTTCCGCAGGATTATACTGAGGTGTTGCCGATGAAAATGCGGGCGATTGATTGGTTGGAAGATATTGGTGCAGGTGAGAATGTAAAAACTTTGCTGGGGGCGATGAATTTCGGGCGGGAGGAAATGGATCAGTCGATCGGTAAATTGTCGAGTGGGCAGAAAATGAAAGTGATGCTGCTGGGGCTAAAATTACAACGGCCGGATATTCTTTTATTGGATGAACCAATGAGCAATCTGTCATTGTTTTCCAGGCAGGAGTTGCGCCGGGCAATCAAAGAATTTGCCGGTCCGGCGATAATTGTGACCCATGATCGCAAATTTATTAGCGAAGTGGCGGATCGGGTTTATGAGATTGAAAGATCCCCGCTTAAAGCGGGGGTGACAAGTGAGCTAGTGGAAAATAAATCTTGGAAAACTGGCTAATTTTAACTATAATTGGTTTGTTTAAGTACTTTTACAAAGGGGAGATGGAGAATGAAAAATATGAAAATTAGGTTTGCCGAGCATTTAAATATGCAGCGTCTCGGAGTTCAGTATACTCAAAAACAATTGGATGAGTTTGATCGAGTTGTTGAATAAAATGTTGCCGAGGGCACTACCTTAGCCAATTTTCTTGAAGGGATTGGTGTTTTTTTGCAGCATTTAGTCACCATAAGAAGTGGTGAGGATGATTTTAGGGATACCACTTTTGAGTTTATTGATGTGGTTTATGTTAACTATGAATTGAAATCGGATAACAAAACCAATGTTGAGGAAGTTGAATTGAGGTCGCAAGATTTTGTTTTAGTGGTGAGATGCTTAAGTTACCAAAACCACACAAAATATGATTGCATCAGCAGGAATCCTGTATTACTTCCGACAAGATTTGATCAATTAGGTTCTCGTCTGCAATTAATTAACTCTTTCGAGGAGCAAATGGGACAATGCTTAAAATAGAAATAGATATATACATCAGTCACAAAGACTGATGTTTTTTTATATAATAAATATATGAAAAAGATTTTGATTACCGGCTCAGAAGGTTTAATTGGACGGATTTTGGTGGGAAGTCTGGGGGATGATTATGAGTTATTTGGTTTAGATAAAGTTGATACTTCAGAGTTAAGGAAATATTATCAAGCTGATATTTCTAATGAGGATGAATTAAACAAAGCCTGGAAATTAATTGGTCCGATTGATGTGGTGATTCATTTGGCCGGTGACAGTTTTGTTGAAGCCGGTTGGGAATATGTGCTGCCGGCCAATATTGTAGGCGCTAAAAACATCTTTGAAACGGCGCGGCAAAATGAGGTGCCGAAAATTATTTTTGCCAGTTCCGGCCATGTAGTTGGTGGTTATGAAAATGAATTGTTGGAGTCAGGGGGAATGATTGATGAAATGGCGGCGGTGAGGCCGGACGGCTGGTATGGATTGAGTAAAGCTTTTGGGGAAGATTTGGCGAGAATGTATCACGACCAATATGATATGAAAATTTATTGTCTGCGAATCGGGGCGGTGTTGGAGAGCGATCAGCCTAATACAGATCGTGATAAACGGATTTGGTTTAGTCACGCTGATTTGATAAAAACTGTGCGGGCGATGATTGAGTCAGATGTAAAATTTGGTATTTATTTCGGAGTGTCGGATAATAAAAATAGGATTTGGGATAATACGAAGTTAAAAGATGATTTTAATATTAAGTTTAATTAGATATGAAAAAAATGTTATTCGGTTTCGTGGTTGGGCTGATGTTGGTGCCGGGGGTGGTGATGGCAGATGTGCCGGTGCCTGACACCAAAGGCGTTGATTATTGTTTCAAGGTTACTAATGTGAATGATTTTCCGGACTATATTTTATTGAAAACGGAGTGGCTCGGGGATTTGCGCGATCTGCAGGTAATTGAGCAGGATAATTGCTATAACACCGGTTATAAATTTAATCAGGTGCTGGTGTATGCGGTCAATAACGAGGATTGGGATGCTGGTTTGCTGGATGATTGGGAGCGGGCGGTAGATTGGTTTGAGACCAGCGGCAAGGCTCGGCCGACTAATGTGTCACCGGTAAATTTTGTCGATTTGTTGAGTTCGGTGACAAAAATTGAAGATGTAATCACGATTGATAAATTAGATCAAAGTGCGTTTTTGGTGACAACTGATCGGGTGGAATTGACTGATGGGGGTGATAGAGTTTTTTCAGATGAGGCGGATCGAACGGATGCGACTTATACAACCGATAGTTTGTCCTGGATTTATTGGATAATCGGTATTTTGGTAGTTTTGATTATTGGAGCGGCGGTTTTGTTAATAATGGGCTGGGGCAAGGATGTAATTAATAATGATAATTAAAATATGAAAGCTAAACTAAAATCAAGACGAGAGATTGCTAAAGATACAATTGAAGTCGAGTTTGATTTGCTCGGTGCTGAGCCGTTTTTTGAACCGGGTCAGTATTTTTTCATCAATTTATTAAAACCAAAATATGATGATAGTAAAGGCAAGGAGAGGCAATTTTCAATTATTAATACGCCAAGTGAAAAGGGAATTATTAGAATGGCGACGCGGGTGACGGATTCTGCTTTTAAGCGGTCTTTGAACGAAATGGAGTTGGGAACAACGGTGGGGATACATAGTTTGGCGGGAGGGTTTATACTGCCGACGAATTACAAGAAGCTTTGTTTTATTGCCGGTGGAATTGGGATCACACCGTTTATGAACTTTGTGCAGTATATAAAGGAAGAGAATTTAGATTATGATGTGGTGTTGCTCTATTCGAATCGGGATCAGGCATCAGCTGCTTATCTTGATGAATTGAAGCAGTCTGCGGATGAAATGGATAATTTTCGTTTGGTGTTGATTATGACAAATGATGAGAAATGGAGCGGTGAGAAAAATTATATTGACGAAAAACTGATTCCGAAATACCTGGAAGACTATGAAGACAGGTATTATATGGCCGCCGGGCCGCCGGGGATGATGGAAGCGATGGATAAGGTGATTTATGAGAAGTTGAGCATACCTAGGAAGCAAGCGAATATTGAGAAGTTTGTGGGCTATTAGGTGGATTTGGTGTTTTAGGGCCAGATTATATATAATATTAATAGGAACTATTATTAATAAATGGGGAGAGTGAGATGAAAATATTAATATTATATTATTCGACTTATGGACACATGCGGCAGATGGCTTTAGCGGCAGCAGAAGGAGCTAGAAAAGTAGATGGGGTGGAGGTTGATATCAAACAAATACCGGAAACTTTGTCGGATGAGGTGATTGATAAGATGAATGCGACCGAATCAAAAAAGGCGATGACGGAAGCGGTGGCTAGTGTTGATGACTTGTCTGAATATGATGGATTTATTTTTGGAGTGCCGACTCGATTTGGTAATATGCCGGCTCAATTTAAAACTTTTTGGGATGCCACCGGCGGGCTGTGGTCAAAGGGGGCATTGGTGGGTAAGGTGGCCGGTGTAATGTCGAGTTCGGCAACACAACATGGTGGCCAGGAGTCGACTTTACTGACTACTCAAGTGTTGTTATTGCATCACGGCATGATTATTGCCGGATTGCCTTATTCTTTTCAAGGTCAGACAAGGATTGATGAAATCACGGGTGGTTCGCCATATGGTGCTTCTACAATAGCCGGTGGAGATGGATCGAGAATGCCGAGTGAAAATGAGTTAGCCGGGGCTAGTTTTCAGGGAGAGTACATCGCTGGTATTATTAAGAGGATGAATAGTTAATTTGAGGAGTAAAAAATGGGTAAAAAAATTTTTGGGTTGAGTTTGGTGTTGATGTTGGGGTTAGTCGGATGCGGACAGACGGCGCCGGTGGAGACTGATAGTCAACCGGAGTCATCCTCCAGCACAACGGAAGTGACGGTGGATGTAATGGCGGCTAAATATACTTTGGCGGAGGTGGCCGAACATAACGAAAAGGGTGACTGCTGGATGGTGATTGACGGTCAGGTTTATGATGTATCGGATTACACTTCACATCCGGGTGGAGATTCGATATTGGAAGGTTGCGGAACTGATGCCACGGTTTTATTTGAGACTCGGCCGATGGGTTCGGGCACACCACATTCAGCCGGAGCAAGAAACATAATGACTGATTTCTATATCGGTGATTTGGAGGTCTAAATGTTATCGCGAATCGCTTATTATTCGGTTGCCGGTTGGTCGCTGGTTTATATAATTGGAATTTTGGCGTTTGTTTTGATGTTGGTGGTATTTTTAATACCCTGGTTGAGAGAACAAGGCTGGAAAATTAAATTTAAATGGCATCCCTGGCTGGCCTGGGGAGCAATGATTGCGGCGATAGTGCATTTAGTTTTGGCTTTATCGATTAAATATGGGTGGTAAAATGGAACATCAAGATCATGAACAGAAGAAGAAATGTGATTGTGAAGGGGGTGGGTGTAAATGTCATGCTTGCGGTATGCCGATGCATAAGGAGGAGGATTTTGGGACGGAAAAAGACGGGAGCAAAAATTGTGAGTATTGTATTCACTGCTATCAAGATGGGGTGCTCGTCAATGATTGAGGGGTGTGGGCAACTATTATGTATAATAGATGTAAGAATATTTAATAACCATAGGAGGAATTATGGATGGTGAAGATAATGTAATGCCTCAAGGCGAAGAGGAGAAGAAGGATATGCCCATGGAAGAGGCCGCTCCCGAGGCTCCGGCTCCCGAGGCTCCAGCCGAAGAAATGCCGGCTGAAGAGGCTCCAGTTGAGCCAGCTCCGGAAGCTCCGGTTGAAGCACCAGCTGAGGAATAAAGCTATTGCTATTGAAAACACCTCCGGAAATATTTCGGGGGTGTTTTTTTGTATAATGAATATATATCTCAAATGTCAAATGTAATATGTCAAATCTATAAAAATGTCATTCACTTTGGTTAAACATACGGCGGATGTGAAGATAAAAGTTCGAGGTGAAAACCTGGAAGAGATAATTGTCGATGCGGTGCGAGGTATGAATGAAATCCTGGAACCGGAGTTCTTGGCCCATACCGTTAATGTTAATGCCAAGCGGGAGGAGATTGAGGTGGATTCAGTTGATGGCAGTGCGCTGGTGGTGGACGTAATGAGTGAGGTCTTGGCGCTGTCACAGATAAATAAGATGGCCTATGATGTGGAAGCGATGGAAGTGATTGCTAAAAAGAAAGCAAAGCTGAAATTACGGGGAGAGCCGATTGAAAAATTCGGGGATGATATTAAAGCGGTGACTTATCATGGGGCGGAGTTGAAAGAAGTTGATGGGGGATTAGAGATAACGATTTTGTTTGATATCTAACCTTGACTTGAAATAATAATTTAACATTATTTTCTCCTAAAAAATATAAATCGCCCCCGCAACCTGTGCGGGGCAGACTCAAAGGTAATGAGCTCGAGATATTTTTTCGTCGAAAACAATTGTTAAATTATTATTTGGCCGAAGTTTAGAATTTTATCATGATTTATTATTATGTTTGATAAAGAACGTCTAGTCAAAATTAGCGAAAATATATGGGAGGTGCCCAAAACTTACCGGAAGGCGATGAAGGTGCCGGCTCGAATATATGCCAGTGAAGCGATGATAGATGATATTATCAATGATGAGTCGATTGATCAATTGGTGAATGTGGCCCAACTGCCGGGGATAGTCGGTTATGCGATGGCCATGCCGGATGTGCATGAGGGATACGGTTTTCCGGTGGGTGGAGTGGCAGCTTTTGATACCAAAGAAGGAATAATTTCGCCGGGCGGGATTGGTTATGACATTAATTGTGGGGTGCGATTGCTAAGATCGAGTGTGCTGTTTGATGACGTTAAAGATAAACTGGAAGATTTGGCTCATGAATTATCTCGGAATATTCCCAGTGGGGTGGGGCGAGGCGGCAAATTAACTTTGGCGCCGGCTGAACTGGATGATTTATTGAGTCGGGGGGTGGATTGGATGATTGACAATGGTTATGGATATGACAGCGATAAACAGAATATTGAGTCGGGGGGATGTTTGCCCGATGCTAATCCGGCCAAAGTGTCGGAACAGGCTAAAAAACGTGGCCGGGATCAAGTCGGTACACTCGGGGCCGGCAATCATTTTTTGGAAGTGGGTCGGGTTGATGAAATCTTTGACGAATCGGAAGCCAAAAAGCAAACGATTGAAGCAGGACAATTGATGGTGTTTATTCACACCGGTTCTCGCGGTTTAGGTCATCAGATTGCCACGGACTATATCAAGGTGATGTTGAAGGCTTCGGAAAAATATAAGATAAAACTTCCTGATCGAGAATTGGCGTGTGCTCCGTTTCAATCAAAAGAAGGACAGGATTACTGGCAAGCTATGTGTGCCGGTGCCAATTTTGCCTGGTCCAATCGACAGATGTTGACATATTTAACACGTGAAGCTTGGAAAAGAATGCTTGGTCAGGACAAAGAATTGGAGATTGTTTATGATGTGGCGCACAATATTGCGAAGGTTGAGGAGCATGTCTATGACGGCAAAAAATGGGAGGTGGTGGTGCATCGTAAGGGGGCGACCCGAGCTTTTCCCGGTCAGCCGGTGATAATTCCCGGTAGTATGGGAACGAGTTCATTTTTGTTGGTGGGCGATGATGACTCAATGAAGCAGACTTTTGGTTCCAGTTGTCACGGAGCGGGGCGAATGATGTCGCGGACGAAAGCCAGGAAAACACTCGACTACAATAAATTACGTCAGAGTTTAAAAGATTTGGGAATTATAATAAAAGCCGGTTCGGCTAAAGGTATACTTGAAGAGGCGCCGGAAGCGTACAAAGATGTTGATAATGTGGTCAATGTGGTAGATGAGGCCGGGATTGCTCGTAAAGTGGCGCGGATTAAGCCGGTGATCGTGGTGAAAGGGTAAATTATTTAATGAATTAGGATTTTACTATGGAACTTTGTCAGTTATTTATCTCAGTAAATATCATTAATACAGTATCATTGATGATATTGTTGTATATGATTTTTCTGATGCGGGAGGTGGAAACGCAGTGGTTATGGTATTTATTGTTTGTGGCGATGATAGTGGTAGCGACGTTTGGTTCGAAAATGTATACTGGATGCGAGATGAGCGGAATTGTTTGGCGAGTGGAGTGGATTCCCAGTGAGGTAGGATTAAATTGGCAGACATATTATTTAATCGGAAAATTTGTCTGGCAGGGGATTTATGATTTCATGGTTTTTGTGAGGTGAATTGAAGCAGAAATAATCATATACGCTTTTCCTCAGACTCATCAAACTCACTTATCTGTTAGGGATTATTTGAATAACGTTTAGACAAGTGATTCGTCTTTCGTATAAGCATATATGATAATTTCTGTATGATATTTATCCAAATTTATTAGTTGGGAAGTGTTTTTATGAGAAATATTTTTATTTTATTATTGGCCCTTATTTTGGTCGGTTGTAATCAGCCGGTGTCGCCAACTGATGGACAGTATTACGAATACACTAACGAAGAAAAGGGGTATTCCTTCAATTTGGATCGGCCGGAAGGGTGGGATGAGGTGCAGCGAGGTCGAGCATTGGCCGGGTTTGTGCCGGAGATGGATCAGACGATGGCGGTGGAGATGTTTGGAATTTATGTGGAGGATTTGCGCGATGATCCCTTAAGTTTCACGGAATATACCGATGTGTACAAGGGATTGTTGATAGACGGAGGTATTTTGGATGAGACGATTGAAGAAACGGATGTGAGTTTGGCAGGAACAACTGTTCACAAGATTGTTTATGTGGATTCGGTGACGGATGAAGAGGGTAATGAAACCATGCGGATAAAAACTCAGGAGATGTGGGGGATGATAGATCAGGTGGTGTTCAGTCTGGTTTATCATGCGGAAGAAGCTAAATATGATGAATATCTCGGTCCGGTAGATGTGGCGATTGAGACATTTGAATTTAAAGTTGAATAGAATATTTTAGGGCCGACTATTGGTCGACCCGGTTTGGAAATTTTGAATAAGTTTTGACTTTAGAAGGGCGCTTGGTCTAGTACATAAGCGAAATAGATAATATACATTGTTATTCCGCTAAAGATGAGAGTTGAAATCAGAAATAATATACCGGTGACTGTGGATAGGCGCCGGTTTTTTTTGAATGCACCAAAAAATACTCCGATAAGGAGAATTAAATTTATTGGTCCGAATATGTAAACCAAGTTTTGGATGGTACGAATGGCTTCGTCTTGAATGGTGTAGTCGATTATTTCCATTTGATATTAATTGATTGATTGTTGTCGCTATTATTGATTATTTTAGCGCTTAATGCAAATTTAATATTGTTTGATATATGATTGTTTGGAGATGTTGAAGATAAAAAGTCTTGACATTCATAATTAATTTGCTATAGTAAACCTGTTCGAATTATTATTTTTTCAAAAATGAATCGTAATAAATCTCAAAACGTGTGTATGACATTTGCCGGGCTGATTCAGGCCTGTCATTTGGCATGGTTGTTTAACCGTAGCGTTTTGAGGTGTGATATTATCATATAATCGACTTTTCTATAACTTAAAGCGTCTCGGTTAGACAATCGAGGCGCTTTTTTATTTGGGCGAAAACGATTGTTTGGGAAATTTAACAAAAATTGCTGTTATCAGTTAGAGGACGAGTAATGGCAAAAAAATGAAGGGGGAATTGGCGATGTTAAATCAAATTGGTGTCTGGTTGAGCGGCATGAAGGATATGTCATCGGTAGAAAAGTCGTATTACGGATTGATGTTTGTCACCAAAATGGCGGTAAGTTTTCTAATGGGAACATATGTGGTTTATCTGATGGACAAAGGTATGAGTCTGTTTGACTGTCATTTAATTAACATGAGCATGTTTGTTGCCTTGATTTTGTTTGAGGTGCCGACGGGGGTGATCGCAGACTTGTTCGGCCGGAAGATTAGTTTCGTAATCTCCGGCTTGATACGGGGCGTGGCTCTGTTGATTTACGCCTATGCACATAGTTTGCCGGGTTTTATCTTGGGTGAAGTGGTGTATGCTTTTGGGGCTACATTTTCTACCGGAGCGTTTCAGGCCTGGATGGTGGATTCGGTTGATGAAAAATCAATGAAGAGAATCATTCCCAATGGAATGATGATCAGTCGGGTGGCAGGCATGATTGGTGCCGGTGTAGGTGGATGTCTGATGGATATTGACTTGTCTTTGCCCTGGAAAGTGGGGGCATGCTTCTATTTACTAACAGCCGTGCTTGGTTTCTGCATTATGCCGGAATGTGCGGTTAAAGTTAAGCGCCAGGGTAGTGTGCTGGCGGATTTTCTCAAACACTCCTGGCAGGGCGTAGTGTTTATTTCGGAAAATAAAACGTTTCGTTTTATCGTTCTCAATGGTTTCATTCATGCGATTGCTTTGCAGATAGTTAATTTGGAGTGGCAGATGCTGTTTGAAGAGATATTTACGCGAAAGCTGTACTATGGTTTGTTGTTTTCGGGAATTTCCATCAGTTTATTTATTGGTGCGCAATGGAGTAAAACATTTTTGCTGAGAGTGGATAGTAAAAAACGGTTGATAGTGTCACAGATTTTGATTGCGGTGGGAGTGATTTTGTCCGTCTGGGTGAAACCGGCGATTCTGGTGGTGTTGTTTTTTCTTTGGCATGAAGTTTTTCGGGGCGTATTTGAATCGATTTTTCAAGTGTATCTGCATGAGACGATTCCACCGGACAAGAAACACATGCGGGCGACCCTGGAGTCTTACCAAAAAATGGGAGATAATGTCGGGCGGATAATCGGATTATTGGTTGGTGGAATGGTGGTTCAAGCCTGGGGAATATTTTACTCCTGGGTGATAGCGGCGGGTATACTGATACTTTTTGCTGTGGTGTTTTTGGTCAATGGACATCTAAAAATTTGGAGAAAATAAATTTTAGGACAGCCAATGCGGTTGTCCTTTTTTATATTGGTATAATTAAGAAAAATAATGTAAATAACTATGTTTGATAAAAAAGAAGAGAAGTTAATTATTGATTTGGCCCGACAGTCGATTGAGGCGGTTTATGATGGTAAAGATTTGGAGGTCGATCCGAAGGATTTGCCGGAGAAGTTACTGGAAAGTTGGCCGGTCTATGTGACAATTAAGCAAAATGGAGAGGTGAAGGGTTGTGTCGGGGAGGTGGAGACAAAAGATTCGTTATACCTGAATGTGATTAAAAATGCTCGCAATGCCGCTTTTGCCGACATGGATCACGAGCAACTGTCGCTCAAAGAGTGGAAAGAGGGGATTGATGTCGAGGTGAGTGTTTTATCGGAGCCTGGTTTGTTAGCTTATCTGGTGCTGGATGATGTTTATGAGTTTATGAATGCCCATCAACCGGGAGTGATTATTGAGAAGGGCGCGGAGAAAGGTCGTCTTGATTCCAAGTCGAACCGAGTTGTGTTTTTGCCTGATATGTGGGAGGAGTTGGACGAGGTGGATGATTTTATGGGAGAGTTGTGCAAGCAAGCTGGTTTAAAAGAGAAAGATTGGCAAAATCGCGACGTGCGAATATTGGTGTTTGAGGTGATAAAGATTGGTTAGAGACGTTCCGACGGAACGTCTGTACGGAAAGATTGGTGTGTCATCCCCGATTTATTCGGGGGTCATATTTTAACCAATAAACCTTGACTAATATTATAATTAATGATATTATTTTGTTAATCAAAAGAACGTTAAAAAATGCCCGATTTTTGGGCAAAAATATTAAAGGGGGAAGTGAATGTGAGATACGATTTATTAAGAGAGAGCGGATTGAGCATCCTGAAGGGTGAGATGAATTGGGCGGCCAGTAAGGTACCGCAATTACGAGACACTCTGGAGATTTCTTTAAAAACTCCTCAAATTAGTGAATATCATTGTGAGGGTGATTATTTAGAAGATCATCTAGCAGTGATGTTGGAGCTAATGAACGAACTGGTTTTTCGTAATGCAACTATCAGTGAAGTTGATACAGAGGCATTGAAACTCGTGAAAAACTTCTACTATCGTGATTATGAAGATTCTGAAAGTGATGGCCCAGAAGAGGGTGAGAGGTTGAATAATTTTATCTTTTTTCACGATATTGGCAAACCGTTTTGTATGACGGTGACTACTTTGCAGGGTGAGCATGAAATAGACTGGAGTGATTGGAAAGAGCATTCAGAAGAAAATAAGAAGTATCGTGGTGAGTGGATTGAAAAGATATCTTATTTTCAAAAAGATGGTAATGGCCAACACGGTAACTATGCCTCAGAATTAATAATTCAGGATTGTATCGAAGACAAAGGACTGCATAAGGTAATAAAAAACCATGAGATTGCGTATCAGTTTGCCAAAATTAATGCCAAGACCTACGCCGATTATTTTGGCGACTGGACCCGGGACGAGCAGGATTTTCTGATGGTAGCCTCACTGCTGGATACAGGTGCTTCCTTTCGGGAAAACGGGCGGCCGGATTTTGCTAATTTTAACAATCTCTGGCAGAGCCGGAAAAATTACGAATTGGTTCAGGAAGTACTGAATGGTCGGGAATATGACCAAAACAAATATATTAATCTGCTGAAGCAGAATCGAGTTTTAATGGCGGAGGATGTAAAGCCAATAATAAAAAAGAAGTATGACACCTGGCTCCTGACAATTCATCTGGACAAATACTACAAGATGGGCTGGGTGACAACCGATGAATTAAAAGAATTATTGCCGCTGAAAAATAAGGAAGTTAATCAGTGGCTGAGTCGTAAGTTTGCCAAGCGGATGGGTAAGACATTCGGCAAATTTATGGCCGAAATAAAAGAAAAATGCATGTCATAAAAATTTAATGACGGGCTGAAAAGCCCGTCTTTTTTTATAGAGACTTTGTTTCAAAACGCCTCTACTTTAATGTTGCAAAAATATATAATATAAATTGATATAAAAAATAACGATTTATTATGGCCCGAGCCTATTTCAGTCTATTTTTGGTTTTGCTAATGATGATGTTTTATTATGCGGTGGTAAATGCTCAAGGTGAGATTGAACCGGTGGAGGTGACAGCTACTACCGGCCCAACATATGTGTTGGCCGGGGAGGTGGAGTATACCTTGAAATTCTGGAATGTGGGGGCGCAGCATTCTGATTCACAGTATGGTCGGGCGACTTTGGAGACAAAATGTTTGTCGGCGGAAGGTGGTTGGTCCTGTGAAAATGTCGATCAGGTGCAGGAAGGGATTTTTAGTGGGGGTCCGAATGGTACTTTTTCGTTCGGTGAAGCTTCTTTTAAGCTGGAAAGTGGTAAAACCGCGATAGTGCCGGCGCAGGATTTTACCCTGACTTTTACGGTGCAAAATCCGCAGGCTTTTATCGCGTGGGATGATAATAAAGTCGAGATTGGGGATGTTTTGCCCAAATTGGAGAAGAGAATGGGAGAGGTGAGTATTACTGGTGAAGAAGCGGGTGATTTGACTAGCTGGTTGGCTGGCAAAGATGTTGAAATTCGTTTGCCGGTGAGTAGTGAGATAGAAACTGGAAGTGGGAATGCGGTGATTAGTTATCCGGATGGCAGTCGAGTGATTTTGCTTGATGGGTCCAAAATTCGGTTGACTAATGATGGTATTTACATGGAGAAGGGGGTAGTCTATCTGGACATCAAAGAACAAACGGATAGCTTTCGGCTGCAGGATAGTCGGGCTAACTATGTGATTTTGGGAACAAAGATATATTGGGATGTGGATGAAACCAAGACTATTTTTGATTTGATGGAGGGGGTGGTGGAGATTAGTCGTTTGTCGGCTGAAGGGGAACAGACTACTTTGGTCACCGGGGAAAGCGTGGTGGTGTCTAATGAAGGGTTTGCGGAGGTGCAAAATTTTGATATCGAACAGCGTTTAAATGCAATGGTGGCGGTTGATGAGGAGATTATTAATGAAGCCGATCAGGCATTTCCGATCGGCTATGCGGTGGCGGCTGTGATTGTTGTGGTGGGGTTGTTCGCTGGGTATTTATGGTTTGGGAAAAATAACTAACTGAGGCACAGCCGCTAAGGCGGGTTGTGTCTATGCTAGTTGATAGATTTAATTTTATTAGGCAGCCAAGTCGTCGCTGGCTTGGTGTTGTTTGATTTCGTCTAAAACCAACTTGATATTTTCATCAGTGTTGGCTTTGACTTTGGCCATAATTTTCGGGCAGTCGCATTCGAGGTTGTTAGCGTCGCCCTCGCAGTGCTTGTCGATGCGCCAGGATATGTCGGAGAGTTCGTGGAGGAGGCGAATCAAGTTGTAGTTGTAGTTTTTCATTTGATAAAAATTATTAATAAACTGCTTTAATTTTATCAAATTGATTAATCATTGATGATGTACAATATAATCAATAGTTGTTAAAAATCAATGATATGAAAATAAAATTATGTGGGGCGGCGGAGCAGGTGACCGGATCGTGTACATTGGTGGAGGCTTTGGGCAAAAAGTATTTAGTGGATTGCGGGATGTATCAGGGGGCGCCGGATACCAGTGCGAAAAATCGGCGAGATTTTTTGTTTAATCCGGAAGAAATAGAGGCGGTGTTTCTGACGCATGCTCACTTAGATCATTGTGGGCTGCTGCCGAGATTGGTGAAAGCGGGTTTCAAGGGAAAAGTTTTTTGTGTGGAGCCAACGGTGGAATTGGTTGAGATTGTGCTACTGGATGCGGCTAAGATTGCCAAGCAGGATGCTAAATACGAAAAGGTGGATGTGTTGTTTGATGAGGATGACGTGGCCATGATATTGAGTTATTTTCAAGGAAAGCAATATCATGAAGAGTTCGATGTGGATGGATTGAAGGTGAAATTTTGGGATGCCGGTCATATTCTTGGTTCAGCGGTGGTGGAATTAAATGATGGAGAAAAGACGATACTGTTTTCCGGAGATTTGGGCAATTATCCGGTGTTACTTTTGAATAAGCCGGATATGACCAATGGAGCCGATGCGTTGGTGGTGGAGTCTACTTATGGCGATCGGCAACATGAGGATGTGTATATGCGAAAGGTCAAATTAAAAGAAGCGGTCTGCCATGCTTTGGGTGATGGCGGGGTGGTAATGATTCCGGCGTTTGCGATGGAGCGGACTCAGGAGCTTTTGTACGTGTTTAATGATTTCGCCGAACGAGAGAAGATGTGTCGGGGCAATATTTATCTGGATAGCCCGATGGCTAGTCGAGTGACCAAGGTTTTTAAAAAATACACGCATTATTTGAATGAAGAGGCGCAGTGGTTTTTGTTTACGGAAAAAGATTTGTTTGATTTTCCCCAGCTAACTATTACTGATTCGGTAGCGGAATCAAAGGCAATTAATCAGTTGGATGAGCCAAAGGTGATAATAGCCGGATCGGGTATGATGACCGGTGGTCGAATTAAGCATCATTTGAAACACTATTTGTCGGATGAAAGGAATGTGGTGTTTGTGGTGGGATATATGGTGGCTGGGACGTTGGGGCGTCAGCTTTATGATGGGGCTAAAGAAGTGACGATATTTGGGGAGAAAATAAAAGTGCGGGCGAAGGTAATGGCAGTCGGAGCTTTCTCGGCGCATGCCGATCGCAATCGGATTTTGCAATGGATTGCTCAGATGGAAAAATTACCGCAGAAAGTTATTCTGAATCATGGGGAGGGGTATGCCAAGGATAGTTTGCAGAAAAAGATTAACAGTACGCTGCAGACTGAATGTTTAGTGCCCAGTTTGGGAGAAGAGGTGGAGATTTAATAATATGACAGCCGAGCAAGTCAAAAATTTTATTGTTAATTTGATTCTGACCATTGTCAGTGCGATTTTTATGACTGGTATAGTGATTGGTGTGGCGGCGCCGATCATATTCACTATGGCGATTTGGCAAGACATATTTGATTTTACCTGGTTTTGGATGATGTTTGACTATTTTTTTCCGGCGGCGGAAGGGCACTTTCAAGTAAATGAAGTTATGTGGTTTTACACTTTTATGACGGTAATTGTGGGATTGATTTGGCAGTTGTTGAAATTGTTAAAATTTAAAATCCAGATACGTTGGAGGTATAAGTTTTATGGGCTGATTGGATTGATAACGTTAATATATATTATAATGGCGGTTTCCTCGGCGGTGAGGTTGAATGTGGGTGGTGATATGTATGCAGTTTATCTGGCGTTGTACTTATTCACTCTGGTGCCGGCGGTGATTTTGATGGGGTTGATTTGGTTGTTGGAAAAAATGCGAGTGGTTTTAAAAGCAAATCCTCATGATTGATTCCTTTGTCTGCCTAACTCACTTCGCTCAAACAAAGACGAACAGCAGTCATACAATCATAAGGATCTACTTTAGTTCACCTAGCTCGCTAAAACTTGGACGGGTCTTAACTGTGGGTTGTGGAAAAGCGGTTGAACGAAGTGTAGTATGATGGATATAGCTTACAAGAGGGCGTAAGCTGAAAAATAAAGGAGGGCAAGGCTTTATAAGTCATGCGCTTTTTTATGTTTTATCTTGTGTCGTAGGTTGGCAAGTTTTCAATTATCAATTTTCAAGTTTGGAGTCGCTAACGCGACATATTTATTATTATAATTTAGAGGGTTTTATGAGAATACTAAAAGGCGAGCAGTCTTATGTGATTCAGACCAGCGCTGATCAGTTGCGGGACAGTCTGCATCACATTGAGCGGGCGGGACGGACGTGCTATCAATCAGAGAAGGGGGCGATTACCAATCAGTCGTCAGAGAATTTCATTAAGATGATTATTAAGAACGGGCACGAGAGTGTGCTCGAGCACAGCAGTCTGACGGTGAAGTTTTTTAATGTTAGTCGAGGGTTTACTCATGAAATGGTACGGCACCGTATCGCTTCGTTTTCACAAGAGTCAACCCGCTATGTTGATTACGCTAAAGATAGCGGCAAACTGGATTTGGATCGGTTTGAGACACTGTTTGTGTTGCCACCGACTTGCGATGAAGAGGAAAAAGTAGAATTGGAGGATGGTCGAGAGATGTCGGCTGCCGAGATGTTGGCCGAGTATGAAAAATTTTATCGCGGTTTGCGCCGGGCGGGTTGGTATCCGGAAGATGCCAGGCAGTTACTGCCGATTGGATTGAAGGCGGAGATTGTGGTGACCGCTAATTTCCGGCAGTGGCGGCACATATTTGAATTAAGAACACATCAGCGGGCGCATTGGGAGATTCGGTATGTGCTGGGTAATCTATTGGCCGAGTTAAAGAGTCTGGTGCCGGTAATTTTTGATGATTTTGCTTGGGCGGGTAAGGATAAGAAGGGGATTTCTTACTATAAAAAGGTGAAGAAGAACGAGCGGGAAGAGAAATTGGCGCAGGTGGTCAATGAGTTTGTTGATCGAGTGAAGAAGGAGTTGCCGGAGGTTTATCAGGAGAATGGGAAGGACGTTGAGAGTAAGGTGGTTAATACGGGAGAAAATAATCAGCCGGCGACAGTGATTGTTGGTAAGCCGGCCAAAGACAAGTCAAAAAATTCTCCTTTAACCAAGAAGAAAAAAAAGAAATCCAGCACCCTTAGCTGGCTGCAGTAATTTATTTGATGATTAGCTTATCAAATGGAATAACGAGACGGTCCGATGGGCCGTCTCAATGTAATAAATCAGCCTTTTATGATAAAATTTAAGATGTGAAATAAGGCACATTATAGTGATGGGGAGAGTTGGCTGAGTGGTTGAAAGCAGCGGCTTGCTAAGCCGTACTAGGGAATTATCCCTAGCGGAGGTTCAAATCCTCCACTCTCCGTTTCGTGAAGAAAACACGCTAATTAAGCGTGTTTTTGTTATAATTATGATAAGCAACTTAAAATTTTAGAGAAAGCGAGATGACTGATGTGTTATTTGACGGCGTATCTCAAGAAAACTGGAATGACTATCAATGGCAGATGAAAAACTCTATTCGTTCTGCTGATGACCTTATTGAATTATTTCCGAATATAAATAACTATTCTTATTCGGGAAAATACATAGAAAAATTGAGAAAGTATACCGAGAAATTCCGATTTTGTCTGACACCATATATTATGAATATGCTGGAATTAAGGGATGACGGGAATCCGGATTTTAATTGCGGACAGTTAGTTAGATTATATTTACCCGATATATTTCATGTTGATTCATTCTCAAATAGCTCATATTTGTATGGTCAGGAGAATTGGGAAATGGAGGATGAGATGGTAGTGAAGGGTTCGCATTCGTTTCATCAAAAATATTCTGATCGGGTTTGTTATCGGGTCAAAGGTTGTTTTTCTATTTGTGGACATTGTTTTGAAGTTAATCGGGTGGTTGATAGGGAAACGAGAAAGTGCTCTCAAGATGATGACTGGGAGAGGATGATGGGTTATTTGAAATGGAATGATGAAATCAGGGAGTTTATTTTTTCTGGTGGCGAGCCATTAATTTTGTCAGATGAAAAACTGGATAAAATGTTATCCGATTTACGGTCGGTGAAGCATATAACTAGCATTAGATTTAATACGGCCGCATTGGTGCATAATCCGATGCGAATTACCAGTAGTTTGGTTAATATGTTTAGAGAATATCAGGTGACAGCTATGGGGATACACGTTGTGCATCCAAAGCAGATTACACAAGAGTTTATTGAGGCGGTTAATCGATTTGACGACAATGGTTATGGTTCAATTTTGAAACTGGCTCAGATTCCGCTAATAAAAGGGGTAAATGATTGGGACGGGGTTTTAAAAGAGTTGGTATATAAACTGGTTGGCTTGAGGGTGAAGCCTTATTATTTGTTACATTGTATGCCGTGGATTATGGGGGCTAGAAAATACAGAACCGGTGTGTATAAGGGCGTAGAGTTGATGAAAAAGGTCTATCGCCATCAATCTCATGTGGCCTGGCCGGAATATGTGATTGTAGCCAGGCAGGGCAAAGCGACAGTGCCAATGGAAAGGAATGAGTTCTGGATAAAGGAGCACGAGGCGAGAAAGATAGAATTTGAAGATTTTTCTGGCCAGAAATGTTATCTGGCAGATTTTGGTGATGATCGCCGGGGTAAGTCGGGTCATCTTGTTTATGAAGGTACGCCGGAATTTGTTTATTCTGATTATAAGGGAGAACCGGTGATTATCTTTAAGAATTGGAAGGGAAAATGGGAGATGTATCTTGATGCAAGGTAGTAAAAATAAAATAAGGCTGGATTAAACCAGCCTTTCTTTATGCCCAATTTTCGAGTGGCAGTTCTACTAAACAGGTTCTAATAGTATCTACCACCCTCCGTTTATTTTTATAGTGCACTTATTAATACATTACTTTCTGAGTTTATGCTTGGAAATTTTGTTATAATTGGCTTATGACATATAGATTTACAACAATTATTTTTAAAGAAGGTAAGTGGTTTGTGGCGCACTGTGTAGAGTTGGGTGTGGTCAGTCAGGGTAAAACAATTGAGAAGGCGCAGGATAATTTAAAAGAGGCAATTGAGTTGTTTTTAGAAGATCAACCAAATCCGAAACAATTTCAACGCAAATCTGACCCTATTGTAACAACGCTGGAATTAAAACATGCCTAAAACTGTTTCTGGTCGTAAAACAATCAAAATTTTGTGCAAGCATTTTGGTTTTATAGAGATTTCTCAAAAGGGAAGTCATGTTAAGTTGGTAGTCAAAAAGGGTAGGAAGAAGAGAATGGTTATTGTTCCGTTGCATCGAGAACTAGCTAAGGGGACGATTGTCGGGGTTTTGAGAATGGCTGAAGTGAAAAGCAAAGAATTTTGGAAATTGGTGTAGATTCAATATCTGAAAGACAAGTTCTAATACTATCTACTATCCTCCGTTTTTTATGAAAGCACGCTTGAATGGCGTGTTTTTGGTATGATTAGTTTGTAAAATAACTAGTTATGAAAAATAGGATTGATAAAAATAGTGAGGATCGTCAACTATCGGAATTGAGAGAGTATTTGTTTGATATTCAAATAGAAAAGATTGATGCGGTAGTTGATGAGTTGAGATATAGGGTGCCTGATGTGATGTCTGGTTGGAATGATCTGTATCAGGCGAAGTTTCATCTGTCGGAGGATGTAGCTGGTAAAATTGATGGACGAATTGTTGATTGCCTAGAAGTTTTGAAGCAGTTACCCGACAAAGATATTACAGTTTATGATCATACCGTAGGTTGTCCGACAAAGTGCACTTATTGCGGGTATAATACGATTTCGCCCCCTCCTTTGAGGGGTGAAATTATGAAGCAGTTGGAGTTGAAAAAGCGCGAAAGAGAGATTCTGTTTAAGAGAATTGGAAATAAGAGAATTACAGGATTGTATTTTGGAGGGGGGACTCCTACAGTTTTGGGGGATGATTTGCTTGGTGAGTTAATCTCAGGTTACAAAAAAGATTTTAGTTATTCGGATGAGATCGAGGTTACAGTTGAAGCTCATCCTGCGACTTTTGATATTAGAAAATTAACTACCTTGGCAAATAGTGGCGTGAATAGATTAAGCATTGGTGTACAAAGTCTGGATGACAGAGTGTTGAAGCATTGCAATCGGAACTATTCGGAATATCAGGTGCTTGAGGTGGTGTCAAAAGCGGTTCAAAAAATTGGAATAGTAAATGTGGATTTGATTTATGGGTTGAAGGGACAATCAATAGATGAGCATCTTCAGGCTTTAAAAAAGTTAACCTATCTGGGAGTTGAGCAATTTACGATTTATGCTGCCTGGCTAAAGGAGGGGAGTAAAATTACTCGGGAATTTCAATCTGGCAAATTTCAGGGGTATGCTTCACCGATGGAGAGGGCCAAAATGTATCTGGCAGGAAAATATTTTCTGGAGAGTAGAGGATACAAGGAGACTTTGAGTGGTTGGTTTAGCAGGAATGAGGATGTGCGGATATATCAGAAAAGGTGGGTAGATAAAGTGCCGTGCATAGGAATTGGTCCTGGTGCATATTCCTACAGCAAAGACTGGCACTATGAAAATGTTTGGGATTTGAGTGAGTATGGAAAAAACATTGATGCAAATAAGTTGCCAGTGAAATCTTTTGTTAGGTTTGGTGAAAAAGAAAAGGAGGTGGTTGATTTAATGTGGAAGTTAAAATCGGGAGGATCGTTTGAGGTGAGTGAATTGCAGACTGATTTGTTAACTGATTATTTGGATAACAATTTATTGGAACAGGATATGGGCAGGTATAGATTAACTGAAATGGGTGAAGTGGTGAGGGAGTGGATTATTGGCGATATTATTGCGCGACTTAGGAGGAAAGATTAATTGTTGGTAGTTCCGTCAAACAGGTTCTAATAGTCTCTACCACCCTCCGCTTTAGAGAATTTACTCGCTCAATTTGGGCGAGTTCTTTATGTGATATTGAATCGATTTGCTAGACTCAACGAGGGGATTGAATCGGCTTTGATATAATTGAAGCATAAAAAATAAAATAGCAAGAGGGTGATATGAAAAAAATATTTTACATGTTTCTGACAATGTTTTTATTGTCAGGTTTTTTGTTGCCGCTAAACGTAGCTCAGGCAGGTAATCCATATGATTATGAAGTGGTGGATATGTCTCCTGGAGCTAATCTAAGTCATGGTGAGTCGGTGATATTGTGGGTGAAAATTAGAAACACCGGTACGGTGGAATGGAAAGGGCATCATCCGGATCATCAGAGTGAGGGTTTTGTGCATTTAGGTACTAGTCAACACCATGATCGGATGAGTGATTTTTATAAAGAAGGGAATTGGATTAAGCACAATCGGGTGCACATGATGGATGAGTATGAAGTGGCTCCGGGTAATGTCGGTAGTTTTGGATTTTATATCACGGTGCCGGATTATTTACCGGCGGGAAACTATCGGGAGTGTTTTGCGCCGGTGGTGGAGGGGGTGACCTGGATGGCGGATAAGGGAATTTGTTGGGATATAAATGTTTTTGGCGAGGTGACGAAAGAGATATATGCGGCGGAAATGGTAAGTGGGGATGTTGATCTTGAATATTTGTCATATGAAGCAGAGCGAGAAGTGGAGTTGGTGGTTAAGAATGTCGGCACGGCTACTTGGTATCAAGGTGGTGATTTTCCGGTTCACTTAGGTACGGTAAATTCCTTAGATCATGAGGGACAACTGTATCATGATAGTTGGTTAACGATGAATCGGGCAGCCGGCTTGCAGCATGATGAGGTTGAGCCGGGTGAGTTGGGGATATTTAGATTTACTGTAAAAGTGCCATCTGGCGATAGTCGTTCTTTTAGTGACGATTTTTGGTTGGTGTCGGAAGGAAAGACCTGGTTTGATGGGGCGAATAGCGACTATGCGCCAAAGTATTTTAGCGTTCGGGTGGAGGCAACAGCTGGTGACGATAAGTTCTCGTATTTGGAAGTTGATAACGATAGCCCCATGGTGGGTGAAGAGGTAACAGTGACGGTGGTTCTAAAGGATAGCGATGAGCAGCCTATAGCTGATCGGGAAGTGGTGTTGTACGGCGGTGGTTGTTATACAGAGGGGGTTGGTTGTGCTTATATTGATGAAGAGGTGGTAGTGACGGATGAAAATGGTGTGGCTTATTATACTAATTCTTTTGATGAGCCGGCGGAAATTACAATTTGGTATCGGGTAGATGATTGGTATACGGCTGATGAGGTAAATATTGAATATCGTCGGGAAGGACAGTCAGATTGGTCGGGTGATTATGCTAAAGTAATATACTTGGATCGGCAGCAAGGTTTTACCAGAGCGGAAGATCAGGACTTGTTTGATGATTTGGATAATTGGACAAGGGCCAGGATTGCCGAGATGCGAGCGGGATATGGGAGGTTTTGGCAACTGGATCGGGAAATGTTGGATATAATGAGCCGATACGATTGGTACGAGCTTAATTATCTTGAACCGACTGAGATCGTTTATACTTATTATGATGGCTGGAGTGATGTGGAAGAGTCAGTGATGGTGGATCGAGTTTTGGTGGTGAATGTTGGAGACGATGTTGGATATGTTTTTTACTATTTAAACGATATAGATGCGTATGTCAGTCTGGATGAAGTTGATTTATCTGGAGTGGATGAGGTTTTGGAACCGGTGTTTGATTAGAAAATATATTATTTATTTAAATTATAAGAAATGAAAAAAGCGTTATTGTTGGTGGGGGTGATGAGTTTTTTACTAGTGGGTTGTATGCCGCAAACTAATGAAACGGCGACGACTGATACCACGCAGGAAACAGCCGATCAGCCGGGCGGAGAAACCACTCAGATTGCCAATCCGGCTAGCGAAAATTGTGTGGCGGTGGGAGGAAATTTAGTGATGGCTGATGTGACGATTGATGGGGAGAAGTTTGGCGAATATGGTATCTGTGAGTTTGAGGACAACATGCAGTGCGAGGAGTGGGCTTTGTTTAACGGGGATTGTCCGCAAGGTGGCGTGAAGGTGACCGGTTATGTCAGTGAGGCAGGAAAGTATTGTGCCATTACTGGTGGAACATATGCGGCCACTAGCATGGAGGGAGAGACTTTTGAGCAGGGCACTTGTACCGGTCCGGATGGTAAAGAATGTGAAGTTTGGGATTATTATCGCGGGGCTTGTTCGATAAAGTAATGGCAACATGTGAATTTTTTAAGAAAAGCTCAGCCGGTCTGGTTGAGCTTTTTGTTATGATTAAATAGAAGATATTACTAAATAACGAAATAATTATGAAACACGAAATAATGTATCAGCCGTCGTATGCGATGGCCAAAATTACTTTGGATAAAGATGAGGCGGTGCAGGCGGAAAGCGGAGCAATGGTTAGTATGAGTGAGAATATTGAAGTGGAAACCGGATTGCAGTCGGGTGGGGTGTGGAATGCGTTGAAGCGGACGGTGCTCGGTGGGGAGAGTTTCTTTGTGAATACTTTTACTGCAAAAGAAAAAGAGGGAGAGATTAATCTAGCCCCAGTTTTGACGGGTGATATTTTCATTCAGGAGATGTCTGGTGGTGCGATGCTGGTGCAGTCCGGCTCTTATCTGGCCGGTTCGGCTGATTTGACGGTGGACACCAAGTGGGGTGGGGCGAAAACTTTCTTTTCCGGAGAGGGTTTGTTTATGTTGCGGGTGTCCGGCAGCGGGACGCTGATGATGTCGAGCTATGGTGCGATACATGAAGTGGATTTGCAGGCGGGTCAAAAATATGTGATTGATACCGGGCATGTGGTGGCATTTGATGAGAATGTGCAGTATGAGGTAAAAAAAGTGGGTAACTGGAAATCGACATTTTTGTCGGGAGAAGGTTTGGTAGTTGAATTAACCGGTCCGGGTAAAGTGTTGTTGCAAACCAGGAGTTTTGAGTCATTTATGAATTACCTGATACCGAAGTTGCCGAAGAGTAATAGTCATGAATGAGAGAAAATAAATTTTCTGTAAAGACTTTCCGTCGGAACGTCTCTAGCTAGTGGCAAAGGAGTCACTGAAGCGATGTATATAAAATTAATAATAAAAAGGGCGATGGATATAAAATTTTATTTAAAGGAATATACCTGGCTGATAATTTTATTGGCGGTAGCGATTAGTCTGATTTATCCCGGTTTTGGCTATATATTTAAGCCATATGTGGCTTATCTGCTGATGGTGCTGATGTTTTTGGGTTGTGTGAATATGGATTTCAAGCGATCATGGAAACACCTTAAAAAGGTACGAAAAGTGTTTTGGTCAATGTTCATTATTCATGGGCTGTCAGCTTTGGTGGTTTATCTGTTTAGAGAAAACTTTTCTCAGGAAGTTTATTTGGGTTTGATTATTGCCACGACCGCTCCGGCTGGTATTAGTGTGGTATTTTTATCGAACCTATATGGGGGGAGTATTTACAAATCATTGGTGATTACGTTTTTGTCGAACATGCTTAGTCCGGTACTATTGCCACTGTTGGTTTATTTGTTTGCCAGTGAAATCGTCCAAGTGGATTTTTTGAATATGATCTGGACAATTGTTAAGCTGGTGGTGATTCCGGTGGGATTGGCGACTTTGTTGCGCAATACTCCGGTCAACCGGGCATTGAGCGAAAATGGTGTCTATGTTTCAATTTTTGTATTGTTCTTTCTGGTGGTGGGAGTGATATCGCCGGTCAGTCATATTGTGTTGGAGGATGTTAATTTGTCAGTATCCTTAGCTTTGTTTATTTTACTCCTGGTTTCGATCAACTTTGGATTGGGGTATTTGTTGGGTTCCGATTTGAAGGCCAAGATTACATATGCCATTTCGGTTAGCTATAAAAATTTTACTCTGGCGATGGTGATTGCCTTGACTTTGTTTAGTCCGACGGTGGCTTTGCCGGCGGCGATTTATACGGTGGTCAATAACTTGTTCTTGATTCCATTGCAATTAATTTTTGTGAAAGGTGACAAGGAGACGAAAAAAACTTGAAAACTGTTTGTATAAGTGATATTTTACTGATGCGGGGAGATTTGTTGAGAGGATGGAATATTATGGGTGTTAAGGAGGTAATATTTGTTGAAGGACCGGTTACTTTTAATCAGGAGGGTCGAGTTTGGGCGGGAATATAAAAAAAATAGAATAGACTGGTGGAGTCAAAATTTGGCTCCATTTTTTATATCATAATATCATTGACTTTTTGGCTTTTTTTTAGTATCATTTGGGCAATAATCCCAGATGGGATAGAAATTTAAAATGAAGGAGGGGATACAGTATGTACCCTAAAAAATTAAGAGGAGGATTTAACTGGAAACATCAGAGAAACACAATAAAATTGCTTTTCTGGTTGGTCCTCATTATCCAAATCTTCTCTAATAGCTCGCCTTGTTTGGCAGCTGATTTAGACAATTCTCAAGTGTTTCTTATCATGGATAATCCTTTGTCGGTCTTGGGAGATGAAATGGCGGATGCCAATCTGTTTGATTGGAATTCGCCGACAAAGACCAATTTTCACGCTTATGAAAATGAGCGAAAAATGTGGGAATTTCCGGACAAGGAATTTCAAATCAAGCCGGTAGTGATTGAGGTCAATAAGTCGGCCAGTATTGGGTTAGCGGAAAGGCAGAATTTGCCACTTCCATTGACGCAAAAATCCTTATTGGAGCGTCAGGGATTTATTTCGGCCACTTTTGCTCCAGTTCCCTGCAGCGAGGTAGTCCGGTTGGTATAATCACACCATCGCGAAGGCAGGTGATGGTTGTGAACTACGACTTGCTAATTAAAATCATTCTCGATTTTGAGAATGATATAGAAGCAAAAAAGGATTTGTTGGAAAAGATTTTCAGTACCTACTTTTTTACTGATGCACAATGTCGATACATCTTTGGATTGCTGAAGGAAAAAAGAGGTACGGATGAAAAAATATTGCGTCTGATAGATGCTTGCCAGGATGCCAGATGGCGTCACATGAAGAAAAATTTGCGAGAGGCACTGAGAATAAATCGATTTCGCAGGCGATCAGGTGATGTGATGCCGACTATCATGGAAGGATATGGCCGCGGTGAATTTGACATGGCTGATTTAGCGGAATTTCAGCAGCTTTCCCAGAAAAATTCTGGATTGCATGCAGATTTGGGTGAGTTGATGGGGAAACTCACCACGGTTGGTCAGTACATAGCAAAATAGAAATCAAAAAAGAGAGTCTTTTATATAGGACTCTCTTTTCTTTAGTTCTGAGTGATTGGATTAACCCAGTCTTTTGTCTTTATAAGTATAGTTGTATTCTAGGTAGTTGTTTGGTGGTTTAGTAAGTGTTCGGATGGGTAACTGGTGGTGATTCATTCTAACTAAAAAGCAGGAAGCGATTAATTTGCCGAGAGTATCGGGGTGTTCGACGTGAAAAACATTTTTGTGACCAATATGATATTCGATATAGGAAGCGATTTCTCGGGGAACGATAGGATTGTTTTTTAATCGGTTGTTTAATTCGCATAAGAATTCGGAAGCATTAATGTCCAGTTGGAGATTCTTTTCGGAATAAGTTTGGTGAATTATATTTATTACGGAATATAAATCCTTGGCATCGGCGATGCTGGTTTCAGTTTGATTCCATATTTCATGAGACACCTTGTCGAATTTCAAGTTTTGATTCATTTCTTCTAATTCAGTCTTGTGAACAGAATTGTGGAGATGGGTGTTTTCTAATACCTGTTTGATTTTTTGCATATATTTATCGAAATCTAGCTCTTCAGCATCGTGTCGATTAGCTTTATGATCAGCCGCTTCAGTTAATTTCTGGCCGATAAATTCTTCCAGTTTGGCAATAGTAATTTCGTCTTTACCGAATTGTCCGATAAATTGTTCAATGTACTGGTTGTCGATGATGATTCTTTCCAATTCGTCTAGTTCGCTTTGGCAATCCCGATTGAGAGCGGTCATTAAGTCTTTGAGTTCGATGATAATTTTATCCTCTCCGACTCGATCAGGTTGATTGCCGTGATTGAAGGCGGCCAGATTAAGATATTTTGATCTAGGTTTAGTGAATAGCTCAAGTTGTTTCTTATCATAAGTGACGCCCTGGTTGGTTTGGTTGTGGTTAATGTAGAGCTTGAGGTCAATCCAGTCATGTTTTTGGGTGTCGAGGATTATGTCCAGATTGGAGCTGCGGATTTCCTGATGGCCGGACTTGAGGGCAAAACAGGGTACGCAGGGGGAATTGCCGTGATAATCTCGCTGCAAAATTCTGACCAGAACCAATTCAAGCGGGCTGTCACTGGCGAAAACAACCAGATTGCGACGCTGTTCTTTTGGTCGCTTGGTTTCTTTATCTTTGATGTCTTGATAGTGGTCAAATTTAGTGTTGCGGCGATCATAAATTATGGATAGATTTTGGGTTTCGGGGTGATTGAGCAATCGATAAGCGATATTGGCCCCTTCGTAATGTATCAGGTTATGGTAGAAGTTAAACTTGCCGTTTACCAGCAAATCATTTTTAATGTCATTTTTATAGGTATCAGGATTAATGAAGCCGCAGGGATTAAGGTCGGTTTGGGGAAAAGCTTTGTGTTTAAGAGTGGAGCTTTTACCGGTGCAGCTGTTGCCCCGAAACATGAAGATGGTATTGGGTTGATTGGATTGGCTTTGGTCTAGGGCGGTATTAATTTGGCAGGATAGTTCTTTGATATGGGTCAGATATTTATCGATCATGGCTTGATGGTATTCTCGGCGAGCGGGTATCCATACTTCTTCTCGACTTAAAAATTCATCAAGGTTGTTTTTGTGCAGATCAATCAGTTTGCCGGCTTGGTCGATTTGATATGTTTCTGCCAGGGTAAAGGCGTGGTAGCTGGCGATAGCGGTCTTCTGATGTTGACCGGCAATAATAAAAAGTTTTTGACGAAGTTTGTAGCTGTCTGACGGAATGTCGTTTTTAGCCAGTTTCTGATCGGCGGCTTTTAATTCAAGTAAAAATTCTCGGGCTGATTCCGGGGTGATGGTGACGGTTTTTTCAAGATTGTTTTCGTCAAGATAGGTGATTTTTTCCGATTTAATTTTATGACAATGATCGTACTCACATTCGGTCGGTTTGGTGATGGAAAAGGGTTGTGATTGGGTAGTTTTTTCAGATGATTCGGCTATTTTTGGGGAGACGGGAATAAACCGGTCATAGTGGCCGGCTTGCTCATGGATGTCATGTGATTTTTCCCATTGATTGGAAAAATAGTCTTGATGACTTTTGGATAGGAACATTTTAGAGGGTTGATTGTCAATTTGTCTGAACGTCAAAATAATATTATTTTATTTCTATTATGTCAATATTTTTGTTGTTATTTATTTCTATATATATTTTGCTATAAAATATTTTAGTGTTTGGTAATTATTGTAAACCCGACAAAATTGATACAATTAGGGTAGTTATTTGCTAGAAAATGAGGGTGGAAAAAGTCAAACAATATCTATTGAGTAATATCTGGTTGGTAGCGTTGGTGGCGACCGGGTTGGCGTTGATTTGGCCGGATGTGGGTAGGTGGCTGGGTCCATATGCCGCCTGGCTGCTGATGTGGCTGGTGTTTTTCGGATTTGTAGATGCTAATTGGCAACGGGTGAAACTACATCTTAAGGATTATCCCCGCAAGATAATACTTTTGGGGTTGTTTTATTTGTTGACGCCGATAGCGGTTTGGTTGTGGGGTGATTGGTTGCCGGAAGAAGTGTTTGCTGGACTGATGTTGGTAACGATTATGCCGGCTGGTTTGTTTGTAGCGGATTTGGCGGAAAATTGTGGTGGATTGAAGTCGAAGACGATGGTGTTGTCTTTAATAACCAGCATTGTCAGTCCACTAACGGTGGCTGGGCTATATTGGTTTTTTGTTATGGATGTGGCCGCAATTGACTTAAAAATGCTTTTATTGGCAATGGTGAAGTTGGTAATTGTGCCCTTGATCGTTGCTTCGATTATTCGTAAAACAAATATTAAAATATGGGTGGCTCAGTATGGTCCGGCCTTGTCGTTGTTGCTATATTTTTGTTTAATGTTAGCACTGATTGGTCCGGTGCGGGACAATATTTTGTTTAACTGGAGTAAATCTTTGTTTTTGGCTGGTCTGGTGGTTTTGCTGGTGCTGGTTGGTTTGTTGGTGGGCTATTTTATTGGTAATGATGATGCCGAGAAAGTCTCGTATTCAATTCTGGCCGGATTCAAAAATGCGGCTTTGGCGGTGATTGTGGCTGGCATGGTGCTGGGTGAGGCGGCGGTGACGGCGGCGGTGATTTATCTGATAGTTAATAATTTACTGATGTGGCCGGTGCGATATTTATTCGGATTGATTAAGGTGGTCCAAAACAAAAATTGAGTGATATAGTATAGGTATAAGCTAAAAATATGGTAGAAGAGGAAAGAAAAATTATAATAGGGGGAGCAGAGGAAGAGGCGGAGGAAGTGGCGCCTGAGATGTCGGTTGAAGTTGATGTGAATCAGGTTTTTGAGTGGAATTCAGAAGAATTTGAGTATCATGAGAAGGGGACTAATTGGAAGTGGGGACTGGTGACAGTGGCGGCAGTGTTTGTGTTGTTGTTTGCGCTGACCGGTAATTGGATGGCGGCGATTGTGGCGGTGGTGGCATCTTTGGTGATATATCAATATGCGTTTAAGAAGCCGCGAATTCTCCATTATATTGTTTCTCGGGATGGGATAACTGTTGGCGAGCAGACGATTGGGTTCGATGAGTTCGTCTCTTATTGGATTAGTGATGACGGTTGGCTCTATTTCAATAAAAAATGGCGGCCGCGCTTGACGATAAGGCTAAATTCGGTCGATCCGGAGGCACTAGATGATTTTTTGGCGATTTTTTTGGAAAAAGTGGCTCGATCGGACCGGGATTCGGCCGATCGGTGGAGTAATGTGCTGAAGTTATGAGTTGATAATCGAAATTTGATATTTGATTGTTGAATTTTATTGGTTGCTTGATTACAATTATTGGGTGAATAATTGTTTTTTTTGTGCCCGTAGCTCAGCTGGATAGAGCGTTGGCTTGCGGAGCCAAAGGTCGCAGGTTCAAATCCTGCCGGGCACGTTCTATTATTTTTTAAAAATATAAAAAATTCGGAAATAATCCGAAGTTTTTTATTTTATTGATTTGGTGATTGTATAATAGAATCAATATTCATTAAATCAAGTTTATGTGGGGTTTGGTAATAGTAGTTGGTGTATTGGGAATTTTTGGGTTGAGTTTTTTGTTGTTAATCGTAAATATCAGACGGTGTAAAATAAACTATTTAAGTTTGCTGTATTTGGCTGTTGGTGTGATTTTGTTTGTTTATGAAACGAATAATTTTGAGTGTGGAAAATTTTCATCGATTGGTAGTTTTTTATCTGTAATTATTGTTTTAATATTAGCTTCAATAATCTATGGTTTTTACCATTTGATTAAAGACAGAAAGATGTATTGGGTTTGGTCGAATTATATGATAATTTGGCCGATATTTATTTTTTTAGGTTATTTAATTCTTTCGACAATTTTACTTAACTCGATAGGGTATTGTTCGACCGATCCCATTCCTAGATGATGTTGTTTTGCTGTATGTATTCTCTATCCTGTTCTTGATATAATTATGATATGAATTTTGTCCGGAAATATTGGCAAAAGCTGGATTTGAAGCAAGGGTCATACCTGGCTTTTTTACTCTTGTCGTTTATGTTGCCGATTGGGACAAGAAAGGTCTGGGAAGGTGGGTTAACATTCCTAGGTGGTGATTTTATTGATTATAATGCTTTCTTTCTGTATGCGACTGATATTTTGTTATTGGTAGTGTTGGGGTTGTGGCTAGCTGATATTCTTTGTCAGTTCTATCAGAAGGATGATTGGGATGGTTGGGATTTGGATTGGAAGCGGGCGTTGGCACTGATGTTGCTAGTGGCGCTAGCGGTTTGGAGTTATATGACATTGAATTGGGCGGAGGCGATTTGGTTGACTTGGTATCGGGTTGGTAGATTAATGTTGATGACTGGGTTATTGGCATACTTGTTGCTTTTTATAAAAAATGATTGGCGGAAGTGGGTGGGAATCTTAACTGCAGTGGGTTTGAGTGGTTTTGTGCAGGTGATTTGGGGTGGCTGGCAATATATATTTCAAAAAGGTTTGGGATTGTGGTGGTTGGGAGAGAGTGTGATTGGCCCAGAGATAGATGGAGTGGCGAAGATTGAAGTGGCTGGGGAGAAGATTGTACGGGCTTATGGCTCCCTGTCACATGCCAATTTGTACGGTTTATTTATGTTGTTTGCGTTGTTGTGTTTGATAACGTTTTTTTGGTTGTGGCGCGCAAATCTAACAAATAAGATTTTTCAACAACTTGAAAATATCGATTCGGCCTGGTTTGTAGTGGTGGGTTTGTTGCTGACCGGTGGAGTGATTAGTTTTTCCCGGAGTGTTTGGATATCGATAATTGTTTTGCTGCTGGCCTTTGCTGGATTTTTTTGGCTGGTTTATCGTAAAAATAATCGCCAATTGTCGCTATGGTGGTTGGCACTGATTATACCGTTGACGGTGATGATTTTTAATTATGCTGCAATTTTGGGTCGGGGTGAGATAAATGTCGAACAGGATGTCTCTTTAAACACTCGGGTGGTATATGATCAAATTGCTGACCGGATGATTGATGCAAATTATTATACCGGGGTAGGTTTGGGTAATTTTGTTAGTCAGATGCCGCGTTACTATGGGGGTGATTTGCAGTGGTGGATGTATGAGCCGGTGCACAATACTTTTAAATTGATTTGGGCAGAGGTCGGAGTATTGGGGTTTATATTCTACGGATTGATATGGTTAGTGATTGGGGTGGTGATTGTTTGGGAGAATAAAGGCTGGATGCGATGGTGGTGGTGGTTGGTGTGGGTGGTTTTCTTCTGGTTAAACTTTGTTGATCATTACTATTGGGATATCTGGGTGGGGCAATTAATAGTAGTATATATATGGGGGATGTTGCTAATTATTCCCGGAATGATTAACAATAAATTCAAAATTTAAAGCTCAAAATTTAAAACTAATGAAAAAAGCCGGATTTATGAAAAGTTTGACTTCACAGGTGGCACTGAACACTATTGTGCAGTCAGTTAGCAAAGCCTCGGTGGTGGGAATGAGTATTATTACCATTTCGTTGCTGACTCGATATTTGGGTCAGGAGGGATTTGGTGAGTATACCACCGTCATGACCTATCTCGGATTTTTCGGGATTGTTGTTGATATGGGTGTTTATCTGATTGTGGTACGGGATTTGGCCAAAGAAGAAACCGATGCTCGAGATTTGATTGGCAATGTATTGGGTTTGCGTTTACTGAGCGGGATAGTGATATTGGGAATTGCGCCGGTGATTGCTATCTTTTTGTTTCCGTATTCAATGGTGGTGAATATAGCAATTGCGATTGGAGCGATTGGATTTTTGTTTATTGGTTTAAATCAGATTATTTCCTCGGTGTTTCATATTAATTTGGTGATGTGGAAGCTGATGGTTGGTGAGGTGCTTGGCCGGTTTTCGATCTTGGTTCTAACCTACTTTTTTATCTATCAACAAGCTGGGCTGTGGGAATTTATTGCGGCTAATGCATTTGGTAATGTGGTATTGTTTTTTATTAGTTATATGTTTGCTAAGCGGTATGTGAAGCTTTTTCCCAAGTTTGACTTTGCTAAATGGAAGGAAATATTAAAAGAGACGCTACCTTTGGCGGCGGTGGTTTTGCTGACTAGAGTCTATTTTAATATTGATACCATATTTTTATCAATTTTTCGGTCACAAACCGAAGTGGGTATATACGGCTTACCGTACAAGATTTTGGATATTTTGATTAGTTTCCCGGCCATTTTTGCTGGATTAGTGTTTCCTTCGTTGGCTCGGGCGGGAATGGAGAAGTTTGATGATTTGAAGAGAATTTATCAGAAGGCGTTTGATTTTTTGGTGATGATGGCTTTGCCAATCCTGGGTGGTCTGATTATGTTGGCCAGGCCGATTATTGAATTGTTGGGTGGTAGTGAATTTGGTGATTCGATAATTATATTGCAGTTATTGTCGGTGGCAGTTGTCTTCATTTTTTTCTCAACTCTTTCGAATAATCTGGTGATTGCGGTGCAATTGCAGAAAAAGTTGATGATAATGGCATTGGTGTCTGCGGTTTTGAATGTGAGTTTAAATATCTGGCTGATTCCAAAATATTCGTATTTTGCGGCGGCCGGGGTGACTATTTTGACTGAGTTCACGGTGATGGTGATTTCCGCTTGGTTTGTGTGGAAGTATATTAAGATTTTGCCGAATTTTAGAATTTTGCCGAAGGCGGTATTGAGTGTGTTGGCGATGGTGATTACGTTGTATTTTGTGCGGGAGTGGAATGTGTTTATGGCGACGGCGATTGGAGGAGTGGTTTATCTGGGAGTGCTGTATTTTTCTGGTGGTTTTTCCCGAGAGATGATTATGAATGTGTTGGGACGAGAAAGTCAAAAATGATTCAATTTTTAACATTTTGTTGATATCTTTCAGTGGTTACATAGATTGACAGCTCAAAACTCAAATCTCAAAACGCAAAACCACAACTTAAAACCTCTCGTAAAGACGTTCCGGCGGAACGTCTCTAGACAACGGGGTCGGCCCAAAGGGCCCCCGTTGGGGCTAAAGCGACTGATAATAAATATAATTTATTGGTGGGTTTTGGGGTTGTGATTTTGATTTTTGAATTTTAATTTTTGAATTATATTGAATTTGAAAAAGTATGATATCACAATTATTACCGTAAGTTATAACTGCCGAGAATATCTGCAGATGTGTTTGGATGCGGTTAAAAAGGCGATGGATAAATCTGATTTGGCGATAGAGATGATTGTGGTGGACAATGATTCGACGGATGGAACCAAAGATTTGGCCAAGGAGGAGAGGTATAAGTGGGTGCGGTGGATTGATGCGGATAATCGGGGGTTTGCGGCCGGGAACAACCGGGGGATGGAGGTGGCCAAGGGTGAGTATTTTTTCTTAATCAATCCGGATACGGAAATTGGTCCCGATATTTTGGATAAGCTGGTTGATTTTATCAAAGAGCGGGATGAGGTCGGTTTGGTCGGTCCCCGGTTGGTGTATGGTGATGGTAGTTTGCAGATTTCGGCGTTGGATAGTGAACCAACTTTATTAACGGCTCTGTTGGAAAATACTTTACTGGACCGGGTGTTGTATCGTCTGTTTCCGAATTGGATTTATCCGGGAAAATATTTTTCAGTCAAAATGCACGATCGGATGCGGATAGTGGATCATGTGTTGGGCGCAGCCATGTTTTTGCCGCGGCAGGTATATAAAAAAGTGGGTTGGCTGGATGAGGAAACTTTCTTTTTCTCTCGCGAAGAATCAGATTGGCAAAAGCGGATTAAGCAGGCCGGCTGGAAGATTATTTACTGGCCGGAAGTAACAGTGGTGCATCATGAGGGAAAAGCTAGTGGTGAGGCCCGATTTACCCAGAATTGGCCGAAAAAATTAGATTTGGATTTGCCGGCGGCCTTTCGTTATGAAAGAAAGTGGCGGGGTGGTTTTTCAGCTTGGTTGCTAATGATGATTTATTTTTTCGGGTCAATTTGGACAATATCTGTTTTGATTTCGGTCTATTTATTAGTATCGATTTTTGGCTTGTTATGGCCAAAAAGGCGGGAAAAGTGGCTGCATTCGATTGTGTATATCATGTATTATCATTGGAATGTGCTGAAGTGGTTGGCAAAAAGATGGTTGGGTGGGAAAAGTGTATATGAGGATAAATTGGGGCGGATTTAATGACTGTGGGGTTAGCCATGACTAACCGATACGAAAGTATAAAAAATAATTGAGGAAAAATGCGAATAGGAATTGATTACAGAGAGGCAGTTAGGGAAAAGCGGGCCGGGAAAGGGATCGTGGTGTTTGAGTTGGTGCAGCGTCTCAAGGATGTGATTAAGGATGACGAGGTGGTGCTCTATTCTAATATTGATTTTGATATAACCGGCTGGCCGAAAAATTTTTCTCAAAAGATAATTAAATTGCCGGATGTGTTTTATCATCTACGCATGACATGGGAGATATGGTTTGGCGGGCTGGATCGCTATTTATCGCTGACCAGCTTTCTGGCGCCGGCGCTGGCCATGTCCGATAAATCGATTATTATGGTGCATGACATGGTGGCTTTTTTGCCGGAATTTTCTAAGCAGCACAACCAAAAAGCGATATGGCTGGAGCGGCTCAGTCTGGGGTGGGCGGTGAAATTTGTCCGCAGTATTATCGTGCCGTCGCGGGCGACAGCTGATGACTTGGAGCGAATATTGCCGGCCAGCCAGGATAAAATTCAGCTAATCTTTGAGGGGTTTAATTATTATGATACCCCGGTGCCGGAATTGGGTATTGATCGGTATGGCGACTATATTTTCTTTGTCAGCACTTTGGAGCCGCGAAAAAACTTAATTCGGTTATTTAAAGTGGTTAATCGTTTGCGAAGGGAGAAGGGTTGGGCCGGAAAAGTTTTGTTGGCTGGCAAGAAAGGTTGGTTCTATAGCGAGTTGTTTAATTTGGTTAAAGAGCTGGAGTTGCAGGATGTGATTGTGTTTTTGGGTTATGTGACGGATGAGGAAAAATTTGAATATATGCGGGGGGCAAAATTGGTGTATTCGGTCAGTTTGTATGAGGGTTTTGGATTGCCTGTGTTGGAAGGAATGGCGAGTGGGGTGCCGGTGATTACTTCTAATGTGTCCAGTATGCCGGAAGTGGCCGCTGAAGCGGCTGAAGTGGTGGATCCATTGTCGGAGGAGGAAATTTTTAAGGGGGTTAATAGGATATTGGAAAACCGGGAATATGCTGATAAACTGGTGGCAACAGGAAAGAAGCAAGTAAAGCAGTTCACCTGGGAGAAAATGGCGCGGGAAGTGTTTGATTTGATATCTAAGAACTGATAATTTAATGGTTTTTTCACTCAATAAATATCAGGGACTATTGATTGCCGGTGCAATGGCAGCGTTGTTGGTTTTTGCTTATTTAACCAGATTAGACATGACTTTGGCGGTCGGATTTGGGGGAGCGTTGGCCCTCTTTCTTTTATTTTGGTATGACATTCGGATTGGATTGTGGTTGTCGATTTTTTCGATTTTGGGTGGGCAGATTTTGCGGATTTCGTTGACTTCGGGCGGAATTTTATTATCTGATGCGGTAATAGGTGTATTGGTGGTGGTGTGGATTTTTAATATTCTGGTGCGGCGATATCAAATGAAATGGAACATTGTTTGGATATCACTAGTTAGTTTTTGGGCGGTGGGTTTTTTGGTTAACCTGCTGGCTCAACCGCATCTGATTTTGGATCAGGCAAGTACTATGTGGCTCTATTGGTTTCGCTTGCTTGTGTATAGTATGTATCTGCCGGTGGTGTGGCATATCGCCAGTTGGTATCAAGAGTCGCGGCGGTATCTACGTTGGTGGTTGGTGATGGGGTTTGTGTTTCTGGTGTTAGGGTTTACTCAGCTGATATTTATACCTGATATTACCTGGTTAGCCGCGGAAGGTTGGGATCCGCATATGGGTCGCCTATTATCCACTTTTCTCGATCCGAATTTTGCCGGAGCGATTCTGGTGTTGTTTTTTGGGGTTAGTTTTGCCTTTTATTTCAAATATAAACAGTGGAATCGACCCAAAGTATTTTGGTTGATTATCTCCGGTTTGTTTGTGCTCGGAGTGCTGTTAACCTTGTCTCGCAGTGCTTACCTGGGGTTGGCGGCGGTGTATTTTATTTTGTCTTTTTGGTTTGATAAGCGCTGGATTTTGATTGGGTTGTTGGTTGGTACTATATTTTTGTTCAGCAATCAGCGGATTTATCAGCGAGTGGAGGGGATTGTGACGGTGGACGAGACGGCGCAGTTCCGGATTGACTCCTGGCGGGATACCATGGAGATTGTACAGGACAATTACTGGACGGGGGTGGGTTATAATGCCTTGGCGTTTGAGAATTTTCGCCGGGGCTATTTTATTGATTTGCGGGAACACAATGCGGCTGGTTCAGACAGCACTTTGCTGACGATTTGGGCGACGATGGGTTGGGTGGGGATGATGGCATTCATGATGATATTTGTTAGTTTTTCAGCATATTCCATCTGGATATTTTTTAAACAGAAATACGATTGGCAGTTGAAGTTTCTGGCGATTGGTTTGGTGGTGGGTATGGTTGGGATCTTTATTCATTCGCAGTTTACGAATAGTATGCTCTATGCGCATATTTTACTGCCGTTATTTTTCGGGATGGGGTTGGTGCTGGGGTGGACGGAGGAGGAAGGGGCTAGAAGGTTAAAGGTAAAAGGTTAAATTTGTTGAATTGGATTTTAAAAAATAATAATTTAACATTATTTTCTCTTAAAAAACATAAATCGCCGTTTGATGAGCGTTGATATAACGCGGCTCGAGATGTTTCTTGTTCGAAAACAATCGTTAAATTATTATTAGCTGGAATTTTTTTCGTTCGTGAAATTTTGATAATTGATTTAAAAACATGATTTATTCTTTACTAATAATTGTTGCTTTTTTGATAATAACTTTTCTCTTGGCCCGGAAAAGCTTGGTATGGGCGATGAGTTGGCTGTTATTTATGCTGCCGGCTTATTTGATTCGCCTTAGTATTTTCGGGATTCCGACCACCGCGCTGGAGCTGGGAATTTATTTAGTTTTTGGTTGGTGGTTGATTGAGGTTTTATCAAAAAAGCGCCAGTTTAAATGGAGTAATTATTACTGGCTGCCGATTGCTTGGATATTGGTGGGTTGGCTGAGTGTGGCGGTATCAGATGATAAGATTGTCTCACTGGGTTTGTGGAAGGGTTGGGTGGTTGATCCGATTTTGTTGATGGTAGTGGTTTCGCAAATTGTGAAGAAGTCGTGGCAGGTTGATATGTTGGTTGATGGTTTAAATTGGTTGGCTGGGTTATTGGGTTTGGTCGGATTGCTGCAGGTTATTTTTGGTGTGACGATTACGCCGGATGGAAGGTTGTCCGCTTTTTTTCAGTCGCCGAATTATCTGGCTATGTTGCTGGTGCCGGTATTAATAGTAGTTTTGGCAAAATTAGTGAAAGGCAGGCGAACTTGGTGGGGAATAGTTTTTTGGATATTGGGTTTAATGGCTTTGATTTTTAGCGCCTCATACGTTGGCATTGGTAGTTTGCTGTTAGGGGTGATTTTTCTAATTGGTTTCTGGTGGTTAAAGGATATTAATAAAATGCTGTTGGGGGTACTGGTTGTGGTGGTGCTGGTTTCCGGATTTTTTATGACTCAGTTTGGGTCGGATAGATTTAGCAGCATGGTTGATTTGTCGCAGAGATCTTCGGTTAGTGTGCGGCTGGAGGTGTGGCAGATTGGTTGGTATATGGTTCAGGAGAATCCGATTTGGGGAGTTGGTTTGGGTAATTTTGAAGAAAAGTATATGGAGTACGCGCCGTTGGTGTTTCATCCGCCCACGGAGTGGCGCATGCTGCACGCCCATAATTTGTATTTAAACAGTTGGTTGGAAATGACAGCATTTGGATTGCTGGCGATGCTGGCGATAATATTGTTATGGTGGTCAAGTTTGTTTAAGATGAGAGAGCATCGGAGTTATGTGGTAGCCGGGATAATGGCGGTACTACTGGCTTGGGCGATTGGCGGACTGTTGGATACACCGTATTACAAAAATGATTTATCCGTGGTGTTTTGGGTGTTGTTTGGGGTTACAATAGCTGGTAGTAAAATGATTAACAATTCAAAAGTAAAAAATCAAAAAGCAAAACCACAGGTCAAAACCCATTAAATGTTTGTTTAGGGGAGAAGATTGTACCTATTGATAAGATTAAGCGATTATTTCGGTACTAAAATTTTAGTCGTTGGTTGGTTTTTAGGTTGTGACTTTGCTTTTTGAATTTTGATTTTTGATTTATATTTTATGAAAAAAAGAATTGGAATAGATGCTCGTTTTGCTAGTGATGGCTCAGGCTTGGGGCGCTATGCTCGTAAACTATTGGAATTTGTGATTAAGCATGGTCAGGATTATGATTTCACGGTGCTGGTGAATAAAGGTGAGGAGGGCGTGGTTGATTTTCCGGAGAAAAATTATCGGGTGGTGGGCATTCCTTATAAACATTACTCTTTCGGGGAACAGATTGGATATCTGTGGTATCTTTGGAGAGAAAAGTTTGATTTGGTGCATTTCAGCAATTTTAATCATCCGATTTTCTATCGAGGTAAGTTTGTGGTCACTATTCATGATTTGACCCTGATGTTTTATCCCGGGCGAATTCGGCGGTTGTGGTTGGGTCCGGATGTGATTCAGTGGGCCTATCGGATGACGATGGAGAATGCGGTGAAAAATTCGAGCAAAGTGATTGCTATCACGGAATATACCAAACAGGATGTGATTAAGTATTTGAAGGGTGACTCGGAAAAAATCGAAGTGATTTTAGAGGCGGCAGATGAGAAGTTTAAGCCGGTAAAGGATGAGAAACGGATTAATCAGGTTTTAGATAAATATGGTTTAAATCGGCCGTTTTATCTGTTTGTTAGTAATTTGCGGGTGCATAAAAATGTGGAGCGGATGGTGGCTGGGTTTGAGCGGGTGCGGGATGGTGGACTGGATGTTCAGTTGATGGTGGTGGGCAAAGAGGATCCGCGGTATCCGGAGGCGATGCAAGCGATTAAATCATCAAAACATGCCAAACATATTATTGCGCCGGGTTTTGTGCCGGATGAGGAGACGGCGGTGATGTATACTAAGGCAATTGCATTTGTTTATCCGACTTTGTATGAGGGTTTTGGTTTGACCGGTTTGGAAGCAATGGCTTGTGATGTGCCGGTGATTGCGGCGGAGGCTTCCTGTTTGCCGGAAGTGTTTGGGGATAGTGTGCTATGGTTTGATCCCTATGATGTGGAGGATATAGCTCGAGCGATGAGAAAAATCGCTACTAATGAAAATCTGCGACAGGACTTGATTAAGAAGGGACGAAAGCAGTTTAATAAGTATTCGTGGGATAAAATGGGGAGAGAAATAGTGGAGCTCTATGATAGGATATTGGTTTGAAAAAAATTCAAAAGTCAAAATTCAAAAAGCAAAGCCACAACCTAAAAACATATCAATGATTATAAATTATCAGCTATCACAAAAATTACTTAATCCTAATTTAACGATAGGTTTAATCGCTCCTTTTAGATAGAATGATTAATGGGTTTTAGGGTTGTGATCCCAGATTGGAGTCCGGGACATGTTTTGATTTTTGAATTTTAAGATTTGAGTTATTATAATAAGGTATGTATTGGGGGCTAATTTTATCTATAAAAATAATATTGTAAGGGAGAAAACAAATGGATCTAGCCAGTACAATTCTGATTATTTGTTTGGGAGTCTCGCTGCTTGCGGTGGTTTGGGGAATTGCATTGATTTTTCAGATTATTCGCTTACCAGCCGGTGATGACCGCATGCAGGAGATTGCTAAAGCTATTCAGGAAGGAGCTAATGCCTACATGGGCCGACAGTACAAAACGGTTGGTGTGTTGGCGGTAGTGTTGTTTTTGGCACTAGGATTTGGCTTGGGATGGACGATTGCGATTGGGTTTATAGTAGGCGCATTTTTATCCGGTTTGGCTGGATACATTGGTATGTCAGTGTCGGTGCGAGCCAATGTGCGGACAGCGGAAGCGGCGCGCAAAGGTTTGTCACACGCGATGAAAGTGGCTTTTAATGGTGGGGTGGTGACTGGCTTGCTGGTGGTAGGTCTAGGTCTGCTAGGCGTGGCTGGATTTTTCTGGGCGACTGGAGCTGATCGAGAAGCGGTGGATGCCTTGGTTGGTCTTGGATTTGGTGGTAGTCTGATTTCGGTTTTTGCCCGTCTCGGTGGTGGCATTTTCACTAAGGGAGCTGATGTCGGTGCTGATTTGGTGGGTAAGGTGGAAGCCGGGATACCGGAGGACGATCCTCGTAACCCAGCCGTAATTGCTGATAACGTGGGTGACAACGTTGGTGATTGTGCCGGTATGGCGGCTGATTTATTTGAAACTTATGCCGTAACGGCGGTTTCGGCCATGTTATTGGGGCGGATTGCGTTCGCTGATAACACCAATGCCTTGATTTTGCCTTTGGCTTTAGGTGCGGTGGCGATTGTTAGCTCAATCGTTGGTACTTTTTTTGTTTGGGCGAAAGAGGAAAAAAAGATTATGCCGGCGCTGTATACCGGTCTGGGAATTGCTGGCTTGGTAGCGGCGGTTGGGTTCTATTTTGTGATTAAATATCTAATGTTAAACAACGGAGTTTATCCGTTTGAAAACATTTTCTATAGTGCGGTGGTTGGTTTGGTGGTGACTGGTTTGATTGTGGTGATAACTGAATATTATACATCGAAAAAATACAGTCCGGTGCAGCGGATTGCTAATGCATCTCAGAGTGGACATGCTACCAATATCATTACCGGCTTGGCGGTGGGTATGGAGTCAACCGTTTGGCCGGCTCTGGTGATTATTGCTGGTATTTTGGTTAGTTATTCTTTTGCTGAGGTGTATGGGATTGCAATTGCGGCGATGGCGATGCTGTCAATGGCTGGAATTGTGGTGGCGATTGACGCTTATGGTCCAATCACGGACAATGCTGGCGGGATTGCCGAGATGTCCGGATTGGGCGAAGATATTCGTAAAGTAACTGACTCATTAGATGCGGTGGGTAATACTACCAAAGCGGTAACCAAGGGATATGCGATTGGTTCGGCGGCTTTGGCGACGGTGGTGCTGTTTGCGGCCTATGCTGATGAGGTGGCCACTAAATTGGGTAGCGCTGTTTCTTTCTTGATTAGTGATCCATATGTGATAGCCGGTTTATTGATTGGAGCCTTTATTCCTTTCTTGTTTGCAGCTTGGTCAATGGAAGCGGTGGGTAAGGCCGGTTCGAAAGTGGTGGATGAGGTGCGGCGGCAGTTTAAGCAAATTAGTGGTTTGATGGAGGGTACGGCTAAACCAGATTATACTAAAGCGGTTGATATCGTGACCAAGGAGGCGATTAATCAGATGATTAAGCCGGCTTTGTTGCCAGTTTTGGCGCCAGTGTTGATTGTGGTGTTGAGTAAGATTTGGCTGACTCCCGGTCAAGCCGCTTCAATGCTGGGGGGTGTGCTGATTGGTTCGATTGTGATTGGTTTCTTTGTGGCGGTGTCTATGACCAATGGCGGTGCGGCTTGGGATAATGCTAAAAAATATATCGAGGAAGGTGAGTATGGCGGAAAAGGCTCAGAAGCGCATGCGGCGGCGGTAACCGGTGATACGGTGGGTGATCCCTACAAAGATACGGCCGGTCCGGCGATTAATCCGGTGATTAAGATCTTGAATATCGTGGCGATTTTGTTGGTCAAATTTTTGCGGTAATTTAGTAATTTTGTGTAATCGTAGAGACGTTCTGTTAGAGCGTCTCTACTTTAATTACGAGGTGTGATATATTCAAAAGGGGCTAGTAAAACCGCTTTTTAAAAATAAAGAAGGTGATTGAAGTGAAATGCTCGGGCGCTAGGAAGCACATAAAAAAAGAAAAAAAGAGAATTTCACACGAATTCATTATCAACGGTCGAATATGCTTTCTGACTGAAAATTGCATTAAAAGAGTGCAATTTATAAATCATTTAGTGAAGTGCGAGAAGTGTGTAATTTACATGTGGAGGATGAGAGTATTTTGAAACAAAAATATTTTTACCGGACCAAAAAAGTCCGGTTTTTGGTTTAGAAAGGCAAAGTAAAAAGGATGTAAATAAATTACATCCTTTCCGGTGGTTTGTTTTTAAATTTGATTTAGAGTTTCTTTAGCTTTTTTCATAGCAATATTAATTTGTTCGTTGAGGGAAGTTAGGACTTCTATTAAGCTGGTTTCGGCTGTTTCGGGTGTGAGTTTGGCTGGTGGGTTGCCTTCTTTTGGTTTGGTTTTATTTTCGTAGAATATTTCTTCCGTGGAGGTGTTGGGAGCAAGCACGAAAACCTGTTTAGATCCCCAGCTTTTCCCATCATCTTTTTCGATCCGAGTGTATTTGATTTTTTCCTGATTGCTAAGATCGACGAAAAATTCCAGGGAGCGATAAATCACACACATGCGTCTTTCCATTCTTGGTTTCCAGCTTTCATCAACCGGAATACCGATGATTTTTCCGACAACAGTGTTGTTTTTGATTTCCACTTCGGGTTGCCAAGGTCCACCTTGCTCATAGCAGGTTTGACAGTGGCACCACATTCGGTTTTCCGGCCATTTTAATGCCAAAGCTAAGCCCGCCTGACTGGCTTTTTGGTGGTTAGTTAGTAGTTCTTCTCTTAAGGTCCAAATACAGCTTTTTTGAGATATGCTCATCAAATACCCCTCCTTATATTTGAAAATTCTTCTGATAATGTACTATATTTATTGTTTTATGTCAAGATTATTAGATGTTATTTAGTTTTCAATTTAGATTAATAAAAATGATAGAATGAAATTAAATATGTTCGACTTTATTTTGCATATAATTCTGCTGCTATTCACCTTCTACGCGCTGGCCCGCGTAGTTGATGTTTTCTTTGTGGAGACGCTGGAGATAATCTCCAAGCGTTTAAAACTGTCCTCGGATATTGCCGGGGCGACATTTATGGCGGTGGGATCGAGTGCGCCGGAGCTGTTTGTGTCGTTTTTAGCGTTGTTTAAAGTGGCCGAATCAGCCCAATCGATTGGTGCCGGCACGATTGTGGGTTCGGCGATTTTTAATATTTTGGTGATTATCGGGGTGTCGGCTTTATTCAGGCAAGCTTTATTGACCTGGCAGCCGGTGGTGCGCGATTTAATATTTTATTCAGTGATTATCTTGGTGCTGCTGCTGACGTTTATGGATGGGTATATTACGTTGGGCGACGCTTTGATATTTGTCGGGTTTTATGTGGTATATCTGCTTTCATTTGGTTTATGGAAAAAGCTTTTTCCATATGAAACCAAGGGTGATAAACAACATGAGTATGATGAGAATGGTGAAAGTGAGCAGGATAAGGTGAGAAAAGCGGATCTTAATTGGAAAAATGCCTTTGATAAATTGCTGGCGCTGGTGTTTGTTGATCTAAAGAAAAAGCCAAATTGGTATTTGGTTAATTTTGTGATCGCCATAATTATGCTTGGGGTGTTGTCGCACTATATGGTTGAATCAGCAGTTGAGATTGCGCATTATATGGGCATTTCCGAAGTGATTATTTCTTTGACAATATTGGCGGCGGGTACCAGTGTGCCGGATTTACTCTCATCTATAAATGTGGCCAAGAAGGGGCGGGGGGATATGGCGATTGCCAATGCGGTCGGATCGAATATTTTTGATATTGCGATTGGTCTGGGATTGCCTTGGGTGATCGTGCTGTTGTATCGTCAAAAACAAATTGCGGTGGCAACCGAAAATTTGTATTCTTCGGTGGTGCTATTGTTTGCGACTGTTTTCGCGTTGCTGTTCTTGCTGCTGATGAAAAAATGGGAGATGGGAAGATACGCCGGTATTCTATTGGTTGGTGCATATATCTTTTATGTTTTGTCGCAAATTGGGATAATAGAGTTGAATATTTGTTTTAATGTGTATGGGCATCATTGTTTTGTGCTTTAGTTGAAAATATTTTTACAAGGGCAATTAATTCATATTTGACTTTCTCAAAGTCGAATCAAAACCGCTACATTTAATTTTATTAGGTTGGTGATTCTCCAAAATCGAAAGCCAAATATGAATTAATTGCTGGTTGATAGTAGTATTTTACTCAAAAACAATTTTTAGTAATAGTGAAAAAGAAGAAACATAAAAATACGGTCAAAAAGCAGAAGCCGAAGAAGCAGTTGGTGGATAATGTGGTGGCAAAGACTGAGGACAAGATGAAGAATAAGTCCCCGCTCGGGGGCGGGGATGACATTTCCCATTCGTTCGGGGGCGGGGATGACAAAGTGGAAAAGAAATCGGGTTTTGAGTTGCGCTGGCTGGCTTTAGGCCTGGCGATATTTTTGATAGTAGGTCTGATAGCCAGTTGGACCTGGGATTTGGTTTATGCCAGCCGGGTTAGTTATGGCGTTTATTTGGGCAATCATTATGTCGGCGGGATGACGGCCGATGAGCTGGATGATTTTTTTGCAGAGCGGCTGGAGGAGATGCGGGAGGGTTTGGTATTGATTGACGGTGAGAAGGAAGTGCCACTTAATTTATCTGATGTTGGGGCCTGGATTGAATTGGATGAGTGTCGGCGGGAGATTTTTGGGCACGGGGTGGAGACAAATTTTGTGATTAAACAATATTCACGAATTATGGCACTGTTTGGTCAGACCAAAATTATGTGCCGTTATGATGTTGATAGTTTTAATTACCAGGAGACGGTGAGTAAATTGCGGGAAGAGGTTAATGACCCGGCGGTGTCGGCGGCGATTGAGAAGCAGGATGGTGATTTTGTCATTTTGCCGGCTAGTACCGGGATTGCTTTCGATGAAATGCAGTTGGAACAGAATTTGCATTTAGCATTGGCGACTTTAGACTTTTCTCCGATTGAATTAATCAAGGTGGTGGATGAGCCGGAAGTTAGTGATGAGATGGCGGAAGATACTTTAGCTAAAGTGAAGAAGACGATTGATGAGAGCGAGCTGGAATTTGTTTATGAAGATTATCGGATTTCGGCAAGTCGAGATGATTTATATGAATGGGTGGGCTTTGCGGTGGAGGATTATACTGATGACAAAAATATTTGTAGTTACCAGCTGAATAATCAAAGTAAAGCGCTGGCGGCCTTTTTTGATGTTGGTAAACTGGGTGAGTTTATCAGTGATAATAACGATTTTGAGGTGCAGCCGCAGAATGCCAAGTTGCGCATGACGGAAAATGGACCGGAGATTCTTGATGAAGGTGAAGGAGGAATATTGGTTAATCGTAATGAATTGACTGGATATCTGAATGATCGCATTGGGACAAAGCTGAGTAATGTCGATTTGCCGGTGGAAGAAGTGGGAGCGATGGTGAGTGCGGACAATATTGATGATCTGGGGATCAAGGAATTGATTGCGACTGGTTGGTCAGATTTTTCCTGGTCCCCGGCCAATCGAATTCATAATATCGGGGTGGGAGCGGATCAGTTTGATGGGACGGTGATTGCTCCGGGCGAGGAATTTAGTTTTACCACCCGACTGGGTCCGGTCAATGCTTATACTGGCTATTTGCCGGAGCTAGTAATAGCCGACAATGAGACCAGGCCGGAATATGGTGGCGGGTTGTGTCAGGTATCAACGACCATGTATCGAACGGCGTTGGATGCCGGTTTTCCGATTACGGATCGGACACCGCATAAATATCGGGTGTCTTATTATGAGCCGGCCGGTCAGGATGCGACGATTTATATACCTAACCCGGATTTAAGGTTTATCAATGATACTGATTATCATGTGTTGATTGAGGCGGTGATGGAGGGGTCAATTTTGCGATTTAATTTTTACGGGACTAGTGATGGTCGGGAGGTGGTGGTGACCGATCCGATGATTTACAATATCACTTCGCCGCCAGCACCGGTTTATATCAAGACTAGTTCTCTCGGGCCCGGGGAAACCATTCAGGTGGATAGTGCTCACTACGGGGCGGATTCAACTTTTTACCGGACCATAACTTATGCTGATGGAGAGGTGGTAGAAGAGGAGATATTTAGCCGCTATCAGGCCTGGCCGGCTAAATTTAAGGTCGGGGAGGGTGAAGTTCCGGCGGATGATGGTGACGGTGGGACGGATATTGATAGTGGTGGGGAGACCGATTTGTCAGGGACGGTGTGAGAAAATAAATTAGCAAGAATCTTTTTTTAACAAATCAAAGTTGCTGATTATTGGTTTGCGTGATAAATAAATTGGTATGAATTTTTTCTTAACAAGTCAAAGATGCAGAGTCTAATAGGTTTATAGATTTCTTTGCCTGACTTGTATGCGAAAAAACTCAGTACCAATTTATTTATATCAAAATTGTAGTAGAGGTTTTTATGAGTGAAAAATATGATTTAAGTATTTTTAAAGCCTACGATATTCGCGGGGTGGCGGGAAAAAACCTGTCACCGGAAATCATGGAAAAAATCGGTCGAGCGTTTGGCACTTATGTGGTGCGCAAGGGTGGTAAGAATGTGGCGGTTGGGCGGGATACCCGTAAGACATCTGTGGATTATCAAAATGCTTTTGTCAAAGGTTTGACGGCGACTGGATGTCGGGTGATGGATATGGGTATGATTATGACGCCGACGATGTATTATGCTAGTCAACAGGAGGGGGTGGATGCCGGGGCGGTGATTACCGCCAGCCACAATCCGGCCGAATACAATGGTGTAAAGATGACTTTTGGGAAGGCTTCATTGCCAACTGTTGAGATTAACAAGGTGCGGGATATGATGGTGGCCGAAGATTTTGATGAGGGTGAGGGGGAGGTGGTTGATTATTCGCAAATTACTCAGCAGTATTTGGATGAAATTGTGGACAAGACAAAAATTGACCGCTGTTTGAAGGTGGTGTTTGATCCGTCGGGAGCGACAGGTGCAAAATATGCGCCGGAATTGATGAAAAAACTCGGCTGTGAAGCGCTGATGATCAATGACGAAATTGATCCGGAATTTTCTTTGCATGAGCCCGATCCGGTGGTTTTTGATAATTATAAATGGTTGATCGATAAAGTTTTAGCCGAGCAGGCCGATATCGGGGTGTTTTTAGATGGCGATTCCGATCGAGTCGGATTTGTTGACGAAAAGGGTCAAATTTGGTTGGGGGATAAGATTATGATGCTGCTTTTGCAGGAGATTATGCCCAAGTATCCCGGCCGCAAAGTGATTGTGGAGTTAAAAAATTCGGAAGCGGTGGTGGAAGAGGTGGAGCGTTTGGGTGGGGTGCCGATTTTTTGGAAGACCGGTCATACTCTGATTGATGAGAAATTACATGAAGAAGATGCGATCATGGCGGCGGAAATGAGTTGTCACTACTGGTTGGCGGATGAGTGGTATAAATTTGATGATTCGTTTTATACGGTGGCACGGGTGTTACGATTGATAGCTGCTTCCGGTAAAAAGTTTTCCGAATTAATGGAGGCGATGCCGCATTATCCGGCCACTCCCGAATATCGGGTAGCGGTGCCGGCTGAGCGTCAAACTGATATTGTGGCTGAGGTGGTGAATTATTTCAAAGAGAAGTGCGATCGCTACATTGATATCGATGGGATTCGTGGATACAAGTATGACGGCTGGTTCTTGATTCGGTCATCCAATACCCAGCCGGTGATTTCGATTCGGTGTGAAGCCAAATCAGACGAAGGGCTGGAAAAAATTAAGTCCTTTGTTAAAGATAAATTAGATACAATCGAGGGAGTGAATCTCGATTGGAATCGTCAGGTGGATGCAGTTTAGCATGGGTGACAGGTTTTAGGTGCCAGGAATAAATAGTTGGTCGTTAATTATTTAATATGCCTTATTTAACAATTTTTCTCGTTATTATTTTATTGATCATTGTCTCCCTGTTTGTGCAGGCAGGGTTGTTGTATTTGGCCAAAAAAATATTTCGGGTGAATAATGTTACTTATCGGCAATCGCTGGCAATGATTGCCATTTTGATGGTGGTCAACCTCTTGTTGACTTCGATGATTTTGCTGGTGAATAATGTCTGGTTGGGTCAAATTCTTAGTTTCATGATCGCGGCACTGGTATTTGCTTGGCTGATGCGGCGGCATTATTTGGTGACTCCGGTGAAAGCGGTGTTGATATATTTGGTCTATTTTTGTTTTAGTGCGGTGTTGGGGATAATCTTGGCGATTGGGGTGGCAATACCACTGGCTAATTGGTATTCTCCGTTTGTGATTGAGGGTAGTAGTATGGAAAAAACGTATTATACTGGAGATTACGTTATTACGGATAAAGTTTCTCAGGATTATGTTGATGGTGATGTGATTATTTTCAGAAACGGTGATAATAAAAGCATAATCAAGCGAATTATTGCCAGTCCGGGCGAACAGGTGAAAATTGAGGATAGTTCGATTTATGTTAATGGCACTGAGGTGGTTTATCCTGAAATTCAGTTGCCGATTAATCGAACAGTTGATATTCAGCTGGATGATAACCAATATTATGTGATGGGTGATAATCCTAATCATAGCGGGCAGGACGGGGTGATTGAGGCGAAGCAGATTACGGGTGAGGTGATCTATCGGTTGTTTAATTTAGAGGAGGGGTTGAGTTAAGAGATAAAAAAGTAATACGTACAGCTTGACTCATCTTAAACTTGCTGAGAAAGTAATTGATATTTAATTGCGCTGCAGACAGAAGATTCGTCTTCGCTTGCACGTGATTACTTTTTTATCTAAATAGGTTGGTAAGTGTGAAGAAATATTTATACAAAATTTTATATCCGCTGGCTAGAATATACTGGGGAATTTTTCAGCCGGCGACCTTTGGGGTACGGCTGTTATTAATTAATGATGGGAAGGTGCTGCTGGTGAGTCATACCTATATCCCCGGTGGTCGCTGGATGATGCCGGGTGGGGGATTGGGGCGAGGAGATACATATGAATCGGCCATTAAGCGTGAATTGAAAGAGGAGTTGAATATTGATATGGCCAATATTGAATTGGCTGGGGTGTATATGAATCAGACGGAGGGTAAGCGGGATAATGTAATATTGTTTCGGTCGGAAGATGCGGTGAATGAGGTGAATATTAAAATCGATCCAGCCGAGATTATTGAATATAAATTTCACGATTTGGATAATTTGCCAGACGATATCGCCGACGGTCACCGCCGGCGGATTGAGGAATATAAAGCCGGGAAATTGCCGGGGTTTGGGGAGTGGTAGAAGTTTTGTTACCCTGTCTTGAGCCTGCCTGCACCCGAAAAGACTCCTTTGGGGCTCGGGCGGGAGCGGGTGTCTATATGATATGATTGAACTAAGATTTCAGTAGAAGACACAATAAGGAAAATATCAAATGGATGAAATAGTTATTATCAATAATAAAACCAGCCGAAAAGAGTTGAAAGAGATTGCCGAACAAAGGTTTGGTGATATGGTTAAGGGTGTGGTTGACGTGGAAAAAAGGATAATGGCTCTCGGTGGGGAGTTGCATAGTGACGAGGAAGCCCTTTTATTGGAAAAAGGATCCAAGCAGGAAAATCTTTGGGGGATTAATCTTTATCCCGATTTAGCTATGCCTGATTTTCTCGAATACGATTCTATGATTAACATTCGTCCCAGTCAGAATAATCGTTCCCGCGATGTGGAGGATGAGGGTTTGCGGGAGTTGATTAAAGTAATTGTTGAGGAGCTAATCGAGTGACAAATTTTATCCATAAAAATACGGCGGCAAAATGGCAAGCAATTAGTCTGGCTGAACAGCTGGCTAATGTCGGTAGTGAATATGGGCGGGCTTTAAAATGGAAAGAGAAGGGCAATGAAAAGCTTTTCTGGTCGGCGTTAGAGCGGATGCTGGAACTACTCGATTTAACGATTGCCGATCAACGTTGGCACGATGGCAAGCTGAAAGAATTGACACGCCTGCGGGAGATGATTTGTATATCTTTGTTGGACGAAAGGAGTGATATTTATCAATCCGACAAAGATTTTTCCCAGTACTTTTTGCAGTTTAATCTGCTAGTACGTTCTTAAATTATATTTTCGATATTAAAAGAGGGAATAAAATGAAAAAATCGTGGCAGAAATTATTTATCATATTTCTGGTCTTTATGATGTGTGTCAGTGTGGTGGCGGTGTTTTCTTTTACACCGAGTGATGCGCAGGCGGCTAATACTTTGCTGCACGAATTTGCCGGAGGGGCCGATGACGGTAGTGGAGCTTGGGATAGATTGGAGCTGTCATCAGGGGTTTTGTATGGCATGACTTCCCATGGTGGAGATAGCGGAAAGGGTGTTGTTTATTCTATCAATACGGATGGTTCTGATTTTACCTTACTACACGAATTTGCTGGCGGTGGTAATGATGGAGAAGGGCCAAGGGGTAGTTTAATTAAAGATGATGGGGTGTTGTACGGAATGACTTTGAATGGCGGTGATGGTAGCGTGCTAAATACTGGCACGATATTTAAAATAAATATTGATGGAACGGGTTTTGTTTTACTGCATGAATTTGCTGGAGGAGCTAACGATGGTCAATATCCATATGGAAGTTTAGTTTTAGATTCTGGTGTTTTGTATGGTATGACTAATCAAGGCGGAGATTCTGGTAAGGGCGTAGTTTTTTCAATCGAAACTGATGGATCAAATTTTACATTGCTGCATGAATTTGCCGGTGGCGGATCAGATGGCGATAGTCCAACGGGTAGTTTGTTATTAGATGCGGGGGTGTTATATGGAATGACGATCGATGGAGGGGACGATGATGCGGGCGTCGTGTTTTCGATTGAAACAGATGGTTCAAATTTCACTTTATTGCATGAGTTTACCGGACAGCCGGATGGTGGCGAAAGCCCTCAACGTGATTTGGTGTTGAATTCTGGGACATTATATAGCATGACATATTTAGGAGGATCTTCTGATAAAGGTATTATTTTCTCGATTGATACGGATGGTAGTGATTTTTCCGTATTACACAATTTTAACGGCGGGACTAATGATGGTGACACTCCTTACGGCAGTTTGATTTATGATACTGGTAATTTGTATGGCATGACCTCTGCTGGTGGAACTACGGATAATGGTATTGTGTTTGCGATTGAACCAGATGGAACTAATTTTACAATTATTCATAACTTTGCCGGTGGTGCGAGTGATGGATCTGGACCCTTCAATAGTTTGGTTTCTGATGCGGATTCTTTGTATGGTTTAACTTTATCGGGTGGGGACAGTAATTTAGGGACGATATTTTCGATGGAAAAAATTGTGACTTTTGATGAGTTAACTTACGTCTCCGCATCCGTCCCTACCACCCTCACCTTCACCGCCACACCGGTGATTTCCGGCACTCCTTGTCCGAACTCGGGCGGGAATGCGGATTTTTCTACCACTGGCTCGAGTGTAAACTTTGGCAACTATACCGGCGGGGAGGATCGACTCGGTTGTCAGGAAATTGCGGTCACTACGAACGCCACTGATGGTTATGTAACAACTATGCAAATCGACCAGGCGCTAACTAACTCAACTTCGGATGAGATGGATGCGTTTGCCGGCTCGTCCGGTTCGGCCAATACCTGGACTACTCCGGAAGTGTGGACTTCACCGGTGGCTCCCAATGATTCATATTTTGGCTGGACGACGGATGATACGACGGATTACCCTAAATTTGGTAGTAGTAAATACGCTGCATTTGTGGCAAATGAAACTCCGTATGAAGTGGCGACCGAATCCGGACCGGTGGTCGCCGAAACCAATTATATTACTTTCCGCCTGGAAGTGGGAGCAAATCAGGAAGCCGGTATTTATACTGGTTCGGTGATGTATATTACTACGGCAACCTATTAATAGATTTGAAAATATTTTTGTAGAGATACGATTAATCGTGTCTCTACATATTAGTAAACGTTTTAGTTATAATATACCTATAAAATATCTATTAATTTTGGGAAAAGAAAAATGGATTATGATTACGGTGATTTTGGTGATTTTTCTTCTGGTTATGACACTAGCTATGACTATGAATATTCACTGGATGGTTTCGACGGGGTAGCCGAGGCTGGCTTGGCGGCTGGCGGGATTGCGGCGATTATCGGTGGAATTGTCGGCTTGTTGGCGTTTGCAATTAATCTATATCTTGTTTATCGTTTTCTGGTAAAAATGGGCTATTCCGGTTGGTTGACTTTACTTAACTTTGTACCGTTGGCTCCATTAGTTATGTGGATATATTTTGCTTTTGCGGAGTGGCCGGTAGAAAAGAAGGCAAAATTGGCAGCCGGTGGTAAATCAGCTCCCGCTCCAGTTAATAGTCAGCAGTAATTTAGAGTTTCCCGAATAGATTTTATATAGCTTTGTAAGATTGATACATTGCTGTATTGTAGTGTAGTCAGTTGAGTGGTTATTAGTTTGTGATTTTGCTTTTTGAATTTTGTATTTTGAATTGTATAATAAATCGGCAAGATTATTTGTAAGATAAATTTATGAAGATACCAAAACATTTGGCTTTAATCTTGGATGGCAATCGGCGTTGGGCTAAGCAGAACGGTAAAGAGAATGTCTGGGATGGCCATCGGGCCGGGATGGATAATGTCGAGCATATTGTGGAGGTGTGCGGGGATTTGGGCATTGAATATGTCAGTATGTTTGCTTTTTCGACCGAGAATTTCAAGCGCGATCCGATGGAGGTGAAATTTCTATTTGATATATTTGTGGAATTTGCGACCAACAAAGAGAAGCGGGATAAATTGATAAATAATGGCGTTAAGGTGAAGTTACTGGGTAACCTGAATTTGTTTCCCGATCGGGTGATAAAAGCTCTGAATCAATTATTAGAAGCAACGGCCAGTGGGGACAAATTAACTTTGGGGATGTGCTTTGGATATGGTGGCCGGGATGAAATAGTTCAGGCCTGTAAGTCGTTGCTAAGGCAGGGGATCTCTCCCAATGATGTGACGGAAGAGGTGTTTGAAGAACACTTATATTCACATGGGATGCCGGATATTGATTTGATGATTCGGACCAGCGGAGAATATCGAATTAGTAATTTTCTGCTATGGAAACTGGCTTATGCCGAATTTATCTTTTCGCCGGTGATGTGGCCGGATTTTAATGAGGCAGAATTGAAGCAGTGTCTGGAGGAATTTGGTGAGCGGGAGCGACGGTACGGGAAATAAATAATCGAGATCGTAGAGGCAGCGCGCTGCGCTGTCTTTTTATGTGGAAAACGTCCCATCGAGGTCGGTACGCCAGACCTCGATTTTGTTTTGCTCAAATCGGTCGAGAGTGGATTGGTCGGGGTGGCCAAATTTATTGCCTTCGCCGACAGAGATAACGGCGATATTGGGTTTGACGGTTTGAATGAATTCATCCGAGGAAGAAGTTTTTGAGCCATGATGCCCTACTTGGAGAATATCTGAACTGAGGTTGGGGCCGTACTTGTCAACTAATTGATTTTCAATGTTTTGGGGTAGGTCACCGGAAATGGTGATTTTTTTATTATCTAAAAAAACAATCATGGCATTAGAGATATCATTGAGATCGCTTACTTTTTGGGGAGTGTGATATTTGAACGGGAAGATAAATTGAATAAGTAGGTTGTCAGTTGATATTTGGGTAAAATTGTCGGCTTTGATTGTGGGGATGTGGCGTTGTTTAATTTCATCAAGCAAAGATTGATAAGATTGACTGGTGCCGTCAATCTGGGGCAACACCACTTGATTAATAGTGTAATAGTCAAACAGATGTACCATTCCTTGATAATGGTCCTCATGGGGGTGAGTGATGATGAGGCATTCGATGGTTTTGTCATAGGCAGGGATAATTTGATTAAGTTGGGAAAGAATTGATTCGTCCTGTCCGGTGTCGATAATGATTTGGGTAAAGTGATCTTGAATGAGAGTGGCATCACCCTGGCCAATATCGAGGAAATAGGCGGAGGGGTGAAGAGTTTGTAAATATCCGCACTGATACCAGATGATGATATTTAATAAGAATAAAATCGCAGTTTTCAAATTTGTTAATTTTTATGTGAACGGGTGATAAATAATTGCGATTCGACGGCCAGTTTGCCTAACTCGCTCGCGCTCAAACAAGAGACAAACTGGCCTTACAAATCGACAATTATTTCTCTATTTGTTTGTTTCTTGCGTAAATAGAAGATAAATAAAAATAAAGTGAAGTAAATAATAATCATTGAGGTCTGGTTGATGTTAACTGGTAGGGTGGTGAAGGGTAGTTGTGAAAACTTATCGGCAAAACCGAGTATCAGCTGCAGTAAGGTATTTAGAGGCAATAGAATTAGATTGGCAAGATAGGGACTGATAGCGGCTAAGATTACGAAACCGATACCCATTAAGGTGGTAATGCCGGTGATAGGCAGGACTATTAGATTGGCAGGCAGTAAATACAATTGCAATCGGCTGAACTGGTAGATGGAATAGGGCAGGGTGGCCAAGGTGGCAGCGGTGGTTTCCAGGGCGGTATCTTTGATAATTGCTGGTAATTTAATGTGAGGGGATAATTGGGCCAAAATGGGCGAAATAAAAATAAGACCGAGGGTAGCGAGAAATGATAAATGAAAGCCGATGTCGTAAAAAATAATGAGCGGGTTGGCAAAAATCATGATGACAGCGGCGAGCAAGACGGCATTGATGTGATTAGGCAGGCGGGAAAACATCGGGGCAGAGATCATGAGAATGCTCATGATTAAGGCGCGGACAATGGATGCTTCGGCGCCGGTGATGATGGTGAAGGCAATCATAAATATGACGGTCAGCCAGTAGGCGGTGCGCCGATGAATCAAGCCGGTAAGGTTTTGGTTAAAAAGTTGAGAAAATAGAGTGAGATTGTATCCAGACACGACAATGATGTGGCTTAATCCCAGGTCGATGAATTGCTGATAAATATTATCCGGCAGGATCTTTTTCTCGCCCAGCAGTAGTCCGGCTAGCAATCCGGCGCTGTTTGCCGATAGATTGTTTTTTAATAGAATTAGTAGATGGTTTCTTAGTTTGTATAGATAGGAATAAATATTAGGTGGAGCGCGACCAATTACAGTCACATCGGGATAATCTGAAGTAGCGAAAACACTTTTCAGAGCTAGATAGCCGGTGTAAGAAAATTGGTTATCAAAATTCTCGATTTGTTCAAATTGGCCGTTGACGGTGATGATGTCGTTGTATTGTAGGGGTGGATAACGGCCCAGTTTAAGTAGAATACTACCGGAAATTGGTTGTTGATGGGATTGAATATCAGAAATAATAACTTTCTGTATATTGTTGTTAATTTCCGGTGGATAATTAACCGTTCCGGAAATCTCATGAAAACCGATGATTGACTGGATGTTGGTATTGGATAGCTTTTTGATATAATTTTGTGATCGCCAGATACCGAAAATAAGGGCGATTAACACTAGTAAATAAGCCGGATGGATGATTTTAATAAAAAAATTGATAAATATAAAGATCAGAAAAGCTAGGAAAAGCAAAAAATATGGAATATTAATATCAGTTGAGGTTAAACCAATAATAATACCGGTAATGCCGGACAGGCTGCAGATAATGGTGAGGTGGGACTTTTTCATGCATTAATTATGCCGAATCGGGGATTATGGGGAGTTAAAGAGGAGATTAATGGGATATTAAGAAATAGGCTGACTAAATTGAAAAACTGTAAAATTGTAATATTGAAATTGCCAATTGTTGAATTTTGCATGAGGTTATTTTATAATCGCGGTGACTTGAGAATACATTAAAAAAGAGGTGAAAGAAGTGGTAAAGTTAGAAATTTATGAGCAGGCTGAAGAGTATCACGCCAATCTGGCCTTTCGGGATGATCCGAAATATCAACACTATAATGTGTTGTTTAAAATTGTGGATGAGAAGGATGATGTTAATAAAGTAAAAAAAGCGGCCATTAGTTGGTGTCGGAGGAATGGGATTAATCAGGTTTTTAATCTGTTTAATGATAATGAGCCTCGGAACTGTCTGAATTGTCGCAACTTATGCAAGGAGTGTGTTTGTTATGACTAGTGTTTGTGTGTATGGTTTTAATGTCAGGCCTTTTCGGCCGTTTTGTCAGAAGTCAATACTATCTCCGGAGTTGCCGGCGGTTGAGAATCCTCAAGTGTGGAGCAAATACGGTATTGATGCGATTGTGGCAGAGGATTTGAATACGTATATGATTTTATGGCTGATTGCTGATCCTCCCGGTACGGGCAAGTTGCGCTGTTTTCTTGATGATTTGGTGGTTAAGGCGCAGAATAAAAAGATTGTGGTTGATTTTCTTTTGAATCCGGGAATAGAAAAATATCTGTTGGAGGCTGGTTTTAACAGGAAGAATGGTATTTATGTCTGGGAAAAATGTCATCCCGGTCAAAGGGTAGCCGATCGTTCCGTTCCCTTGAGGTTGTTTGATGTGTTTGGGTTGGTTATTGATTGTAGTGCGGCTTATTCAATGTCGTCGCGAACGATGAAAAAACTGGCAAAATGGGCCGGCAAGGTTACCAAGTCCGACATTGATCTGTTTTGTGATTTCATTGCTGAAAATCAGAATTTGCCAATGGAAGAAAAAGATATACTCATGAGTGTTTTGCACGATTGGAGAAAAACAAATTTTTAATCAATTAATAGTGAAATATTTTTCACTATTTTTTTGGTTGAAAATCCTTGACTAATTTATAATATTATGATAATATTTATTTATCAAAAATAAGGGGGTATTTCTCAATGAAGAATTATGCAGTATTAACAATTTTGGTGGTATTAACAATTTTGGTGGCAATGATTAGTTTAACGGCAGCCGAAAATCATATTATTAGCTTCAAGGTTATTGGTGAAGTCAATGACAAGGCAACAGTTTTGGCTAGAATGGTAAACTATGACAATTCAGTAATGATTGGAAACTATCCAGACTTCCTTTTGGTAGAATTGGAAAAATGCACTTTAGATTTGCATGAAATCAATATTTATCACAACGAAGAATTAATTCAGTCCAATGACGAATATTTGGATTTTTTTGCCTGTAAGTTAGTTCCGGAAGACCAATTTGATGTGTTTAAAATCGAGGTTATTACGATTAGTGGTCAGAGGAAAAATTTTATGGTTCGTTTTACGGGTGAGGAAGGTGGAATGCCGTATATTCTGCCGACCCCGATAATACAATAAAAAACAAAAACTGAAGACGTGAAATAATTCACGTCTTTTTTATTTGGATTAAAAAAGATCCCCGAACAAGTCGGGGATGACTTCCGATCCGCCTTGGGCGGACGGGGGCAATTTTATTAAAAATTGGTTAGCAATCACCAGTCACACACGGATTCCAGCAGGGAGTGGATTGGCCATAAGTGGAATAGTCAGGATTGCCGGCGGCTTTTTGGACCATTTTCTGGAAAGAACAGTCCGGTTCGGATTTGCCGTGCATCATGCTTTCGTGGAAGTGGAGACAGAAGTGGCCGGGGAAGTCATTGTCGGTGATGCCGCCATCGACGTCGTGAGGGCAGCCATGAATGGAGGCGGCGATGGTGCGTCCTTCCGGATCGGTGTTAACTTGGACAGTGACGGCAGCCGGTTTCCATAAGATCCAGTCACCACCGGGACAATAGGGGGTAAAATCACCTTGGAAATTCCACATGTCACGAATGAGCTGGGTGTCATCCGAGGTTAAGGGAACTACATCGGAGTGCCAGCGGTCCATTCCCAAGGCCTTGACCTGCATTTGCCGGCCGGATTCCAGGTCGGTGATGGTGACGATGGCACCGGAATCTAAAAATTCATCGACGTCGTCATTGTGGATTAGTTGGCCGTACCCGGGGTTGGGATTGTAAACGGTGATTTTGTAGGTGATGTTGTGGTCCATGAACCAGGTTTTACCTTCGGCGACCGACTCGAAGCTTTCGTAATATACTCCAGGTATAGCGTTATCAGGAACTTCCAGGGTAAAACTGTAGCTGCCGGTGTAGGACGGGTCAACTGACGATTCGTTTAAATTGGCAACGCGGTTTTGGGCCAACCAATCATTAGCTTGAAAAATACTGTCTCGGTCCCAGGGGTCGCCGGTGCCGAGGCGGACTGGATAGCTGCCGTCGTTATACCAAGTAGCGGTGCCGATATTTTTAATTTCGACTGATAAATCTTTGCTTTCACCCTGAGCGATGGTAAAGCTGGAATCGGGTTGATTGACTAGTGCAGAGCGGTAAATACCGTCCGTACCGTAGTCGTCAGTCGATTCGTGAACTGTGTTGGGTTCGGCCTCTGATGATTTTACGGTGATTTGCCAAAAAATGCCGTAATCTTCCAGCCAACTAACGCCTTCTACCACTGGTTGAAAGTACTCTTTATGGACGCCGGGTTGATTGGGGGCGATAATGTCAAACATAAATACCGCTCGCTCGCCCGGTTCAATTATGGTTTCATCGGTTAACCAAGCGGAGCGATTATCAGCCAGCCAGTCGTAGCCGGCATAAAAGCCGCTGTGTCGATCAAGTGGATGACTGGTGCCGAGGTGAATGGGCACGTTTTTATCCCAGGTGGCAGTCCCGGTGTTTTCGATCATTACCCACAACCGGGCGGTTTCTTCCGGGTATAATTCGAGGTAGCTGGATTGGGAAATCCATTTGTAGGAGTATTCCGGGGCGGCTTGAGCGAGGGCGGGAAGAATAACTCCCAGGGCGATTAAACTAATGGCAAAATATTCAACGATTTTTTTCATGATAATTGAGTTGGTTAAGGGATTTTGACTTGTAACTTTGATTTTTGCTTTTTGAGCTTTGCACTATTTATATTATATCAATTTCAACTTAAAACTAAGATTAAAAAATCCTTGTTTTGGGAGGTTGCGATATTATAAACTCTAAACATGTGGGGGTGATTTTTTTATGTCGAAAGCTGTCGAGACCCAGTCTTTTGAAAAATTTGTGGTGAAATTATTCACCAACGGTTGTGGTGGTGTCTCCTGGTACATTAATAATCTGGATAAAAAAGCGTTGCGTGATTTTTTGATTGAATTTAAAAAATGCGGCATTAGTAGCGGTTTTCGAGATGTGATTGAGTGGGATTTGGCAAAACATGTTTATCTTTGGTTATCGACTAATGATGAACGAAAACAGATTGTTAATGAAGAGTATGCGGATTTGATTGTAAGGACGGCGGAATGGATTAATGTTCAGGCCGGGATTAAACTGGCCAATATTGATAAAAATCGGGATGAATTACTAGATTTTAAGCGGGTATTTATGTCCATTCTCAAAATGCCCAATGAAATTTCTATCGATTCGAGAATTTATCAGGATTTCAAGCAAAAAATTAAAGGGATGATTAAACCGTCTAGTTATCGCTTTAATAATTAAAATAAATATAAATTAGAGTATCTTTGGATAAGGCTGAAAAAATTCAGCCTTTTATTGTGATAAAATCTTAGCACTTGACATAGTTAAGTGCTAATTTTATTATGGAATTAAGTATGGTAAATGATTTTTACTATGGAAATGAATGATCGCCAAAAATCGATTCTGCGCATGATAGTGAAAGATTATATCAAGTACGCCAAACCGATTGGTTCTTCCAAGTTAGTCAAACGGCATCGAATGGGTGTCTGTAGCGCGACGGTGCGCAATGACATGGCTTTATTGGAAGATTTAGGTTTGATTAAACAATATCATTTTTCTTCCGGTCGCAAACCAACTCTGGCTGGATATCGCTATTTTATTGATAATTTGATGGAGCCGAAGGATTTGCCGCCGCGTTTTCGTCGGCGCCTAACCATGAATGTTAAGTCGGTTGATTCCAGTCGATTTACTGATGCGGTGCGGGTTTTGGCGGATGAAATGTCAAAAATGACTAACAATCTTACCGTAGTCGGATTGCCGACCGGTCCGCGAGTGACTGGATTGCGTTATCTTTTGACTCATCCGGAGTTTGTGGATGTGGAGATGGTGCGACACATTGGTCACATGATTGATGATATTGATCGTCTGTTGAAGGAGTTGCGGGATAGTCATGATGCCGAGGGTTTGAAGATATATTTAGGAGACGAGTTGAATTATGATTATGCTCAACCGTTGGCGTTTGCGGTACGCACCTATCGGGATCCCTTTGGAGATCGGCATTTGATTGGTGCGGTCGGTCCGGCCCGGATGGACTATCAGTTGATGTCACCAATGATGGATTTGGCGGTGCAAATATTAGAGGATTTTTAATACAATAAATTATTCAAATGAAGAAAAAGGCAAAGATAAAGAAAGAGAATTTAGGTGAGTTGGAGCAGAAATGTCAGGAATTGGAAGAAGGTTGGAAACGGACACAAGCGGAATTTTTGAACTATAAAAATCGGACGGAAAAAGAAAAACAGGAATTAGCTGACTATATTCGAGCGGAGGTGGTGCAGACCATGTTGCCGGTTTATGACAATCTGCGGCGAGGACATGAAATGGTTGAGGATAAAGCTGGTTACGAGATGGTGATGAAGTCGTTTCTGGATATTTTAAAAAATAGTTATGGGATGGAACCGATAGATTGTGGAAAGGATTTTGATGCTAATGTGTGCGAGGCGATTGGGTTTAAAGAAGATAAGGGTAAAAGTGGTGAGATTGCGGCAGTGGTGGAGACCGGTTTTCAAATGGGAGACAAAATTGTGCGGCCGGCGAAGGTTTTGTTGTATAAATAATATTTTAAGATTAATTCTCTTTAAAATATAAAACGCCGGTTAATGAACGCTGATATAACGCGGCTCGAGATATTTTTTCGTCGAAAACAATCTTTAAAATATTATTTATTGTGAAGGATAAAGCTTTGGAGTGGTGATTCTCCTGAATTGAAGACCAAATACAAATTAATAACTTTGTTGAAGTGAAGCCGGCTCGAGATATTTTTTCGTCGAAAACAGTCTTTAAAATATTATTTACTAATTAATAAACGGAGGAAATCATGTCTAAATGGTTAGTGCCTTGGATGTCATCGGATGAATTCGATCATTTTTTCGATGACCCGTTTTTTACCAACATGGGTAAAAGTTTGTCTGTGCCGAAAGCAGATGTGTATGAAAAGGATGGAAAGGTGGTAATGGAGTTTGATATGCCGGGCGTGAATGAGGATGATATTGATGTGGAGATTACCGATCAGGCGGTGATGATTAAAGGAGAGTGTAAGGATAAAAAAGAAGTGAAGGACAAGAAATTTTATCGAATGGAAAGCAAGATGTCTAGCTTTTCTCGCCAAATTGCTTGGCCGGTGCCGGTTGATTATGATCAAGCCGAGGCCGAGTTGCAGGATGGTGTTTTGAAAGTGATAGCGAAGAAGGTGGAGCCGGAAAAGAAAGTCAATAAAGTGAAGGTTAAAAAAATTGATAAGAAATAAATTGTAGGATTGTAATATTGTAATATTGTTTTTGGGCAATATTACAATATAGCAATATGGCAATTATTGAAGCTGTATTGGAGTTATCAGATTATTAATTATAAATTGTTTTAGGAGATATTATGGGAAAAATTATTGGTATCGATTTGGGAACAACTAATTCCTGTGTAGCGGTAATGGAAGGTGGTTCGCCATCAGTCATTACTAATGAAGAGGGTAATCGCACCACACCGTCAATTGTGGCGGTGGATAAAAATGGTCAAAGATTGGTCGGACAATTGGCTAAGCGTCAAGCGGTGACTAATCCGGAAAACACTATATATAGTGTGAAGCGGTTTATCGGTCGGCGTTTTTCCGATGAGGAAGTCAAGCGGGACATCAAGATGCTGCCTTTTAAAATCAAACAGGGCAAGGGAGATTCGATTGTGGTGGTAATGGATGATAAGGAGTACACTCCGCCCGAGATTTCGGCGATGGTGCTGCAGAAAATTAAAAAAGATGCCGAAGCTTATCTGGGAGAGACGGTGACGGAGGCAGTCATTACAGTACCGGCTTATTTTGACGATTCGCAGCGACAGGCGACCAAGGATGCCGGAAAAATTGCCGGTTTGGAGGTGAAGCGGATTATTAATGAACCGACTGCGGCCGCTTTGGCGTATGGTTTGAACAAGAAGGCCAATGAGAAAATTGTGGTTTATGATTTGGGTGGTGGAACCTTTGACGTGTCTATTCTGGAAGTGGGTGGTGATACGGTGGAGGTTTTGGCTACCAATGGCGACACTCATCTGGGTGGTGATGATTTTGATCAAGCGGTAATAGATTATCTAGCGGATGAGTTTAAAAAATCGGAAGGGATTGATTTGCGCGAGGATGTGCTGGCTTTGCAAAGATTAAAAGATGGAGCGGAAAAAGCCAAGATTGAGCTTTCCACCACGGTGGAAACTCAGGTTAATATTCCGTTCATCACCAATGCGGCTGATGGTCCCAAACATTTGGATGTGAAATTGACCCGGGCCAAATTGGAGGATATTGTTGGCGATTTGGTTGAGAATAGTCTTAAGCCATGTCAGAAAGCGCTGGATGATGCCAAACTAAAGACGGGGGATATTAATGAAATTGTGCTGGTCGGTGGTCAGACTCGAATGCCATTGGTGCAGAAGAAAGTGGAGGAGTTTTTCGGGAAGGCCCCGCATAAGGGCATTAACCCGGATGAGGTGGTGGCGATGGGTGCCGCTATTCAAGGTGGAGTGTTGGCTGGTGACGTCAAAGATATTCTACTGTTGGATGTAACGCCTTTGTCATTAGGTATTGAGACGCTGGGTGGAATTGCCACTAAATTGATTGAGCGTAATACCACCATTCCTACCAAAGCTAGTCAGGTGTTTTCGACGGCGGCTGACAATCAGCCATCGGTAGAGATTCATGTCACCCAAGGTGAACGAGAAATGGCAGTTGATAATAAATCGTTGGGTCGGTTTATTCTGGACGGAATTCCCCCGGCTCCCCGCGGTGTGCCGCAAATTGAAGTAACCTTTGATATTGATTCGAATGGTATTTTAAATGTGACCGCCAAAGATAAAGGTACCGGCAAAGAGCAGAATATTGTCATTCAGGGCTCGAGTGGTTTATCGGAAGATGAAGTGGAGAAAATGAAAAAGGATGCCGAGGAATACGCTGATGCCGACAAAAAGAAGAAAGAGTCGATTACTGTTAAAAATGATGCTGAGCAGTTAATTTATTCCACCGAAAAAACCCTGAAAGAACATTGTGATAAGGTATCAGCCGAGAAAAAGACGGAAATTGAAGATGCCATGAAAGAGTTGCGGGAAGTCAAAGACGGAGATGATATTGAAAAAATTAAATCTGGGACGGATAAGCTGGGTAATTTAGTGCAGGCGGTTGGTTCAGAGATATATAAACAAGCACAGGCAGAATCAGCTGACCAGAAAGACGATAAGAGTCAGGACAAGGATAAGGGCAAGGACGACGAAGAAGTGGTGGATGTAAAGACCAAAAAACGCGGGGAGGATGATAATAAGGAAACTAAGAACTAAGGATTATGAACCAACAATTACGGAGCAGCGCTTAATAGACATCTACTCCGTAATTGTTGGGTTGGTGTGATGCAGTGTCGTGAAGCGACACCATGGTAGCTGGTTATTGGGTTTTTAGCTATGGTTTTGAGTTTTGACTTTTGACTTTTGAGTTAATTTTGGTGCTACAATGAATTTAAGATTATTAAAAAGAGGGCAATGAAAAAATACTTAGTATTACCGTTGATTTTATTTTTATCCTTGACTGGTCAGATGTGTGCTTCGACCGAACCGGAGCCGGAACCGGAGCCGGTGGTTGAAGAAGAGCCGCAATTGAATTATTATGTTGTAACCAATGAAGTACAATCTTTGGAAAATGCGAAAGAGCGCTTTAATCTAGCCTTTGAAAAGGCGCGAGAATGGCAGACAGAGGTAGATTTAATGCTAGTGTCGGTTGTTTATAATAATAGTTTAAGTGATGCTGGTGTGTTCGATCGATTTCTATTTGCTTCTGATTTAGACACGGATTGGTATTTTTATATTGATATATCACGGACTGATTCGGATGTATATACTCGTAGTCTGGTTTATAGAGATGATTATGTGATAAAATCGGATGTTTTGCCGATACCGACTAAATATTGGAAAATGTCAGTTGAACGAACCTTGGAGTACGTTGATAGTCAGGGAGGGGCTCAGTTTAGAGCGGATAATTCGGATTATCAGGTAGAAATGTTGCTGTCGCTGGCAGGTGGAAAAAATCTGGCCTGGTATGTGGTATATAGCGCGCCGGGTGTAGCTGATTATCGGGTGGTTATTGATGCGAATAGCGGCGGGATTATTACTGATGAAATGACAACAAACGATACTAGTGAAGAGGACGTGTCTATTCCTACGGGGTCGGTCCGTGGATAAGTAGCGCTATTTTCTGTTTAGTAAATGATTGAGTTCAGGCGGGTGTATTTGCCCGCCTGAGTAAATGAGAGAAAGTTTAATGGCTAAAGATTATTACAAAGCTTTAGGGGTGGATAAAGATGCATCGATTGATGATATCAAAAAAGCCTATCGTAAACTGGCACACAAGCATCATCCGGATAAAGGTGGCGGCAAGGAGTCGGAAGAAAAATTTAAGGAGATAAATGAAGCCTATCAGGTGCTGTCTGATCCGGCCAAGCGGTCCCAGTATGATCAATTTGGATCGACAGCCGGTCCGGGAGGGGCAGGATTCAATGCCGGACAGGGTTTTGCTGGCGGTTTTGGTTTTGATCCTCGTTCTGGAGCGGGTATGAATTTTGATATGAGTGGAGATTTGGGTGATATTTTTGATACTTTCTTCGGCGGTATGGCCGGCGGGGGGCGTCGTCGGGGACGCAATCGGGGTAGTGATATTCAGGTGCGACTGGAGATTAATTTCATGGATGCAGTCAATGGCAAGGAAGTGGAGTTAAATATTGAAAAAAATGATCATTGTCCGGATTGTGAGGGAACTGGTGCAAAAAATAAGGAATTGAAGAAATGTACGGAATGTGACGGTCAGGGAACGGTGGAGCGAGTGCAGCGGACAATCCTGGGCAATATTCGTCAGCGGACGGTTTGTCCGACTTGTCGGGGAAAAGGGGAGGAGCCGAAGCAAAAGTGTGAAGATTGTGATGGAATTGGAGTTAAACAACAATCGGTTACGGAAAAGATTGATATTCCCAAGGGGGTGGAAGATGGCATGACCCTAAGGGTGCGGGGTGGGGGTGAAGCTTCGGTGACCGGGGGTGAGAATGGGGATTTGCTAGTTCAGGTAAGGGTAAAGTCCGATGATTATTTTATTCGGGATGGGAATGATGTGCTGACTGAACGGGTGATTACTTTTCCGCAGGCGGCGCTAGGTGATTTGATTAAGGTGAAAACGATTGATGGTGAGGAAGAAATTCGGGTGGAGGCTGGTACTCCTAGCGGTAAAAAATATCGCCTGACTGGTCTGGGTATGCCCGTCTTGGGTAATGATGTCCGACGAGGTGATCAGGTGGTGAAAATAATTGTTGAGGTGCCGAAAAAATTGACCAAGGAAGAAAAAGAAGCGCTGGCCAGCTATGCCGAATTGCGGGGGGAGAGTTTCAGCGAGGAGGGGATGCTAGATCGGGTGAAGCGGAAAATGGGGTTGTGAGGAAAAATTATGTGGCAATTTAATTTATGATTGGTCGAGGGGTGATTGATGAACGCTGATATAACACGGCTCGAGAATTTTTTTTCATAAGATAGTTAATAATTGATATTTGATAATTTTCTGTCAATTGGAAATTGTAAAACAAAAAATGTTTATGATACGCTAGCAGTATGTTTTGTAGAAATTAAAGGAGGCAACCAATGGTAATGAGCTGGAACATTTTTATTGCATTTTGTATTTTAGTTTCGGTTTTATATGGGTTTATTCTGCAACGTAATAAGATAATTTTAACGTTGATAAATGTGTATATTGCCCTGGCTATAGTGAATGTGGTGGGCGATGGTTTTAACAACCTTTTGCAAAAGATGGGTGAGGTGATGTTGAACGGTGATATTGCCGATCGGTTTTTCTCCCTATTTTTGACCCAGACATTTTTGTTTGTGGCTTTGATCGTACTATTGTCCCTGCGGGCGGAGCATGCCAAAGCTTTATCAGACGTGAAAGTGTCTCATCCGCTGGTACTTTCGTTTGTATATAGCGTGTTGTTTGCCTTGATCGTGGCCACGACAATTATTTCCTTCTTGGCGCCGGAACTGCAATTGTCAATTCTGGAGCAGTCGTCAATTATTGCCTGGATTGTGGGCAAGCAATCCTGGTGGGTGGTATTGCCGGTAATGATGATGATTGTCAGCAGTTATTTCATAGTGCCATCGGCTGATGAATAGAATCGATTGACAGATTTGGTTAAAAACATGTAAATTAGTATTTGTAGCGTTAAATAAAAGTTATCATTCAATCGATAGCTTTTATTTTCGGTCTAGTCTGATAAATTGCTGGTGTTACTAATTAACGAGCTGGTTAGTTTTCGATGGATTTAGTTGGTTGGTTTTTGAGTTGTGGTTTTGTGCTTTAAGATTTGAGTTTTGAATTATTTTATGGGTGCATAGCTCAGCTGGTAGAGCAGCTGCCTTTTAAGCAGAAGGTCGCAGGTTCGATTCCTGCTGCACCCACTTTTTTTGGCATTTGTTATCACGCCAACGATTGGAGGCATCGTTAAGATGTCTTTTTTGTATTAGCTCCAAAAGAAGTTATACTAAAATTAACGTTAATTAAGGAGTACTAATGAAAAATATTACCGTTCTATTTTTGTTTTTATTTTCCCTGTTGGTTTATAATAATGTGCCGGTACGGGCGCAATCAGACGATTGGCAGGTGATAAAATTGGCAGACGGAGTGAATATTCAAGACTTTGTGAATGGGATGGGGTTGTCGGTGGATGAGGTGAAGATTGGTGTACATGGATATATTAAGATTCCGGGATATGTTGCGCTGACAATGAACCATGAAGAGGTGACAAAAGTTGAGAGTGATGCCGAGGCTGTCGTTCAAGCCACCATTCCTGATGATTTCTTTTATGAAAGTGATCAATGGAATATGACAAAAATCGGCTTGGAGCAAGTCTGGGATGATTATCGTGGTAATGATGAATTGGTGGTGGCGGTATTGGATACCGGTCTTAATCTGGATCATGAGGATATGCAGGGACTGGTATGGATAAATGAAGACGAGACGGACAATAATGACAAAGATGATGACGGCAATGGTTATATTGACGATATGTACGGTTATAACTTGATTAAGGAAAGTCCCAATATCAATGACGACAATGATCACGGCACGGCGGTCAATTCGATTATTGCGGCTAGGACTGATAATGAAATTGGTATTGCCGGGGTGAACTGGCGAGTAAAACTGATGCAGGTTAAAGTGGCATCGGCTAGTGGTACGGCCAGTCTGTACGATATCGCTCAGGGGATTTATTATGCGGTTGATAATGGCGCCAACGTAATTAACATGAGTTTGGGCTCAAAAACTGATCGCGATTTTCTATATGAAGCGGTGCGATATGCGTATGATAATGATGTTTTAATGGTGGCAGCTTCCGGTAACAGCACTTCAACCAGTTCACCATCGAACTATGTTTTGTATCCGGCTTCTTATGATGAAGTCATGGCGGTGGGCGCAACCGATATGTATGATGAGGTGGCTAACTTATCAAATTCTACTTTTATCTCTCATTCCGGCAACAATCTTGATTTGGTGGCGCCGGGAGTGGAAATTCTAACCGCTGATGGAAATAGTCAGGACGGCTACAAAATATTTGATGGAACTAGCATGGCCACCCCACATGTGGCGGGAGTAGCGGCCTTAATGTTGTCAAAAGATCCCAATTTAACAGCTGACGAAATTAGACAAATATTGATTGAATCAGCCAATAATCCGGAATCAATGAGTGGTGATTTTGATCAGAAATATGGTAATGGTCGGTTGGATGCACAGGCGGCGATGGATATGGTGAATGAGGCGGATGGCGATGATGACGATGGACCGGATTATCCAACGGGCGATGATGAATTTACTTATTTGACTAGCCTGGTTTCGGTTTCCAATGATTGGTATATGCGTCCTTTTGAAACCAGAGAAGCTATGATTGCTTACAAAAACATCGGAGATGGTTTTTGGCCGGTGCGAGGGGATGAGGTGGTGCGAATGGGTACTGCCAATCCGCTTGATCGAGCCAGTTTGTTTTATGATTCAGCTAACTGGCTGACCACTAATCGCATTAGCGCGTTCAATGTGGAAGAAGTTGGGCCGGGTGAGGAAATTGTGTTTAAGTTTAGTTTGTCAGCGCCGGGTACGGTAGGGGATTATCAGGAGTGCTTTGCTCTCGTTTGGGAAGGTAACAAGTGGTTTGATGATACTCAGGTATGCATGGAGGTGCATGTGACTAATGACAGTGTATATTCGGCCGCTTGGTATAATCAGTCGGATTATTTGACGATGGAGTTTGGTGAATCTGGAGAAAGCTGGCTGGAATTTGTTAATAACGGTACGGTGGTGTGGGAGAGAAGTGGTCCGGAGCCGATGCATTTGGGGACGGATCGTCCGTTGGATCGCTATAGCCTGTTCCATGATTCGGCTACCTGGCTATCTGATAACCGGGTGGAGTTGGATCAGGCCAATGTTCAGCCGGGTGAGGTGGGTCGGTTTACTTTTGATGTGCAGGCGCGGGCTAAAGGGATTTATTCAGAATACTTTCGGCCGGTGGTTGAGGGCGTGCAGTGGATGCCGGATTACGGTGTGTTTTTGCAGTATACGGTTGGATAAGTGCTTGATAAAATAATCTAAAAAAAGTGCCGACTGATGAGTCGGCACTTTCTGCTTGGTGACAATTAGATTAGCGATTTTCTAATTCCTGTATGCGCTGTTGGTCTTCGTCTGAAACTGGGTTGCCGTCTCTTATTTTGAATAAATTGTCCTTAAGAAATTCATATTCATCAAAATTTATTTTGCCGCTGTCGAGCAAATCGGCGATTTTTTCGTATCGTTCTGTATATGTATCGATTTCATCGGATTGCTTCATTTTTTTCCCGGCTATTTTTTCTATTACGCTTTCGCCAGCTTGCTTAACTTCATCCCAGTTGTCGATATGGCCTCCGCTTTTAATTATTTTAGCGGCTTCTTCTAGTCTGACGTATTGAGAAAATTCGGCGGGAGTGATTTCTCCTTTTTTGAATTTTTCGGCGGCTAGTTTCATTTGGGGGGTACGGCCTAAGCCATCTGATTTTTTTGGTAACTGAAGTTCGGAAATAGTTTTTTGCCGGGGCAGGTCGGTTGATACGGTTTTAATTAAAATTTGGTTGGCCAGGGAGCGGATGTCGTGAATTGTGCGCTGACCTTTCAAATCTTTTTCTACCTCATTCATAATAGTTGATTCGACCACATTCTGGTTTTGGCGTAAATCAATTTTGTCAGCCAGTAATTCATTGACCTTGGGTTTTAGGTTGTAGGTGAGAACAACTGGTTTGACCACCTGGCCGAAAAATCTCTTATAAATATCAGCCAGATTTTTATCTGACTTTTCGAATTGAAAGGTCTGGTATTTTTCCTTCATCTTCGTGAGCATTTCGTTGCTGTAAACCCGATTTTTTAACTCGGAAAAAACGGTGTATTGCAGTCGGTCCTTATTTTGAGGAATATTATAAAAATCTGCCGGTATTCTTTCCTGAGGATTGATCTTGGCAGCTTTCATGACATCAAACAGTTCCTGATCGATTTGGCGATCAACTTTGGCAAATATATCTTTTGTTTCTTGGTCCCTCGGCGGATATTCGGGTAATTTCCCCCGCTCGACACCTCTTGATAAATTTTTACTCATATCCAAAATTATTGAATATATCTTCTTTCGCAGTAGTATATCATAATTTAAGTTATAAATCAAGACTTTATTTTTGAAAAAGCTTATTATACAATCCGTTTGACTGGTTGGTTATTACTGAAGGGAGTTGATGGTAATATGCCAGAAAGTACCTGTGATAGAATCGTTGGTTTTTTGCAGCGGGGGGTGGTAGAAGATTACCCCTTGGAAACCATTTTTGAACACACCGATATGCCGGTTGAATTTACGCCCGATGAGCTGGCGCGCATTAAAAGCGCGGCCAGACAGAATCGGCCGCACCTATACAAAAAGTTTTTTTCTACACCCGAGGAGGCGGAGAAAGAAATTAATCAACTGATTGAGTTTATTAAATTGCCGGATACGCTGGATGAAAAAATTATTACTCAATATGATACTCTCACGCAATGCCATAAGCTCAACTCTAAGCAGCTGACACCGATTCACGAAAATCTCAGACAATACCGGCCGCTGCTCAATGAGCATCCGCAGATAGTGGCGACCATAACCCGGCATTGTCTTCGTGAGGTGTTGGAAAAATAAAAATAAGCCCCGTGCTAAATATAGTACGGGGTGTACTATTTATGTGGTTAGCGACTACTAGTCCTCTTTTTTCATAATCCGGATGAAGGCATCCTGGGGTATGTCGACTTTGCCGATGGCTTCCATTTTCTTCTTACCCTTTTTCTGCTTCTCCCAGAGTTTGCGTTTGCGGGTAATGTCGCCGCCGTAGAGGTAGCCGGTGACATCTTTTTTTAAGGCCGGCAGGGTTTCGCGAGCGATGATCTTGGTGCCGATGGCGGCCTGCAGAGGGATTTTGAATTGATGGCGGGGGATGATGTCCTTAAGTCGTGCGACCAATTGTCGACCGATGTAATCGGCTTTAGCTCGATGGACAATTTGGGAAAAAGATTCGACAATTTCCCCATTTATTAAAATATTTAGTTTGATTAAATCTTCGGCGCGGTAGTTGGTGATGTCGTAATTCATGGAGGCATATCCCTGAGATACGGATTTGAGCTGATCATAGAAATCGGTGATAAGTTCGGAAAGTGGAATATCGAAAATAAGCATGGAACGATTGGGGCCGAGAAATTGGGTGTTAATGTAGTTGCCGCGATGTTTCTTGGTAATTTCCATGATATTGCCAATGTAGTCATTGGGGGTGATGATTTCGGTTTTGGTCCAAGGTTCTTCGATGGATTCGATTTCACTGGCATCCGGCATTTCCACCGGATTCTTGATGGTAATTTTGTCACCATTGGTTTTGACAATATGGTAATTAACGGTAGGGGTGGTGAGAATAATCTCTTGGTCGAACTCCCGTCTTAATCTTTCCTGGATGATTTCAATATGAAGAAGGCCTAAAAAGCCACAACGAAAACCGGGTCCTAGGGCCGGTGAGTTTTCCGGCTGGAAGGTGAAGGAGGCGTCATTGAGTGATAGTTTGCCGATAGCCTCTTTAAGGGCTTGATAATCACCGCCTTCTTGATTGTAGATGCCGGCGAAGACTTTGGGTGGGATTTCTGCATAGCCGGGCAGAGCTTGACTGGCCGGGTTTTTGACGGTGGTAATGGTGTCGCCGACTCGGCACTCCTCTAGGCTTTTTAATCCGGTAGCGATGTAGCCGATTTCGCCGGTGTTAATTTTTTCCTGGGGTAGCAGACTGGGGACAAAATATCCCAACTGGGTAATCTCGGTCTCGTGATTGGTGGCCATCAGCCGGACGCGATTACTTTTAGAGATTTCTCCTTCCAATATCCGCACAAAAGCGATGACGCCTAGATAGGAATCGTATTTGGAATCAAAAATCAGGGCTTGGGTCGGATTATTGGCTGAACCGGTGGCCGGTGGAATTTCGGCTATAATTTTTTCTAATAGCTGGTCAACATTTTCTCCGGTTTTAGCGCTGACACTGATGATTTCTTCGGGCTTAAATCCGAATGTCTGGCAGATTTCGTCGGTGACGCGAGGTACGTCGGCGGCGGGTAAGTCAATTTTGTTAATCACCGGGATAATGGTTAGGTTGTTATCCAAAGCCGCGTAGGTGTTGGCGACGGTCTGCGCCTGAATGCCCTGGGTGGCGTCAACTAGCAGGATAGCGCCTTCGACGGCTGCCAAACTGCGGGAAACTTCATAGGCGAAATCAACATGACCGGGGGTATCAATCAGGTTTAAAATGTAGTCCTGATATTTCATCCGGGTGGGGGTGAGCTTGATGGTGATGCCGCGCTCCTGTTCCAGATCCATAAGATCGAGCATCTGTTTCTTCATCTTGCGTTCTTCGACTGATTTAGTTAATTCTAAAAGACGATCAGCTAGGGTCGACTTGCCGTGATCGATGTGGGCAATGATGCAGAAATTGCGGATGTTGTTTAGCTGTTTATTCATACTCATATTCTATCATTTTATCAAAATCAGCTGAATATGAGCGATTATCCTTGGCAAAATTAAAGTAGTAAGCTATAATTCTGGTAAGTTTGAAACTTAAAATTTTATTGGAGGTGGGCGAGATGGGTTTTGCGATAACTGGATACGAAGACGTGGGGCAGATAATTGCTCTACTTGGCGCCATGGGTTGTCATGGAAATTGCATGTTTGGATTTTCAAAGAAAGATATCCGGATATACTCTCCGAAAGATGAGAAGGATATCAAAGATGAAAGTTCAATAAAAATTATCAAGACTACTATAAAGAAAATGGGATGGGAGAAGTTTACACTGTTTTTTCAGCAGTTTAGTGAACCATTTCAATACGGCATAAAGAGTGAAAAATTCTCGGATGAATATGTGGTTGATAAGAAATGGTTGAAGGTAAAAATTAAACATCCAGGTCGCTTTAATGTCTTGAAGAAAGCCTTTGTCGATGGTCAGCGATTGTTTGATGTGGGCAAGTTACCCAAAATGATGGACTATTTTCATGGAATAGCTCGTGATTTTGGTTGGAAAGCGAGTCTACAGGAAAAGGTCGAAAAGATGCGGGCAAATAAAGTTGATGACTGGATACGTCAGCAGGATATCGAGCGTTATGAGTATGATCCCCAGGTCCTATTTCAATTGAAGCCTGAAGGAATGGATAAAAAATATGTCTTAATGCTCAAGAATTTTATTTCCTGTCAACGTTCGACATACAAACAGGATCGCAAACAGTTTGCTGAGATTAATGATATCAATAAAAAGATACAGGATGGTCAGGGAGATTTAATCAAGATGATTGAGAGTTTGGTTTATCGCCTAAATCAGCATGACAAGGAGATCACAGAGTTAAATTCTTATATTAAGGTTTTAGAGAGTGAATACGCTAGAAACAACAAAGAGATTGCGGCTTTAAAAAAAGATAATTTAGCTTTAAATAAAGAAGTAAAGAAGTACGAAGCGGAATCAAAGACTAATCACAAGGCCCGAGTGAGGGAGATTATTGAAGCCAAAAAGGCGACTGAAGACAATAAAGAAATGATAGACAAGTTAAGAGTGCATACAAATTTCCGGGAAAAAGAAAAAATTAAAAAAGAACCGGTTAAGTTGCACCGCACTGGAGATCCTTTTACTGACGAAGTTTCTAAATTGTTTTTCTGGACTAGAAAAAGTGGAGAGTATTTTTACGAGTAAATAAATATTTAAAAAACCGAGACTTTTTGTCTCGGTTTTTCTTGGGGGTGCAAGAGATGTCTAAGAAACATAAGTATTGGACTTTGTTTAGGTTAGAAAGGGAGATAAAAGTCGATTGTCGACAGTTAGAATGGATAGCGTGGGAATTAATGACGGATAGCGGTCAAATTAAGAATTGTAAATCAGCTGAGACAATGAAAAATTCAATTATGATTAGGGGAGATCTGGTTGAATTAATAAAAGTATTTTTTGATGAAAATCAGGCTTGTACTAATTTGTCAGAGCAACAGCTATTTTTTTTTGATAAATAAATATAAAAATCAAACAGGTATGAAAAACTAATATTGAAAGCGCTGAATTAAATGGCGCTTTTTTTTGATTTATGATGAAACTTGTCGTGGACTTCTTTGAGATGTTTGTCCGTCAGATGAGTGTAGATCTGGGTGGTGGTGATGGAGGAGTGGCCGAGTAGGGATTGGACGGAACGGAGGTCGGCGCCATTGATTAATAAATCGGTGGCGAAGCTGTGTCTGAGAATGTGAGGAGTGATTTGCTTGACGATGCCGGCCTTTTTGCCGAGTTTCTTGATAATTCGCTGGATGGAGCGGGGGGTGAGGGGGTCAACCTGATTATTTTTGCGATGGTGACTGACGAATAAGTGTGGGTTGATGTCTTTACGAGATTGGATGTAGCGTTGCATGGTTTCGATGGCCAGAGGGGAGAGGAAGACGACGCGGGATTTGCCGCCTTTGCCGGTGATCGAAATTTCCTGTCGTTTGAAGCTGATATCTTCTTTGGTCAACTTGGCCAACTCGCTGACACGGAGACCGGTGGAGAAAAGCAGGTGGAGGATGGCGATGTCGCGCAATTCACTGAGGTTTTTGGGGTCGGCTTCTAGAGCGAGAAGTTGCTCAACTTCATCTTTTTCTAAAAATATGGGCAACTGGTGATGTTGTTTAATCAGTTCGATTTTTTCCGGGCTGAGAGTGTCAATGTCGTTTTTCTGCAAATATTTGAGCAGGGAGCGCAGGGCGATGAGGTGGTAATTCTGGGTTTTAACAGCGATGGTTTCGTTGTCCGGATTATGAATGGTTAACAGGTGGAGGCGGTAGGTGCGGATGGTTTTGGGGGTGATTTTTGCGACTGATATATTTTTGGTAAAATTAAGGAAGCGCATTAGATAATGCTCGTAATTTTCGAGGGTTTTGGGGCTTTTGCCTTTTTCAATTTGACAGTATTCGAGGAAGCGGTTGATGGCGTCTTGTAATTTCATTTTTTTCTTTTAGTTAAATTATTGTGCGACTGTTTCCAGCATAGTAGAAAAAATGCAAATTGGCAAAATTAGTAGTTTTAAATAAATAATAATTTAATGGTTGTTTTAGACAAAAAAATATCTCGAGCCGCGTGATATCAGCGTTCATTAATCGGCGATTTATATTTTTTGGGAGAAAATAATATTAAATTATTATTGAAAGTAATATTATTAAAAAATGAAACTATGGCCTGGTGGTTAGTAATTGTATTAGCGGTGATTCAAGGGGTGGCGGAATTTTTACCGATTTCCAGTTCCGGCCATCTTTTTTTATTGGAGAAATTGACTGGCGCAGATGGTGATATATTGTTTTTCAATATTATGCTGCATTTGGCTTCGGCGCTTGGGATTGTGATTGCGCTGTGGCCGGATGTGAAAAAGATGTTTACCAACCGGCGAGTGATGATTGGTATTGGCTTGGCGACTATTCCCGGGGTGGTGGGTGGATTATTACTTAAGGATTATATTGACGGCTGGGCGCAGACATATATTGGTTTAGCAATTGGTTTTGCCATCACCGGGATATTTATGCTGTTGATTGGTCGAATTCGCGGCCGAGAAGGTTATGAAAAACTGAATTGGTTGGCGGCGGTGAAAATCGGTCTATTTCAAATGTTGGCGCTGATGCCGGGAATTTCTAGATCTGGATCAACCATGCTGGGTGGTAAAATCATGAAGTTGGATCAAGATAATGCGGTTCGCTATTCGTTTTTACTGGCTCTACCGATTATTTTTGGAGCGAGCGGTTATGAATTTTTAGAATTATACTTGGAGGGTAGTTGGAGCGGGATCGACTGGGTTCAGACTATGGTTGGTAGCCTGATTTGCTTGGTGGTGTCGGTGGCGACGATTCATTATTTTGTAAAATATATTAAACAAGTGGATTTGAAATATTTTGGATATTACACCTTGGTATTGGCGATAATTGTAGTGGTGTTAAATTTTCTTTAAGATAGCCATAGTAGCGGAAATTTTAACTTTTTTAGCGGGCAGAATTAGCGGGGTTGTCGAGACGTGGGCTTTGGTTTGATTTCCTGTCAAATCATTATTCAAAATTTTACTGGAGAGATAAGTCTGGTTAGTTGGTGAGGAGAAGAGAAAGTTAAACTTAAGCAGAAGCAATGATATCAACTGTACACATGATGACGGGTGCGGCGGTGGCCAGTGTCACCGGGCAGTGGTGGGCGGTAACGGTGATACCGGTGATTTTGCATTATCTAGAGGACATGATTCCCCATGCTGATCCCAGTATTAAAACTTGGCCGTTGCGGTGGTGGTTGGTGGCGGCTTCGATTGATTTTCTATTGGGGATAGGTTTGGTTTTGTATATTTGGCCGGGGGAAATAACTGCTTTATTGGTGTTGGCGGTATTGATGGGTATTATGCCGGATGTCTTGTCGATATTAGACTATTTTTTCCCGACTAAATTTGGAGTGGCTTATCGGCGCTGGCATAAATCGTTGCAAGCGGAAAATTATAGTTGGTTGGGGTACTTGACCCAGATTGCGGTATTCGGACTGGCGGTTTATTTGATAAGAACTCAAAGCTAAAAATTTTTAAAAGCAAAGCTTGTCTCGGAACCCGATCCGGGGTCACAATTCAAAAACCTACTATCTTAATACCAAGTAGTACCGTCCGCCTAGGCTGACGGGACAATGATTGTGGTTAATAAACTATTGACTATTTAATTAATTTATGTTAATATTTGGGTAGTATAGAACTTAATCAAAAAGGGACCAAAATGGCATTCTTTTCGCTGGGAGTGGCCATGTCAGACGACCAGTCCGGTAATGAGAGTCAGGACAATAACTCTCAGGAACAATCGGGGTCAAATGACGGTGACCAGTCTTCTTCTGAAGACAAAGATTTGCAATAAGAACGGTTACATTTTTAATAAAAAATTTCTACAATGAATTTGTAGGAATTTTTTTTATGAAAGAATTAATAGCAATAATTTTGGCCGGTTTGATCAGTGTTCTGGTGCTGAGCCAGGCGGGTGAGGCAGCCAAATGGGTACTAATTATCGCCTATCTGCTGGGAATGATTTATTTTGCCCGACAGAAGCGGGTGAGATTAAGTGGCAGACAAATGGGAGTGGGTCTGGCTGGGGGCGTGATGATGATATTGATTTGGCAGGCAATGATGTATGCGGCTGGTTGGGGTATCTGGATGGGAACGGTGGCAATTGATTGGGTGAATTTGTTGTTGTGGCTCAGTCTGGGTGGTCTGATTTTGGTGTGGCTGAATGATTATCGGGTTGATCAGCAACGTGATTGGCGGGAGCGCTTGATTAAGAGTTTGCTGGCAGCATTGTGGATGATGTTTTTTGGTTCGGTTGGTTGGCTGGGCTTCGTGTCGCTGGTTTTGTTGTGGTATTTAGTTTTTGGTAATAAAGGAAAAGACAATTTTGGATTATCGATTGGGTTCTTGCTGGGTTACTATGTTTGGCAGTCACTGTCAAACTTTCATATAATAAGTGATGAACTGCAAGCTTATGGGTTGTTGGGGCCAAATTTATGGATGCTGGTTTATTGGTTGTTGGTGATTTGGCAAGTGGATCGGTTTAAAAAGAAGATTGAGATTAATCATAAGAAAAAGAATTAAGGACAAAGGAGCGATATGTCTAAAGAAGAGATTAAAGAAAAGCAGGTCAAGGCGACTAATTTTTGGGGGGATTCGGCAGTGCTGGTCAGTTTAGGAGTGTTAGCGGTTTTTTTGGTAGTATCCTGGGTGTTGTGGATGCGACTATATACCGAGGTGGAGATGCCGATTGGAATGCCTATTTACTTTAACTTTCTAAAACAGTATGATTTTGTATACCGTTATGTATTGCCGATTTTCGGTAGTTTGGTGGCACTGTTTCATGTGTTGATTGGTTGGTTTTCATATAATCGCGAGAGGTTGGTTAGTTATTATATTATTGGCGGAGCCGCTTTTATTGAAGTGTTGATATTGATTACGGTGATTTATTATATGATTTTTATTTGAGATAATTTAAAACTCAAAAAGCAAAAATCAAAACCACAACCATAAAACCTACCAACGAGGTGGCTGAGATAAGTGGTTATTGAGGAGTTGCGGTGAGTTTTTTTAATATGACTTCGATTGTGAAAAATAATTCAAAAAAATCTCAATCCTGGATTGATGCGCGGTGGTTTTATCGTCTGCTGGAAGTGATTCCGGGGACTTTAAGTTGGAGCACTCTATTGTTGCCGATAATTTTGTCGATATGGTGGCCGCAGTTCGTGGCTTTATGGGTTATTCTGTTTGATTTGTATTGGCTTTTTAAAGGATTTGAGGTTGGTTATCGGTTGGTGGCCGGCTATATTAGAATTCGGCGTGATGAAAAAGTTGATTATTTCGCCAAATTAAAGAGGTTAAAACCGGCTGATATACCCGGGGATGCGCTGGCATGGCAGGATGTTTATCATGTGGTTTTATTGCCATCTTACAATGAGGAGGTTGAGATTATTCGGCCCTCAATTGAGTCGTATATCAGTGCAAAGTATCCTAAGGACAAGATAATAGTGGTATTGGCGCTGGAAGAACGAGCTGGGGAGGAATTAAATAAACGGGGAGATATACTTCGCCAGCAGTTTAAAGATAAATTTGCTGACTTTTTGGTTTATGTTCATCCTGATGGAGTGCCGGGTGAGATTAAGGGTAAGAGCGCCAATGCTACTTATGCTGCTAAGAATTTGAAAAAATATTTGGATAAGAAGAAAATTGATTACAATCGGGTAATTGTGTCAAATTTTGATTGTGATACTCGGGTGCATCCGCAGTATTTTGCCAATTTATCATATAAATATTTAACCACCCCGCGACGGACAAGAAAGACATATCAACCGATTCCGATGTTTAATAATAATATCTGGGACATTCCACTGCTGACCAGGACAGTTTCAATTTCGGCCTCGTTTTGGCAGATAATTGAATCGACGCGCAGCTATCGGATGGTCAATTTTTCTTCTCAGGCAATGTCGATGCAGACTTTAGTAGAAATTGATTACTGGGATGTGACAATTGTTTCCGAGGATTCACGGCAGTACTATCGAGCTTTGTTTCATTATGATGGTGATCATGAGGTAATACCGATGTATACACCGGTTTATATGGATGCGGTTTTGTCGGATGGGTTTTGGCGAACCATGCGGGCGCAATATCTGCAGATGCGGCGGTGGGCTTGGGGAGTGGAACATTTTCCTTATATGGTGCGGGAGAGTTTGCGTGATACTAAGATTAGTTGGTGGAAAAAACTGGTGGAGATATGGCGGATTATTGACGGGCATTTTTCCTGGGCGACGGCTAGTATATTTATTTTGACGGCGGCCTGGTTTCCATTTCTTTTAAATACTAGATTTGCTGAGTCGCCGCTTTCATATTACTTGCCGTTTTGGGCTAGTCGATTGTTGACGTTTGCGATGTTTGGCTTGTTTATTTCGATGGTGGTGTCTCTTTTGATGTTGCCACCCAAGCCGCCCAAGTATGGTCGCTGGAGTTTTGTGGAAATGGCATATATGTGGGCACTGGTGATTGTTAATGCTTCTTTGTTTGGGTCTTTTCCGGCACTGGAGTCACAAACCCGAATGATGTTTGGTTGGTATTTGGGGTTTTGGGTGACAGAAAAGAAAGTGAAGCGGTGAAAATAAAAAAAGGTTTTAAGCAAACCTTTTATAAAGTGTCGGGAAACCCACACCTGTCCGCTGGCACTTGTGCCTATCGGACTGCGCGTGATAGTATGACAAAATCGGGGATGTGGGACTCGAACCCACGACCTGTCCGATAGCGCTTCGCTTATCGGACCGCGCGTGATAGTATGACAAAATCGGGGATGTGGGACTCGAACCCACGACCTCCTGCTCCCAAAGCAGGCGCGCTAGCCAACTGCGCTAATCCCCGTTCGGTGATAAACAATATTTAGTATACAGTATAAAGCAAACAGCAGGTAGTACCAAAAACTGCCGGAGCTGGATTTACCCTTTCTATATCAAACTGACACTGAGGGGCATAAACTTCTCATCCAGCTCGATATTTAAAACTGCCGGAGCTGGATTCGAACCAGCAACTTCCCGATTAACAGTCGGGTGTTCTACCAATTGAACTATCCGGCAATAAATTAATTCACAATTTTCAATTTCAATTTTCAGTTATGGAGTTTATTCGTATGGCGAATAAACGGATATAGATGGGTGACTAGGTATGTTAATGTGGAATTGATTGATAGAAGATAAGAAAAAGAATGAGGATAAGAATTTAGGGATAAAAAAACCCGGGTCCTGGTGGACTCGGTTTCTGGTTTTGCTAACGATAATAATCCCAAGTCCTTAGGCCGGAGTAGAATTATTATTGTTGTTGGCAATCAAGATGTAACACATGTTATTACTTTAACAAGCTAAATTATGATTGGCAATATTTATAATATTATAATAATCATTAATTGTCAAGAATTTTATCCTAAAGATAAAGCAGGTTGGGCCTGCTTTTTTTATTATTTTATTTTGGGTGGACAAAGGGATATTTCTTTGGAAAACACTTCATCAAATTTTCTCATTAGTTCGATTTGTTTTTGGGGAGAAATCTGTTTGGTGGAGAGTTTAAGTTTTCTATAAATGTGGTTGGCAAATAGTTCCATTATGCCTGAAGCCCCATAAGTATAGCCAAGACTAAATATGAATTGGAAGGGCTGGTATTTGGGGTCGCCGTTAAAAGAAATTGACTGATTGTCTTCGTCAAAATATTGTACTTTTAATGGCTTGGGGGCTTTGCCGTTGGCTGCCATCTTAAATTCACTGACTTCAAAATGGAAGGCTTGAATGAAGTCGTTGTTTTCAAAAAAACTGAATTTGCCTTCAATCAAATTCTCGTCAACGATCCGGGAGTTGATTAGCATTTTAATTTGCATGAAAAATCCCCCTTTCTCTTAAGATTAATATACCACAACTAAAAATCGCCCGGACTGAATGTGGTCGGGGCGATTGAGTGCGTTTTATATTGATATCAGGTAGGCTTTGAATTTCTTGGGGTCGACAATTTCGACAAATGATTGGTGGAGGCGGATGTGGTTGGTGAGGCGATAGGTGTAGTTTTGCATCATCTTTTTTAAATGACTGATTTTGAACTGTTTAAAATAAACATCCTGATAGTCAAAGACAATATTGCGTTTTTCTTTGACTTGTTTGAGGATTTCGTCGATTTGAGCGTAGCAGTAGAAGCAAAGTGTTTGTTCTTCCATCGGAGCAGTAATATCAATTTTTTCATCTTTTCTGGCTTGGTAGACCGGTTGAAATTTTTCGGAACTGTGGAGAGTGATTTCTTCAATTTCGCTGTCATCGTTTATTTTTAGGGTAAAATTGATAGTTGCTAGGGTGCGTTTGGTTTCGTGAAAACTAATTTTACCGGTGACGGTGTGGTAGTCTTCATGGTGGGCCTTGGTGATGATTTTAAATTGCATCATGGGTATTCCCCCTCTTTCCATAATTTGCCTAGATTGTAGCTAATAAAACTCCGTGTGGTCAATGATTGAGAGGTGTCTGTTATGATGAAAAGAGAATAATTTTTAATGTGCGGGAGTTGGATATGGAAAAGGATGTGGCTATGCCCAAGGCGATTGAATATTTAGCTAGTTGTAAAACGATATATTTGGGAACGGTCAATGAAAAAGGGGAGCCGGAGGTGCGGGCAATGGGAAATGCCGGGACTGAGGATTTGGTGGTTTGGATGATCACCAACAAATCTTCGCGAAAAGCTAAACATATAAATGACAATGGCAAAGCCTGTGTTTATTGTGGTGAGTGGGGAGAGAAAGTATTGATGGGGTTGAGGTTGGTGGGATCGGCGGAGATGGTTGATGATGAGGAGATGAAGAAAAAGATGTGGAAGGATGAATACGCGCGGTGGTACAAGCAGGGGGTTGATGATTCGGAGTATGTTTTAATAAAATTCATGCCGAATATGATGTATTTTCACGAGGGAATGGATTGGTGTGATTGTGAAGTTTAGGAATTGGGTTTTTATTGGAAAGGGCGGCCCAGTGCGGTCGCCTTTTGAATAACAAAAAAATATGTATAAAAATCAATTGGAAAAATATCGAAGAGAGATTGATAAAGCGGATAAAATGTTAATTCAATGCTTGAGTCGTCGGCAGGAGATTGTGAGGCGAGTGGCGGATTTAAAGAAGGATAATAATGAAGCAATGTTGGATACTGCCCGATTTGATCAGTTATTGATTGAGAGAAAGAATTGGGGGAGAGAGTTAGGATTATCCCAAGAGTTGGTGACTGGGATCTATGAGCGAATACATGCAGATTCGCTGAGAATGGCCGATTAAGTATTGATAATAGCGAGGTAAGATTGTATACTGCCAGCGACATATGAATCTTAAAATATATGATTAGGGGGAATGAATATGGAGTGTATAATTCACGGTCAAAAAGAGTGTCATGATTGTTCCCGAGTTTTTTTGGAGCATTCACATGATGCGATGATTGTGGTCGATGAGAATGCGGTGATTGTGGTATTTAATCAAGCGGCGGAGCGGATGTTTGGATTATTAGCAGATGAAGTTAAGGGCCAAAAGTTGTCGATGATTATGCCGCCGGATTTTGGTTCAAGACACGATCAGCTGATTATCCAAACCTTCAAGGATGATGAATATCAGATTTTGGGCAAGACGCTGGAGGTGACCGGATGGCACCAGCCGAAGGGCAAATTTCCGGTCGAGCTTAGTCTCTCCAAGGTGGAGATTACTGATAAGCCGTTTATTTTGGCAGTAGTCCGGGACATATCGGAAAAGAAGGATTACATTGAGCGGCTGAAGGTTAAACGCAATCAGCTGCGGGAACTCAATGAATCCTTAGAAACCAAGCTGCAGGACAAAGAATTAGAATTGACAAAATTATACGAAGCCCGATTAAAAGAAGAAAAACTGGCCTTGTTGGGACGGGCGCTGTCAGAAGTGTCGCATGACATACGTGGTCCGCTGGGAGTGATTTCCAATGCGATTTACATGTTGAAGCTGGCTGATGCGGTTACGCCCAAGTATCTCGATTATCTGGATTTGATGAAAGAAGAGTTACATAAGGCTTTAACTATGCTAGAGGGAATGCGATATTTCCTGAAATCTCAGCGGCCAACTTTGCGTCAGGTAAAAATCATTGATGTGTTGCGCGAGAGCGGGGTATATCGGGAATTGAATGAATTAGACATTCTGCAGTTGGATTTGAAGGCGGAAAAAGTCTGGGCAGATCGACATCAATTAGAACGGGTCTTGAGTAATTTGATTAGTAATGCGTCGGATGCCTTGAAGACAACCGATGATCCAGTGATAGTTATTAGTAGTCGAGTTGATAATGGATTTGCCATTATTCAGGTGAGTGATAATGGCACTGGTATTAAAGAAGAAGATCAGGCCAAGCTCTTTGAGCCTTTATTTACCACCAAAAGAAAAGGTCTGGGGATTGGTCTAGCTTCCTGTCAAAGCATTATCCAGAATTTTGGCGGGGAGATAAGTTTTGTCAGTCGCTGGGGAGAAGGGACAACTTTCTCGATTAAGCTGCCGATAGGGAGGGGTGATGAGAATGGCGGTTAAGCAGAATCAGATTAGGCGGGTATTA